>Ga0181529_10000163_pt1 | contig 94584 bp, 91 predicted proteins | sample PEATcosm2014_Bin_36_FD_119763 | JGI IMG/M metagenome (GOLD analysis project Ga0181529, IMG submission 119763) | Peatland microbial communities from MTU Mesocosm Facility, Houghton, MI, USA - PEATcosm2014_Bin10_30_metaG | ecosystem: Environmental > Terrestrial > Soil > Wetlands > Peat | place...
GCGACGTAGACTGCGAAAGCAAGGGCACGACTGACGCCCAAAAGAAACCAAAACGCGATGCCACATCCTCGCAACGACCGTCCCGCTGGCCTCGGAAACGTGATTACTGCACTGCTTCCTGTGGCCTCTGTTGGCGTAGAGCTGCCGAGGCGTAGCTTTAATGGGGTGGGTGGAGGGATTCGAACCCTCGGCCACTGGAACCACAATCCAGCGCTCTACCAGCTGAGCTACACCCACCGTGAAGGGAACACTCTCATCGTATCAAGCTGGGTGCGGAGCCCGCAATGATCGAAGCCAGGGCAGTGGGGCAGGATGGCATCTTGCGGCGGGTTGGTAACCCGCCCGGAGCGCCGGTTGGCAACCGGCGCCAGCTTACCAAGCTGCCCCACGATCGCCGTCGCGTGAGATCGTTCTTAGCGCCAGCGCCCGCCCCAACCCCAGCCGCGACCACCGATGATCAGCGCGCCGAAGCCATATTGCGGGCCCATAAACGGGTACGCATAATACGGGTAGGGGTAGCCATAATAGTAGGGATACCCGTAGCCCGGGCCATAGTAGCGTGCCCCAGGAGCCCCCAGCCGAGGGCCTGCCGACGTTTGCACCCCCGCCTGCGCGTAGTCTTCGGGTCCGACGTAGCGGAACGCCTGCGGCGCGCGCGTGGTCGAAATCGAAATTGGCGACTCTATCTGAAATGTCAGCGCCGTTTCCGGGTAGATCACCGTGGGGTGATTGCGCGTGAGCAGCACGCCGATCATGCCGGCCGCCGCTCCGGCGCCCGCTCCGATGGCTGCGCCCTGGCCCCAATCCGCCGCGCCGCCCACTGCCGCGCCGGCAACCGTCGTCCCCGCCACGGTTCCGGCTTGCGCGCCGGCCGGCGTGGTGCCGCCCTGCCGCGCCACCAACTGGGTTTGCGCCGCCACCTGCGTACCATCGGCCAGCGTGAAGCTGGTCAGCTCCAATTTCAGCCGCGACGGCTTATCGGAGTGCTGCTTCTCCACTACCGCTACATTGCCGTAAACCATCTGGCCGCGATGCGCCACGACTACGCCGTCCACAACCAGTGGCTGCATCAGCGTCGCTGTGAATGGGTCGCCCGCCTGGTTGTGATCGGTCGAGAGCGCCTGGTTGATGCGCACCGAAACGTACGTGCCCGGTTTGACCGTCAATTCCGCCGGCAAGCCGTACGCAGGCCGGATCGCGTGCGTCACGGGCGGCGCTGGCCGCAGCATCGGAGCCGGGGCTGGAGGTGGAGCCGTCGCTGGCTGCTCCGGTTGATCGGGTTGCGCCACTGGCTCGGGGTTTTGCTGATCCGCCGCTGCGGCCAGCGTCTGGCCTTGCGCCTGTGCCTGTTGATCGGGCGCCGGATTGCCCATGTGGCGCCACTCGGGGCTTTGCGCCAAGGCGAGGCTGGATGCGGTTACGAAGACTATCGCAATTTGCGAGATGCGTTGCATACTGGATCCCTCACTTACTTTCGACGCACCTACCCACTGCATCTGTTTCACCAAATGCAAACGATTGGATTCGAATGGCTTGAGGCTGGCGCTGGCTGGCCCTATTGCACCGCCGCTGGTGGATTTCAGCCACCGCTGGGCGTTGGGCCACCGTACCCGCGGCCGGCACAGGTCGGCTCGGAAATCCCGCTTGAAATGTGGCAGAATAGAGTTTCCGGATTCGCCCATGAGCAAGCCGCATGGGGCCGGGCCGTCCGATTCGGACCGTCACTTGCGAAACCTCCGCAAAGACAGCTAAAATCAACGCGTTCGCATATCCCAGGAGGAGTGCATGGCATTAGTAGAGCAGAAGGTGAAGCAGATTATCGTCGAGCAGTTGGGCGTCGACGAGAGCCAGGTCGACAGCACCGCGTCATTCGTTGACGATTTGGGTGCGGATTCACTCGATATCGTCGAGCTCGTGATGGCCTTCGAAGAGGCCTTCGAGCTGGAGATCCCGGACGAAGACGCCGAAAAGATCCAGACGGTTAAGGATGCCGTTGACTACATCGAAAATAAGACTGCCAAAAAGTAGCCACTTTTTTCGGGGAGACCGGATTTGACGAGAAGAGTGGTTGTAACCGGCGTGGGATTGGTGACTCCCCTCGCCATCGGTACCGAGGACTCCTGGGCCGCTATTCGCGCCGGCAAGAGCGGCATCGGCCCCATCACGCAGTTTGATGCTGCGGCCTTTTCCTGCCGCATCGCTGGAGAAGTCAAAGGATTCGATCCGGCGCGCTACATCGAAAAGAAAGAAGTCAAGAAGATGGGGCGCTTCATCCAGTTCGCCATCGCGGCGTCGGATTATGCGCTGTCGGACTCCGGTTTGAAGGTGACGCCGGAGACCGAGGAGTCGGTGGGCGTTTATATCGGCAGCGGTATCGGTGGGTTCGAAGTCATCGAACGCGAGCACCAGGTCCTTTTGGAACACGGGCCGCGCCGTATTTCCCCGTTTTTCATTCCCGCGACAATCGTGAATCTGGCATCCGGCCATGTCTCGATTCGTTCTGGCGCCAAGGGTCCCAACTCCGCCACCGCTACCGCCTGCACCACCAGTGCCCATTGCATCGGCGATTCTTTCCGCATCATCCAGCGCGGGGACGCCGATGCCATGATCTGCGGCGGCACGGAGGGCGCGGTCACGCCGATGTCGATCGGCGGTTTCGCCGCCATGCGCGCTCTTTCCACGCGCAATGACGAACCGGAGCGCGCCTCCCGCCCCTGGGACCGCGACCGGGACGGCTTCGTGGTCGGCGAAGGTGCCGGCATCCTCATCCTCGAGGAGTTGGAATTCGCTCGCCGCCGCGGTGCGCGTATTCTGGCGGAGATCGTGGGCTATGGCATGAGCGCCGATGCCTATCACCTCACCGCCCCTTCGCCCAACGGCGAAGGCGCATTCCGCGTAATGCGCAACGCCATGCGCGACGCCGCCATCACGCCCGACAAGATCGGTTACATCAACGCCCACGGCACCTCCACCGATGCCGGCGATAAGGCCGAGACCGCAGCTATCAAGCGCGCCTTCGGCGACCACGCCTACAAGGTGGCCGTCAGTTCCACCAAGTCGATGACCGGCCACCTGCTGGGCGGTTCCGGCGGAATCGAGGCTGGCATCAGCGTGATGGCCCTGCGCGATCAGGTGGCCCCGCCCACCATTAACTACGAGACGCCCGATCCCGAGTGCGACCTGGACTACGTTCCCAACCACGCCCGGCCCATGAAGATCGACTACGCGCTTTCGAATAGCTTCGGTTTTGGCGGCACCAACGGCTGCCTCATCTTCAAGCGCTATTCTGAGTAGGTAGGACAGGCGATCGGTTTGTGTCGCCTGTCGTCCGCTCGGCAACGACAGGCCACAAACCGATGGCCTCTCCTACCGGTGCTACTCCTATGAAAATCGTCGTCGCCATCAAGCAGGTTCCCGCGCGCGATTCCGAACTGCGCATCGCCGCCTCGGGCCGGTCAATCGAGTCATCCGATCTGGCTTACGAGATTAACGAGCCGGACGCCTACGCTCTCGAAGCCGGCCTGCGGCTCAAGGAAAAACACGGCGGAGAAGTGGTCGCCCTTTGCGCCGGTCCGGAGCGCGCCGGGCAGTCGATCCGCGAAGCGCTGGCTAAGGGCGCCGACCGCGCCATCCACATTGAAGAGGATACGGCCGCGCTCGATCCGCTGGCCTGCGCCCGTCTACTCGCCGCCGCCGTGCGGAGCGAATCGCCCGACTTGGTCCTCACCGGCTTGCAATCGGAAGACCTCGGGCTGGGTCAGACCGGCGTCATCCTCGCCGAGCTTCTCGGCCTCCCGCACGCCACCATCATCATGGAAATTGAGGTGAGCGAAGGCTCGATCCGCGTCAAGCGCGAACTCGAAGATGGCTGGTTTCAGCAAATCGAGATTGGCTTTCCCGCGCTGCTCGCTGTCCAATCCGGCATCGGCAAGCTGCGGTACGCCACGCTGATGGGCATCAAGAAGGCCAAGTCGAAGGAAGTCCGCCGCGTCACGGCCGCCAGTCTGGGCGTTGCGCCAGTGGCGCCAGGCATCGTCGTCCAGCGCATTTATCTGCCCGAGCGCAACAAGCGCACCCAATTGTTTGAGGGGGATCCCAGGCAGGCCGCCGCGCAACTGGTCGAGAAGCTGAAGTTCGAGGCGCGTGCGATATGAGCGTCCTGGCGGTTCTCGAACAGCGCGCTGGCCAGTGGCACCGCATGTCCTTCGAGACCCTGGCCGCCGCGCAGCAGATCGCGCGCGAATTGAATACCACCGTCTCGGCCGCCATATTGGGGCACAACATTAGCGCGCTGGCGAAGGAACTGGCAGCCACGGACGTCGCGACCGTCTACGCGTTCGAACACGAGTTGCTGGCGCAGTATACGCCGGACGCCTATACGATGGCGCTCGAAGCGTACATCGATTGTTTCAGGCCCTCGATCGTGCTTTTCCCGCACACCTACCAGGTGCGGGACTTTCTTCCTCAACTGGCAACTCGTCTTGACCGCGTCGCGGTGACCGACGTCGTGTCGCATCGCATCGAGGATGGCGCGCTTACGCTGGTCCGCCAGCTCTTTCAAGGCAAGGTGAATGCGGATGTGCGTTTCTTCGGTGAGGAGCCGTACCTGTCGTCCTTGCAGGCTGGCGCCTACCGTGCCGACCGCGTGGCGAGAGGCGCCGCGCCGATCGAGTTAATGCGACCGAGCCTGAAGCCCGGCGACATCCGTACCCGGCCGCTCGAACCTTTCCGCGCTGCGCAGCAAACGGTGGACCTGGGCGTGGCCGAGCGGATCGTCTCGGTTGGCCGTGGCATCAAGGAAGCGAACAACATCCCGCTGATCGAAAAGCTCGCCGCAGCGTTAGGAGCCGAGCTGGCCGCCTCGCGGCCCATCTGCGACGCGGGCTGGCTTCCCATGGAACGCCAGGTGGGCAGCTCCGGCCAGACCGTCGCTCCGAAATTATACGTGGCTATCGGCATCTCGGGAGCCATCCAACACTTGGTGGGAATGAAAGGCGCGCGCACGGTGGTCGCCATCAACAAAGATGCCGGCGCCCCGATTTTCGAAGTCGCCGATTACGGCATCGTGGGCGACTTGTTCCAAGTGGTGCCAGCCCTGATCGAAGCCCTCCAGAAAGCGTAGGTGAAGCAGGTCCCCGACCTGCTTTTCTTGGGAAGTCCGGCCGCTGTCACCAACCGCTTAGATACCATGGTCGGGCGCGCGTTTGCAGGTCGGGGACCTGCCCCACATTACCCTGGATGGATTTCCGTCAGCTCCACTGCGAGCACGGCTCCGCACTGCGCGCACACGGCGGCGTTTTCGGGGGTGAGATAAACCTCGGTGGATTCACAGCGCGCGCAGGCCACGGTTGGGTCGGCGGGATCGGGCAGCGGATCGGGCGGCACGATGCCGCCCGCCATGCGTCCCGTTGCCCGCGTCACCGGTTCAAACGTGGCTCCGCAGCCTGAGCAAACATGATTGAAACAGCAGTTCGGCGTACACGTGTAGGACACTTCCGCCGAACCGCACTGCGGACAGGAGATCTCCAGTCTCCGCGTCCGCATTTTATTGCTTCGGCGTAACCGGCGGGGCAGCCGGGGTCACCGGGGCAGCCTGCTTCGCCGCGGCCGGCGGAACGGACAAAGTCGGCGGGGCCGGCGGCTTCGGCGCGGCGAAGAAGTCCGGATCGTAAAACGCGCTCTTGGTCATTTCTTCCAAGGTCTTCTGCGCCTTCTGCGGCACCAGCGTTTTTTCGATCTGCGGACGAGCTTGTTCGAACGTCTTCGTCACGTGCGATTCCACCTTGATGATGTGGTATCCGTATTGAGTCTTCACTGGCGCGCTCACCTCGCCGGGCTTTAGCTTGAAAGCCTCCTGGTCGAACGTGGGCACCATCCGGTTATGTGGAAAAGGCGGGAGCAGCCCGCCGTTGGAGGCCGTCGAGTCGTCCGAATTCTCCTTTGCGAGCGTGGCAAAATCCTCGCCGGCCGTGATGCGCTTATATAGGTCGTTGGCCTTGGCCAAGGCTTCTTCGTCGGTCAGTTCCTTCGCTCCCGGCTTGACCGGCATCTGGGCGCCTTTCGTGCGGATCAGGATGTGGCGCGCGGTGACTTCTTCAAAGTCCCTCAGATGCTCGTCATAGTATTTTCGGGCGTCGGCTTCGTCAATCTTGGTTTCTGCTTTGATCTCGTCGGAGACCAAGTTGGACAGCAGTTGGTCGTTGTTGAGCGTGGCCTGAATCTTGTAACCCGGAGTTTGATCCAGCTTGCGGCGCCTGGCTTCGTCCGACAAAATATACAGCTTGGCCAGGATCTCGGCGAACTGCTTGCGGTTCGCGCGGAATCTGTTCTTGACTTGATCGGGAAGCCCGTTGATGATTTCGTCGTACTGTGCCTCCGTAATCGTCACGTCGCCCGCTTTGATCACCACGCGGTCGGGAGGCACCGTCACCGGCGCAGGCTGCGCGGCGGCGGCGGGCGCGAGCATTCCAGGCGGGATTGGCGTAGCGAGCTTGGGGGCGGCAGCCGGAGGTGCGGCTTGGGCCGGCGTCGGGGCCGGCGGAGTCTGTGCCAGCAGACAAGCGGCTGGTGCAATCAATAGAAATTTGCGCAAGAAATTCATAGCTTCTATGATACCAGCGCTCGCGGCGTGGCTTAATCTAGTAACGGACCTTGTCCGCCCAGGCCGCCCATTCCGCGAAGGGGCGGTTTGCGGATTGGTCCTCCGCGCGAATCATCGGGATGGCGCGCCCGGCCTGGGGCAATGCAAGCTGGCTGTAAATGAACGAATCGTCGAAACCGGCCGCCGCGGCGTCCGCGGCGGAGGCTGCGAAGAAGACTCGCGCGGGCCGCGCCCAAAACAACGCACCCAGACACATCGGGCAGGGTTCGCAGGAACAATAGACGTCGCAGCCGGTGAGTTGAAAGCCGCCGAGCGAACGGCACGCCTCGCGGATGGCTACGATTTCGGCGTGCGCCGTGGGGTCGTTGGCCGCGGCGACTCGATTCGTTCCGGCCGCGATCACCGCGCCGTCCTTGACCACCAGCGCCGCGAACGGTCCGCCGCCATGGCGCACGTTTTCCGCCGCCTTTTCGATCGCCTCTCGCAGGAGTTTCGGGTTCATATCTGTGTTCCAATGTTGACATGATCGAGGTGGTAGCGGCGATTCTGGAGCGCGATGGCCGGGTGTTGATTGGCCGGCGGCAGCCGGAGCAGTCGCATCCGCTCCAGTGGGAGTTTCCCGGCGGCAAAGTGGAGCCGGGCGAATCGCCGCCGCTGGCCCTGGCGCGCGAGCTCGAAGAAGAACTGGGAATTCGCGTGGCCGCGGGCGAAGAGGTCGCCCGCTACCCATTCACCTATCCCGGCAAACACCCGATTACGCTGATCTTTTTTCGTGTCACGAGCTTTCAGGGCGAGCCGCGGAATTTGATCTTTCATGAGTTGCGCTGGGAACCCCGTGCGAACCTGGCGCGCTTCGATTTCGTGGAAGGCGATCTGCCTTTCCTGAGCGCGTTCGCTCCTTCGGCCTGACATCTGGGTTAGGAGAGATGAGCGTTTGTCGGCGGTCGGCATCCTTCGGTGCAGCGGATAATGGTAGACCACGAAACGCGATGGTCTGCCTTACTGCGGCGCGCCACTCGCCTGCGGGGCTGCTATGCTGACGGGAGCGGAGCCTTCCATGAGCAAAAAGGTGCTGATCGTCACCGGCGACGGCGGAGATGGCTACGAAGCCCTCTATGCTTACCATCGTTTCCAGGAAGCTCGCTGGGAGCCCCTGGTGGCGGCGCCATCGCGCAGACCCTTGCATCTGGTTTTCTTCGATGCCGAACCCGGCTGGGAAACTTACGTGGAGCGTCCGGGGCCACGCCTCGATGCCGACGTCGTGATCGCCGCGGTCGCGGCCGGCGAATTCGCCGCTGTGCTGTTTCCCGGCGGCCGCGCCCCGGAGTATCTGCGCAACGATCCAGACGTGCTCGAGCTGGTGCGCGATTTCGCCGCGCAGGGCAAGTGCGTCTGCGCCATTGGTCATGGAATTCAGGTGCTGGCCGCGGTCGGGCTGACCCAGGGCCGCACCGTCACCTGCCACGCCAATGTGCGGATCGAAGTGGAGCGCGCCGGAGGCATCTACAGCTCCCAGCCGGCGGTTCGCGATGGCAATCTGGTCACCGCCCAATCCTGGCGCGCCCACCCCGAGTTCTACCGCGAGGTCTTCACCGCGCTAGGATAGCGGTCTTCGTGGCGCACGCAGGACGACGTGTCGAGAAGACTCTCGACACGGCTGGCTTGACGGCCGGCGCCACGTCAGCCGTGTTATCGGCGCCAGGGGCGGCAGCGTTACTTCAATGACAGAGTTACCGCCTTGCCATCGTAAGCCACACGATGCGTGGCCTGCGGTGTAAAGGAGAAGCCCGCCGGGTGCTCGGCGGCGACCAACACTACTTCGACGGTGCGATGCTGCGGCATGCCGGCGAAAGAGCCGTGCCGGTCACCCACGGTCAACGTCTGCGCGCCATCGTTCCAGTGCAGCGCAATCTCGCTGAAGGCGCCCTGTTCGTAGTTGTAATTGGTGCCTTCGTCTTCGTAGAGCGTGAAGTCGCCATCGGCCCCTACATAGACATACACCGTGAGCGGATCGGCTGGCTTTTCGCCCGTGTACTGGATTTCCGGCCCGAAGGGGATGATCGAGCCGGCCCGCACATAAACCGGAATCTCGTCATAGGGCGCAGCCGCGTCCGGGATGGCGCCGGCCTGGGCCTTTTGTCCACTCCAGAAGTCGTACCACTGGGCGGCGGGCGGCAGGTAGACATTGCGGCTGCGCGCCTGGTATTTCGTGATGGGCGCCACCAGGAGCGCGGGGCCGAACAGAAACTCGTCGGTCAGTTCGCGCGCCTGCTTATCCTCGGGGAAGTCCATCACCAACGGACGCAGGATGGTGGCGTCGCGCCGCGTCACGGCGCCGGCCAGCGAATAGATGTACGGGAACATGCGGTAGCGCAAGCGGTCGAACTTGGTTTCCGCCTGATAGGCGGGGCTCGCCGCGTCGCCCATGGTCCACATCTCGCGGAAGCGCAGCTCCCCATGCACGCGCAGCAACGGCGTGAACGTGCTGAACTCGAACCAGCGCGCGTTCAGCTCGCGCCATTCCTCCTGGTCGGCCGGCTTCATGTCCGCGGTCGAGTACTTGTTTTGCATGGTGTAGCCACCGCTGTCGGTCGTCCAGTAGGGCACTCCCGAAAGGCTGATTCCCAGGCCGGCCGGTATCTGCTTGGCCAGCGCGGTCCACGTCGATGTGATATCTCCCGACCAGCTTGACGCCGCGTAGCGCTGCTGGCCGGCATAGCCGGAACGCGTCAGCAGGAACACGCGCTGGTTGGGCGCGGCCCGTCGCTGGCCATCGTAAATCGCCGCGCTGTTCTCAAGCGCGAAAGCGTTTAACATGCGCGATGCCGTCCCCAGCGCGGTGGGATTCATCAACCGGCGCGAATCTTCCACCGTGGTCGGCGATGGCGTGCAATCCGGTTCGCTCGCGTCCATCCACCAGGCGTCGATGCCCCGGCGGAAGAGGTTCTTCTCGATCTGCGACCAATAGAGCTTGCGCGCCGCCGGGTTGAAGGCGTCGTAATCCGTGGCGACGTACCCCAGCCAATCGCGCTCCTGGAGTTGCAGGTTCGACTCATACAGGAAACCGTGCGCCTGTAGTTCCTGCGCGTTGGCCGTAGTCGGATAGAATTTGGGCCAGACAGAAATCATCAAGTGTGCGTGCTGATCGTGGATCGCCTTGATCCAGCCGTCGGGATCGGGAAAGCGAGCCGGGTCGAACTGGTGCGAACCCCACGCATCGATCGGCCAGTACTGCCAATCCTGCACGATGTTGTCGAACGGAATCTGCCGCCGCCGGTATTCGCTCACCACGTCCAGGCTCTGCTCGGCCGTCTCATATCGCTGGCGCGATTGCCACAGGCCAAATATCCACGAAGGCATCATCGGCGCACGCCCGGTCAACTGGCGGTAACCGGCGATCACGTCGTCCAGCTTCGGCCCGTACACGAAGTAGTAATCCGTGCCGTCGCCCACTTCCGACCACAACGAAGTCGAGCGATCCTGATTCGGCGTCTTCCATGCGAATTTCATGGTGCTGCCCTGCTCGGTGTCCCATTCGATGCGGATCGGATAGCGGTGCCCGCCTTCGAGCGAAATCTTCACTTGGTCGGTCGCGGCCAACCATCCCTGCCGCCAGTGGTCGAACACCAGGCGTCCGTCGATCCACACCTTGATGCCGCCGTTGGCGAACGTCTGAAACTGGTAGTCGCCGGTGACCGGCGCCGCAATCGAGCCTTCCCAGCGGGTGTTCTTTACCGGCGGCTGCGGCTCACCCTGCGGCAACAGGTCCAACTGCAGGTCCGAGGAAAACCGCACCGGCGCGGAGCCGTCTATCGGCTGCACGGAGAGGCCGCCCTGCGCGCCCGTGGTGTCGAAAAGATACTCGAGTGGAATGGGCGTGAACGGCCGCAGATCGCCAAAGCGCGTCAGCGACGTGTTCTCCCAGAGTACGCCGTATCCGCGGCTCGACACCAGGAACGGCACCACGATGTTGGTGTTGCGCTGCCACATATCGAAGTCGTAGCCCTTGATGTCGAGCGTGTTGAACTGCCGCTGGCCGAGCCCGTAAAGCGATTCGTCGGCGTTTTCCGCCCAGCGCTGCTGCACGTGCCAGGTCCGTTCGCCCTGCACCTCGGCCGGTTCGACCGCGCGCCCGCCAGGCAATTCCGCGGCGATCGGTTTGCCCGCAGCGTCCAGAAAACGAACCGCTCCGGTGCGCCGGTCCACCACTACCTGCAGGCGCGGCGTGGCGAGGGAGATCGTCTCCGCCGTGCCGCCCGGTTTCCAATCCGTAAAAGTCTGAGCCTGCGCCACCACGTCCAGCACCGGTCGCCTGAAGAAGCCCCGGTCCTTGGCGAACGCGACGCGCACCACGTTCTCGGAAAGCGGCTGGACCTTCAGCACCCCGGTGGGCGTGGCGAACGTAAGACCGTCCGCCGCCCAGTTTGCCTCTTGGCCCATCGCCAGCGTTCCCGGCAGCAGCAGGAGAAGCGCGGCGGCCGCGCTGCGCCATGAATCGAAATGTTTCCGGTCAGTCATGGTGGAAGTCTCTTTTCGTGATCGTTCAGGATATCAATCATCATTGCCGGGAACCAGCCCTCGACCGCACCGTGAGTCTGCCGTTCTTGCCGGGGCTTACAATGAAAACGGCCATGTTCCGCATGTTGGCTGCGCTGACGCTGGCGACGGCGGCATTCGCCGGCCAGCCCCTTTACGATCTTTACGGTCGGGTGCGCCCGGCCGAACCCGTATCCATCTCCTTGTTTGGCGCCGACGCACCGTTCGATGCGTCGGCCTCGACGGCCGATGGCCGTTTCCGTTTCCACAAGTTGTTGCCGGGAACTTACACCGTGGCCGTGTTCTCGGCTGGGCGCGGTGAAGTCCGCCGCACAGTGGAAGTGGGGCCAAGCACCGGCGGCAGCGGGCGACGCGTGTCCATCGAGATCGACCTGGCGCCCGGCGATTTCGCACCGCCCGAACCGGAGCGCCAGCACACCGTCTCCGCCCGCGCTCTCGCCATCCCCGGCCGTGCGCAGCGGGACTATGACGAGGCCCACAAGGCCCTCTCCCGCCGCGACACCGCTGCCGCCGTTTCCCATCTGGAACGCGCCGTCGAGGCCGCGCCCCAGTTCGCCGCCGCCTGGAACGAGTTGGGCACCATCGCATATCAGACGCAGAACTTCTCGCGGGCCGAAGAGTGCTTCCTCCAAGCGCTCGACCAGGACCCGCACGCTTTCGAACCGTTGGTCAACCTGGGCGGCGTGGAGGTCACACTGCATAAGACCGAGCGCGCGCTCGACTACAACATACAAGCCGTATTGGCGCGCCCCAACGACGCCCTGGCACACTCGCAGCTCGGCATGGCGTACTTCCAGGCTGGCAATAACGACCTGGCGCTGCAGCATTTGGATGTCGCGCGCCGCATCGATCCGGCGCATTTCTCTCATCCGCAACTGCTGATGGCGGAAATCCATCTGCGCGGCAAGGACCGTGCCGCCGCCGCCGACGACCTGGAAGACTTTCTCAAGTTCCACCCCGATTGGCCCAAGGCCGCCGAAATGCGCCAGGCCATCGCCCAGTTGCGGCAATAGCGCCGCTTCGCCCCGGACACGGTTTCGCCACACCGTAAGCGTTAACTTTTGGTGAATTCGCACCTCGCTGCCGCCATTGTGCAAAAAACAATTTGCAACTTGAATGTTTTTTGTTATTCTGGTAACGCTCTGGTAATAACTTGCCGCGCGAGGACGATGGAGACAGCCGCAGAAGGCATTCTGACTCGCGATGAAATGGAAAGCAGGCGCTTGTTGGCCGCACAAGACCTGCAGAGGGGACTCACACAGTCCCAGGTTGCCCGAAAATTCGGTGTGAGCCGCACCACGGCTTCCCGCTGGCATCGGGCGTTGAGTGGAAGAGGGGTGGACGGGCTGCGCAAACGGCGCGCTCCGGGCCGTCCCAGCCGTCTCAACTCCCAACAGTTGCTGGCGGCGGCCGAGATCTACCGCTCCGGTCCGCGCACCGCCGGCTTCCAGACCGACCGCTGGACCACGGCGCGCTTCGCCGGCGCGATTCAGGCCCACTTCGGCATTCGATACGACCCGGATCACGTGGGCCGCATCATCCATCGCCTCGGATTGCGCGAACGCGTGCGCAGCCACCACAGCCTGGCGGACATCCACTATGGCTCCGTCACCGCTCCGGTTTCCCTGCACGCCGAAGCGCCGGCGGCTTCCTAAGAATCGGATCGAGAATGGCGAGCCCGGAGGGACTGGCCGGCGGCCGGTCGCCCATCCGCGAAAAGGCCGCCATCTTGCCCATCGAATTCGATGAGGACGGCGAGATTCACCCCGTCATGCATTGGCCCGGACTTGGCCTTGTCGCGGAGGAGTCAGTTCAATTGCGGGCAACTGCTTGCTGACGGCGAGCCGCTCTGAACGCGTCGCAACCGTGACCAGTGGGACCGGTTAGCACACTTGTTACGGGACGGTCCCCTCGGCATGCGGGAGTGCCCATTGCCTCTTCCCATCAAGCCCACTTGGCCGGAGCGCGGACCATGGCTCGAAAGAGCCATGGCGCGTCGAGTGGCTATTTGCCAGACTGATGGCATGAAGGCCGCCGCCCTCGTGCTCTTGGCGCCGCTTTTGACTTTCGGCGCAGATTCGGGCGTTGCGGTAAGCCAGCTCGGCGCGATTCTTGCTTCCGCTCACGCGGCAGGCGCCTCGGACGATGCAACCGCCGACCGGATTGCGCGCATCGATCTGACGGAGCGTCTCACTCGTGCGACCCTATCCCGCCTGTCGAGCGGTGTGGGACGCCACACCGCGATAGCGCTGGAACTTCTTGCGGATCGGAGTGCGTTTCTGAATCCTCCAACGGCGGAAATCGTCCCCGGGGAGCCGCCCACTCCGACCGAACAGCGCGCGATTGTCGAGAAGGCCGAGGCGTACACACTGGCCTACGTGAAGGAGTTGCCGAATCTTGTGTGCTCCCGGCTCGTCAGCCGCTTTGACGACCTGGCTGCCGACAGTGATCGGGAACTTCGGCTTCGCGATGTGCTCATCGGCGAGTTGGCCGTGCGCGATGGGGCGGAGTCGTTCCAGCCCCAGATTGCCAACGTCGTCGATCCGGCTGGGAAGGGGGCGGGTACCGCCGGCCGTTCCCGCTGGAACCTGACGACCTCAGGAGAGTTTGGCAGCGTCCTGGCGGAACTTTTCGTCAACCACGCTGCGTTTGGATGGCGCCGTTGGGAGACTATGGATGGGAAGCGCGTGGCAGTGGTGGGGTACTCGGCCCGGCGGACCGGTTCGCTCTTTAGGGTGTCCTGGTGCTGCAAAGCTCAGGCTCGCGTCTCGCCCCTCGGCTACGCGACCAGCTACCAGCCCCTCAGCGAAAAGACAGCCTACCAAGGTGAGCTGTCCATCGATCCGGTTTCCGGTGCCGTCCTTCGCGTCACTCAGCAGGCCGTCGGTCTGCCCCGGAGGTTTCCAGTCAAGCAGATGCAGCTCGCCGTCGAGTATCTGCCCGTGACACTGGGTGGCATTTCATTTTTGTGTCCGGCAAGGAGTCTAATCTGGATGGAGGTGCTGTCGCCGTTTACCGGCGCCTACGAGCACTATTTGAATCGAGTGGAGTTCGCGAACTATCAGAAGTTTGCGACGGAATCCAAATTGGTTTTCGACGCCCCGGCGGAGGCACCGGCGAGTCCGCTGGCGAACGCGCCCCCCGTGCCGGCGCCCGCACCACGCACCGAACCGCCCGCCGCTGTGGCGAGCGCTACACTCCCTGAGGCGCTACCGATCCCCGATCCGCCGCCAATCGGCGAGCCGCTTGCCATCGTGCCCGGCCTGGCGCAGCCCTACCGTGGACTCCCGCCGCCGGCGACGCCGGTTGCGGACCGAGAGACGCCTCCGTCAAACGACACCCAGCCCGTCTTCCGCGTGCACCGCAACGAAATCCCGGTCCGCGTAGTGGTGAGAGACGAACACGGCAATGCCGTCGGCGGGCTGCGCAAGGAAGAATTCGAGCTGTTCGACGAAGGGAGGCTCCAGTAGATCTCCGGCTTTCGCGTCGAGAGCTGGGGCTCCGACACCGCGGCACGCGCAACCGCCGCGGAAGCTGCGAAAGGCAATGCGGCGCCACAGGGCGGGCTCGTGCCGCTGCGCGGCCATTACGTGGTGTTTCTGTTCGACGATGTGAACCTCACCCTCGAGGACCTCGCGTATGCGCGCACGGCGGCAAAACGCGCCATTAAGGACACCATCGAGCCCGGCACGCGGGTGGCCTTGCTGACCGTGACCGGGAAGCAGTATGTGGACTTCACGGGTGACCTGGCGAAGCTGGAGGACGCGCTGGACCGCATCCGCTCGCAGATTGTGTCCAGCGACACAGTAGCCGCCTCGGCGTTTGCGTGGGTCAACCGTCGATCGGCGCCCGACAAGCTTGGTGTCGGCGTCACACCGCAACAAACTCCTCCCGGCACGGCCGGGTACAGTCCCGATTCTGTAGCCTTTGGCCACACCGGCGATTATTCCCGCTTCCGCTCATTGTTCACGAACATCGACGTCGCAGTCAACCGGCTGGCGATCATGCCGGGCGATCGCTCCCTCGTCTTCGTGTCGCCCGGCTTCATCGCTTCGGATTCCGATCAGGGCGAGTACTTCGCGCTGATCGACCGTGCGGCGCGCAAGGGAATCCTGATCAGCACGCTGGACGCGCGTGGATTGTGGACCCTTCCCGAGTTCGGTGCGGAAAAGACTATGGTGGCCGATCCCTATTACCAGTCCGCGAAAAGCCCCCACGAAGTAGCCTTGCGGCAGGGCCTGTTTCTGCGCGGGCTGGCCGATGGAACCGGCGGCATCGCCGTGGAGAACACCAACGACTTGGCCGGCGGCCTCAAGCGCATCGCCGTGCGGCCGGACTTCGCCTACACGCTCACCTTTTCGCCGCCGGATCTCAAGCCCGACGGCAAGTATCACAAGCTAAGCGTGAAGGTGCCCGGCCGGCGTGGCGTCACCGTGCAGGCCAGGAACGGTTATCCGGCGCCGGATAAGACGCCAACGGAGGCCGAGCAGGCCGCGCAGGAAATCGAGGATGCGATTTTTTCGCGCGACGAGATCCGGGAGATTCCCTTGACGGTGCGCGTGGACCGCCTGGCGGAGCCCGCCCGGAGATCGCTCACCAGGCCCGACGCCCTGTCGGTGGACGCGCATATCGGCCTCGGCACAATCCGCTTCGAGACGCAGGGCGGCCGCAGCCGCGCATCGCTGATCGCGACCGTGGGCCTGTTCGATGCGAACGGCATCTACCTCGATGGCAAGCAGGACAAATTCGATCTGGAATACGCGGTCGGCAAGGTGCCGGCTGGTCTCGACGTGAAAAGCGAATTCAATATCGCGCCAGGCACGTGCCTGGTGCGCTTGGTGGTTCGCGCCGAGGATGGTCAGATATCCTCGGCGAATGAGACGGTGGAGGTGCCGTAGGCATTCCGCTCGCTTCGCCCAGACGCCGCCGGCATCCAGACCGGCCGCTGGGCGACGGCGCGATTTGCCGGCGGGATTCAGACCCGCTTCGGCATCCGACACGACCCGGATCGTGTGGGCCGCATCATCCATCGTCTCGGATTGCGCGAACGCGTGCGCAGTGCCGCCGTATAATACTCAATAATGAGAATGCCTGAAACCAGACGGCCGCGCGCAAGGATGTGGGTCGCGGCTGCTATGGTGCTGGCTGGCGCGTACGCGGTTGCGCAAGAGATGCAGAGACCTGCGGGGCCCGTCGTGCCGCCGTCGAACCTCGTGCCCGGCTCTGGGATCAGCGGACCTGGCGCAACGCCGAACAATGCTCGCGTTCGGTGGGTCGAGATGAACAAGAAGGTCACTGGCTTCGTGGTGAAACTGGGGCTTATTCCCGACATCAAGCCGCTGATGGACATACAGGTGCGCGATACCGTCATCCGCATTGGCGGCGATGGTATGTACTATTTGACCGGCTCCACGGGCGAAGATATTTGGGACCACAACGATGGCGTGGAACTCTGGCGTTCGGCGGATCTGAAGAAGTGGGATTACCTGGGGCTGGTCTGGAGCTTTGACAAGGACGGCACCTGGGAGCGTGCCTGGCGCTGGCACCACAAGCCAGTGCGCGCGATATGGGCGCCGGAGATTCATTACATCAAGCGGCTAAAGAACTATTTCATCACCTTGAGTGTGCCGCCCGGCGACCGCGGAATACTGAAAAGCACGAGCGGCAAGCCAGAGGGACCGTACGTCAACGCACTGGCCAATGACGGCAAGTTCGACGGCGATATCGACACCTCTCTCTTCGAGGACGACGACGGCACGGTCTACCTGGTGTATGGCGGTGGATCGATCGCTCGCATGAAGGACGATTTGAGTGGCCTCGCCGAGACTCCGCGGAAGCCGGTGCTGCTCGATCCCGATACCAACCCGGCCCACCACGCCGACACGTGCGCGCTGCGCCGCCACTGCACGGATATCGGCCACGAAGGCGCTTGTTTGTTCAAGCGCAACGGCACTTATTACCTGACCGCGGCCGACACTTACGAAGGACGCTATAGCAGCGTGGCCGCTCTGTCGACTAACATATACGGCCCTTATAGGTGGCGCCACGAAGCGGTTCCCTCCGGCGGTGGCACTAATTACTTTGAGGACAAGCAAGGGCACTGGTGGGATTGTTTCTTCGGCAACGACGATCAGGCGCCCTTCCGGGAGAAGCCGGCCATCGTCCCAATAGAGTTCGATAGGTACGGTAAGATTCACCCCATCACGCGATGACCCGCGGGAGATGAGTCAATGGCGGTCATATTATGAACGGTTAGGGGCGCACGTGCTTCGTTACTACATCACGGACCGGCACTCCGCGGGTGGCGTTGAGCCCCTGATGGAGTTCATCGCGCGCGCGCTCGAGAACGGCGTGGAGCGCATCCAGATTCGCGAGAAAGACCTGCCGGCGCGCGAGTTGTGTGGGCTGGTGCGCCGCGTGCTCGAGTTACCGAACCCGCACGGGTCACGCATTTTGGTGAACGGGCGCGCCGATGTGGCGCTGGCGGCGGGCGCGCATGGCGTGCACCTGCCGTCGGGTTCGCTGCCGCCTCGGCTGCTGCGCGCGATCGTGCCGGCGGGCTTCCTGATCGGGGTCTCGACGCATTCGCCGGCCGAGGTGCGGGCGGCCGCCGCTGCGGGTGCCGACTTCGTCGTGTTCGGGCCGGTCTTCTTCACTCCCTCGAAGGCCTCCTACGGGGCCCCGGTGGGTCTCGAAGCACTGCGGGAGGCCAGCCAGGCCGTGTCCGTCCCCGTGTTCGCGTTGGGCGGCATCGCGCCGCAAAACGTCCCGCTCTGCCTGGCCGCAGGCGCGGCCGGCATCGCCGGCATCTCGTTCTTCCAGAGTTAGGACGCGGCCGGGGCGGCGGCGATCCCTGCAAGATTCTTACAAAACGGCCTCAGTTCGGCTGCAATCACGTTATAATCGGCAGAATCGCACGGCAGTACCGCCAGCGAGAGGGGAGGCGCGCTGGCCGCGGATCCGCATCGAGATTCGGCCCGGCCACGTGGGAAACGGATGAAACGAAGAAGATTCCAAGTTGGTTTTCGAACTCGCTGGCTACGCCCGATGGCCCTGCTGCCGTTGGCTCTGGCCGCCGCGTCGCTGCCCGCCTTCGGCCAGCAAACCTATGTCAGCCGGTTCGACCTGTTCACCGGTTACACGTATCTGGACAGCCCTGCCGTCAGCCTGGGGGAAAACGGCTTTCAGTTCCAGGCCGGCGCGCGCGCCAACAGGTGGCTGTCGCTCGGGTTCGACTACAGCGTCTCCGAAGGCACGCTCACCCTCAAGCCGGCCATGCTGCTGCCCAGCCTGCAACAGCAGTTGGGCGCCGAACTCGGGGCAATGGCGGCGGCGGGCGAGATCCCCGCCGGCTACAAGCTCATCGTGCCGGCGCATTCGCGCACGCAAACCTTCGCTGGCGGCCCTCAGTTCAACTATCGGCACTTCAGCAAGGTGACCCTCTTCATCCGGCCGTCGGCCGGCGCTATCCACGAATACGCCACTCCACAGCCGGGAGACCCCATCGCCGCCGCAGTGGCCGCGCAACTGGCGCCTTCCGGTTACAAGGTGGATACGGTGGTGTTCTACGGCTTCGGCGGCGGCGCGGATTTCAACTTCTCCCGGCACGTGGGGCTGCGCGTGCAGGCCGACTTCGTGCACGACCATCTGTTTAGCGATCTGCTGCAGAACGGCCGCAACACCGTCCGCATGTCGATCGGGCCATGCTTCAACTTCGGCGGCAACGTCGCGCACTGACCGCGTGCGCTATTGGGCGGTGCGCTTCACTTCGCTCATCAGTGCCAGCAGGTTGCGGTCGGGGTCGCGGAAAAAGGCCATCCACAGGTCGTGGTCCGGCATGCGCGCCACCAGGTGCGGCAGCCGGTCGAACGTCGCGCCGCGGCTGTCCAGAATCTTCGTCGCGGCCAGAATGTCCGGCACCTTGAAGTATAGGACCGAGTTGAAGTGTTCCCCCGCCTCTTCCGGAGCGGAAAGCATCAGCCGGATGCCGGCGCAATCGAAAAACGCCAGACCCTGCACTTCGAACAGTAATCTCAATCCCAGCGTGTCGCGGTAAAAGGCGATGGCGCGCTCCAGGTTGCTAATCGTGATGGCGATTTGGCCGATGCTGGAAAGTTCGAGCGTAGCAGCGGCGTTTGCGGCTGTGGCAACACTCATGGCGTCTCCTTTCGGATTCAGCCATCATACTAAAAGCCGCTTAGCGATCGGGAACCGTCGCCGCCAGGTGGCGCAAGAGGAGTTGGCAAGCGGCGCGCGCATCGGAATTGTCCGGCTGCGTGCGCAGGCCGTTCAACACGGATTCGAAGACCTCCCGGCGTTCTTCCACCAGAGCCGGCGAAAGCACCGGCGAACCAGCCCGGGAGCTATACCCCAATCTTGGCCAGAGGGGGATCACGAAGGTCTGGGTTTCCGAGCCGGTTGATCGGTTCATGTCCATCTCCGAAGACTGTCTGGCATAAGCTTCCGGGATGCGCCAGGCGTCCACCAGGGGTTCCGGCACGCTCCATAATGCTTTTCGGCCAGACCATGCCGTCCGTTAATGAAAACCGGTTTCCCGCCGATATAAGCAAGAGGAATCCTATGATTTGGGTCACTCGATTGAATCGCGTCCGGGTGGTGCTGAACTCGGACCTGATCGAGCACATCGAGGCGACGCCCGATACGGTCATCACACTTACCAACGGGGAGATTTGCCGCGTGCGCGAAGGCGCCGGGGAAATCGTCGAACGGATTGTGGCTTTTCGGCGGCGGATTTGCTGCCCGGATGCCGCTCCGCACGAGCCTTGCGAGGATTCCGGTGAGGATGGGCCGGAAACGTCGCTTCCGCAGGCGAGTTGATAGCTCATGGCTACCGCTCCCCAAAAGGTGCCGGCTGCGTCATCCAAACCGGCGGGGCCTGCCGCCAAGCCAGCCGGGCCTGCCAAGCCGGCCGCCGTTGCTTCGGCCGCCGCCGCTCCGGGCGGGTGGCAGAGGCCGGCCCCGCGCAGGAGCCTGCGTCCGGACTTGTCCACCCTGGCGGGAATCAGCCTGGCGCTGGCCGGACTTATCGGCGGACTGCTGCTGGAACGGGGCAGCATCCAGGACATTGCCCAGACCACCGCCGCGATGATCGTCCTGGGTGGCACCTTCGGTGCGGTCCTGGTGACCACGCCGTTGCATGTGGTGCTGCGCGCCTTCCGTAGACTCGGCGACGTGTTTCTCGATTCTGCGGAATCGCACTCCGCGGTGATTGACAGCCTGATCTGGTTCGCCAGCAAGGCGCGCCGGGACGGTATCGTGAGTCTGGAAAACGACGCTGAATCGATACCGGATCCCTTTCTGCGCAAGGCTCTGAACCTGGCCGTGGATGGCACCGATCTGCAGGAACTGCGGAAGATGATGGAAATCGACTTAGTACAGAGCGAACAGGCGCACGAGGCCGAAGCCAGGGTTTGGGAATCGGCCGGTGGCTATGCTCCCACCATCGGAATCATTGGCGCGGTGATGGGCTTGATTCAGGTGATGAAGCATTTGGAGGACATGAAGGAGGTCGGCCATGGAATTGCTGTGGCGTTTGTGGCCACGGTGTACGGCGTAGGTTCGGCGAACATATTTTTCCTTCCCGCCGCCAATAAGTTGCGCGCGAAGCTGCGCGAGACCATCGCCCTCCAGGAGATGATTCTGGAGGGAGTGGCGGCCATCGTCGAAGGCCTCAACCCGACGCTCATCCGCCTCAAGCTGGAATCGTTCGACCCGCGCCGCGAGCAGCCCAGGCCGAAGACCGCCTATCTTGGGCCGTTCCCCGACCCCAGACAGGCCGTGCCGCGAAAGTGAGCCGCCCGTGAGACACAGAATCGACTATCCCCATGAGAACCACGAACGCTGGATGGTTTCCTACGCCGATTTTGTCACTCTGCTCTTTGCCTTCTTTGTCGTCATGTTCGCTTCCACCCAAGCCGACAAGGGCAAGGCCAAACAGGTGTCGGCGTCGGTCCGGGAGGCATTGGCGCACGGCGAAGTCAGCGACGCCATCTTGAACGTTTTGGGCCGCGGTCGCCATGAAAAGGACAAGCACGTGCAGCCTGGTGCGTTCCCGGCTCTGGCGATTGCGGCGCTGGCAGGCCCGGTGGATTTGAAGCAGTCGATGGAGACACTCAGCCGCGTCCTCGACAGCGAACTGCGCGCCGGGCAGGTTGGGCTCAAACTGGAAGCACGCGGCTTGGTGATCAGCCTGCGCGAATCCGGGTTCTTCGCTTCCGGAGAGGACGCCGTATCGGCGTCCAGTTTCCCGGCTCTCGAGAAAGTCGCCAACGTGATTCAGAACCTGCCTAACCCGGTGCGTCTCGAGGGCCACACCGATTCGGTGCCCATCCACAACTCGCGCTTCCGTAGTAACTGGGAACTTTCGGCGGCCCGTGCCATCGCCATGATGGAAATCCTGGCGACCCGTTACGAGATTCCGCGTAGCCGCATGGCTGTCGCCGGATACGCCGAGAACGCCGCTGCCGATACCAACGATACCGACGAAGGCCGCGCCCACAACCGGCGCGTCGACGTGGTGCTGCTCACGGTCGAAGGTCTGCGGAGCGAACCGGGCAGCGCGCAGTAGCGCGCTGCCTCGCCTGTTCCACACTGCATTTGGAACTAATGCCCGCCCCTGCTGATGCGGCCAATTCCAAAAGTAACCTCAGCTACAATAGCCCGACATGATAGTTACTCTTCGAACCTGGGTTGCCGCACGGATGCCTCGTCACGTGACGCAGCGCCTTTCCACCGGCTGGTGCGAAACCGCGCCGGGCGTCGGTGCGAGGGTTTGCGCAACGCCGGAATGGAGGGTGCACGTCCTCAACGGCGCGGCTGCAGTTCGTCGGGGTGAAACACCAGGTCGCGGTCGAGCACCATTTCGAGATGCGTGCCCGCACGCAGCACCACGTCCTGGTTGCGGGAAAGCAGAACCCCGACCAGCGCGCCGGCCGCGCCGCCCACGCCCGCGCCGGGCAGTCCCCGCGTGATGGCGCCGACCGTGGCGCCCATGCCCGCTCCCTCCATCACGGTGCGGCCGTCGGCGGATTTGCCGTTGCCCTCCACCTTGCCTTCGTCTCCCGGCGGCCGGGCGTGAAAATCGCGCGATACGCCGTTGGGCAAAATCAGCGAGTCGAACCGAAGATACAACTTGCCCTTGCCGGAGACCTTCCCGGCCTGCTTGGCGCGCGTGATGGTGCCGGCGACATCGCTCCAGCGCGGAATCACCACCCGCCCGTTGGCGGCTACGGGAGCGTCCGTGCGCAGATAGACGCGGTCGCCTTCCTTGGCATGCTTGGTGCTCACCTCACTCACCAGCGCCAGCAGAACGCGCGTCCCCTTGGGAACGGTGATATCGGGTGGCGCGCCTGGCTCGGGTCTCTTTGCGAGTGCGGGTGGCGGCACGTCGGCGGCCGCTTGGGAAGGACCCGACGCAGTTGCCGGAGCGGCTTCAGCGGTGGGCGGGCGGGCAGCGACCACCGGTTCGCTCTCGCGCCGGAACACCAGCGTGCCTTCCACCTGTCTGTTGGCGAGAATTATCTGGCGCGCGATCGTCAGCGTAGCGCGATCGGGCGAGAGCACCCATCGGTCCATTACCGTGTAATTGCGCGGTCCGGAAACCAGCGTGTTGACGAGCAGCGCCGCGCCTTCCCACTTGGTGGTGGAGTTCCAGCTTTCGTCGCCGACTCGGGTCCGCGTTTCGCTGCCATCGAGTGCATACGACCACCCCAGCGGTCCCGTCGAGCACAGCATGGCGGCGTCACTTTCGGAGACGGTGAGAGACGATTCGAGCTGGCCGAGCGAACGAAAGTCGCTGGCGCCGGTGTCCAGCACCCACTTGCCGGAAAAATCACGATCCGGGCCGGTGGCGTGGAGTGAAATCGTGAAGCCCGACGCTATCAGCAGCGCGGTTGCCAAAACGCTCCGTCGCATGATTTGAAGATTATCACAGGATGGCCGGCAATGAGGGGGTTTCGGCCGCAGCCGCCGCGACTCCGCCAGCGATCGGCCGATCAAGACCTATCTCAAGGGCCTGTAATATATGTGATAGTATGACAATCTCGCTTGCAGCATGATCGATATACACAGCCATGTCGTTTGGGGCGTAGACGATGGCGCGGGCAGCATGGAAGATAGCATCGCCATGCTGGAGGCAGCCCGGGACAGTGGCACAACCGACATTGTCGCGACGCCACATGCCGATGCCAAGTACACGTACGATCCCGCATTGGTAGAGGAACGAATCCGGGAACTTACCGCCAAGACAAATGGCGCGCCGAAGATTCATCGCGGTTGCGAGTTTCATCTCAACTTCGACAACGTCGACCATCTTCTGGCACAGCCGTTCACGTACACCATCAACGGCAAGCAGTACTTGCTGATCGAATGCCCCGACTTCCACGTCGGCCGCCACACCGACAGCGTTCTGCGGCGTCTGGTGGATGCCGGGCTGACGCCCATCGTGGCCCACCCCGAACGGAATCCAGTGATACGTAAGGAGCTCGAAAGACTGGAACGCTGGGTTGAGCTTGGGTGTGTGACGCAGATCACGGCGCTTTCCATACTGGGCGGCTTCGGCGGCTCGGCGAAGGCCGCCTGCATGCGCCTGCTGGATCGAGGACTTGTCCACATCGTGGCCAGCGATGCACATGACCCGGCCTGCCGCCATCCGCGGCTGGATGAAGCGTATCGCATCGTTCGTGCGCGATGCGACGAGGATATCGCCGAGATTCTGTTCACCGATAATCCCCGTGCCGTTGTGGAGGGCTACAGTTTGGCGGCAGGCAAGCTGGTTTCCAGGCAGCCGGCGGCGCGCTGGTACCAGTTTTGGAGATGAACGGATTTCGGAGTAGAATAGCGGGTTCTGGGGCTTTCGGAATTTGTGCAGTGTCCCAAATGCCATACCGATCACTTTCACCGCTCCCACCGGCGCGGTCTGATGGAGCATCTGGCGAGTTTGGCGGCGAAGTACCCGTATCGCTGCCGGGACTGTGGGTATCGCGCCTTGCAGTCCCGCTACGCAAGTGAAGAGGCCGCGGCGGGGCAGATTCCGAAGGACCGAGAGGTCGTGGCAACCCGCGGGGCGATTCAGTGGAGACGGAGACGGCGGGAATTCCTGCTCTACACCGGGGGATTTCTGTTATTTGTAGCGTTTCTCTATTTCATCACGCGCGAACGCAGCGGGCCGTCCGAGGGGAATTGAGCGGCTAGTTCCCTGACTCCATTTCGATCGATCGCAGGACTATATACCCTGCAATGCGAGTCGTTCCCAGGCTCCGTTGGTAGACCAGCGCGAGACGCACAAGGTGGCAGCCGTTCGGTGTGCGAAAGGAAACCTGCTCCTGCATCTCCTCTTCCGCGGATAAGTCGTGGCCCTCGCCCAAGCTTCTGCTGCCGTTCACGTCCGCGATGCGCCAGGCGAGGCCCGTGCCGGCCGCGATCCCGGAAGTGCGGTAGAGGGATTTCAATTCGTACTTCCGGTTTTCCCGAACCGGCACATACTGCGCGAGAACTTCGCATCGCTCCGGCTCGCGTCCGGAGAACGTGAGCCGCAGTCCGCCCGGGATGTCTTCGCTGGCGGGGCTGATGCCATCCACTTCAGGCAGACGCCAGTCCAGGCCCTGTGAAGTAGGCGCCACCGTGAACGCGCCATTCGTCAGCAGGGAGCCAGTGGTGAAACTCCGCGCGTCAAATGGGATTCGATGTGCCTGGGCGAGTCGATTCCATATGTCGAGAGCATCGACGACGCGGCTTTGCTCCAATAGCCGATCGCACACCGCCAGCAGAAGCGGCGTGTCGGACTCGAGGCGATCCCCGAGCACACGCTGCGTCGCTGGGCCGACGAGATCGATATGATTCTGCCCCACCAGGTAGGCGAGATAACTTGCGCGTACAGATGGGTTGCGTATCGAAAGACGATCGATCAGATTCCCGTTCTCTTCCATTTGCCCGCACAGACGAAACAGGGGCAACGGATCGCCATAGGCCATGGCTGCCGCCTGTTTGGCCCAAAACCAGAACCGCGGCGGATCGTTGCGCCGAAAATAGTAGTTTGCCAGGGACCATCGCGGCAAGTACTGTGCGTCCTCGTAGGCCGCGCGCAGCAGGTACCGCTCGGCCCGTGCGTTGTCGCCGCGCGTCTCGAACAGCAAACCGAGGTCGATCCAGGATTGCGCGTCGGTCGGGTTCAGAGCCACGGCGCGCTGGAGCGCCTCAATCGCCCTCGCCGGGGCGTCGTCGGAAGACAACAAGGCCAGCCTATGATAATAGTCCGCCTGGCCGGGTGTGATGGCAAGCGCCTTCTCCGTCCCCGCCAGAGTTTCCTGCCGGAACCAATAGTCGGCCCATCCAACGCGCACGCTCCACACGGCGGCCGCCGCGAAGCCAGCGGCCGCGACCGCGATTGCCAGAAAGCGGACGATTCGAAGCCACATCATGGAGTCTGCTGCCGGGTTAACACTGCCATGCCGGAACTTAAGGCCACGCGGCGGCCGAACACTGTGGTCCACCAGGTCACATTCATCTGATTCGAAGAACGCAGTGTCAACTCCGCTTCTCCCTGTGCCCCGTCCTCCGAGGCCCAGGCCAGTTTACACGATTTCCCATTCGGCGATTTGCCCTGCACGCGAAATTGTACCTCGGAGGAGATGGCCTGATCCGGAATCTTATACTTAGCGCGGTAATTCCCTACCAGACTTCCATTTTCCTCCTCCAGGATAAACTCCACGGATGTCGCCGGATAGAGATTGGGATCGGTCTTGCTCGCAGTCTCTGGAGCGTAGAACCAGTTCCCCGCGAACGAAACCTCGTGTGCCCTCGCAACAGAGCTCGCGGGTTCCACCTTCGCCGCCTGAGGCGCCACCTTCGGAGGTTCAGCAGCGGCAATCGGGATCGGAGGCGGCGGGGGTTCAATCGCTCGAACGGCTCGAGATGGCTCGGGCGGGTTTGGTTTGGCCGCAGCCTGTTCCGCAACTGCGACCGGCCGGGCGGCAGTGCGCGCTGCTTCGCGTGGCGCCGCCGGGGTGGCACGGGCCGGCGCCGGCTTGGCCGCGATTCCCGCGTGTTTCGGTGGCCGTCCACCCGCGCTCGGTCCGGTGGCGCCTGGTCCACTAACGCCCGGTCCTTCGGGCACGGCTCCGCTTTGGTTCGACACGACCTGCCCAACCTCAGGATTGCCCTGCGAAATGTACCATAGGCCAACGCCAACGACCGCCAAACCGATCAGAATCCAGAACCAATGTCGCAGGCCGAAATATATGAGCCGGTACCAGTACGCCGGCGGAATCGGTAGCGGCGGCGGCTCAAAGTCCAATACGGCCTTCGGGCTCTTGCTTAGGCTCTCATCGTACTGGCGGCGCTTCTGCGAGTCCGTGAGGGTCGCCAGAATCTCGTTCAGCCGCTTCATCTGGCACTCGGCCATGGCCTTCAGCCGCGCGTCCGGCTGACCGTCCGGATGCAGCAGGCGCGCCAACACTTTGTACGCTTGCCGAATTTCTTCGAGCGCCGCATCCTGCCGGATACCGAGTTCCTCGTAGTAATTCATGCCGCCACCTGCAAAGTACCAGTGTTCTGCACGTATGACGTTTGCAAGACTAAATGAGACACTCGGGGCCTCTTGTCTTTTGACATCTATAGGTATACTTTAAATGAGAGAGTACTCCGTTGGAGCTCAAAATGTCTAGATGTGTGATTTTTCTAGCTGCCGTGTCCTGCCTCCTACTAGTGGCGGTGGCGGCGCCTCTTTCTATCGGATTCATCAAGTCGACGGGAGACTTTCGGGTAGACGGTTCGACGATTCGGCAGAATGGCACCGTATTCGATGGCAACCTGATCGAAACTACTGCGGCGCGTTCGGTGATCGAGCTGGCTAGCGTCGAGATCACGCTCTCCCCGGATTCACGGGCCAAAGTCTTTCGCGATCACACCATTCTCGAGAAGGGTACGGGCGTGGTGAAAGAAGCCGGAAATCACTTGATCGAAGCGGACACGTTGCGCATATCCCCTTCGGAGAAGGATAGCGTGGTGCAGGTTGACATCACCTCTCCGTCGAGCATTACGGTTGCGGCTCGCAGCGGCGCCGCCGACGTGCGCAGCGCTTCCGGCGTTCTGGTCGCCAGCGTGCGTCCGGGCCTGGCGCTCGCCTTTGGTTCGCAAGCAGGCGCTGCGACCGCTTTCGAGGCGAGCGGCGTTGAGGAATTCAGGGAAGGGAAATACTTCCTGACCGATGCCACGACCCACGTCACCGTCGAACTGGAAGGATCGGACTTGGCGAAGTACGTTGGCAAGTGTGTGGAAGTTACGGGTTCGATCATTCCGGGCGCCAACCCTACCTCGCCGGCTTCGCAGTTGATTCAAGTGGCCACCATCAAGACTGGTCCATGTCCTCCCGCAGCGGGCGCGATGCCACGAGCCGGACTTTCCCTCGGCGCGAAGGTCGCGATTATCGGCGGCGTTGCCGCAGCGGGCACGGCAGTTGGTCTGGCCGCGGCCGGTACGTTCAGTTCAAGCCCGTCCGCCAGTACTCCGTAGAGCGGCCAAGCGGCTGGCTATACTGAGGCATGCACGTCGCGCTGGCGGCACTTTTCTTCTTCGCCATATTGACGCTCTGGGTGCCAGCCTACTGGCCGGTCACGATCTTCCAGGTCGGGGTTTTTGCGTTGGCTGTCGCCGCGCTCGCAGTCTTCGGAATCCGGCGCGTGCGTGGCCGCGACCTCTATCCGCTCGTTCCGCTATCGTTCGCGGTTGCCTGGGGCCTCCTGCAATTGGGCACCGGGCACACGGCCTACGCGTTTGATACGCAAACCGCCGTGGTCCGCTGGGCCACGTTTCTAGCCGTCTTTCTCGCCGGCGTCTCTCTTTTGCGCGACACCGAGGTTCGACACTGGTTTCGTTCCGCGATGCTCTGGTTCGGTTTCGTGGTTGCGGTAGTGGCCACGGTGCAGACGTTCACTTCCCATGGCCGGATCTTCTGGCTGTTTCCCAGTGAGTATACCGATTACGTGATGGGCCCTATTCTCTACCGCAACCATTATGCGGCCTTCGTCGAAGTCGTGCTGCCCATCGCCATCTATGAAGCCCTGCGCCAGGAACGCGATTCGCTGTTGTACTCCGGAATGGCCGCCGCGTTGTTCGCGTCCGTGATCGCTTCTGCCTCGCGTACCGGTACGGTTTTGGTGACCGCGGAAACCTTCGTTGTTGTCGCCCTGATGTGGGCTCGCGGCCGCACGAACGCCCGGTCCGTCGGCATGGCGCTTCTCAGAATCGCCGTGTTGTTCGCCGTCTTCGCCTCCGTGGTGGGATGGGAGAGCGTTTGGAACCGTTTCTGGCAGCCCGATCCGATGCAGATGCGGCGTCAACTCGACATTTCTTCCATTCACATCATCGCCGCGCACCCCTGGTTCGGCGTGGGTCTCGGCAACTGGCCCATCGTCTATCCCCACTATGCCATTGTCGACTTCGGCGTCTTCGCCAACCAGGCTCATAGCGACTGGCTCCAGTGGATCGCTGAAGGCGGCATACCATTGGGCATCGCCGTGGCCACCGTCTTTTTGTGGTGTTTGCGACCCGCCTTTCGCTCTATCTGGGGCATTGGTGTGGTTGCGGTGTTTCTTCATGCACTTGGGGATTATCCCTTCTCCCGCCCTGCCCTCGGCTCATGGCCGTTCCTGATGATCGCCATGCTCGCCACCTGGCAGAGTGCTTCGCATGCAAGAGACGCCGACCAGTGAAGAGCGGAAACCCGCCTCAAGGCCAAGCATGAGTACATCGTCATGCTCGTCGAATGGGCGCCACAAGGAATATTTTTTCAAAATGTCACAAATGGCATCCAAATTACACTTGTATTCCAGGCAGCGGGTTGTCCGGTGTGCGCAGTTCCGCCTATTGCTCACAGCGCTGCCGAATTCAGCTATATAACTATCGGTAGGATATCCATGGTTGACTTTTTATAACATTGCGTGTACTGGTTGACGTTTCTATTTTGGATTTATGGGGCTCGATAACTTGGGGAACACGGACTGGTTTGGGATTCGAGTAAAGTCGCGCTGTGAGGTTCGTGCGCACGAAGACCTCTGTCTGCGCGGTTTTGAAGCTTTTTTGCCGCTATGCTCTGTAAGACGGCGTTGGTCCGATCGAGTCAAGACACTTCAAGTTCCGATGTTTCGTGGGTATCTGTTTTGCAGGTTCGCTCTGCCGGACCGGGTCAGAGTTTTGAATGCCGCTGGCGTGGCTCAAATCGTCGGCTGCGGAAATAACCCTGCTCCCATCAGCGAAACCGAAATCCGTTCTGTCCAGACGTTGGTCAGTTCCAACGTCGCCTGCACGCCGTGGCCGTATCTACAAGCTGGCCAACGAGTCTCAATCGATAATGGACCGCTGGCGGGCGTTGAAGGAGTCATCCTCAGAGCGGAGGATGGAAAGTCACGCGTTGTCGTTTCGGTCGCCATGCTACTTCGCTCCGTCGCGGCGGAGATCGAACGGGATTGGATCGGACGCGTTCAGTGACATCAGTGAAGGGCGCGTACTGGTGCGGCCGGTTCTATCTCGATCCTAATGCGGGGAGAATAAGTACTTACAGACCTTGTTATCTTGACGCACGTAAGTCGTTCGTGATACGCTTGCGTTTTCCTCTAACTCTAGGAAAATGCGGTAATTACGTTACAAGCGTGTCGCCCTGTCTTGTAAGACCATTTGAAATACGGTCAATGTGACCCAAGGGGCGAAGCTTCGCCCAAAGGCTGTTCGTCGTACACCGGCTGCGCACTGCCGAGCACGCGGTAGCACGATTGAGCCGCCGATCCACGGTCAATAAACCCTGTTAGGGGGAGGGGACTGTCCATGAATAAGATTCGACGGCGTCTCGTCAACTTCCGCGTGACGGACCAGGAATTCGAGCGGATCAAGACCGCTTCCGATCGTCAGGGAGCCCGCTGCATCTCCGAGTTTGCCCGTGCCGTCATGCTGGATGGCGGCAAATCGGACGCTGTGTCCAATTCCGCCGACTCCTTCACCGTCAACGACAAGCTGCTCTCCTTTGAACGCCGCCTGGCGATGATCGAGCTATATGTCTCGCGATTGGCCGATGCGCTTCCGAATTCAAAGGCCGGCCGCGCTCATTCAGAGAGCTAAGGTGCCATCATGCGTTTGCTATTCTCAACAGTGATTTTCGCGGCAGCCGCTCTGGCCCAGCAACAGCAGCAGCCCACCCGCGCCGCCACCATCCCCGAACAGGGGGCGAATCTGCCCGCCCAGGCGGTCGGCCCCAACGACCTCATCGCCGTCTCCGTCTACGATGCCCCGGAGCTCAGCCGCACCATCCGCATCGGCGCCGATGGCATGATCCGCTTACCGATGCTGAAGCGGCTCATCAAAGCGGAAGGCCTGTTCCCGGCCGAGCTGGAAACCGCCATCGCCCAGGCGCTTCGCGAAGAACAGATTCTGGTGGACCCCTTCGTCACCGTCACCATCGCCGAATATCACAGCCGCCCCATCAGCGTCTCCGGCGCCGTCAAGATGCCGCTGGTCTTTCAGGCCGAAGGCCCCGTCTCGCTGTTGGATGCTATCGCCCGCGCGCAGGGCCTGAGCGACAACGCCGGCTCCGAAGTGCTCGTCAGCCAAACCCAGCCCGGCCCCAATGGCACCACTACCTTGCTCACCCGCCGCATCGCCGTCCGCACCCTGATCAATGAGGCCGATCCGGCCGTCAACATCAAGCTCACCGGCGGCGAAGAAATCCGCGTGCCCGAGGTCGCCAAGATCTACGTGGTCGGCAACGTCAAGAAGCCCGGCGCCTACCCCGTCCAGGGTGGTTCGGACACCACCGTCCTGCAAATGCTGGCGCTCAGCGAAGGGCTGGACCAGTTCTCCAACAAGAACGCCTTCATCTACCGCCGCGAAGCCAACGGCACCAAGAACGAAATCCCGGTGCAGCTCGACAAGATCCTGCAGCGCAAATCTCCGGACGTCCCGCTGATCGGCGACGACATCCTCTACATCCCCGACAACCGAGGCAAGCGCATCGGCGTGAAGGCCATCGAAGCTATCGTAGCGGCCGCCACCGGCGCGGGAGCCTACGGGCTGATGGCCGGACGCTAATGCCAATGCCCGACATAGAGACACTCAAGGCGCCAAGAGCCTAACACCATGCCTGAAGAAAAAGAAATTCGCGCGCTCCCCGCCCCAGCCGGCAACGGCAACAGCTACGGCAACAGTCATCTTCCCGCGGTCCCCGATCCCATCACGGTCTACTCCCCGCACGCCTACGCACAGCCCGAGCAGGAAGAATCGGCCGTCCCTCTCTCTCACTATCTGTGGATCCTCAAGCGCCACCGCTGGAAGATCCTCGCCTTCGCAATGGTCTCGGTGATTTGCACCGTGGTGATCTCCGCGCGTCTCACGCCGATCTACGAATCCACCGCTACCATCGATATCGATCGCCAGGCGCCGGCGGCCGTGATCGGTCAGGATGTCTCGCGCGCCGCCCCCAACGATGCCGACCAGTTCCTGGCCACCCAGGTCAAGATCATCCAGTCCGATTCCGTGCTGCGCCCCGTCGCCGAGCGCTTCAAGCTCTCTGCCAGCGAGATCACCGCCCTACCGGGCGAGCCCAACTTTCCCTCCGTGCGCGCGCAGAATGCCCCGGTCACCCTCAAGAAGCTGAAGGTCACGCGCCCGCCCAACACCTACCTGCTGCTCATCAGCTACCGTTCGCCGGACCCGGAACTGGCCTCGAATGTCGCCAACGGAATCGCCGATAGCTACATCCAGCACACCTACGACATCCGCTTCCGCGCCACCGCCGGCCTCTCCGCTTACATGGAAAAGCAGATCGAAGAGCTGCGCGCCAAGATGGAGCGCTCCTCCGCCGCCCTGGCGCAATTTGAAAAGGATCTCAGCGTCATTAACCCCGAAGAAAAGACCAGCATCCTTTCCTCCCGCCTGCTCCAGCTCAACACCGAGTTCACCAACGCCCAGGCAGATCGCGTCCGCCAGCAGGCCGCCTATAATTCCGTCAAGAGCGGTTCCATGGAAGCCGCCCAAGCCTCCACCCAGGGCGAGCAACTACGCCATCTCGCGGACCACCTCGATGAGGCCCGCGAGAGGTTCGCCACCGTCGCCGCCCAGTATGGCGCCGGCCACCCCGAATACAAAAAGGCGCACTCGCAAGTCGCCGAGCTGGAGCGCCAGCTCGAAGCCTTGAAGTCGAACATCGAAAACCGCGTCGGCCTGGAATTCAGGGAGGCCGCCAACCGCGAATCCATGCTGGCCAGCACCGTGGCCGAGACCAAGGCCGAATTCGACCGCCTCAACGCGCGCTCCTTCGAGTACAAAGCCCTCAAACAGGAGGCCGACAGCGACAAAGGCCTCTACGAAGAGCTGATCCGCAAGATCAAGGAAGCCGGCATCAATTCCACCTTCCAGAACAGTTCCATTCGCTTGGCCGATTCCGCCCGCCCGGCCGTCAAGCCGGTCTTCCCGAACCTGCGGCTGAACGCCATCCTGGCATTCCTCTTTTCCACTCTGCTCGCCGTCGGCCTGGCCGTTCTGGCGGACACCATCGATAACACCGTGCGCGACCCCGAGGACATACAGCGCTCTCTGCGGACCGAAGTGCTCGGCTCGCTTCCGGTCGTCAAGCATTGGCGCAGCCGCCTGCTTCGCATTCGTATGACGGCGAACGGGACCACCGCCCTGATCAAATACGGCGGGCGCAACGCGCAGGAGGCGGCGTTCGAGGAAGCCATCCGGACGCTGCGCGATTCCATCCTGCTTTCCGATCTCGGCCACCGCCCGCGCAGCCTGCTCATCACCTCCGCCGCGCCGCGTGAAGGAAAGACCACCGCTTCCATACGCCTCGCCATCGTACACAGCCTGCAGAACCGGAAGACTCTCCTGATCGACGCCGACCTGCGCCGCCCCGGCATTCACCAGCGGCTCGACGTGCCGAACGACCGGGGACTCTCCACCGTAATCCGTGGCGAAGCCGGCTGGCGCGAGGTCCTGCAGAAATGCCAGGACTATCCGGATCTGGACATCCTCCCCGCCGGCCCAGCCTCCCGCAGCGCGGCCGACCGCCTCGGCAGCACGCTCGAGAAGATGTTCGCCGAAGCCAATTCGGAATACGATCTCGTCGTCGTCGACGCCCCGCCGTTGCTGGGCTTTGCAGAGCCCCTCCAGATGGCCGTGGTCGTGGATGGAGTGGTGGTCATGGCTCTGGCCGGCCAGACCAACCGCAACGCCGTCAATGGCGTGCTCACCAGCTTGAAGCGAGTGAAAGCGAATGTCATCGGTGTAGCGCTGAATGAAGTCCGCAAGGACATGAGCGACCGCTACTATTACTACGGGTATTACGGGAAGTATTATTCGAAGTATTACAAGCCGACGGGGTCGTAGGTTTCGAGAACGGAACATGGGGAGCTTGAGTCGCTCGGCGTCAAGAAGATGTTGGCGTAAGATCGTCCGTGCGACCGGACAAAGCGTTATTCAGTGGGGCACATTTCACACATGAACCCAACAGAGATTAAGGGGCGGGTGAGGGATCATGTGGACAAGTTCGCCAGCGGCTTGGAACCAGTGCGCGAGTTTGAAAGCAACTACTTCCACGACTACTTCCGGCGGATGCCATTCGCGCTAATGCACAAGATGCTCCGCGAAGCGGGGGTCGATCTTAATGGCAAGTCTGTCCATGTGGCAGGCTGTGGCACGGGGATCGACCTCTTCCATCTGTCGCGCTTGTACAGCAGCGCCGAGTTTTTCGTAACCGACATATCAGCCCAGGCCGTCTCCAGCACGCTCAAAGTATTTCCGGGTGTCAAGGGACAGGCGGAGGACCTTGAGCGGCTGTCCTTCGCCGACAACACTTTCGACTGGTCGTTCATTGCGGCGGCCATTCATCACCTGCCCAGGCCCGCCCTCGGCCTCTATGAGTTACTTCGGGTTTCGCGAGAAGGCGTCATCTTTATCGAGCCCCACGACAGTTGGCTCGTTCGGCTATTCGTGTCCTTGGGCTTGGCTCGGGAGTATGAGGACGTGGGCAACTACGTCTTCCGGTGGTCGAAAAGCGACGTCAGGAAGCTCTGCGCATCGCTGTACTATGACTTCGAGTGTCTGACGACGTTCGCTATCCACCGCGTTGCCAAAACGCGCCTGGAATTCGAGGCCCTCCGAGGGCTCAATCTCCTGGCGAATTCGTTGATGTTGGGTTGCGGAAACTACATCATCTGCTGCCTCAGGGCCCCGCGTCTTGGGGCATCAAGCGGGCCTCGCACTTGCCCCCAGGAGGGCTGAAAGCCCACTACAGAGTCGTGCCACGACAGCCGGCTGCGGCATTGGCTTCCCGCACGCTGTTATGCAACTGGCGACTATTGATCGGGTCGTCAGTATGTAGATACGGCGGTCCATTGCGCCGCGCCGGGCATTGCGGATCAGGCAGAAGAGCGTCTACCAATCGGTGGTCCGCTTGATCAATGAGCGTTCTATGATCAGCTTTCTAGCGGGGCGATTTGGCGGACACGGCATCTGACCAGTGACAACAATGCGCGGAACACGAGAGAATGTGCAGGCGTGACAAGCGCAACGCTTCCATCCTCTGACAGCCTGGCGGCCAAGGCCGCATCGGGCGTCGGCTGGAACCTGGCTGGCTTTGCAATTCGTGCGGGCGCTGGCTTTGGGATCAACATCGTACTGGCCCGTTTGCTAGGTCCGGCGCCGTTTGGGTTGGTTGCCATCGCGATGGTCGTAATTGCCCTAGGGAACCTGCTGGTCGATTCGGGCCTCAGCGTTCAGCTCATTCGGAACGCGACAATATCGGCCAGGGAAATACGCGGCGTCTTCACGCTCCAAGTGCTATTGGGCTTGGTGCTTGCCGCCGGGACCATCTTATCGGTACCGCTGATAACGGCGTTGCTCAAACAGGAAGGCGCGCGGCCAGTCATGCGCGCCCTGGCCTTCATGCTCATCATCGTGAGCGCCGGCCAGACCTCGACAGCCTTGCTCAGGCGAGACTTACGTTTTAAGGCGATTCAGAAGATTCAGATTATCTCGTATCTAGTGGGGTACGGCGCCTTGGGTATCCCTCTTGCCTACGCCGGTGCCGGCGTCTGGACTCTTGTCTGGGCACAATTAGTGCAAGCCACACTCTGCACCGCCATGAGTTGGGCGTTGGTGCGCCACAGCCTCCTCCCCTACGTTGGACTCGAGTCGAAGGCGATGCTTCGTTTCGGCTCATTCGTAGCTGGATCCAATGTGGCGAGCTGGTCCATCAACGCGATGCCGACTTTCCTGATCGGCCGCACCTTAGGCCCCGCCCAACTGGGGCTCTATAATCGCGCCTATATGATGGTAGGGGTTTCCGAGACCGCTCTCGTCGCGCCCATTCAAACAGTTTCTCTCTCTCTCTACTCGAGACTTCAGGAAAACGAGGCCACCGTGCGGAGGGCATTCCTGGCAATCATCGCAGGTGTTGCGCTTCTGGCCTTTCCGGTCTTCCTTTTGGTGGCCGGAATGGCAGGGACCATCATTCAGGCGGTTCTCGGCCACAAATGGATTGGAGCCGCTCCCGTCCTCATCCCACTTGCATTTGCCATGTGTTTTGATGTCGTCGCGGCAGTGTGCAGTCCGCTGCTGATCAGCCGTGGCCGGCCGGATCTCGATCTTCACACCCAGATCATTGCCGCGGCCTTCGGAGGCCTCTCGCTGGCTATCGCGGCATGGACGAATTCATCGTTGCTCACGATGGCATGGGCGGTATGCCTGTGCTTGTATCTGGTGCGCGCCGCGGCCGCGGCCATGTTTGTGAAGCGAGTGCTTTCGATTCCATGGGCGAAATTCGCGCGGGCGCCGCTTGGCGGATTATTGCTGGGAATTGTTGCATGGATCGCAGCAGGAACGCTGAATGTCCGGCTGGAGGAATGGGCAGCTTGGCCGCGTCTGCTTGTCTCCGGTGGGACGGGATTTGGTGTCGTGATAGCTGCCATACTCGTCTTCCCAAAACGGCTGCTCTACCGCGATCTGTTCTGGCTTGTCAGTGGGAGGGGGCTGCCGATCCCGGCTGCGATAGACAAATGGATGCGATCCCTTGCCCTGCTCGATGATCAGATCGCGGTACTTCGCTCGGAGCCTGCACCGTGAGTGCTCCATCTCCGGAGGCGTCGTAGTATGAAGCTCTTGGTGCTCTACCAGGCTCGCGACTCCGTGAAGGACCACCCCGGTTATCATCATGGCTTTTGCCGTTTGGTTGCGGGAGGTGCTTTGGAGTCGCATCGGGCAATCCCTTACTACAGCGTATCCGAAAAGCAGGGATGGAATGATCTGTGGCATCTTGCGAATCAAGGAATTGCCGCTGCATATGGCCGGGGGGGACTTGTGTACGAGGACAGGCGTTGCCGGGCCTATGCCTCTAAATCTGCTTCGGCCCTGCCTGCCCGAATCAATGGCATTATGTGCGGCTGGTGAGAGCGTTGAGACTATCACAGTTTACGTGGCCCGATAGACGGCTTCGTGCGAAGCTGCGTTACGCCATCGGGGCAGGTCTATACCGGGTTGCACTCGGTAAGAATGTCGGCCGCCTTCCCTACACCTCTGTTAGGAGCATCGAGGAACGTGCTTACGTGGGCTGGGTTCGGGATCGACTGCAGGGTTGCGTGCCGATCTACGGGCCGTCCATTCAGACATACGATTTTCCCCAGGCGCTTCCCTGTTGGTTTCGTAGGCAGAAGGCATTTGAGGGGAAAACCATCTTCGAGCTTACCGATGTGGTAGCCGGCCCTTATAGCGGCCTAGTGTGGGTTCCTGGCGAAGGCATCTTCGAAGAAAGCGTCGGTTCGCTTCTTAGGATGATGGGCTGGGGGCGGGTCCTATGGGAAGCTCTGACATCCGCCAGGGCCCACCCGACCGACCGTGCCGTCGTCCCGTGTCCTCCACTGGGATACTTTCATTGGGTCTTCGAGGTTCTCCCGAATGTCATCCATGCGTTCAAGCATAACCCCGCCGCTGTTGTCCTCCTGCCGCCCCATCGGGCGACCTACGTTGACCAGAGTCTCCGACTTGCTCTTCGCCGGAACGATCTTCCGATCCTGTTGTCAAATAGCCCAGTCAGACTCAAGCGGCTGTTACTGCCGCAGGTCGAGGTATTCTCAGGCTTTATAGACCAGCGCGAAATTGCGCTACTGCGAGACTGTATTTTATCCGAAGTCGATGACGGTCCTTCCGAACCGAAGCTGTACGTCTCACGCCGGCGGTCCGGTCAAAGACACATGTCTGGCGAGGACGCGGTTGAAGAGCACCTTCAAAGTCGCGGCTTCGCAATCGGATTCTTGGAGGATCTTGCGTTTGTCGACCAGGTTCGACTATTTCGGGGCGCAAAGATCGTTGTCGCCCCTCACGGTGCCGGGCTCAGCAATCTTGTATGGTGCTCGCCTGGCACAAGAGTGCTGGAGATCTTTCCAGTTAATTACATCAATGATTGTTACGCAAGGCTGGCAGGTTGCTTGGGCCTGACATATTCTTGCCTGGCGGCCGTAGAAGACGGCACGAAATGGGGAAAGATGCCCATGGACGACCTTGATCGTGTTTTGGAACCGCCGAGTGGAAAGCTCTGACGCAGTCCGATACCAAAGTAACAGTTGAGGCGATCAAGGTCGGAGACTCGCCTGTTCACATCCCTGGGGCATAGTAAATGGCAAGCAACCTTAGACCAGCGCTTACCAGGATCGCACACCGCTTTCTGCAAAGAACGACAGGTTGCGATGTCCTTCGGTACCGCGCCGGGCACTTCTACCCACTTCGTCGAGCGAGGCTCATCCGCACTTCTGGCGTAACCTGCGTCGTCGATGTTGGTGCCAATGCGGGCCAGTACGGGCGGGAGATTCGTGAGGCCGGCTATACCGGCCGGATAATCTCATTCGAGCTCCTATCAACGCCCTTTCAAGCGCTCGCCAGACGCGCGGCAAAAGACAAGTCCTGGGAGTGCAGGCGCGTTGCTCTCGGTAGCCATGACGGGACCGTATCCGTGAACATTGCTGCCAACCTTGTCTCAAGCTCGGTCCTGCCCATGCTGCCAGCGCACTCCAGCGTGGCGCCGGATTCCCGCTATGTGGGAATTGAGGAAGTCCCAATGCGTAGCCTCGACTCCCTCGCGGCAAGCGACTTTGAACCACAGGACTCGATCTGGTTGAAGCTGGATGTCCAGGGCTATGAGCGATCGGTCCTTGATGGAGCTGAACGCCTGTTGGGGTCCGTGAAAGCGATCGAAGTGGAAATGTCTCTCCAGCCCCTGTATGAGGGCCAAATACTCTATCTGCCCATGATCGAATTCCTGCTGGACCGTGGTTACACTCTAGCCTCGGTTGCGCCTGGATTCCAGGATGAACGCAGCGGGCGCGTCCTCCAGTTTGACGGAGTGTTCTTGCGTGAACAGGCCTGACACAATTCAAGCCCGGGCCGCATCAGACTATTCCATTGCCGTCCGGTCAGAAGCCTGCCCATGCCGGAGCTGATATTGTGCGGATAGGGGTTGCTGGACCGATTGATATCACTTTGCTGCGGGACCTGTTTCCGCCGGGCGCGGAACTGCCGGAGGTCTCCAGCCACACGTTGACGTCCCTTCTGATCCGGGAATTCCGCCGGCTGGGTCACGATGTCTCGATCTTCATGCTTTCGAGAGGCGTTGCGAAGACTACCGTACTTGTGGGTGACTGGATTCGAGCGCACATCTGTCCAGAGCGTAGGCCGCGATCCCAGATGCTTGATTTCTTCAGGGAGGAGCGTCGCGGGCTAGCGGACGCGATGCGCTCTTCTGGCTGCGAAATCATTCATGCCTTTTGGACCTACGAGTTCGCTGCCGGCGCGATCGAAAGTGGCCTGCCACATCTCGTAACTGCCCAGGACGTGCCAACCGTCGTGCTGCGCTTTGCCAGACATCCATACTGGCTGGAGAAGCCGTTTCTCGCTTGGGGCGTTTTGCGGAAGGCAAGATGCATTACTACCGTCTCGCCATACGCCGCTTCCGCACTTCGCCGATTTACGAAGGGTTCCAGCGATATCCACGTCGTTCCGAATCCGGTCGCGCCTGCCGTGTTTGCCCTGCGTGACAACTGCGGAAGCCGAAAGCCGACGCGCCCGTTCACGTTCGCCTCCATCTTGAACGAATGGGCGGGGCGGAAGAACGGCAACCGGCTCTTAGAGGCTTTCGCGCTCCTGCGTGGGGAGTACGGCGATGCGGTTGAGCTCATAATGTTCGGCAAGTGCCACCAGCGTGGTGGTCCCGCCGAGAGGTGGGCAGCGCGACACGGACTGCAATGGGGGGTTCACTTTGCCGGCAATGTGGCCTACCTGGAAATGCTGACCACCCTGGCACAGAAGGCGGATGTACTGGTGCATCCAGCGCTGGAGGAGTCGTTCGGAATGGCTGTCGCCGAGGCTATGGCCATCGGTCTTCCAGTTATTGGCGGCATAGGCTGCGGGGCTGTTCCTTGGGTGCTCGCCGATGGCGAGGCCGGGCTCCTGGCTGACGTCCGCTCTCCAGCATCTATTGCCTCGGCGATGCGCACTCTCATGGAGCACGATGGGCTGAGGAACCGCCTGTCTGAGTCGGGCCGTCGGAGGGCGCTGGACCACTACAGCCTGGAGGTCGTGGCTGCGCAATACGAGGACGTGCTGGCGAAGGCGCGCCAGGAGCAGGCTCCTTGATCATCGCCTTTGCCCAGTATTTCGCAATTCTTGTCGCCGGGCTGGTATTGTTTCTCCTGATGTGGCACAGGCCCGGTTGGGCAATCTCTGCCACAATTTCCCTTGCGGCTCTGCTGGATTGTTTTCAGGTGGGCGCACGCGGCGTGGACATGGGCGTGAATCTATATATCGATGACGCCGCTGGAGCCGTTTTGCTGTTGACAGTATTTGTGGTACTGATTCGGCATCGGAAGGGCATCCCTCTCGATGCGGTGCCGTGCGCTTTGTTGCTGGCGCTGGTGGCATTAAACTTCACCAGGGGCTTAGGCGCCTTCGGGCTTAGAGCGGCAGGAAACTACACCAGGAATCTCTCTATGTTCGCTGTCCCGGCATTCGCGATCATGCTGTTGCGGCCCGTGGTGTCCGTGGAAACGCGGCGTCTCGCACGCTGGCTTGGATGGGCCGGGATCATCCTGTGCGCAATCGCGGTGCTTCGGTGGGCGGGAGTGCTTTCGATGCCGGTGGAACTGGAAGATAACCTGCGCGAGGTCGTTCGTGCTCTCCCTTCCGACTATGCCATGGTTATCGGGCAAGCATTCATTGCCGTAATCTACCTTCAAATTGTTGGGCGCCGGGCAGGCTGGTGGTGGGCCGTCGCTGGAATGCTTGGAGTGGCAATTATCTTTCTCCAGCATCGAAGCGTTTGGGTAGCCACAGCGGCGGGGCTCGGGTGGTTGGCGGTTCGCACCGCCCGGTCGTTCCCTGTGCCTTGGCTTTCCGTTGCGGCAACCGGGGCCGTTGCCATGGGTCTGGTCGTTGTCGCAGATCCGACCGTCGCAACGACCGTTACCTCGGTGGTGTCAGCGAACGCATTGGAAACGCAGGGAGAAAGGAGTACGTGGGAGTGGCGGGTGCAGGGCTTCGTGGAGGCCACGGATCGGGTTTTCGCGGGCGACGCGACGGACATGGTGATTGGACCACCAGCCGGGTGGGCCGCGAATTCGAATGCAAGCTTCGCGTCGAAGCACATCCACGATCGCTACGTGGATACGTTGGCGAATTACGGTGTGTTCGGGCTCGCCACGTTGATAGTGTGGTTAGGCGTGCTGGCGAAAAGGGCGAGCCGGGGGAGGGGCCGCACCACGACGAAACGATTCCGTGGTGAAAGTGACTCACCGCTCCTGCAGGCCTTGCTCTTGTCGGAACTTGTGTATCTTATCCCCTACTTCGGCGGGGTCCTTCAGGGGGCGTCCCTCGGCCTTATCTGGTTAGCGACCCAACACAAGGGGTTGCCGCTAGAAACAGGACACTTCGCTCAGGTCCGCACAGTAAGTCAGCGCACGAACGAATTCGCGGTGCGGTAAGACAACGATGGAGACGATTGCCGTCCTGATCACCTGCCACAATCGCAAGGCCAAGACAATCGCCTGCCTGGAGCGATTGTTCCAGCAGGCGCTTCCGCCGGCGGTCGTGCTGAAGGTCTATCTGGTGGACGACGGGTCCACGGACGGCACCGCGGACCTGGTCCGCGAGAGGTTCGCCTCCGTCTCGATCATATCGGCGGATGGATCGCTTTTCTGGTGCCGGGGGACGCGTCTCGCCTGGGAGCGTGCCGCCCAATTGGACCCAGAATACTATTTTTGGCTGAACGACGATACTGTGCTCCGGCAAGGCGCACTGGCGGCGCTCCTCGGAACCGCCGGCATGGCTCAGACCCCGGCCTGCATTGTGGTTGGATCCTGCTGCGACCGCTCGACCAGCGCGCACACCTACGGGGGCCAGAGGCTGGTGGGAAGGCACCCCGCGAAACTGTCCTTGATCGAGCCGGATTCGGTCGCCGTCAAGGTTTGTGACACCTTCAATGGGAATTGTGTATTGGTGACGAGAGGCGCTTATCAAATACTCGGAACCATGCGCGTCTTCCAACATGCGATCGGCGACACGGATTATGGACTGAGTGCCCGGCGGCGGGGCATTCCCATACTACTCGCACCCGGTTTCGTGGCGGAGTGCGCTGCGGATGCCCCGGCGCTGACTTTGCGCGCCTCAGGCCTTCCGCGAGCGCAGAGGTTCTGGATTCTGACCGGACGAAAGGGGCTGCCCCCTGGCGATTGGTGGCGGTTCTTGTGGGCGCACGCGGGACTGCGTGCACTAATCTACTGGCCGGCACCGTACCTACGTGTTGTTGTCCGGCATTGACCGGCTTGGCCCCTTCAGCCTTGGGAATGGAGGGTCTGTCGGCCTGCCAATTGTTGCTACCCGCGAAAACGGCGCGAAACGAGCACCGAAACTCCGGCATATGATGAGAGCAAGTTCCGCCCTCCCTTCCGAATACCGGCGAATTGTGCCGGAGGTTGCCCGCGTAGCTGTGCTCCAGGTATCGATGTGGCCGAGCCGGGTTTCGATGTTCGAACACCTTTCCGACCGCGTCGGACATCTGAGGGTGTTCATTTCAACGGCGGTTGAGCCAGGCCGGCCGTGGGCGTTGGCTGCCGGCCGCGTGGACGTAGTCATACAAAAGACGATATCGTTGGCGTCGTACTGGCGCCATCCACTCGGTTTCCGCGATCGGCACTATATTCGCTTTCCCTTTGACTCGTACACCCAGCTCCGCCGCTTTCGTCCCGATGTGACCATCTCTTTGGAACTGGGTCTCCGCACGGTGATGGCGGCCCTCTTTCGCATGGTCCATCGCCGGAACCGTCTGGTCATTTGGGTCTGCATGACTGAGCATCAACAGAGCGGACATCGGCCGGTCCGCACGCTGTTGCGCCGCGGCCTGATCAGGCTCGCCGATGCCGTAGTGGCGAATGGATCGAGTGCCAAACGCTACATGATGCACCTGGGCTATCCGGAGAAGCGGATATTCGTGGTGCCTACGGTATGCGACCTCGATTCGTTTCTCTCTGTCGTACCGATCTGTCCACAGGCTGGAGTTCGGCGCCTCGGCTATGTAGGCCGTCTGGTCGAGGGCAAAGGCCTCGTGCAGTTTCTGAAGAGACTCGACGCGTTCGTGCGAAGATGTCCGTCAATTCAAATTGTGTTTGAGATTTACGGCTACGGTCCATTAGTGAGCGCACTCACTGGAGCCGCGCATTCCTCAAACCTGACTGTGGTCTACAAAGGGAGCCTGTCCCTGGACGATCGGCCAAAGGCCTACGCCTCAGTCGACATATTTGCGTTCCCAACGCTCTCGGACGAATGGGGCTTGGTGGTGAACGAGGCAATGGCCTCCGGTCTTCCAGTGTTAGGCAGTAAGTACAGTCAGGCGGTCGAGGATCTGGTCGAGGACGGCACGACGGGGTGGACGTTCGCACCAGACAACGAGGGCGAAGTCGACAGGGCGATCCAGCGAGCGCTGCAGGCCCCCGACAGCACGATTCGCTCCATGGGGCAGAGGGCCCGGCAGGCCGTTGCATCTGTCTCCCCGGTTCGCGGGGCCGGCGCCATGCTTGAGGCAATCACTTACGTGCTGGGCCAGCCCAACAAATGAGATCGCACCCTTGGCCGATCGGGTTTGTTGGAGTGCATCGGCGCACAGCGATCCCGAACCGCAGATCGGTTGAGCCAATTTTCGATTCCCGCCATGAAGATCCTAACGGTTCACAATAAGTATAAGTTCCGCGGTGGCGAGGACGAATCGCGAGAGGCCGAAGATCGTCTGTTGGTCGCCAGAGGTCACGAGATCAGAGAGCTTGTCTTCGATAATAAGACCATCACAGGGGCCACCACGCTGATTGCGGGTCTTACGGCCTCATGGTCCTCGCGGGCTTACCGCCAGGTTCATCAAGCGCTCAGCGCGTGGAAGCCGGACATCCTGGACGTTCACAATTTCTTTCCACTCGCGTCTCCGGCGGTACATTATGCAGCGCGGAGGCTGGGGATTCCTGTGGTCCAGACGCTGCACAACTACAGGCTGTTCTGTCCGGGGGCGCTCCTGTTTAGGAATGGTGCCCCATGCGAAGACTGTGTTCACAGCCGGTTTCCCTGGCGCGGTATCGTGCACCGCTGCTATCGGGGAAGCGCGCTGCAGACCTCTGCCGTTTCGGTGATGATCGGAGTCCACAAGACACTGCGCACGTGGGAGAGAACCGTCTCTCAGTTCATTGCGGTCTCGGAATTCGCAAAGCGCAAATTCGTCGAGGCGGGCTTTCCGGAGTCGAAGATCATGGTCAAGCCCAACTTTGTGCTGGACCCCGGTGCTCCCGGCGTGGGGGGCGGAGAACTCGTCTTCGTGGGCCGGCTAACGCCTGAGAAGGGCGTGAGAACCCTGCTCGCAGCAATGGCCCTGACAAATCCGTCAGTGTCGCTCGCGATTGTGGGTGACGGCCCGTTGGAGCCGGAAGTGCGGAGCGCCGCCGCGAGCGATCCTCGGATCCGGTATTTGGGACGGATCTCACAGGGCGCGGTCTTGGATCTGCTCGGCAGGGCGACCGCTTTGATCTTTCCGTCCGAGTGGTATGAGACCTTCGGCCGGGTTGCCGCCGAAGCTTTCGCCCGGGGGACCCCGGTCGTTGCGGCGCGGATCGGGGCCGTTGCCGAAATCGTGGAGGACGGACGCACGGGATTCCATTTCCAGCCGGGCAACGCTCGAGATCTTGCACGCGTAATAGACCTCGCGTACGGAAGTCCCCAGAGACTTGTTTCGATGCGCCAGGAGGCACGCCGTGAGTTCGAACTGAAATACACTGCCGAGCGAAATTACGAGCTGATGATGACTGCATACAATCGCGCCATTGCGAACCCGTGACCCCATGCGAACCGCAATCGCACAGGGATCGATTCTCGGCATGAAGGTGAATGCCACCAGCTACCATCACGCCGCCGCCACGGTCTGCGAATGGGCGGAGCGGAGAGAATCTAAGTATGTTTGCATCGCTAGCGTAAACAACGTCATGGAGGCATACGATTCACAAGCGTTCCAGGCCGTCATGAACCAGGCCGATCTCGTCACTCCCGATGGCATGCCGCTGGTCTGGGGTCTTCGCTTGTTGGGGCAAGGAGAGGCGACCAGGGTCTATGGCCCCGACTTAACGCCGATTTTGCTCGAGAGAGCCGGCTCGGCGCATATGCCGGTCGGCTTTTACGGCGGGTCGCCGGAGGCTCTCTCGAAGCTGATTGAGGTCGTGCGCCGCCGCTTCGGGAAGGTCGAAATAGCGTATTCCTATTCGCCTCCCTTTCGGCCCCTATCCCCTGAGGAAGACCGCGGCGTCGTCGATGAGATCAACCGGTCCGGAGCGCTAATTCTGTTTGTTGGCCTGAATACTCCGAAGCAGGATTACTGGATGGCCGCGCATAAAGGGCGCGTGCAGGCCGTAATGGTCGGTGTGGGCGCTGCGTTCGATTTTCTGACGGGAACCAAACCCCAAGCGCCACGCTGGATGATGAGGATCGGCATGGAGTGGTTCTTCCGGCTCGTTACGGAACCCAAGCGGCTGTGGAAGCGTTACCTCAAGCATAACCCTCGCTTCGTCGTGCTTTTTGCCATGCAACTTCTTGGGCTAAAGGAATTCCCGGGCAAATCGGTGTCGCGAGCTTGACTTCCCCGCCGGGCCAAACACTGCGAGCGCGCCCGTACCTTCCGGACGGTGCTCGCCTATGAATCTCGAATGAATATCCACCAAGTCTACGCGCCCTTTCTGAAGCATTTCAGGCAGGCGCGCCTCTCGCGGTTTTACTCGGAGATGTCGGTGAGTTCCGCTACGCGAGTGTTAGACATCGGAGGTTCTCCTTTTGTCTGGGATTTGGCGGAGCGGTTGGGCTTCCCGCGGCCGAGGGTCACCATCCTAAACCTGGTCCCACCGTCACCAGCGCGCGCTGCTGGACCCACGTGGATTGTCGGTAACGCTATTTGTCTTCCATTCCGCAACCAGTCTTTCGATGTCGCCTTCTCGAATTCCGTGGTAGAGCACGTCGGGTCATGGGACATGCAGAAGAGGTTTGCGCTGGAAGTCTTGCGGGTCTCCAAGCGCCACTTCGTACAAACTCCGAACTACGGATTCTTCTTTGAACCCCATTTTCTTACTCCTTTTTTTCACTGGCTTCCGCTCAGATGGCGCTGTCGCCTGGCTAGGCGGGGGACCGTTTGGGGCCTGATCGCGCATCCATCCCCGGAAGCTGCCGACCAAATCGTCCGCGAAATCCGGCTGCTGCGGCCCAAGGAGTTAAAGAGCCTCTTTCCGGATGACCGGCTTCTTTTGGAGCGGTTTCTCCTGATGCCTAAGTCTTTGGTGGTGTTCGATCATCGAACAACGGCCGCGCAGAGCGGCGTCTCATCTCACCCACGCTGAAATCCCCATGTCCACTGCCGAACAGACCGCGCGACCCACTGCATCTCCGCTGAATGGCATGACTGTCGAAGCCGCGGCCGTCCGCCAGTCGGCCTATTCGCCTGCCTATATGACCGCGACGTTGGCGGCCACGGACTTTTGGATGTTGGCCGCAGCGGTTGTGGCGGGCTTCGCGCTGTGGCGCCTCATTAATCCGAGAATTCCGCCGCTCCAACCGCAGATGCTCCTGCTGCCGTTGTGCTGCGTGGGTGTGTTTGCCTGCACCGGCCAGTACCCTGGCATCGGCCTGACCGCGGTGGAACATCTGCGCCGGATCTGTAGGGGCGTCAGCACGGTCTATCTCCTGTTCCTCTTCGGCATGTTCTTCACGAAGGGGACATGGGCCAACTCGCGGGGCGACTTGGTGCTGGCGTGGGTTCTTTCCATGGCGTTGGTCTCTTGCGTCCGCCACCTGGTCATACATGCGATGGCCAGCCGTTCGTGGTGGGGCGTACCGGTTCTGGTGATCGGGGCCGGAACCACGGGACAAGCCACGGTCCGCACGCTGAACGCCAACCGCGTGCTGGGGTACCGGCCCATCGCTTTCCTGGATGACGATCCCAGAAAGCACGGAGTGTGTGAGGGTGTTCCGGTGGTGGGAACGCTCAATGACGCTGCCTGGGTAGCCCGGGAATTCGGCATCGGCTACGCCATTCTGGCCATTTCCGGCGTGCCGGAGCAACAGTTGGTGCACCATCTTCGCCACTGGAGAAGGATATTCCCGAGGATACTCATCATCTCCGAGATTTCCGGCGTCACCAGCCAATGGACCGAACCGAGGGACCTAGGCGGAATGATTGGTTTTGAAACGCGGCAGAAACTCTTGAGCCCGCTGGCGCAGTGGATCAAGCGGACGCTCGATTTGGCGGCCGCATCCTTCGGGCTGCTGGCTTGCGCGCCTCTGTTGGGCGTGTGCGCCTTGTGGATTCGAAAGACGAGTCCGGGGAATCCATTTTACACGCAGGAAAGGGAAGGGCGCGAAGGAACCACGCTGCGCATCCTGAAACTGCGCACGATGTTCCCGGATGCGGATGAGATGCTGGAGTCGCACCTGGCGGGGGATCCAGGGGCACGGGAAGAGTGGGAACGGTTCTGCAAACTGAAACACGATCCCAGGATTCTGCCTGGAGTCGGTCACTTCCTGCGGCGAACCAGCCTGGATGAGTTGCCGCAACTGTGGAACGTGCTGAGGGGCGAGATGAGCCTGGTGGGACCGCGTCCGTTCCCGGCGTATCACAATGCGCGTTTCGATCCGGAATTTCTCCAGGTGCGCACGCAGGTTCGCCCGGGATTGACCGGACTGTGGCAGGTCTCGGCACGGAGCGACGGGGATCTGGAGGTGCAGCAGTCGTTAGACGGCTACTACATTCGCAACTGGTCGCTGTGGCTCGATATCTACATTCTGGCTCGCACGGTTCGGGCCGTGCTCGCGCCGCGGGGGTCGTATTGATGGCCCACGGCCGGCGCGGATGCATTTTCCCATGAAAACGGCCACCGCGAATTGAAAAGCGAGAACGGCGAGAACGATCAGGGTGGCCTTCATGCTATGCTTTTTCCAGCATCTGCAGAATGTATCGGCGGAAACGGCAAATTCATTAGCATTCCAGGGGACGGATAGCGAATTTCCGGCGAACAGCGCCGGATAATCCTGTCAGCCCTAGAACTTGCGCTTCTGTCAGATTGGAGGGGAATTGGCGGCAAGAGTCTCATATCATTTTCCGTGCCATCCGGGTGGTTCTCGCCCGTGACGACACCCGTTGAACCGGTGCCTGTCGAATCGGCGCCCGAGGAACCGGGGAGGCGCACGGCGATTCCGGCGGCGGTACTCCGCATCGTCGCGTGGGCGTGGATTGCACTGCTGACCGCAGGGTCCTTGCAGCCGGCCAGGCCGGGCGTCGTCAAGGCGGTCCACCGGGAACTGCATTGGGTGGCCTTCGCGGGGGCGGCGCTGCTGCTGTTCGCGCTGTCCAAGAACCGGCTGCGGGAAATTTTGGGAGCCTGCACGATTTTCCTACTGGGAGTGTCGCTGGAAGTCGCGCAGCATCTGATCTATCGGGGCGGTCTGGAATGGCGCGACATCGGCGACGACGGCTTTGCCATTCTGGCGGCGCTGGCGCTGTACCGTCTGACGGGCGCGTGGAAGCCGCGGCCCGATGCGGGTCCGTAGCAGGGATGGAGAGGTGCCGGCGCGCCAGTTGAGCCTGGGCGGAGCGGGGCAATCACACGAATTTGGGATCTATAATCGCCGTATAATCAGCGGTTTTCAGCCGGAAGGGTACTGCCAGCGGGGGATGCGCGGCGTATCCTTGGGGCATGGTAACAGGATATTTCGAAAAAAATAGCCCGGGCCTGAAGATGCCAAAACCGGATGGCGGGCCCGGCCAGGCCGGCATACAAAGCGACGGCGCGGTGATGAACGGCCAGATGTCCACGAAGGATGCATTCTGTAGGGAGACAAAGCTGCTCTTGCAGCACCAGCTTCGTCAGTGGGGACCTCGCGTCGACCCAATTCGGGACCCTGTCCTTCGCTTCCACCTTCGGCTCGATGAGCCGCGCTGATGGCGGCCTGGTAACATTCGGTCATCCCTCTAGCAAGCGTCGAACTGGTCCACGAGTATGAACCCACGACAGGCTGGCGAAGGCATCTACAAGGACGGCACATACCTGGAGATGTCAGGCGGCACATGGCATGTGGAGCAAGCACCGTTCAAGGCAAAGGAGATCCTCCGATTCCTGGCACGGCACGGTGAGATTCAACCCAATTCCGTTTGCGAGATTGGCTGTGGCGCCGGAGGGATCTTAGCGGAACTGCAGAAGCTCCTTCCGGACCACGTTACTTTCACGGGCTATGAGATCAGTCCTCAGGCGCATGCCCTCAGCGCCAGATTCTCGAATGCCAAGTGTCAGTACGTATTAGGGGATGTCTTCGCCGATTCTTCCGTGTACGACTTAGTCTTAGTGCTGGACGTCGTGGAACACGTAGAGGACTGCTTTTCATTCTTGCAAGGGACGAAACAGAAGGGCCACTGGAAAATCTATCGCATTCCCTTGGACACGCACGCCGGTGTCGTCTTACGAGGAGTCAATAACTGGGACCGCCTCGGCCACATCCACCTGTTCACGATTGAGACAGCGCTTAAGTCGCTTGAGTATACGGGGCATCGCGTCGTCGACTGGATATTCACAGACAACGATTTCGCCACGCCGAGGGCGCTGAGCAGTCGCATAGCGGATTTCGTACGGATTCCACTGGCAATGTTCAGTGTGAAACTCGCTGCCCGATTAGTTGGCGGGTACTCGCTATTGATCCTCGCTGAGTAGCGCGGCTTACAGTAACTCCGTCCCACGTAGCACCGTGACGCGATATTCTGCGCGAAGGTGTCCACCCAAGACTTACGACATCGCACAATGCCCTCTCTCGATTCCCAGATCGCCGAACTGAAGAACCGCCGCCGCTCCATGATGGAATTCGACGCGTGGAAGCCCGGCCCTTTCTACTACCTGTATGTGCCGGTGGGCACCTTATTGGTCTACTTCCTTACAGGGCCGCCGTGGTGGGGCCTGAGCAAGCTGATCGCCACCTGCATTTGTTTCGGGCTCCTCTGCTATCTTCCCCTCATCTACAACCGCCTTCGCTTCTGGCTGTTCTTCCGCTGGCCAAACCGGCGCCTGCATCGGAGAATTGCATCTCTAGAGGCTCAACTGGATGGCCGGAACTCCTCCGGTGGCCAGGACGCATGATCCGTCCCGAACCAGGACGTGTCGCCTGCTGGTTTTGAGTCCGTTCTATCGCATCGCGATCCTCCGGGCCGTGCGCAATTCCCTCCTTGGTCTCGCATCAGCGACGACCTGAAATCCGTAGTGTGATCGCGTGACCTACCGGGCCGGAGGTGTGTCCGACCTCCGTGCCCATGGGCGCCTCACGCAGCGGATCTGGCCTGAGTTCGATACTCCGGCTTGGCCAGTCGATCTTCCGCTAGACGCTCAAGTGGGTTTCCGAACCCATGCTTCAGCCACGGCGCCCGCCGCATGGGGTCGATCGGGGCTTGCGCATGCGCCCTCTTGCGGGGTATCGTCATTTCGTGCGGGGACCGTTCGACGAGCGTGAGCTCAAGCAGTATCGCGAGGAAGGCTTCGCCCCGGGTGTACCCCCGTCATCAAAGTCGAGGATGTGAGATGGTTGAATCCCGAAAGCGATTTGATCACGTCAAGCATCGATAATTGCTGCGAATCATGATTCCGAACATGAACGACGGAACTTCGGCGCCGCCGCGGATGCGCTGCTATCTGAACTGGATGACTCTGGACGATCTGCCCGCCAGTTCAACCGGTCCGGCAGCGGCAGCCTGGGAAGCACGGCTCGCGGCCATCAGCAAAGCGGGTTACCAAGGCGTCCAGTTCGTTGAGCCACTGACGAGGGAGCAGTTAGCCGCATGCGCCCGCCTGAACCTGGGGATAGCGGGATCCGGCAGAGTCAACGAGCCAAAGGATGCCGAGGAACTCGCTGCACGATTCGCAGCCGAGGGAATCGAGTGTGCAACGTTGCATGTGGGATGGGGCCTGGAGGACGACGAACAGGCGGCTTTGCTGATAGAAGCGGTGCTGGCAGCGTCCGCGCGGCACGGCGTGCCTCTTTACGTCGAAACTCATCGGGCCACCATCTTTCAGGACATGTGGCGGACCGTGCAGTTCGTCCAGCGGTTTCCCGAGCTCCGGTTCAACGGAGACTTTTCCCATTGGTACACGGGCCTCGAAATGGTTTACGGCGGCTTCGGGAAGAAATTCCAGTTCATTCGTCCCGTGTTGGAACGGGTGCGTTTCCTCCACGGGCGCATAGGGGACCCGGGGTCCATGCAGGTCGATGTCGGATCGGGCGACGTGGAGACTCATCCGTATGTGGCGGACTTTCGTGAATTGTGGTCGGCCTCCTTCGCGGGGTTCCTCGATAGAGCCCGTCCGGGCGATTATATCTTGTTCGTGCCTGAGTTACTGAGTCCCCGCATCTACTACGCGAGGTGTCTGGCAGCCAATGGCATGGAGCGGATGGAAGAATGCGACCGCTGGCAGCAAGCGTTGGTTCTTCGGCGGATCGCCGGGGAGTGTTTTGAGTCCGCCATGCGAGCGGCCGGAACCAAGGAGCACAAGGATGCAAACTGATTTGTCTCTCGTTCATAATCCACTGGGTTGTCTGTTCGCTTGGCCCAAGAGCCGGGAAATGTGGGAACAGTACCGCCTTAGCGATGAGCAGATCGCTTTCTACCGCGAGTTTGGGTATTTGGCGGGTGTGCGCGTACTCAACGACGAGCAGGTGGAGATCTTGAGGTCTCAGCTCGCCAACCTGGTTTCGAAATCGCATCTCGGCCATTCCCTCTTCTATGAGTACCATTCGAATGAGTCGCAGAATCCGGAGACCGTGCTGTTTCATGCGCTGGGCGCCTGGAGAATCGAGCCCGCATTCCACGACGTGCTATGGAGCCCGCCTTTTGTTATGGCCGCGTTTCAACTTCTGGAAGGCGCCGTACGCTTCTGGCACGACCAGTTGTTCTGCAAGCCAGCGAAGCACGGGGGAGTAGTAGCCTGGCACCAGGACTACTCATACTGGACCCGCACCGAACCGATGGCGCACCTCACCTGCTGGATTGGACTTGACGACAGCACGCGCGAGAACGGATGCCTCCATTACGTGCCCGGCAGCCATCGGTGGAAGCTGCTGCCGGTTACGGGGCTGACAGGAAACATGGACGAGATTCAGACCGTGCTGACACCGGAACAGCGGCAGGCCTTTCGCCCCGTTCCGATCGAGTTGAAGCGTGGGGAATGTACCTTTCATCATCCCCTGCTGGTCCATGGTTCTTATGAAAACCGGTCCGAGAGATCTCGCCGCGCGACGGTGATCAACGTCTTCCGGGATGGCGTCAGGTCCGGCTCCGATGAGTCACTGTTGACGGGAGTCCCTGCGATCCCCAAGGGCCGCAAAATGGAGGGCGCCTTCTTCCCCCTTCTATTCGATCCGCGAGAATTCGATCGCACGTGAATTCTCTCCCGCCAAGATCGCCTGTGTGAGACTCTGTAACTGCATCGACAGGAACGAATTGAGCGGGATTGCGGCTTTCCGCCATGCGCTCCAGTTGTACTGTGGCGTGTTACTGTAACTCGTCCAGCACATTCCTGCCCGCCGTTCTTCTTACAGCGTTTACCACATGCAACTGTGCCTCCTTGGAGAGGCTGCTCGAGCTGGGTAAACAGATTCCGCGCCGGAACAAGTCTTCGGCCACATCTCCGCCGTAGCGTTCGCAAGCCGCGTACAGCGGCTGCAAATGCATCGGCTTCCACACTGGGCGGGCCTCCACACCCGCTTCGTCGAGTGCTCCGATCAGTTGGTCGCGCGAGCGGCCGAATTTTTCTTCGTCGATCAGGAAACAGCTCAGCCAATTTGTGTGCAAGCCATAGGAGGCTTGGGGCATCGGCGAGATGCCAGGAAGGTCCGCCAACGCGTCGCGGTAGTGGAACGCGATCGCCCGCCGCTGCTGGACACGCACATCGAGCGCTTCGAGTTGACCGCGGCCGATGCCGGCAAGCACGTTACTCATGCTGTAGTTATAGCCGAGTTCGGAGTGTTCGTAGGCGAGGCCGGGATCGCGGGCCTGTTGCGACCAGAAGCGCGCCTTTTCGACCCACGCAGCATTGGAAGATACCAGCATCCCACCGCCGGCTGTTGTGATGATCTTATTCCCGTTGAAAGAGAACACTCCGATGCGGCCGAGGGTTCCCGCCGGCCGGTTGCGGTAGGTAGCGCCAAGCGCGTCGGCGGCGTCTTCGAGTACCGGCACATCGTGCCGCTGGCATATCTCGAGGATAGGTTCCATGTCGGCGCATTGCCCATACAGGTGCACAACGATGAGAGCGCGGGGAAGCCGGTTGCGGCCGGCGCGGCGGCGGAGAGCGTCTTCAAGAATGTTAGGGTCCAGGTTCCAGGTGGTGTCGTCGCTATCCAGAAACACGGGCTCGGCGCCGAGGTAACGGACCGGGTTGCAGCTCGCGGCGAACGTCAGCGTGGAACAGAACACTTCATCGTTGGGAGAGACTCCGAGCAGGCGCAGGCCGAGGTGGATCGCGGCGGTCCCACTCGAAAGCGCGACTGCGGGCAGGCCGATGCGCTTCTGGAACTCGTCTTCGAAAGCCGTGAGGTTTGGCCCAACCGTGGAGAGCCAATTGGTCGTGAATGCCTGCCGCACATAGGCTTCCTCGTTGCCGGCCATGTGCGGAACGGATAGGAGTATGCGATTCATTGAGGGGCTTCTCGTTATATCGACTGGATCGGCGTGGCCTCCCATAAACAGCCGGCCCCGAGCCATGGGACAATGAACTCGGCGTTCCTGGCCACTAATCTCCTATCTTAGAGAATTTCGTAAGATGCCGAACCTTGTCGACGGTGACGCCCGCCGGGGCTTTTCAATCAAACGGGTTTGGATCGCAGTTCCAACTTTCCAGTCCATGCTAATCGGCCTTCTCCGGATCTTTTGTGCGAACCGCCCCCGCAAGAGGAACCGATACAATGTGACTATGTTCGATGCGACGCTATCGGGCGTGAACGCTCGCACAGCCACGATGCCGATGAGGATCGATGTTCTATCTTGACGCGGATCGGACCTACCGCGTGAGCGAACTGGACGAGATGCAGTGGCTGGTGCATGGGTTCGGCACGCGCCTGGCGGATATACCGGCTCGGTTTGCGCGGCTGGCTACGCTCAAGCAGGTCCATTCGGCGGAATGCGTGGCGGGCGCGGGGCGTTCGGGCGTGTTGGGCACTGGCGATGCGTTGCTCGAAAACACGCCGGGCGCGGTGGTCGCTGTGAAGACGGCCGATTGCGTCCCTGTGTTGCTGGTGGACCCGGGCCATCGCGCAGTGGCCGCGGTTCACGCAGGATGGCGTGGCACGGTGGCGGGCATTGCGCCGGGCGCGGTGGCGGCACTGTGCGCGCGGTTCGGCAGCCGCGCCGGCGATCTTCACGCGGCCATTGGGCCGGCCATCGGCAAGTGCTGCTACCAAGTGGGCGCGGAAGTGGCGGCACAATTCGGTTTGAACGGGCCGGCGCACATCGACCTGGCGGAGACGGTGCGCCGCCAATTGGAAGCGGCGGGCGTCGGCGCGCAGCGGATTTACGTGGTCGGCCTCTGCACCAGGTGCCACGCCGCGGAATTCCACTCCTTTCGCCGCGATGGCGAGGCTGCGGGGCGCATGTTCTCGTTCGCCGGGATTCTCGAAACCGGTCCGCCGGCGACTGCATCGAGTGTATTGCAGTAGAATTAGAGCAAGCCAAAATGTTTACTTGGATCTGTCCGCAATGCGGGCGTGAAGTGCCTCCCGCCTACACCGAATGTCCGGACTGCACGAAGAATACGCGGCCGATGCCGACAGCGGCGCCACCGCCTTCCTCGCTGGCCGTCCTGATACCGGAGCCAGCCGCTCCTGAGAAGCCCGTGCCCGAGGTCAAGCCCTTGGCCGCGCCGATCGAGACTGCACCCGTCCCGCAGCCGCCAGCTCCCGTTCCGCAGCCGGTGGTAAAGAAGCGCGGGTTGCCGGCTTGGCTGGCTGTGCTGTTTTCGGCCGTGGCCGTTGCCGGGATTGTGGCAGGCGTGTTTTGGGCCGTGAACTATTATCAAAACGCGCGGGCGGGAAGGCCGACTACGGCGGAAGAGAGCCCGGGCGCCAAGCCGGGCGCGGCGGTCAGCCCTGTGCAGAAGTTCATCGAAGTTTCTTCGGTACGCTTCCTGGAAGACCCGAAGGATAAGGAAAAGGTGATCGTGAAGTTTGTTCTGACGAATCACTCCGAAGCCGGATTCACAGGCCTCGCCGGCAACGTCACTATCTGGGCCAGCACAGGCCGCTCGGAAGAGGACGCGGAAGGCACCTTCGAGTTTAAGACCGATGTGAAAGGCCTCGAATCGAAGGAACTCACAGCGCCGCTTACCGGCAAGAAGAAGATCTACGAACTGCCCGACTGGCAGAACATGACCAACGACGTGCAGATCACGGGCCCGACTTTCTGAGGTTTTCGCGCGCGGCGGCCAGGCCGGGATCGAGCTCCAGGGCACGCTTAAAATCACCACGCGCGGCTTCGCTCTGCCCGAGCGCCCGCAGCGCCACGCCGCGGTTGTTGTAGTTGTTTGGATCGCGCGGATCGAGCGCCAAGGCGCGTCCGAATTCGGCGAGTGCTTCGGCCGGGCGGCTGGCGGCCAGCAATACCCGGCCGGTTTCGGCGGCCACAGCCGGATCGTCCGGTGCAATGCGGTGCGCTTCGGCGAGCAGTGCCAGCGCTTCTTCGGATCCCACACTTCGCGACAGTTGGATGCGCGGACGCACCTTGTCCGGCGCGCGCTCCACGGCTTCGCGCCATAGCGCTTCGTCGCTGGCCCAGACCTGCGTGCGGCCGATGCTCACTATTACCAGCGCGGCGATTACCAGCGGCGCAATCACGCGCGTGCGGAACCGCGTGAGCGCCAGCGCGGCAGTAGCAGCCAGTGGCATCATCGCGAGATACATGCGGCGATCCGGTGCCAGATCCGCCGCCGGGAAGATCGACGAACTGGGCAGCAGCAGGAACGCAGCCACCGCGAACCAAATCGCGAGATCGCGGCGCCATCGCCACGACGCGGCGAGCGCGGCAGCGAGCGCAACCCATGCTCCCAGCCCCAACCACGCGGGTGGAACGGGAATCTCCGCATCCACCGTGAACCCGTACGGAAACACGAACAGCCGCAGGTAACGCCACAACACAGTGCCTTCGGCCAGCGCGTAATGCCAGGGCGTGATGCCGGCCTGGGCGCCGGCCTGCGAGCCTGCCGTGGTCGCGGCGGCATAGATGACGCGCAAACCGGCGGCGAGCGAGAGCCCCAGCATGACAGCGAGGGGAGCCCAGCGCGCGAATCGCCTTGCGCCGGCGGGTTTCGCGATCAGCCGCGCATCGAGCAGCCACAGCGCCAGCGGAAACGCGGCGCATTCTTCCTTGGCCAGCAGGGCCAGCGCGAACAGCGCAACCGATAGCCACGGACGGCCGTTCATCCATGCCAACAGAGACGCGAACACAAACACGGCAGCCAGCACGATGGCGCGCGCCCAGATGTAATCGACCGCTTCGGCCTGCAACGGGTGCACCGCAAAGAGCGCCGCCGCTAGCCATGCCGCGCGCCGGTCCATCAGCCGCGCCAGGCATTCGTACGCGAGCAACACGGCAGTCAGGTGCAGCGCCAGATTGACCGCGTGATAGCCAAGCGCATCGTGACCGCCCATCGCGCGGTTCAACCAAAATGTGAGGTAGGTGAGCGGTCGGGTCTGCCGCACGGCGAAGACGGCGCGCCAGGCGGAGCCGGGCGGGAATACCGCGCCGTCAAAAATGCCATAATCGTCAAAGTGAAAACCGGAGACAAGGGAAGCGCCAAAGGCGGCCAGCGCAGCGGCGGCAAGAAGAAGGCGAGCGCGCATCGTATCTTAAAAGCTTACGGGAAACGCCCGCCCAGCGCAGCAGCGCGCGCCGCGCGGGTCGCGGAGATTCTCCGCCGGCTGGACCGCATGTATCCCGGCGCCACCTGCGCGCTCACGCACCGCAGCCCCTGGGAACTGCTGGTGGCGACCATCCTCTCCGCGCAATGCACCGACAAGCGCGTCAATATGGTCACGCCCGGCTTGTTCGCCAAGTACCCCACTCCGGCCGATTTCGCCGCCGTCCGCCCGGAGGCGCTGGCGGAGGACATACGCAGCACCGGCTTCTTCAACAACAAAGCCAAATCGATTGTCGGCGCCGCGCGCAGGGTGGTGAGCGCTTATGGCGGCGCGGTGCCGAAGTCGATGGACGAGATGCTCACCATTCCCGGCGCAGCCCGCAAGACCGCCAACGTGGTACTCGGCACCGCCTACGGTATCGCCGCCGGCGTGGTGGTGGATACCCACGTCGGCCGCATCGCGCAGCGCCTCGACCTGACGAAGAACACCGACCCGGTGAAGGTCGAGCAGGACCTGATGAAAATCATTCCCCAGAAGTACTGGATCTCCTTCGCCCACCAGATCATCCTGCACGGCCGCGCCCTGTGCGCAGCCCGCAATCCCAAGTGCGCCGAGTGCCAGTTGAACGATCTGTGCTACGCGGGGGATAAGACGGCATAGCGTGGCGAAGGCCTGGAGGCCCGCGCCACGACTTAAGGGAGCAGCGCTTGCAGCATCGCGCGCAACGCTTGCCCTCTGTGGCTGACTCCGAACTTGCGCTCGCCTTCTACCTCGCCGAAGGTGCAGCCGAAGGGCTCGTAATAGAACAGCGGATCGTAGCCGAAGCCGCCGGCGCCGCGCGGGGCGTCGAGGATGATGCCTTCGACGCTGCCTGTGTAGACGCCGACCAGGCGGGCGCCGTCCACCACGGCGATGGCGCAGACGAATCTGGCGCGGCGGTCTTTGACGCCGTCCAGCTTTTCGAGCAGCAGGCCGTTGTTCGATTCGTCGGTGGCGGCAGGGCCGGAGTAGCGGGCGGAGAAGACGCCGGGCGCGCCGCCGAGCGCGTCCACTTCCAGGCCGGAATCGTCGGCGAAGAGCAGGCCGGAAGCGTGTGCGCCATAGTGGCGCGCCTTGATGATGGCGTTATCGGCGAATGTCGCGCCATCTTCCACGCAGCTCGGGATGTCGCGGAAGCCGGGCAACGGCTCGATCGTCACGCGCTCGCCGGCGGCGAGCGAGAATTCGCGCGCCTTGCCCGGATTGCTGGTGGCGCAGAGCAGGCGCAGCGGCGCCGGCCCGGAAATCACAGCCGCACCGCGCGTTTCTGCAATTCGACCAGATCGGCGATGCCGCCGCGAGCGAGCGTCAGCAGTTCGGCCATCTGTGCATCGTCGAATGGCTTGTGCTCGGCGGTGGCCTGCACCTCGATGAACTTGCCGGCGCCGGTCATCACGACGTTCATATCGACATCGGCCTGCGAGTCTTCTTCGTAGCAGAGATCGAGCATCGGCTTGCCGCCGACCAGGCCGACGCTGGTGGCGGCGACGTAATCGCGCACCGGCATCGATTTCAGCGCGCCGAAATCGACCAGGCGACGCAGCGCCAGCGCCAGCGCCACGAAGGCTCCCGTGATGGATGCCGTGCGCGTACCGCCATCGGCTTGCAGCACGTCGCAATCGAGCATCACTGTGCGCTCGCCGAGCGCCGAAAGATCCATCACCGAACGCAGCGAGCGGCCGATCAGCCGCTGGATTTCGTGGGTCCTGCCGGTGGGCCGGCCCTTGACCACTTCGCGCGGCGTGCGCTTGGCGGTCGAGCGCGGCAGCATGGAATACTCGGCCGTCACCCAGCCCTTGCCGCTGTTGCGCAGAAACTGCGGCACGGAATCCTCGATGGTGGCGGCGCACAACACCTGCGTGTGGCCGAGCTTCATCAGCACCGAGCCTTCCGCCGTCAGCAGGAATCCGGTGACGATTTCCGCCGGTCGCATGGCGCCACCCGCCCGATTGTCGATCCGCATTAGGATTGCCCCGAATTCTTCAGCACCAGAAACAGAAACAGCATCAGCAGCAGAATGCCGCCGATGATAAAGACCACGCAGGGAAGAGCGCCCTGCGGAACGCCCTTGCGGTCGCGCTTGCCTTTGGGCGGTTTGAATTTCGCCATCTATGCGATGGTAGCACCGCGATTTCGGTTGGCAGGCGAAAGCGCCTGCCCCACCGCGCCGCAATTCCCCGCCGCGCGCGGGGACAGACCTCTGTCCCCGGCCCTTTCACTGTTTCACAAATGATGCCTTGCTCAACTGAGGCGCTTCGCGATTGTCCCGGCGCAGTTTCCGCCGCGCGCCTTGCGCGAACCGCCGCATCCAGTCGAAACTGAGACTGAAGAGGAATCGCAGCCCCCGAAGCATGTATTTACCCACCCACAGCATGCCCCACCCGGCGCCGGCAAATAGGCTGGCAAACAGGATGATTAGAATTCCTTGATAGCCCGCCGAGAAGTGATCGAGGAATTCGCCGACCGGGCCACCCAGTTGGATATAGCCGAGCGCGACCAGTCTGTCAAATAACTGCGGCAGGATGATTCGAATCAGACCCAACAACATGGTCACGGTGCCGACCAGGAGAAAGCTGCCCGCTACCGCAAAGTAAGCGACCAAAATGCCTGCCAGCGCTGCCAGCAGGCCCACCAACACCCCGAAGCCGGCCGATCCCAGCGGGAGCCCGAACAGCGCGATGAGTATGCCGCCCATTATGTACAACGGCAGGTTGCGCCTGGTGCCGGACCGCACCATCGCACCGGGCAGCCGGTCGGCTACTACTTCGGCAGGCTCGCCGAAGTTCCGCAGCACGGCGAGTATCCGCGCAACGTCGTCTTCGCCCGGCATCTGCTGGTAAGACTCGTACAGGTGCGACTCGATCTCCCGCAGAAACTCGCCCTGTTCATGGGCCGGAACCAGCCGGAGCTGTGACTTCACACGCTCCAAATAATCATTGGCAATCTTCGCCACCACTTCGGGATAGTTGTTCATTTTGTCTTACCCCTTTCGGACGACAAGCTTCTTCCTGGAATTCTCCGATTGCTCCGGGGCCTTCCACTTCCGCTGGACCAGGGAAACCAACACGTCCAGCTCCTGGCTCAGCGCATCGAAGAGCTGCCGGCCGGAAGACGTCAGCGCATAGTATTTGCGCGGAGGCCCCTGATCGGACTCCACCCATTCCGAGCGGACCAGGCCGTCCCGGTCCAGCCGGGCCAGTATGGGATAAATCGTGCCTTCCTTGAGTGAGATGGAGCCGCTCTCGGAGAGAACGCGGACCAGCGAATAGCCGTAATGCCGCTCGTCATAGAGAACCCCCATCACAGCCAGTTCCAGGATCCCCTTCCGAAGTTGGGTGATCCGCCGGTCTCTGCCTTCGTCTTGGTACTCCACAATGCCTAGTATACGACAATGCCAGCTACCTTGTTCCAACACTTATTGACGATTTGCTTGGTGGGGCATGCTTCAGCTTGCCAACACCCGCTTGCGGGCGCGTCTTCTGTCAGAATCAAGCTGATGGCGTGGGCACTGAAGATTCTGGCGGCGGGCGCGTGTTGCGCGTTCGCGGGATGTCATAGCGCGGTGGTGCTGCCTCCCAATCTGTTTCCGGCTACGGTGGCGGGAGGATGGAAGCTGGTGGTGGCGCGCGAGGTTCCGGTCTCGGAGGCGCCCGATCCGGTGCCGCGCAATGAAATCGAGCGGCTGGAAGAGGGCCTGTACGAAGGCCCGGGCAAGGTGGATGCGCGCGTGTACGCGCTCGACTCGGCGACGGTAGGCCTCGAGCTGAGCCAGCGCTGGCGCCCATCCGCCGACACGGTATTCTTCAATCGCGGCAACTTCTTCGTGGTCGTCAAGTGGCAGGCGGCCGACCGCGGCGAGCTGGAAACGTTTCTTCGCGAACTCGAGGGACGGCTCGGGGCGGCCGATTCGCGGAAGCGGGAGTAACGGGGGCAGGGTGCGCACGAAACGAAGCGAATGGATCGATTTCCAATTGGCGGGCCGGAGCGTCCGATGGATCGTGGCGGCAGTCCGCGGTTCGCAACTCATCCGTCGTCCGGTTTTTGACGAGGTACCAAGATGAACTGCAAAACGATTTGCATATTGGCTGCGTGTCTGGGCGCTTGCTTTTCAGCGAGCGGCGAAAGCCGCCTGGCCCCAGCGACCGGAGGCCCTGGATCCCAGCTTCCGACGGGCGTATCTGCACCAGACGCGCGGTTCAGCGGGGATTACGGAAAACTCCCGCTGAGCTTCGAGGCCAACATCGGGCAGGCGGCCCAGCGGGTAAAGTTTCTGGCGCGCGGCAGCGGCTACGGTTTGTACCTGACGGGCGCGGAGACGGTGCTGGCACTGCGCGCGGCGGGTTGCGCCGGTCCGGCTGCCGCCTACGCCCGGCACACCAGTTCCCAGCGTAGCGCGGCCGCCTGCAAGCAGAACGTGGACGTGGTGCGGATGCGGCTGGCCGGGGCCGGCCGCACGCCGGTAGCTCCGGCCGGCGAGGAGCAGTTGCCGGGGACGGCCAACTACTTTACCGGCAACGATCCGGCCAAGTGGCACACCGGAGTGCCGACGTACGCCAAGGTGCGCTACCCCAGCGTGTATCCGGGCGTGGACCTGATTTACTACGGAAATCAGCGGCAGCTCGAATACGATTTTCTAGTCGCGCCGGGCGCGGACCCGAAGCCGATCCGGCTCCAGTTCGCGGGGGCAAACGGCTTGCGGCTGGGCGCGGATGGCGACCTGGTGGTGACGGCCTCGAATGGCGCGTTGGTCTTCCACAAGCCCGTGGTCTACCAATTGGTCGATGGGCAGCGGAAAACCGTCGTGGGAAGCTTCGCATTGTTGGCCCGGCATACCGTGGGTTTCCGGCTGGGAAACTACGACCACGCTAAGCCGTTAGTGATCGATCCTGTCCTGGTGTATTCGACTTACCTGGGAGGATCGGGCCTCAGCACTCAACCGGGCTTCGGCGATACTGCACTCGGGGTAGCCGTGGACGGTTCGGGCAGTGCGTACATAGCCGGTTACACACTCTCTTCCGACTTTCCCACCACCGCGGGCGCGCTTCAGGCCGCCGCCCCACCTTGCTCCGCCGGTTGTTATGGCGCGTTCGTCACTAAGCTGAACCCGGCCGGCACTGCGCTGGTCTATTCCACGTATCTGGCCGGGAACGGCGGCGGGCCGATAGCGTACGCGGTTGCCGTGGATGGAGCCGGCAACGCCTACGTCACCGGCATCGGCGCCGTCGGCTTCCCGGTGACCCCGGGGGCCTTCCAAACGACCGGTGGCGAGTGCCCGTTTGTCGCCAAGCTAAATCCTTCGGGGGACGCGTTGGTCTATTCGACTTTTCTGTGCGGTACCGCAAGCTCATACGAAGGCGCGGATCGCGCAACGGCGGTGGCGGTTGATGGTGCGGGGAATGCGTACGTGGCCGGCGTCAGCTTCTCGGAATATTTCCCGGTTACTCCGGGGGCCTTCCAGTCGCAGAACAAGGCGGGCCTCGCGTCCAACGCCTTCGTCAGCAAGCTGAATCCAACCGGCAGCGCGCTAATCTACTCGACGTATCTGGGCGGGAGCGGACGCATACTGTTTTCGATTGGCCCCCAAGTATGGCAAGGGGACGGGGCGTCCGGACTGTCCGTGGACAGCGCCGGGAATGCGTACGTAACCGGTTATGCCTACTCCGCCGATTTTCCGGTTACCGCGGGAGCCTTCCAAACCACCAATCGTGCACTGGTCCCCTATGGTCCCGGTGGCCTGGCTCCTCACTACAACCAGGCCAACGCGTTTGTGACGAAGCTCAACCCATCCGGTACGGCGCTGGTCTACTCGACGTATCTGGGCGGCACCGGCAGGAACGAGACCGGCGACAGTGCGACTGCGCTACAGGTGGATGGCGGAGGGAAAGCGTATATCGCGGGGACGGCCGGGTCAGCCGATTTTCCCACCACGCGGGGCGCTTTCCAAACTACAAACCACTCTTCAACCTACAGCAACGCATTCGTCACTGAGCTGAATCCGGGCGGCAGTGCACTGGTCTACTCGACCTACCTGGGCGGAAGTGGGGGCAGCACGGCCGGTGACAGTGCAAACGGGTTGGCGCTCGATGCTGCGGGCGACGTGTACGTTGTGGGCACCGCCTGGTCGACGGATTTTCCCGTGGCTTCGGGTGCGCTCCAGGCCGCCAGTAAGTCCGCGACCGGCAGCAACGCGTTTATCAGCGAACTGAATCCAGCCGGCAGCGCGCTGGTCTACTCGACCTATCTCGGCGGAAGCGGCAGCGACAGTGCTACTGCGGTGGCTACCGATGGCTCCGGCGGCGCGGACGTAGCGGGAGCGGCCTCTTCCACCGATTTTCCGGTGACCGCGGGGGCTTTCCAGACGAAGAACCACTCGACGAATTCGGGTACGAACGCATTTGTGACCAAGCTGGAACTGGACGCGAGCCTGCCCGCGCCGTCGATCGCGCCGGGCGGCATCGTTCCCGTCGATAGCTCGGCTGGAACGATCCAGCCGGGCGAGTGGGTGTCGATCTTCGGTACGAATCTCGCCGCCGCGACGGCGATCTGGAACCAGAACTTCCCGCCAACTCTGGCTGGCACCAGGGTAACTGTCGACGGAAAACCCGCGTATCTCTCCTATGTCAGCCCCGGACAGATCAACCTGCAGGTTCCGGACGACACAGCCAACGGAACGGTCTCCGTGGTGGTGACCACGGGCGGCGGGAGCGCCTCGGCCGATGCAACGATGGCGGACGCTGCGCCCGCGTTCCTATTGTTCGACAACCAGCACGTGGCCGGCATCATTCTCCGGCAAGACGGCACGGGTGCTTTCGGGCACGGCGCCGGCAGCTACGACATTCTCGGCCCGACGGGAAACTCGCTTGGCTATCCGACGGTTGCCGCGAAAGCCGGCGACATCGTCGAACTGTTCGGCACGGGGTTTGGACCGACCAATCCAGTGGTGCCATCCGGCCAGGCGTTCGACGGCGCCGCGCCGACGACCTACACGGTAAGTCTGCAAATCAATAACGTGAGCGTCGGTACGATGTGGGCAGGCTTGTCAAGCGCCGGTGTCGACCAGATCAATCTGACGATCCCGTCCGGTCTCGGCACGGGCGATGTGCCGCTGGTGGCGGGGATTTCCGGAGGGCACACGCCGCTGTACGTGACACCATCGTACGTGGTGATTTCGCTCCAATAGGCCGAACGCGTTCCAGCGGGGCCGGAGCGGCGAACGATGGCGCGCCGCCACTATAATGTAAGGAAATCATGCCGTCTTCCGCTACCGAATTAGCGAGCCCAAGCGCGATTGCGCGCTACGAAGTGGTGATCGGGCTGGAGGTTCACTGCCAGCTCGCCACCGCAACCAAGATTTTTTGCGGTTGTCCGACCAGCTTCGGCGAGCCGCCGAATACCAACGTGTGCCCTGTGTGTCTGGGGCTGCCGGGCGCGTTGCCGGTGCTGAGCCGGCACGCGGTCGAGTTGGCGATCAAGGGCGCGCTGGCACTGAATTGCCGCATCCGGCCGGTGTCGCGCTTCGCGCGCAAGAATTACTTTTACCCGGACTTGCCGAAAGGCTACCAGATCTCGCAATACGACGAGCCGTTTTCCGAGAACGGCTACGTGGATATCGAAGTGGGCGGCGAGCGCAAGCGCATCGGCGTGACGCGCGTCCACATGGAGGACGACGCGGGCAAGAGCGTACACGAAGGCTTCAAGGATTCGAGCCGCTGTTCGTACGTGGATCTGAATCGCAGCGGCACGCCGTTGATCGAAATCGTCAGTGAGCCCGACATGCGCAGTTCGGATGAAGCTTACGCATATTTGGCTGAGGTGAAGCAGGCGCTCGAGTTCATCGAAGTCTCCAGTTGCGATATGGAAAAGGGCCACCTGCGCTGCGACGCCAACGTATCGGTGCGGCTGCGCGGGGCGGAGAAGCTGGGCACCAAGGCGGAGATCAAGAACTTGAACTCATTCCGCTTTTTGAAAGAGGCGCTGGATTACGAGATCGTGCGCCAGGTGGCGCTGATCGAAAGCGGCGGAACAGTACAACAGGAAACGCGGTTGTACGATCCCGATTTGGGCCAGACCGCCGGCATGCGCAGCAAGGAACACGCGCACGATTACCGCTATTTCCCGGAGCCAGACCTGGTGCCGCTGCGGATTGGTGAGGCGTGGCTGGCGGAGATCAAGGCCACCATGCCCGAATTGCCGGCCGCGCGGCGGGCGCGCTTCACCAGCGAGTATGGCTTGCGCGAATACGATGCCGGCGTGCTGACGCAGACGCGTGCGTTGAGCGATTACTTCGAAACCGTAGCGCGCATTTCGGGCGATTCGAAGACGGCCGCGAATTGGGTGATGGGCGACCTCGCTGGCGCGCTGAGTGCGGAGGGCAAGCAGATCGGCGAATCGCCAGTGAGCGCGGAGAATTTGGGCGCGCTTGTGAAGCTGATGGCAACGGGCGAGCTCTCGGGCAAGCTGGCCAAGCAAGTCTTCGCCAAGATGTTTTCGACTGGCGACACCGCGGCGGCGATCATCGAGCGGGAGGGGCTGAAGCAGATCAGCGATACGGGCGCGTTGGAAAAGGTGATCGCGGACGTGATCGCGGCCAGCCCCAAACAGGTGGAACAATATCGCGGCGGCAAGACCACGGTGATGAATTACCTGGTGGGCCAGGCGATGAAAGCCACTCGCGGGCAGGCCAGCGTGGCGGTGGTAACGGAGTTATTCAAGCAGAAGCTGGGGTGAAATATGTTGCAGGTTGGCGATAAGGCTCCCGATATCGCGCTGCGCACGGATAGCGGCGCGGAGTTCAAGCTGTCCGCGCTCAAGGGCAAACGCGTGGTGCTGTATTTCTATCCCAGGTCGAACACGCCTGGCTGCACCATCGAAGCCTGCGAGTTTCGCGACGGCATTACGAAGTTCGAGAAGAAAGGCGCGGTGGTGGTGGGCGTCTCGCCCGACAAGCCGGCCGCGCAAGCCAAGTTCAAGGACAAATTCGATCTGCCATTCACGCTCCTGGCCGATGAAGAAAAAGCCGCGGCCCAGGCCTATGGCGTGTGGAAAGAGAAGAACATGTACGGCAAGAAGGTGATGGGCATAGTGCGCAGCACCTTCGTGATCGGCGCCGACGGCAAAATCGAAAAGATCTACGCCAAGGTGAAAGCCGCCGGCCACGCCGCGGAAGTGCTGGCCGGGCTGTAGGCGTCGCCCTGGCGATCGCCCCCGCTACTGTACTCCGCCCGCGGCGGCGTGAATGTCTTCGAGCATGGTGGTGGAGTGTAAGCTTTGCGGGGCGAAGCCGCTGGTCTCCAGCACGCGCTCGACCTCGCCGATGCGGTTGCGGTACGCGGGAAACTCGACCACCGTCTCGGGGCCGTGATGAATCTGCGGGTTGATCGGGAACGGGACTTGGGCCAGCGCCTCGAGCAAGGCTTCCAGACGGCGCGGATCGACCCGGATCGAGACGGCGAGCAATTCGCCTTCGTTGGTAGACAGATTGAAGCCGGACGCTGCCGGATTCAGCCAGACGCTCATGGGTAACTTCTCCCTTCACATCCAGCGATGGGGACGCTCAACAGCAAAAAGCCCTGGAGCCAGGGGCGCCAGGGTCAATGCCTTCGAGCAGACCGAATCGCCTTTAGCATTTTTTTCCGTGGTTGCAATTAGCCAAGGCGCCGAAGCGCCCTAAATCATTCCACGTCGATTTCAGCCTATCACGGCCAATGCCGGAGATCAATGAGATTCGGGGCGAAGGGACGGTAGCGGTGGTCGAATGGTTCCAGTACTCACTTGAATTGCGAACGGGAATAGGAAAAGCCGAGATCACTGCCGGCTCAGCATCCTGCGCCACGAGGTTGGGCGAACAGTGCCCCGCGTGGCCGCGACAGTTCACGAGCCGCGTCGCAAGGCTGGCCACAACAGGCGCGGCAAACGAGGTGCCAAAGTGGAACCAATTTGCCCCACTTTGGCGTCATCGAGGAGCCGGACGACTGCTTCAGATTTGATTATCGCGCCTAAGCGTGTACGGTGGCTCTGGCAAACCGGCCGGAGAGAACCTAATTCTTTGGTCAGATGTGAGTTAAGAGTGTTGCAGCGGGCCATGACCGAGCCTGAGCGAATCGTTGGGAAAGGGAAGAAGCCATGCCACGAAAAGCGACGATCTGTCTCAGCGGTCCGGTCGCGGCCAGATGTGTATAAACATTTGGCCGGCGAAAGCTCCTGCTCCGCGAGTAGGACCGGAACCCAGAGGCAACAGGCTGCGCTGTAAGATAGAATCAACACCAGAATGCGGCCTCTTCTGTTTGCGCTGTTTGCCTCCACCGCGCTGGCCAGGGTCACCATTTTCCCGCTCCCGCAGGAAATCCAGTCCGACCGGTTCATCGTCACCGTCGACGGCCGGCCCGTACCCGTGGTCCACGCCGCGTCCAACTATTATTTCGTCAGCTTCGAACTCGAAGGCGCAGCCACCGTTTCGATCACCGCGCCATCGGACGATTACTGGGCGAAAGGCGTGGAGGTGCAGCCCTGGCGGCACAACCTTCGCCCGGCACGCGCCGGCCGCACCATCGGTTTCCGCGTTTCGCAGCCTATCAAACTTTCCATCACGCGGCCCGGCGAGTACTCGGCCACTTCCGAAATGCTCTTTCTATTCGTCAACGCGCCCGAAAAGAACCCGCCGCGCGAAGGCGACCCGGGAGTGCAGTATTACGGCCCCGGCCTATATCGCCGCAGCATTGACGCAAAAAGCGGCGATACCATCTACCTCGCCGGCGGCGCCGTTATCCACGGCAGTCTGAACGTGTGGGGCGCTCAGAACGTCAAGATCCTCGGCCGCGGCATCGTGATTTACAACGGCCCGCAAGATGGCGCCATCGACGATGCCTGGCTGCACGTTCCCAACTGGCACGCCATCGTGATGGACAATGCGCGCAACATCGAGGTGAGTGGTATCGTCTGCGTGGTGCGCAGCCGCACCTGGATGATTCAGATGCAGGATTCGCGCCAGATCCGCTTCGACAATGTGAAAGTGATCGGCGGCTGCCCGGGCAACGCCAATCAGGATGGCATGGATTTCATTGGATCGAGCGACGCCGTGGTGCGCGATTGCTTTATACGCGCCTCCGACGACGATTTTTCGATCATCGGCAATTGGCTGGGCTACAACAAGGCGAACTGGACCACACCCGGCCACGATGTCGCGAACATCACGGTGGAGAATTCCGTCCTCTCCACCAGCATCTCGAACGTCGTTCGCGTGAACTGGCCGCGCAAGCAGTTCAACAGCAGCAATTTCACCATGCGCGACTCCGACGTGATCCACATGGGGCTAGGCGGCTGCCTGGTTCCCTTCGCGTTACTGGAAATCTGGGCCGACCCCGGCGGACATGGCAATCACTCCGGCTATCTTCTCGACGGCATTCGCCTGGAGGACTGGTATTCGCTGCTACAGCTTCGCCAGCCCAATCCAGGCATCCACGATGTGAAGCTCCGCAACATATGGTCTCTCGAAAGCCCATCGCTGGTGCCGTCGGTTCTGTCCGGAGCCGTGAGTGGCGTGACGCTCGAAAACGTGAAGGTCGGGGAGCTTCCGCTCGACGTGGCGCCGGGGGCCGAGCCTCCTGTCCGGACCCAAGGCGATGGGCCGCAGGCTTCTTTCACTTTCAGCCCGGATGCGATCGTTCCGCACCGGAAAGCCCACTTCGCCGCAGCCGCCGGAACGAACCTCACCTATGAATGGATGTTCGGCGATGGAACCTTTGCCAAGGGGCGCGAGGTACGTCATGCATTCCCCGACGCCGAGGGCACGCTTCGCGACGGCTCGGGCCGTTTTCGCGTAATGCTGAAGGTGACCGATGCCGAGGGCCGCACCGATTGGGCCTCGCATTCCGTCGTCGTTACTTCGTCGCTGCGCAATCCCGACCCCGTCCCGAGCCTGGCGCCTGGTCTGCGTTACCGCTATTTCGAAGGCTCCTGGAGCCGGCTGCCGGAATTCGACGCGCTCACCAGCGTGGCCGAAGGGGTTGCCACGAAGCTGGATCTCTCCGTGCGCCGGCGCGAGAACGACTACGCCCTGGTCTTCCATGGCTACATTCGGGTTCCCGCCGATGGCGGTTATACCTTCACGCTGCTGTCGAAGGACGGCGGAAAGCTGGAGATCGGCGACACCGTCGTCGCCACCAGCCCGGCGCCCGTGGCTCAGGTTTGTGGATCGGTAGGCAATATGGTGCAAGCGGCGCGCGGCAGCATTGGATTGGCGGCCGGTCTGCACACCATCAGCGTCGCCGTCACCGATACCACGGGTCCCGACGGTTTCGCCGTCAAATGGGAAGGCCCCGGTGTGCCGCAGGCCGACGTCCCGTCCAGCGCGCTGTTCTACGCAACGGATTAGTCCGCGTTTTTCGATCACGGGGTGCGAGGGGTAGCTTTGTCCGCAGTGCCGGAATTCGTGACGACGCTCCGGAGGCGGCCGGGTGTCGCGCGCGGCAAGGTCAAGAAAAGCCGAGACGACTCTCGGCTCTGCAGGCCTGGAGGCCTGCGCCCCGGTGGCTAACGCCCTCCGGGCTGAAGACTTTTCCGGACGTACCTGTGCGCTCGGAATCCGATACGGCGACCGTGAGGGAGCGGTTGGCAGAGTCATTACCCAACGAGCTGTAAGGCCGCTATTGCGCCCGGAACTCCGTCCACGGCCTGGCGTCCATGTCGTTGAGGATCCGCCCGTACCACCCATATTTCGGGTACCGCGCCAGGTGCGAAGCGGAATGGAAGTCGCGGCCGCAGGCATGGCCCAGGGCGGCCGTGAACGACATCTTCGCGGCCAGGGCGGCGCTGGTCACCTTGTTCTGCACCGCGCCGGCGGGAGCGTACGGCTCCAGCCAGTCCGATGCGCCACGTGGGGAAATCTCGATGTGGCCGCACAAGGTGCGCTCGCTCGGCTGAAACTCTTTCGCAAATGTGTCGTAGTGGTCGGCGAGAAAACGCTGTCCGGCGGCGATGTCGATCTTGCCCCGGTTCTCTTCCATCAGCGCCAGCCAGCGGGCGTGGCGCGCGTTTGCCGAATGGCCTGCGTCATCGGCCTTGAACGAGGTTTCCTCGCGGATCAACTGCGGATCAATCGGAAAATTCGAGCCGGCGAAGAAGCCGTCCCGCTTGCGCTGCAAATGGACATTCTTGAGGCCCAGTTCCAGATCCGCGATCTCGTTCGTGTTGCGGTCGGCTACCAGCCAGTTGTTGGCATAGCCGCCATTGTTGCCGTCTTTCATGATGCGCGCGAAATCGTCGATGGATGCGGCGTACTGCATGGCCTTGCGTGCGCGCACGAATTCGGGGACGCCATTCGGGTCAAAACCGGAAAAGCCGCTGATGGTGGTTTCCGTGATGAGGATGCCGGCGGAGTTGATGCCGAAATCGTCGCCGCTGTCGATCAAACCGGCCATGCCGTCCATCAGGATGCGGTAACCCTTGGCCGGCACGATATCGAAAACGACATTCCAGCGCTCGCCATCGGCATAAGTAGTCCAATTATTGTGGCCGATCACGACGCGGCCGTCCGCCGTGTAGCTGCCTGTGGCGACGAAAGCGCTGCAATGCTCCGCCGTGCCACCGGTCTTGTGGTTGAGCTGCCTGGTGTAGTAGGTCACCTCCGTCCAGGAATTCAGCGCCACGATATCCCACAGGTCGAGCTTGCTGCCGCGCGCCTTCACACCTTCGGCGATGCCGTTCAATTCGGCGCGGTACTCCTCCTCCACATGCGGCCAGAAAATGTCGCGCGCCGTCGCGCGGAAGAATGCCCAGTCGCGCTTTTCATCGTGCGTGAACTCGGTTGAGATCACGTTGACGTTATCTTCGATCTCCGTGGCCAGCAGAAACCCGTGCTGGAATCCGACTTCGGCGGGCGAGCCTTCCAGGTGAACCTGTATCCAGCCATTGCGCTCGGCGACCCGCGAAGCCTTGCTCAGACGCGGATCGGAGCTGGGATCGCCGGAGACGACCGTCAGCGCCACGGCTAACAGCAAAGTGGAAAAGAGGAGAGTGCGATGCATTGCCGTTATTATAGTAATGCAGCCGGCGCTGCGTTGGGATCGGAAAACGGCGGGCAAGCTAAAGCATGCCCCACCAATGCGCATCTTCGGTGGGGCATGCTTTAGCTTGCCCGTATTAAAAGGAGTTGGGTGCCCGCGATTTCGGATATGACTCACAACTCCATCATCATTGCCCTCGACGTCGAGACCGCGGCGGAAGCGCGCGCCTTGGTGAAGCGCATCGGCGGCAGCGTGGGCTTTTACAAAGTCGGGCTGGAACTGTACGCCGCGGCCGGCCCGGAGATCGTGCGCGAGTTAATTGGCGAGGGCAAAGACGTTTTCCTCGATCTCAAGATGTATGACATCCCGGAAACCGTGAAGCGCGCGGTGGCGAACGTGGCGCGCACCGGCGCGCGGCTCCTGACCGTGCACGCGGTCGGCTCCGTGATGCGCGCGGCGGTGGAAGGCCGCGGCGGCGCGGGTTTGAAGCTGCTCGCGGTGACCGTGCTCACCAGCTTCGGCCGCGAAGATATGGACGAGATGGGCTACCGGGGCGAGATCGCCGAACTGGTGGGACACCGCGCGCGCCTCGCAATGGAGTGTGGAGTGGATGGAGTAGTGGCGTCGCCACTCGAAGCCGCCGCGCTGCGCCGTCTGCTAGGCCCCGCGCCGATCATAGTGACGCCGGGTGTGCGTTCGCCCGGCGCCGACCCTGCCGATCAGAAACGCGTCGCCACGCCCGCCGAAGCTATGCGCGATGGCGCCAGCTACCTGGTAATCGGGCGGCAGGTAACAAGAGCCGCCGATCCCGCCGCCGAAGTGGAGCGGATTCTCAAAGAGATCAGTGGCGAGCTTAGCGGCGCAGGCCCCCGGCCTGCGTAGGCGCCGTTGCATACTATGAGTTGCGATGCTCCGAAACGGCGTTTGGCGCTGGGTGTGCTTTTACTGTCTGCCAGCCATCTGCCAGCAGCGGCCACCCGTCATCGACGCTCTGAAACAGCGCGTTCTCGACGATCTCGCTCATCTTCCCAACTACACCTGCACGGAGACGATCGAGCGGTCGACCCGTGGTGCCCGGTCCCGATCGTTCGAAGACGTCGACCGCTATCGCGTGGAAGTCGCCTATGTGGGAGGCAAGGAGCTATTCGGCTGGCCTGGCTCTGACAAGCTCGACGAGCCGGACCTGACCACAATGGTGCCAGGCACGGTTTCGAACGGAGAATTCGCGCTACTGGCCGGCTTAACGTTCAACTCTCCCAGCGTGGTTTTTGCCGATGTGCGTGAGAATCTGATCGACGGAAAGCCGATGTTGCGATGCCAGTACCGCGTGCCGGTCTCCGGCAGCGGATGGATTCTCGGCGTGCCCGGTCAGCAGGCCCAGATCGCATATCACGGCTCGATGCTTGCGGATCGGGAGCGGCTCGACCTGCTCGCGATCGACTCCGCTGCAGACCAGATTCCGCGCTCGTTCGGATTCAAGACCGTCTGGAGAAGTGTCGAGTTTGCGCGCGTCAAGATCGGAGAATCGGAGTTTCTCCTGCCCGCCCACGCCACGCTGCGGGCCGCCGGCTTGGACGGCGACGAACTGAAGAACGAGATCCGATTCAGCGGTTGCCATCAGTACTCGGTTGAAACCGAGATTCAGTTCGAGGCGGTCGATGCGTCCACCACGCGCACCAAGGTAGGTGCGCCGAAGGTGCCGGCCGCGGCCAGCCCGCCGGTCGAGTCCGTCCGCCTGCCCGCCGAATTCGACGCGGAACTGGACCTCGAAAGCGCGATCGACAGCGATACGGCCGCCGTTGGCGATCCATTTATCGCAGTGCTGCGCCGGGCCGTCACCAAGGATGGTCTCACGCTAATCCCGAAAGGCGCTCTATTGCACGGAAGGATTTCGCGTCTCGATCTTGTCGGGGGGCGCCGCTACCTCGATCTCCGTTTTCTCTATTTCGACGCCGGCGGCCAGCACGTCGACATCGGCGACCGCGACAATAGCTTCAGCGGTTACATCGGCGGAGATGTTTCCGCCCGCGAACCTGGTCCGCTTCGTTCCGACGGCAGGCGCTTGCGGCTCACCACCGACCACAGCGTCATTCTGCATTCCCGGCTCGGGAATACCCGGTGAAATAACTCCCCGAATCCGCTATGCCGGCCGCAGGCCCAGCCCCGCCCGTTCCGGCAAAATCAGCTTGCCTTTCTCCACTCTCACGCCCGTGAATGGGTCGTTGGCGATTAGCAGATTCCCGTCGAGATCGGCGTAATCTACCAGGGGCGAAAGCTGCGCGGCGGCGGTTACCGTCACCGAGCTGGACACCATGCAAGCCAGCTTGGCGCGGCTGGCCCCCGACCTGCGTAGCACCGGCCAAATCGATTTCCCTACTGCTTGACTGAGACAAGGATCAGCCTGGGCGAGCCGAGCTGGTAGGGTTCTCCATTGATGGAACCGAGCAGATCCTCCGGCTGCAACCCTGCAGCGACGTGCATGCGGCAGATCTCGTTCACCGTGAGCACGTAGCTGCTGCTGGGCCGCTTCTCCGCTTTGCCATCGCGAAGGAAAGTGTACTCGATGTCCAGGCGCCCTTCGCGCGGGTGGTACTGGTTTTCACTCAGCATGTAGAGATCGCCGAGCCGAAACCATCGCGTCGTTTGCCGGTTGGGAAGGATGGATTCGGCGGCCATCCCCGTTTCGATAACGAATCGCGAACCCGGTTTCAGAGCACGAGACACGGCCTGCAGAAAACCACCGGCTTCATCCGGATCGAGATAGCCGAAACTGTTCCCGAAGCAGAATGCGCCGTCGAACTCTCCATGCCAGGTCAGTTGGCGCATGTCTCCTAAGATCCACTCTGCGGGAAGCAACCTGCTGGCCTGTCTAGCTTCGGCAATATACTCCTCGGCCAGGTCTACTCCGGTCACGCGGCAGCCTGTTTGGGCCAGACGAATCGAGTGGCGTCCGTTGCCACACGGGACGTCGAGCAGGTGCAACGACTCAGTCGCATGCAAGGCTTTTTGCAGGAATTCCACCTCGGCGCGGGTTTGTTCTGCGGGGACGGCGAGACGCTAAAAATCCAACGCGACGCCACGAAAAAACTCAGTTTGCCAATTCAAAGACATTTCTTCTCCTAGGACACACTTAGGCTGCGAGGGATGGCCGCGAAGAAGAAGTTATCGGGTAGCGTTCGTCAAAGGCGCTTTTGTAGAATACCAGGACCGCAGCGAACCCGCAATTCGGCCCGCAGCGTATGTGCCCGCCCAACTTCCCCTTAGTCCTAAGCCGGCCGCAGGCCCAACCCTGGCCGGTCGGGTAGAATCAGCTTACCCTGCGCCACGCGCACGCCGGTGTACGGATCGTTCGCGATTAAGAGGTTGCCGTCGAGATCGGCGTAATCGACCAGCGGCGAGAGGTGGGCGGCGGCGGTTACCGTCACCGAGCTCGACACCATGCAGCCGAGCATCGTCTTCATCCCCAGCGCTTTCGCCACCGCGATCATGCGCCAGGCTTCCAGCAAGCCGCCGCTCTTATCCAGCTTGATGTTGACGCCGTCGTAGGCATCTCTGATTTTCGGAATGTCGGCGGCGTGCCGGCAGGCTTCGTCGGCGATGACAGGGATGTGTACGCGGGCGCGCACCCAGCGGGTTTCTTCCACCATGTCCGCGGGCATGGGCTGCTCGATGAATTCGACACCCTGTTTCTCCAGCCAGTTGATCTTGCGCACCGCTTCTTCTTTGTCTTTCCAACCTTCGTTGGCGTCCACGCGGAGCGGTTTGGAAGTCACACTGCGCACGGCTTCGATGGTAGCCTCGTCGGTCGAGAGGCCGACCTTCACCTTGAGCACGGGGTAATCCGCCGCCTCGCGCGTCTTCTGCCGCGTGATCTCGGGCGTGTCGATACCGATCGAAAACGTGGTCACGGGCGCGTCGGCGCGGTCGAGTCCGAAATACGAGTAGAGCGGAACGCCGAGCTTCTGTCCGACCCAGTCCATCAGCGCGATATCGATGGCGGCCTTGCCCGCCCACGCGCCATCCACACGCGCGAAAACGGCCGCCATCACCTTGTCGAACTGCATCGGATCGGCCGCCAGCAACAGGCCGCGCACGGATTCCACCGCCGCCAGCGCGCCGGCGGCATCCTCATGATAGCGAACAATCGGCGCGCCTTCGCCGTGGCCGGTGATGCCGTCGCGCGTGTAAGCGACGTGCAGCATGTCGCGATACTGGCTCGACGACATGGTGGTGGTCCAGGTGTGGCGCAGGTTGAGGCGGACGATTTTGGTTTCGAGCGCCGTGCCGCCGCTGGCCGCCGCCATCCGGCTCAGCGGCAAGGCCGCCGCGGTTGTGACGAAGCTTCTCCGGTTCATTTCACTCTCCTCATCGCCACCAGCAGGCTCGCCCAGTGCGGGTCATCCAGACTGTCGATGCGCACCATGGGCGTCTGGTGGGCTGTCGCGCTGATGAATTGGCCGTCGCCCAGATACATTCCGGTGTGCGTGATGCGCTGCGGCGAAGCGCCGAAATAGAGCAGGTCGCCGGGCACGAGATCGGCGCGGCCGCTCACCGGCGTCATGCCGCTCCAATCGGCTTGCGGCTGCGCATCGCGCGGCAGCATCACGCCGCGGTGGCGCTCCAGCATTTGTGTGAAGCCGGAACAGTCGTAACCGAAGCTGGAAGTTCCGCCCCAGGTGTATGGCAGGCCCAGGAAGCGCCGGCTCAGCGCCAGCATCTCGGGCGTGCCGATGGGCTCGGTGCTGAAAGTCAGATCGCCCGACTGCACCCAACCCACGCGCCCATCCGCCAGTACGGTCTGCCGCCAGCGGCCTTCCAACTCACCGCCCGCAATCTCCAGCCGGGTTTCAAACGGAACGGTCAACATGGGTGCGCGCGTCCTCACGTCGGGCTCGCGATAGATATGCGCGGCCAGGCTGGAAACCGCGGCCACCTGCCCCGACACGGCGTAGGGCGGGCCGATCTTCAGCGCGGCCAGCGGCGTCCAGCCGGCAAAGTCGTCCGCCGTGCGGATCCGTGCCCAGCCTTCGCTCTGCTCCAGCACGGCCACGTTCGATCCGTAAATCGCCTGCGAGGTCACGTCGGCGTCTTCCGATGGTTTGGAATACAGGTTCACGACCGGCCGCAGCACGACCGCGTTCGGCAACGCCGCCGCCAATAATGCCACCGCCACGCCGATCACACTCTACAGCGTACCGCAGGCGTCCCAGAGACTTCGCGCTCAGTGCGCGACACTGAACTGCAATGCACTTTGGTTTTCGCCGGAAACGGCGGATTTCCGCGCATAGGCATACGCCGGGCTGAGTGGCGTCGGCTCCGGGGGACTACGGGCAAGCTAAAGCATGCCCCACCAATACCTTGCGCACGGTGGTGGGGCATGCTTTAGCTTGCCCTGACCACAAGAGAACTGTCCGCCAGCCACTTCCAGGTCGCGCACCCCTTCGCGCCAGGGAGTATCATCGTAGCCATGAAAACGAAATCCCTGTCCGCGTTCGTTTTGCCGTTGCTCTGTGCATGCCTTTCCGCGCAGGTTCAGCCGCCCGCCAAGAAGCTGCTGGTGATTGGCGAAGTCAAAGGATTCGAGCACGATTCGGTGTCGCACGCCATGGCCACCATCGAAAAGCTGGGCCGCCAGACAGGCTTGTGGGACACGTACATACGTACCGATGCCGAACTCCTCACCAAGGCCAAGCTCGCCAACAATGCGAAGAACCTCGACTATTTCGACGCCGTATGGTTCTACACTACCGGCGATCTTGGCCTCAGCGATCAGCAGAAGGCGGATCTGCTCTCCTTCGTGCGCGACGATGGCAAGGGATTTTTGGGCGCGCACAGCGCCACAGACACTTATTACAACTGGCCGGAATATGGCGACTTGATCGGCGCCTATTTCAACGAGCATCCCTGGATGCAGGTGCACTGCATCATTCGCACCGAGGACAAAACCTTCCCGGCTACTGCGCATTTCCCGGACCGGTTCCCATTCTACGACGAGATATACCAATTCAAAGCGCCTTACTCGCGCGATAAGTTGCGCGTGCTGATGAGTGTGGACCCGGATTCGGTGGATCTCACCAATCCGAAAGTGCACCGGACCGACAAGGATTTCGCCGTCACCTGGGTACGCAACTATGGCAAGGGGCGCGTCTTCTATTCCTCGCTCGGCCACCGCGACGAAGTCTGGGATATGCCAGACATCCAGAAAATGTGGATCGAGGCCGTGAAATGGACGCTGGGCCTGACGGCGGGCGATGCCTCGCCGAGGCCGCAGGGCGGGCGCTAACGCGCGGGACACAAACTTCACCCGAAGATGCGTGGGCCAGCCCGGAGGGCGAAAGAAAATAGCCGGTGCGCCAGCACTGGGACCACTCGTGAAACGATCCAGCCGCGGGACGGGGCGAAAGAGTGACTGCGCGTTTGCTGCCGCTTTGGCCGCTCTCTTCCGCCCCGTTCCGGGGCTACATGATTCGATGCCGGGTTCCCAGTGCTCGCGCACCGGCTATTATCTTTCGCCCCTTTCGGGGCTCGCGTCTCCCCCGTCGACGCACCGCCTTGCGCGCCACTGCGCGGTGATATTCTAATTCCGTCATGCGCATTCCATTTCCGCTCACAGCGATTGCTCTGTTCGCATTGGTCACGGCGCTGCCGGCCCAGACCGGCAATTCCCCGCTGGGCATTTTCGAGGCCCAGCAGGACGTGGGCGCCAACCCGATGCCCGGCGCCGCCACGTTCGACGCCGCGACTGGCGAATACCGCGTGACCGGCGGCGGCGCCAACATTTGGGCTGCCACCGATGCATTTCACTTCGTGTGGACCCGCGTCACCGGCAATGTCGACTTCAGCGCCGATGTGCAGTTCGTGGGCGCCGGCGTGGTGGCACATCGCAAAGCCGTTCTGATGGTGCGGCGGGATCTTACGCCGGATTCCCAGTATGCCGATGTCGCGTTGCACGGAGACGGCCTCACTTCACTGCAATTCCGTACGTCGGCGGGCGGCGGGACCGGGGAGATTCGCTCCAGCGTGAATGCTCCCATCCACATCCGCTTGGTGCGCTTCGGCAACTCTTTCACGGCCTATGCCGGCAGGCCCGGTGAAGAGTTGGCGGCCACGGCTTCGCAAGAGTTGAACGGCTTGGTCGACACTGTCTATGTGGGGCTAGGTGTGTGTTCGCACGATGCCGGCGTGCTCGAAACCGCCATATTCAGCAATGTCAGACTCAACAATCTCAGCGGCCGGATCGGCCCAGGGTCGAGCATGAGGAACATGAACAATCCACAACCACCGCACTTCCGCAGCAAGATCGCCATCTACGATCTCGCCGCGCATTCCACCCGCATTGTCTACCAGGCTGACCAGGTAATCGAAGCACCCAACTGGTCGCGCGACGGCAAGTTTCTCTTGATCAATACCGAGGGCCACCTGTACCGGCTGCCGTTAGAGAGCGCAGGCGAGCCCAAGATCGAGCAGATTAGTCTCGGTCTGGGCGGCTACATATGCAACAACGATCATGACCTGTCGCGCGACGGGAAGTGGCTGGCGTTTTCCGCTTCCAGCGTGTCGTCGCCGAAGTGGGTGATGCTTTCCTCCTCCGGCCCGGCCTCGCATCAGTCTCAGGTTTACCTGGCCAAGGCCAATGGCTCCGGCGCCCATTTGATGACCCCGGCCGCGCCAAGTTACTTCCACGGATGGTCGCCCGATGGCAAGTGGCTGGCCTTCGTCGGCCAACGCGAAGGCGGCGCGTTCCACCTCTACCGCGTCTCCGCTGCCGGCAGCGCCGAACAGCAACTCACCACCCAGGGCACCTACGACGACGGTCCCGAGTACACTCCCGACAGTAAGTGGATCTACTTCAACTCGAATCGCTCCGGCAGTTGGCGCGTCTGGCGCATGCCGACCGATGGCGCCGGCCCCGGCGACGCCAAGGCGGAGCAAGTCACCAGCGACGACTGGGAAGACTGGTTCCCGCACTTTTCGCCGGACGGAAAGCACCTGCTGGTCTTTTCTTTTCCCAAAGGAACCACGACTCACAACGACCGCATGGAAGGTGTTGCGCTGCGCCTGATGCGCGCGCCCGGCAACAAGCTCAAGCCGGCGAAGCCGGAAATCCTGCTCCGTTTTTTCGGCGGCCAGGGCACCATCAACGTCAATTCTTGGTCGCCCGATTCGCGCCAGTTCGCCTTTGTCGAGTACGAGCCCATCGCCGCGGCGGGGTCCGCCAAGCCGTAATCGGCCTTTCCAGCGGATGGTACAAGAATCGGCTGCGGATATCGCTGTTCCTCTATGGAGGCGATGCACGCGCGATTTGCAAGGGCGTATCCTTGTCTACCAGCAGAGCTGGCAACGTGCCTGGCGGATCGGCCTCCCAAACGCCCACCCAGGCGTCCCCGGCATCCTGCCGGCCACGTGGACGGAAGCTTCTGCGTTCTTGCGGCGGCCGCGGCCAGCGCTGCCACCATCAGTGTGACGGATAGCATTTCCTCCAGTGAATGATCGGCCGAAAGCCCCAGTTTCAATAGGGCGTGTTTTTCGCGGTCGGGCTACTCCAGGGGCAACCGCGCGGCAGCGCGGGAAGAAAAGCCGGGACGACTCTACCGGCTCTTTGGCCTGGACCCGTTGCGCCACGTTGGCGGACTGAATTGGGAGAAGGGTAGGGCGATCGCGCATTTTTTTAATCCAACTCGAAGCGTACCCGTGATATTCTGTGGATGGTTTTTCGCAAGATAAGGAGATATACCGTGAGAGTCGGCGTATTCACACCGCTGTTGTCGCAACTGTCGCTCGAAGACGTTCTCAAGAAACTCAAGGGCCTGCATATCGATACCGTGGAGCTGGGCACCGGCAACTACCCCGGCGATCCGCACTGCAAGCTGAGCATGCTCGCCAATGCGGGCGAACTGCGCGAATTCAAGCGGAAGCTCGCCGATCACGGCTTCTCCATCAGCGCGCTGAGCTGCCACGGAAACCCGCTGCACCCCGATGCGGCGCGCGCCCGGCACGACCAGGATGTCAGCGCCAAGACGATCCGCCTGGCGGAGAAACTGGGAGTCCCCGTGGTGGTGGATTTCAGCGGCTGCCCGGGCGATTCGCCCAAGGCCAAGTGGCCCAACTGGGTCACCTGCCCCTGGCCGCCGGACTATTTGGAAATCCTCAAATGGCAATGGGAGAAAGTGGTGGCGCCGTATTGGATCAAGCGCGCGCAATTCGCCGCCGATCATGGCGTCAAAATCGCCATTGAGATGCACCCCGGCTTCGTCGTCTATAGCCCAGAGACGATGCTCAAGCTGCGCTCCATTGCCGGCCCGTCCATCGGCTGCAATCTCGATCCCAGCCACATGTTCTGGCAGGGTATCGACCCCATCGCCGCCATCCGCGTGCTGGGCGACTGCATCTTCCACGTCCACGCCAAGGACACGCAGATTTACGACCGCAACCTCCCGCTCACCGGCGTGCTCGACACCAAACCCTATACCGACGAGCGTAATCGCGGCTGGATCTTCCGCACTTGCGGCTACGGTCACGATGCCGGCTGGTGGAAAGAGTTCGCCTCCACGCTGCGCATGTTCGGCTACGATTACGTACTCTCGATCGAGCACGAGGACAGCCTGCTCTCACCCGAGGAAGGCCTCACCAAAGCCGCCGAGCTGCTGAACGGCCTCGTCATGCGCCAGCCGCCCGCCGCCGCCTGGTGGGTGTGACGGGCGGACTCGATGCATTCGCCTGAGGACCAACCGGTTCGTTGTCCGAAGTTCGAGGTGCAGTCTTGATTTCCGTCGTAGTTCCGGCACTGAATGAAGAAGATGGAGTGCGTGCGCTGTATGCGCGGATCGTTGCAGCCGCGCGGGAATGGCCGGACACCAACCTGGAATTGATCCTGGTGGACGATGGAAGCTCCGACCGCACGCTCGAGATCTGCCGCGAAATTGCGCATTCCGACGAACGTTTCAAAGTGGTCAGCCTGACTCGCAACTTCGGCCACCAGGCGGCCGTTTCGGCGGGAATGCAGCAGACCTCCGGAGACGTCGTGGTGGTGATGGACGCCGATCTGCAGGATCCGCCGGAGGGCATTGGCCCACTCATCGCCAAGCTGAAGGACGGCTTTGACGTGGTGTACGCGATCCGCAGCAAACGCAAAGAGAACCTGGCCAAGCGCTCGATGTACTACCTCTACTACCGTCTGCTGCGCAAACTGGCGGCGCTCGACATCCCCCTCGACTCCGGAGATTTTTGCGTCATGCGCGGCAACGTGTGCCGGGCTATTTGCGAGCTGCCGGAACGGAACCGCTTTGTGCGGGGCCTTCGCACCTGGGTCGGATACCGGCAGACCGGGATGGCGTATGAGCGCGAAGCCAGGTTCGCCGGCGAGCCGAAGTACAGCTTCGCCAAGCTCATGAAGCTGGCGCTGGACGGCATCATTAACTTCTCCTACAAACCCCTTCACGTGGCGATCCTGTTCGGAGCGGCGGTCGGAGTCCTTTCCTGCCTGGGTGGGCTATTCGTCTTGCTTCAGTACTTTACCAACTGGACGGTGATGGGATTCAATCCGCGGCAGGCGCGCGGTTGGACCTCGCTGATCTTTACGATTCTCTTTTCCTCCGCGGTCCAGTTGTTCTGCGTCGGGATTCTCTCGGAGTATGTGGGCCGCCTGTTTGAGGAGGCCAAGCGGCGCCCAATCTATTTGGTGCAGGAACGAATCAATATCGGTTCCGACAGATCGCCCTCAGGTGGAAGCCGCGCTTCCGCTTCTGGAGTGTGAGCGCGAGCTCCAGGTGGGTAGCACTATCGTTGGAGCATCCAGCGAACGGCCTCGGGGACATCGTTAGCGATGCAATCCGGCGCCTGGAAATTTGGATCGCGCTCCGTCGCGGCTCCGTAACCGGTTCGCACGAGGATTGTGCGCGTGCCAGCGCGCCGGCCGCATTCGATATCCGACGCCTTGTCGCCCACCAGGAATGACGCCACCAGGTCGATGCCGAACGCGGCCGCCGCTTCGAGCACCATGCCGGGCGCCGGCTTTCTTCGGGCCGTTGGAGCGGTGGGCAGATCCGCGCAGAAGTAGGATGCGTCAATCCGCTGGGCGCCGATCTGGCGCAGCGCCTCCCGCTGCACGGCGGCGTACTGCGCCTCGCTGAACAGGCCGCGGCCGATGCCGCTTTGGTTGGAAACGATGATGGCCAGGAAGCCGGCGCGCTTTAGCTCCTCGATAGCTTCCGGCACGCCTGCGAAGACCTTCACCTGGGCGGGATCGCTGCAGTAATCCACTTCTTCCATCAGCGTCCCGTCGCGATCGAAGAATACCGCCTTGCGCAGACTCATGATCGGGCGATGCTGGCCGCCAGTTCGGCCGCGGTTACCGTGGCGGTTCCCAGTTTGGCTACCACGATGGCGCTGGCGTGATTGGCTAACTCGGCGGCTTCGCGAGGCGTGGCGCCAGCGGCCAGCGCCAGCGCTAGCACGGAAATGGCCGTGTCGCCGGCTCCAGAAACGTCGAACACGTCCTTGGCGTAGGCCGGCAAGTGCCGCGGCGGAGCATGACCTTCCACGAGCAGCATTCCCTGTGCGCCGAGCGTGATCAAAAGGCTCCGCGGCCGCCAACGTTCCTGCAGGCGCCGCGCGGCTTCCAGCAACGGCCGATCTTCGAGTGGCGGCTCGACCGGCGCGCTGGGCGGAACACCGGCTTCCAGAAACGCTTCCCGCCGGTTGGGTTTGATGACGGTGGCGTCCTGCCAGACCAGCGAAGTGTAGGGGTGCGGATCGACCGCGAGGATCTTTCCCGCCGCTCGCGCCTTGCGGCCGATGCGGTCGGCCAACGTCTGGCTGAGGAAACCCTTGCCATAATCCGCCACGATCACGGCATCCACGGCGTCGATCGCCTGCTCCAGTTGTGAGGCGATCAATTCGGTCTGCGCGCCGGTGAGCGTCGCATGGCGTTCGCGATCCACGCGGGTTACCTGTTGATGGCGGGCGATGATGCGCGTCTTCACCGTTGTGGAAAACGAAGGATCGCGCAGCACCCCGGCCGTATCGATGCCCGCCGCATTGAGCCACTCAATCAGCCGGCCGCCCTGCTCATCGGCGCCCGCGATGCCCGCTACCCGCACCTCCGCGCCAAGCTCGCGAACGTTGCGGGCAACATTGGCGGCTCCGCCCGGATAATACGATTCCGAGGTCACCTCGACCACCGGCACTGGTGCCTCGGGCGAAATGCGCGACACTCGCCCCCAGATGAATTCGTCCAGCATGAGGTCGCCGGCGACGAGGAGGCGGCTGGCCCCAAGGCGCTCGACGATCTGGTTCAGGCGTGGGATAGGATCTGTCATGAGGTAACCAGTTCAATCTCCCGCAACCGCTCCCTGACGGTCGCGGCTCCGATGGAGTTCCGAACCGCGACCCTCAGGGAGCGGCTAGCACAGCTATTGAATAACACAGCCTTAGCCATTGGCCTCACTCGCAAACAGCCGGATCTCCGTCACCACGGCCGCGGCTTCTTCCGCCGTCAACTCGGGGAAGACCGGGAGGCTCAACACTTCTCCAGCGGCCTCCTCGGCCACGGGAAACACCGGATGCGGTCCGAAATGGCGGAAGCATTCCTGCGCGTGCAGCGGGACCGGGTAATAGATCTCGGAAGCGATGCCGCGCTCCGCGAGGCGAGTGCGTAGAGCGTCGCGGGGCGATTCGCGGTGACGCCAGGCGGGCCCGCGCCGCACACGTATGGTGTACTGGTTCGCGATGTGGGTGCGGTCCGGGTGCGGCATGGGAAGCGAAATCGCTATCGCGTCTCTGGTTGCCAGTCCGGCCAGCGCCCGCGTGTATTCCGCCGCGTTTCGCTGGCGGCGAGCGGTGTATTCGGGCAGATGCGGAAGCTTGACAGCCAGCAGCGCGGCCTGCAGCGCGTCCAGCCGGAAGTTGCCGCCCACCATGCTGTGCATGTACTTGGGATGCATCCCGTGATTGCGCAGCCGGCGCGCTTTTTCGGCTAGCGACGGATCGTTGGTCACCACCAGCCCTGCATCGCCGAGCGCGCCGAGATTCTTGGTGGGGAAAAAACTGACGGTGCCAAATTCGCCGAAGGAGCCAACCGGCCGGCCGTGGTACTCGGCGCCGAACGATTGCGCCGCGTCTTCGATGACGGCAAGGTTGTGCCGCCGGGCGATCTCGATGATGTCGACCAAATCGGCCGGCTGGCCGAACAGGTGCACCGGAATGATGGCCTTGGTGCGCGGTGTGATGCGCCGCTCGATTCCGGCCGGATCCAGATTCAAACACTCCGCGCGCGAGTCCACAAACACGGGAACCGCGCCCACCCGCGCCACGCAACCGGCAGTCGCAAAAAACGTGAACGACGGGCAGATCACCTCGTCGCCGGGGCCGATGCCGAGTGCCATCAGCGCAACCAGAATGGCGTCGGTACCGGAGGATACACCGATGCCGAAGCGGGCGCCGGCGACCACGGCGGCGGCGGTTTCGAACTGCTCCACTTCGGGGCCGAGTATGAATTGGCCGGAGCGCAGGATGCGCTCGAAAGCCGCGGATAGTTCAGCCTCGAGCGGCAGGTTCTGACGCCGCACATCGAGCAAGGGGACGCGCATGAAACCACATGATAGCAGTGGCAGTGCGCGGGAATGACCTCCCGCTCCAGCGCCGCTATTTGCCGGCGGCTGGATCCTGCTTGCCGGGCTCCTCGCGTCTTGTCTGTTTCTCGATTTCGGTCAATGCCCGGCGGAAGAATTCGGTTGCCTCTTGGATCAAGACCTGTGGATCCGGCTTGGAATAGTACTGACGGACGCGCAGTTCCTTCCCATCCTCGTCCAAAATAACGTTCCAGTATTTGGTGTGTGGCGCGGTCACCTGGATCACAAGCGTGTTGAACTCGGACCTGCCGATTTCACAGTTGATGTTCCTTTGATCCGGCGGATTGAGGTACGAGTTGAACCCAGGAAACGGCCAGTACGGATTGTCGCTGAACATGTTACAGTACGTCAGCCGTTTGCCTTGGGAGAGGATGAACTTTCGAATGAGGACGAAATTAGCGACGGTCAACACCGGGTTGGAACCATCCGCGACGATCGCCGTCGAAAACTCGACTTTGGCCCCGGGAAGATCCACGCCGAGAATTACAGCCAGAAGCACGCCGACTGCAATTGCTGCATTCATCCCTCGCTCCAGTCCAACTTCCATTTGGCGCACGGGGTGGTTCGCCCGGCGCGGAAGGGCGGCAGGTTTTGGCGGCGCACACCGAGCAGCGGCACTCGCATGAAACCACATGATAGCAGTGGCAGGGAGGTAGGACAGACGATCGTCTTTTGTCGTCAATGCGTCGCCCTTTGGCGAGACAATGACAGGATCGAAATCCGCCCCAAAGCTCCGGCAATCCCGGCAAATCACCGGCGGCAGGACCGCCGGCGCAACGGGGTGCTTTCATGGAATTCCGCGGGCCGGCCGTCCATCCCAACAGACCACGAGGAACGATGGTCTGTCCTACCTGCTCACCAGGAACACGGCAACCTCCGCCAGCAGGTTCGGCATCAGCGTCACCTTGCGGTGCCCGGCGAGAAAGTAGCGGCGCTCCACTGTCAGGCCTTCCAGCGCGGCCAGCGATTCGAAATCCTCCACCGTGAGGAAGTGAATGTTCGGCGAGTCGTACCAGTCGTATGGGAACAGCTTGGTACGCGGCGCGCGCCCGCTGGCCATCATGGAAAGCCGCACCCGCCAGTGGCCGAAATTGGGGAAGGCCACGATCCCCCTCCGCCCCACGCGCAGCATCTCGCGCAACACGCGCCGCGGTTGCCGCGTTTCCTGCAACGTCTGGCTGAGGATCACGTAATCGAAGGCGTGGTCGGGATAGTCGGCCAACCCCTCGTCGATATCGCCTTGAAACACCGACACTCCGCGGGCGATGGCGCGGCGCACCTTTTCGCCCGCAATCTCCACGCCGCGCGCATCCACGTTTTTGTTCGACGCTAGCCATTGCAGCAGCTCGCCCTCGCCGCAGCCCAAGTCCAGCACACTCGCGCCGGGCGAAACGATATCGCCGATGATGGCGTAATCGCTGCGTCCCAGCAGTTCGCGAACGAAGGCCTGCTTGGCCAGCACGGCGGTCATGCTTTTCTCTCCAGCGTGCTCGCCAGAAAGCCGCGAACCAGCTCCGTCTGTTCGGCCACGTCCACCAGGAAAGAATCGTGCCCGTAGTTGGAAGGCAGCTCGGCGTAGGCCACGTCGCAATTGCGCGCCCGCAGCGCGCGCACGATTTCCTGCGATTGGTAGCTCGGGTACAGCCAATCCGAGCTGAAGCTGATCACCAGGAAACGCGCCTGTGCCTGCGCCATCGCCGCCGTCAGCGTGCCCTGGCCGTTGGTCAGGTCGAAATAATCCATCGCCTTGGTGATGTACAGGTACGAGTTGGCGTCGAAGCGGCCGACGAATTGGCTGCCGCGATAGCGCAAGTAACTTTCCACTTCGAAATCCACCTCGAAATCGAAGCCGAAATTCTCCTTGCCCCGCAGCCGCCGGCCGAATTTTTCGCGCATCGAATCGTCGCTCATGTAGGTGATGTGGCCCACCATGCGCGCCACCGCGAGACCCCGCGCCGGCAGTTGCTTGCCGTAGTAGTCGCCGCCGTTCCAGTCCGGGTCGGCCATAATCGCCTGCCGCCCGACTTCGTTGAACGCAATCTGCTGCGCGCTATGCCGCGTCGTGGTGGCGATCGGAATCGCCGAAACCACGCGGTCCGGATACTCGACCGCCCATGCCAACGCCTGCATGCCTCCCATCGACCCGCCCGTCACCGCCAGCAGCCGCTCAATCCCCAGCGAATCGATCAGCATCTTCTCCAGGCGCACCATGTCGGAAATGGTGATCACCGGAAACGACATGGCGTACGGGGAGCCGGTCGCCGGGTCGATCGAAGCCGGCCCCGTCGTGCCGCGGCACCCGCCCAGCACGTTGCTCGATATCACATAGTATTTGTTGGTGTCGAAGGCCTTGCCGGGGCCGATCATGTTATCCCACCAGCCCGGCTTGCCGGTCTCCGGGCTGATCCCGGCCGCATGCGCATCGCCCGAAAAGGCATGCAGCACCAGGATGGCGTTGCTCCGCTCCGCGTTCAACCGGCCATAGGTCTCGTATGCCACTTCGACCGGCGCGAGCGTGGCGCCGCTGTCGAGCGCTATCGAATCGAAGCGGACAACTCTGGCCTCAACGATCATGCGGGAGAGTTTTTATGATAGCACCCACGCTTCCGCGCCCAAAGGTAGCAATGGTTGCCGATGCGGCCCGCCCGCGCCGTCCGCAGCAGCCACAGGTCCAGATAGCGCAGTGGAAACAGCAACCAGCCTAGAACGCCATGCACCAGCCCGCGCCATGCCCGCCACGGCAACAGCAGCTTGGCGTACTCGATCGCAAAGACCAGCAGCGTCGCCGTAGGCCCCGTGCGCCAACCCTCTGCAACTGGGTCAAAGCCGCTGACCAGTTCTTTCAACCCATCCAAAGTGTAGCGGCGGTAGTCCTTCGGGTACTCATGGAAAGGGTGACAGAACGGCGTCACCACGTGCAGGTAGCCGCCGGGCGTCAGCACGCGCTCGATTTCCGCCATCACCCGTTCCGGCCGCCGCACATGCTCCAGCACCGCATCGCATTCCACACGTTGAAACACGTTGTCGGAAAACGGCAAGAGTTCCGCATCGGCCGCCACATCCACGCCCGGCAACGGCAACAGGTCCAGGTTGACGTAACCCTCCGGGCGGCTCCCTGCCCCGCCCAGATATAGATTCCATCGCCCCAGCGGAAAGTCCTTCTGTTCGGCGGGATTCATCACGTACGGCGTGGGCGGAGCCAGCAGACGGCTCAACCGGTCCTGCCAGCGCATCGAACTGCGGCGGCTGTAGACATCCTCGAGCGAATCGCGCGACACATGTCCTCAATAATCGGGCGGGAGAGCTTTTATAATAGCAAAACCGTCCTGAACGCCTTCCGCCTCTTACATGCCACAAAATCATGTAAACTTGCGATCCCCTCGCGAGCGCCTCCCTCGAGCCCTCTGCACCCCGTCCAAGTGTATGTTTTTACACGCTCGAAGCCATTCGATTGCACCCGAATCCAGGCGAGTTTAGCCCGTAACTACCTTTGGGGGGGGTAAACGTTATAACTTGTCCATTTACCGCGAACGTCGTATTATTTATGGCAGATATAGTACATTCCCGGTCGAGCCGGCTCAGAACGCTCGATCATAACTGCCGTTCCGAGGAATGGCTCAGTCTGAATGGAGGGTTTCGAAATGGCAACTAGTTCAGCGGTGATGGCGCCTTCGCGTCCCCTGGAAGATCCACTCGCTCACCTGCCGCGTAGCAGCGTTGTGGAGTATCTAAAGGGTCAAACGATTTACAGCCAACAGCAGCCTTCGCTTGCGGTCTATCTGGTGATCGGCGGCAGAGTCAAGGTCTCGCGGCTGGCCGGCGACGGACGGCAGGTCGTGGTAGATATTTACCGGACCGACGACATATTCGGCGAGGCGACGCTTCTCGACGCACCGCCGCGTGCCGATCAGGCCGTTGCTATGGAGGACACGCGTCTGATGTCCTGGACTTCGGCGGAGATCGAGGCGGCCATCGCCAAGAGGCCCCGCCTGGCCATGGCGCTGCTCCAGATTCTGGTACAGCGTTCCGGCGACCTCACTCGCCGCGTGGAAAGTCTCTCGGTGGATAATATCGCCCGGCGGCTGGCGCGCTCGCTGCTCCGCTTTGCCGAGCGCGTGGGAACGCAGAACCAGGATGGCGCGGTATCCATGCCGCCGTTCACGCATGAACTGCTGGCGCAGTATGTCGGTACTTCGCGCGAGATCGTCACCCATTACATGAGCCAGTTCCGCCGCGACGGCATGCTGCGTTACTCGCGCGCCGCCATCGTTATCGACCGCCCGGTCCTCACCGCCTGGCTCGACCAAGCCAGTTAGCCCGCGTTTCTCGCGCTGCGGACTGCCCTCGTGGCGCGGGATGCGGCTTGCTTTGCCCGTGTCTTTGCCGGCATTTTTTGTAGCCGGGAAGTGCAGCGAGGGATTCGTAGCGGGCGCATTTGCCCGATCCACGCGCCCGCACACCGTTCGAAGGCAAAGTGGGACGCTTTCGTTTGTCAACCCGCCGGTTCACACGGCTTCTTCCCCGCATCTTGCGCGCACTGCTTCGAGCGCTCTTCGGGGCCGCTACCCCGAGGGCGCGGTTGGTACACTGAGTGCGTAACGAGGCTTTCGGATGATTCGCCGAACTTTCCTTTTGGCAGCCGCTGGTTTGGCGCTGCTGATTTCGCATGCCGCTGCGCAAAGTCCCGACCCCCGCACGCTTTTTTCGGACGCTGTGAGCGCGCAGCAGCGCGGCGACTACGGTCTGGCTATCCAGCAGTATCGCCGCGTGGTGAAGCTCGAGCCCGCTCAATTGCCGGCATGGATCAACCTGGGCGTGGCGCTGGTGCAGGTTGGGCAGTTTCCGGAAGCCATCGAGGCCTACCAGTCGGCTCTGGCCATCGACCCGCATAACCGCCAGGTCCAGCTATACCTGGGTCTCGCCTACTTCAAGAAGGGCGATGGCGCGGGCGCCGCCCGGCAATTCGAGGAGCTGTTGCGCGCCGATCCAAAGAACCTCCGCCTGGCTACGCTACTCGGCGCGAGTTATATCCAGAGCGGCGAAAGTGGACGTGCGCTGGCGCTGCTGGCCCCGCTGGCCCCGACAGCCGGTGACGACCCAGATTTTCTATGGGCCCTGGGTTCCGCGCTGATTGCCGGCGGGAGGCTGCGGGAAGGAGTGGACGCTGTGGAGCGATTTGCGAAACAGTCCAATTCCGCCGAGGCCTGGATGCTGGCCGGCCAGACCCTCTACCGGTTGAACGAGTTCATCCGCGCCAAGGACGATATGGAAACGGCGGCTGGTCTCAATCCTAATTTGACCGGTGTCCAGACGGCGCTGGGCCAGGCGCGGGAAAGGAACGCCGACTACCAGGGCGCCATCCAGGCGTTCAGCAAGGCCTCCGCGCAGAACCCCGCGGATTTCGATGCATGGCTCGGCCTGGGCGGCGATCAGTACTTCCAGCGCGACCTCGAAGGAGCCCGCATCAGTCTCAAGCAGGCTTTGGCTCTCGATCCCACCTCGGCTCCGGCGCGATACGCTTTGGCGCTCGTCGAGAAGGCTCTGTCGCAACCCGAGGCGGCCGCAGCCGATCTTGAAGTCGCCGTGAAGACCAATCCCGACTGGCTGGAAGCTCACGTCCAATTGGCTGCGCTCTACTTCCAACTGCACCGCACGGCCGACGGAGCGCGCGAACGGCAGATCGTGGACCGGCTTACCGCGGAAGCGCAAAAGGAAGGGCCGTCCCCCGTCCGGTAACTCCGTCGTTCGCGCTTCCGGTTCCGTTCCGTCTTGCGGCGCGCGGTTACTTCTTTGACCGGCAGTATCACTCTGTCGAAGACCGCTCCCTGCCTGTCGCGGTTCCGATCGGAGCCGCGACAGGCAGGGAGCTGTCTTGCGTGCACGGCACCGCATCCCACGTTCGGAGGTCCATCCTTTAACGCGGCGTGAACGTCGAATCCACCACGAACCGTTTGTAGTTGGCGTAAGTAATGCGCAACCGCTCGCGCTGCGGCCCAGTGCGGAACTCGAGCGTGTCGTCGGCGAGCGTGAACGCAGGGAACCAATACTTCCCGTCCACCGGCCTGCGCACCGTGGTGAAGCGGGGAAACAGGTTCTCGCTCGTCGTGGAGCGGATCTGCGGTACCGCGCGGCCTTCGATGCGCACGATGTTGAACTCTTTCTTCTCCGCCCAGATCAGCCCGTCGAAGAATCGCTGCCCCTCGAGAATTTGCCGCGGCCTCACTTGTAATACCCAGCAGTCCACACCATCCACGGTCTCATCGCCGCGGCTCTTGGTGTCGTAGTTCCACAAGCTCTCTTCGGACAGCACCAGCGGCTGAATGTCGCGGAAGTCGCGAAAATCCTCCGCTGTCAGCTTCAGGTTAGCCAGCCGGTTTTCCGGCTTGCCGATCAACTCCTCGGTGCGCTCCTGCTGCGGTGAGAAAATAATGTCTCGCACTTCGCGATACCGGCCGCGCGCCATGCCGCGATTATCGAGTTCCTCCAGCGTCAGCGTCTGCCGGTACGTGTATTGATTGCGCTCCGCCTCGGTTTCGCTCTCGCGATGTGCCACCAGTTTGGCCAGGTTGGGCGGAGCTTCCTGCGCGCGCGCGTAGGGCACACAGAGCAGCGATGGTAGAATGAGGCCGATGGCCAAAACGTTCGGCGGCTTCCGGGCGGCTCTGCTGGCCGGCTGGGCGGTGCTGGGCGTAGCGGGGATCGTGTTCGCGCGGGCCAAGGGCATTCCAGTCGCCGCGGCGTTGCCGGTCATCGCCGCTTTCCTGGCGGAATATCCATTCTATCTGGTGGCCGGATTCCCGGCTGTGCGCCAACGTCTAGCCGGGCTTTATGTCGTGTACCCGGGTCGAGCTTCGTTCGCGCTGCCGGCCATTCTCGCTGGCTCGTTAGTGCTGCCGTATCTGCTGTGCTGTTTGGGCGGCATCCAATTCGACGGCCTCGCGTTGATTCGCCTGGCGTCGCTCGGGCTGGCAATCAGCTTGTGGTACGTGCTGCTGCCCGCGGTCATGCTACTCGACTCGGCCTTCCTCGCGCTAATCGGCTGGGTCACGCTGGGCCACTATTTCGACGCCATCTATCCGCGGTTCTTCGGTCAACACCTGGAAGCGCTGGGCGCGGTCGGCCTGCTCCACGTAGTGGCGTTGACGTTGATGCTGCAACGCCCGATCGCGGAAACCGGCTGGGGCTTCTGGCCGAATCGTCGCGAGTGGATCGTCGGCGCGCGGCACTATCTCTTCTTCCTGCTGCTGGGCGGACCATTGGCGATGGCGCTCGGCGCCGCGCACCTGGCGGCCGGCGCGGCTCCCTGGTGGATTATCGCCGGCACGTTCTTCGGCGCTCTCTGGGTGAGTTCGCTGGCGGAGGAGTTCCTATTCCGTGGCGTGTTGCAGCAATGGATAGAAGATTGGACCGGCGGCGCACGCGCGGCTTTGCTGATCGCGTCGCTCGTTTTCGGCCTCGCCCATCTTTGGTTTCGTGGCTTCCCGAACTGGCGCTGGGTTCCGGTGGCCGCCGTTCTCGGCTTGCTGTGCGGCCGCGCACGCAACCAGGCCGCCAGCATCCGCGCTAGCGCTGTGACGCACGCATTGGTGGTGGCAACCTGGCGCGCATTTTTTGTGTAGCGGAGGCGATTCGAAGAACGCCGCCGGTCTTTGCCGCCAGTGGTTCCTATTGTGAGGTGGCGTACTGAGCCGCGCGGGGCACAGGCGGTACAATCCTCTTTATGGCGAAACTTGGATTTCTCGGACTCGGTTCGATGGGTTACCCGATGGCGCGCAACCTGCTTCGCGCCGGGCATGAGGTGGCGCTTTGGTCCAACCACGGCGAGAAGGCGCGCAAACTGGCCGGCGCCGAAAAGGGCCGCTGCTGCGCCACGCCGAAAGAAGTAGCGGAGAATGCCGACTGCATCTTCCTCTGCGTGGGCGACACGGAAATGGTGCGCGCCGTCATCCTCGGTCCGGATGGTATCGGCGCTGGAGCGCATGCGGGAGCCGTGGTCGCCGACGCGAGCACCATCAGCCCCAGCGAAAGCCGCAAGATCGGCGCGATCCTCAAGCGGAAAGGCATCGAACTGCTCGACGCGCCCTGCACCGGCTCGACACCCGGCGCGGAGAGCGGAACCCTGACCTTCATGGTGGGCGGCGACACGGCCGTCTTCGAGAGCGTGCGGCCGTATTTCGATCCGATGGGCAAGCGGCTCTTCTATTGCGGCGGTCCCGGCATGGGGCTGCAAGCCAAGCTGACGCAGAACCTGATTCTGTGCAACCTCATGATGGCCTTCAACGAAGGCATGGTGCTGGCGGTCAAGGGCGGCGTCGATCCGCAATTGATGTTCGACGTGCTGGATGCCTCGGCTGCCAAATCGGGGCTGGTCTCCTACAAGACCCCATTCGTCTTCCGCCGCGACTTCCAGGCCAACTTCGCCACCAAATGGATGCACAAGGACATCGGGCTCATGCTGGACTCCGGAAAAGAACTAGACGTACCATTACCTGTGACTGCTCTGACACACCAGCTTTTCCAAATGGCGATCTCGGCCGGACTCGGCGATGAAGATTTCTGCTCTACTATCAAGGTGTTAGAGGAAATGGCCGGAGTTGAGGTCAGGGCATGAAGCCAATAAAATAAAATAATACAGATTTCTGTTGCTTCCAAAATCAGAATCTACTATTATTGGAAGTAAGCCGGGGAGGCAACTCCCACCAAAGCGAGACTAACCTCTAATATAGACCCCTGAAGCAACCTCCCCGGCGCCCGAAAGGGTTCAGAGGTTCTTCCAGAAACCACAGAAACCAATTTGGCGCGTTTTCCGACCTGTTACGGATTAATCCGATCCAGGCAGCGCCGAGACAGCACTACCCCAGATCGACAATCGCAGCAAGAGACGATTCGCCTGTAGGTCATTACCGAAGTCCGGCCAGCGCTGGGCTAGCGTAACAAAGTGTTAACGAAAGCCGTGGCGCAGTCGTGTCCATCCTGCGGAGCCGGGAGCTCTTGGCTTATCCGGCCCCGATTCCTTGCCTGGCCACAATTTCAGTGAACAGCAGTCGGCGCCACCCGGGGGCGATTACTTCGCGGCTACCGGCTGACGCGCTTCCACCGGCGACAGCCACCCGTGCGTATCGGGCTGGCTGCCGTCGATGATGGCGAAGAACGCCTTTTGCAATTTCTCCGTGATCGGGCCGCGGTGTCCCTTGCCCACCGTGATGCGATCCACCGAGCGGATGGGCGTGATCTCGGCCGCGGTGCCGGAGAGAAACGCTTCATCGGCGATGTAGAGCATCTCGCGCGGAATCTCGGATTCGGTCACCGGAATCGCCAGTTCGCGCGCCAGCGTAAGCACCGTGTTGCGTGTGATTCCGGGCAGCGCGGACGCTCCCAGCGGCGGAGTATGGACGATGCCGTCGCGCACCACGAACACATTCTCGCCCGAGCCTTCGCTGACGTAGCCGGCCGTATTGAGCGCGATGCCCTCGGCGTAGCCGTTCGCCAGGGCTTCCATCTTGATGAGCTGCGAGTTCATGTAATTTGCGCCGGCCTTGGCGAGCGCGGGCAGCGTGTTGGGCGCCAGCCGGTTCCAACTCGAAACGCACACATCCACGCCCTGCGCCATGGCTTCTTCGCCCAGATACTTGCCCCACTCCCAGCAGGCGATGTAGACATCGATCGGATTGTTGAGCGGGTTCACTCCCACTTCGCCGTAGCCGCGGAACACAATCGGGCGCACGTAGCAGGCGGTCATCCGGTTCACGCGCACCAGCTCGAGCACCGCCTCTTGCAATTGCGCCGCCGTGAAGCCCACCGGCTCCATGCGGTACACCTTGGCGGAATCGAGAATGCGCCGCACGTGCTCGGGCAGGCGGAAAATGGCCGGCCCGGCGGGTGTGGCATAGCAGCGTATGCCTTCAAACACCGAGCTGCCGTAATGCAACACGTGGGAGAGCACGTGTACGGTTGCGTCTTCCCACTTAATGAAACGGCCGTTGTGCCAGATTTTTTCGGTGGGTGTAAGCATATTTTATTATAGCGTTTCGTTTGTCCGTGCCGAGCCGTGTGGAGCGTCGCTACACCTCGAGGATTTGCGGCAGCCGCAGACCGCTAAACCATCCCGCATTTACAATGGCATTGCGTTGCGCTCGGGCAAGGCGAGGCATGCCCCAATGCTGTCCAAATTAGCCGGAAGGGGCCTTGATCGCCATTGAGAACATTGGACGAGTATGGCCCGCAACGGCTAGTTTCCGGACCTGGTTCCCCCTTCCGGTTGCGC
>Ga0181529_10000167_pt1 | contig 93964 bp, 72 predicted proteins | sample PEATcosm2014_Bin_36_FD_119763 | JGI IMG/M metagenome (GOLD analysis project Ga0181529, IMG submission 119763) | Peatland microbial communities from MTU Mesocosm Facility, Houghton, MI, USA - PEATcosm2014_Bin10_30_metaG | ecosystem: Environmental > Terrestrial > Soil > Wetlands > Peat | place...
CGCTCGGGCGTCCTGATGTCGATGGGATTCTCGGTGGTGTCGGCGGCGGTCAATATCGCGCTCATGCGGCGCGGCATCCTGATTGTCGGAGAAGACAGCAGACTCGGGAAGGATGAAGCACTTCCATGAAGACACTGCACCTGACCAATTACTGGCACGCCTCCAGCGGTGGCATCGCCACGTTCTATCGCGCCTTGATGGAGGCCGCCGGACGGCGCGCCAATCACGAAATCGTGGTGGTGGCGCCGGCGCCGGAGAGCCGCGTCGAGCGGGTGGGGGCCAGCGGCCGCATCGTGTACCTGAGGGCGCCGCGAGCGCCGTTCAACCGGGACTACCGGCTGCTGCTGCCGCACCGCTTCCTTATGCCCGGAGGAGACATCGCGCGGCTGATCGCGAAAGAAGAACCGGATGTGGTGGGGATTTGCGATAAATACACGCTGAACTACCTGGCCGGACTGCTCCGCCGGCGCTTTGTTCCCGGGGTCGCGGGCCGCCCGGCCGTGGCCGGTTTGAGCTGCGAGCGCATGGATGACGGCGTGAGCGCCTATCTGGGCGCGGGGAACTGGCTGCGCGGCTGGATTGCGTGGTATTTGAAGTGGCTGTACTTTCCGCTGTTCGATTTTCACATCACGGTGTCGCCGTACGCGGCGGCGGAATTGCGCGTGGCGGCGCGGGGCCATGCCGTGCCGCGCGGCGTGTGGGTGCTGCCCATGGGCGTCGATCTGGAGACGTTCAGCCCGGCGCTGCGAAGCGAAGTGGTCCGCGACCGTCTGCTCGGGCGCGCCGGAGGCGGCCGCCGCAGCGTGCTGCTGCTGTACTGCGGCAGATTGGCCAGGGAAAAGAACCCCGGCCTGCTGCTCGACATGCTGGAGCGGCTGGCGAGCGGGGGCGAAGCGGATTACCGGCTGGTGATTGCGGGGGATGGCGCCATGCGGCGGGAACTGGAGCAGAGATGCGCCGGGCGGCTGGCGGGCAGGGTCTGCTTTCTCGGCCACCTTCGCGACCGGCGGGAACTGGCCGCCCTGGAAGCCAACTGCGATGTCTTTGTCCATCCCAATCCGCGCGAGCCGTTCGGCATCGGGCCACTGGAGGCAATGGCCAGCGGGTTGCCCGTGGTGGCGCCGGCGTCGGGCGGCGTGTTGTCGTACGCGGGACCGCGGAATGCCTGGCTGGCCACGCCGGATGGCGACGCCTTCGCGCGGTCGGTTCGCTCCATAGTGGGCAACCCCGAAGATCGACGGAGGAGGATCGCGGAAGCGCTGCGCACAGCTGCGAGTTACTCGTGGCCGGCAATCGCGGACCGGTTTCTGGATCTGTACGGAAGCTTGCCTGCGCTGCTTCGCGGCGGCCCGGCGAATCGGCCGGCGCTGGAGCCGGCATTTGTGTCGACCCCGGGTAACCGATGGGGTGCGGAGGCGGGTCCGGCCATGAGATGAGAATTGGCCGGGGAGTGGACCGCCTGAAAGGGCGGCTGCAGCCAGATGTATGGAATGATCCCTGTTTGGAGCGGGGGTCGACGATGGGGCGGGGATTCCGGGCCAGAATGGGATCATGGCGACACACCCGATCTATCAGATGATGCCGACGGAAATTGAAGGGTTCGATTCGCTGGCGGAATTGGCGCTGGATTTGCATTGGTCCTGGAGCCATGCCTCGGATGAAGTGTGGCGACAGCTCGATCCGGAGTTGTGGGCGGTCACGCATAATCCGTGGGTGGTGCTGCAGACGGTGTCGCGGGACCGCATCGAGCGGGTGCTGGCGAATGCGGTCTTTCGCAAACAGGTGGATGACCTGCTGGAGGCGGGGCGGCAGGCGTCGCGGGAGCCGGCCTGGTTTCAACAGACGCATCCGCAATCGCCACTAACGTGCGCGGCCTATTTCAGCATGGAGTTCATGCTGAGCGAAGCGCTGCCGATCTATTCCGGCGGATTGGGAAACGTGGCCGGGGATCAACTGAAAGCGGCCAGCGACCTGGGCGTGCCGGTGGTGGGCGTGGGGCTGCTGTATCAGCAAGGGTATTTCCGGCAGATGATCGACCGCAACGGGCAGCAGCAGGCGCTGTATCCGTACAACGATCCGGGACAGTTGCCGATTACGCCGCTGCGGCAGCCGAACGGGGAGTGGCTGCGCCTGGAGATCGCGCTGCCGGGTTACTCGGTGTGGCTGCGGGCGTGGCAGGTGCAGGTGCGGCGGGTGAAATTGTACCTGCTGGACAGCAACGACGCGCAAAACTTCCCGGCGCATCGCGCGATTACCAGCGAGTTGTATGGGGGCGGGGCGGAGCTGCGGCTAAAACAGGAAATGCTGCTGGGGATCGGCGGATGGCGGCTGCTGCGGGCGGTGGGGCTGCGGCCGGAGGTGTGTCATTTGAACGAAGGACACGCGGCGTTCGCGGTGCTGGAACGGGCGCGCAGCTTCATGGAAGAGACGGGGCTCGGGTTCGACGCGGCGCTGGCGGTGACGCGGGCGGGGAACCTGTTCACCACGCACACGGCGGTCGCGGCGGGCTTCGACCGCTTTGAGCCGGGGCTGATGGAACAGTATCTGCGCGGGTACGCGGAGACGAAGCTGGGGATCTCGCTGCAGGATCTGCTGGCGCTGGGGCGCCAGAACGGCGGGGACGCGTCGGAACCGTTCAATATGGCGCACCTGGCGATGCGCGGGAGCGGGGCGGTGAACGGAGTGAGCCGGCTGCACGGGAAAGTGAGCCGGCGGCTGTTTCAGCCGCTGTTTCCACGATGGCCGGAAGAGGAAGTTCCGATCGGGCACGTGACCAACGGCGTCCACATGCCGACGTGGGATTCGAGCGTTTCGGATGCGCTGTGGACGGAAAACTGCGGGAAGGATCGCTGGCTGGGGACGAGCCGGACGCTGGAACAGGATCTGCACCGGGCGTCGGACGAAGCGCTGTGGCACTTCCGGACGGCGGGGACACTGGGGCTGGTGGAGTATGCGCGGGAGCGACTCGCGCGGAACCTGGCGGGTACGGGCGCGGTGGCGGCGAAGGTGGAAGCGGCGCGGCACTTCTTCGATCCGAATGCGCTGACGCTGGGGTTTGCGCGGAGGTTTGCGACGTACAAGCGGCCGAACCTGCTGCTGCACGATCCGGAGCGGCTGCTGCGCATCCTGACGAATCCGAAATATCCGGTGCAGCTATTCCTCGCGGGGAAAGCGCACCCGGCGGACCAGGCGGGGCAGGCGCTGATCCGGGAATGGATCCAGTTTATTCATCGGCCGGAAGCGCGTCCGCACGCGGTGTTTCTGCGGGATTACGACATGCTGCTCAGCGAGTACCTGGTGCAAGGCGTGGACGTGTGGATCAACACGCCGAGGCGTCCGTGGGAGGCCAGCGGAACGAGCGGCATGAAGGTGCTGGTGAATGGCGGCATCAACCTGTCGGAACTGGACGGCTGGTGGGCGGAGGCGTACACGCCGGAGATCGGGTGGGCGTTGGGCGACGGGCGGGAGCATGGCGACGACGCGGCGTGGGACGCCGCGGAAGCGGAAGCGCTGTACGACTTGCTGGAGCGGGAAGTGATTCCGGAATTCTATGCGCGCGATGAACGGGGAATTCCGACGGGCTGGATCGCGCGGATGCGGAAGAGCATGGCGACGCTGACGCCGCGTTTTTCGGCGGACCGCACGGTGCGGGAATATGTGGAGCAGCGCTATCTTCCGGCGGCGGCGGCGTATGCGGAACGGGTGGCGAATGGCGGAGCTGCGGGCAAGGAGATGGTGCAGTGGCGGCGGCAAATCGACGCGGAGTGGCCGGCGGTGCGCTTCGGCGAAGTGAAAGTGGAGACGCGCGGCGGGGAGCACGTGTTCGAGGCGCAGGTGTATTTGCGGGGCCTGGATCCGAATGCGGTGCGGGTGGAGTTGTATGCGGAGGGCGCGGACGGCGGCCAGGCGGTGCGGCGGGAGATGCAGCGGGATCGTCCGCTGGCTGGGGCGTGGGGCGGACACGTGTATCTGGCACAGGTCCCGGCGACGCGTCCGGCGGAGGACTTTACGGCGCGGGTCATGCCACGGCATCCGGGGGTGGCGACGCCGCTCGAAGAGCCTCGGATTTTGTGGCAGAGGTGAAAGGATTGCAAATCGGAGGATCGAATGGAAACGCAGGGGCAGGAAATCGGCATGGTCGGGCTGGGCGTGATGGGGCGGAATCTGCTGCTGAATATGGCGGACCACGGGTTCGCGGTGGCGGGTTATGACAACGATGGGGCGAAGGTAGAGGCGCTGGGCAAGGAATCGGCGGGGAAGAATGTGCAGGGCGCGGGCAACGTGCAGGATTTTCTGGGACTGTTGCGGCGGCCGCGGGCGGTGATGATGCTAGTGCCGGCGGGTCCGCCGGTGGATTCGGTGATCGGCGATCTGCTGCCGCATCTGGACGCGGGAGACCTGATCATCGACGCGGGAAATTCGTACTTCAAGGACACGAATCTGCGGGGGCGCAACCTGGCGGCGAGGGGGATGCAGTTTCTGGGAGTGGGAATTTCGGGCGGCGAAGAAGGCGCGCGGCACGGTCCGAGCATCATGCCGGGAGGGCCGAAGGAGGCGTACGAGCGGGTGCGGGCGGTGCTGGAGGCGGTGGCGGCGAAGGTGAATGGCGAGGCCTGCGTGGCGTATCTGGGTCCGGGGTCGGCGGGGCATTTCGTGAAGACGGTGCATAACGGCATCGAGTACGCGCTGATGCAACTGCTGGCGGAGACGTACGATTTGATGAAGCGCGGGCTGGGGATGAGCGACGCCGAGCTGCGAGAGGTATACGAAGGGTGGAACGGCGGGGAATTGAACGGGTACCTGGTGGAGATCACGGGGCGGATCTTCGGCAGGACGGATGAGCGGACGGGCAAGCCGCTGATCGACGAACTGGTGGACGTGGCGAAACAGAACGGCACGGGAATGTGGACGTCGCAGAGCGCCATGGAACTGCAGGTGCCGACGCCGACAATCGATTTGGCGGTGGCGATGCGCGATCTGTCGGTGCTGGAGGAACAGCGGCGGCGGGCGGCGGGGCTGTTTCCGCGGACGGCGGCGGCGTACGGCGGGGATCGCAAGGCGTTTGTCGAGCAACTGGGACATGCGTTGTACGCGGCGACGATTGTAGCGTACGCGCAGGGGATGGCGGTGCTGGCGGCGGCGTCGGAGAAGTACGAATATCATCTGGACCTGGAAGCGGTGGCGCGCATCTGGCGGGGCGGCTGCATTATCCGCGCGGCGCTGCTGGAGGACATCCGGAAGGCGTACCGGGACGAGCCGGGGCTGGCGAATCTGCTGCTGGCGCCGGATTTGTCGAAGAAAGTGATGGCGCAGCAGGAGGATCTGCGGCGGGTGGCGTGCGCGGCCATCGGAATGGGGCTGCCGGCGCCGGGATTGCTGACGGCGGTGGGGTATCTGGACGGCTACCGAAGCGCGTGGCTGCCGGCCAACCTGATCCAGGCGCAACGGGATTATTTCGGCGCGCACACCTACGAGCGCATCGACGTGAAGGGCACGTTTCACACAGACTGGACGAAGGCGGGACCGCGATGAAGACCAACGAAGCCCTAAGCCCGAACATCTTCGTAATTTTCGGCGGAGCGGGCGACCTGACGTGGCGGAAACTGATGCCGGCGCTGTTCGACCTGTCGCAGAGCCACGGCATCCCGGCGCATTTCGCGATTGTGGCGGTGGACCGGGTGGCGTTGAGCGAGGAGGCGCTGCGGCGGCATCTACTGGAGGGTGTTCGGAAATTCGCGCGCAGCGGGAAAGCGGTGGGCAAGGAATGGAAGGAGTTCGCGGGACACATCCATTACCTGCAGGGCGATTTCAAGAGCCCTACGACGTACGCGGAGCTGGGGCGGCAGTGCGCGGCGATGGAGAAGGAGTGGGGCGCGAAGGCGGAAAGGATCTTTTACATGGCGACGCCGCCCTCGCTGTTCGGCGAGATTCCGAAATACCTGGCGCAAGCGGGACTGGCGGCGGACCGGGAGCGGGCGCGCATTGTGATCGAGAAGCCGATCGGGTACGACCTGGCGTCGGCACTGGCGTTGAATGGGGCGCTGGCGACCGGGTTCGAGGAGTCGCAGATTTTTCGCATCGACCATTACCTGGGCAAGGAGACGGTGCAGAACATTCTGGCGTTCCGGTTTGCGAACCCGCTGTTTGAGCCGATTTGGAACCGGCGGTACGTGGATTACGTGACCATCACGGTGGCGGAAGCGGTGGGCGTGGAGCATCGCGGCGGATATTACGACGGGGCGGGGGCGCTGCGCGACATGGTGCAGAATCATCTGCTGCAGGTGTTGTGCCTGGTGGCGATGGAGCCGATGGTGTCGTTCGACGCCAATGAAATCCGCAATAAGAAAGTGGACGTGCTGCACGCGGTGCGGGCGATTCCGGAGGACGGGGTGCACCTGGCGACGGTGCGCGGGCAGTACGGGAAGGGATGGACCGGCGGGAAGAAGGCGCGGGCGTATCGGGATGAAGACGGCGTGCCGCCGGATTCGAATACCGAGACGTTCGCGGCGCTGCGGCTCTACGTGGACAACTGGCGGTGGCAGGACGTGCCGTTTTACCTGCGGACGGGAAAGCGGTTGCCGCGGCAGGCGTCGGAGGTGTCGATCCAGTTTCGCGCGGTGCCGCACCAGTCGTTTCCGGCGGAGGCGACGCGGGACTGGCAGCCGTCGCGGCTGGTGATTTCGATCCAGCCGGACGAAGGAATTGTGCTGCGCTTTCAGGCGAAGCATCCGGGTTCGAAGATGGTGCTGCAGCCGGTGGACATGCAGTTCAGCTATCGCCAGAGCTTCGACGCGCCGTCGCCGGAAGCGTACGTGACGCTGCTGGCGGACGTGATCCACAACGATGCGACGTTGTTCATGCGGGCGGACCAGGTGGAGGCGGCGTGGCGGATTCTCATGCCGGTGCTGGAGACGTGGAAGGCGAGTCCGCCGAGCGATTTTCCGAATTACGCGGCCGGGACCTGGGGGCCGGACGCGGCACAGGGGCTGCTGGTCGAGCGCGGGCACAGTTGGCCGGCACCGGTGGAACTGACGGAGTGCGGGAACAAGAGCGGCTAGGCAGCGGCCCTAATGGGCGATCAGGTATAACAACCCGAAGTAGACGGCGGCCATTCCCAGAACGGAAACTCCCACTACCAACGTGGCGTTTTTGCGTAATAACCCAGTCATCGGAGACTCCTTTGCGCTGTCGCAGGGTGCTATTTGTTTTTTAATTGGTCACCTTTGGCTTGCGCTTGCGCGGCCAGGTCGCCGACATGCAGGCGCGAGGCGGCTAACTGAATGCGGTACCAGAGGCGGGGATCGGGATTTTCGCCCCCGAGTTGCAGCATGCGCTGCACGTAGGGGCGGGAACTGGCGGAATCGACGGGATACTGCGTCGAGTACTCGATCAGCTGGTCCAGTGTGGCAAATTTCATCATCTTGGCGGAGACGAGCGCCTCGATATGGAGCTTGGCGGATGACTCCTGGCCGGCGGCGTCATTGGGAAATACGCCGACCGCGGCACGCATCACCAGCAGAAGTTCCCTGCCGTTTTCAGCCTTTTCGGCCATTTGGAGGACGATTTTCTGCTGCGCGGCCGATTGGGGAGTGGCGGCGCTGCAGGCCATGTATAGGTTCTTCAGGGTTTCACTTACCACCTGCTCCGACTCTGGCTGGGTTGCCGCATCCGGCTTCCCACCCGCGCAGGAAGCCAGCGTCCAGGCGGTCATCAGGGCCAGTGGAGCGTAGCCAACAAGCTTCCACATACTGGGAGCGTACATCCAAAATGAGTTTCTGAACAGAGTTTTTCACAACTTGACGAAAAAATCTTCACAATTTAGAATTAAAGGGTCTTTAACTCTGTAACTGGACTGAAAGCGTCCATAACATGACAGTCAGGCGTGCAACGGCACTGCTGGTTCGCCTTGGTTTGGCCATCCTCGCCATGGCCGCCATCCTCCCGGCCCAACAAGCGGCCCCTCCAAAGAACGAAGACTGCGCCGGTTGTCACGATGCCGGGCCGCGGGTAGGCCGGCGGGAGGCGGGCGTGCCGCCGGGTTTCAATGCGGCGGCGCTGAAGGCATCGCCACACGCCTCGCTCGATTGCGTGAGCTGCCACGGCGACATTAAAGAGGTTCCGCATCCCGAAAAGCTGACGCGCGTGGATTGCGGCCAATGCCACCCTGATGAGCAGACTCAGTACGCCGCCAGCGTCCACGGCAAGCGGGTGGCGCAAGGCAACCGCAATGCGCCGGGGTGCAAGCAATGTCACGGCACGCACGACATCCTGCCGCCGTCGAACCCCAAGGCCTCCACCAACACCATGAACATTCCGGGCCTGTGCGGCGGCTGCCATCGGGATGGGACGGAAGTTTCGAACGGGCTATCCAGCGACCAGACCAATATTTTCGACAACTACAAGGACAGCATCCACGGCGAGGGTCTCTTCAAGAAGGGCCTGATCGTGACGGCGGTCTGCACCAGTTGCCACACGGCGCATTCGCCGCTGCCGCACGACGATCCAAAGTCGTCGATCGCCAAGGACAATATCGCCAAGACGTGCACCAAGTGCCACGCGCGGATTGAGATGGTGCACCGCCAGGTGATCCGCGGGGAGTTGTGGGAGAAGCAGCCGCACCTGATCCCGGCCTGCGTGGATTGTCATGAACCGCATAAGGTCCGCAAGGTTTTCTACTCGCAGGGGATGTCGAACGGCGATTGCCTGAGCTGCCACAGCAACCCGGCGTTGAAGTCGGCGACGGCGGGAAAGAATGGATCGCTCTACGTAGATCCGGCGATGCTGGCGGGGTCGCGGCACGCGCGGATTGCGTGCGTGCAATGCCATACGGGCGGAACGCCGTCGAACGTGCGGGCTTGCAGCACTATCAAGGACAAAGTGGATTGCTCCATCTGCCACGAAAAAGTGGTGAGCGAATACAAGGAGAGCACGCATGGCACGCTGGCGGCGCAGGGTAGTCCGGACGCTCCGCTGTGCCAGGATTGCCACAACCCGCATGGCACGCTGGGCAAGTTGGATTCGGCGTCGCCGACGTTTTCGCGCAACGTTCCCGCGCTGTGCGCCAAGTGCCACCAGACGGGGCAGAAGGCGGCGCTGCGGTACACCGGCAAACAGGTGGACATTGTGGCGCACTACCGCGAGAGCATTCACGGCAAGGGACTGCTGCAGGCGGGGCTGACGGTGACGGCTAATTGCGCCGACTGCCATACGCCGCATCACGAGCTGCCGAGCGCCGATCCGCGGTCGAGCGTGAACCCCGCCAACATCGCGGAGACGTGCGCGCAATGCCACCGGGGGATCTACGAGCAATTCACGGCGAGCGTCCACAGCACCAAGGTGACGCATACGTCGAAGCCGCTGCCGGTATGCGCCGACTGCCATTCGGCGCACAGCATCGAGCGCACGGATCTCTCCGATTTCCGGCTGAACATCATGGACCAGTGCGGGCGCTGCCATCGCGAGATTACGGCGTCGTACTTCGAGACGTTTCACGGCAAGGTGTCGAAGCTGGGGTACCTGAAGACCGCGAAATGTTACGACTGCCACGGATCGCACGACATCCTGCCGGTGGTGGATCCGCGGTCGCACCTGAGCCGCAACAACATCGTGGCCACCTGCGGCAAGTGCCACACCAATTCGCACCGGCAATTCGCCGGGTACCTGACGCATGCGACGCATCACGACCCGAAGAAGTACCCGTTCCTGTTCGTGACGTTCTGGGGGATGACGACGCTGTTGATCGGAACGCTGGTGATTTCAGGAGCGCACACCGCGCTGTGGATTCCGCGCTCGCTCGCTTACCGCCGGCAATTGCAGAACAGCCATCCGGAAGGCGGAATGTACGTGCGCCGGTTCGCGCGGTTCCAGCGCAATCTGCACCTGATGGTGGTGTCGAGTTTTCTGGGGCTGGCGCTGACCGGGATGATCCTGAAGTTCTCCTACGCCGGATGGGCGCGGTTCCTGGCGCGGCTGCTGGGAGGGTTCGAGGCGGCGGGCATCATCCACCGATTCTGCGCGGTGCTGACGTTCAGCTATTTCGGACTGCACCTCTACGACCTGATCAAGAAGCGGCGGGCCAGCGGCAAGAGCTGGCTGCGGTTCGTGACCGGGGAAGAGAGCATGCTGTTCAACCGCCGCGACTGGGAAGAGCTGAAGGGTTCGCTGAAGTGGTTCTTCAAGCGCGGGCCGCGTCCGGAATACGGTCGCTGGACGTACTGGGAGAAATTCGACTATTTCGCGGTGTTCTGGGGCGTGGCCGTGATCGGCGGCACGGGCCTGCTGCTGTGGTTCCCGGAGATCTTCACGCGGGTGGTGCCGGGCTGGGCGGTCAACGTGGCCACCACTATCCACAGCGACGAAGCATTGCTGGCGGTGAGCTTCATCTTCGTGGTGCACTTCTTCAATACGCACTTCCGGCCGGAGAAATTCCCCATCGACACGGTGATTTTCACGGAGGGAATGCCGCTGGAGGAATTCCGCCGCGACCGTCCGCGGGAGTACCGGCAATTGTCGGAGAGCGGCGAACTGGAGAGCATGATGATGCCGGCGCCGGCGCCGCGCGACGTGAAGTTCTGGCGGCGCCTGGGATTCACGGCTCTGACCATCGGACTGATCCTGATCGGTCTGATTGTGTACGCGATGTTGTTCTCGTACCGGTAGGAGCGAGCGGCGGGCAGGCAGTCTCGACCCGCTTGACGGCCGGGCGTGGTTGGCGGACACTCTGATTTGACCATGCGACTGCTTGTGTTGCCGGTGCTGTTGGCGGCTGTCCTGTGCGAGGCTCCGGGGCAGGATGGATCGCGGCTTGCGGAACGTTCCGCGCGGGAGCGGATCCGGTCGACGCTGTTCGTTCCGACGCCGTTGCCGCCGCTCCAGGTGGAGACCTACGGCCAGTTCGCGGCGGCGCCGGGGGTGACGGGCGAGCGGGTGAGCTACGCCACGGATTACGGACTGCGCGTGCCGGCGATTGTTTATCGTCCAGCGCAATTGCCGAAGGAGCGGATGCCGGGCCTGGTGGTGGTCAACGGGCACGGCGGCGACAAATACAGTTGGTACGCGCTGTACGCGGGCCTGCTGTACGCGCAGGCCGGCGCCACGGTGGTGACGTACGATCCGATCGGCGAGGGCGAGCGGAACGCGGAGCGCAAGGACGGGTCGCGGCAGCACGACGTCACGGTGGATCCGCCGGAGATGGGGCGGCGGATGGGTGGGCTAATGATCACGGACGTGATGCAGGCGGTGTCCTACCTGGCGCAGCGGGCGGACACGGATCCGCGGCGGCTGGCGGCGTTGGGATACTCCATGGGGTCGTTTGTGCTGGGAATTGCGTGCGCGGTGGACACGCGGCTGAATGCGTGCGTGCTGGCGGGCGGCGGCAATCTGGACGGCGAAGGCGGGTATTGGGATTCCAGCAGCAAGAAAATGTGCCAGGCGATCCCGTATCAATCGCTGCGGTTCCTGGGCGATCGCGGGGCGGTGCTGTACGATCTGCATGCGGATCGCGGGGCGACGCTGATCATCAATGGCACGGCGGACGACGTAGTGTCGACGACGCGCATGGGGGCGACGTTTTTCGAGGATCTGCGGGCGCGCACCATCGCGCTGCATGGCAGCGACCACAACGTGTTCGAGGTGATGTGGAACCAGGGCGGCGGTCATCGTCCGTACTTTGTGACGCGGCCGGCGGCGTTGTGGCTGGAGCAGCACCTGCATTTCGCGAACTGGACGATGGATCGGGTCGCGCGGATGCCGGAGACGCATATCCTGGAATGGGTGGAGAGCCGGCACGCGTTGATCGACAGTCCCTACGCCACGGAGTTGCGGGAAGGCGGCACGATGGCGCTGGGCGCGAACTACCCGGCGGTAGCGCACGATGCGATGAACGCCTTGCCGCTGGATGTCTGGCAGCGTGACAAGGAGAAGTACGTTTACGAGACGTGGCTGCGGGAAGCGCGGGCGCGGCTGGGGAAATAGAAAAGGAGGCTGGCGGCAGCCAGGGGGCGTGGCGCAGGATCGAGGTGCGGTCCAACGTAATGAACCGTCACCTTTCGTAGTGCAACGTCGGGAACGTAGAAGATGCGTTTTCCGCCGGCGACCTCATATTCCCAGGCTCCTTGATATCGCTTTCCCCGAAGCGGGAAGATGCGCCGCGGCCTGGGCACCATTGGCGTCGCGCAGAGGTGCTGGTACCATTTCGCGGCATTTTCGCCAGCCGTTCTGATCGGATCTTGCCAGGCGCGGTTGACGCGGTCACGCCGCTTTGGGCGGTACGGCCAACGGCACTTCAGACATTGTCGCCGGAATCGGCCGGGGACCGGGGGCGGCTGAGCCAGCGGCACTTCCGCCGCCGGCGCCGAGAACGCGGCTGCGAGCGCCTGACTGCGGATGGCTATGGCGCTCTCGTGCCATTCGTGGAGGACGACTGCAAAGTCGTCCCATGGAATTTCGGCGCTCGCCGCACGGTGAAAGGAAGCGTGCACCTCGGCCAAAAGGGCTCTCAGTTCGTCGGGATCGAAGGCGTTGAGCCATTCGAACGGGTGTCCGATGGGGATGAGAGCGTTAGAGAAGCGGTAGGTGGAGATGGCCGTTATCAGGTCGACCATGCGGCTCGCGTTGGATGCGGCTTCTACCATTCGGGAAGTGTCCTTCCCGTTGAGAAGGGCGAAGGCTTCCTCGTTCCGTGTGATGGTGACCGGCCGGGTGGACGCCGCGTCGAGAACATGGCCGGCACGGCGGTTGAGGTCCGTGGCGGTGAAAATTTCGTCTCCAAAAACCGCGGTTGACATGGTGACCTCACGGGACGATCTTGCGGATCGACCTACGTACTATTACACGTATACGTTGCATCGATTGCGCATGGAAGGGTGCGCCCGCAGCCAGTGCGCCACTTGAGCAGGGCGATGTTGGAGAGGTACAACCGATCCGCACGGCTACGAAACTGGAGGCTGTGAAGGCCTCCAGCGGCATGTCGGGCCTGAGAGAACGCGCCTGGGTCCGGGATCCGCCATCCACTTGGCGCTATCGTCCATCCGGAGAAACGCTGACGGCCGGGAGCTCGGGCGGAGTCCACTTTGGTCCCGGGCTACACGACGCTTAACGCCAATGCCGCGGGACAGGGGAACCCGTCACACAAGGATCGCATCTATGCGCGAAGGCCGGCCGCTTCGTCGGGCCGCTCCCCGCGGTCGCGGTTCCAGGGACCAGCGGCGGCGAACAGGCAGATGGCGGTCAGAGCGGAAAACACCATGGGCGGGGCACCGAAGTAGAGATAGGCCAGCGCGAGGCTGGCGAGCTGGACGGCGAAGAGAGTCCAGCCGAGCGGACGGGCGGCTTGGGGCGCGCGAGCGGACAAAGTGCCGAGCTGCCAGGCCAGGAACGCCGAGAAGAGCAGGTATACGGTGGCGTAGAGGCCCAATCCGATGTAGAAACCGCCATAGCTGTGGTTGCCGACGAAGTGGACGCGGTCCATGGCGTCGCGCACAGCCACCGCTTCGGCGGTGGGCGGACGGAAGTTGAGAAAGCCGAAGGTGTGGCCGGCAGCGAAGAGAACGAATAACACCGATGCCGCGCGGTAGAGGAATTTCGATTTCATTCGGCTTCCTCCGCGCGAGCGGCGAATCGCGGCAGCAATCCGCCCCAGCCCATGGGCGAATCCACGGCAGTGCGCATGGTATCGGCGCCGGCGCCATGGCGTTCGAAGTGGCGATGTTCCAGGTCCACGCGGGTGGTGCCGTCGGGTTGCGGGGTGAAGCGCACTTCCACTTCGCTGGCGTTCGCCGCGTCGGGTTCGTAGCCCCACGCCGGCGTCACCTGCCATGCCATCACAAAACGATGCGGCGGCTCCCACACCAGAATTTGGCCCCAATCGCAATCCGTGCCGTCGATCTGCTGGGAGAAGCAGCGGCCGCCGGGACGGCCCTCGATAATGGCCTTCTTCATGGGCGATTTGCCGATGTGGTGGTCGCGCGGCCACCAGGTGTCGAAGCCTTCGGTGAAGACGCGAAAGGCGCGGTCCGCGCTGGCCTTGACGGTGATGTTCTTGCGAACGGATTCTATGGCGGCTGGCATCATGGCTCCTGTGCGGGTGGGGCTTCCACCTGGGTTTTGAATGCGGTCAACGCGTCGGTCCAAAAGCGGTCGAAATACTGGCGCAGGGGATCGAATCCGGGGTGGTGGATCTGGTAGAGACGGCGCGTCCCGGAGGTCTCGTCAGTGACGAGTTGGGCCTGTTTGAGAATGCGTAGGTGCTGCGAAATCGCGGGGCGGCTGACGGGAAATCCTTCCGCCAGTTTGCCTACCGGAAGCGGTCCGGAAAGCAGGCGCTCCAGAATGGCGCGGCGGGTGGGGTCGCCGAGTGCGTCCAACTGCATTTCACCGTAAGTATTCACTTACGGTAAGCATAGACTTACGAATGTGTGCTGTCAAGCCTTTTCAGCGGATCCGCGCGGCGGCGACCCGCGGGATGCCGGCCAGATCGGGCGTCACGCGCAGTTCCCGCCAACCCGCCAGCAAGCCCTGGACATGCTCGTGACAGCCGAATCCTAGCTCGAGGACGAGCCAGCCGCCGGGACGCAGCACGCGCGGCGCGTCGGCGACGATGCGGTCGTAGAGATCGAATCCGCTGTCGCCGGCAAAGAGCGCGACCGAAGGCTCCCAATCGCGGACTTCGCGCTGTAGACCGTCGCGCGCGGCGCGTGGAACGTAGGGCGGGTTGGAGACGATCAGGTCCATGGAGCGCGGCGCGATGGACTCCATCAGGTCGCACACCGCGATCGCGACCGGCGCACCCAGCGCCGCGGCGTTGCGCATGGCGACCGCGGCCGCGGCTGCGGAAATGTCGGTGGCCCAGACGGCAGCGCCGGTTTCCAGTTGCAGGGTGACTGCCAAGGCGCCCGATCCGGTGCCGACGTCGAGGATCCGGCCAGCGCCGCGGGCGATTTCGAGCGCGGTCTCCACCACGTGCTCGGTCTCGGGACGGGGGATGAGGACATCGGACGTGACGCGGAATTCGCGGCCGTAGAATTCCTGGCGGTGGGTGATGTATTGCGTGGGTTTACCCTGCAAGCGCTCGTGCAGGTAGCGGCCGTAGTGCAGCCACTCGACCTCGCGCAATTTCTGCTCGGGATGCGCGTGGAAGTAGACGCGCTCCACCGACATGGCGAACCCCAGGAGCACCTCGGCAGTGAGCCGCGGGACGCCAATTTCGGCGTCGCGCAGGAGATCGGTCCCCTGCCGCAGCGCCGTGCCGATGGTCATTCGGCGGAGGGTTTGCCGCTGGCGCCGTTGCCGCTGCGGGCATGGGTTACCAGGGCGTCGATCACCGGCTGCAGCTTGCCATCCATCACGAAATCGAGCTGGTGCAGGGTGAATCCGATGCGGTGGTCGGTGATGCGATTCTGCGGGAAGTTGTAGGTGCGGATCTTCTCGCTGCGGTCGCCGGTGCCCACCATGCTGCGGCGTTCTGCTCCGACGGCGGCCTGCTGCTTTTCGAGCTCCAGTTCATAGAGCCGCGAGCGCAGCACGCGCTCGGCCTTGGCGCGGTTCTTGATCTGCGATTTCTCGTCCTGGCAGGAGACCACCAGTCCGGTGGGAATGTGCGTCAGGCGGACGGCGGAGTAGGTGGTATTGACCGATTGCCCGCCGGGACCCGAGGAACAGAAGGTGTCGATGCGGACGTCCTTCGGCTCCAGCTTAATTTCCACTTCATCGGCTTCCGGGAGCACGGCCACGGTGATCGCCGAAGTGTGGACGCGCCCCTGCTGCTCGGTCACGGGGACGCGCTGCACGCGGTGGACGCCGCTCTCGAATTTCAGTTTGCTAAAGACCTTGTTGCCGCTGACCAGGGCGATGACTTCCTTCAACCCGCCGGCCGACGATTCGCTGCTGGACATGATTTCCATTTTCCAGCCCTGGCTTTCGGCATAGCGGGAGTACATGCGGAACATCTCGGCGGCGAACAGCGTGGCCTCGTCGCCGCCGGTGCCGGCGCGGATTTCGAGGACAATGTTTTTGTCGTCGTCGGGATCCTTGGGGAGCAGCAGAATTTTGATTTCTTCTTCGATGCGCACCAGTTCGGGCTCGAGCTGCGCCACTTCTTCCTGGGCCATTGCCTTGAGGTCGGGATCGGCTTCGTGGAGCATGGCGCGCGCTTGCGAGAGGCTGTTTTCCACCTTTTTCCACTCGCGGAACTTGCCCACCAGTTCAGACAGCTCGCTTTGTTCCTTGGTGACCTTGCGATACTGGTCGGAATCGCCGATCACCGCCGGATCGGCCATCTTTTGCGTCAGTTCTTCAAAGCGCTTTTCAAGCTGCTCGAGTTTCGCAACGAATTGCATGGGTATGGGGGCTCGCGATTACGCGATGACCAGCTCGCCGCCCTGCTCTTTTTCGAGCGACATGGCGTGCTCCAGCGCGTGGATGGCCACTTCCGCCTGGGCGTCGGAGGGCTGTTTGGTGGTGATGCGCTGCAGCCACAAGCCGGGCATGGTGAGAATGCGCAGGAATCCGCCCGGATGTTTGGCCGCGTAGCGGATCATTTCGTAGCAGACGCCCACGATCAGCGGAAGCAGCGCGATGCGCGTCACGAGTTTGGGCAGGAACCCGGTGAAGGGGATGAACGGGTAAAACAACATGGAGACGATCATCAGCAACATCAGGAAGCTGGTGCCGCAGCGCGGGTGAAAGGTGGTGAACTTCTGAGCGGCCGCGACCGAAACCGGCTGGCCGGATTCGAAATTGAACACTACTTTGTGCTCCGCGCCATGGTACTGAAACACCCGCTGGATGTCTTTGAGCTTGGAGATGGCGAACATGAATGTGAGGAAAATGCAAATGCGGATGGCGCCATCGGTGAAGTTGAACGCCCAGCGTCCGGTAAGCGCGGGATAGGTCTTGCCCAGGAGGGTTGCCAGGTACAGCGGCAGGAACTTGTAGAGGAACAGGAACGACCCGAGCATCAGGATGAGGTTGGTAGCCACTGCCCACTTGGGCAGTTCCTTGGGCGCCTCTTTGGGGGTCTCGCCCTCTTTGCACTCGGCTAGGGACAACTCGGCCATCAGGACATTGGTGGAATACTGCAGCGCCTTGAGTCCCAGTTTCATGGCCTGGAACAGGGTCCCGACACCGCGAAATACCGGCAATTTGAAGATGGGGAACTGCTCGGAAATGCGGGGCAGCATCGACTGCTCCCTGACAATCTCGCCGGAGGCTTTCCGCACGGCCACGCAATAGCTGTGCGGAGCCCGCATCATGACGCCTTCCATGACGGCCTGACCGCCGACGAGCGTGGTTTCCTCGCCGCTCTCCAGGATGGGCAGCATCAAACTATGGGTGAAATAACGAAGGTACGAGCGCAGAGACACAAATCCTCTCACAGACAACTTTCATTATACGCCAGGCGCCAATAGGACGGGTCCGGCGGGAGGCTCACGGCACCTGCCAGGCGCCGTTGGAATACGCCTGAATGCGAAAATGGCGGAGCCACAGCCGGCACCCGCCGCAAGGGCCGCGGACGGAGCAGTTTCGGTCCATGGCGATGAACCGGTAGTTGCTTAGGTCGGCGACCGCGGCCGGGGGGTGATTATTGTATAGCGTCCGCAGGGCATTTACTTCGGCGCAGTTCCGGCCGAAGCGCATGTCATCGACATCCCACTCGTCGGAGATCTGGTTCCAGACGGCGAGCGGGATGTTGCCGCGGTCGGTGTGATGCGACGTGCCGCATTGCCCGCGAACCCATTCGGCACGCGTGGGATCCCACATGATGGCAATCATGGATTTCGCGGCCGCCCAGTTATTGTGCCGCAACTGGGTGAGATAAGAGATCCCTCTGCCTTCGAGCGACGCCGCCGTAGTGAGAATGGGCTGCGGCCGGGTCCCCACTTCCCAGCCTTTCCAGCGTACGAAGCCCGAACAGCCGCGAACGCCCATGTCCTTCTGTTCACTCACCAGCTCGTAGCAGCGCAGGCCGGGGTTGAAGTACTGGTCGTCGTCGCGCGGAATCTTGAACTGGTGCCCGCAACGCTTGCAGAAGACGGTGTGAATGTAATGCGGCATTCGGCCCCTCCCCGGATGGGCACAGTATACTACGAGAATGCCGCGCCCGTTCCATTACTTATAGGACCTGGGATAGAGTTTAGCGTACCGCCATGCCGGCGGATCAGCCGCCGATGGAGTTCATGGGCCGCGGGGGCGCTACGAAGTGCGTGGAGTTGATCTCGTGGCCCACCCATTTGCGGGACAGATTGCACCGGATCAGCGCGGCAATCTCATCGTCGCTGGCGCCGGCGCGCATCAGCCCCTTGACGTCGTCCTCTTCGAGGGCGAACAGGCAATAGCGGAGTTTGCCGTCGGAGGTGAGGCGGATGCGATTGCAGTTGAGACAGAACGGCCGGCTCACGGACGCGATGAAACCCACCGTGCCGACGCCATCGGCGTACGCGTACTCGGTGGCGGGGGCGCGCGGATCGGGATCGGGCACCGGCGCCAGCGGCGAGATTTCCCGCGACAGCGTGGCGATGATCTCGTCGGCGGTCAGAACCTTGGAGCGGTCCCACAGGTGCTGTGCGTCGAGCGGCATGAACTCGATGTAGCGGACTTCGAATCCGCGCTCGCGCGCGTAGCGGGCCAGCGGCACAATATCCGGCTCCACCAGATTCTTCACCGCGACGGCGTTGAGCTTGATGCGCGAGTAGCCCAGTTGGCGCGCCAGTTCCAGCCCGGCGAGAACCTTATCCAGATCGTCGCGGCGGGTGATCTGGCGGAAGCGCTCGCGGTCGAGCGTGTCGACGTGGACGTTGAGGCGCCGCAGGCCGGCGTCGAACAGCGGGCCGGCCAGTTCGGGGAGCAGGACGCCGTTGGTGGTGAGGGCCAGGTCGCTGATGCCGGGGATGGCCGCCAGGCGGCGAATCAGCACCGGCAGATCGCGGCGCACCAGGGGCTCGCCGCCGGTGACGCGGATTTTGGTGATGCCCAGCGCGACGGCGATGCGCGCGAAGCGCTCCAGTTCCTCGTATCCGAGGATCTCCTGGTGCGGAACAAACGCCACGCCGGTTTCCGGCATGCAATAGAAGCAGCGGATATTGCAGCGGTCGGTCACGCTGATGCGCAGGTTGTCGTGCAGGCGGCCGAAGGAGTCGATCAGCGGCACGGGTTGGGCCATTTAGGTCACAGCCAGCATTCTCTCGAGCGGGCGCAGGGCGCGCGCCATGATCTCGGGAGTCAGCTCGACGCGCGGCTCCAGGTGGAGCAGGCAGTCGCGGAGCTTTTCGAGGGTGTTCAGCTTCATATACGGGCACTCGCTGCAATTGCAGTGCTCGTTGGCGACGAAGTGAAAGGTCTTGCCGGGGCAGCGCTTTTCCAGCGAGAAGCGGATGCCGCTCTCCGTCATGACGATGAATTCGGAGGCGTCGTTCGCGCCGCACCATTCCACGATGGCCGAGGTGGACCCGACGAAATCGGCAAGGGCTAGCACGTTTTGCGGACATTCCGGATGGGCGGCCACCTTGGCGCCGGGATAGTCTGCCATGGCCGCCACCACGCGGCGCGCCGGAAAGGTGGCGTGCACCACGCAGGCGCCCTGCCAGATCTGCATATTCCGGCGGCCGGTTTCCCTCTTTACGTAGTTGCCCAGGTTGACGTCGGGCAGGAACAGCACCGGCCGATCAGGCGGAATGGAGTTGACGATCTTCACGGCGTTGCGCGAGGTACACAGGATATCGCTTTCGGCCTTCACCTCAATGGACGTATTGATATAGCTGACCACCACGTGGTCGGGGTGATCGCGGCGGAAAGCGCGCACCGGTTCCACCGGGCAGCTCTCCACCAGGCTGCAACTGGCATCGCGGTCGGGCACCACCACGATGCGGTTGGGGTTGAGCACTTTGGCGGTCTCAGCCATGAACCAGACACCGCAGAAAGCGATAGCGTCGCCCTCGTAGTCGCGCGCCTTGCGGGCCAATTCCAGGCTATCGCCCACCACGTCGGCCAGCTCCTGAATTTCCGGCTCCTGGTAGTGGTGCGCCAGCAGAATGGCGCGGCGCTGGCGCTTCAAATCCAGAATCTCGTCGGCAAGTGTGGGGGCTACGAACATGGGAGCGTGGTACTTCCAGTTTAGCAGCCGGACCCGCGACGCGCGAAATTGGCCCCGCCAGCTCAGTTGGCCGACGCTTTCTCGGCGCGGTCGATCACCAGCACTTCGGTGGGGACCTTGCGCCCTTCCAGTTTGAGTCCGAGTTGTTCCTGCACGGCGGTGAAGAGGGACGGACCACCCGGTTCCTTGGCCTGCATCTCGTCGGGAGTCCATTTCAGGGTGAAACTGAATTGACCCGCGACGGCCGTCTGGTCCACAACCGGCAGGTGGACAGCTTCGGCCAGTTTCTGCGCCACCAGCGCCATGGTGCAGCCTTCTGCCTCGATCCTTCCCCTGTCGGTGTTGGCGCGGGACGCCGTGTCGGGCTCGGACGCCTTCAGCTTCAGCCCGCCTTTGGCGACCACCAGGGCGTACCCGGAAAGCGGGCGCGTCTCGCGGTGAAACACCAGTTGGAAACGCTCGGCCAGCATGGCTTGCATCATCGCCGCCAGTTCGCGATCGTCGACCGGGCCGGCGGCTTTGGCTTCGATGTTATAGCGCTCTTCGTCGAGCCACTTCGGGCCGCCCACGATCTGCGCCTCGGGGACGTCGTAGGCGGAGCGCATGCAGCGCTTCAGCGTGACGTTGTGCGCGCTCACGCGGCCGTTGCCGGTCTTGACGCCGGAATCGCCCGGGCCGTCGACACTGGGCTTGATCGACACGACTTCGAAAGCCGGCGCCGGCGCGGTCTGGGCGAATGCCTGGGCCGCGAGCCAGAGACACGCAGCGAGGGTCGACGATGGAATCATGGAAAGCCTCCGTGAGGATAAGACGCGGCGAACGCGGAGCGGGTGGGCGCGAGTTGGGTGCGGCAGCCAATCCTGGCTGCCGCAGGTTTTTGAGCCGGCGGGACCGGCTCTCCAGAAACTGCTTCTCGGCTCCTGGAACCGCAAGCGTGAAGCGAGCGGCCCTAGCGAGGCGACCCGTTCCCCAAGACCCCCGATCCGCGCACGCTGGACAAATCATCTGCCACTCGGGCCGCTCGCTTGCGCTCGCGGTTCCAGACGCTGGCGCCGACGCGGGGCCGCCTGAAAGTCGGCTGCAGGCACGATTGTCTGCCCCACTTTTCCACCTACAGAACATACGACCGCAACATCCAGTAGACCAGCCATAAAGCAATGATCGCCACCACGATGTAGCGAATCCATTGGCCGGCGGTCTTCGGTTCCGTGGAATTCTCCATGCCTAGCCGACTGTCTTCCGCGCGCGCTTCCGCGGAGCTTCCTCGGCGTTGTCGGCAGCGGCTTCCTGGGCGGCGGTGGCGGCTTGCGCGGGTTTGCGCTTTTCGGCCAGACTCTTCTTCAGCGCTTCCATGATGTCGATGACCGGGGCGACGTGCTGATCGGGAGTAGCCACCACTTTGCGGCCTTCGATCTTGTCCTCGATCATCTTCCGCAGATTGTCGCGGTATTCATCGTGATACTTTTGCGGCTCGAATTCGGCTTCCAGCGACGAGATCAGCATCTTGGCCATGGCCAGTTCCTTCTCCTTCACCAGGCTGGTGTCGGTACGGAACTCTTCCACATGGCGGATTTCGTCCTGGTAATACATGGTGTGCGATACGATGCCCTTCAACCCCGGCCGCAGCACGATAATGTGCTCGCGATTGTGCATGGCCACCTTCGCCAGCGCGTAGTATTGCGATTCGCGAAGGGCCTGATAGAGCAGCGCATAGGGCTTTTCGCCGCCTTCATCGGGAGCCACATAGTAGGAACTCTCCAGGTAGATGGGATCCACCTGGCTGTCCTTGACGAATTCCAGGATCTCCATCACTTTGGCGGTTTTGGGCGCCACCTTTTTGATATCCTCGTCGTCGATCACCACGTAGTGGTCTTTCTCGAACTCGTAGCCTTTCACCAGTTCGCTGCGCGGCACCGGCTTGTCCTCGGCCTGACAGAAGGTGACCTGGCGGATGCGGGAGTGGTCGTCTTTGTGCAGTTGGTTGAAGCTGATGGTCTCGCTGCGCGCGGCGCTGAACAGACGGACGGGGAAGGAAACAAGGCCGAAAGTGAGGTGGCCTTTCCAAACGCTAGCTGCCATGGGGAAACCCTCCGGGCCGCCCTGTTGACCGGCCCCTACGCTCCATACTACAACGGGAGATGCCCGTAAGTGCAACCCCGTAAAGGGATTTATGCCGCTCGAAGAGTACGCCGCGAAACGCCATTTCGAAAAAACGCCGGAGCCCGGGCCGTCGACGGCGCCGCGCGCTCCAGAAAATTACTTCTGTGTGCAGCGGCACGACGCCACGCGGCTGCATTACGATTTCCGGCTGGAGATCGACGGAGTGCTGAAATCGTGGGCGGTGCCCAAGGGTCCCACGCTCGATCCCACGGCCCGCCATTTCGCGGCCCACGTGGAAGACCATCCGGTGGAGTATGGAAGCTTCGAGGGCAACATCCCCAAAGGGAATTACGGCGCCGGCAGCGTGATGCTATGGGACCGCGGCACCTTCGATCTGCTCGGCGAGGGTGTTGCGGCCGAGGCGCAACTGGCGCGCGGCGACCTGAAATTCCGCCTGCACGGCGAGAAGCTGAACGGCGATTTCGCGCTGGTCCGCATGAAGGGGAAAAAGGGCAACGAGTGGCTCATCATCAAGAAGCGCGACCCCTTCGCCGCCGAGGGATGGGACGTGGAAGCGCACGCCACCAGCGTGCTTTCTGGTCGAACGCAGGAGGAGATCGCGCAGAACCTGCCGGCGCGCAAGACCAAACGGAAGACCGCCGGGGCGTCGGACCGCGTCTGGGCCACCAGTCCTCCGGCCAAACGCGCGTCGAAGACCGCCGCAGCCCCGGCGGCCGCGCCGGCGCCGCGAAAGAAGAAGGCGAAGCTCGACCTGGACTCCATCCCCGGCGCGCGCCGCGGCGACATTCCGGCGTCCCTCGAACCCATGACGTCCACCCTCACTGACCGGCCTCCGCAAGGCGACGAGTGGCTCTTCGAGGTGAAGTGGGACGGCGTCCGCGCCATCGCCTTCGTGGATTGCGAAGAAGTGAAGCTGCAGGGACGCAGCGGGCTGCGCTGCGAGCGGCAATATCCGGAGCTGGCGGTGCTGCCGCACCTGGTGGCGGCATCGCAGGCGGTGCTGGACGGCGAGATCGCGGTGCTGGATGAGACCGGCGTCTCGCGATTCCACCTGATCCAGCCGCGCATCGCCAATTCCGATCCCAATGCCATCGCGCACCTGGCGCGGTCGGCGCCGGTAGTCTATTTCGTGTTCGACCTGCTCTATCTGGACGGCTACGACTTGCGCGGCGTGGCGCTGGCGAAACGCCGCGAACTGCTGGAAGCGGTGGTCACCGAGGGATCGGTGTTTCGCATCTCGGCGGCGTTCCCGGGTGTCGGCAAAGAAATGCTGGAAGCGGCGCGCGAAAACAGGCTGGAAGGGATCCTGGCCAAGCGGGCGTCGAGTGGTTACGAGAGCCGGCGCAGCCGCGACTGGCTGAAGATCAAGATTGTGAGCGAACAGGAATTCGTAATCGCGGGATTCACCGAGCCGCAGGGCGGCCGCTCGCACTTCGGCGCGCTGATCCTGGGATTGTACGACGAGGGGCAGTTGCTGTGGGTGGGCAACGTGGGCACGGGGTTCGACGAGAAAGTGCTGGCATCGCTGGCCGCGCGGTTGAAGCCGCTGGAGACAAAGACGTGTCCTTTCGCCGAGCGTCCCAAGCCCGATCGCGGGATGACATGGGTTCGGCCGGAACTGGTCTGCCAGGTGAAGTTCGCCAACTGGACGCCCGACCATCACCTGCGCGCGCCGGTGTTTCTGGGATTGCGGAACGACGTGAAACCGCGGCAGGTGGAGCAGGAAGAGGCGGAGCCGGTGGAGTCGGCGGCGGCGGAACTGGAGCCGCGGCAGGCAGACGAATTGCTGGCGGCGAGCGACAAGGAAGCTATGCTGACCATCGGCGGCCACCCGCTCAAATTCACCAACCTCAGGAAGGTATTCTATCCCGACGAAGGGTACACCAAGCGCGACGTGCTGAATTACTACGCCGCCATCGCGCACCTGATTCTGCCGCATCTGAAGGATCGGCCGCTCTCGCTCAAACGGTATCCCAACGGCATCAAGGAGCAGTTCTTCTTCCAGAAGAATACGCCGGAGACGTTCGCGCCGTGGCTGCGCACCGAAGCCATCGATTCGGACCACAACCAGGCGCCCATCCACTATGTCTTCGCGCAGGACAAGGCCAGTCTGTTGTACCTGGTGAACCTGGGCTGCATCGACCAGAATCCGTGGATGAGCCGCACGGAACACCTGGACAATCCCGATTTCGTGCTCATCGATCTGGATCCGCAAGGCTGCGAGTTCGATCTGATTGTGGACGCCGCGCTGCTGGTGAAAGAGATTCTGGACCAGACCGGGCTGCGCGGCTATCCCAAGACCACCGGCGGCGACGGCATGCACGTGTACATTCCGGTCGAGCCGGACTACACCTACGAAGAGACGCGCACCTTCGCGGAGCTGGTGTCGCGGCTGGCGGTGCGGCGGGCGCCGGAGATGTTCACCACGCCGCGCGCGGTGTCCAAGCGGCAGCGGAACCGGGTGTATTTCGATTATCTGCAGAACGGGAAGTCGAAGACCATCGCGGCGCCGTACGTGTTGCGGGCGTACCCCGGAGCGCCGGTCGCGACGCCGCTACGATGGAGCGAGGTGCGGCACGGCTTGCGTCCGCAGCAATTTCACATCGGCAACGCGCGCCAGCGATTTCAGGAGACCGGCGATCTGTTCGCGGGCGTCCTGAGCCAGCCGCAGCGGCTGGAGGATGCGCTGGAGAAGATGGACGTGCTGTTCCGGAAGTAGGGCCGGAGCGGCAGCCAATTCAGAGGGGTTTACGGCCGCGGCAGAAAAATGATCATGGCGTTGCCGCGAATGATGAGGCTGGCGACGGCTTTCTTGGCGTCGTCGCCTTTGCGCAGTTCCACGCGGCCATAGACGACAGCCCAACGGTCGTAGTCGTTCGAACCGAAGCGGAATTTGCCGAGCGGCGAGTGCTCCTGCACTTCCTGCAGCTTCTTGTCGAGCTCGGCGGCATTGAACTCGATGACGCCCGGGGGCTTCGGCGCATCCTCGAGATCCTCTACCAACCAGAAGGCGGGAACGGCGCTGGGAGCCGCCTGGCAACCCTGCTGGTCGAGCCATCGGAAGCTGGTGCGATAGGAGTAGCGGCCCACCACGGCGACGGTCTGGCCGTCGTGGGAGGCAAGATCGCGCAGCACATCGCAGACGCTGAGGGGCACGAGCCCGCGATCGGCCGGCGACAAAACGCAGACCGTCAGAAGGGCGGCGAACGCCCAGCGTGCAGTGACGCGAAAGACCCTGACTATTCCCGGAAGCACGGTACTTAACTACACTTAGACTACCAGGAAACCGCCGCGGGTTACATCCGTTCGGGTGCGCGACCTAATTGTCCTTGGGCTTGCGCTCGACGGAATCGATCACCAGCACGGTCACCGGCCGCTTGACCTGTTCCAGCTTCAGCCCCAGCTCTTTTTCCACCGCCTCGAAAAGCGAGAGGTTGCCGCCCGGGTCAACTGCCTCGCCGACACCGGCCGCCGGCGGCGCGCCGGCGTCTCCACCACCGCGGGCTATACGTCCGCCTCCGACTCCGCCGCCGACCAGGCCGGCGGGGCTGAACGTCAGGGTAAAGTCGAACCCGCCTTCGAGTCCGGTGGAATCCAGCACCGGAGTTTGGATATACCCCGGCGCCATTCGCTGCAAGTCATCGGCGAACTGGGCCATAGTGTAATTCTGGTACGTCATCACGCGCCCATTCGTCTGACTGGGGCTCTTGCCATCGTTGTTGAGACCCGCCTGCGAATGGGTGCGGGTGTTGGGGTCGGCCTTCTTCATCTTGGGCTTGAGCGCCACCAGATTGTAAGCGGTTAGGGAACGCTCTTCGGTATGGGTCTTCAACTGAAAACGGTCTTCCAGCAATTTGCGCATCAAAGGCCAGACGGACTCCATATCCACCTGCTCGCTGCTGCTCACCTTGGCGATGATGTCCCAGCGGTCGGCGGTCAGCCAACTGGGGCCGCCCACCAGCATGTCGTTCCGCAAATTCCAGGCCTGCATGATCAGGTTTCTCAGGTTCATGCCTTGCAGCATCACGCGCCCGCCCGGCTGCACCTGCTGCCGTCCGCCGCGAAAATCGGGATCCGTGGCCTTCACCGCCGCCACATCGAATTCCGTCGGCGGCGGCGGTACGTTGAGGCGCGCCGCGATATCCGGCAGATTGTCGGTGGGCTTCTGGTTCACGCGGTCCACCACGACCACGGGAGTCGGCAGTTGCTTCTGTTCCAGCTTGAGGCCGAGTTGCTTCTCCACGGCATCGGTGAACGAAACGCGGTCGGGCTGATCGGGTCCGGCTAACCCGATGAAGGCGAACGACCAACTGACGTCGAAGTTCCAGCGGCCCTCCAGGGCGGTCTGATCCAGCACCGGGTTGCTCCCCACGTTGGCGCCGAACATGTCGGGCAGCCCAGCCGCGAACCCCGCCATGGTGATGTTGCGGCATTGATAGGTGACGGCCATGCCCGGTCCCAGATTGATAGTGGTGGTGGCGCCGCTCCCATTGGCGAACATGATGGTGCCGCCGCGCGCTCCGGAGGATCCGGTTTGCGGTTTGCATCCGGTCTCTTCGGTTCCGGCGGCCTGCTTGATCTGTAGTTTCTTCCCCTGCGTGAGCACATAAGTCGGCATGGGCTTGGTGTCGGGATGGGCCACCAGTTTGAACCGGTCCGTGAGGAGTTGCTTGAGCGCCGGCTTCAGGGTTTCCACCGTGGTATTGGCAGGGGCCTTGGCGATGATGTCGAAACGGGTCATTTCCAGCCAGCTCGGACCGCCCAGCACCTTGTCGTCATTCACTCCATAAGCGATGGAGACGAGATCCAGCATGGTGGCGGATTTCAGCTCATAGCGGCCGCCGCGCATGGTGGGTCCGCGGCGATACAGGAACCGGTTGGTGGAAGTGGCGGGCGCGCTCAGGTGGACATCGCTGAATTCAAACTGAGGCGCGGTATCGCTGGACTGGCTGAATGCCGCGCAGGAGAGCGCGGCGATGATCCCGAGGCATGCGAATCGCTTCATATCCGCTCCTTTGAAACTACGTTAGACGTGCTCTACAGGTAGACGATAGGGCGCGCCGAAACGTGGGAGTGGTTACCGGACGTACCGCTTCAGATAGGCAGCCTGCGTAACATGTGTGACGCGCATCGGAGCCTCACTGCCGCTCAGTTGCGGTCCCGAAACGGCTGATCGGCTTCGTACAGCGCGATCCGAATCCCGATGTCGTGCGTCAGCACGGGTTGCTTCTCTTCCACGGCCCGAGCCTGCGCCTGGCGCGCGGTCAGCGCAGCGGTGGCGAATTGCCCTCTTTCGGCGTATGCGGCCGCCAGTGTGTCCAGCATGCGCGCATCCTTAGCGCCCGCGAGTTCCATCCCGCGCACCGCCAACGCCAGCGCCTCGCCGCCGTTGCGGATCGTCCGATCCGTCGAAGTCGCCAGCACCCAGGCCGCCCGCCACAGCGCCGATGCGTCGTCGGGCCGCAGTTCGATGGCGGAGCGCCAGTGCGCCAGGGCGTCCGCCGGCTGCCCTTGCGCGTACAGCGCCTCGGCCAGGCTATCGTGGGCATCGGCGTATCGCGGATCCAGCACTAATGCGCTTTGCCATTCCCGGATGGCTCCCGGCACGTCCCCCCGCAGGCTCAGCACCAGCCCCAGACCGTAGTGCGCTGGCGCGCATTCGGCATCCGTCGCCAGTGCCTGGCGCAGTGGCCCGAGCGCCTCATCCAGCCTTCCCAGTTTGGCTAGCGCGACGCCCAGATTGGCGCGCGCCGCGGCGAAATCAGGCTGTAATTCGGTGGCTTTCTGGAATAGCGCCGCGGCTTCCTGCAAGCGACCAGTCCGCGCCAGGAGCGCGCCGAGATCGTTGAACGCCCGCGCCGAACTGGGATCGGATTCCAGTACCGCGCGCAGCTTGAGCTCGGCCGCTTTCCCTGAATGAACCGCGGATTCCTCGCGGCGGCCCATCAGGAGCAGCACGTTTCCCAGGTTACGGTGAGCCATTTCGTCATCGGGACTCAGTTCCAGGACGCTTCGCCACTTGGCGGCCGACGCCTCGTACGAGCCGGTTCTCTGCAAATACACGGCGCTGTTGACCAGCCGGTAATACTCGATAACCGGCCCGCCGATTTTCCGCAAACCGTCGGGTGGCACGTTCACAAACTCGGGAATGTTGACCGCGCGGTTGGCGGCGGTTGCGTTGTCGATCAGAATAGGCGGGCTATCGTTGCCGTCCGCGTCGATGTGGGTCAGATACATCTGCGTATAGGGCGACCGGGCCTTTGACGAGAACACCATCCAGCGGCCGTTGAGCGAGAAGCTGTGCCAGGAATTCATCCGGGGGGTGTTGCACCGCATGCGCCGCGCCGTCCCACCCGCAGCGGGGACGATGTACAACTGGCTGTCGGGACGCATCAGCTCGCCGTTGCGGCATTGCACGAATACGATCCATCGCCCATCGGGCGACACCTTCGGAAAGGTATTGCTGATGCCGTTCCCCGAGGCGCCGGCGACGGGTTCGGCAATCCCTCCCCGGCCGTCGCGGAAGGGAACGCGGTAGAGGTCATACTGGAGTTGTAGCTCGCCTGGGTCGTTGGCGAACTTCGCCAGCGGCACACCCGGCGGATTCGGGTCGGTGGCTGGAGCGCGGGCGAAGACCAAGTACCGGCCGTCGGGACTCCACACCGCACCCATCTGCACGAACCGCGGATCGTCCGCTCCCGGCAACGGCCGCAGCACACCGGTTTGGCGGCTGCACCAGCTCAGAATTCCGCGGGTCGGATAGAACACCTGCAGGTATCGGTAATCCTTGAAATTGGCCACGTAGTAGTTGCTGGAAGGCTCCGCGGAGGCGCCACCCATGGCGTCCGGGTTGACCGTGGTGGCCACGTACTGTCCATCCGGCGAGACTTGCGACATGAAGCCGATGCGGACATTCCCCTTCAGCCTGCCTTCGGGCGAGCTCCACTGAATGACGTCCTGCTTGCGGATCGCCATTTCCGGCGCGACCGGCGCCAGGATGTACATTCCCCGGTTGCCCTGCAGGCCATCCAGATCCATTCCCATGGTCTTGCCGTCGGCGGAGAACGAATGGCAGTTGGCGCACACCGGCAGATTGTCCATCACCACCCGGCTGCGCGCCTCGCCCACGTTGCGAACTCTCCAGGCGACCAGCGGCACGGCCTGCGCGGCCAGGGGTTTGATGACGCCTTTTTCCAGTTCCGAAGGCATCAGCGGTACATCGCGATAGAAGATGGGCGCGCCCACCGGATCCTTTGAGGTGCGAATAGCGACCACTCCCCGGGAGACGGCCTGGTCCGGGACACCGGCGCGAAAACCGGCGATGGTCACGGTGGAGCCGCTCTCTGCCGAGTGCCGCTTCATGGCCTGCCACGTTGCCGGGTCGGGCGTCCAGGAATGCGCCGCCGCCAGTTGGGGCGTGAGCTGGGGCGGCTCGTTGGTGTCCGCGACACAGTCCCGATCGATTTCGCCAATGCGCAGGCGCTCGCCCTTCGAGATGGCGTGGATGGGCTCCTGACCATCGCCGAACGAGACGTCGATCCGCCAGAAGGCGGCGTCTTTTACGGCATCGCGCCACAGGAACGTCGGGGGCGTGATCTCGGGAGGAAAGATCGATCCGGCCTCGGGATAGTCGATGGCAATCGACGCCGCCCCGCGCGCCTGCGGCCGGCCGGGAGCCGGGGAGATTTGGGCTTCCACGCCATCGGACGGGCACGCGGCCAGCGCCAGAAGAAGTGCCGGCAGGAGAATCGCGTTGGGCGACACGCCGGCCATCAATGCCATCCAACCATAAGACCAGCTTACAGCCCGGCGGCAGTAACTCGAAGAGGATTTGGTAGGCCCGGCGCGACTCGAACGCGCGACCCTCAGCTTAGAAGGCTGATGCTCTATCCACCTGAGCTACGGGCCCCTGAGATGAGTGTACCGCAGAGCCCTTTTATCGCGGCGGCGCAGTGACCGGCGGCATGCCCGGCGGCGGCGGGAAATACCAGAGCAGAATCGACTTGCCGACGCGCTCACGGGGCGGCCAGAAGTTGACGGGCCAGTCCAGGATGCGGATCTCTTTCCAGGTGGTCACACTCACCGCATTCCATCCCACCACCGGAGTGTGCTTCTGCAGGTTGACGATACGCGGGAAGCCGTGTTCGCGCTCCAGGTCGCCCATGATGTACGGGGCGTAGGCCACTTCGGTGGCTCCCAGTTCGTGCAGGCGCCGGGCCAGCCGCTTCTGGTCCTGGCCCCAGTCGAGGTCGGAATCCACCAGGATGTTCTCCGGCTCGGTGAACCAGGTGCTCTCATTGAAGTACGCCAGATAGTCGGGATGGGCCAGCAGCGAGGACGCGCCGAACCAGCAGCACAACAACCCCGCCACGAGGACCGCTCCGCGCCGCCCGCCTCCCGTTTGCAGAAGATGAAGCGCGGCAAACGCCGCCAGCAGCGAGAATCCGACGAATACCGGGAGCACGTGGCGGATGCCGATATTGATGTGGCTGAACATGCCCACCAGCAGGATGCCCATCGAAAACGCCAGCGGCAGCCACAGGTTGCGGAAGGCCGCCTCTTTGCGGAAGGCGAGCGCCACGCCGACAGCTAGCAGCGCCAGGTATCCCACCGGCGTTTTTACGGCCAGCGCCACCCAGTAGAAATCCCAGAAACCGTGCTCCCCCACGTTGCCCAGCAGGTAGCAGAGATGGCCGATGGTATTGTGCTCGCGGACCATCTGAATGCCGGCCCACAATTCGGGAGCGGGCACTTTATCGAAGGAGAAGCGGTAGCCGCCCCACACCACCACGCAGCCGGTGAGGACGGCGAGCCCGAGGGACGGAATCCGCTCCACGGCGGACTTCCAGACCTCGGCCAATCCGGGCCGCTGGCGATAGAAATACCAGGCGAGCGACAGCGCTACGCTGGCTGGGAAAAAGACCAGGCAGGAGAACTTCGCCAGCAGCATCAGACCGGACAGAACGCCGAACAGGAGGCCGTGTTTCCAGGTGGGTTCTTCCAGCCAGATCCGTCCGGCCAGAAAGGCGGCGGCCAGAAATGCGGTGAGGGCGATATCGGTGGTGGCCAGACCGGAATGCGCCAGCACGGGAGGCACGAAGGTGAAGAAGAGAACCGCGGTGGCCGCCACCGCGCGATGGAAATAGCGGACGCCCCAGAGGTACACCACCAGGCAGGCGAGCCAGAAGAACGGCAGAACGCCGGCCCGCGCCATCGACAGCGCCAGTTCATAGCGATGGCCGCTGTAGAGGATGTTCACGCCTTCGCGGAACATCTGTATATAGCCGGTGTGCGGCGTATTCTGCGGCCGCAGTCCGATGAGATACGGTCCGAGGGCGACGGCCAGGCGGGCCAGCGGCGGATGCTGCGTTTCCCAGGTGTAGGCGCCTTTGGCCAGGTACTCCATGCCGCAGGCGAGGTGCGCCGGCTCGTCGGAAGTGTGATCGAAGACGTGGTAGGTGGCGACGATGCGCAGCGTGGCCAACAGTACGGCCGCCACGGCGACGGCGCGGCCGCGGCGCTGCAGAAAGGCAATGATGCGTTGCGACGCGGGCTCCGGCCGGTCCCGGAACGATTTGGGCGCAGCCGGCGGCTCTTTGCCGTGCTTTTGCCGTTTCGCCGCCACTACTTGATTTCCAGGATCTCTTTTTCTTTGTTCTTGGCCGCCGAATCGATCTTGGCCATATAGGCGTCGGTCAGTTTCTGGATGTCGTCGTGGGCCTTTTTGTCGTCGTCTTCGGTGATTTTCTTGTCTTTGAGCAGCTTCTTGACGGCTTCATTGCCATCGCGGCGGACGCCGCGCACGGCGACCCGATGATTTTCGGCGGCGGCGTGTAGCTTCTTCACCAGCTCCTTGCGCCGCTCTTCAGTGAGGGGCGGAATGGGCAGGCGGATGACTTTGCCGTCGTTGGCCGGATTCAGGCCGAGGTCGGAGGTGCGGATGGCCTTTTCGATGGGGCCGATTTGGGAAACGTCCCACGGCTGGATGGTGATCAGGGATGGTTCGGGAACATGCAAGTTGGCAACCTGGTTGAGAGGCGTCGGGGTGCCGTAATAATCGACTCGGATATGGTCCAGAATCCCCAGGGAAGCGCGGCCGGTACGAATGCTGGCCATCTCGTGCTGTAAATCGGAGACGGCTTTCTCCATGCGCGCTTTCAGGTGGACGTCGACTTCTTTCACCGACTGGAACGTGGAACTGCTGGGTGCTGCAGGCTCTTCCGTTTTCATAGCGCAGTCTCTCCCGGATCGCGCCGGCCCTACGGGGCGCCGGCAGCCGACCCCTCAATGGATCACGGTGCCGACGGGTTCACCCATCGACATTCGCATTATATTGCCTGTCGTGTTCAGATTGAAGACGAGAATCGGTAGCCGGTTATCGCGGCACATGGCAATAGCGGTGGCGTCCATCACCCCCAAGCCCTTGGACAGCACTTCCAGGTAGCTGATTTCCGAGTAGCGCACGGCGCCCGGGAATTTCAGCGGATCCTTATCGTAGACGCCGTCGACGCGGGTGGCCTTGGCGATCACATCGGCCTTGATTTCCAGGGCGCGGAGGGTAGCGGCCGTATCGGTGGAGAAGTACGGGTTGGACGTGCCGGCCGCGAAAATCACGATGCGGCCCTTTTCCAGATGGCGAATGGCCCGCCGCCGGATGTACGGCTCGGCCACCTGGTGCATTTCAATGGCGCTCATGACGCGCGTGGGATGGCCCATCTGCTCCAGGGCGTCGGAGATCGCCAGCGAGTTGATGACCGTGGCCAGCATTCCCATGTGGTCGGCCGTCACGCGGTCCATGTTCTGGGCCGCGGCCGCCACGCCGCGAAAAATATTGCCGCCGCCTACCACCACGCCAATTTGCACTCCCGCCGCGACCACATCGGCCACTTCGCCGGCCAGTTCCCGGACGCGCGTGGCATCGATCCCGAAGGGAGCTCCGCCGGCCAGGACCTCGCCACTTAGCTTCAGCAGGATGCGGCCGTAGGCGGGCATGTTTACTGGGCCGCCGGTTCGCCACCGGTTTCCGCGGCCGTTTCGCCGACCTTGAAGCGGACGAACCGCGCCACCACCATGTTCTCGCCGAGTTTGGCGATCTTGGTTTTGACGAGTTGTCCCACCGTCAGCGTCGGATCTTTCACGAACGGCTGCTCCAGCAGGCAGATCTCTTCGAAAAACTTCATCATGCGGCCATCGATCATCTTCTCGACGACGGCGGGCGGTTTGCCTTCGTTAAGCGCGCGGGCGCGCTGGATGTCGCGTTCCTTATCGATGACATCCTGCGTGACATCTTCTTTGCGGATGAAACGCGGATCGGCGGCCGCAATGTGCATGGCGACGTCGTGGACCAGTTCCTTGAAATCGTCGGTGCGCGCCACGAAGTCGGATTCGCAATTCACTTCCACCATCACGCCGAGTTGTCCTCCGGCGTGGATGTAGGTTCCGATCAGTCCCTGACGGGCGGAGCGCGAGGCTTTCTTCTCGGCGGTCGCGATGCCGTGCTTGCGCAGCCACACCTCGCCCTCGGCGAGATCGCCGCCGGATGCCACCAGGGCTTTCTTGCACTCCATCATCCCCGCGCCGGTACGCTCGCGGAGTTGTTTCACTAATGTCGCGGTAACTTCCGCCATGATTGCTTTGGTTCCTTATCTGGTTGGTGTTGAAAGCGCCGGGCCGGGCCCGGAAGCCGGGCAGGTCCGGGACCTGCCCCGGGTAATTACTTCGAACTCTCGGTCGCGACCGTAGCCGGCTCGGCGGCGGGCTCAGCGGTTTCCGAAGCGGGACCCTTGCGCGAGGCCGGCGCCGGTTCGTCTTCCATGCTCAGGCTCTCGGCCATGATCTTCTCGGCATACTTGGGATCCACATATTCGGTGTATTCCATCATGCCTTCACCGGCCGGAGTCTCGTCCTGGACAATCTTGTCGGCGGTGAAATCCTGCTCGGTAGCCAGCGCGCGGCCTTCGATCACCGCATCGGAAATCTTGCTGGCGAACAGGCGGATGGCGCGCAACGCATCGTCGTTGCCGGGAATCACGTAATCCACTTCATCGGGATCGCAATTGGTGTCCACGATGGCGACCACGGGGATGCCCAGGCGGCGGGATTCCTTCACCGCGATGGCTTCCTTATTCGAATCGATGACAAAAATCACGTCCGGCAAGCCCGGCATGTCCTTGATGCCCGCCAGGTTCTGGTCGAGGTGCTTGCGCTCGCGCTCCAGGCGGATGACTTCCTTCTTGGGCCGTCCGGCGTAACCGCCTTCCACTGTCGCCATGGCTTCCAGTTCTTTGAGGCGCTTGATGGATTTCTGAACGGTCGCCATGTTCGTCAGCAAGCCACCCAGCCAGCGCTGGTTGACGTAGTACATGGCACAGCGCGTGGCCTCTTCGGCGATGGCCTCCTGCGCCTGGCGTTTGGTCCCTACAAACAGAACGTTCTTCCCTTGCGCGGCCATTTCCCCAACGAACCGGGCCGCGTCCTTGAACATTTTCAGGGTTTTCTGAAGATCGATGATGTAGATACCGTTGCGTTCGCCGAAGATGTATTCCTTCATCTTCGGATTCCAGCGCTTGGTCTGGTGCCCGAAGTGAACGCCTGCTTCGAGCAATTCCTTCATGGATATTGCGGGCAAACTGCCTCCTAGTCAAATTGAGAGGGGCGAACCCCTCCGGGAAAAGCCTCCCTGAATCCCGTCGCCGGCCGCGAGGTCCAAAGCGAGATTTTCGCGGCGGTGGCGAAACGGAAAGCTACTATACACACGAAGGGGCTGGACCAAGTAGCCCAACCCCTGTCGTATGAAAACCTATCGTTTGGAGAACTGGAACCGTTTCCGGGCGCCCTTTTGGCCGTACTTCTTCCGTTCGTGCGCGCGGGGGTCGCGGGTCAAAAAGCCGAGCTTCTTGAGCCGGGCCCGAAGTTCCGCATTGAACTCCACCAAAGCCCTGGCAATGCCCAGACGGGCTGCACCCGCCTGTCCAATGACGCCTCCGCCATCGGCCAGAATCAACAAGTCGAACTTATCCGAGGTCTCGGTAGCCGCCAGCGGCTGCCGCACCAAGGCACGAGAACTCTCCGTCGGGAAGTAGTTTTCGAATGGACGGTTGTTGACCTTGATATCGCCCTTACCGGGCCGCAAAAACACGCGGGCCACCGACCGCTTGCGGCGGCCTGTACCCAAGTACTGAACTATCGTCGCTGCCACTACTTCTACCTTCCCTTATTTTCCGGCCATCGCGGCCGGTTTCTGCGCCGCGTGCGGGTGCTTATCGCCCGCATAGACCTTCAACTTTCGATACATTTGCTTGCCGAGCTTGGTTTTCGGGAGCATCCCCTGGATAGCATCCTCGATCAGGCGCACCGGCTTTTCCGCGCGGACCCGCTTCAAGCTCTTGGAAATCAATCCGCCGGGGAATCCCGTGAAATGATGGTAAATCTTGTCTTCTTCTTTGCGGCCCGAAACGCGGACCTTACTGGCATTGATCACGATCACGTGATCGCCCGTATCCAGAAACGGCGTATACGACGGTTTCGTCTTGCCCATCAGGATCATAGCGGCTTTGCTGGCGAGCTTTCCCAGCACCATCTCCTGGGCGTCCAGGACATGCCACTCACGGACAATCGCGTTCTTAGATGGAAATTCCGTACTCATTGACACACTTCTCCACTTGGTCGCACTACCACAAACTATTTAGCGTACCGGAGCCGGGGGAACTTGTCAAATCGGGTGACAGGAACCAAACTCTTCAAGAAATTGGCGCACCCGATGAATGCCGGTAATGGAACCATAACAGCCTTTGAATTGAAACGAGCCCGATATCGGGCGGCCGCCGCAGCCGGAGGCGCAAGTTCCCTGCCAAAGTGGTTCACGCGTGCCCTGGATTCGACAGGCTCGTCCCTAGCTAGGGCCCGCCGCTCCCATATGCCCGCGGACTGACCTGCACGGAAGAGTCGTGCGCCTCGTCAACACCGAGGGAGGGTGAAATGAAACCACTACTGCTCGCCGTAGTGATGTCGATCCCGGCATTCAGTCAACCAGCCTTCGAGGCAGCCTCGGTCAAACTCGCGGCGGATCCGAAGAGCTATAGGGACTTTCGCCTGTCCCCAGGCCGGTTGGTCATAACCAACCTTACGTTGGGCGACCTCTTAAGATTGGCCTACAATCTGCTCCAATACCAAATGCCCAGGAAACCCGATTGGATCGATGACGACGGATTCGATATTGTGGCGACCGCGCCTGACAATCCCAGCCGCGACCAAATGGTGGGGATGCTGCAAACTCTGCTGGTAGAGCGCTTCAAACTCCTGGTCCACTGGGATACCAAGGAAGGCACAGGTTACGCTTTGTCGGTCGGGAAGAACGGGCCCAAGTTCAAGGAGGCAACAGGTGATAATCCACCCGCCATTCACGTCACGCATCTTGGCCCCCCGCAGCGGCCTTCGCCCACCTATATCCTCGCGGGCGACAGGGCAGACATGAGGGTGCTCGTTGGCACCCTGTCCAATTACCTTGGGATGCCGGTCTTCGACAACACCGGCATCCAGGGAGAGTTCGGCGTGAAATTCGAATTTGAGCGCGTCGAAGGCGACGGCGGAACCTCGATCCTCAGAGCTCTTCAGGAACAAGTGGGCCTCAAGCTGGAGGGCGCCAAGGGCCCCATCAAGACCTTCGTCATCGACCACGCCGAACGACCGACCAGTAACTAAGGACCGCTCCCCTCGTCCAACGGGCAGTATGAAACGACCGCCCGGAGCTGCAGGTTGCCAGCCAGGCACCCCCCAAAGTGCTTCAGATAAACACCGATAACACAAAGAGATTGGCTTTATCGGTGTGCATCCTGGCCCAATTGGTTTTGCCTTTCTCCCTTTGCGCTACCATCGAAACATCGCAGCCAAGGACTGGAAAGACAATCTCCGCGTGGTGATGGTCTCGACGCGCAATCCCCTCAATATCGGGGCGGCGGCGCGCGCCATGGCGAATTTCGGATTCGACCGGCTGGCGGTGGTCCAGCCTTACGACGTCGCCTTTCGCGAAGCCCGCTCGGCAGTCGGCGCCGCCCCGTTGCTGCAGCGGGCGAACGATGTCGCGACCGTCGCCGACGCCGTCGCCGAATGCCGGCTGGTGGTCGGGACCACGTCCGTTGGCCATCGCGAATTGCAGCATCCTCTGCGGCGTTTGGAATATGGCGCGCGGCTCATCAAGCGCGCGCTGGCCACCGGCAAGGTCGCCCTGCTCTTCGGCTCCGAAAAATTCGGGCTCTCGAATGACGATCTCAGCCATTGCCACTGGCTGATGCGCATTCCCACCGTCGACCAGGAACTCTCCATGAATCTCGGACAAGCCGTGGCACTGTGCCTGTACGAACTGTCGCGCGATTCCAAAGCGGCGGTGGCGCGTCCCGAGAAGATCCGCCCGGCGACAGCGGGCGAAATCGAACAGGTCGCGACGCGGCTGATCGACGCGCTCCGCCAGAGCGGCTACGTCCATCCCAAGAATGAAGCCACCACCGAAGAAAAGGTCCGACGGCTGGTGCTGCGGCTGAATATCGGCGCGCGCGACGCCACCGTGCTGCTGGGCATGCTGCGGCAGATTCTGTGGAAGCTGGATGCATAGTTGGTATAATCGCGTTGCCTAATGGGCGACTCCACTAGTTCCACCGACACTTCAACCGGCGCAATCAAGCGCGATCTCTTCCTGGTCAGTTTGCTCTTCCTGTTCCTGGAGCTGGCCTTCATCCGCTGGCTCCCCGCGGAGGTCTTATTCCTCACCTTCTTCACCAACACCATTCTGCTGGCCTGCTTTCTGGGCCTGTCGCTGGGCTGCCTGGCGGCGCGTCACAAGCGCAATTACCTGGCGCTGACGCCCGTGCTGGTGCTGGTGGCCGTAATAGCGGGCAGCGCGATGGAATCGGTGCGGCTGGCGCTGCAGGACATTCTCAACGTCGGCAAGAACGACGCTTCGCCGCAGATGGTCTATTTCGGGACGGAGTTCCATGTCCACGATGTCGCTTCGTTCGTGGTGCCCATCGAAGCCGTGGCCGGCGTGTTTTTCCTGCTGGTGGCGGCCGCCATGATCGGGCCGGGCCAGGTGATGGGCCGCCGGTTCGCGGCGCTAAAGAGCCCGGTGGAAGCCTACATCGTGAATATCGGCGGCAGCCTGGTGGGCGTGCTGCTCTTCAGTTTCTGTTCCGACTGGCTCACGCCGGTGGGCTGGTTCGGAATCGCCGCGGCCGGGCTGGTGTATTTCCTCTGGCGCGAGACGCCGCGCCGCTGGTGGGCCATGGCGCTGGCCGTGCTGGCGCCGCTGCTCTTGCTCGTGCCGCATACACAGTCGCAGGAAAGCTGGTCGCCCTATTACCGCATCGACTACACGCCCAAGACCCGCGCCATCGAGGTCAACCTGATCTCGCACCAGGCCATGTGGAGCCGCAACGACGCCGTGCCCGAGTACGCCGTCCCCTACCTCTTGAACCGCGACACCGGCGGGCAGCCGTTTCACGACGTGCTGATCATCGGCGCCGGTTCCGGCAACGACGTCAGCCGCGCGCTGCAGTGGACCCCCGCCGATGCCCGCATCGACGCCGTCGAGATCGACCCGGTGATCCAGCGCCTCGGCGCCGAGCATCATCCCGACCATCCCTACCAGGATCCGCGCGTCACCGTGCACCTGGGCGATGGCCGCAACTTCCTGGCGTCCACGCATCGGCAATACGACCTGATCGTCTTCGCGCTGGTGGATTCGCTGGTGCTGCACAGCAGCGTGAGCAACATTCGTCTGGAGAGCTACCTGTTCACGCGCGAATCGATGGAAGCTGTCCACCGCCATCTGAAGCCCGGCGGAATGTTCGTGATGTACAACTACTTCCGGCAGGGCTGGATTGTCTCGCGCCTGAGCAAGACGTTGCAGGGCGTATTCGGACGCCCGCCCATCGTGCTCGCCATGCCGCACCTCGATGCGATTCCCGCCAACCTGAAAATGGACGGCTTCACCATGCTGCTGGACGGCGACCGCGCCGAGGCCATCGCGCGCGGATTTGCCGGGCACGGGTCGTGGTACGAACGGAAGGACGTGGCGCCCAATCTGTCGTCGCCGGACGGGTTCACGCTCAGCGAACCGAAGACCATCCGCTTCAGCCCGGCCACCGTGGAAGTGCCCGCCGATCTGCGTATGGCCGAGGATTCGTGGCCGTTCCTGTACCTGCGCAGTCCCATGATTCCCGACCTGTCGTGGCGCGGCGCGCTGGTGATCGGCATCGTGTCGCTGATTCTGCTGTGGCGTTTCGGCCTGCCCGTGAACCCAAGGCACTTCAGCCGGCTCAACGCCAGCATGTTGTTTCTGGGCGCCGGCTTCATGCTGCTCGAAACCAAAGCCGTAGTGCACGGCGCGCTGGTATTCGGCAGCACGTGGGTGGTCCACACCATGGTCTTTTCGGCGCTGCTGGTGATGATTCTGGGCGCCAACCTGTGGATCCTGAAATGGAAGCCGCGGAACCTGGCGCCGTTCTACATCGTGCTGCTGGCGGCGATGATTCTGAACATCGCCATCCCGCTCGACAGCTTCCTGGGATTGCCGCGGATGCTGCAGGGCGCGGCCGTGGGCCTGCTGGTCTTCTCGCCGATTTTCTGCGCCGGCATCATTTTCGCGCAGCTCTTTGCCAAGGCGGAGAAGCCCGACCAGGCGTTGGCGTATAATGCGGCGGGAGCGATTGTGGGCGGCCTGCTCGAGACCGGATCGCTGCTTGTCGGATTCCAATGGCTGCTGGCGCTGGCGGCGCTGATCTACATCGCGTCGTGGGTGTCGGGAGCGGGGAAGATACAACAGGCGGGGTGAGGATTCATGCGACGACATTTTCTGATTCGATTTGCGGCTCTGGCATGGTGCGGACTCTGCGGCCTCCAGGCCCAAGGTCCCACGCCTCAAGCCTATTCGATTACCGAGGATCCCGCCTTCGCGCTAATGGGCCCGAGCGTGGTGAAGATCAGCCGCGATGGATCCAAGGAAGTGGTGGACCAGATCATGCCCGTTGGGCCGGGGCGCGCCAAGGAGTTCCACAGCCATCTGCTCTATGACTTCCAGGCCCACACGCTCTACACCAAAGTCATGAGCGATCCCGCCGTGCCGTGCGGAATTCAAGAATATACCGACGCCGCCGCGCCCGCCGAGTTCGACCCGATCAGCGGCTCCGACGCGTTGCTCAAGGAACTGACCGGCGGCGGACAAGTGAAACCGGCCGGCACGGAGACCGTGAACGGCATCGCCTCCAAGATCCTGGAAGTGACGTCCGCACAGGGGAGCGGCAAAGTCTGGTTGGCGCAAAATGGAGGCTACCCGATCAAAATTGTGGCTACCGGACCGGATGGCAAACCGATGACCATCATCGAGGTGAAGCAGCTCAGCTTCGCCAAGCCCCCGGCCTCGGCGTTCGCCCTTCCGGCGGGTTGCGAGTCGGTCAAGCTGGAGGTCCCCATCAAACCCAGCACCCATGTCACCGCGCTCACGCTGCAGAAGATCCCCAATTATACGGGACCGTGCCCGGCTCACATTCGCATGGTGGGAACCATCACCACGGATGGCCCGGGCACGGTGTTTTATCAGTTCGGCGCAGGCATTATGGAACCCGGAGAGACCATCGTCTTCGCCGCCGCCGGAACTAAAACAGTCGCCCACGTCATCAACCTGCAGCCCAAGTACGGCAATCAAATGGGCGTCGGCGCCATCTTGCAGGCGATTGGCGCGGACGCTTCGGGCAAGCACGAGATCCTCACGCAAGGCTCCAACAACTCCGAGTTCAGCATCACCTGCACCAGCGGCGGCGGCAAGTAGTCCGGCGCCTATCGCGACGCCGGCGGCACAATCCCCGCCAGCCGGCTATAGACAGCCAGTTGGCCGTAGTGCTCGGCGCTGTGCACCAGGAACGCCACCGCCACTTCCGCGGTCTTCGCGTCCAATCCACCGTGCGACGCCCGCAGCGCCGCGGTGGTTTCCGCCACGCTCGCCGAAAACGCCTCCAGAATCTGCGCCTTCGTCCGATACTGCTCCGCCGGCAATTCGTTGGCGCTGCCGTCGGGCTGCTCACCGCGCGCGCTGGCGGCGGCGTACTGGTTCCAAAATGCCAAGTGCCGCAGCGTCTCTCCAAAGGTGCGGACGCCGCCGGCCGCCCGGGACTCGTACTGCTCCTCCGGAACCGCTTCGGCCAAAGCTGCGATTTTGCAGCCAGCCTGCTCCCATTGATCGATCAACATGGTGGATACTGCGTCTTTCTGTACTGGTTTCGCGGTCATTCTCAAGTTCTCCTATGCTATTTTTAAGGCAGCGAGGAGAGGGAATCTTGGCGAAAATTGCGGTCGAACCGGCCAGCCCGTCCGCCGCCCCGCCGGCGGGAAAGCTGCTGGCGGAGGGCGATGGCTGGACCGTCTTCGACGTGGTGTGCACCGCGGGTCCGCGGGATCGGCCGTTTGAAGAGCGCCACGCGCGCGCCTCGATTGCCATCGTCGTCAGCGGCACGTTTCAGTACCGATCCGCGGCCGGCCGCGAGCTGATGACTCCCGGTTCGCTGTTCCTCGGAAACCACGGTCAGTGCTTCGAATGCGGGCACGAGCATGGCACCGGAGACCGTTGCGTGTCGTTTTCGTATGCTCCGGAGTTCTTCGAACGCCTGGCGTCCGACGCGGGCGGCGGCGAGCCATTCCGCCATCTCCGCCTGCCGCCGATTCGTCCCCTGGCGCCCATCGTCTCGCGCGCCGCGGCCGCGCTGGCCGGCCCGGCGGACCGCCCATGGGAGGAACTCGCCGTCGAAATCGCTGCGCAAGCGGTGCAACTCGACCGCGGCCTTTCCCCGCGAACGTCCACCGCCGGCGCGGGCGCCGAAGCGCGCGTCACGCAGGCGGTGCGCAGGATGGAGCGCCATCCCGAGGACTCCTACCCGCTGGAAATTCTGGCTCGAGAAGCCCGCCTCAGCCCGTACCATTTTCTGCGCACCTTCGAGGCGCGCACCGGCGCGACGCCGCACCAATATCTGCTGCGTTTGCGACTGCGCTGCGCCGCCCTCCGCCTGAGCGCCGAGTCCACCAAGATCGTGGACATCGCCCTCGACTGCGGTTTCGGCGACGTCTCCAATTTCACGCGCACCTTCCGCGCCGAGTTCGGCGTCAGCCCCCGCGCCTACCGCGTCCGTGGGGCAGACTGTCAGTCTGCGGCGGGTTGTTAACCCGCCTTCCGATGCGCAGTGCAGCTCCGACCGGCGCTGCAAGTCAATCGCGTTGGCTGTGGCCTCGCTTGCTTTGTGGGGCAGCCGGCGTCCGCCGCTAGCGATATTTCCCCGTCAGCCCGTTCCAGCGCACCTTCAGCGGATCTAGAAATCCCTTGGCCCCCAGCAGCATGCTGACCTTGGTTCCGGCCACATCGTTCCATCGCACCGGAACTTCCACGGTGCGGTATCCCAGGCGCTTGGCGATGTACAGCACTTCCACGTCGAAGCCGAACCCGTCCAGGCGCTGGCGTCCGAAAATCTGCCGCGCCGCCGCGGTTTCGAACAGCTTGAAGCCGCACTGCGTATCCTGAAACGGCAGCCCGGTCTCCAGGCGCATCAGCAGGTTGAAGACGCGGCCCATATTCTCGCGGAAGGCCGATTGATGGATGCCGATCAGCGACCGGTCTAGCGCGCGCGATCCGATGGCGCAGCGCACCCGCTCCCGCTCCACGGCCGTCCACAGCTTCTCCAGTTCATCGATGGGCGCCGACAAATCGGCATCGGAAAACAGCGCCCAATCGCCCTTGGCTTCGAGCATCCCGTGGCGGACGGTGTAGCCCTTGCCTCGGTTGCCGGGGTTGCGCAGCACGCGGACGCCGGCCGCTTCGGCCACCTCCGCGGTCGCATCGCGCGACCCGTCGTCCACCACCGCAATCTCCGAGAACTCCCAGGAACTCGCCGCCAGATACGCCTTCACCGTCGCCAGGGTGGAGGGCAGCCGCTTCTCTTCGTTGAAGGCGGGAATGATAATGGAAATAGATCGTCGCAAACGAAGCCTTATAATAACTGATCTGCCGCGTCCTCTACCGGACGCGCCAACTGGAGATACCTTTTGTCGCTGGAAGATGACCTGCTCAAACAGCGCCTGGCGCGGATTCGCGAAATCGAAGCCCTGGGCCAACGTCCCTACGGACGCCGTTTCGATTTCACCCACACCGTGCCCGAAATCCTCGCCGCCTTCGGCGCGAAGACCGCCGAAGAGCTGTTGCCCGAAGTCCGCGTACGCGTCGCCGGACGCCTCATGACCTTGCGCCATATGGGCAAGGCCGGCTTCGCCCACCTGCAGCAGAACGGCGAACGGCTGCAGATCTACGTCAAGAAGGACGCCGTGGGCGAGCGCGACTACCAGCTCTTCAAACTGCTGGACGTGGGCGACATCATCGGCGTCGATGGCTATCTCTTCCGCACGCGCACCGGCGAGTTGAGCATCCACGTGGAGCGGCTGGAGTTTCTCTCCAAGACGCTGCTCTCCATGCCCGAGAAATGGCACGGACTCGAAGACGTGGAACTGCGCTACCGCCAGCGCTACCTCGATCTGATTGCCAATCCCGAAGTCCGCAAGGTGTTCGTCACCCGCGCCAAAATCATCGGCTCGCTGCGCCGCCAACTGGAGGCGCACGGCTTCATCGAAGTGGAAACGCCCATGATGCAGCCGCTCTACGGCGGCGCCGCGGCGCGTCCTTTCGTGACGCACCACAACACGCTCGATATCGACCTCTACTTGCGCATCGCGCCTGAGCTGTACCTGAAGCGCCTGGTGGTAGGCGGCCTGGAGCGCGTCTACGAGATCAATCGCAATTTCCGCAATGAAGGGCTGTCCAAGCACCACAACCCCGAGTTCACCATGCTGGAGTTCTACCAGGCTTACACCGATTATCAGGGCCTCATGGACTTCTCGGCGGAGTTGCTGCGGCAGGTGGCGCTCGACGCCACCGGAACCACCGTCGCCGAGTTCGACGGCCAGTCCATCGACTTCTCGAGCGTCCGCCGTCTGACCATGCGCGAGGCCGTAGTGGAGTATTGGCAGGGCGACGACAAGCCCACCCTCGAAACCGTGGCCGACGCGGAATGGCTGCGCCGCCATTCGTCGAAAGCTACCGCCGGCGAAGCCCTCGCCGACCTGTTCGAACGCTTCGCCGAAGAGCGCCTCATCCAACCGACATTCATTTACGACTACCCGGTGGAGATTTCCCCGCTGTCCAAGCAGAAGGCCGACGACCCCACCATGGTGGACCGCTTCGAGATCTACGCCGCGGGAATGGAAATCGGCAATGCCTTCACCGAGCTGAACGATCCGCAGGAGCAGCGGCGCCGCTTCGAAATGCAGCTCGCCATGCGCGAACGCGGCGACGAAGAAGCCCACCAGATGGACGAGGATTACGTGCGCGCGCTGGCCTACGGCATGCCCCCGGCGGGCGGCGAGGGCATCGGCATCGACCGGCTGACCATGATTCTCACCGGGTCGCGCACCATTCGCGACGTCATCCTGTTCCCCCTGCTGCGGCCCGAAGGCCCCATCGACCTGGTCGGCATGATGCGGGAGCTCGATGGGTAAGATCGCCGAGCGGAGCTTCGAGCTGTTCGTGGCCGCGCGCTACTTGCGGGCGCGGCGCAAAGAGGCGGTGATCTCCGTCATCACGCTGATCTCCGTCGCCGGCGTGGCGGCCGGGGTGATGGCGCTGGTGATCGCTCTCGCCGTGACCAACGGCTTCCGCAACACGCTGGAGCGCAACCTGCTGGGCGCCATGGCGCACATCGATATCGAAGAGAAGGGCAGCGACGGCATCATCGGCTGGCGCGAACTGTGCGACCGCCTGCGCCACATGCCGCACGTCAAAGCGGTCTCCCCCTCGTTGTATCTGCCAGTGCTGATGGCCGGCGGAATCCGCCCCAAGGAAGCCGTGCTCAAGGGCGTCGACGTCGACGCGGAATTGGGCATAAGCGATGCCCTGCGGCGCCTCAAGGAAGGGTCGGTCGATCCGCTCCGCGACGCCCACGCGCAACCGCCCGGCGTGATTATCGGCAACCAGTTGAGGGACGATACCGGCCTGCTGTTGAAATCCGTCGCCACCGTGATCACCACGCCCGAGAGCGGCGAACTGACGCCCATGGGACCGGAGTCGTCCATCCGCAAATTTCGCATCGCCGGGGTTTTCGAGACCGACTTCTACGAGATCGACGACCTGTGGGCCTACACCTCCATCCAGGCGGTGCAGCGCGCGCTGGGCGCCGACGACGTGGTCAACCAGATCGAGCTGAAGGTGGACGATCTGAACCGCGCCCCCGAGATCGCCGCCGCGATCGGCAAAGCCATCGGGTCGCACTATACCGCGACCGCCTGGCAGGAGAAGAACCACGCGCTGCTCAACTCCATGAAGATGGAGCGCATTGTGACGGCCATCGTGATCAGCCTGATCATTCTGGTGGCGGCGCTGAACATTCTGATCGTGCTGGTGATGATGGTGATGGAGAAGTACAAGGACATCGCGATTCTGATGTCCATGGGCGCGCGCCGCGAGCAGATCCGCCGCATCTTCATCTTGCAGGGCGTGCTGATCGGCGTGGTGGGCAGCGCCATCGGCCTGACGCTGGGCTATTCGTTCGCCCACCTGGCCGATAAGTACAAGCTGTTTCCGCTGGAAAAATCGGTCTACGCCTTCAGCTTCGTTCCCTTCGACGCGCGTTGGACGGACGGCTTCTGGATTGCGGGCCTGGCCATCCTGGTGAGTTTCCTTGCCACGCTCTATCCCGCGCGCAATGCCACCCGGATCGCGCCGGTGGAGGTGCTGCGGTACGAATAGCGGGGCCGGGGTTAGCGCGGGCAAACGGGTATATAATCGCGGCAGAGTAATGCGAGCGCTCGTAGGCATCGGCTATTTCGTCCTCTTGTCGGGGTTGGCGCTCAGTCAGTCGGCCGGCGGCAGGCCCGCCTTTGACGTCGCTGCAGTCCAGGTGAGCCCGCGAAGCGATTGGGTGAAAGACCCGGCCCACTCGATGCAAGGCGGATTCCTCATTGGCGACCGATATGAGCTGCGCCGCGCCACCCTGCTCGACCTAGTCAGGATCGCGTACAGCGTAGATGCCGACAAAATCTACGGCGGGCCGAGCTGGCTCGACTACGACCGCTTCGAAGTAGTCGCCAAAACCAAGCCAGGCACGCGCGCGGACACCCTGAAACTGATGCTGCAGACGCTGCTCGAGGACCGCTTCCGGCTCGTAGTCAAAACGGAGACGCGGCCAGTCCCCGGTTACGTCCTCTCGAAGGGCAAAGGCGAGTTGAAATTGAAAACCGCGTTCGACACCACCAACACAGTCGGGTGCCAGAGCCTGCGACCGGAGGTGAATGGCGAGACCCTCTACTCCAACCTGCAATGCCGCAACGTCACCATGGACGCCTTTGCGCGAGCGCTCCGCCGGCTGGCCGCCGGCCCTCTGGGGAATCTCCCCGTTGTCGATTCGACCGGTCTCGAAGGATCGTGGGACGTCGATCTCCGCTACGCTCCGCGGACGGCGCGCGCGGATAGCCCCGCCGACGCCAGCATCGTGGAAGCGGTGGACAAGCTCGGACTGAAAATCGAACCTGGAAAGCTCCCGCAGCCCGTTCTGGTGGTGGAGAACGCGCGGGAACAGCCGTCCCCCGATCCCCCCGGCGCCGCGGCCGCCCTGCCTCCGCTTCCGCCGCCCCAGTTTGAGGTCGCGGTAATCCGGTGGCCCTGCGATGACAATATCACGATGGCCCCCCGCTTCGAAACCGGCGGCCGCGTCACGGCCGTTTGCATGCCGCTGCTCAGCCTGATCGGGCAAGCGTGGAACCTGAGTCCGTTCGAGCAACCGCTGGGCGCGCCGAAATGGTTAACCGAGAGTTCCACCGCGCACAATATCAGCATCGTAGCCAAGGCCCCCGCGGGCGTCGCCCCCGACCCGCAGAACAATCAGGGGGCCAGGGATCTCCTCAACACCATGCTGCGTACGCTGCTCCTCGATCGCTACAAGATGACGGTGCATTATGAAGACCGTCCCGTGGATACCCGCACACTCGTCGCGGTCAAGCCGAAACTGACCAAGGCCGACCCTTCGACCCGCACCGGATGTACCCGGCAGAATCAAGTCCCGCAGGGCGGTGCCTCGCAGACCCGGCTGGTTTGCCAGAACATGACGATGGGGCAGTTCGCCGAGCAGATCCGGGCGTACGACATCGATATCTACTACCCGGTTCAGGACTCGACCGGCATCAGCGGCGCCTGGGACTTCACGCTCGTGTACGATCCGATCGCGAACCTTAGGGCCCGTTTCCCGCGCGCCGCCGCTCCCGCGTCTCCGGCCTCTCCCAATGCCGAGGCGCCGGAACCATCCGCCTCGCTTTCCTTTGCCGAGGCAATCGAGAAGCAACTCGGCTTGAAACTGGAAACACACAAGCGTCCGGCGCCGGTGCTGGTTATCGATCACATCGAGGAGAAACCGACGGAGAATTGACGTCGGCATCCCCGACGCGGTCCGCGAAACGCCCCTACTTCTTCAACAGCGCGTCCACCGCCGCCTGCGAAATGGCTTCGTCCACTTCCGACGCCGCCCCGCTGCACGCAATCGCGCCGATGGTCTGGCCATCCACTTTAATCGGCACGCCGCCCTGGTTTGGAAAAGCGTCGGGAAAGACCAGAATCGACAGATCGCCGCTCTTGAGCTGATCGGCGCCGGCTTTCGACGGACGCCCGTACAGCGCCGCGTACTTCGCCTTCCTTTGCGCGAACTGGATGGTGTTCAGACCGGCCTTATCGGCTTTTTGCAGGAACAGCAGATTGCCGCTCTCGTCGACGATGCAGATGGTCACCTCCACGTTGCGCGTGTGGGCCTCCTGCTCGGCGGCGGCAGCCATGGTCTTGATGGCCGCCAGGTTGAGGTATCTGCGCGTCGGAAGCTCGGCGGCCATGGCCACCACCAGGAAGCTGAGGAGAAGTGGGACGAATCGAAGCATGGGGATATGGTACAACCGGGCGCCGGCGCGGTGAAGGGCCGAACGGAATTTAACGAATCGGCTCCGTGCCTTCGTTCAGGATGTCGAGATAGGCATCGTACACGAAAAGTCGATGGCGCTGGCGGCCGGTGATCTCCCGCAGCATACCTAACTGCCGCATATGATCGAGCGACTTCGCCACCGTCGGCGCCGAGATGCCGATGGCGGAAGCCGTATTCGGAATCGAGACGATGGGGTTCGACTGCATGTGTTTGAAGACGCGCAGCACCGACGCCGCCGGACGCCCAAGAGCCTCGATCTTCCGCTGATGCTCGTCGAAGACCGCCACGATGCGCCGCGCAGCCGCGGCCGCCTGCTCGGCCGTGTCGCGGACACCCGCCAGGAAAAACTCCAGCCATTCCTCCCACTCGCCCTTGGCCCGCACCCGGTCCAAAAGGTCGTAGTAGGCTTGGCGGTGCTGTTTGAAGTAAAGGCTCAGGTAGAGAATCGGCTCCCGCAGGACTCCCGCGGCGCAGAGCAGAAACGTAATCAGCAGCCGGCCCAGTCGCCCGTTGCCATCGAGGAACGGGTGAATCGTCTCAAACTGAACATGCGCCAAACCCGCCCGGATGAGCAGCGGAAGATCCGGCCGGTCCTCATGCAGGAACAGCTCGAGCGAGCCCATGCAATCCATCACCAGTTCGGGCGGCGGTGGAACGAATGCCGCAGTACCCGGGCGAGTCCCGCCGATCCAATTTTGGCTCTGGCGAAACTCGCCCGGCTGTTTGTCGCTGCCGCGGCCCTTCGACAGGAGGATTTCGTGGATTTCTTTAATCAGGCGAAGCGACAGCGGAAAGCCCTGTCGCAGGCGTTCCATGCCGTGATTGAGGGCGGCCACGTAGTTGGAGACCTCCTGAACATCGTTCAGAGGCACCCCCGGCACTTCGTCGTTCTCAAATAGCAGGAGATCCGAGAGGGACGACTGCGTCCCCTCAATCTGCGACGAGAGCACCGCCTCCTTGCGGACATAGGTGTACAGGAACAGCGACAGATCCGGCAGAACCGTCGCCAGGCCGTCGAGCCTGCCGAGGTTTTGGTTGGCCTGTTCCAGCGGCCGCTGCAGACGACCCAGGTCAACGGGCGGATCGGGAGGCAGTGGTGGCGGGACGAATACCCTGACGACCCCTTCCGCGTACGTCTTGGTGATATAGCGGCCGAGTCGCGGATTGTGAGGGTGGGTAGCCAAACGCAAAATCCTTTCGTTAGAGAATCTCTAACGAAAGGATAGGCCATTTCCCTTTCGTTATCCTGCTCGACCTCTCCGCTGCTGGCGCTCTCGCTGGACTACCCACGCCCATGCCAGATCCCTCTCAGAATCGCCGAGACGGGATCCAAGAACCGCTCGATGCTCGTTGCGGTCTCGAATGACGGCTTTCCGGACAGCGTGGCTCTGCCTGCCAGCAGGCAGAACAGACGCCCCTCCTTTACTGGCAGCAGCACGTGGCTCGCGCGGGAACGGCGCTCCATCGCCAGCCGTCCCAGCACCTCGCCGGCGGCCGGCTGCCGAACCTCCACCAGAAACGCCATCAGCACCTGGTGAGCACGGTCTTCTCCCTCGCCCGGTCTCAGCACGGCCGTCACGCTCGCCCCGCCTGTCACGCTGCGCAATGCGTCATCGAGCGCCTCATCGTCGGTTCCCTCCAGCCAGTGCCGCGGCAGGTCCGCGCCCACGCAGGTAACGGTTGGCTGGTACTCGTCCGCCCGAATCATCGCCGCCAGTTGCGCCACCGCCTGCTCCAGGGGAACGCTCGGAGCATAGGGGAAAATGCTCTTAGAAATAATCCCGTCCCCGCCTGGCGTTGCGACCACCACCAGCCCGCTCGTCTCCGTCTGCCACTTCCGGCTGAGGAACTGCCGCAGGGCCGCGGCAACCTGGTCGTCCGCCATCAGGGCCGCTTTCCGCAACACCGCTGTCTCGTCCACGCCGAGGCAGGTCGCGGCCAGGCAAAGATAGCTGAATGGCCAGGAAATCTCTCTGGGGTCGACCCACGCCGCTGCAATCATCGCCAACGCCGTGGCACCCGCTTCCACCCGCTCGCGCAACTTGTCTCGAATGGCCAACGCCGCCGATCGGACAGCAAAGTTCATGAGGCTGTAACAGTCGTCGCGGCTGAGTCCGCGGCGAAACTCGTCGCGCGCGGCGCCGTCGCAGGCCCGGAACGCCTCACAAGCGGCAGTGATCGCCCCATCGAGAGTCGCGTCGACCGGCGGGGTCAAATCGGTTTCTCCGCGCCAGAAATCGTACCGATCCCGGGGCATGAGCGGTCCGGCGGAAGACACGATGGATGAGTCCTCACCACAGTGTACGATGCCTCTCCGCCGCCCGACCCCAGCCCCTCGCGGAGGATGCCGGCAAAAGCCCACCCGAATTTCTTCTCTTGTTTTTATCCGCGTTCATCAGCGGCCCATTCCTGTGTTGTTCGTCAGCAGGGAATGCGGATGAAAGCGGAGACCACCTCCCGGACCCCATCCCTGCCCCCCTTTGCGGTCACAGATTTTTTCGGAGCCCCTTTCCCTTGCACATCAACCACCTGCCGTCCAGGATCGCCGATTCTTCCGACCCGGCGTGCTACACCTGGAATCGGATGGAACCTCGCTCCGCAGTCTCGCCCTCGTTACCCGCGCCCGCCAACCGTCCCCACCCTGCCAACCGGCGAAAAATACCAAACCAACCCATTCTGCGCCCCAAACCCAAGAAACCAGGCCGATTGCTCTCCCCAAAACGAACCCACCGACGGGTCCGGGCCGCGCCGCGGTCGCCGGCCTCGCCAGAAGCCCGTTCCGCCAAATCATCTGTGTTACTCTGAAATTTCCACGTGTGCCAGCGCGTGTCAGTGAAAGCCTTGTTCTTCGCACATATCCGCTGAAGGAGGCCGACCTCGTCGTCAGCTTCTTTACGCGCGATCAGGGAAAGCTGCGGGGTGTGGCCAAGCGGGCGCGGCGTCCAAAGAGTGGCTTTGGCGCGGGACTGGAGCGGTTAACGCACGTGCGGATGGCGTATTTCCAACGTGAAACCCGCGAACTGGTCAACCTGGATTCCTGCGAATTGATCCAATCCCAATTCGGGCTGGCTTCCGACTACCGGGCGGGCATAGCGCTGGATTATTTCGCGGAGGTTACCGACCAGTTGTTGCCGTCGGCGGAACCGAGCGAGAAGTTTTTCCGGCTTCTGCTGGCCGTGCTGGAGCAATTGCGCGGCAATGTGGCCGGCGGACCCTGGTGCGCTGTCACCTATTTTTCGGTATGGGCGGCGCGGCTGTCGGGCTGGCTGCCGGAGTTGGATGTGTGCCTGGAATGCGGCAGTTTGCTGGACGATCCGGAGGCTCCGGAGCGCGCCTTCTTTAGCCGCGGATGGGCCGGTTTGATTTGCGGCCATTGCCGCCGGGCGACGGGCGCGGGGTCGTCATGGGAATTGAGCGCGGAATCGCGAGCCCTGGCGCGGCAGATCGCCCGGCTGCCGGTTGCGCAGGTGGCGGGATTGGGCGGATGGACCCAGAAGACGGCCGCGGATTTGCGGCGGTTTCTGGTGCAGCAGATGGAATCGCATATGGAACGGAAGCTGGTGACGGTTTCCCAGTTAGAAGCCGAGTGATGGCAGAATGCAATCTTTTCAAGAAATCATCTTCAAGCTGAAACAGTATTGGGCCGAGCGGGGATGCATCATCCAGGAGCCGTACGACGTGGAAGTGGGCGCGGGCACCATGTGTCCGGAGACCTTTCTGCGCGTTCTCGGGCCCGACCCCTACCGCGTGGCGTATGTGCAGCCCAGCCGCCGGCCGGCCGACGGCCGGTACGGCGATAACCCCAACCGGCTCTTCAAGCATTCGCAATTCCAGGTGATTCTGAAGCCGTCCCCCGACGACATCATCGAGCTCTACCTAGGCAGCTTGGAGGCCATCGGCATCGACCTCAAGCAGCACGATATCAAGTTCGAGGAAGACAACTGGGAAGCGCCCACCCTGGGCGCCTGGGGCATCGGCTGGCAGGTGATGCTCGACGGCCTGGAGATCTCTCAGTTCACGTACTTCCAGCAGTGCGGCGGCATGGACCTGGACCTGGTGCCCGCGGAGTTGACCTATGGGCTGGAGCGGCTCACGGCGTTCCTGCAGGTGCGCGACAGCGTCTACGACATCGAGTGGGCCAAGGGTTTTTCCTATGGCGACGTCCGCTACCGCGACGAATTGCAGTACTCCGTCTACAACTTTGAAATGGCCGACATCAAGACGCTCTGGAAGCTCTTCGACCTGCATGAAGCCGAGGCGGCGCGGCTGCTGGCGGCTTACGATCCAAAATCTCCCGATAAAAAGCGGTTCCCGCTGCTACCAACTTACGATCACGTGCTGAAATGCTCCAATCTTTTCAATACGCTGGACGCGCGCGGAGCCATCAGCGTCACCGAGCGGGTGGGTGTCATCCAGCGGGTGCGCAAGATGGCGGTGGGCGTGGCTAAGGCCTGGGTGTCGCAATCTCAGGACGCGGTGGCGGAGGTGGCGGAATGAGCCTGCCATTCCTGCTGGAAATCGGGACCGAAGAGATCCCCGATTGGATGATTCTCAGCGCGCTGGAGGATCTACGCGCCGCATTCGTCAAGCTGGGGATCGCGCACGAGGGGCTGCGCACGGACGCCACGCCGCGGCGGCTGGTGCTGCGCGCGCACGGGCTGCCGGAACGCCAGGCGGATAGCGTGGAGCGCGTCCAGGGTCCCGGCAAGAGCGCTCCCGCGCAGGCCGTCGAAGGCTTCGCCCGGAAGCAGGGCGTCCCGCCGAGTGATCTTACGCTGGAGACCACTCCCAAAGGCGAGTATTACGTCTTCCACAAGAAGGTGGAAGGACGCGCCACCAAGGACATCCTGGCGGCGGCGCTCGCGGGAATCGTCCTCGGGATCAATTTCCCCAAGACGATGTACTGGACGGGCAAGGGCGGACCGCGCTTTATCCGGCCCATCCGCTGGCTGGTGGCGCTGCTGGGCGATGAGACGGTGCCGTTCGAAATCGGCGGCGTACACTCCGGGAATCTGACTTCGGGACACCGACGGTTGGGCGCGCACGAAGTGGTGGTCACCTGCGGAGATTACGAGCGGCGGCTGCGCGACCACGGCGTCATTTTGTCGGCGGAGGAGCGGCGCGAGCGGATTCTGAGCGGGCTCGGCCGCTCCCTTACGGTCGCGGTTCCAAAGGCTGGGCAAGCGGACGCGACCGGCGCGACAGACGCGGACCCGGCGCCGCAAATGGGCGCCGCGAACGAGGGCGCAACGCCGCAGGTGGGTGCCGCTGCCGCGGGCCCAGGCGCGGGTGCCACGCCGCAAGCGCCTGCCGCGGGCGCGATTCCATCGCATCTTCAGAACCGCGACCGTGAGGGAGCGGCCGGCGGCGCCAAGGTCGATGCCGCGCTGCTCGAAACCCTGGTGTACCTGACGGAGTTCCCCACGGCAATCGAGGGCTCTTTCGACGCGGCGTTCCTCGTACTGCCCTCGGAAGTTCTGGTCACGGTGATGCGGCACCATCAGCGGTACTTTTCGGTGGAAGATGCCGAAGGAAAGCTGCTGCCGAAGTTCGTCGCGGTGATGAATATCGGCTCCGATCCCGAGGGCTTTGTCCGCCGCGGAAATGAGCGCGTCTTGCGGGCGCGCTTCTCGGACGCGCGCTTCTTCTGGGATTCCGACCAGAAGAAGAAACTGGCCGACCGCCGCGCCGACCTGGCCAGCGTGACGTTTCAAGCCAAGCTGGGGTCGTATCGCGACAAGGCCAAACGCATGAAGCTCCTGGTGAAGGAGTTGGGTGGCAAGGCCTCGGCCGCGCGCGCGGCGGATTTGTGCAAATGCGATCTCACCACCGAGCTGGTGAAGGAATTTACCGAGTTGCAGGGCGTGGTCGGCGGTTTGTACGCGCGGGCGCAGGGGGAGCGCGAAGAAGTCTGGCAGGCCATCTACGACCATTACAAGCCCGTCAGCATGGAGGATTCCATCCCGCGCCATAAGACCGGACGGCTGGTGGCGCTGGCCGACAAACTGGACACTTTGCGCGGCTGCTTCCGCGTGGGATTGATTCCCACCGGGTCGAAAGATCCGTTCGCGCTGCGGCGCGCGGCGCAGGGCGTGGTGAAAATTCTGGTGGAAGGCAGGATGGAACTGCCATTGCTCAATTTGCTGGAAGGCAATGCGGAGCTGATCGCGTTCTTCCAGGAGCGCGTGAAGTTCTATTTCAAGGATGTTCGGGGATTTCAGTACGACGAGGTGAACGCGGCCATGGCAGCGGGCTGGAGCAACCTGGTGGACCTGGAGGCGCGCCTGGAGCGTCTTCGGGGACTGCGCGGGTCGCCCGATTTCGAGCCGCTGGCGGCCAGTTTCAAGCGCATCCGCAATATTCTGGAACAGGCGAAGTTCGATGGCGGCGTCGGCGTTCGCCAGGAGCTGCTGGAAGAGGAGCCGGAGAAAGAACTGTTCCGGGAATATCAAAACATCGCCGGACAGCCCATTGAGACGGTGATTGCGGCGCTGCGTCCCAAGGTGGATTTGTTTTTCGATAAGGTGCTGGTGAACTCACCCAACGAGGAGGTTCGCCGGAACCGCCTGCAATTGCTTTTCGAACTGCGGAGAGAATTCTCCAAGGTCGCGGATTTTTCGGAAATCGTAACTACATCATAGGAGTGAAGAATGAGCAAACATGTCTACTCGTTCGGCAATGGAACGGCCGACGGTGACGGAAAAATGAAAGACGTGCTCGGCGGCAAGGGCGCCGGGCTGGCCGAGATGTCCCGGGCCAAGCTGCCGGTGCCGCCCGGCTTTACCATCTCGACGCAGGTCTGCAATATCTACTTCGAGAATGGCAACTCCGTGCCGAAGGAAATTCACCAGGAAATGCTGGCAGCCCTGGCCACCCTCGAAGAGCGCATGGGACAGAAGCTGGGCGAAGGCGCCAACCCGCTGCTGGTGAGCGTCCGCTCCGGCGCCAAATTCTCCATGCCGGGCATGATGGATACCATCCTCAACCTGGGGCTGAACGACGTGACGGTGAAGGCGCTCGAAGCCAAGAGTAACAATCCGCGCTTCGCCTACGACTGCTACCGCCGCTTCATTCAGATGTACGGCAACGTGGTGCTGGAAATCTCCAAACACGATTTCGACGCCATTTTCGAAGGTCAGAAGAAGAAAGCCAAGGCCAAGCTCGATACCGAATTGACCGCCACCGACCTGCAGCAGGTGATTGAGGGCTACAAGAAACTGGTGGAGAAGAAAACCGGCAAGCCGTTCCCGCAGGACCCCATGGTGCAGTTGCAGGGCGCGCGCGATGCCGTGTTCCGCTCCTGGTTCAACGATCGCGCCAAGTATTACCGCAAGATGAACCAGATTCCCGACGATCTGGGAACCGCGGTGAACGTGCAGGCCATGGTATTCGGTAACCTGGGCGAAACTTCGGCGACGGGCGTGGGCTTCACCCGCAATCCGGCCACCGGCGAGAAGGCTTTCTACGGCGAGTTCCTGGAGAACGCGCAAGGCGAAGACGTAGTGGCCGGCATTCGCACGCCGCATCCCATCTCCGAACTGGAGAAGTGGAATCCGGCGGTCTACAACCAGCTTCGCGAAATCACCACCATGCTGGAGCAGCACTACCGCGATATTCAGGATTTCGAATACACCATCCAGGACGGCAAGCTGTACATGCTGCAGACCCGCAACGGCAAGCGGACGGGTCCGGCGGCGGTGCGCATCGCGGTGGAAATGGTGGGCGAGGGCCTGATCGATAAGAAGGAAGCGGTTCTGCGCGTCGATCCGCAGCAACTCGACCAGTTGCTGCACCCGGTGCTCGACCCGGCATCCAAAAAGACCCTGACCAAGCTGGCGGTCGGTCTGCCGGCTTCGCCAGGCGCGGCCGTCGGCACCATTGTGTTCACAGCGGACCAGGCGGTGGTAGCGTCCGCCAAGGCTCCCGTGGTGCTGGTGCGCAAGGAGACGGTGCCGGACGACATCCACGGCATGGAAGTGGCCAAGGGCATTCTGACGTCGCGCGGCGGTATGACCAGCCACGCGGCCGTGGTCTGCCGCGGCATGGGGACGCCCTGCGTGGCGGGCGCCGAAGCCATCGACGTCAACGAGGCCAAGAAGACCGTCACCGTGACGGTGGGCGGCAAGGCCATCGTTCTGAAGGAAGGCGACTGGCTGTCGCTCGACGGCTCGACCGGCGAAGTGTTCGCGGGCAAGGCCAACACCATGGACGCCGACCCGAAATCTGGTGTGCTGGCGAGCTTCATGGAATGGGCCGACGTGTTCCGCGGCAAGTTCGGAATCCGCGCCAACGCCGACATTCCGCGCGATGCCAAGGCGGCGCGCAAGTTCGGCGCCGAGGGAATCGGCCTGTGCCGCACGGAGCACATGTTCTTTGCGGAAGATCGCATCGAGCATATGCAGGCCATGATTCTGGCGCGCGACGAGAAGTCGCGCCGCAAAGCGCTGGCCAGACTGCTGCCGTTCCAGCGCCGCGATTTTGCCGGCCTCTTCGAAGCCATGGACGGATTCCCGGTGGTGATCCGCACGCTCGATCCGCCGCTGCACGAGTTCCTCCCCAAGCGTGAAGAGATGATGGTGGACGTGGCCGTGCTGCCCTACGCCGACATCAAGAAGAAGAAGGAGATGGTGGAGAAGTACAAGCGGTTCGGGGCCGAGGTGAAGAATCTCAAAACGGTGATTCCGAACCTGCTGCATCGCGTGGAAGAGCTGCATGAATTCAACCCCATGCTGGGCCATCGCGGCTGCCGTCTGGGCATCACCTATCCGGAGATCACGGAGATGCAGGCGCGGGCTATTTTCGAAGCCGCGGTGCAGGTGGCCAAGAAGGGCAAGAAAGTGATTCCCGAAGTCATGATTCCGCTGATCGGCGGCGTCAAGGAATTCGAGAACCAGAAGGAAATCGTGGTGAAGGTGGCCGACGAAGTATTGGCCAAGGCCGGGATGAAGGATCTCAAGTACCTGGTGGGCACCATGATCGAGATTCCGCGGGCGGCGCTGACGGCCGGCAAAGTGGCGCAGCAAGCGCAGTTCTTCAGCTTCGGCACCAACGACCTGACGCAGACCACCATGGGCCTGTCGCGCGACGACTACACGAAGTTCCAGAAGGACTACCAGGATCGCAAGATCTTCGACAACGATCCGTTTGCCGTCCTCGATCAGGAAGGCGTCGGCCGGCTGGTGAAGATGGCGGTGGACGAAGGCCGTGCGGCCAATCCGAAGCTGGAAATCGGAATCTGCGGCGAGCACGGCGGCGAGCCGAACTCGGTGCAGTTTTGTTACCGGGTGGGGATGGATTACGTGTCCTGCTCCCCGTACCGCGTGCCCATCGCGCGCTTAGCGGCGGCGCAGGCGGCCATCTCCGGCGACAAATCGGAGACGCAGCGTACCGCGTAGAAGCGGGTGGTATCGAGGCCGGAGCGGCAACGCTCCGGCCTTTTTTATTGCAGTCTTGGCAAGAGTCTTGCCACGGACTCCGGGAAGGCCAATTCTTTTCAGGTACTTCCGATTCACCCGTGGCAAGACTCTTGCCACGACCGTAGGATGGGGATAGGCAAGGCTCTCAATGTCGACGCAGCCGAAGACATACCTCACGCCGGAACAATACCTGGAAATCGAGCGCGCCGCCGAGTTCAAGAGCGAGTACTTGCAAGGCGAGATGTTCGCCACGGCGTCGTGGCGGTCTGCGGCGAGCCACAGTTTCTGGATGACCAGCGCGACACGCTGTTGAATCCGGCCGTCATCATCGAAGTCTTATCGCCTTCGACTGAGGCGTACGATCGCGGTCTGAAGTTCGAGCAGTACCGGTCTATCGAATCGCTGCAGGACTATCTGCTGGTGTCCTCGGCGCGCGTCCAGGTGGAGTTGTTCACGCGGCAGGCCGACGGGCGATGGCTTCTGACAGCGGCCGCACGGCCCGAGGATTCGCTGGAGTTGCCCTCCGTGGGCTGCCGGGTTACCGTCGCCGATCTGTGCGAGAAGGTCGAATTCTCGTAATGCTGGCCGGTTAGAACGCGGAGATCCGCCAGACGCCGTTTTCGCGGATCAGGTCGATATCTTTGGCGTGGGTCTGTCCGTCTTTGGTCCTGATTTTGACGTGCGCGGTAGCGGCATCGTCAGAGGCTTCGATCCCGACAATCTGGTAGGAGGCCATGTTCTTGGCTTGCATTTCGGGCGGGAAGCTCTCCTCGCGCAAGGCGCCGACCTCACTCTTGACCATGCGCTGCAGGCGGCTGCCTAGTTCGTTCTGCACATCGAGCGGGCGCCCTTGCTTCAGAAGGCTCAGGAAGCGCTCCAGTTCCTTCTGCGGCGGCGAGGTGAAGAGTCCACATCCCCCCAGGAGCGCAGCGGCGGCGAGGACGACGGAGAGTTGGCTCTGTAGCTTCATCGGATTCATCCGAAGGCTACGATACCACGAGGAATAGGAGACTTGCGAGGGCGGTGTTCAGCGGCAGACAACAAAATGAAAAACGGGCCGGAGCGCTGGGTAAGCAGCACCGGCCCGTTCTGGAACAAGGAGAAGTTGCGAGTCCGACTACGATTTGCGGATTCTTCTCCGGCCGATAGCACCGAGGCCGAGGAGAGCGCCGCCCATGAGCAGCATGGTGGACGGTTCGGGACCCGAGGTGTTGGATTCGGTGTAGGTGTTGCTGAAGTTAAGCGTTCCGCCGGTACCCTGGGTGAAGGTATCCGTGATGTTTACGGTAGTGGCAACACCGCTAACCGAAATCGGGTTGGACGTGGTGACGCCGCCGGCGGCGGTGACTGTGATCGGGCCGAACGGGGTGGTCTTCACCAAAGAAGAACTACCGCTGCCGTCCGCTTGAAGTCCGGCACCGATAGAGGTGATGTCTTCGCCAGCCTGGGTCCCGGGCGACACGGTGGTGTCGATGGTAACCGTATAGGAAACGACAAAGCTGGTTGTGAGGTCGCCAGCCTGGCTTGAGAAATTGACAGCGTAGCCCGTGTTCTGCCCGTTGGTCACCGTGATATTCCCGGTGAGGTTGGAGTTCGAGGGCGGGCTTCCGCTATCGGCAAAGTTGCTGAAGATCAAATCCCCGACTTCGCAACCCGTCGAGCCGTAGCCCAGCAGGGTGGTAAACGAGGCAAAAGACTGGCATGCGACGGGGCTGGCGTTGCCTACGCAAGCCACGAGCAGGATTGCCCCGATGAGACTCAGAATCGTTTTAGTTTTCATTCATTTCTCCTTCATTCCCCGGTTGCTGAGTGATCAGTCAAAGGGGTGTTACACGTCGGTGAACAGCAACTGCTTCTGGGACAAATGCCAAATGCATACCCTTACAGGGTAAGGTATACCTCCGTCACTGCTCGATCTATATTACCAAGTTCGCTTGGGAAGTCAACGCAAAATTCGCCCAATATCGAGTTTTTTGGTACCAGATGGTCCCTAGTGTAAAGGGTACTGAATCTAGCAGATCAGGTCTTCCCTGGATATGCGAAAGCTATCCAGGTGGCCTAACACCGTTAAGGCGATCTGCTTTGGGTCGAAGAAGGTCTGGGCGATGCGCTGAACATCGGAAGCTTCCACGCATTCGATACTATCGACCAGCTCATCCAACGTGAAAAACCGGCCAAAGTACATTTCCTGACGCGCCAGGTTGGACATGCGGCTCGAGGTGGATTCAAGACTGAGCATCAGGGAACCCTTCAGGTGATCTTTGGCGCGGCGGAGTTCCTCGGCGGTCACCGCATGGTGCTTCAGTTCGCGGAATTCAATAAGAATTGATTCAACCACCTTGCGAGCTGATTCTATTGAGGTTCCGGCATAAATCGAGAGGCAGCCGGTATCCCGATAGGGGTTCAGCTCGCTGAACACGGCGTAGGCGAGCCCCTGCCGCTCGCGGATATTCTGGAAGAGCCGGGAGCTCATCCCGCCGCCGAGCAGGGTATTCAAGATGTAGCAGGCGAAGCGCTGCTGGTGGGGCAGCGGGTAGGACGGCACGCCCAAACAGAGGTGGACCTGCTCCAGGGCTTTCTTGTTGCGCAGGGCGATGCGGGCGTGGGTGCTCGGCAAATCACCCGGCAGCAGCGCCGGACCGGACGGAAGATCGGAGAAATACTGGCGTACCAGGGTCACCATGCGATCGTGGGTGAGGTTCCCGGCAGCGGTTACGATGAGGTTGGAGGGCGAATACACCGATTCGTAGTAGCGGCGGACGGTGGGCGAATCGAAGCGGCGGACGGTCTCGCGGGTTCCCAGGATCGGCTTGCCGAGGGAGTGGTCTTTCCAGAAATTGGAGGAAAAGATCTCGTGGACCAGGTAGTCGGGGCTATCGGCCTCCATCTTGATCTCTTCGAGAATGACGCCCTTTTCCTTTTCGATGTCCTCTTCGGCGAAGCTGGGATGGAGCACCAGGTCGGCGAGGACGTCGAAGGCCTGGGACAGGTGCTCATCCAGCACCTTGGTGTTGAAGCAGACCAGTTCCTTGGCGGTAAATGCGTCCAGATTGCCGCCGATGGAATCCACTGAGCGGGCGATCGCTTCCGCCGAGCGGCTGGTGGTGCCCTTGAAGAGCATGTGCTCGATGAAGTGCGAAATGCCGTTCAGTTCGGGAGTTTCGTAGCGGGATCCGGAGTTGATCCAGACACCTACCGATACCGAGCGCACGTGGGGCATGGTTTCGGTGATCACGCGGACGCCACTCGAAAGCGTCGTCATATCGATGTCCCGCAGGGGACTGGAGGTGGATGTCATTTGTAGAAAGGCAGGAACGTCCTACTTCTATTTGTAGCACTGTTTTCGGAAGCGTGGCGCGGGATGGGGCAAAGGCGAATCACGCGCGGCGGCCTGCAGAGAGAGGAGCGGGTGGCCTATTTTGCCAAGCTGGCTTTGCCGGTGTGGGCATTCCGGACTGCGTCCGGACGGCGCATGAAGATCGGCTGCTTACCCAATGACGATTCACCGGGCACCGCGCGACGATCGCCGCGACCGGTCGCCATAAGCGGATGCGAGCCGGCATACGCGATCCACACTCCCAAGAGGAGAAAAGCGGCACCGATTACCTGCTCGGAGAGCGGGACCGGGCGCAAGAACATGTACCCGATTCCGACCAAAATAAGAGCGCCTCCGAGGATGACCTTCCACCATATCGGCTGGAGCGACGGCGACGTTGTGTTTCCCGGTTTCTGCATACAATCCCCGTAATCCTGCATTTATTGTGGCTCCATCGTAGCCGGAAATGGCGCCGATTCGTCCAAACCGCGAGCTATCTTTCGGATAGCGGAGTCTCAGATGGTCTAGAATAGACGACAGTACCTCTGGAACCAATGACGAAACTCCCTGGGTTTCGCTTAAAGAGCAATCGGATTCGGATTAAGTAATAAGAGTGAGTCCGACCCGGCGAAGGGATTGGGTATAATTCCTAGTTGATCCTAAACGGCCTGATTGTCGTCGCCATGGAGCCGAAGTGGATTTCGAGCGTGCAGGGCGAAAGCGAGCTGACCATTGGCTAGTCCGGTCTGGGAAGCGCCGCAAGATCTTACCCCGGCGTCCGGCGCCGAAACAGTAGCGCGCACGGAATGGAAGGCGCGACTCGTCTTGGCCGTCCTGGCGCTGTTGGCTTACGCCAATTCGTTTTCCTCAGAGTTGGTGTTGGATACCCGGCGGCTGCTGCTCGATCCACGCATTCATAGCCTGACGCTGGCCAACCTGGTCCGTATTTTCGACAAAACGTACCGCTGGCCGCAGGCGGTCGACGGGATCTACCGGCCGCTCACGACGTTAACGCTATTGTTCAATTACGCCGTGCTGGGAAACGGCCCGCATACGACCGGATATCACATAGTCAATATCCTGCTGCACGTGGGCAATATCTGGCTGGTGTACGCCCTGGCGAGGCGGTTGCTGCACAGGCGCCCGGCATTTCTGGCAGCAGCGTTGTGGGCGGTGCATCCTGTCGGCACGGAAGCCGTGACGAACATCGCGGGCCGCGCCGACCTGCTGGCCACTTTGTGCGTCCTGAGCGGGCTGCTGATTTACGCCCGCCTGGAAGAATGGAGCGGCTGGCGAATGCGGGCGGCCCTGGCTGTGCTTTTCGTGGCGGCGGCGGCGGGCGCGCTCTCCAAGGAAAACGGCACCGTTCTGCTGGGGATGATCTTTCTCTGGGACCTGTGCCGCGCAACACCTCCGGATCTGCCACGGCGAGCGAGCGCGATGGCTTATGCGGCGGTCTCGGCGGCGCTGCTGATGTACAGTGCCACCCGCGCCGGCGTGCTGTCGGCGGCGCCCGCGCCGTTGGCGTCGTTCGTCGACAATCCCATGTCGACGGCGGGGTTCCTGGCGGCGCGCTGGACTGCCATCAAAGTGATCGCGCTGGACCTGGGGCTGCTCCTCTGGCCGGTGCAACTCTCCTCGGATTACTCGTACCGGCAGGTTGCGGTTGCGGGGTTGTGGGACCCGGTAGCGTGGATGGCGCTCGGAATTGTATTGGCGGTGCTCACCGTGGCGGCGGTACGCTACCGTCGCGATCGTCTGCTCTTCTTCACGGTGGGGTTCTTCAGCATCGCACTGCTTCCCACATCGAACCTGATCTTCCGAATCGGCGCCATTATGGCGGTGCGATTTCTATACCTGCCCTCGATCGCATTCGCGATAGTGCTGGTAGCGCTGGCGGAGCGCGCCATTCCGCGAAAGGCGGCGAGCGCGCTGCTGGGCGCGGCCATTTTGCTCTGCGGCGGGCGCACCTTCGCGCGAAATTTCGCATGGCACGACAACCTGGCGCTGGCGGCATCCGATGTTCGCAGCGTTCCCGGGAGCTTCAAGCCGCACGAGAACCTGGCGGTATCGTTATACCTGCGGGATCCGAAGGGCAACCTGGACCAGGCGATCGAGGAAGAGTATCGCGCCTGGGCGATTCTCGCGCCGCTGCCACCGGGCCTGGCGCCGGAGCGCACGCCGGGAAACCTGGGATTGATGTACCGCGCGAAGGGCGATGCCTTGGGCGGCCCACGGACAGCCGAGGGGCGGGCGTGGTATGAGAAGTCGGTGGCCGTTCTGCTGCGGGCGCGCGAGATCTCGCGGGCGGTCGAGAACCACTTCGACGAGCGGCAGCGCGCAGAGCGAAAGCCGCTCTCCTGGCGACTGGCATCGCAGGACACGTATCTCGACCTCAGTACCTCGCTGGCCGGCTTAGGCCGCTATGAGGAGGCGCTGGCGGCCTCACGCTACGGCTTGGGTCTCGACCCCCATCGCATCCAGGCGTACCAGGAAATGGCGGAAGCGTATCAGGAAATGGGCCGTTTCGAGGATGCGGCGGTGGTATTCGAAGAAATGGGCATGGTGGAAGGTTTCGCGACGGCCGACGTCGATCCACTCGGTGGGCTGTACCGGAAGATCGCGGGCGGGTCCTGTGCCGTGAGTGAGACCGATGGCGAGACACGACTCAACTTTCAGTGTCCACTGGTGGCGCGGGACGTGTGCCGCGCGTCGGCGGAACTGACGGAGGCGTATCAGGAGGCGCGGATGTACCCGGACGCCAGCCGCGTGGCGGAGACAGCGGTTCGCCAGTTCGCCTGCGGCAGGCCTTGAGGAGCGGTGGACGGAAGCGCTGTGCCGCAGGCTGAAGGCATGGCGGTGAAAAATGGACAAACTCCGGACGCCGGTTCTCCAGAAACTGCCGATTGGAGGTGGACCAGCGGACGGGGCAAACAGGAGCAAGGCAACGAAATTCAAAGGGCGAATTTCGTCCCCAGCCACCGATCTGCGGCGCATCGCCTGTCCCACGGCGCCGGAGATCAGGGCTACTGGTTGGCCGGGCAGCCATACTGGCTGGCGACCGCGCCTGCAAACCGGACGGCCTCGGCGTATCGTCTGGCCTCGCGATTGGCGGTAGCGAGTTCCCCGATGGCGCGGCACAGATCGCGCTCCACGATGGGACACCGCAGATTGAGACGCGGGCTATCTTGCGCGGGCCCCACGGCACATGTGCCTTCGGGGAGCGCCTGGTACACTTTCGCGATTCGCTGGACGACGTTGGGCGGAAAACCCTTCAGGAGCCCCTCTTCTTCGGCGGCAACGGCGGCGTCCTCCGGGTGGCCCATTTCCTGCGAAGCGAGCACCATGCCGTTATAGGGCGCCAGTACGTCCGGCTCCAGTCCCTGCGCATAGCGAAACGCTTCCCGCGCTTCCGCAAATCGGCCCAGGGCCAAGAGCGTGTTGCCGAGGTTGAGGTAAGGGTTCGGGGAAGCGAGGCGGCGCGAGACACGCGCGCCGGCCGCTTGCTGGGTTTCATCGAAAGCCTGCTCATAGCCGCGGGCCACTTCGCGCGCGCGGAGCAGGACGGCGAGGGATTTCTCATACCAGGCGCGGCCCGCGGGTGTGAGCGGGCCGCCGGCGGCATCGCCTTTCACGCTGTATGCATAGCCGAGAGACGAGGGAACCAGTTGATCGGAAAGCTGGGGAGGCAGCGGCTCAAGAATGGCCCAGGCGCGCTCCTCTTCGGCGATCATACGGTCCAGGTTGCGCTGCGGATCCTGTTTGAAGAGCTCCGTGGCCAGGGCGTCGTGGGTTTTGAAACTTTCGGGCGCGGCGAGGACGTCGGCGGACGCCAGGGCGAGGCCGTCGTGCCACGCGAAGTTCCGGACGAAGGTACGGGAGGCGCAGAGAAGGATGGCCGCCGAAAGAAGGATGGTAGCGGTCCGCCGCGGCAGGACACGCGACACCAGCGCTACCAGGGCGATGGCGAAGGCGACGGAAGGCAGGTACAGAAAGCGGTCGGCCATGATGGCGCCGATAGGGACAATCAGGTTGGAGGTGGGAAGAATGGCGATGGCGAAGAAACCGGCGGCGAAGAACATGACGCGGTCGCGGCGGTAACGCACGATGGCGGCAATGAGAAGAGCCGCGACCACGGCGAACGCCATCCAGGACGCGGGGTCCGACAGCCCGCGCGGCACGATGTCGGCATAGGAATGATCGCTCGACAGGGCAGCCGGCCAGACCAGCAACCCGAGGTCGATAGCGATTACCTTGATGGCGGTCCAGCGCGCCGCCAGAAATCCGGCAACGCGCAGCGGATTGTCGACATAGGCGTCCTCCGCCATAGGCAGCGACGACAGGACGAGATGGCGCGCGGCCCACAGCAGAACCAGGGACGCGGACACGGCCGCGTACGCGGATGGGTACCCGCGGCGCGGCGGGCCAGGCAGCGCGGCGCGGCACAAGTCCCACAGCACCATGAGACCGATGAGGACGACCGCATTCTCCTTGGAAAAAGCGCCCGCGGTGGCGATGGCGAAGAGACCGGCGACCGACGCGCGGAGGCGCCAGCCCTGCAGATTGTCGAGATGGGCGTAGAGGAGCAGTCCGCCGAGCACGGACATGGCGGCCAGCAGGTCCGCGCGGCCGGCGATATTGGTCACGGCGTCGACGCCGATGGGATGGACCGCCCAGACCGCGGCGGCCAGGAACGCCGCCCATCGATTGCCGAGCACCCGCCGCGCCAGCGCCAGCACCAGCCACACGTTGCCGAGATGCAACAGGAAGTTGACGATATGGTATCCGGTGGTGGCCGCGCCGTTGCCCAGCACCGCATAGTTGAACAAGAGCGATAAGGTGGTGACCGGCCGATAGAGCCAGTCGGGCACGCTGGTTCCCCAATAGTTGGTGGTGAAAATGAGACGGAGGTTCTCAAAGGTCAGGGCGCGGATGCGTTCGTCTTCGCCGAGCAGGGGGATGGCGTCCAACACGAGCTTTGAAGAAAATGAATTGGCGTATGCCAGGAGAGTCAAGGCGAACAGGGCGACGCGCATCCGCCAATCGGCGAGCAAGGCGCCCAGCAGATGGTGGGGATGGGAGCCGGCTGAAGGTTGGCTCGACTGCAAGGATTCCGCGCCGTCGTCAAAATTCCCGGCGGTGTTGTCGTAGGGCCTCACGCAGAACGGGTCCTGGAATCTCCCTGCGGCAACCGCGTGATCACCTTCGGAGAATACACGGAGCGGAGGCGCCGGCACATCCCTCAATAGGGCTACCGGGAGCGGATCATGAGCCCTATTTGTGAATTTTTATACATTTAGACGTAGCTTTATGGGCTCGCTGGGCAGCCATAGCGGCGGGCCACGGGGCCTTCCCAGCGGACGGCGTCGGCAACCCGGCGCGCGCTACGGTGGGCCGCGGCGAGCGACGAGACGGCGCGGCAGATGTCGCGCGCCACCACGGGACAGCGCAGATTGAGCCGCGGGTCGCCATTCTGAACCACCACGGCACAGGAGCCCTGCGGGAGAAGTTTGTAGAGTTTGAAGATCTCGTTCAAGGTACTGGGAGGAAAGTCGTCCATCAGCCCTTTCTCTTCGGCGACGATGACAGCGTCTTCGGGGCGGCCCATTTCCTGCGCGGCGAGCGCCATGCCGTCGTAGGGGTCGGACAGGTTGGGATTGAATCCATGGGCATAGCGGTACGCGTCCCAGGCTTCGGAATACCGTCCCAGGCCCATCATAGTGGCGCCGAGGTCGAGGTACAGATCGGGCGATAGGAGGCGGCGCCCGAGGAGGATTCCGGCGGCCCGCTGGGTCTGATCGAACGCCCGCTCGTAGGCTTGCGAGAGGTCGCGCGCACGCAACAGGATAGCCGCGGCCTTCTGGTACCAGAGGCGGCCCGCGGGCGACAGCGGACCGCCGGAGGCATCGCCTTTCATCTGGTAGTCGTGACCGAGGGCGGCGGGTATGGCTTGGACGGTCCAACGCGCCGGAAGCGGCTCGACAATGGCCCAGGAGCGCTCTTCTTCCGAGATGGCGCGGTCCAGGTTGCGCCGCGGATCCTTTTCCAAGAGGGCGGTGGCCATCATGTTGTGGAGGCGGAAACTGGCGGGAGCGACACGAAGGTCGGCGGTGGCCAGCGCGAGTTCGTCGCGCCACGCGAAGTTGCGGACGAAGGTGCGGGTTCCGTAGAGAGCGATGACAGCCGCCAGAACGAGGGTCACGATCTTCGGCGAGGCAAGGCGGTCCGCGAGTGCGACCAGAGCGACGGCAAAAGCGACGGAGGGCAGGTACAGGAAGCGGTCGGCCATGATGGCGCCGGGAAGAGCAATCAGGTTCGAAGTAGGCAGAAGGGCGACGGCAAAGAAACCGGCGGCGAAGAACATGACTCGGTCGCGGCGGTAGCGCAGAACGGCGGCGAAGAGGAGCGCGGCGACGATGGCTACGGCGAGGCATGTGGCGGGGTCGGAGAGCCCTTGCGGCACGATATCGCGATAGGAATGATCGCTGGAAAGGCCGGCCGGCCAGAGGAGCAACCCCAAATCCCTGGCGATCACCTTCAGAGCCGTCGATCGCGCCACCAGGAATCCAACGCCCCTCATGGGATTGTCCACGTAGGCGGATTCCGGCAGGGGCAGGTACGCCAACACCGCATGGCGCACGCGCCAGAGCACGACCAGGGACGCGGCCACGGCGGCGTAGGCCGCGGCGCGCCGTCCGCGCGGCGGATGGGGAGTGAAGCGGCAGAGGTCCCACAGCAGCATGAGACCGATGAGGGAAACGGCGCTCTCCTTGGAGAAGACGCCCGCCGTGGAGACAGCGAACAGGGCCGCGACCGAGACGTCTATGCGCCAGCCCCGCAGGTCCGCGAGCGTGGCGTAGATGAGGAGTCCGGCGAGCACGAACATGGCGGCCAGCAAGTCCGGGCGGCCGGGGATGTTGGTCACGGCTTCGACGCCAATGGGATGAACGGCCCAGATCGCCGCGGCGAGGAACGCCGCCCGCGGATCGCGGAGTACGCGGCGGGCGAGCGCGTGCACCAGCCAGACATTCCCGGCGTGCAGCAGGAAGTTGACGACGTGGTATCCGGTGGTAGCCGTGCCATTGCCCAATACCGCGTAGTTGAACAGATAAGACAGAGTGGTGACCGGCCGAAAGATCCAATCCGGGATGATGGACCACCAATAATTGGTGGTGAAAATGAGGCGGAGGTTGCCGAAGGTCAGCGCGCGAATGCGTTCATCGATGGCGAGCAAGACCTTGGCGTCGAGCACCAGGGCGGAAGCAAAGGAATTGCTGTACGCCAGCAGAGCCAAGGCAAACAGGGCGGCGCGCGCCTGCCAACCGGCGAACCCGCGATCGCGCGGAGGGTATTCGAGGGATGCTAACGACGTCCTGGGCCTCCTCCAGCAGGGTAAACGGGCACACGGGCGCGAATCAACTCCAATAGAGAATTTTGGAGAGCGAATTACGCACTGACAGACACAGTCAACAACCGAGCGGTGGGAGGTCCGGTGGCTTCGCTACACTGGTAAGCGGATGCCGGAAGCGCTGATTGGGATGAATGTGGAAGATCTGCGCGGCGTGCTGGGCGAGGGCCAGCGGCCGTATCGCGCGAAGCAGATCTATGAGGCCCTGTATCAATCGCACACCTACGATTTCGCAAAAATGCTGACGCTTCCGGCGGGTTTGCGCGAGGAACTGGCCGGCCGCTGCACTATCGGACTGCCGGAGGTGGCGCAGTGCTACGAATCGTCCGACGAGACGCGGCGCTACCTGCTGCGGCTGGACGACGGGCGAACGGTGGAGACGGTGCTCATGCCGGAAGGCGAGCGCGACACCATCTGCCTGTCCAGCCAAGTGGGCTGCGCGGTGGACTGCAAGTTCTGCATGACGGCTTTGCTGGGGTTGGAGCGCAATCTGACGGCGGGCGAAATTGTCGGCCAGGTGCTGCTGGTAGCGCGCGAGAACGGCTTGCGGCAGGACGGCGGGCGGCTGAATCTGGTCATGATGGGCCAGGGGGAGCCGCTGCTGAACCTGGACAACGTGCTGAAAGCCACGCGGATCCTGCTGGATCCGGCGGGATTTGGACTGTCGCCGCGACGCATCACGGTGTCCACGGCGGGGATTGTTCCGGGCATCGCGAAACTGGGGCGGGAAGAGGTGCGGCCGAAGCTGGCGATCTCGCTCAACGCGTCGAATGAGGAGTCGCGGCAGGAGATTATGCCCATCACGCGCAAGTATCACTTAAAAGACCTGATGGAAGCGTGCCGGGCGTATCCGCTGCGAACGTGGGAGAAGCTGACCTTCGAATACGTGCTGCTGAAGGGCGTCAACGATTCCGACGCGGATGCGCGGCGGGTGGTGAAATTGCTGGCCAACCTGAACTGCAAGGTGAACCTGATCGCGCTGAACGCCGGGCCGGAAATTCCGTACGGCACGCCGGATGCGGAGCGGGTAGCCAGTTTCCAGCAGATTGTGCGGCGCGGCATCCCCTGCTACCTGCGCAAGCCGCGCGGGCTGGACATTTACGCGGCGTGCGGCCAACTGAAGCGGAGCACGACCGGCGAGACGCTGGTGCCCGTACCGGGCTGAGAAGGTCGCCGGCACCCTGTAGCAGACCAAAGATACTGCCGAAGTAGCGCAACTTTTGTATCGTTCCAGTGTTATACTGGCCCCAAATTGTCGGGATACCCCCAACGGGGAGGGTATGGATGGAAGTAAACGGGTGGAACCGCGCGAAACACTGGAGGCATGTCGCGAGTCGGCGGGGCACGATTCGTGGATAAGACGCCTTTCGTGTCGACGGTCTTGCGGCCGGCGGATTGCGTCGACGGCTTGCCGGACACCGATCGGCTGTTTCACGGTCGCGAGACGGTATGGACGCCTCGCTTCTTCCTGGCTTCGCTGAGACCGGAAGCTTGGCGGCCAACGGTGTCGGTGGTTCGCCGGGGAGGCGAGGTGGCGGGACTGGTGTACGCCAAGGAGCGCTGCGTCCTGGGAATTCCGACGGGGATGATCTATGGCGACGGGACGGTCGGCAACCTGGTGATCGCGGCGGAGGCGGAGCGGGAAGCGGTGCTGACGGCGGCTCTGGAGAACCTTCTGGACACTGCCGGGGTCCGCGGCCTGCGGCTGATGGTCCCGCCACAGGGATATGAACGGCGGGTGGCGACGCACCTGCTGCGCTCCGGCAGACTGGAAGTCTCCTATGCGGCGATGGATAAGCACATCCTGCTTCCGCTGCCGGAGAGTCTCGAGGAGTATCTGCAATCGGTGGGCTATCACACGCGGCGCAACCTGCGCTACTATCGGCGGCGCTTCGAAAATAGCGGCGGGGAATTCGTGGAACAGGTTTCGCTCGACGAATTCGCCCAGGCCGCCCGCTGGTTGCGGCCGAAGTGTAGGGCATCGAGCGACGACGCGAAGATGCTGCATGCGCTGCAATGGCTGCGGGCGACGGAGCGGCCGCTGCTGGTGGGGCTGAAGAAACAGCACGGCGAATGGGTCAGCGTGGCCGGCGGATGGCGCGAAGGCGGCCGAACTACCTTGCTGGTCCAGTTGAATAACGACCGCGAGCATCCGCACGCCAGCTTGTGCACGGTGTTGCGGGCATGCCTGGTGGAAATGCTGATCCGCGACCGGGCATCGGAGTTGCTGTTCTGGGGCGGCACGCCGAGTCTTTTGCCGCAGAGCGCGATGCGCGTGCCGGCGCTGGGCATGCGGATGGATATGCCGACGCGAGGCTGGCGCATGGCCCGCTGGACGACGCGGCAACTGGCGGCTGTGGCGCCATCGCGATTCGCGGCACTGGCGGCGTGGTTCGCACCGCTCGCGGGCGAGGCACGGCGGGGGACGGAGACGGAGAAACTGTGCGCGACGCCGCAGGATCCGCCGCGGTAGCTCGAGCCAGAGCGGCGGCGCAACCCAAATAAAACATACCCACTTAAAAACGTTTTCTTATTGCCGCATTCAAGGAACTGTAACCACTGCCGTACGAAGCTGGGCCCAGGGGGGCGAAGCGATGAGAGAAGGCAGCGTACACTTCCTGTGGCGGGAGCCGGAACTGGCAGGCCGATTCCGGACCGGCGTCTGTCTGCATGGGCACACGTATTATTCCGAAGAGTGTCTCTCTTTCCTGCCGCGGTATCTGCACATGGTTCCGGGCGTCAGCCAGGTGACGCGCGGCTACGAGCGGCGGGGCGCCGATTTCGCGCGCGCCTGGTGGACGCCGCCGCTCACTCCGGCATCGGCGCTGGCGGTGGAGCGGGAGCAGATCGACCGTCTGGGTTTGCGCGCCATGGTGTCGCTCACCGATCACGACAACCTGGAAGCCGGCCTGGCGCTGCAGGTGGCCACCAACCCGCGGCGTGTTCCGGTGTCGGTGGAATGGACGGTGCCCTATGCGCACTCCATCTTCCACCTGGGCATCCACAATCTGCCGCCGCAGAGCAGCCGGGAATGGATGGGCGCCATGGCGGCCTTCACGCGAGATCCCGACGAGCCGAAGCTGCCGGAACTGCTGCGCGAGCTGGCGGCGATTCCGGAGTCGCTAGTGGTGCTGAACCATCCGTTCTGGCTGGAGGAGGGAGTGGCCGAAGCGGCGCATCCGCCGGCCCTCGAGCGGCTGCTGCGGGAATGCGCGCCGTGGATTCACGCCTTCGAGTTGAACGGCACGCGCCCCTGGCGGGAGAACGCCGACACCATCGAACTGGCGCGGGCCGGCGCGAAACCGGTCATTTCGGGAGGCGACCGGCACGGCTGCGAACCGGCGGCCTGCCTCAACCTGACGAATGCCGCGACCTTCGCGGAGTTCGCGGCGGAAGTGCGCGCAGGGGATAGCACCATGGCGTTCCTGCCGCACTACCGCGAGAACCTGGCGATGCGCATTCTGGAAACCAGCCTGGACATCGTGCGGCCCTATCCGGAATATCCGGGGCGCGAGCGCTGGACGGACCGGGTGTTCTATCGCGGCGACGATGGTGTAGCGCGGGCGATGTCGGAGATCTGGAAGCGCGGGGCGCCGTGGATGGTTCGCGGAGCGGGCGGACTGCTGGAACTGGCGGCCACCACCAAACTGCGCCAGGCGATGCGGCTGCTGCTGATGCGTCGCGGAGAGATTCTACCGTGACGCTACGCCAACGGCTAGGGGCGCTGGCGCGTCAGCGCATGTCGCCGCGGACGCTGGCCTTGAGCGTGGCGCTGGGAGTGCTGCTGGGCGTCTTCCCGGTGTATGGGTGTCCCACGCTGTTGTGCGCGGCCGCGGCGGCGGTACTACGGCTGAATCTGCCGGCCATGCAACTGGTCAACGTGCTGACGTCGCCGCTGCAACTGGCGCTGCTCGGGCCTTTCGCGCGGCTGGGCGGGCGAATGCTGCACCTGACGGCTGGGGCGCCGGCGCCATCGGGAGTGTGGCGGATGGCATTGTGGCTGGGAGCGGCGGCGCTGCACGCGGTGGCCGGATGGATTTCGATCGCGGCGCCGCTGGGAATTCTGGTATACCTGGCAGTAGCAATGACTCGAAGTGAGCTTCGCGAAGGGGAACAGATCGCATAATGCCGGATTTTCCCGAGGGGTTTCTGTGGGGCGCCGCCACGGCGGCACACCAGGTGGAAGGCAACAACATCAACAGCGATCTGTGGGTGCTGGAGCACGTGACGCCCACGCTTTTCGTGGAGCCATCGCTCGACGCCTGCGACCACTACAGCCGGTTCGCCAAAGACATCCGGCTGCTGGCTTCGCTGGGGCTGAACACCTACCGGTTTTCCATTGAGTGGGCGCGCATCGAACCGGAGCGCGGGGCGTTTTCGCACGCCGCGCTGGACCACTACCGGCGCGTCCTGGCGGCCTGCCACGATACCGACGTCACCCCCATGGTGACGTTTTATCACTTCAGCTCGCCGCGCTGGTTCGTGGGGCTGGGAGGTTGGGAAAACCGCGCCGCCGGCGATCTGTTCGTGCGTTACGCGGAGCGGGCGTCGCGGCACCTGGGCGACCTGATCCCCTACGCCACCACCTTCAACGAGCCGAATTTTCCGATGCAACTGCAATGGGTGCACAGCCTGGGCGTGTCGCTGCTCACGGTGCGCTCGATGCGCAACCACGCGGCGCGCGCCATTGGGGCGGATCACTTCGGCTGCTTTTTCCTGGGAAACGCCGAGAAGACGCAGGAAGCTATGATCGCGGCGCACCATCGCGCGCGCGCCGCCATGAAGGCGGGGCCGCGAGCATTCCCGGTGGGCGTCAACCTGTCGCTGCAGGATGAGCAGGCGGAGGGTCCCAAGAGCCAGCGCGACGCCAAGCGGGCGCAGGTCTACGAGCCGTGGCTGGCGGCGGCCAACGCCAGCGACTTCCTGGGCGTGCAGGCGTACACGCGGCAGCGCGTCGGCAAGGGGAAGGATCTGCCGCCGGAACCGGGCGTGGAACTGACGCAGATGGGGTACGAATACTGGCCGGAAGCGCTGGAGGCATGCATCCGCTACGCGGCCGGGAAGGTGCGCGTGCCCATCTACGTCACGGAAAACGGCGTGGCCACGGAGGACGACGAGCGGCGCATCGAATACATCCGGCGCGCGCTGGCGGGAGTGCGCAACTGCCTGGCGGACGGGATCGACGTGCGCGGCTACATCCACTGGTCGCTGATGGACAATCACGAGTGGATCATGGGCTACCGGCCGAAGTTCGGGCTGGTGGCGGTGAATCGCGATACGCAGGAGCGGACCATCAAGCCCAGCGGGCGGTATCTGGGTTCGATTGCGCGGCGGAACTCCATGCCGGAACCAACGGGGAAGTAGCCGGGCCGCCGGAAGACGCGAGAATCCGGTCGAGCAGTTCCGGGATCTCATAGACGGCCTGGTTGCGGGTGGCCAGGGCGCGCTCGCGAAATGCGGGATAGCGTTGCGGGTCGAGGAGAGTTTCCACGGCCTTGGGCATCTGGCGGAAGCCGCGGACGGTGACGCCCACTTGCCGTTCCTCGACCCAGCCGGCGTTGTAGCGCTCGTGCGCCAGAGTCCAGGCATTGCGCTGCACGATGACGGGCAGTCCCTTGGCCAGGGCTTCGCTGATGCTGCCGGGGCCGGGTTTGCCGATGAAGAAATCGGAGATCTCCATGTAGAGCGGGATGTCGCGCGTGAATCCCTCGATGAACATGGGAACGTGCGGCGTCATGGCGCGCAACTCGGCAGCGGCGCGCTCATGGCGTCCGCAAAGCAGAATCAACTGCGCGGGACTGCCGGGACGGTTGAGCGCGCGGGCGATCTTCACCATTTCCATGGAGCCTTCGCCGCCGAATAGGACCAGGCCGGTGGGCCGGCCGGGCTGGAGTCCGATGCGCACCAGTTCGGCCGAGCGGTCGGGATTGACGGGCGCGTAGAACCGAGGGTGCAGGATCATGCCGGAGGTGCGCAGAATGTGCGAATCGGCCACTCCCAGCAGCCGGGCTTGGGCGGCGGCGCGTTCCGACCCGCAGATGACGTATTGCTCCTGCCGCTCGATCCAGAAATGCGGCGGATAATCGGCGATGTCGGTGAGGATGGTGACGTAGGGCGTGCCGGGCCAGGCGCGGTCGAGAGCCTGTTTGAGGGCGCGGTTGTAGTGCGGGATGAGCGAGACCACCAGGTCGGGCCGGTTCTGCGACCATTGCTCCTCCAGCACTTTGACCTGCTTGCCATGCGACATGCGGATGATCAGGTGCATGAGCGGGATCAACTGCGCGGAGCCGAAGGTCCAGCCGTTGCGCAGCATGATGTTGTAAATGTCCTGGAACTGGATGCCGGTGGACTTGCGGATGAAATCGATGGAATCGAGCATCTCCTGAATGGAGAGCAGCGACACGTCCCAGGGGCGATTCTGTTCGCGAATGACCTCGCAGAGCGCATTGGCGGCGGCGCGGTGCCCGCCTCCGGAATCGATGTAGATGATGGCGATTTTGGGTCTCATCGTGGCCTTTCTGCTTTTGGGGTCTCCTGCAATAAAGACGAATTGGCGCGGGCGCCGGTTCGATTTGTCTGCTCCACCTGGGCGAGGCGGGCGCGGGCGTCGGCAAGCGAGGGCGCGTTGCCTTCGGGTTGCTGGGCGAGATAAATTCGCAGGTAGCGTTCGGCGCGGGGCAACTCGCGGCCGGAAGCCAGCAGGCGCGCGGCGGCGCGATAGAACGGAGTCAGATCGTCGGGCACGGCGGAGGAGGAGGCGGCGAGCACGGCGTCCAGCGCGGCCCAATCGGCGCGGGCGGCGTGGATCTCCGCGAGAAGCGAATAGGCGTCGACGCGGCCGGGATCGAGCGCGAGAGCCTCTTCGGCCGGCGGGCGGACGTCGGCGAATCGCGGCGTAGCGGCGTCCCGATAGAACTCGGCGAGGGCGATGCGGGCGCGATAGCTGGGCGGCTGAACTTCGGCCGCGCGGCGCAGCAGGGTTTCGGCTTCGGCGGTCTGTTTGCGAAATCCGGCGAGGCGCGCCTGGGCCAGAAATCCCGAGACCGCATCGATCTCGCGGAGATGGGAGGCGATGCCGGCGGCTTTGTGCGCGTCGCCGCCGATGAGGCCGGGCGCCAGCAGGTAAAACTCCAGAAGGTCGCGCCAGGCCTGCGTATCGCGCGGATCGAGCGCCAGGGCGCTATCGATCTCCTTGCGGAAACGGCGAGCCAGGAAGACTTGCTGGACTACGTTCGAGCGCTGCGCCATGACGCCGAGGCATTCGGCGACCTGGCGATGGTACTTGGCGGTGCGGCCATCGAGCGCCACGGCCTTTTCGGCGAGCGGCAGGGGCGACTCGGCGTCGCCGAACGCATTGCGGATCTGGGAGAGCAGGAAAGTGGCGAGCGGGTCGGCGGGGACATCGCGGAGGCGCGCTTCCACCAGGGTGCGGGCGCGTTTCCAGTGGCCGGCTTCGATGAGGCGCTCGGGCTCGGATGGAGCGGCTAAGGCGGCGCACACCAGGGACGCGATCAGCGCTGCGCGGAAAAAATGGATCACCCTGTCCGCTATTGTGCGGCATGGAGATTACACCGCGGTGACGAGCCGATTACGAGTGGTTGAGGATCCGGTTACGCGGTCACGACACAAAGAGCAAGCCGGGTCCTGGACGCAGGCCCGGCTGAATTGCGGGAGCGGAGATTCCTCAATGCGTGGCGGCGAGCACTGTCAGGGTGAAGGTGGTTGAGGAAGCGATGGCGCCGGAAGTGCCGGTGACGGTAATGGTGGCTGCGCCGAGGTGCGCCGAACTGGCCGCCGACAGGTTGAGCGTGGCGGATGTAGTCGCGGTAGCTGGACTGAAGGCGGCCGTAACGCCTGTTGGCAAGCCGGAGATGGTGAGCGAAACGGTGGAGGCAAAACCGGCCTGCGGCGAGATGGTAACTACGGCGACGGCGGAGCCGCCGGCGTAGATGTTGACATTGGCGGCCGTGGCGGTGAGCTTGAAGCTGGGCGCGGCGGCGATGGTGACGGCCACGGTGGTCTGCGCCGTAAGGGAGCCGGAGGTTGCCGCGATGGTAACGGTTGCCGGAACGACGGCGGCCGAGGCCGAGGCCGTCAGCGTGAGTTTACTGGTGGTAGCGGTGGATGAAGGACTGAAGGACGCCGTCACGCCATTGGGCAGCCCGGTGGCCGCGAGCGTCGTCGAGCCGCTGAACCCATTCGCCGGGATCACGGTGATGGTGGTCGATCCCGAAGCTCCTTGGGTGATGTTCAGGCTGGCCGGCGATGCCCCCAAAATGAAGCTGGGCGCGGCCTTGACGGTCAAACTCAGCGTGACCGATTCCGACAAAGTGCCGGAGGCGCCCTTCACGGTGACCGTGGATGTCCCCGGCGCGGCGGTGGGCGATGCGGTGAAGGTGACGGCGCCAGCGCCGAAGGACGCCGTGACGCCACTGGGCAATCCATTGGCGGCAAAGGTCGGCGTTCCGGTGAAGCCGTTCTGCGGGGTCACGGTAATGGTGGCGGTTCCCGACGCCCCTTGCGTGATGCTCAGGCTGGCCGGCGACGCGCCCAGCACAAAGCTGGAAGCGGCCTTGACGGTCACGCTCAGCGTGGTCCAGGCGGACAGCGTTCCCGAGATTCCGGTCACGGCGACGGTGAATACCGAGGGCCCCGCCGACGCTGCGGCGCTCAACGTCAAGGTGGTGGAAGTAGCGGTAGTTTGCGGACTGAAGGAGGCGGTGACGCCAGTGGGCAATCCGCTCACGAGCAGGATCGGCGAGGCGGTGAATCCGTTGAGCGGGTTTACGGTGATGCTGCTGGTTCCCGACGTCCCTTGCGTGATCGTCAGGCTGGCGGGCGACGCCGACAGGGTGAAGCTGGGAGCGGCCTTGATGGTCAGACCGATGCTGGTCGAGGCGGACAACGCGCCCGAAGTGCCGGTCACGGTGACCGTGGATGTCCCCTGCGCTGCCGTGGGCGAGGCGGTGAGCATCACAAAGTTGGCGCCGTAGGACGCGGTAACGCCCGTGGGCAACCCGCTTGCCAGCAGGGTGGGCAAGCCGGTGAATCCGTTCTGCGGGATCGCGGTGACGATGCTGGTTCCCGAGGATCCTTGCGTCAGGCTCAGGCTCGCGGGCGCCGCCGACAGAGTGAAGCTGGGAGCGACCGTGACGGTGAGACTGATGGTCGTGGAAGCCGACACTGCGCCCGCAGTTCCTTTCACGGTGATGGTGGCGATTTGCGGCGCGGCGCTGGAGGAGGCGGTCAAGGTCAGAGTGCTGCCTGTGGCGGAAGCTGCGGGAGCGAACGATGCGGTTACGCCGCTGGGCAATCCACTGGCCGCGAACGTCGCCGCGCCGGTGAAGCCGTTCAGCGGAGTGACGGTGATGACGCTGGTCTGCGACATCCCTTGCGTGAGCAGCAGGGCGGGCGGCGACGCGGCCAGGGTGAAGGCGGGAGCGGCCTTCACGGTCAAGCTGATGGCCGCGAACGCGGAGATTGCACCCGAAGCGCCAGTTACGGTAACGGTAGTGGTCCCCGGCGCGGCCGTGGCGCTGGCGGTGAGCGTCACGGTGCTGGTGGTGGAGGTTGTCGCCGGACTGAACGATGCCGTGACACCGCTCTGCAACCCGCCCGCCGCGAGCGTCGGCGAGCCGTTGAAGCCGTTCAGCGAAGTGACGGTGACGGTGCTGGTTCCCGAAGTCCCTTGCGTCACGCTCAGGCTGGCCGGCGACGCGGCCAAAGTGAAGGTGGGAGTTGCTTTCACCGTCAGACTAATGGTGGTCGACGCGGACAGTACGCCCCAGGTCCCCGTCACCGTGACGGTGGATGTCCCGGGCGGGGCCGTGGGCGCGGCGCTGAAGGTTACGGTACTGGTGGAGGCCGCGGTCCCCGCGCTGAAGGACGCCGTGACCCCGGCCGGCAACCCGCTAGCCGCGAGGGTCGGCGATCCCGTAAATCCGCCCAGCGCGCTCACCGTGATAGTGCTGGCTCCCGACGCGCCCTGGTTGACGTTCAGGCTGGCCGGCGACGCGGCCAAAGTGAAGCTGGGCGGGGCTTTCACGGTCACACTGACCGTCACCAGGGAGCCCAACGCGCCCGAGGCGCCGGTCACGATGGCGGTGTACGTGCCCGGCGTGGCAGCGGCCGCCGCGGAAAAAGTCGCCGTGCTGGAAGTGGCCGTCGTCGCCGGGCTGAACGAGACGGTGACGCCCGAAGGCAGACCCACGACGCTGAAGGCCACGGTGCCGCTGAAGCCGTTCTTCGGCGTCACGGTAATGAGGTCCGTCGCGCCGGCTCCCGGCGCCATACTTACGGCGGAGGCAGCGGCGGTCAACGTGAAGGAGGGCGGCGGCAGCGCCACGGTCAGGGTGATGGTAACCGTTTCGGTGAGGTTTGCCGATTTCCCGGTGACCGTGACCGTCGTGTTCCCCAGGGATGCGCTGGCCCCGGCGGTGAACGTCAGGGCGCTGGTGGTCGTCGCGCTCGCTGGGCTGAAAGAGGCTGTGACACCGGCCGGCAGACCGGTGACGGTCAACGCGACCGCGCTGGTAAACCCGTTCACGGGAACGACCGTGATCGAATCCGCGTTGCTGCCGCCGGGGTTCACGACGATCGGAGACACCGAGGCGGTCAGGCTGAAGCCGGGAGTCCCCAACACCTGCAGCGTCAGTCCCACGCTGGCATTGAGGCCGCCGGAAGCACCCTGCACGGAAATGGAATAAGAGCCGGGGACAGCCGCGTTGGATACGGCTAGGGTGAGGACAGTGGCGCCCGAGGCGCTGGTTGTGCCGAACGTGGCGGTCACCCCGTTGGGCAGCCCGCTCGCCGTCAGCTTGACGGCGCCGCTGAAACCGTTCTGCGCGTTCACCTGAATGGCGGCAGTTGTGCTGGCGCCAAGCGGCGACGACACCACCGCCGCGGAAGTCGTCAGAGTAAACGACGCGGCTCCGGGGAGCGAGATCAGATCGTTGATCAGGGATTGGCCGGCGGGCGTGCCCCACCCGGTCGCCAGATCGTAACCGGCGATCGCGGAGGCGCCATTGCTGCCGGTGGTGATGTCGTGCAGGTCGCTGGAATCATGGGAACCGTTGCCAATGGTATAGAGGGCCGGGTTGAGGAAGCCGGCCGCGGCCTTCTGGCTGGAGGCGGCCTGCTGATTGGCCAACGAAGTAAAACCGGCCCACAACGGCGCCGCCGCGCTGGTTCCACCGACTTCATAGCCGATTCCGTTATTGGCGATCAGGAAGATTTCGGGCGCCGCGAGCATGGCCACGTCGGGAATATTGCGCATGCTATTGGACCCGCCGGCCGCCGTCACGTTGGTGCCCTGCTGATAGGTGGGGATGGCGTACGTCGTGCTGACCCCGCCGCCGCTGCCGCTCCAGGCAGTCTCCGAAAGCCATGCCCCGCCCGGTCCGGTGGTGGTCAGAGCCGTGCCGCCGACCACCGTGACATTCGGATCGTCGGCCGGCGGCATGATGGCGCCGGTATATTTGCCGCTATCGCCCGAAGCCTGCAGGAACGACTGTCCCTGCGCGATCATTTCCTTGAAGATCTGCTCCGTGGTGGCGTTGATGGGGCTGAACGTCCAGGAACAGCTGATTTGCCGCGCAGTGTTGTCGGTGGCCGCGCGATTCAGTACATCGTTGGGGGTGAGCCCTTCGTACACCAACACGCTCGATCCTGGCGCCATGTATCCGGCCATGACGATGTCCAGGATCACTTCGATGTTGCCGCTCCCGGGAGCGCCGTTGAAGCCATCCAGCAGCACGGTTTGCGCGGGTACGACAGGAAGCCCCGCCTGCTTGAAGTTCGCCGTCAGGTCAGCCGCGTAATAACCGTCGAATTCGATCAGGCCGATGGTCTGCGCCGCGCCGGTCAGAGTAACACCCGGAGCGTAAGCGGCTCTAAAATCCTTACCGATAAATAGCGAATAGGGTCCCGATCCGGTTACCATGGGCGTCACGGAATTCAGGGGCGTCAGGTTCATATCCATGGGCGCCGGCAGCGCGAAGTTATCCAGGCCGCTAACATCCAACAGCTCTACATCCGCTTCCACGGACGGATCGCGATCGGGCGCGAAGAACTGTCCGCGCCGCGGATGCTGCCACGCCGTCATGGTCACGTGAAATGTCTGTTCGATGGCCGAAACCGGTCCGCTGACGTCCAGGATCATGCGATTCGCATGCGTTCCTGAAATCACAAATCCGTTCGCCCGGAAAAACCCGATGAGCGCGTTGTAATCCTTCTCGGTAGGGCCAAAACGCTCGGCGAACTCGGGGGCGCTCAAATACTGGCGATAGGCGGGACTGGTGGGATCCGCGACCTGCTCCACGAACAGGTTGAGATTCTCGGAATTGCGCAGCGGCAATCCGATGGCCAGGTTCAAGCGCGCCTGGGGAGACAGTGGGCCGAGCCGCCGGGATTGGTTGACGGCTTGCGGAACGTGGTTACGGAGTATCTGCCTGGGTGCGGCTTGCGCCGATCCCATCGCTACGATCAGCGCGGTGGCGGCGAGGACCGCGGGAACAGACCTCGAGTTCAGCATGGCTTGGAGTTCCTTTCGTGCGACAAGGGCATCGGCCGTGCGAACGCGGCCGTGCGACCGGAGCGGAGCTCTGGCAACAAGAATCGATGCTTGGCTTATCGGCCCGGAAAGGAGCTCTCGAGGAAGAAAAATTACTTAAGCGCTGTTAGTATAAGCGTGGCTGTCCACTTAGTGTCTGTAGCTTATACGACTAACTGATTTCACCTACTGATAGCGGTACAACTTGACTCGCTGGATGGCGCGATCGGGCGCCGACAGTCTCACGCCGCTGCCCGATTGCCCCATGGCGGCGACCGCCGCGATGTCATAGCGCAGAACGGAATCGTCGCCGCCGAGATAGCGGGTAACCACCCACTTGCCGTTTTCGAAATGGCCGTTTTCCTGGCGCGCAATCCCCGCGATGGGCGGGCCGGCGGTGTCGGGCGTAAACGTGATCTGCAGGTTATTTCCCGCCAGGTAGAATTCGTCGGGACCGGTGGCCATGAAGATGCCATAGCCGGTGGTATCCGGGACGGCGTTGGGCGTGCGACGATTGCGCGGCAGCCCGACGTTGAGGATATAGCCGCCCAATTTGATCTGCTGGTCGGGATTCTGACGATTGAGCGACGCCGCCGCGATGGCGCCTTTGGCCTGATGCTCCAAAATCATGGGCGCCAATTGCGCCAGCGTCTGGTAGGCCACCGGGAACGGTAGAGTTTCGACATCGGGAGCCGGCTGCGCGCCCGCCGGCGGCGGCGCCTCGGGACCGGATCCCATCAGGCGCGCCAGGTTGTCGATGCCGAACGGCGAGTAGCCGATGGAGCGGTACTGCCCGATGGCGTAGAAGGCATTGGCTGCCCCGCGCAGGTCGCCCGCCGATTCGGGCACGAAGAGCGGGTTGCCCGAACGGGTATAGCGGGCCACGATTCCGGGAAAGTCCGGCAGGTAGATGTCGGGGCACAGCAGGTCGACCGAGGGAGCGCCGGCGCGCCAGATGTCGTGATTGTGGGCCTGCGGACCGCCGCTGGGATAATCGCCCGGACCTTTGTCTTCCGGCTGCACGATCCAGGCATTGACGAACATGGGAATCGGGTACTCTTTCTTTCCCGCCTCGGCCACGGAGTTGATATAGCGCGCATAGTTCCAGGCCATGAAGATTTCGTCGGCCTTCTCGCCCTTGCCGAATACTTCCTCCCAGGTGCCCGATGGCTTGGCGCCGGCCGCGTCCCACACCTGGCGGAATTCCGGCAGCAGGCCGTCCCGGTGCTTTTGCAGGTACTCCATCAATTCGCCGGGAACCGGCTTGGCGAAGGCATCGTTGGCGGCCGGCGAGCGGTCGCGCGCGTCGCCCAGCACGCCCACCTCATTTTCCAGTTGCACCATGACCACGCGATGCGACGGATCGGCTTCGCGGGTGTGTTTCATCAGGGCGGCGAAGGCGCGGGCGTCGGCCTGCAGCGTATTGCGGCTCAGCGTGGAGAGGATCTCGACGGTTTTGCCGCCGCGGATCTGGGCGCGCGGGAAACGGTTCTGATCGGCCTTCACCCAGGCCGGGGCGAAGCTGGAGAGTCCATTCTTCCAACTGGCGAACCACAGCCACACGATGCGCACGTTGTACTGGCGCGCGCTGGCAATCAGCGTATCGATGAGCCGGAAGTCGTACTTGCCTTCCTCGGGCTCAATCCAGTCCCAGGAAACGCCCGTGAGCACGGTGTTCATGTGGACTTTGTTGGCCAGCACCGGCCACACCGCCTTCATGCGCGCGGCATCGGAGGAAACGGTATTGGAAAGCTCGCCGGCCAGCGCCAGGAACGGCTTGCCATCCACGATGAGTTGCGTGGCCTGGCCGCGCTTCTCCAGATGCGGGACCGCCGAATCGGCCGGCCGGGTCTGCGCCCACGCCGCCGAGGCCAGTGTGCACAGAAAGATGGGACCCAACGTCCGAACGTAGATCATGAGTTTTCGTCCGCCGCTCATTGTACCGAAATAGCGGCCTGCTGGAGCCGCTGTTACACTAATGTGAATGCTGCGATGCTTCACGCTGGCGGTGTTGGTCTGCTGCGTGCTCCGCGCCGAGACCGTCCTGGTTCTTCCATTCGCCAATCACTCCGCGGCGGCTAACCTCGACTGGATCGGCGAGAGCATCGCGGAAACCGTCCGTGATTCGCTCGCTTCCCAGGGACTGCTGGTGCTCGATCGCGAGGGGCGCCTGGAAGGATACCGGCGCCTGTCCCTGCGCCCCGGTACGGAACTCACGCGCGCTTCCATCATTAAGCTAGGCGAATCGCTGGATGCGTCGATCGTGATCTACGGCGAGTATCAGCAGCAGCCCGCCGGCGATGCCAAGGACGCGTCCAAGGGATCGCTGCGCCTGGTGGGGCGGGTTCTGGATCTCAAGCGGACGCGCCAGAGTCCGCCGTTCAGCCATTTCGGCGCACTGGAGGAACTGCCCGGCATGGAAGTGCAACTCGGCTGGGAGGCGCTGCGGCAGATCGAGTCCGACACGCCGGTCACGGAGGCGGAGTTTGCCCGGCTGCACCCCGCGGTCCGTCTCGACGCCATGGAGAGCTATGCGCGCGGCCTGATCGCTACCCTGCCCGAGCAGCGCCATCGCTTCTTCACGCAGGCCGCGCGACTGGACGACAAATTCTCGCAGCCCTGCCTCCAGCTCGGCAAGGAAGCTTGGGAACAGAAAGACTACAAGACGGCTGCCGGCTGGTTCCAACGCGTCTCGCTGGGCGATCCGCGCTATTACCAGGCGCAGTTCCTGATGGGGCTCAGCCGCTATTACGCGGGCGACGCCGCGGCCGCCGCGCAGTCCTTCCAGGTGGTGGCCGACGCCGTGCCCCTCAACGAGGTTTTCAACGACCTGGGCGCGGCACAGGTGCGCCGCAACGATCTGCCCGCGGCGATTGCCGCGTTTCGCAAAGCCATCGATGGCGACGACGCCGACCCCGACTACCACTTCAATCTCGGCTATGCGCTCTGGCGTCTGAAGGATTTCGACGGCGCCGTGGAGAGCCTGCGCGCCGCCTTGGAGCGCGACGCCAACGATACCGAAGCCACTACTCTGCTGGGCCGCGCGCTCAAACAGGAGGGCCCTCGTCCCGGCGACCCGCGCAGCGAAGGCCGCCAGCGCGTGAAGACCAACTTCGACGAATTTGCCTACCGCCAACTGCAGGCCGAACTGGCCACCCGGAAGGAATGAGCGTCCTTATGCCCGCCAACTTCAAAGCTGAGCTGGTCGCCTGCCTGGGCCAACCGGTTTCCGAAAACCCCACAGGCGTGATGCAGGAGGCGGCATTTCGCGCGCTCGGGCTGAACTGGCGATATCTCACCGTGGAAGTGGCACCGGCGGGGCTCGCCGACGCCATCCGCGGAGTGCGCGCCTTCGGCATGCGCGGCATAAACCTCACTATCCCGCACAAAGTCGCCGTCATCCCGTACCTCGATGAGATTGCGCCCGAGGCCGCGACCATCGGCGCCGTGAATACCGTGCGCCGCGAAGGCGACCGCCTGATCGGCGAAAATACCGATGGCAAAGGCTTCCTGCGCGGGGTCCGTGTGGATGCCGGGGTGTCGCCGGCGGGCAAGCGGGCTATCGTCCTGGGCGCCGGAGGTGCGGCGCGCGCCATCGCGACGGAACTGGCGCTGGCGGACGTGGCCGATCTGCTGGTGGTGAACCGATCGGTGGAACGCGGCCGCGCCATGGTGGACGATCTGGCGCGGAAGACCGGCCGGCCCATGCGCTTCGCGCCGTGGAACGGCGCCTACGCGATCCCCGGCGATGCCGATTTACTGGTGAATGCCACGTCGATCGGCCTCTATCCCGATATCGACGCCATGCCGCCGGTCGATCTGGCGGGTGCGCAGCGGAGCCTGCTGGTGTGCGACGCGGTGTTCAATCCGCCCGAGACGCGCCTGCTGGCCGCGGCCCGCGCGCGCGGCCTGGCGGTGTTGGACGGTCTCTCGATGCTGGTGTATCAGGGCGTCATCGGGTTCCAGCTGTGGACCGGCGAGATTCCGCCGCAGGACGTGATGAAGCAGGCGCTGCGCGCGGCGCTGGGGCTGGAGTAGCGCGGTGCGCCGCATGCTGGTCAGCTCCTCGATCCTTCTGGTTGTCCTGGCGATTGTTTGGCTACGGCTGGGCCGGCGGATCACCCTTCTGCTCGACCGGGTAACGACGGTGGGCGCGCGCTCGCTGCCCGTGACGGCGATTCAATATGAGGGAGGCGGCTTCCGCATCGGCGAAGAGTCTTTGACCTTCGGAACCACTACCAACCTGGGATTCGATCTGGTGCTGGCCTCCGACGCCGCGAACCGCGTGCTGCTATCGAACGCATACCATGACTTTACTCTGGGTCCGCGGACCAACCCCGTGGATTCATCCGGGCGTCCGGAGATCGACATCGTCGCCGAAGCGGGAGACGAGGTATCGCTGACCGTCAGCCGCAGCGCGTTGCCATGGCCGACGCCCTTAGAGTTTTCCATTCTCGGCGGAAGTTCCCCGTGGTGGAGACGATACGCGTATTACCGGCTGGTCTGGAAGAAGCTTTCGGGAGCGACGCTACGAATGACCTGGCGTTACGGGCAGCGGTTTGATTCGCGAGGCGGCTGGTCGGCGCCCGTCATGCAGTGGGACTCTCGCACGGGCTTGCTGGCGGTGGATATCCAGCCGGCCGCGGGCCACGCGGGGGATTCCATCCTGGGTACCATCGTCCAATACATCGGCCGGACCAAGGGCTGGAATCGCAGTGAATATCGCGTTGTGGGCCGTGGTCCCTGTCCCGACGGGAAGAGCGACGTCTTCTCGGTGATGTTTCTGGAAGACGAGCGCCATCCTCACCCCGGGGCTGGGAAGTCGGTGGAGCTGTACCTCGATCGGGAGTCGCACCGGGTCACGCGGGAGTGCGGATGGCAATAACTCCTAACTCCTAATTGCTGACTCCCTCTTCCTATGCCGCGCACTCGCCGCGGCCCAATTGCAGCGAGTAGGCTTCGTCGCCGCCCGGTCATGACCTACATCAACGCCCGGCGGGCCGAGTGGCCGGCAGCGGATTTCATTGTGGGCAATCCGCCGTTTCTCGGCAACTGGAGAATGCGCGGCGAACTCGGCGACGGGTACACCGAGACGCTTCGCTCGGTCTATAGTGAGGTCCCGGAAACGGCCGATTACGTGATGTACTGGTGGCACCGCGCCGCTGAACGCGTCCGCGCTGGGCAGACGCGGCGCTTTGGCTTCATCACCACCAATAGCCTGCGCCAGACCTTCCAGCGCCGCGTGATGACTCCGCACCTCACCGACGCGTCGACTCCGGCGTCGCTGGTTTTCGCCATCCCGGATCATCCGTGGGTGGATTCCGCCGACGGCGCCGCGGTACGGATTGCCATGACCGTGGCCGAGGCTGGTAAACGCGAAGGACGCCTCCTGCGGGTGGAGTCCGAGGAATCGGGAGAAGACGAAAGCGCGGTCAAGGTTGAGTTCTCGGAGCGCTTCGGATTGATTCATTCCGACCTGACGATTGGACCGAACACGACTTTGGCTGTTGCGCTGAGAGCTAATGAAGGGCTCAGTTGCCCCGGTGTGAAACTGCACGGCGCGGGCTTCATTGTCACTCCGGAGAAGGCCCGCGAGCTCGGTTTGGGCAGGATCCCGGGCCTGGATCAACATATTCGGGAGTACCGGAACGGCCGCGACATCACGTCACGCCCTCGCGGCGTGATGGTGATCGATCTCTTCGGTTTATCGGCCTCAGAGGTTCGGGACAGGTTTCTCGCTGTCTACCAACATGTGGTTGATCACGTGAAGTCGGAGCGGGACCAAAACAACTGCCCCACCTACCGCGACAACTGGTGGATCCACGGCGAGCCGCGCGCCCACTTCCGGCCTGCGCTGAGGGGACTACGCCGCTATGTCGCTACAGTCGAAACCTCCAAGCACCGGTTTTTCGTCTTCCTTGACGCGTCCGTCCTTCCCGACAATATGTTGGTCAACATCGCGACCAGTGACGCGTACGTCCTCGGCGTCCTTTCGAGCCGTATTCACGTCGCGTGGGCCCTGGCAGCTGGTGGACGACTCGGTTTCGGAAACGACCCTCGCTACAACAAGACCCGCTGCTTCGAGCCCTTCCCTTTTCCCGAGGCCTCCGAGCCGCAGCGCGAGCGCATCCGATTCCTCGGCGAACAACTCGACGCGCATCGCAAACGCCGCCAGGAAGCGCATCCCAACCTAACGATGACCGAGATGTACAACGTCCTCGATGAGCTGCGCGCAGGGGAACCGCTGAGCGCCGCAAGCCAATTGATCCACGACCACGGCCTGATCTCGGTTCTCCGCGGCATCCACGACGACCTCGACTGCGCTGTCGCCGAGGCGTACGGGTGGGCGCCGGAACTGCCGACCGAGGATATCTTGTTCCGGCTTGTGGAACTCAACGCCGCTCGCGCGGCCGAAGAGCGCGCCGGGCTGGTCCGCTGGCTCCGGCCGGAATTCCAGAGGACCACCGGGGTTCAGACCGGCCTGGATGTTGAGATGGAGGAGGAAGAACAGCGTCCCACCCGCGCCGGTCGCGCTCCCTGGCCGCCGACCCTTCCCGAGCGGGTCCGCGCGGTGCGCGATTACCTGATGCAGACGCCGTCCCCGGTCGCACCCGAAGTGGTTGCTCGCAGTTTCCTGCGCGCTCGCATCCCCGAAGTTACAGCGATCTTGGAGACGCTGACCGCTCTTGGGCGGGCTAGCAGGGATGAGGCCGGCTACCATGCGTGACGAATCGGGCCCCTCGAGCGTGAAGCGGAGACGCCGAGTCCGAAATTGCGGGCCTTTCCGCGGTTCGCTATCCTGGAACCTGCAGACCTGAATCCTCGTATGCCGAAGGTGCCCGCCGGAGTAGTGAGACAATCCGAAATCGCCGAAGCGGTCGCCGAAGTGGAACGGTCATTGGCTCCCGATGTGGCGCACATCCGCTATGAAATCGCGACCGACTGGAGCGGCGACTGGGCGATCTACTTTCGCGTGGTGCTGTCTGACGAGGCCAGCCAACAGCGACTGCGGGACATTGCTACAAAGGTAGTGGGGCGCTTAGCCGATCGGCTGGATTTCCAGGCGCTGGATCTCTTCCCGTATCATCATTTCAGGAACGAGTCCGAGCAAGCCGTGCTCCGCGATGCGGCGTGGGCGTAGGACGATGGCGTTCGCCGAAGATCTGCTCAACGACGCCCACCATCTTGCGGCGAGAGGTGGAAAGTCCCCAAGGCAATCCAGCCTGCGCCGGGGCGTTTCAACCGCCTATTATGCTTTGTTCCATTTGCTCATAGCCGATTTCGTCGTCAATTGGAAGACCAAGGACCAGCGGGCACGCCTTGGCCGCATGTTCGAGCATAGGAAAATGAGTCAGGCCATATTTAGGTTCAAGAGTGGGACGCTAAACCCGGTCGAGGCAGATCTGCAAACGGTAATTGCCGCGTTCGCTCAGTTGCAAGACGATAGATACACAGCCGACTATGACGTTGGAACGATCTGGTCGCGGACCGACATCGCGAGCACATTGGCGATCGCGGAAGCATTCGTGGCATGGCGGCGTATTCGGAAAGAGAAGATAGCGCAGGATCATCTCATGACAATGTTTGGCGCACGCCGCGCGTAACGACTGTCGATCTTCGAGTCCCAGCTTTCCTACGCCGCGCACTCGCCGCGGCCCAATTGCAGCGAGTAGGCTTCGTCGTCGCCCCAATCCTGATAGATCTCGGGAAACAGTTCGGCGGGCTTGGCCAGATCGTTGGTCATCAGGCGGAAGGTCTCCGCTTTGTGACGCATCACGTACTGGCGGAAGCTCTCGCCCTGGCGGCGATGCGCCGTGAAGTGATCGAGAATCCGTGTGACCGCGGTGGGCGCCAGGCGCGCGGGAATCGACTGCACGGCCAGGCCGAAGCGCATCACTCCCTGCTCGTCGTAGCCGCCACCCAGCAGCATCAGGTAGTACGGCACTTCCTTGCCATCGATCTTGCGGGCGTTGCCGTAGAAGCCGAAATCGGCGATCCAATGCTGGCCGCAGGAATTCGGGCAGCCGCTCACCTTGATGGAGAGGCGCTGTACTTGGGGATCGTCATAGCCAGCCACGGCCTGCGCCAGCGCGGCGCCCAGATTCATCGACTTGGTCAGCGCCAGGTTGCAGGAGTACGCGCCGGGGCAGGTGGTGACGTCGTCAATGTGGCGCGCGCCGGATTCCGCCAGGCCGATCTCGTCGAGCGCCGCATACACCTTCGGCAGGCGGCCGAGCGGCAGGTACGCCAACACCAGGTTCTGGTCGATGCCGATGCGCACCAGGCCGTCGCCTGCCGCGGCCGCGATCCGCGCTACGCCGCGCAACTGGTCCGCGGTCAGGTTCCCCTGGTCGACGCGCACCACCGCCGCCGAGTAGCCGGTCTGCCGCTGCTGGCGGACATTGCTGCGGCGCCACTCGTCGTAATTGCGGTCGCCGGTCGACCCGCCGCCCACCACGGGCAGCAGCGACCCGTCGCCCAGCGGCTCAGGCTGCGACTGGTAGCCGCCGAATCCTTCCGGCACCAGCTCCGGCCAGGCGATTCCGCCGTGCTCCAGCACCGCGGCGTATTCCTTGTCGATCTGCTCCTTCAGCCAGGCGAAACCGCGCTCGCGCATCACGAATTTCATGCGCGCTTTGTTCTTGTTCTCGCGATTGCCGTAGCGGTTGAAGACGCGGATGACCGCCTCGCAGCGGTTCAGAAGCCGCTCTTCGGGGACGAACTCGTCGAGCAGTTGCGCTTCGGTGGGCAGCGGACCCAGTCCACCGCCGACGATCATGCGGAAGCCGCGCCGGCCGTCGCGAACCACGGCTCGCAGGCCGATATCGTTGATGGCGCCCGCGATGCAATCGTGGCCGGCGCAGCCGTCGAAAGCGATCTTGAACTTGCGCGGCAGGTTGCCGGTGAGGTCTTTGCGCAGGAAGGCGTAGGCGATGCGTTGCGCGTAGGGCCGCACGTCGAAGACTTCGTCGTGGGCGATTCCGGCCCACACGCAGGTGGTCACGTTGCGCACCGTGTTGTAGCAGGCTTCGCGGTTAGTGAGGCCGGCGTCGGCCATGAGGTGCATGAGGTCGGCGACGCGGGCCAGGGGGACGAAGTGATACTGGATATTCTGACGGGTGGTGAGGTGTCCGCGGCCGCCGCCGAATTCCTCGGCGATGCGCGAGAGTTGCTCCATCTGCCGCGAGGTGACCAGGCCGCCGGGCAGCTTGCAGCGGACCATCTGGACACCCGCTTGCCGCTGCCCATAGATGCCGTGCTTCAGTCGGAAGGGGCGGAAGTCATCCTCCGAGATGGCGCCGGACAGGAACTGCGCGGCCCGCTCGCGGAACGTTTCAATTTCCTGGCGAACCACGCGATCATGTTCAATTTCAAAGACTTCCCGTTGTTCCAGTAACTCTTCCGCGGCTAGAGCCATAAATCACCTAATCTGTGATAGAGATTCATCTACCTGTACTCTATAGAGATTAGCGGATTGGCACGGAAGATGCAATTCAGGCGCTCGAGGCCGTAAAAAAGTTTACGGCCCGCGCGTTACTGTTTCTTGGTTTGGCTGAGCTTGCGGTAGTACTCGGCCACGGCGTCCAGGTAGCCTTCGGGAATCGGCTGATTCCCGGGACTGCGTACGGTGCCGCCGCCGGCGGTGGCGTCCACTTTGCGGCGCAATTCGAGCTCCACCTGCTCGACGTTGGCCAGGGCCGCCTGGATGCGCTCGGCCAGTAGCGGGTCGTTGGTGAAGTGCGTGGGATCGAACTGGCGCAGATCGCGAATCACGTTCTGGATGTCGCGCTGGGTGTTCTGATCGTCCTTGAACTGCTGCTGCAACTGGCCCAGGTTCTGCAGAGTGTCGCGATAGAACTGGCCGTAATCCTGACCGTTCCAGGGTCCGCCCCAGGCTCCGCCGTTGTTCCAGATGCTGCCGCCGGGGCCATAATTGCCGCCGTTCTGCTGGCCGCCCTGCCCGTTTTGGGTCTGGCCGCCCTGGCGCGCCCCGGCTTGCTGACCGCCCTGCTGCTGTCCGCCAGCCTGCTGTCCGCCGCCTTGTTGTCCGCCTTGCTGTTGACCCCCAGCTTGTTGACCGCCCTGCTGCTGACCGCCAGCCTGCTGGCCACCTTGCTGTTGCCCGCCTGGTTGCTGGCCCTGCTGGCCGTTGCGGCCCGGTTGCTGGCCGTTTTGTCCGGCCTGCCGCTGGCCACCCGCGCCCTGTTGCGCGGCTTGCAGCATCTGGCGCATGTGCTCGAGCTGGCTGAGCGTGGCCTCCACTGCCTTATCGTCCTGGCCGTTTTTGTTCTGGCCGGCGCCCAGCGCCTGCTGCACCGCTTTCAACTCTTCGCGCAATTGATTGAGCCCGGCGGTGATCTGCGGCTCCGACATCACCGCGTACTCGCCGATTCCCCGGCGGATCCACTCCGAGTTGCGCTGCATATCGCGCGTCAATTCCTGCTGCTGCATGTTGCCCAGCGCATCGCGCATCTTGGACGACGCCTGGCGCTGCGTGGACTGCAGATCGCGCGCCGCGTTCTGCATGTCCTGTTCGAGCTTCTTGAGGTTGGCGATTTCCTTGTCCTTCGAATCCGCCAATTGCCCCGCCTGTTGGCGATTAGGACTATTGTCGTTGCCGTAGGCCTTGCGCATCTGGCCTTCGAATTCCTGCTGCTGGCGCGCCAGATCGTCGGCCTGGCGGACGATATCGTCCACCTGGCTGGTGGCCTGCTGGCCCTTCATGCCGGCGATGGACTGCTCGGCTTCCTTGAGCCGGTCGGCGGCCCGTTGCTGCGCCGCGCGCGCTTGCGGCGTTCCCGCCTGCTGCGAGGAGTTGGCGCTGCGCATGTCGTCGAGCGATTGCTGCAACTGCTCCAGCGCTTTATTGAGAACCGCGGCATCGGCGCCCTGCAATCGCTGATTCTGCTGCTGTCGCTGTTGCTGTTGCTGACCCGGCTGTCCGGTCTGTCCCTGGGCCATCTGGGAGAGGCGCTGCATGTCGCTCTGTTGACCTTGCTGGCCGCCCTGTTGTTGGCCCGTCTGCTGTTGCCCGCCCGATTGCTGGCCTCCGGACTGCTGGCCGCCCGACTGCTGCCCCCCGGCTTGCTGGCCGCCCTGCTGTTGGCCGCCTTTTTGCTGCTGACCCTGCTGACCCTGCTGTCCGTCGCGGCTCAACTGCTGCTGGCCGCGCTGCAATTGCTCCATCTGCTGGCGGAGCTGTTCGGCTTCGCGCCGCAATTCTTCCTGCTGCCAGCGTTGTTGTGCGGTCTGCTGGGGATTGTTCTTCTGCTGGTCGGCCAGTTCCTGCTGCCGTTTGGCCAGATCCTGAAGCTTCTGCAGGGCTTCATCCACCTGCCGCTGCTTCTGGTCGGCCGACTGGTTCTGGTGCGCGCCTTCGTACTGGTTTTTCTCGGTGTCCAGTTCCAGATCGAAGAGCCCTTCCAGGTCGCGCGTCGCTCCGTTGCCGCCGCCACCACCGCCGCCGCCTCCACCCTGGCGGCCGAAGGCCACCTGGATGTCGCGGAAGGTGGCTTCGGCGCGCAGCAGGTCGGCCAGCGCGCGCTGTTCCGGCGCCAGTGCGTCCTGCCACTTGGCCGCCTTCAATTTGTCGGCGGCCGGCTGCATTTCGGCCGCCGCCTTCTCCATGTCGTCCACAAAGCTCTTGAACGAATCGCCGGCGTCTTCCAACTGGCGCGCCTTCATGCGTTCCGCCAGCGAATTGGCCTGCTCTTTCAACTTCTGCTGCACCTGCGAAAGGAACGCCGCATTCTCGGCGTCGGATGCCTTGGCGCCCTGGCCCTTGGCCTGGTTCCAGGTGGCCGTGATGATCTCTTTCTGACGCTTGGAAATCTGGTCCTGCTGGCCGTCCTGGTCGTCGTCTCCCGCCCCGCCGCCGCCACCGCCGCCATCCTGCTGCGACTGCGTGTAGTTCCGCTCGAAGGGCTGCGCTTCAATGAAGAACATGTCGGTGTTGGTGGTCTGCCGCGCGTCCTTGGCTACGGCGTAGAGGCTCACGATATCGCCCGGCACCGTCTTGAAGTCTTCGAGCGCGATGGTGGTGCTGGCGGACGACGTCTTACCGTCCTTCGATTGCAGCAGCGAAACGGTCTTTTCGGGACCGCCGTTCACGGAGTAATGCAGCTCCACGCTCTTCAATCCGAAATCGTCCTTGGCGTCCACCGCGACGGTGACTTCCTCAATCGGCGAGGCGCGGAAATCGCGGCCCGGGCGCGTGATCTTCACGTCCGGCGGACGATCCTTCATGGCCTCGATGAAGTAATCTTCGCTGAGGCGGACATCTTCGCCGTTCTCGATGGCGGCCACGTGGTACATGCCGTCCTTCTGGATCGGTACGCTGGCCGCCAGCATGCCGTTGCCGGCGGAACGCAGGTAGATTTTGGAACCGTCGTCCATCATCAGGATGCCGCCGGAGAGCGGCCGGTCGGTGACGACGTCCACTTCGGCGGTGGTGCCCTCGACGGCTCGCAGATCGCCGCCCGGGTCCTCCACCACGTCCTTCATTCCCAGCCAGGAGGGATAGTGATAGGTCACGCGGACTTTCTTCACGCCGGGCAGGTCCACCACGTTCAATTTATACGTGGGCGACCGCACGCCGCCGGCTTCCACGTAGTACTCCAGCGTTTCGGGAACACCCGCGATCAGGAACTGGTACGCCGAACTGCCCGATTCGGTGCGCATCTCGGCCTGTTCCCACTGCGAGGCGCTGGCGTATTTCGCGAAGAAGCGGACGCGCGGCGCGGTGAACCCCACCAGTTGGGCGGCGATCACCTGGTCGGCACGCTTGCGGATGGTGCGATTGCCCGGGTCCACCTTGATGTTGTAATACGGCTTGATCTCGCCCTTGGGCAACCCCGCCCACAGGAGCGACGTGCCATACCCCATTGGCCCCGGAGTATTGCCCAGCCAAAACAGCAGCAGCACCGCGGCCACGGCGGCTGAGCCGAAACTGAAAATCCACGACGTCTTGGCGACGTGCGTGGGATGCGCTTGCTGCGCCACCACCAGGGCATCGTCGGCCAGCAGCGGCA
>Ga0181529_10000169_pt1 | contig 93814 bp, 79 predicted proteins | sample PEATcosm2014_Bin_36_FD_119763 | JGI IMG/M metagenome (GOLD analysis project Ga0181529, IMG submission 119763) | Peatland microbial communities from MTU Mesocosm Facility, Houghton, MI, USA - PEATcosm2014_Bin10_30_metaG | ecosystem: Environmental > Terrestrial > Soil > Wetlands > Peat | place...
CCGAAGAAGGGACTCGAACCCCCACACCCTTGCGAGTACGTGGACCTGAACCACGCGCGTCTGCCAATTCCGCCACTTCGGCACAGTACACAGGTCCAGCGTTCTCCACTGAACCGGCAGCAATTCTGAGTCTCGCAAATGCGGGACCTTGTGTCAAATCCGGGCGCACTAAACAGGCCGGGAGGGCAGGGGCTTCTGTGCTATCCCACCCTTGCCACACGCCACAAAACACAGATCCTTCGGCTTCGCTCAGGAGTGGCAAGGATGGGGCACCAGGAGTCTCTGGGAACTTGTTGAAAATCCAACTCGGACCAGAAAATCAGTCCTCAGGGGTTAAACAGGCTGCGGAAAAACTCGGGGTTGCGGGTGAAATTGGCGGAAAGAGTCCTTCCGTGGCTAAAGCCAGCATTGATTCTGTTGGCTTTATGCGGGGGTTGAAACCCCCGCCTCCCTCCGGAATCTTCGATTTACAACTGTAGTACTAGACCAGCTTGGCGTCGAGCGTGATTTCCGTGTTGTTGGCGAAGAGCTTCGAGATGGGGCAGCCGGCCTTGGCGCTGGCCGCGGCCTTGGCGAAGACTTCCGGGGAAGCGCCGGGAACGCTGGCCGTGGTGGTGAGCGCGATGCGGGTGATGGCGAAGCCGCCCTCGACCTTGCCCAGCGAGACAGCCGCCTGGGTTTCAATCTTCTGAGGCGTCAGCCCCGCGCCGCCCAACTCCGCGCCCAGGGCCATCGAGAAGCAACTGGCATGGGCCGCGGCAATCAATTCCTCGGGCGTGGTGCCCGCGTTGGCGCCTTCAAAGCGCGTGGCGAACGAGTAGTTCGCGTTGCTCAGCACGCCTGTCGCCGTGGAGATCGTGCCTTTGCCTTCCTTGAGTGAACCTGTCCAAACCGCACTTGCCTTGCTTGCCATTGTTCCTCCTTGGGGGTTGATTGGATGGTTGCGAATTGCGTTGCCGGATGCGATCCGGCAGATTGCCTGACGTGTATTCGATGCGTTCAAGGCGCGCCAGGATGCGTTCATGCCCCATCCTTTTCGTGATAAGGCGGCGAAAAGGATGGGGCATGGCGTTGCTGCGGGGTTTCTCGGTGATTAGAGTGTTTTTCCTGTTGGTGTAGAGTACGGCGTGGACCGGGAGGTCCACGCTACAGCCGGCCAGGAGGCCGGCGCTACACCTGTTGTCTGGGCTACCTGTTGCCGGGGCTACCTGTTCTTGCAGCGACCGGCAACCTTGAGCCAAGCAGGAGATCCACTCTATACCAACAGGCAAAACGTCTAGTGAGCGCGGCTGGCCTTGCGGACGGCCTCGAACTCGTCGCCGGGGAGCCATTCGATGGTCTTGGGCTGCTGGCTGGCCAGCCAGCCCAGCACAAGGCCGAACCGCGCCATCTTGGCGTTGCCACGGAAGTCCCAGTCGGCGTGGTACTCGTCGGAGGGCTGGTGGTAATGGTGCTTCACGAAGTCCATGCCCTGTTGCTGTCCCCAGGCTTTATCGTGCCCCTCGAAGAGACTGCCCTGGTCGATGGAGAAGGCGGGAATGCCTGTCCGGGCCAGCGAGAAATGATCGGAGCGGTAGCTACCGCCGCCATCGTGTTCGGGCTCGGGTTCGAGGGCCAGATCGAAGTCTTTGGCCACTGTCAGCACCGTGGGCCAGAAGTCAATGCGCTTGGCGTTGCCGAGGTTCACCGAGCGGGGAATCCCGAGGGGCAGCAGCATATCGTAGTTCAGGTCCAGCGCAAATTGCCCAACGGGAACCGGCGGGTGAAGGCCCAGGTATTCCGAGCCCAGCAGGCCCTGCTCCTCGGCGGTGACGGAGGCAAAGTAGACCGCATGGGGCGGACGCACGGGCGACTCGGCAAAGGCCCGGGCCAGTTCGAGAAGGATGCCGCAGCCGGTGCCGTTGTCAGCCGCGCCGTTGAATATGTTGTCGCCCTTGAGGCTGGGGTCGATGCCGAGATGATCGTAGTGCGCGGTATAAAGCACCGCCTGGTTGTCCACGCTTGCGCCGGGCACGCGGCCCACCACGTTCGCGCTGACGTAGCGCCGGACGCGGCTTTCAATGTGCGCGCGCAGCCTGACGGGAAGTTCAATGGCGTGAAAGGCGCCGGGCTTGCCTGCCTGGTCGATGGCCTGATCGAGATCGCCAAGGCCAGCCAGCGTCAGCAGCCGCTGGGCCACAGGGTGCTGAATCCAGGCCGCGGCGCGCAGCGTGGCGCTGGGATCGTTCTGTAGATAGCTCTTCTCGACAGCCTGCGAGTTGCGCACTACCTCCCAGCCGTAGGCGGCCAGATCCGTGCGGTGAATCAACAGCACGCCCACCGCTCCCCGGCGCGCGGCTTCTTCGTACTTGTAAGTCCAGCGGCCGTAGTAGGTGAGCGCCTTGCCCTTGAAGAATTTTGGGTCGTTGGAAGGAGGCTCGTTGACGATCATCAGGGCAATCTTGCCCTTCAGGTCAACGCCGGCGTAGTCGTCCCAGTTGTACTCCGGCGCATGAATGCCGTAGCCCACAAAGACGATGGGCGCGTCGAAGTCTGCGCTCTCCTGCCCGGTCTGGTCCTTGGCAACAATCTCTGTCCCGTAGGCGAGGTCGATGGACTGGCCCGTGGCGGGCACGAGCGAAAATTTTGTCTTGTCCTCGACGGTATGCACCGCGTAAAGCGGAACGCGCTGAAAGTAAGTGCCGTTGTCGCCCGCCGGCTCAACGCCAGCCAGGGCAAACTGCGTGGCAATGTACTCGGCGGCCAGTTCGCCGCCGCGCATGCCGGGGCCGCGGCCCTCCAGCAGATCGAGCGAAAGAAAACGCACGTGGGCGCGAATTTTTTCGGGGTTGATGGAAGCAGCGGCGGCGCGTGCGGCCGGCGGCAGACCGGCAACCTTAGGAACCGTATTGGCGGCGGGCTGTTGGGCGTGAACGAAGGGTATGGCCGCAATGCCTGCGGCCACGACGGCTAAAACCAGCTTGCTGTGCATGGAATCTCCCGGTTGGTATCGAGCTAAAAATACAGGCGCGTTCAACAGCACGCCTCAATCGACCCTTTAGAGTACGTCGTCCTCGTCCTGCTGGGCAATGGCGTCGAGCGGCGCGGCAGCCAGCAGATGCAAGCGTGCGAGCGCCTTGCGGGTCAGCCCGGTGAGCGCCATGGTTGCCGCCTCGCCCAGCGGAACCCAGCGCCGCAAGCCGCCTGTTACGGTCATCGCGTCGAGGTCGTCTTCAAAAACCGTGCGGATGCGGACGTAGTAGTTCACCTGCATGATGGCGTGGCGCAAGGTCAGGCGCAGCTCCTCTTCGGGGACGGCGGATTCGGTGAGGGCGGGCAGTTCCCATAGCCCCGGCATCACGGTCAGCGAAGCCGGCCGCTGCTCCAGCAGCACTTCGCGGTGCGCCTGGCCAGCCTGCCGCCCGGTGCGCACTGAGAGCGCGTAGGCCACCTCGCGGGCAATCATCGGCGGCCGCGGCGCGGTCTGGTGCTCGCCCTGGGTCTTGCAGTCGTCGGCTATCGGACAGACGAGGCACTGCGGATTGCGCGGCAGGCAGAGGGTGGCGCCCAGTTCCATCAGCGCCTGGTTCGAATCTCCCGGCTGCTGCGGAGAAATCAGCTCGGCGGCCAGCTCCTCGATCTTGTGCCGGACCACGGCGCCGCCGCCCGCGCGGCTGCCGGCCTCCCAGCCTTCCAATCGGCAGAGTACCCGCTCGACGTTGCCATCCACCACGGCCACCCGCTCGCCGTGGGCGATGCTGGCGACGGCCGCTGCCGTGTAGGCTCCAATGCCCGGCAGCAGGCGCAGTTCCTCCGCCGTTTGCGGCAGGTTGCCCTGGTTGTGGTTGGCTACAAACTGCGCCGTTTTGTGCAGCATGCGCGCCCGCCGGTAGTAGCCCAGCCCGCTCCACAAGGCCAGTACCTCTTCTTCCGGCGCTAGCGCCAGCGAAACCAGCGTGGGAAACCGCGCCATGAAGGCCTGGTAGCGCTCCACCACCACCGCTACGCGGGTCTGTTGCAGCATGACCTCCGAAACCCAGATGGCGTAGGGATCCCGATTGCGCCGCCAGGGAAGGTCGCGCCGACAGCGCTCGTACCACTCCAGCAGCCGTCCGCGCACCCTGGCGATTTTCTCCGGGTTCCGGTCCTGCTCGCCCATGCGCACAGCTTATCAGGCTGCGGAAAAATTCGTCCGGTAAAATGAAGCAGCTTTCGCCATGGAGGCCAAGGGGCAGGGCTACTACCTGTGATTCGCGTCTGCAAATGAGATGCGTCTGCCCTGCGAAGACAGTTGCCGCAATTGACCCGGCCGGGCTGCCTTCCTACAATCAAGCTACATTCTTCTTCCGCTGCGAATGACCCTCTCCGCGCTCATCATCGACGACGAACAACTGGCTCGCGAGGAGTTGAAGTACCTGCTCGGCCAGGTGGGCGGCGTGGAGGTGGTGGCGCAGGGAGCCAACGGCATCGAGGCCGTGGACCTGATCGAGGAGCACCATCCCGATATGGTCTTTCTGGATGTGCAGATGCCGGGGCTGGACGGCTTTGCGGTCATCCAGAAGCTGATGGATCACAGGTCAAAGGCCGGCGCGGAGGCTGAACCGCTGCCGCAGATCGTCTTTGCCACGGCATACGACCAGTACGCCGTGCACGCCTTCGATGTGAACGCGGTGGATTACCTGCTGAAGCCGTTTGACCGCACGCGCGTCGAGCAGGCCGTGGAGCGGGTGCGGGGCAGGTTGGCCGGCAGCGCGCCGGGCTCGCTGCCGGAGTCGCAAATCGATGCGCTGCTGCGTCTGCTCAACCGTCCGCAGGGCGCCAGCCGCACACCCCAGCCGGCCAAGCTCATTGTGCAGGCGCAGAGCCGCCTTCTGCTGGTGGACCAGGCGGAGGTCTGCTTTGCGGCTATTGATGAGGGTGTGATTCGCGTGGTGACGCGGAACTTCGAGGGACACTCCAAGTGCCGCACGCTTGAGGAATTGCTCGATCTGCTGGACCCGGCGCTCTTCTGGCGCGCCCATCGCGGCTTTGTGGTGAATATCAACCACATCCGCGAGGTGGTTCCGTGGTTCAAATCCAGCTACCAGTTGCGCATGAATGACAAGCAGCAGACTGAGATTCCGGTTAGCCGCGCGCAGACCCGGCGGCTGCGGGAGCTGTTCAATCTGTAGCGGACTACCGCATGGGATAGCTCGCTGACTTCAGGCGAAGATTTCCGTGACCACACCGTTTCCGCCGGGGTTGCTTAGGGAAAGTCCTCCGGCCCATCTATCACCCTCATCCTGGTATCGAAATTGGAGCTTTTTCAGCCTGGCTCCATAGCGATCTCTCAACTTGAGGTATTCCGGACTGAGAAGAGTTGTGTCCGCCAGCGTAGTTGCACAATAGGTTTGCACTGCAAGCGGAGCCAGAACGGCCGATACGAGCAGATCGGCCAACTGCAACCCTGCATGGTTGTCGCTGTGACCGTAGGTGGGGATTTCCAGAAAGCGGTCCAGCGGGTTCGTCCCTGCGCGATGTATCTGAGTCAAGAGCGAGTGAGCGACTCGGGTATTTGAGGATTTGTCGCGACTGTCGCAGATCATTTGTCCGAAGGATCGCTGTTCAGAGAGATAGGCCTGGAACGCTCTGGCGATAATTTGTACGGACGATGTGTAAACGGCCCGTCCGTCAAAACGGCCTCCGAGCGGTTTGATGAATATTCTTCCAGAGATTCGAATGTTATTGTTGTCCGCGATTTCGAATAGTCTGTCCAGAACGCGAAATGCTGCGCGGCGTTTGTTGCGCCCGCCCTCACGAATGCTTTTTCGTATCTCCGCGCCCTTGATCTCGGTAAGCAGCCAGTCCAGGAAATTGGCGTTTGGCGGCAGCAGCCGGCGAAAATAGCTTTGCTTTAGATTGATGAGATCGGAGGTCAACTCTTGCAAACTGGATCGAGGCACGAAGACGCCAAGAAGGACGAATACCGGCTGGGCTCCGGATTGTAGCGTTTGGAGACGTGGAAACGGAGCTGGATCTCCAGACTCATCAATGTAGCAAAGATGCATGGAGCAGCGATTCTAGTAATCGAAAGGCCCAAATACAACTAGGGGTCGCGTTTCCGCGACCCCTAGGATTTGCCGCCCGGACGAACCAGAATCGGCATGCGCCTCAAAGAGGCATACTCTTTGTAAAGATTATCACGAGCAGAAAAAATAGAGTAGCTAAATCAGAAACGCCTCAGTCGTACCTCTCGAAGACAATCTGCTTGCGGTGCCAGCCGAAGGTGGTCAGGCACTCGCGGACGCTGGAGACCATCTCGTTGAGGCCGCAGATGTAGGCGTAGATGTCGAAGTTCAGCTCCGACTGCAACAAGCTGGGATCGGGCGGGGGCGTGGGCAGCGGTTGGCCCAGACGCCCGGCACGCTCTGACAGGATGAGGGCCACGTGCTCCTGGACGTAACCGCGCAGGCCGGTCCAGCTCGCCTCGGCGCGGCTCAGTGTGGGCAGGTAGTGGAAGTTTGGCTTGCGGCGGGCGAGCGCCTCGAACTCGGCGCGGTAATAAATGTCGCTCTCGTGCCGCGTGCCATAAACCAGCCAGATTTGCTTGCCGTTGCTGCGATCCGTTTCCCCATCAGGCCCGTCCTCCGGAAAGAGCCATTGCAGGTAGCCGCGCATGGGCGCAATGCCGGTACCGGTGGCCACCAGGATGGAGTCGGTGATGGGTTCGTGGAGGGTGAAGTGCCCGTGCGGCCCATGAATCTGGATGGTTGCGCCGATGGGCAGATCGGGCAGGTCGGCCAGATGGTTCGAGAAGAAACCCTCCTCCACGCGGTTCACACACAGTTCGAAGCGGTTGCCGTTGGCCGCGGAGGCCAGCGAGTAGGCGCGGGTCTGCTGCTTGCCGTTGGCATCCGGCGCCACGGCGGAGACGAACTGGCCGGAGAGATAAGGGAAGCTCTCAAGCTCGTCGAGGACGAACCCGAAGTGGTAGCACTGGGCGACTTCGGAGATGCACTCCTTGCGTTCCAGCCGTGCAGTCATGAGTTCACGCGCCATGGCACTTCTTTCCGGGAATGAGATAGAGCCCGCAGAACGGGCTACGGGCAGTATCGCCATCGGAGGGGTGAAGTGGCAAGCCGGGCAAGGTCTTCCATGGGCGTTTCACCCTATAATAGGCAGGGAGCCGGAGAAGAGCCACGCGCGCTTTTCGGCTGCGAACCCCTGTCTTTTTGAGGAATTTATGGCCGCATTGATTGAAGCGATTACCGTCAAACGCAAGATGTATTTCGAGTTTGAGAACACGCCGTACTACTGCATGGAAGCCGAGGTTTCAACCCCCACGGCGCGGGGCGGGCAGACGCTGGTCCGGCTGAAGATGCGCAACCTGCTGACGCGCGCGGTCTTCGACAAGACCTTCAAGGCCAGCGAACGGTTCAAGGAGCCGGACCTGGAGGAGGTTGAGGCCTCTTACCTCTACAGCGACGGCGAGGGTTCGCACTTCATGGACCAGGAGAGCTTCGATACCCTTACGCTCACCAAAGAGATGCTGGGCAACGCGCTGGACTTTCTGGTGGAGGGTGCGATCATCCAACTGCATAAGTTCAACGGCGACCCCATCGGTTTGCAGTTGCCGGAAAAGGTCGAGCTGGAGGTGGAATACACCGAGCCCGGCGCACGCGGCGACACCAGCGGCAACGTGACCAAGCTTGCCCGGCTCCAGACCGGCCTGGAGATCAAGGCTCCGCTTTATATTCAAGTGGGCGAAAAGGTGAAGGTGTATACCGAGACGCGGGAGTTCGCGGGAAGAGCGTAAGTATGCGTGTTCCCTGCTCGCTAGTCTGACTCGTTATAGTCTGTGGCTTCCCACCCATTTCGCAAAAAACGCGAAATGGATGGGGCACCCGGCATAAGTTCAACGGCAACCCCATCGGTTTGCAGTTGCCGGAGAAAGTCGAGCTGGAGGTTGAATACACCGAGCCCGGCGCGCGCGGCGACACCAGCGGCAACGTGACCAAGCTCGCACGGCTCCAGACTGGCCTGGAGATCAAGGCTCCGCTTTATATTCAGGTGGGCGAAAAGGTGAAGGTGTACACGGAGACGCGGGAGTTCGCGGGTCGGGCGTAAGCGTGCGTGTTCCCTGCCCGCTAATCTGACTCGTTATAGTCTGTGGCTTCCCACCCATTTCGCAAAAAACGCGAAATGGATGGGGCACCCGGCGGGGCTAACCTACACTGCGCCTACGGCGCGGGCGGCGACTAGGTTTCTGACCGGATGGTTCCTACCATTGAATCTGAGGTTTCCCAGGTCTCAAAATCGAGACCTGGGGCACCCAGCGTTGGTACAACTTCAACCGGTCAGATAACTAGCTGCTATTGAGTTGGAGTGCTCCATCACAGGCTCATACTGCTACGCACCCGACTTGCCGGAGCGCTTCAACTCGTTCCAATCCTTCTCGGTTTGGTCGGCGTAGAGGGAGCCGAACTTGGCCAGAGCCTCGGCGAAGCCGTCGCCGGTGCCGATGTAACCGGCCAGGATGAGTGGGTCGCCGGAGCGGGCGTGACCGCGGGCCATCAGCTCGCCGCAGACCTCGGCGTATGCCTCCAAGCCGCCTCCGGACAGGTCTTTCAAGTCGATGGAACCCTTGTGGTCGTTCAGTTGGCGGACCAGATAATCGCGCCCGTCAAAGTGCGTCCAGCCGAGGAATGGATCGGACTGCACCTGCATCGCCTTCTGACCTTCAGCCACGCGCTGGCCGTTGTGGCGGGGCGGTTCGGCTTCGGGCAGATAGGGCGCATAAGCAGAGGCCGGCTCTTCCTTGATTTGCAAAAATAACGGATCAGACGGCCCGTTTCCCTCGAAATAGATGCAGTAATCGCGCAGGCCTACGGAGCCTGTTCCGACGACTTTGAAAGCTACGTCTACCGGGCGATAAAGAGACAGAAAATGTTGCCGCTGTGGCTCCAGCATCTGGCGATATGGGCCAAGAGCGGCTAGAACGGCTGTGGCCTGCCTGCCGGTGACGCGGGTTAGGGTGGGCTCGATCTCCTTGAAGCGGCGAGGTGCGACCGGTTCGCCGGATAGAGGCTCGGTGAGCTGGTCAAGAGTGTGGCGGGGCGTGGCTCGCTCAGCCTTGAGCAGGGCATCGAGGACGGGCTCAACCTGGCCTATGCGGTGAACCTGGAAATGGCTTACTTCGAGCGAGGGCATCCGGGCAAAGGCGGCCATCTGTGCGGCGTAACTTTCGACGCACTTCTCCACGGCCTGTCGCGCCGCGGCTTCCTTGTGGCCAGAGCCGCGGCCAGCCAGCACCAGCGATGCGGCCATGCGCTTCAGATCCCACTCGAAGGGGCCGCGGATGGTCTCGTCAAAATCGTTGATGTCGAAGACCAGGCGGCCATCGGGCGCGGCAAAGGCACCCAGATTGCGCACATGGGCGTCGCCGCAGAGTTGGCAGACGATGCCGGTGTTGGGCAGCACCGACAGATCCGCGGCCATCACCGGCACTGCGCCGCGGAAGTAGCCAAAGGGCGACTCGGCCATGAGCTTGTATTTGAGCTTGATGAGCGCGGGAACGCGGCCCTGCATTGACCGGGCCAGCAGGTCGAGAGCGGAGGTCTGACGCGCCTTGGGTTTTAGATCATTGTGTTCCTGGCGGCCCACCTGCTTGCGCCGCGCCTGGCCCAGAGTGCGCCGTTCCTTGGGAGTTGCCCATTGCATGACCCGGAAGATACATCGGTTGACCCGTGAGGCGCAAGCAAGTGGGCCGCCGGACTGCAAGTTGCTGATCCGGCCCATAAGATATGCAACTGCCTCAGTCTGTGTGCGTCGAACAAAGCATGGAGAGGAGCGATTCTCGTAGATTGCCGGATGCGGGATTGAACGAACGCCGGCGGCGTGCGGTGAAGTTGCGTGAAGCCGGAGTCACGGTGCGGGAAACGGCGCGGCAGTGCGAATTGTCCACGCATACGGTCGTGGCGGCGCACAAGGCATTTCGGCTGGGCGGTTGGGCTGCGGTGAAGGTCAGGCGCACGGACCGTCCCAATGGTTCTGGACGCCAGCTTTCAACCGATCAAGAGCGCCAGATAGAACGGTCGATCCAGGACCGCACGCCCGACCAGTTGAAGATGAGTTATGCCTTGTGGACTCGCCAGGCAGTTAGCGAGTTAGTCGCGTCGCACTTTGGTGTCCGCCTGATGGTGCGTAACACGGGCAAGTATCTGAAGCGTTGGGGATTCACTCCGCAGAAGCCTCTCAAGAAAGCCTGCGAGCAATCGCCCGCGGCGGTCAGTAAGTGGCTTGACGAAAGCTATCCGGCGATCGCCCAGCAAGCGAAAAAAGAGAATGCCGCGATTCAGTGGGGCGACGAAACCGGCCTGCGCTCGGACGATGTTCGCGGCCGCGGTTATGCGCCCAAGGGACAGACGCCAGTGGCACGCGCCAACGCCAATCGCCAGAGCCTGAGGGTGATTTCGACAGTGACCAACAAAGGCCAGATGCGCTGGAAGGTCTTCGCCGGCGCGTTGAACGCGAGGATTATGATCCGCTTTCTGGAACGGTTGACACGCGGCCAACAGCAAAAGATCTTCCTGATCCTGGACAACCTGCGCGGACATCATTCGAAACTGGTACAGGAATGGATCCAGGCAAACGCAGACAAGATCGAAGTCTTCTATCTGCCTAGTTATTCGCCGGAGTTGAACCCGGACGAGTTACTCAACGCCGGCCTCAAGCAGCAGGTGACCAGCGCCGCAACTGCCCGCAACAAGATCGCCCTAACCAGAACCGCCATTGGCGCCCTGCGCAGCATCCAGAAACAACCGCAAAGAGTGGAGAGCTGCTTCAGTCAGAAAGATGCCTGTTAAGCCGCGCGGCATAACTTCCGGGCTGGATCAACAGTGCGTGTCTGAGTGACCTGCCCCCTTTTCTTACCTAGCCATAACTGGAGTTTCCTGACTTATGTTTGCAAATGGGTATAGTTCGCCGTAGCCGCAGCCGGAGATGTGGGGATGTGGCAAGCGCAGTTTGTGTTCTACATCTCCATAGCCCTGGGATACCGCGAACTCCCGTGGCGCCTGGCAGCACAGCGAACTGTGCGGGCGTTCACGGTTGTACTCCTGCCGCCATACATTGACGGTTCGGCGCACATCATTGAGTATGTGGAACCAGCTTGCGTTCGGGCACTCATCGCGGATCCGTCTGTGCCATCCCAGCGACGAAAACCTGTCGCTGGGCCCCGGCGGATGCTCCCCAGCCCTCGCAATCGCGCCGCAACGCGACTTTTCACCTCCAGCACTCATACTTGCCCCTTCCGGGGAAGAAATACACTGGAAGTACATATACAAATAAATGATGGTGAAGGGGGTAAAAAACGAGGTCGCTCTACGTTATCAATACAACTAGCATGTTTTTGGTCCAATCAATCCCGGGTGTTCGCTATCCATTTTCCGTCTCACGCTTCGCGGCAGATGGCGCCGAACTTGCAGGCTGGACTCCGCCCATGAGCATTTTTGCTGAATCTGGCCAGCCTCGCCAAACGCGCGAAAGCCAGGTGATGGACCTCTATGACCGATTGCGTCCATCGCTGTTCTCGTATCTTACCGGGCTTGGCCTCACCTTGAATGAAGCGGAAGACGTTATTCATGACTCATTTATCAAGCTCTTCGATCATTTGGCCATTCAGGAATCCGACTCGAATCTGCGCGGATGGCTTTTTCGCGTAGCGCACAATCTGGCGATGGACCTGTTCCGAGAAGCGCGAAGAATCGGGCAGTCCGATCCTGATGGAGTGAATTTGCAGGAGTTCATGATCGACCCTTCCTTCAGCCCCGAAGAGCAGGCCATCAAGAATGAAGAAATCCGTAATGTGATGTCCGCGCTGGGGCGTTTGCCCCCGCAGCAACGATCCGCGGTGTTATTGCGGTCAGAAAATCTGCGCTACCGCGAAATTGCAGCCATGCTTGGCGTGAGTACAAAACGAGCTTCCGAACTGATACAGCGAGCCCTGGTTCGCCTGACAGGAGATTTATGAGCTTTCTGAAGGGCGGATTTGGCCGGTTCCATCATCTTTCCGACGAGATCATCTCGCGTTTGATTTCCGGCGAGTTGAAGGCGCTGAATGCGTTCCGCGTTCGAACGCATCTTGAGAAGTGCTGGCAATGCCGTGCGCGGCGCGAGTCGCTTGAACGCGCAGCCATGCAGGTTACCGAATATCGCAACCATCTGATAAAGCGCACCCCGATAGACCCGGAACGGAGAGCAAGACTGCTTGCCGATTTGCGCCAACGAGCGGAACATACTGCGCCGCAACCACTCCTGCCCCGTTCCATCTTTAGCTTTTCTGAGCGAATTGGTGCCTTGATGAATCCTGTTCTGGCTAGTGTTGCCATCGTCTCCTGCGCCTTGGTTTTGTTGATGTTGATTTGGCAACGCGCTCCACTTACGGTCAATGCCGCGCAGTTGCTTCAACGCGCAGAGGCATCCGACCTGGCAGTTACCCACGAAAAACCTGGCGTAGTTTACCAGAAGCTCAGGATTACGACTTCGCACATTGGGATTGAGCGGGAGTTATATCGGGATGCGGAGGGTATTCGCCGCCGGCGGCCCGAGCGGGTGGATGCCAAGTCCGAACAGGCCCGGCAAATACTGTCTTCGGTGGGAGTGGATTGGGAGGCTCCTCTGTCCGCAGCTTCTTATCGCGAGTGGCATGATCGTCAGACGTCCGTCTCAGATGCGGTTTCCAAGGAAAATGACCATCTGCTGATACTGGTCACGAAAACTCCCAACAAATGGATTCAAGAAGAGTCGTTAACGGTCAGGGCGTCAGATTTCCACCCGATTGAGCGAACCATTCAAACCACTTCCTACGGCACCGTCGAGATCGCAGAAGTAAACTATGCGGTCTTTGACTGGAGTGGCGTGAATGAAGCGCTCTTTGAGCCGCTTGGAAGTCCAGTTACCGCGGCTACGGTTTTGCCGCCCGCATTGCCGACAAAAGCGCAATTGGACCTGGCTGAATTGGAGACGCGGTTGGCGTTGAACCGCCTGCACGCGGATGAAGGCGAACAAATCGCAGTAACACGCGCCAGCCACGCAATAGAAGTCAAAGGCGTAGTAAATACCGCGGAAAGGAAACAGGAGATAGTAGCTGGGCTTCGTTACTTGCCGCAGGTGCAGATCAACCTATTCAGCATATCTGAGTTGCAAACACATACCAAAACCACACTATCGAAAGAATATGTCACGGCGCAGTCTGTCGAAGTGGGAGCTTCGCCATTGGAGAAGTATCTGAATGGACAGAGCAGGAAGGAAGTTGTCCTCGGTGATATCTCCCACAAATTGCTGGACGCAGCTATAAAAGTGCGGCAAAACGCCGACGAACTAAGCGTGCTTAAAACGAACTTTTCCGCACTGAGCCCATCGGCGGTTGAAGGGTCGGCTTTGACAGAGCTATCGAGGAGTTATTCCGGACGTTTGCTGATGGGTGTTGATTCGGAGGAGTCGACACTTCGAGAGCTAGGATTTGCTCCACCGAATTGGCCTGGTTCCAATGGATTACAGGCTGATCTGGAAGCCGCAGTTGACCGGAATGAAGCCCTCTGTCGGGAGTTGATAGCAGGTAGCGCTGGAGAATCCAGGCCAGCATCAGAGATTGTTACGGAACTGTACGAGTCCATCACACAAATGAGATCGGCAATTACAGCGGTCCCCTGGGTCCTGAATAAGAAGATGTGAAATTTGAAATTCGATTGGAGAGCCATGATGCGTTTCGCGTACCGAATTACCCTTGGCATGTTCCTATGTCTTGCGTCGCTTAACCTCTATGCACAATCGGCAGCTATTACAGGGTCGGTGGAGGATTCCACCGGCGCTGCGCTGCGGGGAGCTGAAGTTCGTATCGTTGAAATTACGCAGGGAACAACGCGAACAACTCAGACAAATGATGTGGGTGCATATAACGCGCCCTTCCTCAACCCAGGGCTGTATCGCGTTTATGTTCAGGCGCCGGGTTTCAGTACGGCAGTCAGCGACCAGCTAACCCTAACTGTTGGTCAGACACTGGTCTTCACCGTAAAGCTCGAGGTGGGAAAGATTCAGCAACAAGTGACGGTCGTAGCCGGCGCATCCATGATCGCCACGACCGACGCATCCGTTAGTACACTCGTTGACCAGCAGTTTATCCAGAATATGCCGTTGAACGGCCAGTCCATTCAGAATCTCATCGCGATCACTCCGGGAGCGCAGAGAACAGGCGGCGCGGGGCAGTTCAGTTTCAACGGAGTTCGCGACAACAATAACTACATTATGGTAGACGGCGTAGCGGCCAACGTCGGCACTGCCGTCTCCGAAGGGCCGGGCGGCCTAGGGCAGTACGGCGCGGGTCAGGCCGGCGGGTATACGGCATTGGGCACGAGCTCCAGCCTTGGATCTCTCGGAGATATTCAGGAGATCAACGTGGAGGCTTCGACATATCCTGCGGAATATGGCCGCACATCGGGCGGGCAAATTCAGATCGCGACGCAGCGGGGATCAAATACGTACCACGGAGACGTCTTTGAATATCTGCGGAATAGCGACTTCGACGCATACAACTCATACACGAAATATCTGAACTCGGTCCTCCTGGCGGGGAATTCCGCAGCAGTTATAGCGGGGAAACCGCCGCTGCGCCAGAACGACTTTGGTGGCGTGCTTGGCGGACCAATCCGGATTCCATTTCTCTACAATGGCCGCTCAAAATCCTTCTTCTTTATTTCCCATGAGACTGTTCTGCTCGATCAGCCGAATTCGCAGGCCGTAAATGTTCCCAGCACATGCGCCCGGGCAAATAACTGCGTGGATGACGAATACGGCGATTGGCCTGCTCCAATGCCAGCGGCGACTGCTGCGTTCTTGACATTTGCTCCAGTAGCAAACTCTACTTATGAAGGCGAACCTGCCTATCTTGGGTCTTACTCGAATCCGAGCAACAGTCACGCAACCAGTCTCCGGCTCGACCAACAACTGACATCACGGGTCTCGCTCTTCGTCCGTGGATCCTATACTCCCTCCGCGGTAAACAGCAGGACACTCAACAACATAAGTAATGGCAAGTTCGTCAATCAATCCTATACGTTCGGTTCGAATGCCCAGATCACGTCGCATATTGTTAACGAATTGCGGCTTAACTATACCAGGAATAACGGAGAAAACAACTATACGCTTGATACGTATGGCGGGGCCTCTCTCCCGACGGCCGCGATGTATGCGGAGATGTTTCCCTCGGCGTATGGAGCATCGACGCTCAACTCCACCTTCACCTACGGCGAATATGTTGGCGCTTATGGTAATGGAACTCAGACATCAGGGCCCAATAACCAGGATTTGGGATACTGGTCTTTCCAGGTCGGCCAATATTACTCTGCTCCGCAGCGTCAGTTCAACCTGGTAGATAACGTAGCTTGGGCGGCCGGTAAGCATGTCTTCAAATTTGGCGTTGACTGGCGCGAGCTTATGCCGATCTCCGCGCCCTTTGTATACTCTCAGCTCCTCTCCTATTATGTTCCCTCCGACCTGTCCAGCGGCGTACCCACACTCGGCATCGGACAGTCTGACGACCAAGTGACGGTACACGTGGCAAACTATGGACTTTACGCCCAGGATACATGGCGTGTCTCACCCAAACTGACAGTCAACTACGGTGTGCGATTTGACATCAATCCCGCACCGCACGCAGTCGGCTCGCAACAGCTCTACGAAGTGACCGCGTCCAGTGTTCTGAACCCGGCAGCGGCCACGCTTGCTCCCGGGGGGACGCAGCTTTACCCAACCAAGTACGGCACCTTCCAGCCAAGGATTGGCGCCTCCTACGTGGTTCGAAGCACCCCAGACTATGAAACGGTCGTCCGCGGCGGGTTTGGCATTTTCTACGATACGAATGATGACACGGGGATTAACGCAACTGCCGATTATCCACACTTCCGCGCGGCCATAGAGATCGAAGGAGTTTCCTGGCCAGGGACGCCGTTGCCACCCCCGCCTGCCGTGAACATGACGGCCCCGTATACGAATCAGAACCTGCTCGGCTTCGATTCCAATTTCACGCTACCGCTTACGTATGAATGGAACGTTGCAGTGCAGCAGGGTCTGGGCCACAATCAGGCGATGCAAGTAGCCTATGTTGCTTCTGCCGGGCGCAATTTGAACCGTCTTTCCGACTATCCGGGCTCCTATTTCTCTGACAGATTTCTGAACCTGGATGTCTACTCAAGTTCAGACTATTCAAACTACAATTCCCTTCAAATCGCATATCAACGCCGGCTGTACAAGGGTTTGCAGGTGCTGGCGAATTACGTTTGGTCGAAATCACTCGACACGCTGTCGAGCGACACCATCAACGCAGCGACGCCGCAGGAATTGAATCCGAGTCTCGATTACGGGCTATCCGATTTCAACGTCCGGAATAATTTCAACATCAGCCTGCAATACGACTTTCCGACAATCCAGAGCGCGCCTAGAGCAGTGAAGTATGCTCTGGGACACTGGTCCATGGACAACATATTCCTGGTCCACAATGGCAATCCTCTGACAGCGCAATTTACCCGCACTATTAGCGGCTCTGCCGCCGTCGACTTCCGGCCGGATGTTGTCTCCGGAGAACCTCTCTGGATACCGTCTTCGACCTTTGGCGGAAAGAAAGTGAACCCCGCAGCCTTCAGCGAAGCCTATGTGACAAGCAATCCCACTCAAATCCAAGGGAACGAACCACGAGGCTACATTACAGGACTGACGGTAAGCGACTGGGACGCGACGCTCCGGCGTGAATTTTCTCTGCCGGAGAAGATTCACCTGCAATTCAGAGCGGATGCCTTCAACATTCTCAATCAGACCCTCTATGCGAATCCAAACATGACGCTGGGTAGTATGAGCAGCAAGGGGGTCTTTACCCCCGAGACTGGAGCGTATGGATTCGGCCTCATTACCAACACGTTGAACAAGGCAACTACAGCCGGGTCAACCAACCTCGGCGGCGGATTTTATGGAATCGGCCGAAATCGTAGCCTTCAGCTCGCGCTGAAAGTTAGGTTCTAACCCGAAAGAGCCGGAATGTGTATGCGAAAGAGCCGGAGCAAGAATGCGCTGCTCCGGCTCTCTTCGGCTTGAAATGTGTTTTTTATATGGCACTACCGCCAGCGCAAATGCGAAAGGGGTTCATTCCATTGTCCATCGAAAAGGTTCCTATGCACAGCAGAACAATTCTCTCCCTGCTTACTGTTGCCGTACTGTTAGTCACAAGCTCGGCAGTGGTTGCCCAGAGCGCTGCGATTGCGCCAAGTTCCGCGGCAGACCAGGTCCGTCACGCCTTCTATAACGGCGACTATACAGCGCAGCCGCTGCTGAAGACACTGCTTGCAGCGCATCCTGACGATCCGGCTCTGCGGCATTGGAATCTTGCTATTGGGGATTTGGTAGGAGTTCGTGACGGCTTTCGCAATGCGATCGCGGCCCCGGACGACAAGGACCCATGGGTACTGCTCGCTCGCTCGCGTCTTGCTCCTCCTTGGCAGAGACAAGTGATTCTCGACAAGGCCATCGCGCTTGCGCCGGATGATGTTGATATCCTCGTATTGGCGACGGAACAGATGGAGAATCTTCTCTATCTGGAAACTAACGACAAGGACGAACTGGCGGCTTTCCGGGCGAGTGCCACCTCTTTCCTGAAGGAGCATGCGGAAGCCCTGGACAAAACAGCGCATGGATTAGCCGCCCACGCGGCGGCGGAAGTGGCGCTTGCTCAAGCGGATAACAGAGCCTCTCACAATCTCTCCGAAAATACAGAGATTGTTACATTGGTCAAGCGAGCGCTTGCCCTTGATAGCAAAGAGGCGAAAGCCCTTCAGTCGGAGTTGACCATCATCAACGACAAGGGAGACATTCATGCCACGCATGAGTTTCTGCGCGGTGTGATATCTGCCGGAACAGAGTCGGTCCTTCTTTATGATGCTTACTTCAAAGCTCTCTTCAACGACCAGACTGAGACCCCGGAGGCACAAAGCAAAGAGGGAATCGCGGCGTTGAAGGTGCTTCTCGACCGTGGTGAACCCAGTGACGGCATGGTGGAGGCGCTAGTTCGTCAGGCTAAGGCTGGCGGCGCCGATGCTGTGGCGGCGGTTGAAGACAGCATCTCCAAGCGCTATCCAAATTCCGCTGCCAGCGACAGGATACTTTACCTTCAGGCTATATATGACGATCCGAACATTGCCACAGATCCAAATTCTCCGGAAAAGATGGAAGCTCTTGAGGCATATCTAGATCTCTCGAACCATCCCAACCTGGCGGCTGTAGATGAGGCAAGGGGAAATTTAATCCAGATTATGAGCCATCAGAAACAGCCCGATCTGGACCGTCTATATAAGGAGTTGATGGCTCATGGAAGTTATTTCAATGACTATTCGGCAGTGTCAGTTCTGGCGAAGGGCAAGTCTCACTTGCCAGAGATACAAGCGTTCGCGGAGAAACACCTTCTCGAAGAGCCGGCTCGGGTTGACGAGCGGATGTTGAGTCAATGGGACAAGCAAGGTTTCATGGATTTCTCGCTCGGCTTCTTTTTCAGTCCGTGGCAAAGCGCGCTAGGGCACGTCTACTTCAACGAAGGCAAGCTGGACAAAGCGCAGGAGATATTTCTTCATGTGCGCGAAGAAAACCCGTACTCCATGCAAGCGGCGATCAATCTTGGTGAGGTCTACGATGCGAAGGGAAACTATGTTGAAGCCCAAAAGCTCTACACATTGGCGTTGAGTTTGAGTTCAATGGCTCCAGGGGCGCATCCTGCGGTTGCGGCGCTTCGCGAGAACTACATACTGCAACATCCGGACAAGACTGGGCTCGATGATTACATGAAGGGGATTGAGCAAAAGGATACTGACCGGCGCCGCGCGCTTGTCCTGAAGGAACGCCACACAACGCCAAAGGAAATCCCGCCATTTACGCTTAAAACCCTGGATGGCAAGACTGTTAGTTCGAGTGAAATGAAAGGGAAAGTAGTCGTCATCAACTTCTGGGCGACATGGTGCGGTCCGTGCCGGCAGGAGCTTCCGGAATTCCAGAAGCTTGCAGAAAAGTATCGTAACGATCCAAATGTTCTGGTATTGTCTGTGTCCACGGACGCGAGCGATACTCCCGTCGCAACAATTGCCCGCTTCATCAAGTCGAATAAATACGATTTTACTGTACTGCTTGGTGGGGACTATGGAAAAGCTAACTCGATTCTACCGATTCCAATGACATGGTTTATCAGCACAGATGGCAAGGAGGTCTATCGGAAGATCGGGTACAGCAGGGAACTGGTGCAGGAATTCAGTTGGCGTATCGAAGAGTTGCAATCAGGCACAGGAATTCCAAAGGCCGCAGGAGTAGCGCAGAGCAAATGACTCGGAATGGATGCTCTGCATTCAGAGCATCAGTGGCAAAGATTCAAGCGGAATCAAGAGGATGAAGATCCAAGGCGGAATCAAAATGGTGAAGTTGCATTTGCGCAGGGCTGGTGTGGCTCTGGTGTTTTTCGCTTTGAGCGCAGCGTGCAGCGCTCAAAGCGCCAATCGGATTGTTCAGTGGTCTGTTAGTTTTCCGGAGCATAAACAGCTAAATCCGGGAGCTAAGACGACGGCGGTTGTGGAAGCCGCCATCGAAAACGGCTGGCACGTGTATGCGCTTTCACAGGTTCCCGGTGGGCCTACTCCACTAACAGTGAAGGTTCCAGACAACAGCGTACTGAATGCCGCCGGGCTTCCGACCGAGTCAAAGCCTGAAAGCATTTTTGACAAGAGCTTTGACATGGAAACGCAATTTTACAAGCATTCCTTTGAAATCAAAGTTCCACTTGCTGTCAAAGCTACAGCTCTGCTTGGCGATCAGTCTGCGGATATTGATGTCAGATTTCAAACATGCAATGACAATACCTGCCTTCCTCCCACAGTCATTCATCTGGCGTTGCAGGTGACGATTGTCAAGGCGGCTGCTTCGGCAGTCGCCCCACTGCAGAACAGCGCAGCGAGTCCTTTAAAGGCGACGGCCTCAGGGCCATTGGATTCCACTATTGCGCCCAGCACGCCCGCAGAACTGGCGCCAACCGCGTCGACTCCCTCTTCCGCCTCTACGCCGGCCAGTCCAACGATGCCGGCGAATCTGAGTGCCCACGGTTTGGGTTCGTTCATCTGGCTGGCCATTGTCATGGGCGCGCTGTCGCTTCTGACCCCCTGCGTCTTCCCGATGATTCCCATCACCGTTTCCTACTTTGCGAATCACGCAGGCGGCAGCCGCCGTGCATCCGTTGGCAAGGCGGCGGTGTATGCGGGCGGTATCATCTTGACCTTCAGCGCCGTCGGGATGATCCTCGCCGCGGTCTTTGGCGCAGGCGGCGTCAATCGCCTCGCGGCCAACCCTTGGGTCAACCTCTTCATCACCGCCGCTTTCCTAACTTTTGCACTTTCGCTTTTCGGGGCGTTCTTCATTCAGGTTCCCACTCGCCTTACCCAGCGTTTGGATTCCTTGTCGCGCATGAAAGAAAGCAGCGGCACAGTCGGCGCGCTGCTCATGGGGATCCTCTTTACACTTACCTCGTTCACCTGCACCGCGCCCTTCATCGGCACTCTGCTGGTCATGGCGACAGAAGGTAATTGGCGTTGGCCGCTTGCAGGCATGGTTGCCTTTTCAACTGTCTTTGCAATTCCCTTCTTCGTCCTTGCCCTGGCGCCCCAGATCGTTTCGAACCTGCCGCGCGCCGGCGGCTGGATGAACTCGGTGAAGGTGGTCATGGGCTTCCTTGAGATTGCCGCCGCGATGAAGTTCCTCTCCAACGCCGATCTCATCTTTGGCTGGGGCATCTTCACGCATCAGGCTGTGCTTTGCATCTGGATCGCCGTTGGCCTGCTTCTTGTTCTGTACATCCTCGGCGTTTTCTATATGTCGCACGACAGCCCCGTCCAGTCGGTTGGGGCTTCACGCATCATGCTCGCACTACTGTTTCTTTCGGGAACTGTTTGGCTAGTTACTGGTCTGTTTGGTCATTCAATGGGCGAGCTTGAAGCGTTCTTGCCTCCTCCTACGCAGGAGTCCAGCCCTTCGACAACGCCTGGCGCGGTTAGCAGCGCCACGGCAAGTCCACAGTGGATTCTTAACGACTTTGCCGGGGCAGAAGCGCAGGCTGCTCAACAGCACAAACCGATTTTTGTAGACTTCACCGGGTATACCTGCACTAACTGCCGCTGGATGGAGGCAAACATGTTTTCCCGGCCCGAAGTTCAATCGGCCTTGAGTCATTTTGTTCTGGTGCGGCTCTACACCGACGGCGACGGCAAGATCTACGAGGATCAGCAGCAGATGCAGAACAACCGCTTTGGCACGGTTGCATTGCCTCTTTATGCACTGCTGACACCACAAGGAGCCACGATCAGCACATTTCCGGGTTTGACCAGAGATCCGCAACAGTTTCTGGATTTCCTTAAAAATGGAATGGGCAATTAGTAATCTGGACAAACCAAGCACTCAAGCATTCGTTTCAGGGGGATTTATCGATGAAGTTATGCAAAATAACACCATTCTTGACGCTCGGTCTCTTGATGTTCGCGCCGGCGGCGATTGCCCAACCGGCATCGCCTGCTCCGCTTCCGCCAGGCGTGCAGATGGTGACAAGTGTTGAGGGTATTACGGAATACAGCCTGCAAAACGGACTCCGCGTGCTGCTTTTTCCCGATGCGTCAAAATCCACCATCACGGTAAACCTTACCTACAAGGTCGGGTCGCGCCAGGAGAGTTATGGGGAGACGGGCATGGCTCACCTGCTTGAACACATGCTCTTCAAAGGCACACCGACACATACCAACATTCCCAAAGAGTTGAACGACCACGGTGCGCAATTCAACGCAACTACGGATCGCGACAGAACAAACTTCTTTGAGACGCTTCCAGCATCTGAGGAGAACCTGAAGTTCATGCTCGGTCTGGAGTCGGATCGGATGATCAACTCCAATGTCAGCCGCAAGGATCTTGACAGTGAAATGACGGTCGTTCGAAACGAGTTTGAACGCGGCGAGAACAGTCCAGGTAATGTGCTCTTCCAGCGCATGACCGAAACTGCGTATATTGCTCATGCCTATGGCCGGCCCGTAATCGGCTACCGCTCCGACATTGAAGACGTTCCCATCGAGAGGCTTCAGGCCTTCTACCATAAGTATTATCAGCCGGATGACGCTGTCCTGACTGTTGCAGGCCAGATCAATCCCATGATTGCCTTACGCCATATCGTAGATACTTTTGGTGCAATTTCACATCCAGTCCGCCTGCTTGTCTCTCCTTACACGCTCGAGCCCGAGCAGGATGGCGCTCGATCGGCGACAGTGAATCGCGTAGGTGATATTCAGATAGCAGGAAGCGTGTATCACATACCTGCCTCATCCGATCCCGATTACGCGCCACTTGAAGTTCTCACGTCAATCCTTGGGAACGCACCGTCGGGACGGCTATACAAGGCTCTTGTTGCAAGCGGAAAGGCCAGTGGCGTCAATGCCGATCTGTTCTTGAGCCATGATCCAGGGCTCCTCTATGCGACGGCCAACCTGAACAAGAGCGGAAATGCGCAGGATGTGGCCAGCATTTTGCAAGCCACAATGGAGATGTTTGTAAAGACCCCTCCGACAAAAGAAGAGGTCGATCGTGCCCGTACCTCCCTTCTGGCCGATCGGGAGCGGACTCTCAACGATTCAAGCCGGCTTGGTTTCGATCTTAGCGAGTGGATCGGATGCGGCGACTGGAGACTGTTCTTCCTCGACCGCGACCGCATTCGTGCAGTTACTGCGACAGATGTGGAGAGAGTCGCAGCAAAGTACCTGACCTCCTCCAATCGCACCGCGGGAGTGTTTGAGCCCGCCGTGCAACCGCCAGTACGCGCACAGGTTCCGCCCCCCGGCGATCTTCAGGCAATGCTTCGCACCTATAAAGGACAGGAAGCTATTGCGCAGGGTGAAGCCTTCGATCCGACCCCAGCCAATCTGGACAAGCGCACGGTTCGTAGCGGCGCAACGTCCGGCCTCAAAATAGCTCTTCTGGAAATGAAAACGCGCGGCGGCCTTGTATATGCCGATTTTGCCTTCCACTATGGATCATCTGCTTCACTTCCGCACAGCGCGGCGCCGGGACAGCTTATGGCCGCCATGCTACAGCGCGGTACGGATCGGCACACCCGCCAACAGATTCAGGATGAACTGGACCGTCTGAAAGCGACACTTGTCATCTTCCCCTCCGATGCAGGCGCCTTGCGCGTTCGGCTGCAAACCACTCATGAGAACCTTGCGCCCGCAATGGAACTGGTATCGGAGATCCTGCGGCATCCGGCCTTTCCGTCTGAAGAATTGGAGTCTCTCAAACGGCAGGTTCTAACCCAGTCTGAGTCGCAACGGCACGATCCGAATGCCGTCGCTGGAGAGATGCTTGGGCGGCTTACCAGCCCTTACCCATCAAGTTCTCCGCGGTACATTGAAACCATCGACGAGCGCCAGAGCTCAATCAAAGCGACCACCGTCGATTCCCTCAAGGCCTTGTATGGTCAGCTCGGCGCGAGCCATGCGGACCTGGCATTTGTCGGCGACTTTGACAGCACCGCTGTTCGGGCGCAGGTCGAGAGCCTCTTCAGTTCGTGGAAATCCAGCACACCCTTTGCCAGGGTGCAGCTGGAGGAGTTTTCCGTCGAAGGTCAACGCCATGTAATCGAAATCCCCGACAAAGCAAACGCAGTTTACTTGTCACAGATCAATCTGAAGATTCGCGATACAGACCCGGATTACCCGGCGCTTCTGATGGCGTCGGAAATGATGGGCGGTGGAATGTTGCGTTCTCGGCTCGCGGACCGAATCCGTCAGAAAGATGGCCTAAGCTACAGCGTGTCACAGCAACTCTACGCGGCACCGCTGGATAGCGTCGGGAGTATCGTCAACTTCGCTATCTTTGCACCTCAAAACCTGTCGCGTATTGAGGATGACTTCCGTGACGAATTCGCCAAGGCCGCTGCAGCCGGTTTTACGGCGGATGAACTCAATGCATCGCGCCAAGGCTGGTTGCGTAATAGAGAAGTTGGCAGAGGCCAGGATGTATCTATCGCTGGAACTCTCAGTTACTATCTATTTCTCGACCGCACCTTCGCATACGATGCTGGTCTTGAGGCAGCGGTCGCCAAGGTGACTCCAGAACAAGCCACAGCAGCATTGAAGAAGTATATGGAGCCATCGAGGTTTGCCGTTGTCACGGCTGGTTCGTTCAACAAGTAGCCTTCTGTGCCGGGAACGGGAAGAATCTTCAACTTTCCGTTCCCGGCAAATGAAAAAAGATTGCGCGGTTGCATCCCTGATCTGATCGACTTCACGCGCCGGCAAACATCGCGATCAGCTCTTAGTTCCCAATTGTCTTGACGAAAGGACGCAGCGACTGCGGAAGTTTGCCGAAATCCTCTGTCTTCACGAGCGCGGGGGATATAGGGGCGGGACCATTGACCTTTAGTGCTAAAGTGCCAGACGGACTCAGGAGCAACTCAAGGAACCTGGTTGCGTTCTCACGGTTCGGAGCGTCCTTCAACAATGTGATTCCCCACGCGACCCGCGTTCCCTGAACGGCGATGCTTTGCGCGCTTCGATCCGTTCCCAGGCCGGGCAAAACCACCACCGACTGCGCGTAATACGCATTCCTCGCTGGATCGGACAAGTTGATTTCGTCCGGAAGATTCACATAGCGGAAATCCGGATCGGTGCTGGCCATGGCCTGCGCACTATGCTCATAAATAATCTGGAAATCGAATTTCTTCCCCAGTGCCGGGCCTGAATGATCCGGGCCGGGAATTACCTGGTGTTCGAGCAGGTTGTTGTATAGATTTGGCGCCTTGTATTTCTTTTCAGCCAGTTGAAAAATCATATCCGCCCGGTACGCGCCGGGATCGAGAAACGGATTTCCGCCGCCGATCAATACGCCGGGCCTCGTCAGGATTTCATACCAGTTTGCGGCCGCATTGGGTATCGAGTATGGGGGATTGAATGGAACGCTACCCGGCTCGGCGATGGGCGGAAGTTTCTTTTCGGCCACGCTGCTTGCCGAATACGCCAGTACCATCTTGCCTTGTGCGAAAACAATGGTGAAGTCCGCATAGCCAGCCGGCTTCATGAACAGATCGATATCCGAGTAATCGGCGGACGCATAAAGGTCGCAGGACTGGCCTCCACCAGTAATCTGGCGGGCCGCATCGACGCTGCCCATCGCCATATCCGTAATCTGAACGCCGGTCTGACACGTGAATGCCGCCTCAATCGGCTTGAATGCGCGAGTCAGGCTGCCCGGACGATAGATAATCAGCTTCTGCCCGGTTGGCGGAACACAGTTCTCCATCTGCGCACCGGCCTTGGATACCAGCAACGATGCGACCAGGAGCAAAGCAATTGCATAGGCACGGGTCTTGAATAAAGTACTCTGTGGCATAAAGAATCTTTCTCCGCCTGAGCGGTTGAACCCCTGTGAAACGCGGGAGAGCTAGCCAGAGCGAACTCTCCCGGTTGATTGCCTTGCAAAAGCGAAGCCGGACACTCAGGCTGTTCGAGCGTCCGGCTTTCGCCCTGGGCCTCTGACCGGATAGTTTCTTGCCATTGACCCCATGGTTTCCCAGGTCTCAAAATCGAGACCTGGACACCCAGCATTGGTACAACTTCAAGCGGTCAGAGACCTAGAAGTCGTAGCGCATGGACGCCGTGACCAGACGCGGCTCACCCAAGTGCCCAAGATAGCTTCCGGAGCTTTGTCCCGTGATGCTGCCTGGGCCCAGAGTCGACCAGTAGTGTACATCCGAGACATTGTTGAGGGTGACTCGCCAAGTGGCCACCTTCCCAAAGACCTTGGCGGTATAACGGCCGCCGAGATCGAAGTCGTCGTAGCGGGGCACATAGGTGCTGTTGATGTCGTCGACGGGACGGCGTCCTACAAACTGCCAGTCGAAGTTGAAAAACGCGCCGGTAAGCAACGGCAAGTGATACTCAGCCAGGATGTTGGACTTGTAAGCGGGGATGCCGACGAAGTCCTTTTTGTTTGTTGCGGCGATCCCGGTGCTTGTCAGCTTGGGGTCCAGCGCCGTAATTCCGCCGGTAATCATCAGGCTCTCAAAGACCCTGCCGGAGAGCATCCCTTCAGCGCCGTAGTTGATCTGATTGCCGATGATCTCCCACGCCAGGCAACTTGCTGTTCCCGACAGCGAGCCGCAGACCGCCGTGTTCACGATGCCAGGAACATTATTAGCAAAGGGCCTTTCAAGCCGGAAGAGGGCGGTCGAGAAGTTGATCTTGTGCGATTCCAGCTTGTAGCCGATCTCTCCCTCTGTGTCGTGATACGGCGCCAGAGCCTTGGAGCTGTTGACATAGCACGTTGTGCACAAACCAGTTGTGGCACTGATGGTGCTTACACTGGGCGTATCGGGCGCTTGAAGGCTTTCCGCAAAGGTTGCATAGACACTCATCTTCGGAGCCGGCTTGTAGATGAAGCTAGCCGTGGGGCTAACGCCTTGAGTATCGATGTTGACGGGCGTGTTAGGCCAAATCCCGGCATATGATTCGGCACTGTTCGGCGCCGAATAGTTGTTTGTCCAGTACCAATCCTGACTGGCAGCCACTCTCAAAAGCCAACGGGGAGTCAGCGAGATGGTGTCCGCCAGGTTGAATCCCTGCTGATGAAGAATGCTGGAAACGTACACGCCGTGAGTGTACGGGCTGGAGCCCGAGTAGGAAAGAAGACCGGTCGCGGGCGGTGGCACATCAAGGAGCGGCGCAGAGATGGTGGGCGTGCAAGTCGTCTCGCCCGCCGGGCACATCGCGGTCTTGGCCGGAGTGGTTTTGGGTGACCAGGATGCAAATCGATAACCTGTGCTTCCGATGACCACGTCGTGGCCGATATTACCCGTCTTGAACTTGCCGGTGATGTACCCCAGATCGCTGTTCACCTGGAAGCGCGGCGCCAGGCCGGAGAATTCGTTGGCGAGATACGTCTGATAGCTTCCCGTATTGTTGGTGAACGAGTTGACGGCCGTGTTGATATTGCGATCGGCGATCTGGTGCAGCACTCCTGCGATAAGATGCCAGTTCGCGCTGAAATCGTGTTTTACCCGCACCTCGCTGATCTGATTGTTCAGATCCACGCCAGAGAAGGACTGCCCATAGCCTTGGCGAGTCGGATCGGGCGCATTGACCGGCAACAGGATGCTCTTGGACCCGGCTACAGACGGCGCGGTCGTGGTTGGCGCATAGGCAAACCAGCCGGGGTACCCATGCTGGAACAAGTTGTAGTAGCTGAAATTGCCTTCGATTGTGGTATGCGCAAAGGGACGCACATCCAGAGCGATCGCGGCCAACTGGCGGCGAAGCTGGCTCGCTGTGACATAACCGGTTCCATCGCCAAGGACCAGATTGGTGCGATAGCCGAAGATCTTGTTCGGGCCCACACGGCCGCCCAGATCAATATGACCGGTGGCGACGGTGGCGCCTTCATACTGCAACTCGACTTCGCGCAATGGTTCGTCCGTGGGGCGCTTGGTGACGAAGTTGAAGATGCCCGACGGGTTGGTGGGGCCATACATGGAGCCGCCCAGGCCGTTGAAAACTTCCAGTTGCTCGTACTCCTCAAGAGCCGATGGCGTGGTAACCGCGATGCCCATTCCATCTTTCCGGTCGTCCTGCATATTGGTTCCCTGCATGCCGCGGGTTTCGGGGCGCAGAACCTCCGGTCCCTGCATCTCCTGGAACGAGACCAGGGGCAGATACTTGGCGGCCTCTTTGAAGTTCCTCGACATGGTGTCGTCGATCAACTGGCGCGAGATCACGTTGATCGAGTAAGGAAGGTTCAGGATTGGCGTCAGGCCGAGCGGACTGCCCGGCTTGAGGGTGTCTACGCGATAGGCGTTCTCGACGGAACCGGCCGAGACGGTCACGGACTCAGTGTTTCCGGCGAGCCGGAGGGAGAAATCGAAGCGGAGATTCTGGCCCGCTACCACTTGGAGCGCGCCGCTCGCGGTTGGCTGGAATGCCCTGACCGCTACGGCAACTGAATAGACGCCCGGCTGTAGAGCTGAGAATGCGTAGATTCCCTGCTCATTCGTCGCGGTTGTGATCTTTGTCCTGGTCGACAAATTGGTGAGAGCGACTTGGGCATTGGCAAGTACCGCCTGATTCGGATCCTTAACGATGCCCGTTATCGAACCCGTGCCCGCGGTGGTCTGTGCGAACGCAGAGAGGGAAGTGAATAGAACTGCAAGAGTCAAAAGCAGAAGTTTTTTCATAGGCGTTTGTGTCCTCGAATGGCCTCGGAATGGTGTGAGTGAATCAATGTGGTTACACGCACCCGGGACGGGCCGGTCTCAAAATGGCGGCTTCCTCGGAATGCTGTCAAGCACGCATTTGTTTTTGCAGCACGTATTGGGCCAATGTCGCGAATGACGGCCGCAAACCTCTTCAGTGCGGGAGTGTAACATTTTGGGAAAACGTATTGCACAATTTTTCAATCGCTAGAAGAGATTGATAATAAATAGGTTGTATTTCAGCCCAGCCTTTGACGGAAGCACGCCGGCAAGCCTTACTTCGCTGTTATAACGCTAAAATGCGCACCAAACCCGGGGATGCCAGCTCCATTCATATGTCACGAGATGGCACGTTTGTCACAAAACGAGACAGTGCTTTGGATAGCATCCGGCCAGATTTGATGTTAGAAGATTGGCTTACACGACGCTTCAGTGTGCGACGGAAAGGCAAATCCGGGGATGCGTAGTGCCGCCGCCCTTTCGCCACCGGCTCCCATGATGTACATAAAGCCTTTGGAGTATGAGGCTTGGCGGAGGGTGATGGAAATCAACACCTCGGCGTTTCAGCGAAGGATAATTCCTCCATGTTACCCTTATAAGGGAAGATATATGCCGTCGGAGAACCTTGTCGTTCAGAATGCTTGGCAGCAGTACATTGGCGGAGCGTCTCTGGACGTTCGCCATCTGAGCATGGAGGTTGCAAGCTCTTGGCAGCGTTGTCATAACCTGAGCGTCGATCCCCTTTGCCCTGAGTGCGGTTGCATCGACCAGCGCCAACTCCAGGAACGCCTCTTCCAACGCCAACGTCTGATCAAAATTGTGCGGCCAGTGATGGAGCGGCTGTACGATTTTGTGAAAAATACCGGATTCCAGGTGGTGCTGAGTGATGAGACCGGCTTCCTTCTGGATGTGATTGGAGATCCTGACGTCACCGTGCGCACGCGGCGGGTCGAGTTGTGTCCGGGGGGAAACTGGAGCGAGGCATCGAGGGGCACCAACGCCATCGGCACCGCTATCTTCGAGCGCAAGCCGGTGCAGGTTTTTGCCGCTGAGCACTACTGCCAGCCAAACCATTTTCTGGTGTGTTCCGCTTCGCCCATCTTCGATGCTGACGGCACGATGGTCGGCGTGCTCGATCTAAGCGGCGACTATCATCATTCCACCGTTCATACCCTGGGAATGGTAGTAGCGGCCGTTGGCGCCATCGAGAATCAACTCCGGCTGCAGCGCGCTACCGAGAAACTCTTCAATGCTTACCGCTACTCCAATATTCTGCTGGAAAACATGTCGGATGGGATGATTTCCGTTGATAACAGGGGAATCGTCACGGAGATCAACTCGAAGGGCGCGGGCATTTTCGGTCTCGATCCCAAGGTTGCTCGGGGACGGCATATCACGCAGTTAACAAGTTTACAGATCCCGCTTCTACAGATACTGAATGACGGCGTGCAGTACGAAGACAAAGAGATTGTTTACGGTCAGTCTGGCAAGAAGATTCGGAGTTCCGCCTCGCTGCTTCGCGACGAGGGCGGGACGGTCATAGGAGCAGTCGCCACTTTCCGTGAAGTTTCCAAGTGGAAAGCTCCTTCCAGGCAGTTTTATCTCGCTGCGCCGCGCTTGTCCATTGAGGACATTGCGGGCGACGGCGCCAGTATGGCCGAATTGAAGGCGCACGCCAGAATGGCAGCGGCTAGCTCGTCCACGGTGCTGCTGGAAGGCGAGAGCGGCACCGGCAAGGAACTGGTGGCGCAGGCAATTCATTACAACGGATCGAGACACGGAGGTCCGTTTGTTGCAGTCAACTGCGGCGCGCTGCCGGAATCCCTGGTGGAAAGTGAATTATTTGGCTACGAGGAAGGCTCATTCACAGGAGCGAAAAAGGGTGGGCAGGCAGGGAAGTTTGAGATGGCGAACGGAGGAACCTTGTTCCTCGACGAGATCGGCGACATGCCACTCTGCGCGCAGATGAAACTGCTCCGGGTTATTCAAGAACGAAAAGTGACGCGCATCGGCACCGCTGTCGACCGGGAGATTGATATTCGAATCATCGCCGCTACCCTCAAGGACTTGAAAGAGGAAGTGAAAGCAGGACGCTTCCGGCAGGATCTCTTTTATAGGCTCAATGTACTTAATCTCCGCATACCGCCCTTGCGCGAGCGGTTGGAAGACATTCCGGCGCTTGCTCGCAGTCTATCTTTAAAAATTGCCGCGAGAATGAAGGTCGATGCCAAGGATTTCGACGCTGGGCTTCTGGACAAATTGAAGTTATATTCCTGGCCCGGCAATGTGCGGGAGCTGGAGAACGCGATTGAGAGAGCGATCAACCTGGCAGGCGACGATCCACTTTTGAGAGCTGAACACTTCGACCTCCCGGCTCCCGATGCCAGACCGAATGCTGGCTTGCCTACGGAAATCGCATCGCTGCGGCCTCTGGACGAAGTTGAAAAAGAGATGATCCGAAGTGCGGTTTCCTTTTACGCGGGCAATATTCAGAAGGCCGCAGCTTCGCTCGGAATCAGCCGGAATACCTTGTATCGCAAGATGAAAGAATACGGAGCTGGCGATGCTGTTTCTTATGCCAGCGAGTCTGAGATAGCCGATCGCCCGAACTGAGCACCGCGGTTGCAGACCTCTTCCCCGTGGCGCTCTAGCAGGCTGCGGAAAAAAGCCTGGATCTTATCCAAACTCCCGAAAAGCATTCCTCAGGGGCTGAAGCACGCTTGATTTTGCAGCATTTACGGCACGACTAAAGTCGTGCCCTGATACAAAACGCCTTTTCGAAACACCTTCCACGAGTTTTTCCGCAGCCTGTCTAGCAGCCCGCCTCCGGGCCGAACAGCGGCGAACAATGCCGTAGCCGTTTGGTCATGTGCGACCCCACAGATCCAATGATCAAGACCACGACCAGGATCGCCAGGCGGTGGCTCCACGCAAACGGAACCGCGCAGAGCAGCGCCAGCTTGATCATCAGAAGAATTCCCCAGCCCTGAAACAGAGCTTGCCAGAAAGGGTAAGCCTCAATCCATGCCATGCCAACTCCGCTCAGGATTGCCAGGTAGAGCATGGGCCGCAGTTGATCGGCAGGAGCTTTGAATGCGTGCCCTCCGACAAGAATGCTAATCGCCAGAATGTGAAGAGTCCGAAACAGGATGCTCCAGACGCGCGCATAAGGAATCGCGGGCTTGGCGATGGAAGGTTTTGGCATTCAGTCCTCCTGGTGTGGCTCCGAAACGAATGTATTTCGCGGATTCGTATTCAGAAGAAAGGTCTGTTCAAGAAATCCATACTGGAGCCTGATCATCCAGCGGTTTGCTCGAATTCGAAGCCGAGCTGCTGCAAAGAAGCTCGGACAGCAGGGTCTTGCAACAGCGAGAGAAAGCGGAGTACAGGCGCTCGCTGCGCGCGATTCCTGGGAATCACGAAGTCGTAGTGCTCCGCCTGGAGAGGCAGGAATCCGAGACCATATTGATGGGCGACTGTGCGGATGGCAACGCCCCAATCGGCGCGGCCTTGCGCAACGGCGGCAGCTACGGCATTGTGAGTTTTCGCCTGGTTTGAATATCCCGAGGGCTGGTATCCCTTCAAGAGGCGGTCGATCAAGATGCGAGTGCCGCTTCCGGCATTCCGGTTGATAAAGAGGCAAGCAGGGTCTGTGCTCGCGTCTTCGGCTGCCTGCTCCGCCTCGCGCCCCTCGAACCGTGAATCGCCGGTGCGAAATACAATTCCCTGGAGTCGCGTATATCCTGTCGCGAGCTCAAGATCGCCGGTGAGGAACGGGCGATTATATTCACCTGTGGCTGGATCCATCAGGTGAATCCCCGCGATGTCGCACTCGCCCCGTTTGGCCGCCGTAAGTCCTCCGCTGCTGCCAACATTCAGCGCTCTAACCGAGAAGCCCGCGCCGATGACGCGCCCGATCAAAAGGTCAAGCCCAACACAATGGCTACCGATGATGACGAGATCCGCCAGCGTGTGATGGGCGCCGATCAAGGTCACTTCAACTTCAGCGCCTGCGGAGACCGTCTCCGTCTGCGCACCAACTGCGAAAAAGCCATCCGCCTGTCCAAACGCGGTCACCGATCCGGAGCCTTTGTTTGCCGGATAGGCCACGAGCTTTCCGTCCAAGCCGCGAACCAGTGAGACCATGACGTATTCCGTGCGCCCACGATCCGAGCTGATGCGAGCTGGAAGTGTGGCCTTTACAGTCTCAGGGCGTTTCGGCGGAAGTCCCGCAAAGGCTCGAATCACCGGTGCAACAAATTCGTGGAAAGTGAAAATGGCCGAGGTCGGAAAACCGGGAAGCACGACAACGGGTTTGCCGTTCGTCACCGCCAGGCATAGCGGTTTTCCGGGCTTCAGCGCAACTCCGTGAACGACAATCCCAGGATCGGTGAGCTTGCTGACTGCGCGATACGCCAGGTCGCCCGCGCCCTTCGATGTTCCACCCGAAAGCAGAACGATGTCGCACTGCAATGCCCGTTCGAGCAGAGTGGCAATCTCTTCTTCATTGTCGCGTGCTATGCCGAGCCGCACCGGCATGCCACCAGCCTCTTCAACTGCCCCGGCAAAGATGGTGCTGTTTGAGTCGTAGACACCGCCAAGGCGGCGCGGCTCCCCCGGCTTGACCAGTTCGTCGCCGGTCGACAAGATGGCCACGGTCGGTTTGCGCCAGACGTTCACTTCGCCGTGTCCGATGGCCGCCAGAGATCCAATCTCGCGCGACGTCATGATCTGGCCAGCCCGCAGAACCGTCTCGCCTTGTGCGATATCGCTGCCGGCCGCGGCGATAAACGCACCGGGCGAAACCGGCCGATAGACATCAACCAGCACTTGGCCGAGCCGCTCCTGTGCGTCTGTGTGCTCAACCATCACGACTGCGTCAGCGCCGCGCGGAATCATGCCGCCGGTTGCGACAATTGTGGCGAATCCCTCCGCAACATTGATTGCGGGAACAACGCCCGGTGTCAGAATCTCCGCATTGAGTTTCAGGGTACGCGGGCAGTCGTCGGTTGCTCCCGCGGTATCAGCGGAGCGCAGCGCAAATCCATCCATCCGCGACCTGTCGAATCCGGGAACATCCACATTGGAAATCACGTCGCGCGATAAAACACGCCCGAGCGCCTTTGCCAAGGGAACAGCCTCTTCTCCCAGCGGCGAGAGCTTGAGATGCTGCCGGAAGCGCGCCTCGGCTGTGTCGCGATCGATCACATCGAGAAACTGCTGCTGTCGCGCCGCGCGAAGCAGGTCCTGGTTCGAGTTCTGTCCTGTCGTCATTTCCAGATGCCCTCGACTTCATGAGTTGAGTCGTACGTGTAGACGTTCACAGTGGCTCCTGGTGCGTAACCTTCCAGTGTGGCGGGAATGGAAATGAATCCATCCGCACGGGCTACGGACGAGAGTCCGCCCGAGTCAGCGGTTCCCTGCGGGATGGCCTCGCCAGCGATAAGCCGCACCTGGCAAAACTCCATTGTGCCGACCGACGAAACAATCTTGCGTCCGACCTTGGCTTGCTGCACGCGGTACGGCAACCACGGACCACGGCCGCTGAGATTCCTGATCAACCTTCCTGCAAACAGATCGTAAGCGCACAGGCAATCCAGCGGGCTGCCGGGCAACAGAATCACCGGGATCTGCCCGGCAGAACCCATGCCGGTTGACCCTCCGGGGCGCATGGCGATGCCGTGAAGGTCAAGTGTGCCGACAGCAGCAAGAGCCAATGGCGCTTCGTCGTCAAGGCCCACGCCAGTGCGCCCGCAAACCAGAACGAGATCCGCGCCTGGGCGGGCAATCCACTTCGCAAGCTTGTCGCGGTCTGTGATCCCGTACTTGCAGATTTCAACTGCTCCACCGTCGCGAACAACGTGTGCGCGCAGCATCAGGCCGTTGGCATCGGCCAGTTTGTAACCCTGGGACGATTTTCGTCCGGCAAGAATGATTCGAACCAGTGGGCGGCGAAGGACGCGAACCTGATTGATGCCAAACGACGAAATCAATCCAAGATCTGAGGCCCGGAGTGGCCGTAAACCCTCGATCAGGAGGGTATCTTTTCGAATCTCCTGGCCTTTGGCGTTTACGCCTTCTCCGCGCGCAACGCTTCCGATCAAATGGACTATATCCGTCCCGGCCTGCGCCAGATCGAAAGGCGCAACGGCGTCCGCACCCATGGGAAGCGGAGTTCCGCTGGTAACAAGAGCCGCGGAGAATGGTCTCAACGCGGAGTGATAGTCCTGCATGCTAAAGGGAAGTGGATTATAGCTGCCCGCGCCAACTGTCTCGCACGAGCGCAGAGCGTAGCCATCCGTGATGGCGGTGTCCGTTGGCGGATCCTCTGTGGGGGAGACGAAAGGCTCGGCAAGAATACGTCCAATCGCGGCATTGAGAGCAATGCTTTCCGCATCGCAGATTCTCGAATAGCGATCGATCCACTCGACCGCTTCGTTCACAGAACTCCGATCGGCGAATCCTATCATTCGCACATCGCGAGGCTCTCTTTGCAGCGCATCAGACATCAAACCGCATCCTCTCGCGAGATTACCGCTCCTCATTGACGATTATCCGCCAATCTCAGACATCGAGAACGGAGTGATGAGCGCTTCATGGTCCAACAAGTGGTGCCGGTCAGGCTTGTTCTTGAGCACACTCATCAGAACATCCCTCAACTCGTTGTCATTGCCAGCCAGATACGGCTTGAGGCTGACTCTTCCGTTATCGAACAAGCATCCCTTGACAATGCCCGATGCGGTGACACGGATGCGATTGCAGGATGCACAGAAATGACTGGAGATTGGAGTAATGATACCGATGGTTCCCAACGCTCCGGGAATTCTGAAAATCCTCGCCGGCCCCGCCGCTTCAGCACTGGGCACTGGCTCCAGGGGGTAAACCTTGCTGATTTGCTGAAGAATCTCTTCTCCCGTCACGAAGGCTGACGGCCAATCGGGCGCGGTGCTTGTCGGCATATATTCGATGAACCGAACCTGACGAGGAGTCTGGAGCGTCAGGGCTGCAAAATCCTGTACCTCACCATCGTTCACTCCCCGGATCACGACGGTGTTGATCTTTACGGGAGGGAATCCAGCCTCTTCCGCGGCGGCGATTCCGTCCAGGGCGCTTTCGAGATTGCCTCCGCGTGTCAACGACGAAAAGGTATCCTGCTTCAGGGAATCAAGACTCACATTGAGCCGGTGCACTCCGGCGCGGCGCAGATCCGCCGCGAATTCCCGCAGCAGCAGACCGTTTGTGGTCAGAACCAGTTCCTTCAGCCCGCGGATTGAGGAAAGGCTCTCGAGGAAATTGACGAGACCCTTTCGAACCAGCGGCTCCCCGCCCGTAATCCGGATTTTATCGATGCCCAGGGAAACCGCCAGACGCGCGATGCGGTGCAGTTCCTCAAAACTCAGAATATCGCTGTGTTGAAGCTTGTGGACCCCTTCGGCCGGCATGCAGTACTGGCAACGCAAATTGCACCGGTCGGTAACCGACAGCCTGAGGTAGCTGATGCGACGACCATGCGTGTCTGTAGGGGCCATATATGCGGAATCCTGCAATCCAGCTTAATATACATGCAATTTGTGCGCCATATTCCGAATCGCGGCGGACCCGGGATTTCCGCCGCAAGAGATCGCATCCGCCATCCCTTCGTTACAACAGCTTAGCCCAGTTGATTCTTGCATCCCTTGCGGCTGCGAGCGAGGACTACGCGCGTTACAGTGTTGAATCGAGAAGTGGAATGGTCAAAGACGCGCATTTCTCATCACATACAAGGCAGAGTTGCATTTTGTGACAGGTGTCTCGTTTTGTGACAACAAATCGAGACAATAGCATACCGTCAAACGATTCGTTGCCTGCACCGCTCCGGGGTTGGAAGCAACTCACCGCAATTGCATCCGGGCATCTCTGAATTCAAGCTCCGTTTATGGTTTGAGCGGAAGTGCACGCGTGGCGCGCGGTTCGGCAGGCCCCCTGATTGCACAGTGCGCGAAGGCGAGGTGCGATTTGGCGCCATGCGTGCATACGTACCCACGGCAGGTGCATGAAGCTTCAGCAGAGACGACCCCGCCACTTCTTGAAGTGAAGACAGTGTGGATCGTCCGTGTGGAGTGTCGTGGTCCGTGCTCTATGGCTATCCAAAATTTTGTGAGGTGGTGAATCGATGTACAGTTCAATTCAGAAAAGTCTCTTCTGCCCTACTGGGCGCCTTCTGCTGATGGCGTCGCTCGGAATCGTACTCCTGTTCGGTTCGTCAGCAGCCGGAAATGCCCAGGCGTTGGGCTGGGAAGGTGAGACGGGCGTGTTCGTTACCCCGATGGCCTATACCGCATCTGCCGCTGGGCAGAAGATCCATCCCGTGGTTGCTTATCACTATTTCAATGCCGGTTCCGTGATCGGCGATTTCCATGAAGCATCGATTGAAGCGGGAATCGGCCAGCGCTTTGAACTCGGCTACACCCACGAGTTCCACAACTTCGGCGGCGACCCGTCCCTGAGCCCGCTCTGGCAGAACGGTTTCGAAATTTTCAACGCCAAGTACATTGTGGTTCCAGAGAACTACAAGAAGCAAAAGTGGGTTCCTGCTATTTCCGCGGGCGTCATTGCCCGTACGGGAGTTCGCAATGTTGGGGACTACCTTAAGTGGCACCCGAACACCAACGATGGCAGCCACAACGAAGATTTCTATGGCGTTGCCACCAAGGCCGTTCCGGTCAAGAATGCTGGCCCGCTTGCCGCCGTCGTGCTGAACGCTGGCGTTCGCGGCACCAACGCGGAACTCTGGGGAATGGGCGGAAACGCTCCCAATTGGCAGGCGCGCGGATTCGGCGCCGTTGCGTTCGCCTTCAAGGGACCTGACAAGAGCACGCTCATCTTCGGTTCCGAGGCATCGCAGCAGCCACATCACCCGCTTGGTTTCACCAGCGCCACTGATCCTGGCGGCGTCCAACTCAATATCCCGACCTCACTGACTTATTGCGCCCGGGTGGTTCCCAGTCCGAAGCATAAGTTGAACTTCGACATAGGTATAGCGCAGGTTGCTGGTAATATTGCACCGGGCGTTAACCTCAAGGCTCGTCATCAGTTCGGAGCACAGATGTCGTACGGCTTCTAGTTGTTTTCGGTTGAGTGCCGCAGTCTGCGGATTGGGGCACTCAACGCTTCTCCTGGTGTGCGAAAAATGCTTGCTCTCGCCCGCCATGAGGTGTAGTGTGCAGCGGTAATGTCAGTAGCATTGGAGAAATTATGCCGAAAGTGTTGATGATTCATCCAGACCGGTGCACTGGATGCCAGAACTGCGAACTGGCTTGTAGTTTCAGCCACGAGAACCAGTTCCGGCCCTCTGCCACCCGTGTCCATGTGTACAGCTGGGAGCGTGAGGGCTTTTCTGTACCCATGATGTGCCAGCAATGCGATTCCGCTTCGTGCGTGAAGGTTTGCCCAACAGGCGCCATGCATCGTGCGAAGGGAAGCACCCTGGTCGAGTATTCACGTGAGAAGTGTATTGGCTGCCGCATGTGCACCATCGCGTGCCCGTTTGGCAATGCCGTTTATGACAGTGTTACCGAGTCCATCCTGAAGTGCGACACCTGCGCCGGCGACCCTGCCTGCGTGCAGTTCTGCCCCAGTCAGGCGCTGGAATTCGTTGATGACAACATCTCCACACGCTCTCGGAAGAGAGAACTTGCAGGCAAGTTCAAGTCTGCTTTTGAGGGGGCATAACCATGAACGGATATACCGGTACAATCCTTCGCGTCAACTTGACGACCGGGGCCATTTCAAGGCAGGCCACGGATATGAAAGACGCTGCTCTCTTTATCGGAGGGCGCGGATTAGGCGACAAGCTCTATATCGATGAGGTCGATCCGAAGGTGGATCCTCTCTCGCCCGACAACAAGATGGTCTTTGCTCCTGGACCGTTTACGGGCACTTTTGCGCCCTCCGGCGGCCGCTATCATGTGGTCACCAAAGGACCGTTGACAGACGCAATCGCCGGGGCAAACTCAGGCGGATCATGGGGCCCCGAGCTGCACTACGCCGGTTACGATGCCCTCATCATTGAGGGAAAGGCGGCGGAGCCGGTTTATCTCTGGATCAAGGACGACGTTGTCGAGATCCGCAAGGCTTCGCATCTGTGGGGCAAGTGGGTTCCAGATACGACCGACTTGGTCCGCGCCGAGACCGACGTGGACGCCAAGGTCGCCTGCATCGGACCGGCGGGCGAGAAGCAGGTTCTGTTTGCGGCGATCATGAATGAGATGCATCGGGCTGCCGGCCGCGGCGGCGTTGGCGCCGTCATGGGCTCAAAAAACCTGAAGGCCATCGCGGTTTCCGGAACCAAGGCGCTCAGTGTCGCCAATCCAAAGGCGTTCAAAGAAGCCGTACTCGCTGGACGGAAGGGGATCAAGGAGCATCCGGTTGGCGGCGCGGGCCTGAAGGCGTACGGCACTGATGTTCTGGTCAACATTCTGAACCAGATAGGGTCGCTGCCCGCGTATAACTTCCAGGATGGCTACTATCCGGCGGCGGACAAGGTCGGCGGCGAAACCCTGGCGGCAAACCAACTGGTTCGGCCCAAAGGCTGTTTCTCATGCGTGATCAGTTGTGGACGCGTCAGCAAGGTCAAGAATCCCAAGTACGCGGGAGAAGGAGAAGGTCCCGAATATGAGGCGGCCTGGTCGATGGGGCCGGATTGCGGAATCGACAACCTCGATGCGGTCACTCATAGCAATCATCTTTGCAACGAGTTGGGCATGGATCCGATTTCATTCGGTTCCACGCTGGCTTGCGCCATGGAGATGTTTGAAGCCGGCCTGATCACCTTGAAAGATACAGAAGGGGTAGACCTTCGCTTCGGCAATGTCGATGCGATGGTCGAGATGACTCGCAAAACCGGCTTGCGCGAAGGCATTGGCAACAAGCTGGCGCTTGGCTCTTATCGCCTGGCCAACTCCTACGGGCATCCGGAACTCTCCATGACGGTGAAGAAGCAGGAGATGCCTGCTTACGATCCGCGCGGAGTTCAGGGAATCGGCCTGGAGTATGCCACTTGCAATCGCGGCGGTTGCCACGTGAAGGGATACACCATCGCGGTCGAAGTGCTGGGCTGCGGCGCCAAGCTCGATCCTCACGCCACGGTCGACAAGCCCTCCTGGGTGAAGCTCTTCCAGGATCTTACGGCTGCCATCGATGCCTCCGGCGGCTGTATCTTCGGAACCTTCGGAATGGGCGGGGACAACTATTCGGCGATGCTCTCTGCGCTGACTGGAGTCACCTACACAACCGAGGATTACCTGAAGGCCGGCGAGCGAATCTGGAACCTCGAGAAGTTATTCAACATCGGGGCCGGATTGACAAGCAAGGACGATCAGTTGCCCGAACGCCTGACGACGCTCCCCATCAAGACGGGACCGTCAAAGGGCGAACTCAGCCATGTACCGGAAATGCTGCCCGAGTACTACAAGCTGCGCGGTTGGGACGAGAAGGGTGTTCCGACCAAAAAGCGGTTGCAGGACTTGCAACTTGCCTAAGCAGGGAGACTAGCACCCGTGATCATTCGATACTTTGCTGATATTCGTGTGCTGACGGGTCGCGGAGAAGAAACGTGGACGAAGGCGGCGCCAGATATGCGCTCGCTCCTTGAGGGGCTTGCTGCACAGTATGGCTCCGCCTTCGGCAAGCGGGTTTTCGAAGGCGATCAACTCAACAGTACGATCATCATTTTTATTAACGGCCGCGACGTCGCGCACCTCAAGGGAATCGACTCCCCTCTGGTGAGCGACGATGTTGTGGCTATCTTCCCCATGGTGGCGGGCGGTTAAGCGCGCCATGAGTGGAAGGAGGCAATAGTGACCGCAAGGTATGCCGTATTCATACCGCTGGCCGCGCTCTTCGGAGGAGTCCTGTTGCAGCTCATCCTGGCCGGAGCGCTTACGGCTCGGGCGAAGGGGTGGCTTGCACTGTTCTCCGGAGTTGGCGCTCTGGCTGGTGTTCTCGCGATCTGGCCAACCATCCTGGCCGGAGGCACATTCGATCTTACGTTCGGACACTGGGACGGACCCATTCAACTTGCCTACCGCGTTGATGGGCTTAGTTTCCTGTTTGCGCTCATGGGCGCGGGGATCGGCTCGGCAGTCTTGCTCTACTCCGTGGGCTACATGGAGAAGGAGAAGGGCGCCACAAGATTCTATTCACTGGTTTTGATTTTTATCGCCGGACTGATTCACCTTGTTTACACCGCCGATCTCTTTCTCGTTTACCTGAGCTGGGAATTGGTTGGGCTCTGCTCGTTCTTCCTGGTTGGTTTCTGGTACCGGGATCGCGAAGCCGCATCCGGGGCGCGCAAAGTGCTCACCATGACTCACCTTGCAGGTTACGGCTTGTTTGCGGCCGTGGCGCTGATCTATTTCCGTACGGGGATCACTCTCTGGACCGATCCACGTATGCAGGGAGCCTTTACTACCGGAATTTTTCTATTATTCCTGGTTGCCGCAGTGGCAAAGTCGGTTCAGTTCCCGTTGCATACCTGGATTCCCAGCGCAATGGCGGCTCCCACTCCGGTCAGCGCTTTGTTGCATGCCGCCTGTTACGTGAAGGCGGGCGTCTACCTGGTTGCCCGCATGCACTCGGTCGGACCGTGGCCCGCTTCGTGGGGACTCACCGTTTCATGGTTGGGCGCTGCAACGCTGCTGATCGGCGTGCTGTTTGCTCTGGCCCAGCATGATCTGAAGAAGTTGCTCGCCTACCACACCGTGAGCCAGATCGGCTATATGATGCTCGGCCTCGGGCTGGGAACCCCGCTCGGCATTGCCGCCGGTCTCTTCCACTGCCTGAATCACGGGCTGTTCAAGGGCGGACTCTTCCTGTGCGCCGGCGCGGTCCAGCACTCCTGCGGAACACGCGACATGGATAAGCTGGGTGGTCTGGGCAGAAAAATGCCCCACACCATGCAGATATGGCTGGTCTGCGCGGCTGGCATCGCCGGCGTCCCGCTGTTCAATGGATTTGTCAGCAAGTGGATGCTCTACAACGCCGCTCTGGAAGTTCATCAGCCGATCCTCGCGCTCATTCCGTGGATTGGCAGCATCCTCACCGTCTTCTCGTTTCTCAAGGCGACCAGCGGGGTTTTCCTCGGCAGCGAAGGCAGTGCCACCAAGAATGCGCACGAAGTCAACTGGACCATGACTGCCGGTGGAGGAATTCTTGCTGCGGGCTGCATCCTGCTTGGCGTTGCCCCGCAACTGGCCGTCACCTACCTGCTGAACCCGCTGCTTCCGGCACTCGGCTGTGCCCCTCTCATGGGGGTGAGCTGGTTCGGGCTCTCGGGGGGGCAGGGAATCTGGCTGGCTTCCGGGGGGCTGATGCTCGGCGTGGTCGCGTTGCTCTTTGGCTCGCTTGTCGTCTGGATTCCAGTGCTCATGCGTGGCACAGTCACCGCTGGCGGCCCTCCATCCGTTTTCACCGGCGGGGAAATGCTTACGCCGACTGGACATCTTGGCGCCAGCGATTTCTCGTACGCGATGAAACACGCTCTTGCGCCGTTCTATCGCGCGTTCAATGCTGATACCGCGTGGCTCGGAATCTGGCGTCTGCTCAGCAGAATTGCTTCTTCCATCGCCCAGCCGTTTGCCGCTGCGGAGCAATACACATGGGTATTTCTCCCCATCCTTGCCCTTGCAGTTGGCGTTGTCGGCTGGTTTGCGCCAGTCGGCAACATCGGGGCAATCCAAACAACAGTGGCAAGTGCGCCGCCGATGTTGATTCTGGCGATCGGAGTCGGAATTTCCCTGGTCGGCCTTCTGCTTGCATCCGCGGCTGCCCAGACATGGCGCAGTTTGCTTCTTCCTCTGGCGCTGGCCGGTGGACTTGCCATTGGCGGAATTCTCGCCCAGGGTTCTCTCTTACGCACTGGCTTGCTGGAAGCTGCCTCTGTTGTAGCTTTGCTCACCCTCTGGAAAACCAGCGGCAAGTCTGCCGCGCGTTACGGTTATCTTCTGGCCATCGTGATTTCAGCACTCGGGATGGTTGGTGGAACCCTGGCAGCCGAGCAGGGCAACGCTCATCTCGCATTGGCCTTGTTGCTGCCTGCCATCGCCGTAAAGCTTGGCCTTGTGCCGCTCTGGTTGTGGTTGCCGCTGGTGGCCGAATCCACTCCCTCCGTGCTGGCTGGTCTTGTCATCGGCGTAGTTGATGTAGCGGCATTTGCTGAAGTCCTCACCCTGCGCATCTCAGAGCCGTGGCTCTTTACGCCTGCGCTGCCCTGGATCGTGCTTGGGGTTGCTTCGGCAGTTCTTGGCGCGCTGCTCGCCCTGGCGCAGCGGAACATCAAGCGCCTGCTCGCTTTCTCCACGGTGGAGGACATCGGACTGCTGGTGGTGGCTCTGGCCTATGGCGGCGACCTCGGACTCACCGGCGCGCTGCTTGGCGCAACGGTACACGCCCTGGCCAAGGCATTGCTCTTTGCCAGCATCTCCGGCCCCGAGGCAGATGGGGCCAGGCTGACAGATGCGCGAGGTTTGGCTTCACACCATCCCATCGGTTCCGTCGGGTTTGCAATTGGCGCGCTGGCCGTGTTGGGCGTTCCGCCGACCTTGGGATACGCCGCTCACTGGCGCATCTTCACCGCTGTCGCAGGAAACGCTCCGCTGCTCACCGCCTTGTGCGGTGCGGCAATGCTCTCCGTGGCTGTCTATGCCCGCGCCATTGCGTTGTTCTGGTGGGGCCCGGACACTTCGCCGGAACGGCCGGTCCAGTACAACAGAAGATGGATGGCGGCTGCTGTTCTCTTGCTGGCCATCACGCTGCTTGCGGCCGGAGTTTGGCCGCAGTTGCTCGGAGGTGCCGCATGAGCGGAACAGAACGTGGCCTGATCTTTCGGCTGGTTGAGCGCGCCCGCCGCCGTTCCGCCTGGTTGTATCACTTCAACGCGGGCGCCTGTAATGGGTGCGATATCGAATTGGTTACCTGTCTCACGCCGCGTTATGACGTGGAGCAGGCCGGCATCAAGCTCGAAGGCAGCCCGAGGCACGCTGACATTTTGTGCGTCACGGGGCCGGTAACCCGCACAACTCGCGAGGCTCTGGAAACCATCTACGGGCAGATGCCGGAACCCAAAGTTGTGGTCGCCATCGGCTCCTGCCCGGCAACGTGCAACGTCTTCGCTGGCAGCCCGTGCATTGACGGCCCCGTGGACAAAATCGTACCTGTTGATATTTATGTTCCCGGCTGTCCACCGCGTCCACACGCCATCATTGAAGGAATCAGCCAGGCGATTGAAAAACTAGCGCTTCGCAAATCGGGAGCAATGGCAGGGGTCAAATGAATTCATTTCGTGCGTTTGTAGCGCTGCTTGTCTTTCCCGGATTGCTCTATGCGCTGCCGGTCGGATGGTTGATGCTGGGCATCGAGCGGAAGTTGAGGGCGCGCTTCCAGGGACGAATCGGGCCGCCATTATCGCAGCCCTTTTATGACGTCGTGAAGCTGTTGGCAAAGCAGCCCGTCAGCCGTGTCGCCTCCGACGTTCCCCTGCTGATCGGACTGCCCCTGTTAGCCATTGGGAGCATGATCGGCGCACTTGCTTTGCTGCCGGTCTTTCGGGGCGAAAGTGGTTTCGTCGGCGACATCATCGTGCTGGTCAGCCTTCTGGAGATTCCTCCGCTCTGCTTCATCCTGGCGGGCTACGCCTCACGCTCCATCTACGGTGAGGTTGGAGCGACTCGCGAGGCCATCGTCAGCATTGCTTCCAATGTGCCGTTTCTCACTGCGCTGGTTGCCATGGCCGCCGCAGCGGGATCGATGCATAGCTCGCAGATCGTTTCGTCGACTCCGTGGATCGTTCGCATTCCCGCGCTGGTGGCCATCCTGTTCTGCCTGCCGGTCAAGCTGCGTCTCAATCCCTTTTCGTTGGCCAACGCCGAGCAGGAAGTGCTTGCCGGACCTCTGACGGAGTTCGATGGTCCGCGTCTGGCGCTTTGGGAACTCGCGCACGCGTTGGAGTGGGTTGCGCTGATCGGCTTCGTGGTCGTGCTGGCCATTCCCTTCCGGAGCGCGCTCTGGTATGTCAACGCCGCGGGCTTCGCGTTGCTGTCGCTTGCGCTGGTGCCGCTGCTCACCTTGCTGGCCGCGTCCACGGCTCGTCTCAAGCTCGCGCAGGCAACCAGCATGATGTGGAAATGGGGCGGCACCATTGCCGCACTCGCACTGGCTGCGGCGTTCTTTGTCCGCAGCGGGGGGCACTAAAATGCTGAAGATACTGAAGATGATCGCCGGAAATATGGTCACCGATACTGCCACAGTCCGATTGCCCGGCAGTGTACCAACCCCTGCTTTGTTTCGCGGCGCGGTGACCATGAATACCGAGAAGTGCCTTGCATGCGGTATGTGTTCTTATGTTTGCGTCAGCAATGCCATCACCGGCTCGGAACAGGCCAAGGCGTACGCCTGGGCTTATGAGCCTGGGCGTTGCACGTTCTGTGCCCGCTGCGTTGAACGTTGCCCTGGGCACGCCCTCAGCATGGCGCCCGACGCGTTGACGTGCTACCAACACCCCGGCGAGCTGAATATGAAGCACCTGGTTGAATTCCGGTCCTGTTCGGAGTGCGGCGCCCCAGTGCGTTTCGCCAGCGACGATTTCCTCAAGCGGGCGTTCGACCACGTGAAGGACGAGACACGCGAGCTTGTGCGCCTCTGTGAACGTTGCCGCCGCCGCCGCTTGCAGCGCAACCTGATGCCAAGCGTTTTTTTTGACAACAAGGAGAAGAATCGATGAAAGCAGACGAGACGAGATTGGAGATCGGCGGCGTCTGGACTGAACGGCCCGATGGGTGGTGGCTCTCTGTTCCTGCCACTTCGATTCAGAGCATCGCACGCACCATGATCAAGGCCGGGGCACGCTTTGCAGCCATTGTTGCCCTGGCTGAGCCCGACAATGCAATGCGGCTCTCGTGGCATTGGGATATTGAAGGCACGCTCCTCTCGGTTAAGTCGCACCTCGCCGAAGGCATGCCTGTTCCCAGCATCGTCGATACTTATCCGGGCGCTGATTGGGCGGAGCGGGAAACCCGCGACTACTATGCGGTGGCGTTCGAAGGCCGCGCGGAGACGCCAACCCTGATGCTCCGTCAGGGAGACAAGCCCGGCGCCCTTATGCGCATGAGTGGAGAGAAATTATGAGCTACCGCATTCCGATCGGGCCGTATCACATTGCACTGGAAGAGCCTTACAAAATCGAAGTCGACTGCGAGGGCGAAAACATCGTCGGCTCTTCGCTCAAGGTTGGCTTCAACTTCCGAGGCATCGAGTGGCTCGCGCAACGCAAGAACATGACGCAGTGCATCGCCTTGCTGGAGCGCGTTTGCGGCATCTGCTCGAACGTCCACTCCATGAGCTTCTGCATGACGCTGGAGCGCATTGGAAACATTGAGGTTCCTGAGCGGGGCCAGCATATCCGCATGGTGATGGCTGAACTGGAACGCCTGCATTCCCATCTGCTTTGGGCGGGCGTCGCCTCGGAACTCATCGGTTTTCAGACACTCTTCATGCAGATCTTCCGTCTTCGCGAGGCGGTTATGGACACACTCGAATCCGTCTCCGGAAATCGCGTTAATTACTCGATGAACCGGATCGGAGGGGTGAATCGGGACATTCTGGATTACGCCAAGGTGCGACAGGTCGCTCATGATATCCGCGCGGTGACGGAAGGATCGTTGATTCCTCTGCTCACCACCGACCAAACCGTGATTGCGCGCTGCCAGGGTGTGGGCGTATTGAGCCGGCAGGATGCGATTGCCTACGGAGTGGTGGGGCCGGTAGCGCGTGCCTCCGGGGTCGATACGGATTTGCGCCGCGATCAGCCTTATCTGGCTTACGACAAAGTCGACTTCTCTGTGCCGGTTCAAACCGCGGGCGATGTTCTCGCGCGCGTTGTCGTTCGCGCTCTCGAGATTGTTGAAAGCTGCAAGATTATCGATCAGGTGTTGGATCGTATGCCGGAGGGCCCGATTCATGCCGGCGAAATCTACTCCGTGCCGGCGGGCGATGCGGTGGTGCGAATCGAGGCTCCGCGCGGCGAGGTCTTTTACTTCCTTGCGTCCAACGGCAGCGATACACTGGCTCGGGTCAAGGTGCGCACTCCGAGCTTTGCCAACATACCGTCAGTGGCTGCCATGGTCAGGGGAAACACCCTCGCGGATGTTCCCCTGATTCAGGCCGCGCTCGATCCCTGCTATTCCTGCACGGACCGCTAGAGCGGTTCTCCAATTGGTGTAGAGGGGACGCACAATCGCTGAGTGGCTTTTTCCTTAAGGAAAAGCCACCTTGCAATACACCGGAAACGCCACAAGAATTGGAGAACCGCTCTAATCCGGAGAAAGTTTGCCTGGGCATGGAAATGGATGAAATGAAACCTCCTGCTGATCATGATCGCTATTCGCGCCAGATCCGTTTTCGCGAGATAGGCGAAGACGGTCAGCGCCGCCTGTCGCAATCGCGGGTCGCGATTGTCGGATGCGGTGCGCTGGGCAGCATGCAGGCGGAGTTGCTGGCACGGGCTGGCGTCGGCTTTTTGCGCCTTATCGATCGCGACTATGTAGAGTGGAGCAACCTGCAGCGTCAGACGTTGTATGACGAGAAGGATGCTGAGGAGTTTCTTCCGAAGGCTGCGGCCGCGGCGAATCACCTCAAGGCCATTAATTCTTCCATCGAGGTCGAACCGGCAATCAGTGATCTTACTGCTGCCACCGTGGATGACCTGTTAGAGGGTGTGCATCTCGTAATGGACGGTACGGATAACTTCGAAACCCGCTATCTCATTAACGACTTCGCGCTTTGCCACGGTATTCCGTGGATCTATGGCGCCGCGGTGGGAAGTTATGGGCTGAAAATGCCGATTATCCCCGGGAAAACGTGCTGCCTGCGCTGCATGTTGCCCGAGCCCCCAGACGGGGCGCAGGAAACTTGTGAAACCGCTGGTGTCCTGGGACCGATCACAACCACCATCGCGGCGATGCAGGCCGCGGACGCCCTCATGATCCTTACGGGCCATGTCGACAAGCTCTCCCAGAAACTTACCATCGTGGATCTGTGGGCCGGCGACATCCTGCAAGTGCCTCAACCGCAGCCGAATCCCGACTGTCCTGCCTGTGGCCGCAGGGAGTTCACTTACTTGACTGGAAAGCGGCGGGCGCCCATCGGCCTGTGTGGCCGCAATGCCGTTCAGATTTACGACCGCGAGCGTCATCTGGACTTGAAGGAACTTGCCAAGAGGCTCGAATCCGTGGGAACTGTCAGAGTTAATGATTTTGCGCTCAGAGCTCAAATTGAGAACTTCGATATAACCGTCTTCCCCGACGGGCGGGCCATCCTGAAGGGTACAACCGACATTGGTGTTGCCCGAAGTCTGTACGCAAAGTACATTGGAAACTGAAGAGGTCGTCGTTGTGAAACTGCCCACTGAAAGGACTTTCGGCCAGCACGGAGTCGCGCTTGTCGCCGGCGTTCTGGCTCTCGCCTGTGCCGTTTCTTCCGCACAAGCCCGTCTTAGAATGTCCACTACAACTTCGACAGACAATTCCGGATTATTGAACGTACTCCTGCCTCCATTCGAGAAGCAGTGCAACTGCAAAGTTGACGTCATTGCCGTAGGAACGGGAAAGGCTCTGAAGCTCGGCGAACAGGGCGATGTAGACGTCGTGCTGGTTCACGCGCGCGCATTGGAAGACAGGTTTATCGAAAATGGTTTCGGCGTAAATCGCCGTGATGTGATGTACAACGACTTTGTGATAATCGGTCCCGCCAACGATCCCGCGGATCTGAGGCATGCGGCCACGGCGGCCGATGCTTTCAGGCGAATCGCCGCGAAACACTCCCTCTTCATATCGCGCGGCGACGATTCAGGGACCGATCAGAAAGAAAAGGAGATCTGGGCCGCCGCTGCGATTGCGCCCTCTGGCTCGTGGTACCGTTCGGTGGGGCAGGGCATGGGAGAAGCTATCAACATGGCAACCGAGTTGCGCGGCTATACCCTCGCCGACCGCGGAACTTATAACGCGCTCCGCCATGGAAAGACAGACCTGGTCATTCTCTACGATGGCAGCCGCGCTTTCACTAAGCCGGGCAAGCCAATGCCGAGGCTCACGGTGGCGCAGGTTTCAGCATTGACGGGGGCGAAGGGACTCTTCAATCCCTACGGCGTCATCGCGGTGAATCCGAAACGATTTCCGTACGTACATTATGACCTGGCAATGAAATTCATTGCGTACATCACCGGGGCCGAAGGCCAGCGAATCATCGCTAATTACCAGGTGCAGGGCGATCCAGTTTTCTTCACCTTCAAAGGAAAATAGCGCGTGGGTTTTATCGCAGACTCGTTTCGCATGGCCATCTCCCTGATTCTTTCCGGAGACAGAGACGTAGTTTCTGCCGTTGTAACTTCGCTCAGCGTCGCAATCTGGTCGGTTCTATTTGCCTCCATCGCCGGAGTCCCGCTTGGAATCGCAGTGGCACTGGGCAAGTTTCCGATGAAAGGCGCAGTCCGCCTTTTGTTGAACAGCCTTATGGCGATGCCCACCGTTGTCATTGGCCTCCTGGTGTACGGTTTCCTCAGCCGCCAGGGGCCGCTTGGTTCTCTTGGGCTTCTCTTTACGCCACACGCCATCATCATCGGTCAGACAATTCTTGCGACTCCGGTGATCTGCAATTACACCCTCGGTGCGATTCAGGGAGCGGATGAAAGAATTCTGCCCACCGCTCGCACTCTCGGGGCCAGCAATCTGCAAAGCCTCTTCCAACTGGCGCGAGAAGTTCGCTTCGGGCTCATAGCCGCGATCATTGCGGGTTTCGGAAGAGTCGTCTCCGAGGTCGGTGTGGCAATGATGCTCGGCGGCAATATCCGCATGTACACGCGCACCATGACCACCGCCATTGCGCTGGAAACCAGCAAGGGAGATTTCGCTATCGGCTTGGCCCTTGGCCTGATCCTCATCGTTGTTTCGCTTGCGGTCAATCTGGTCTTGACCGTCGCACAAGAGAGCCACCGCGCATGAGCATTCCCAAGTACCACCTCTCATCCGTTCAGGCGTCGTATGGCAAGACCCTCGGAGTCGCCATTGACGAACTCACTATTGCGACAGGTGGACTCCACGTGTTGGTTGGGTCCAATGGATCGGGGAAGAGCACGTTATTGGGCATCCTGGCTTTCCTCAACAAACCAGAACAAGGGACCATCTGCTTTGATGGCATTCCCGTGAATTGGACACGGAAAGAGTGCGCCCTTCTGCGCCAGCGCGTTACCCTTCTTCATCAGCATCCTTATCTGTTTTCCGGCAGCGTGGCCAGTAACGTGGCATTCGGACTGGCAGCAAGAGGCACCGGAAAGGAATACTCTCAGGACGTGATCCGGGAGTCTCTGGAGCGGGTTGGCCTCACTGGATTTGAATCGAGAACCGCACGGAGACTATCCGGCGGTGAAAGCCGTCGCGTCGCGCTTGCTCGTGCCTTGGCCTGCAAGCCTGAGGTCCTGTTACTGGATGAACCGTTAGCGAATGTGGATCGCGCCAGCGCCGCGCTCTTTGAATCGCTGGTCGTCTCGCTTGCTGCTGGCGGCATGACCGTCGTCATTTCCAGTCACGATGATCGCCTGGGTGCAAGGTTGGGAGCCAAAATGATCTATCTCGAAGATGGAAAGTTGGACAGGACTTCGGAGCAACTTCCATCCGCAGGATTCCCGTGCCAGGGAGGGGGAGACGATGCCAACTCTTGAAGAAGCGCGCCGGCTGATTTTCAGTCACACTCGAACGCTCGGTACAGAGTCGGTGGCGTTGATCGATTCATTGAACCTGGTCACAGCCGAAGACATCATCGCCCCGTGGGATATGCCGCTATGCGATAACTCGGCAATGGATGGCTTTGCCGTTCGGACAACCGATTGCACACCGGCGGCCAAATTGCATGTCGCTGGAATGATTACGGCGGGCATGTTATCGAGTGTCCCTGTGGAACCGGGCAGTGCGGTCAAGATCATGACAGGCGCGCGCATTCCGCCCGGAGCCGATGCAGTTGTTCCTTTCGAGAATGCAGAGTTGAACGGCGAGTCAGTTACGTTCAAGGAGCCGGTCAAGCGCCATCAGCACGTTCGCCTCGCGGGCTCCGACCTGCGCCGCAATGAAATTGTGATTCCTGCCGGCACAGTCATTCGAGCGCCGGAGATCAGCATGATGGCCTCCTTGAACATGAGCCGCGTGACAGTCTTTCGCCGGCCCAGGGTTGCAATTCTCTCTACCGGAGACGAGTTACTTGAAGTAGGAGAGGAAGTTATTCCAGGGAAGGTCATTGATAGCAACGGCGTTTCGCTTGCGGCCGTCGTGAAGGAGTGTGGAGCAACCGTTCAACTGCTCGGTATCGCGCGCGATAACATTGCAAGCCATATCGAGAAGATGACCACTGGCCTTGAGGCGGATATTTTTATTACTTCAGCCGGCGTATCGGTCGGGGAACGCGACTTGGTCCGGCAAGTGCTCGTAGATATGGGCGTTTCCCTGGTATTCCACTCCGTAGATGTCAGGCCCGGCGGCCCGACTACCTTCGGAGTGAAAGGCAATTGCCTGGTTTTCTGCCTGCCGGGCAACCCTGTTGCCTCCATGATCATCTTTGCTGAATTAGTTAAACCCGCGATTCTAAAGGCGATGGGATACCGGCGCATACTCCAGCCCGCCGTTCGCGCCATCCTGCAAGAGAATGTATCAAAACGGCTGGGACGCATAAAGTTGATCAGGGTCCGGCTCGAATCAAGCGGTGATAAACTACTGGCGTTCAGCTCGGGCAATCAAACGACAGGCATGTTGAAGACATTGCTCCGGGCCGACGGGTTGGCAGTTCTTCCGGCCGCGCGCAGCTCATTTCTCGAGGGCGAAGAAGTCGAAGTGCATGTTATGTCCAGTAACATACTGATGCAAAAGGAGGAGATATGAAAGTCAGCGCGAGGAACGCATTTTCAGGGACAATTGAGAAAGTCACCAAGGGCGCAGTGAATGCCGAGGTGCTCTTGACCGTGTCCGGCGGCGATCAGATCGTCGCCAGCATCACGAATGGCAGCGTGGAGACCTTGGCGCTGAAGGAGGGAGTGCATGCGGTTGCCTTGGTGAAGGCCAGTTGGGTCATCCTCGGCAAGGATTTGGACTCCGCCAAGATCAGTACTCGCAATGTGCTGAACGGAACCATCAGCAACATCCTCGGTGGCGCGGTGAACTCGGAGGTTGAGGTGAAGCTTCCCGGCGGAGCTATCATCACCGCGATTATCACCAACACAAGCGTGCAGCATATGCATCTCGTTGTTGGTGAGAAGGTTTCGGCAGCGTTCAAAGCATCCAGCGTAATCATCGCTGTCGAATAGAGTTTCAGGAAGGAACCAATGAGCGAGTTAACGCACCTCGACAGCCAAGGTTTGCCTCGAATGGTGGACGTCAGCGCCAAACAGGAAACGCTTCGTCAGGCTGACGCTGAGGCTGTGCTTTGGGTCGGCAGCGAAGTAATGCAAGCGATCCGCGATGGCCGCACGCCCAAGGGAAATATTTTCGAGACGGCGCGCATTGCCGGTGTCATGGGCGCAAAGCGCACTTCCAGCCTGATTCCTCTTTGCCATCCGTTGAACCTTACCCACGCGTCAGTGGACATGGAGTTGTTCGACGACCGCATTGTGATTCGCACCAGCGTACGGACTCTCGGCTCAACTGGTGTCGAGATGGAGGCGCTCACCGCAGCCGCGGTCACCGGGCTGACGTTGTACGACATGTTGAAAGCACTTTCCAAAGAAATGCACCTCGACGGACTCAGGCTCTTGGCAAAGTCCGGAGGACGCAGCGGAGACTACCGTGCCGAGGCCGCTCATGGCTGATGGGAAACTGTTGCACGTTTGTATCTCCGCGAAGAAAGGCATCGCCAAGCACGAGGTGCCCTCCGTCTCCGTTCAGGTTGAGCATGGAGTCGAAGGCGACGCGCATGCCGGTGACTGGCATCGGCAGATCAGCCTGCTCGCCCACGTTGACATCGAGTCCATGCGCGCCAAGGGACTCAAGCTGAAGCCCGGCGCGTTTGGCGAGAACCTCGTAATCGACGGCCTTGATTGCAATGAGTTGGGAGTCGGCTCGCAACTCAGAATTGGTCCCGTACTGTTGGAGTTGACGCAGATCGGCAAGGTCTGCCACACGCGTTGCGCCATCTATTACTCGACGGGCGATTGCATCATGCCGCGCGCCGGCTTGTTTGCGCGTGTCCTTGAAGGCGGTGCATTGCATCCCGGCATGACGGTGCAGGTGGTGCGCAAGGTTGAGCGTTCCACGATCCAAGCGGCAGTGATCACGGTCTCGGATCGCTGTTCGGCGGGCGTCACACGCGACACGGCAGGACCGGCGGTTGCGGCACTGCTCAGTAAGGAACTCAACGCGCGCATCGCCTGGACCCGCGTGGTTCCCGATGAGGCTGACCGGATTGCGGCGGAGTTGAAGGATTTGTGCGACCGCCGCGTTGATTTGGTGATCACCGCGGGAGGTACGGGCATCTCCGCCCGCGACGTAACGCCTGAAGCCACGCGAACCGTCATCGACCGTGAGTTGCCGGGGCTTGCCGAGGCGATGCGTGCTGCTTCGGCACTGCAGACCCCGAACGCGCTGCTCTCTCGCGCTATTGCCGGAGTTCGGCGCGAGACCCTGATATTGAACTTGCCCGGAAGCCTGAAGGCGGCAACCGAGAATCTGCGCGCAATCCTCCCCGTTCTTCCCCATGCCGTGAAGATGCTGCGCGGCGAAGCGGCGCATCCCGAGCAGGACAAGGAGCGTTTGATCTCCATCAACTCGACCGGCGAACCGATATAGCAAAATCAGGGTAGCGGTATCCGGAGGCACGATGCTGAGTGGCTTTTCCCCCAAGAAAAAGCCACCTCGATAGCCCTCAAAAGCTGCATAGAAAAACGAGAATGCGATCTGTAAGCCTATATAACCAGCGCGCGCACCGCGGAAAACCCACGCGGCAACCAAGGACACTACGGCAAGGTCGCCTGTAGCCCAGCAGGCGAGGCCGGATTCAGCGGTTCCGGCCTTACATCCACGCCACGCAAACTATTGATCCTGAAGTGGTAGGCGAGTCGGGGATCGAACCCGAAACCACCGGCTTAGAAGGCCGGTGCTCTATCCAATTGAGCTACTCGCCCGTGCTTTCTCATTGTAGCTTTGAAGTGAGCGTTTCGGGAGCGGCTGAGCCGGGAATCGTATCCGCAAAGGCAGCCAGCGTGGCAGCCAGAGCTTCGCGGGCCGCTGCGTGATCTCCGCCCACCGCACTCAAGTAAGCAGTCACCCCGAACCCCTCAGACTCGCCCGCGAGCGCCTGGCGAATGATCAGGTCCACGCGGCAATTCGGTAGCGGGACCTGGGTCAGGCGGGCCACCCACCTCCGGCAAAAGGCCTCGGCCCGCTCAGCTTGCGCAAAGACCTCGCCCGCCAGCGGAAGCAGGTCAACATAGCAGGCCAGGGCACTGTGCATCCCGGCTTCAGTGCCGGCGGGGCTCTCCGGCTCTGGACCGGACAGTTCCTTCACCTCCGGCTCCCACAGGTCGCATTTCGCTGTCCAAAGCGGCGAATGGGCTCCGTTCAGGGCTTCTAGCAGCGCGGCAAGCGGCGGAAAGGCCTCCGCCTCGTGAATCTCTTTGATGCGCTCCGGCTGGCGGCGCAGGTCCACAAACCCCGCCCAGCGCGCCTCGATCACCGGTGCGCCTCCGCCTACCTCAAACTCCCAGTCAGCTTCCATTGGATTTGTCGGTTGTTGCCAGCAGGAAGCGCATCACCGTCACCTCCGCCCAGTGAATCTCATTGCCGGGGTCGCGGGAAAGGTAGGCGCAGTGGCCGCCGTGTCGGGTCTCCACCAAATTCAGATACGGGTTGGCGAGGAGCTTCGAGCGGGTCTCCGGCAGCAGGCGGATGAAGGGATCGTCCTCGGCGCGCAGAATCAGCGTGGGAACCGCGATCTGGTCCACCACGCGGGCGCTGGCGGCGCGGTCGTAGTAGTCGTCGGCGTCGCGAAAACCCCAGTATCGCGCCACAATCTTGTTGTCGAACTCGCGGATGGAGCGCACCGGCCCAATGGCCTTCGGGGTTGCATAAATGCGGGGAAACATCTTCGCCTTGCGGCTGTAGCGGGCCATCAAGCTGCGCAGAAACTTCCACTCATAGAGGCGGTTAACCGGCTCGTGCAGGGCGTCCGAGCCGGGAGCCAGATCAATGGCCGGGCAAACCGCGGCCACGGCGCACAGGGGCGACCGGTTGCCCCACTCCCCGGCCAGCTTTAGCACCAGGTTGCCGCCCATCGAGTAGCCCACCAGTGCCACCCGCTCCAGACCGAATCGCTCTGCATAATGGTGCACCACCACGCCCACATCGCCGGAGAGCCCGGAGTGATAGAGCGTGGGCGTCAACATCTCCGTGCTGCCGCAGGTGCGCATGTTCATCCGGACGACGTTGTAGCCGGCCTCCCAGGCGCGGGCGGCGATGCCCTGAATGTAGCGGGAGTCCGACGAGCCCTCCAGGCCGTGAACCAGCACCACGGTCAGCCGTTCAGCCCGATTTGGCGCGGCCTGCCAGTGGCAATGGCACAGCACGCGGCTGCCATCTGCCGGGTTCACCTCTACCGTCTCTGAAACAGCCGCCAGCCGAAAGGCCGGCCGGGGAAGAAAATTCCCGACAATCGTCTGCAAGTGGCCGCTGCTCAAGCCGCGGCACGGCTCAAATGGAGCCAGCCACCCGTTCGCGTCGAGGGGTGGATCGGCAACTTCTATTTTTTCAGAGATTTTCAGGGTCACGGCAACTCGGAAACAAGGGCTTAAGGCCTGTACGGTCCGTGAAAAAATTGGGGCGGCGGGTGGGGATCGAACCCACGACATCCTGAGCCACAGTCAGGCGTTCTGCCACTGAACTACTGCCGCCATGTATACCTTTGATTGTAGCATCGAATCAGGTTGGCTGACCTCGCCTGCCCCGAAGGGAACCGCCCATGCCCCGTCCCAGTCCAATCCCGGCTAACTCCGGGGCGCCAGCCGTCCCTCCGGCCGCGAACCGCTGGAATCGCGGCGCCTGGCTCTTCCGCGACCAGACCCTGCACGGGTTGGAGATCCTGCTCGACGAAGCCTTCGTCCTTCCCGGCGTCGGTATTCGCTTCGGCCTGGGCGGGATCATTGGGCTTGTTCCCGGCTTGGGCGACGTGCTGGCAGGTCTGCTGTCGCTGGTGATTCCGCTGGCGGCCTGGATTCGCGGCGTGCCTTACGTTACGCTGGCGCGCATGGCCGCCAATCTTGGCATCAGCGTGCTGGTGGGCTCGGTTCCCGTGCTGGGCGACATCTTCGACATTGCCTGGAAGGCCAACCGCCGCAACTATCGTTTGCTCTGCCGCTGCTTGGGCGAGCCGCGCCAGCACACTTGGCGGGACTGGGCGTTCTTGCTGCTGCTGGCCGCGGCCGTGGGGCTGATTTTCGCGATCCCCATCGCGCTGGTCGTGTGGTTCCTGGTCTGGCTCCTCGGTCGCTGAGACCCAAACCTCAAGGGGAAACCAATCCGCGCTACAATCGAAGAGTGTCGGGGCGTGGCGCAGCCTGGTAGCGCATCTGCTTTGGGAGCAGAGGGTCGGAGGTTCGAATCCTCTCGCCCCGACCAACCTATTTAGAATCATTGGTTTATACGCATTTTTCTCCATGCTCTACTCCAAAAAATAGCCTCTGCCTTGGAGTACACCATGGAACAAAAATTTGCTGATTTTATCCGTGACCGGAAGTATTTGAAGAATGTCACTGCCAAGACAATCTCTTGGTATGGGCAAGCGTTTAGACACCTTGCGAACCCCAACCCAACCGAGTCTGACCTCAAGGAATTTGTCATCCGTTTACGCGAGTCTGGTCTCCGGGCTGTGTCGGTCAACACCTTTGCACGGGCGATAAACGCCTACCTCCGGTGGTCGGGTTCACCTCTAAAAATCCCTAAGCTGAAAGAACCAGAGCGGGTACTCGCCATGTTCAAGCCATCCGACATTGACCGTGTGCTCCGGTGGAAACCAAAGACCCATAATGAGCGTAGAACCCAACTGCTGATCATGATGCTGGTAGACACAGGTTGCCGCATCAGTGAGGCACTCACCCTGCCATGGGCTAAGGTGGACATGGACAACCTTTTGATCACTGTCATTGGCAAAGGTGACAAGCAAAGAACCATTCCATTTAGCTATCAGCTACGCAGATTGCTGTACCACTACCGCACCAAAACCACCAAAACCAGTAGGGTATATGACCTCGTGTTTGCCACGAGTACAGGTACCGCCTTAACACCACGCAATGCACACCACACGGTAAGGTGTTGCTGTAAGAGGTTGAGGATTGAGACACCACCGCGTTTACTACACTCACTGAGACACCTATTTGCAACCACCTACCTACGGCAAGGGGGCAATGTGTTTGCATTGCAACGGGTATTAGGTCACACCTCACTGGAAATGACCCGAAGGTACGTCAGCCTCCAAACGGAAGACCTAGTAGAGCAGCACAGGTCACTTCTAAGCCCCCACACGGGTAAATAGGTGGTACTGCCAAGATACCGCCAAAAAATGTGGCTCTATAAGCCTCAAGGTGGGGTTGCTGCAAGGCGGGTGAGGCAATACCCTTACCCCTATGGGGGTGATTCAACCTTAAGTCACCCCTCTGGTCACGGATCACAGCACGAGTCACAGCACGAGTCACAGCACGAGTCACAGCACGGATCACAGCACGGATCACAGCACGAATCCGCAGAATTCAGCGTAGCTGAATGGTGCAAACACCCATACAAACCCCGTGCCCGGCGGTGGTCATGCCATGCCATTTAAACCACCCCCCGTGCCCCCTTGAATCTTTATAGGTTACTATCGTAAGCCCCGACGCCAGCCGTATTCGCGTGTAGCCACGCAAGTTAGACTCAAAACCACAAAAAACAAGGCTCACAAATTCGTTTTAAGGCGTCCGTACACCCTCAGTGATACCAAACCCTTACCCTTTAAGCCTTAATTTGACCTAACCCACCCTCTCTCTATCCACGTGTTGAATCTCAACAACCTTCTGCCCGTGTGCTAGAAACTTAGCCAAGTTGGATTCTTTAGGTTGATCCACCGTTATCTTTTGCCTGTCGGCAGGTGACATACCAAACTTTGATCCAAGTGTGGCGAACAAACCCATCTCACCCACCATCATGGATTCATTGAGGTACAGCTTTGTGGCAAGACGGACAAATAGTATAAACAAGGTGCGGTCACTGGATTGCAATACACCTTGGGCAGTTTCGGAGACAATCTTCTTCCACACCTTCTTTTCATCCTTATTTAGGCAACTAGGGGGTTGACCTATCCCCTTGCCCGTGTTGGGTTCACCTTTTGGGCGTCTGGCAGGGTTTTTAATGTAACACCCCTTTGCATCTTTCACAGCACTTGGTAATGTTCTAGGCATCATGTCCTGCTTTCTGGTTGCGTGCAATAATCCGGCGTTGTTTATCATGGTTGGCAATGATCCCGGTATCTCCCAGTGTTAGCCCAAACTTGGACGCCAGACGAGTGAGGTTTTTCATCTCACCCGTGGAGGGTGACCTATAGGGTGATTTTTCAAAGTACAAGGGGACGGCGAGTTTGACCAAAATTTTGAACATTGCCCGGTCTGAGAGTTGGAGTAGCCCCGGCACACACTGGGTTTTGAGATTATGCCAAACCACCCTCTCTTCATAACACAAATTTCGGGGGCGATTACCAAAAGGGCGATTTATCATGTGTGATCCTCTTTTCTACTTAAGCGGTTGTACAGCGTTGTGGTTGAGGAGGTAAAAGAACCTAAAAACTAACCTCCTAACACCAAAAAGTGACTCAAGTGACTCTCGTGACTCAATTCCAGTATTCTTCCTTATCTTCCTATATACATATAGCCAGAACCCTGAAAGTGAGTCACTCTGGTCACTTGAGTCACTCCTTGCTACACTACCCCCCATCTACGGCAGGTAATATCTTCCTCTGCATACCCATTCACCTTATCGATCACCGTGTTATCCTGCCTGTCACGCAAAGGCGCAACACCCACAAACACCTGTCCCCGGTTGCTGCCACGCTCTTGCAGGTTGAACCGCTTGCGGAACTCACCAAAGAACCGACGGCTAGACGTTGAGTTTGTACCATTATCCTTGCACCACTCTTGGTATGACTTGTAGATTTCCGCCCCCACCATTGTCTTAGTTCCATCGAAGTAAAGACATTCACCCACAAAACGCCCAACAATATCCATATCCGCCCTATACTTAGCCGTGGCATCCTCGACAGCCTTGCACGCTGGCAGCTTGCGCCCAGCCTCAAGATACAGCCGTAACCCAGCCAAAACCCAGTTAAGGATACCTGCGGCCTCAGCCTTCAGTTTTTCCGGTAAATCCACATCCTTTTCACCTTCCTGAATGGTGTAGTTCCACGGAATTTTCTTAACCCGACGCCAGATACCCCAGTCATTCCCTTTGATCACTGGCTCATAGTTGCTCATCAGCCACACTTTATACTGCGGGGTGTATGTGAATGGCTTACCCTGAATATGCCTACAAGTCACCGGTGAGCAGCCGGTAATCAATTTAATTAACCCCTCGTCCAGCGTGTGCCCATCACTTGACTCCGCCGCCGTTACCATACGCACCGCCCCAGCCAGAACCGCTAAGTCGTTGCGATGCTCAGAGTGATTCTTGGTTTCAGCCAAAGTCATAAAATCAACATTGCGCCAGTAGTCTGCCATGAGATAGTTGATTGCCGTAAACATGGTATCCTTGCCATTCGCGCCAGCCCCTTGGTTAAACCAGAGTGCCTGAAGGCTAGTGTCACCCGTGAGTGTGACCCCTAGCGCGGCTTGTAGGTAGGAAACTAAATCCTTGTCACCACACATCCACTTGTCCATGGCAGCCTCCCAGACCGGGCAGGTTGCAGACGGGTCATAAACAACCGGACTCTGTCTCATGCAGAGGTCAGTTTGTGCATGAGGGCGAAACGTCTGGGTCTTAAGGTCAATCACACCATTTTTGCAGTTGAAAAGCCATGGGTTGGCATCCCAGTCCATATAATTGGTGTAAATTCCACGCTCATAACCGGCACTGGTTATCATTGCCTTGCGGCGTTCCAACTTGCCACTACTCCGGGCGTGTTTCAATGCTTCGATGGTATCCCGGTTCCACCCATCAGCATCCTTCAATGCCTCCGCTTCAACTTCTAACTCAGATACTATCTGCTTAGTGCCCCGCATTATGAAGCCCCCATTATCGGGACGCCATCCACTTTTACCCCATATCATCCATTGGTTTGTCTCAGCAATCCATCGGATGAAGCGACCATACTTACGCGCTAGGCGCTCTCCATTGCCTGTATCTTGTGCCTCATATGAGTACCCCCGGAGTCTGGTTCTGTCATTCTCAGGATCAGTCTCAGGATCAGCCTTAGGATCAGACTCAGCCTTAGGATCAGACTCAGCCTCAGCCTTAGGATCAGTCTCAACATCATCAGCCAATGCAGCCCAGTTATAGCGGGGGTTGTCCTTCATCTGCTGTTTGCAGAGTTCGTTATCCTCATGGGAATATATAAATTCATTCCACGGTTCCCAGTCATCATATTGTGCGGCCATCTCGGATTCAAACTCATCTCGTGTGTTTACTCCACAGGCGTGGCAGATATACCCATACCCTGAACCCGAAAAAACAAACTTTGAAACCCCTCCTAAGAGGGTGGTTTCCTTTGAATCCTTGTCACATAGTGGGCAGGTCTCCACCACAACCCACAGCGCCCCGTTATTGCGCCCCCGCTGCTCCTCTGTGCATTGGTTGTGCTCAAGGAAGGCATCCATGTCAAAGGTGGGGTGAAACTCCGCTAAAGAGGCGCTAGAGGTGCTAGAGGTGCGGCTTGCTGGCATCTCACCATGAGTCTTGAGCCATCCCATAAACATGGCGTCAAGTCCCTTCTTAATCTCAGATGGAACCTCAGCCCGTGGCGTATACTCACCGTCTACCTTCTTCGGTTGATCCAAACGAATCGCCGTAGGTGCGGCAACTGACTGATTATTCAGTTTGACCTCAACTATCTTCTTCGATGTCTTATCACCCTTCGCCTCTCGGACGCAGACCACACCACCCATAGTTTCAGTTAGAATCGTGTGGAGACCGTGCGCGTGTAACCCACCTGAAGGTGTATCAACAAGGTAGTAGCCATAAAGCCAATTCATGCTAAATCCCTTGGCTTTGGCAGCCTCAATGTCATCTATATCAATGCAGAACCCGTGCCCATGTTTTGCCACGGATACGAGGTTAAGACCTTCCTCAATCCACCCTTTGAGCGTGGGAAGGTCGTTCGTGGCAATGTCTTGCCACCCAAGACACTTAGAGTAGCTCATCCCCTTATCAGCGGGGGAAAAAACAAACCCTTGATCAGCCAGTTTTTCAATTACCTTGTAGTCCATTATCGTACACTCCATTTTGGAGGCTCGATAACATAGGTCAGTATGTATTGGTTAGACTTACATTATCCGAGTCAATTTCCACCAGCTTTGGTTACCTTGAGTTTTTTTGTGGGGGCTACCTTGCGATAACCCCCGCGACTCAGATAACGCCAGCCTTGCGGTGGGAGATGGCAGCTAACCATCCTATATAAAGGTTGAATAGTTAAAATTTAGTGTTTTAGCGTGGGGGCATCCATCTCAGCTTCCATTTGCCGAACACGCTTCAGCTTGTTTTTCACACCATCCTGCTTTGCTATGTCCCTTGCTTCATCAAGTACCATAAGAATTCTAGCGGATTCCACTTGCTCATTTTTCTCCCTAACACCGTGCGGCAAGCTGCTCAAGTTGTTAACCCAGCTCCCGTAAAGTGCCCGACCTTTGGGGTCAATTGAACCCGCACCAAACATTGACTTGCTAAATCCCACGAAAATCATCATATTAAACCCCTTTCTTTCTGTTTTGGTTGAGGTGGTGGGGTAACACCTCCATCGGGTTGTGATCACTATCAAAAATAAACTCGCAGAAACAACCTGTGTTACCACACATAAACGTGCTATTACCCCCCTCAAGGGCAAATGGCTTGATAACCCGTTTGCAAGCTGGGCACTCCTTATCACGGGTTACCATAGCAACCCCTTCTTTCTTTTACCCAATACCTTTTCTACCGCTGCCTGTACCTTGGCTTCAAATTCAGCATCGGCTTTGGCTTTCAGTTCATTCTCATGGTCAATGTGTGCTTTGAGCAAAGCCACGCTGGATTCTTTCTCCGCCATTTCCTTTTTGGCTTGCTCGGCCTCACGCCATTGTTGGGTGAGTGACTTGTACCCACCTTTCATATCAACAAAACCCTCAAACCCTACATCTTCGACAGCATCCTTATAGATGATATTGCCGTGGGCATCCTTGCCAGCCACATAGGCATTACCACAGTGTTGGCACAGGGCTTTGTGATAGGTGAATTGCAATTCAGGTATGGGGAGACTTCTATCAGCCATTTGCTCTTGGATCAGGGCTGATCTGCTTCCGGGGGTGTGACAATATGGGCACTCGTATTCTGAGTTATTGAGAGGAATACCCATCTGAGCGTTCCACTCACTTGCTGTAACACATGAGGGTATTCTCATTTTCCACCTCCAACAGGTACAGGGGCAGGTGGGTTTGGGTGTGAAGGCATCGGGTTTGGGTTCTGAGGGGGCATCGGATAAGAGTTAAGGGGTGTTTTATAACAGCCAAATGCCCACTTGGTTGGGGGCGATATAAGACAGTGGGTGTTTTCGTAATTAGACATATCAGATAATCCTTCCTTTGAGAGTTTGGGTTAAGGGTTTAGCACCTCTAACACGGTTGATCCCGGCTCGGTTTGCCGCTGCAACTACTGTGTACAAGCCACAGCCAAACATCTTGGCTAGGGCACGATAGCTGAGTTCAGGCTTTTCCTTGAGTGCCCGTGCAATCTCCATAGCAAACTCAGCCCGGATTGCCGCACACTTGTTATTCATAAGGCTGTACTTACTCATCATGTTGGTGTACATACTTCCTTTCCGAGGGCATCTTAGTAATGCCTCCTATATAGGGGTTGAATATCTATAATTCCGCACATACAACCCTTACATAGGAGTAATACTTGGAAAACTGGATTATGAGTATGTTTGATTGTTTTTATTTTTCATCAGATGATGGAGTGACCTTCAGGACACATCCCGAAAGTTTCGGTGAGGAGACCGGCTGAGAAAACCATCTGAGGAGAAAAATATATTGACAAATGACCCTCTGCCTTTACAATTATCGAAGTAGAAAAGTGGAGCTAAAGTGCTGATTCTAAAGGGAGCATGGTGCAAAATTCGCAAAATGCTTTGGGAGCAGAGGGTCGGAGGTTCGAATCCTCTCGCCCCGACCAGCATAGATAATTGATAAGAAGAGAGATATTAACGATTCCGACCGCGGTGGGCGCCTTAGGTCTGACCACCCCAAAATGAACGGGTCACCGGCCTTTCACGGAGGGTGAATTTCACAAAGTACCCTTGCCAGTCGTCTAAAGATATGAATTAAGTCAACTTCTCCTCTTTGTGCCCATCTTCTATTCAAGATTTGAGCAAATCCTGAATTGAGGTTGCGAGCTTTTCAAAAGCAAGCCGCGATATGCTAGTTTCGACATTGACGGGAAAATAGGCGTATGTCTGACAAAATGGAACCCGGAAACCTGCTCCTTGAAGATGCTGCGAGAGCTGCGATCGGCGGAGATCGGAGTGCGCTGGATCAACTCGTCAGAGAGCTTCAGGGGGACATCTACGGCTTGTCCCTGCGCATGTTGTGCAACCGTGAGGACGCTGAGGACGCGGCGCAGGAGATTCTGGTGCGCATCGTCACCCGTCTGGCGCAGTTCGATTTCCGCAGCAGACTGAAGACTTGGGCCTACCGGGTCGCCGTGAACTATATCCTCGATGTGAAGAAGAGCGCCGTCGAGCGTCTACATATGAGCTTCGAGAGCATGTCGGACAATCTGACCGAGGGCCTCGATCTCGCCGCACCGACAGAAACTGAGGAGTCGCTGCTCATAGAAGAGGTGAAGATTGGCTGTTCGATGGGTATGCTTCAATGCCTCGACCGATCGCACCGTATCGCCTACATTCTTGGCGAGCTTCTGGAGTTGTCCGGTCCCGAAGCCGCCGAGGCACTCGACATTTCGCCAGCGCTTTTTCGCAAGCGTCTACAGGAGGCGCGTGAGGCGATTGTAAGCTTCACGAAAAGATACTGTGGCCTTGTCTCGGATGCCGCTCCTTGCCGATGTAATCGCTTGCTGCCCAAGCTTGTGCGAATTGGCAAGGTGAATCCCGAAGACTGTTGCTACGCTGACAAGAAGACATCGTTCCAGCAGACGCGCGCCATCGTGCGGGGGGTCGAAGAGGCACGCTGGGCACTGCAAGTGCATCGCACCAGTTCGCCGCGCGCCTCCACTGTCGACTTCGCACGCCAGCTCGTCGCTATTCTCGACGCCAGTTGAGCGTCTTTTGGACTCCTTCTAAAAACGCGGAGTCGAGTCTTCACACTGTCATTACTCTTCTCGTCCAAAGAATGAGGGCAAAAACGGAGCCGGCATGGACCGGGTCACGATGCGTCCATTCAAGAAGGAGCAGACATGGCAAAGCAGGGAAAGAACTTCAAGGTTTCATCCATCGGCAACATACAGAAACTTGGGCGCGTGACGCTGAACGCGGAGTTGGCGCTTAGCGGCTCTGAGATCTCGGTCAATGAACTTCCAGCAGGTGCTGGCGTGCCTTTTGTTCATGCGCACAAGCGGAACGAAGAGGTCTACATCGTGGTCAAGGGCAAGGGCGTTTTCTATGTTGATGGCGAAGAGTTTGCCCTCGGAGAAGGGGACGCCGTCCGCGTCGATCCATCCGCCGCTCGCAGCATTGCCGCCGACGCCGCGAGCCCCATCCGCTACATCTGCATCCAGACCGAGGCGAAGAGTCTCGTACAGCACACGGAGAATGATGGTGTGCCGGTTGAAGCCAAGACGAGTTGGATGAAGTAGTTTTTCTCATCACCGTTGGCGCAGTTTTGGTTGCCGGCAGCCGCAGGCGACGGCAGGGCCTAAGCTGCGCCGGGGAGAGAGTTCAAAACAAGATAGGGCCGGGCGAGTGACGGCTTCCAAGTTGGAAAGGATTACGTATGATGGCCCAAACAAACAAACGGCTTATGCAGCGCTTTACACAATTCATCAACACGGCCAGTCCAGATCTCGCCGAGGAGTTGATCTCGCCGGACGCAGTTTTTTACGTACCTGGACGCCCAGAGCCCGTGCGCGGCCCATCCGGCTATCTTGAAATCATTGGCATGATGCGCGGTGGCTTTCCGGACATACAGTGGTCACTCGAAGAGCTGATCGCCGAGGACGACAAGGTAGCAGCGCGCTTCATCATGCGCGGTACACATCAGGGAGTCTTCTTCGGCATCCAGCCGACGGGACGCAAGATTGAAGCGCAAGCGATGAACTTTTATCGCTTGGCCGACAGCAAGTTCATCGAAGAACGCGGCCAGCCGGACCTGCTCTCGCTGCTGCAACAGATCGGCGCTATGCCGATGTGACCTACCCTGCGTTTTGAGATGTTTGGTGATTTGCTCGTGTACGCAATCTGAACCAACGTTTAGATTGCGTACACACGAAGAAGGAAACAATCCACGGTATCCGGCGCCTCCCCTGAAAGCAGCAAGGTCAATCGCGCTCTGGCCACCCGCCACAAACGAGTACCACCCCCCGAACGCGATGCGGGGTAGAAGGGCCTCTTCCGCTATGCGTCAGAGCTCCTCCTACCCCGCAAAATCACTATCTGATCGTCTGTTCTACTGGTTCCCTCTTGCTCCGTTCCGTGGTCTGCTTTTGCGCCGCCCTTGATCGGCACTGGCCACGGACCGGCAGATTGCGGTGAGCAAGCTGGCACATCTAGTCCAACTTCTTGCGCTCTTCTTCGATGACCTGCCGGGTAAGCGGGAGGTACTTGCCGTCACGCACGATCTGGGCCTGGCCCTCTTGAGAGAGGATGAAGCGCAGATACTCGTGCAGCTTGGGGTCGAGGGGCTTCTTGGGGTCGCGGTTCACCCAGAAGAAGACGTCTGCATAGAAGGGATAGGTGCGGTTGCGTATGTTGTCCATGGTGAGCGCGTAGTACGGGCCGCCGTCGGATGTGGCGATGGGCAACACCTTGATGTCGGGCGTCTGCCACAAAGTTCCGCCGGCGACGTAGGCAATGGCGTAGGGGTCTTTGGCGACATCCTGGATCATGGTCTGGCCTGCGATTTTGAGCGTGCCGTCAGGATTGGTGTCGTTGGAGTACTCGATGAGGCCGCCATTAAACTTGCTGGTGACGCCGCCGAAGGCGCGGGTCTCAATTTCCTCTGTGAAGTGGAACTCGAGGTTGTAACCGAGCACGTGGATCGGCTTGTCGGCCCACTCGCCGGTGAGGCCGAGTTGACCCCAGGTGCGGATATTCTTGTCGGCGCCGCGGGCGGCTTTAGTGTCCCAGATGAGGCCGTCATAGGCGCCGCTGCGGACGTCGCCAAAAATGCCGTCGATCTGGGACATGGAGAGATGGGCGAGGGGGTTCTTCGCGTTGACGAAGATGCCGATGGGCGGGTTCCAGCCGGAGATATCGTAGGATCCGGTCATGCCGATGATGCCGGTGGGTTGGTAGTCGAACTCGCGCTGGAAGGCGAGACGCTCGTCCCACATGATCTGGCGGCCCATGATACCGACGTCGGCCACGTTGTAGACGAGCGAGGTGATCGCGTGCTCAGAGGTCCGGAGGTGGTCAGCGAACTTGACGTTTGGCTGGAACTTCTGGAAGGCGCTTTCCAGGTAGCCGGCGAGCGGAGAGTCAGACAGATAGTTGGAGCCCCACTGGCGGATGGTACCGGAGACCTGCTGCTCAGGCACGTAATGGGGCAGGTCGGAGATGTCGAAGCGGCTGGGCGGGTAGTGGACCTCGGAGCCTTTGCGCAGTACGCTCTTGGCGCGCGCGGCCTGAAGCGCGCTGGCTTCGGCGTCGGACTCCTGCTTGGTCTTCTGGGACGTTGCGGTGAGGGGAAGAAGCGCGGCGGCGAGTGCTATGGCTGTGATGCGAATGAAAGCGTTCATGAACTCCTCCTTCAATGTGGAGATAAAACCGTGTTTGGACTAATCGAGATTGGTGCGCTGCTGCGCAGCGATACGCGGGGGCAACGGCATGAAGATGCCCTCTTGCTCGACCTTGCGTTGGCCTTCCAGCGAGAGCACGTAGCGGAGGAACTCCCGGACAGGCGGAGCGAGAGGCGTATTGGGAGCGCGATCAACGTAGATGTAAACGAAGCGGGTTAGAGGATAGGTCGCGCTGCGAACCTCATCGAAGGTTCCCTCGTAGTAAGGACCTGCGGCAGAGTCCGCGATGAGAACCGGGTGTGTGCCTGGCTGACGATTGTGAAAGCCCGCATAACCGATTGCGTTGGGATTCTTGGCGACATCCTGGACGATTCGAGTGAGAACGGACGTTGGTTCGCCATTCTTTTCGCCGTAGATGCCGTCGCGAAGCAGACCGCCGTTGCAGACGCGCCGGGTAACGAAGTTAGGCACGCCGTCGGGCGGCAGAACGCCGACAAGGTCAATGGGGCGATGGAGCCAGTCGCCGGTCAGGCCTAGCTGGCCCCACTCGGTAATCTGTTTCTTTCCTCCGCGGTGGAGCGTCGTACACCAGATGGCGTCGAGTTGATCGAGATCGAGCTTTACAATCGGATTCGCATCGTTCACATAAAAAGCGAGTGTAACCGTGCGCGTGGGGGTTCGATAACTGCCCAGCGCAACGGCGATCTCAGTGGGAGCGTAGCCGTGCTTGGCGCGAAAGGCTTCGACTTCGGACGGGTTCAACTCGCGTGAGAGTGGAGCGAGTTGCGCCATCCCGGCGGCGAGGGCAGCGGGTACGGATATCGAGGCTTTCGACTGCAAATCAATGTCAACTTGCGGTTGCTGCTCGTGAAATCCGGCGATCCACAGCTTCATGAGGTCGTCCATCGTGTCGGAGCCGAAGCTGGAGATGCGGGCAGCAAGGGGAGGGCTTGAAACGAAGTGCGGCAGCGACGGGTCGGCCGGCGACTTGAGACTCTCCGCACGGATGGGGCCTTCCTGAGCCAGCAAAGGCGGGATGGCAAATAAGAGCGAGAATGCGAGCGCAGCACAGCGGGACATGTTTTCTTCCTTGAAAGTTGCGAACTTAACTTAGCGAAGTTCTTCTTGTTGGTTGGCGGCGATGGAGAGCGGCAAAGGCATGTAGATGTTGTCCGAACCGACGAGTTGCTGACCCGCGGGGCTGGTGACGTAACGGAGGAACGCTCGCTCCAGCGGCGGGATCGGCTGTCCTGGAACGCGGTCGACGAAGATGTAGATATAGCGAGTAAGCGGGTACTGGGCAGTCCGAACCTCGGCCGGTGTGCCTTCCAGATAGGGACCGTCATCTTCAGAGACGGGAATAAGTTTCGATCCGGGTTTGAGGTTGGCGAAGCCGGCGTATCCGATGGCGGCGGGATCTGCCGCGACATCCGTGACGATGCGGTCGAGGACGTTGATGGGACCGCCCGTATGCTCCTCTCGAATGCCCTGGCGAAGATCGCCGTCCTTGCAAACGCGCAGCCTGATGAAGTTCGAAATGCCGTCTGGAAAGTTGACGCCCACGGGATGAATATCCCGGTTTGCCCATTCCCCGGTAAGTCCGAGTTCTCCCCATTTTGTAATCGGATAGGGGGCCTTGCGGCGGAGTGAGTTGCAGTAGATGGCATCCAACTGCTGGAAGTTCAGCTTTGTGATGGGATTGCTTTGGTTGACGTAGAAAGCCAGCGCGACCGTCTTGCCAGAGACGTTGTAGCTGCCAAGAGCGACACGAATACCGGTCGGATCGTAAAGCCTTTTGGCACGAAAGCTGGCCAGCTCGCTGGGCGTGAATTCACGGCCGAGGGGCGCAAGATCCGCCGTGCCGTCAGAGAGTGCTGGAGCGGCGGTGAGTGCGCCCTTGGCGGTGAGTTCGATGTGGACCCCAGGATGCAGCGCGGTGAAGGCGGCGATCCAGCGGTCCATGAGTTCCTTCATCGTGTCCGTGCCAACGACGCGTATGGAACCGTTGAGCTCGGCGGTGGCCGTTGCCGTCTGTGCGGATGCGGAGCTGGCAAAGGCGCTAACGGCGATGCCTGCGATGATGCCCGCCAAGGCGCGGAGATACAGCGGCTTGCAGAAGAGTGGTTTGGAACTGGACAGCGAAGTTTGGGTTGTAGCGTGCAATGGACTCTCGTTTCAAAGGGTGACGATGTGGAACTGTTTATTCCAGCTTCTTCAACTGCGCGGCAGCGAGCTCGGGCGTGAGGGGAAGGTATTCGCCTTCCTGGCGAACCAGTTCTTGTCCTTCGCGGCTGAAGATGAAGCGCAGAAATTCGCGGACGCGAGGGGACAGCGGATGGCCTGAACCCTGGTTCGTATAGATCCAGACGGAGCGGGCCAAGGGATAGGTTCGCGCTTCGACGGTCTCCGGCGTGGCGGCGATGTATGGGCCGCTGTCACTGGCGGCGACAGCAATGAGCTTGACGCCGGCGTTGCGGTTGCCGGCGCCGGAAATCGCGATCCCTGCTGAATCCTTGGCTAATACATCTACGATGTGCTGCTGCGCCACGTAGACGGTGCCGTCCGGACGGTTGAGATCGTCGAAGTGCTGAAGATGCTCGTTCCACAGCATCGAGCCGTGCATGACCTGCTGAGAAAAGTAGAACGCCGGCGCGGCATCCAGCTCGCCCGCGTAGACGTTGATGGGCCGGTTAGCCCAAGGCCCGGTGAGGCCGAGCTGCCCCCAGGTACGGATATTGGCCTTCTCGCCGCGCAGATGCTCACTGCCGAAGATCGCGTCAAGCTGCTCAAAGGTAATGTGGGTAAGCGGATTATCCTTCTGCACGAAAATGCCAAGGGCGACGCTCTTGTCGGCGTTGGCGTAGCTTCCAGTCATCACTTCGAGCGGAAAGGGCTTTTGCTTCATGACGCGGTTGTAGCCGGCGACTTCCATCGGACGAATCTCGCGGCCCACGATACCGAGGTCGGCGGTGTTGGTGAACAGGGCTCCGGTGGCTGCGGCACTGCTGACCAGGTTGTCGGAGAAAGTGATGTCGGGGTGGTATTTTTGGAAGCCCAGTTCCCAACTGGCCATCACCTTCTTGAGAAAGACGTGGCCCCAACTGCGAATCACGCCGGCTTCGACGGGTTGAGGCTCATAGGCCGGGATAGCATTGACCGGCGCGGCCGGTTGGGCATTGAGGCGGATAGCCGGCAGGCAGAGAGCCAGGACAGCCAGACCGGACGCGACTTGCAGAAAGCGCCTGCTCATCGGGTTCCTTTCTTAAGGGATCCGGACTTCGGCTGAAAGAGCCAGATCTCCGCGGCCTGACCCTCGACCGGAGGAACCGCCACACAGAGAAGGTTCAAATCGGTGACAAACTGTGAGGTTCCGGCGTGGTGTCCGGTAAAGAACCGGGCGATGGACTTGTAGTGATTGACGTCGATCTGCTGGATGACCTGCACGTAGCCGTCGAGCGCAGTGAGGTAGATGCGACGGAGTTTGTGGTCGAAGTACATTCCCTCGACGCCGTCGATGGTGTCCATGGAGGCGATCTCCCGGCCAGTGTCGATGTCCAACACCTTAAAAGAGCACGGTCGGCGACTGGCAACAAAAAGGCGATGGCCGGTCTCATCGAGCGTGAGGGCGATGGGCTGGCCGGGCGTTGGGAGCTGGAATCGCGCGAAGATCTGGCCCTTGGCGCGGTCCACGACGGCAACCTGGCTCAGGCTGGGAAGGAGGACGAACAGGCGGTCGCCATGCTTTTCGACCTCGAGCGAGCCGGGCCTGTACTCCGTGGGGACCTCGCCGATCTTGTCCCAAGTCTTGCTGTCGACGATGGCAAGCGCACCCGGACCGCGGTTGGAGTCGACGCCACCGTGATCAACGTAGAGGTACTTTGTCTGCGGGTCCATATCTATCATGTCCGCTCCGAGTGTGAGGGGCAGAATCTTGATGGGCTCATAGGTCTTGCCATTGAAGGTACGCAGCGAGCCGTCCTTGCCGTTGGTGACGGCGAGGACATCTGTACCGGGCACGTAGTAGAGGCCCTGCGGGCGGTTGAAACCACCGGCGATGGTGTAGAGCGCCTTGCGGGCGACCAGGTCAAAGACGCGGACCTGATTATCCTCCTGCGCGGAAGCGAACAGGCGATGGGTGGCCGGGTCGAGGGTGAGATGGTCCCATGTGCCGGTCATATTCGGGACAGGGATGCGTCCCACCAGGGTAAACGCGTCATTGTTCTCCGCAGTTCCCATCGTAGGGGCCTGCGCTTGTGCCATGGCAAAACATCCAATTATGAAAGCCGCCGCGACTGCGATCCGGTCTATCTTCCTCATGCATTTTCCTCGTTTGCTGCCAAGTTTCCAGATAATTTGCGAACCGTATAATCTGGTTCTTCTGCTGTGAAGGACAAGTGAATCAAAAATAAAAACCTATTCATCGTTGCGCGAGTCAAGGTTGCATCGGCCCTGCGAGATATTCGACGCAAGGTTTCTTACCGCCAAAGCGACGCTCAAACTCCAGCAACTTCCTCCGATCATCTTCGACCACGGCACCGTATACTGTATAGTTCGTGAGATTCGCAGGGCCGAATGAATACCCTTAATGGGCATGTAATTTGAGTGAATGAGATTTTATATGCGGTTCATGGAAGGTTCATTTGATGTTTAGATAGTTGCTACCGGATCGAAGACCCCTTTCTATTTGTACTGTGGCTCTCCGAAATTCGTACGCGGGTCAGGACGTTTGGCCCATTAAGGTAGCACTATGACGTTCCTCCGCATTGCATCCGCTGCCCTTCTGCTCTCCATCTCGCTGGCGGCTTCGGCGCAGCAAGTCCCACTCGACGAAGACCGCAGCAAGCTTCCCGACTATCCCGCACAGGCCACCGACTTCGTTCCGGGTCCACCCATGCCGGGCACGATTCGCGTTTGGGGCAATGATTTCATGACCAAGCTCGAGGGCATCTGGGAAGAGGGTTTCCACAAGACGCATCCCGAGATCAAGTTCGACGACAATCTCAAGAGCTCCACGCAGGCCATCGCCGCGCTCTACACCAATGTCGCCGATCTCAGCCTGCTCGGCCGCGAGCCTTGGCCCATGGAGGTTCTTGGCTTCCAGAAGTCGTTCCAGTACGAACCGCTTAGTCTTGCCGTTGCTACCGGCTCCTTCCATACGGAAGGCAAGACTTGGCCCTTCGTCATCTTCGTGAACAAGTCCAATCCAGTCTCGAAGCTCACCCTGCAGCAAGTCGATGCCATCTTCGGCACCGGCCTTCGCCGCGGCGCCAAAGAGCCCATCACCACCTGGGGACAGCTCGGAGTTACCGGCCCCCAAGCCAGCCACCGTATCCACGTCTACGGGTACGACATGATCATCCCCGGCTTTACCTATGGCTTCCAGCAGATCGTCTTCAAGGGCAGCGACAAGTGGACCGGCGATCTGCGCGAGTACACCAATGCGCACCGTCCCGACGGCAAGCTGATCCACACCGCCGGCGACCTCATGCTCGACGACCTTGCCAAAGATCCAGACGGGATCGCGTACTCCGGTCTCCAGTTCATCAACCCCGGTGTCAAGTACCTTGCTATAGCCGAGAACGCCGGCGGTCCATACATCCTGCCAACCCTGTTGACAACCGCTGACCGCACGTACCCGATGGTGCGTTGCATTTACATCGTGCTCAACCGCAAGCCTGGCACACCGATTGACCCAAAGCTTCATGAGTTTCTGCGCTACGTCTTCAGCCGTCAAGGCCAGGAGGACGTAATGAAGGAGGGCGATTTCCTTCCACTCACCCCAGCGCTGGTGAAGGAACAGTTGCACAATCTCGAGTAGCTCCACCTTCCGTTCCACGGGCTGCAGCTTACTAAAACACAACGAACGAATTACATCTGCCCCAGGAGATGAACAAATTGCCAGTCACAAACAACAATTGCACCGCAGTCCAATCCTCGCCTAGTTTCCGGCCACCCGGAACCGTGGCAGCCCACACCGGCCGTTGCCTGCTCTGGACGTTCCTTCTTGGCGTCCTCTGCTTCGGCCTTTTCCTCTCCGTTCCCGCATCAGCACAGGTATCCGGCGGCAGCATCACCGGCACTGTAACGGATTCGACCGGCGCCGTGATTCAAGGCGTTACGGTGAGGATTGTGAACCAAGCAACGGGCGTCGGGAAGACGCTCAAGACGACGTCGACGGGCCTGTTCAATGATCCCAACATCGATCCCGGACGCTACGAAGTAACTTTTGAGGCCGATGGCTTCGGGGGTGCGAAAACTGAAGTCACGGTAGAGGTAGGTCGTGACAGCGTATTGCCGATGACGTTGCAGGTCGGGAGCGCCAGTACCCAAGTCGTCGAGGTGACCTCTTCTTCACCGGTGATCGATCTGGGCTCCGCGCAGTTGAATCAGATCGTCGACGGCAAGACGCTGCGCGAGCTGCCCCTTAACGGACGCGATTGGACCTCGTTGAGCGTTCTCGAGCCGAACGTGCACACGGTCGACAACCAGGTGAACATTTCCTCCGGCGATAACACACGATCGAATCGCGGAGTGGGCAGTCAGATCTCCATCGGCGGCACTCGGCCTCCGCAAAATAACTATCGGTTGGATGGCATCACTACTAATGATTACTCGGGTGCTGGTCCGGGTGGAGCACTGGGCGGCACGCTTGGCGTGGATGCGATCCAGGAGTTCACGGTCGTCACCTCCAACGCTACTTCAGAATATGGCCGCACCTCCGGAGGCGTCGTTTCGGGCGTAACCCGGCCGGGAACCAACGCCTTCCACGGCTCCGCCTATGACTTCGTTCGCAATAAGATATTCGACGCAAGCAACTATTTTTCACCGTCCAATGCGCCGTTCAAGCGCGATCAGTTCGGCGCCACTATCGGCGGCCCAATCCGTAAAAATAAGGCCTTCTTCTTCTTTAACTATGAGGGTTTGCGGCAAGCCCTAACGACAGCTACCATCGATACGGTACCGTCACCGAATGCTCGTAATGGCCTGCTCCAGTGCACCCAGGCAGCTACGGGAGCCACGCAGAACAAGAATTGTCTCACTGGACCCGGTGGAACTGTGGAACCAGCCGGCGGTGTCGGCCTGCAGCAGTACACCATCGACCCGAACGTCGCGCCCTATCTCGTCCTGTATCCCCAGCCCAACGGTGCGATCAGCGGAGACACCGCGAAATGGACCTTCAACTCGCAGGCTGTGGCCAACGAAAATCTCTACCAAGGCCGTGCCGATTACACGCTTTCAGACAAGAATGCGATGCACGCAACGGTGCTGAGTGATACTTCCTCAGACTCCCAGCCAGACGGTTTCGACTTTGTGCAGACAGGATTGAACATCTCCCGCCGAGTGTTCTCGGTGCAGGAATCCCACACATTCTCACCCAACATTGCCAACTTCGCCCACGTGGGTTACGCCTATACCTTCTCCATCGCGCCCGCATCGAGCACGGCCATCAATCCTCTGGCCACCGATACAGCCCTCGGTTTTGCCCCGAACAACAACGTGGGCAATTTTTCGGTTGGCGGCCTGAGTACCTTCTTCGGCGGTGTGAATGCCGAGGGAGTCTACGGGTGGCACTACCACAGCTATCAAGCGGGGGATGACTTCTACGTCACCAAGGGTGCGCACTCGATACAAGCTGGATTCGCGTATGAGCACATTCAATCGAATGATGTCGGGAGCGTCACCAACGGCAACTATGCATTCGGCTCCTACTTGAGCTTCATCTTGAATCAACCGACCAGCTTCACTTCGAACATCCCGGGCTTGGGCATTCCCATCTATCTGCGCCAGAATGTATACGGCGCCTACCTGATGGATACCTACCACATGCGCAAGAACCTGACCATGACGATGGGTGTTCGTTATGAGCCAGTCTCCTCCGTGGGGGAGAAATACGGCCATCTCGGTGTCATGTTGACGCCGACCGCGTCGGCGCCCAGCGTTGTCAACTCGCTCTTTTCGAATCCCTCGCTGCTCAATCTTTCGCCGCGTCTTGGCGTGACTTGGGACCCCTTCGGCACAGGCAAGACCTCGGTGCGTGCCGCCGGTGGCATCTATGACACACTGCCTCTGACCTACATGTTTACACTGGACACGGTTACGGTGGCGCCCTTTGGCGCCAGCGCCAATCTTACCAGTGCCCCAGCCGGTAGTTTTGGGGCCTACTCCACCAACGCCACCAACCCGAATAACGCCTATAATCTGGCGATTTCCCATCCCACGAACAAGGTGTCCTACATTGAGCAGAACTTCAGCCGCCCCTACCTGGAGCAGTACATGCTCAATGTTCAGCAGGAGTTGGTGAAGGGGGTCAGCCTGGAGGTTGGATATACGGGATCGCACGGCATCCGGCAGCCTGTCAAGAGCAACGATGCCAATATCGTCGCACCACAAACGGGCTCAACGTTTCAAAACATGATCTGGCCCGCCCTGGTGCCCACAACGACCTCGAAAGGCACTACCTACGCAACCAGCGGCACCAAGTTGAATCCCGCCGTGGGCGCCGAAGACACAACGATGTTCAATGAATCCACCACTTACAACGCCTTTAATGCCGCTTTGCGGGGATCCGGACAGAACTACCGCTTGGGAATCTCCTATACTTGGGCAAAGTCGCTGGACGAATCCTCTTCGTCCAATGGCGGTACAAACTTCACCAATTCCCTCATCGCTCCTTTCGTAAACTACATCGGCCGCTTCAAGGGGCCTTCGGACTTCAACATCGGGCAGAACATTGTCGTCAACGGGCTCTACGTCGTTCAAGGCCTCAAGAAAGGCAACAACTTCGTAAAGGCTGCGAGCAGCGGCTACCAATTAGGCGGAATTGTTCGTGTCGCCAGCGGCCTCCCGTATACGCCGCTCATCTCGGGCGATCCGCTGGGTCTGTCCAGTGCCAATACGTTCGCTCTGCCAAACCGCCTGTACGGCCCCGGCTGCACAGGCAATCCTACGGACATGTCGCAGAAGAATACATCCGCATTCCTCAAGCGCCAATGCTTCGCCTACCCCATGCCCACAGCCGGGCCGAACGGATCTTATTATCCGCAGCTCGGTAACGAGAGCCGCAACTCCGTCTATGGACCTGGCATCACTACGCTAGACGTCTCCGCGGTCAAGAACACGGCCGTACAGAGGTTCGGCGAACTCGGCCGTGTCGAGTTCCGCGCCGAAGCCTTCAACATCTTCAACCATCCGAACTTCCAGGTGCCGGCGCGAGCAAACTCGGTCATCTATGGGGCGTCTAAGGTGCCATCAGTCGCTGGGACCGAAACAGACCTCCAGCAACTCACTGTCACCTCTACCGCCAATCGCCAGCTCCAGTTCGGGCTCAAACTCATCTTCTAACCTCACCAGCAAACGCTGCCGCGCTTGCGCGGCAGCGTTTGCATTTAGAAACTTATTGAAATAGATGCCGTAATTGACGGACTCTCTGTTGCGGTCCTTGAGCCCCGAGTTCGATGCGCCGTATGCGGACTCCGGGCGGTCCTCGATTTCGCCTGAGTACATTCTTTGCGCCTTCCTGTTGCAGATTTCCGATTCGGTGCGCTCGGAGCGCCTGCTGGTCGAGCAGAGCGACTACAACCTGCTGCTTCGCTGGTTCGTAGGCCTGCGTATGGACGATGCAGTGTGGAACCACGCGGCGTTCTCCAAGAACCGTGACTGGCTGCTGACCTCCGATGTGGCGCAACGGTTCTGCACCGAGGTGAACAAGCAGGTAAGCGGTTCATGCCGATGGATATGCAGAACGGGAGGCCGCTGCCCTTGTACACTGGAGTGTTCCCCTATTTTTATAGGCAGGCACGCAGGAGGTCCCCATGGCATCGACAATTCTTCCAGCAGGGCATTTGGATTCATCCGAGTCGCGGCCGGGGCGCTTCGGCGTTTATGGCGGGCGGTATGTGCCGGAGACGCTGGTGGCGGCGCTGGACGAGCTGGAGCGCGAGTACAACCTGGCCAAGGTTGATCCCGCCTTTCAGGCCGAGTTGGCTGACCTTCTGCATAACTATGCCGGCCGTCCCACGCCGCTTTACTTTTGCAAGCGGCTCACCGAGCAGTTGGGCGGGGCAAAGATTTACCTGAAGCGCGAAGACCTGCTGCACACCGGCGCGCACAAAATCAACAATGCGCTCGGTCAGGGACTGTTGGCGAAGCGGATGGGCAAGAAGCGCGTGATTGCGGAGACCGTGCGGGGCAGCACGGCGTGGCGACCGCAACGGTTTGCGCGCTGCTAGGCATGGAGTGCGTGGTCTACATGGGCGATGTGGACATGGCACGCCAGGAACTCAATGTGCTTCGTATGCGCCTTCTTGGAGCGGAGGTGCGCGGAGTTTCGTTGGGCTCGAAGACGCTGAAAGACGCCATCAGCGAGGCGATGCGCGACTGGGTCACCAACGTCCGGACCACCTACTACTTGCTGGGCAGCGCGCTGGGCCCGCACCCGTACCCGACCATGGTGCGTGACTTTCAGCGCGTCATCAGCATCGAGATGAAGCAGCAGATCCTCGAAAAAGAGGGTCGGCTGCCGACCGCTGTCATCGCCTGCGTGGGCGGCGGATCGAACGCCATCGGCGCCTTCTACGAATTCATTCCCGACAAACAAGTTCGTCTGATCGGCGTGGAGGCGGGCGGGTGCGGCACGGAGCTGGGCGATCACGCGGCGCGATTCAGCGGCGGAGCGCCGGGGGTTTTGCAAGGAACGTATTCCTACGTCCTGCAGGATGAGAACGGCCAGATTGTGCTGACACATTCGGTTTCAGCGGGGCTCGACTACGCTTCCATCGGCCCGGAACACGCGGCGTTGCACGATTCGGGACGCGCCGAGTATCTCTCGCAGGATGATGCGGCCGCGCTGGATGCGGTGGTGAAACTGTCGCGCTCAGAGGGGATTTTGCCGGCGCTGGAGAGCGCGCACGCTGTTGCCGAGGCCCTGCGGATTGCTCCCACGATGGACTCTCATGACATACTAGTAGTGAACCTTTCTGGACGCGGCGACAAAGATATGGGCATTCTGGCCCACGAGTTGAAGATCCAGGGAGCGTAACCGCAGATTCCGATGGCGATACGATTCGATCACAAACCCGGACTGGTTGTGTATCTGACGGCTGGCGACCCGAGCCTTGAGGCCACGCGAGAGATCGCTCTTGCGGCCATCGACGCAGGCGCCGATGTGATCGAGTTGGGTGTGCCCTTCAGCGATCCAATGGCCGATGGCCCGGTGATTCAGCGCGCCAGCGAGCGCGCGGTGGCCCGTGGAACGCGTCTCAAGGATGTGCTGGCGCTTGCCGGCCAGATTCGCGCGGCGCGGCCTGCCGCCGGCTTGGTGATCTTCAGCTACCTGAATCCGATTCTGCGTTATGGCCTGCACAACTTTGCCGAGGCCGCTGCTGCGGCCGGCGTGGACGGCGTGCTGGTGACCGACCTGATTGTCGAAGAGGCGGGCGAGTACCTGATGGAAATGGAGCGCGTAGAACTTGCGCCGATTTTCCTGGCCGCGCCCACCAGTCCAGACGAACGGCTCGAAGCCATCGCCACCCACTGCAAAGGCTTTGTTTACGCCATCTCCCGCGTTGGAGTTACCGGAACGCAGCAGAGCCTCACCTCCGATGCCTCGGTGCTGGTCGCCCGCATCCGCCGATGGACCCGGCTGCCGGTAGCCGTGGGGTTCGGCATCAGTAACGCGGAACATGTCGCCCAAGTGGCCAAGTTCGCGGATGCCGCGGTGATCGGCAGCGCAATTGTGGAGTTGATCGAACAGTCAACCGCAGAGACGGCGCCCGGCGCAGTGGCTCGATTTATCAAGGGCCTCCGCCTGTAACAGGCGGCACCGGCCCGGTAGCACATACCCCACGCCTGCGGCGCTTGCGCCGCGGGCATCTGTTCAACTCTTGATCCCATGGCACCGGTATACCCGTTTCTAATCCAACGGGGCCGGTCACTCGACGCAACACGAGGATGAAATGACGCTGGAAGAAATGCGAAACACAATTGATGTTCTGGACCGCCAGCTTGTGGAACTGCTGAGCGAACGGGCCCGCGCAGTGATACGGATTGGCCACCTGAAGGCTGCCGCCGCGCTGCCGGTCTACGAACCGGCGCGCGAAAAGGCGGTCTATGCCAACGTGCGCGCGGCCAGCAAGGGCCCCCTGCCGGACATTGAGCTTACGCGCATCTTCGAGCGCATCATTGACGTGATGCGATCCCTGGAGATGCACGAGTTGGCATTGGAGAAGAACGCCCAGGCGCTTCAGCCGGGCCAAGGCACAGGCGCTGAGACGCCCGAGACAGGGAACAAGCAATGATTGTAGCCATGCAGGAAAAGGCCACCGAGGAGCAGATCGATGCAGTCATCGACGCCATGGTGGAGGTTGGAGTCAATGTTCATCGCACCACGGGCGTGACGCAGACGATTCTGGCTGGCGTGGGACCCACGGCCAACGTGGAACTGGGGAAGTTTGAACTGCTGGCGGGCGTGCTCTATGTACATCGCATCACCTCGCCCTACAAACTGGCCGGCCGCGCATTTCGCCCGGAAGGCACGGTGGTGGAGTTCGCCAACGGCGCGAAAATCGGCGGCGACCAGGTCGCGGTCATCGCCGGCCCGTGCGCCATTGAAAACCACGCGCAGATCTTCACCATTGCCGCCAGCGTGAAGGCCGCGGGCGCGGGCTTTTTGCGTGGAGGCGCCTTCAAGCCGCGCAGCTCACCTTACGCCTTCCAGGGATTGGGCATTCCGGGGTTGAAACTGATGTACGAAGCCGCCCAGGAATTTGGCTTGCTCACGGTCAGCGAGGTGATGGAGATTTCGCAGATTGAGCCGATGCTGCCTTACACCGATTGCTTCCAGGTGGGGGCGCGCAATATGCAGAACTTCAATCTGCTGCGCGAACTGGGCGAGGCGCGCAAACCGGTGCTGCTCAAGCGCGGCATCGCCGCCACCATCGAGGAGTTGCTCCTGTCCAGCGAGTACATCATGTCCGGCGGCAACTACGACGTGATCCTGTGCGAGCGCGGCATCCGCACCTATGAGACTTCCACGCGCAACACCATGGACATCTCGGCGATTCCAGTGATTCACAAGCTCTCGCACCTGCCCATCGTAGCCGACCCCTCGCACGGCACGGGCCGTCGCGACATGGTGGCTCCCATGGCCAAGGCCGCGGTGGCCGCGGGCGCCGATGCGATCCTGGTGGAGATTCACCCCAACGCCGACAAGGCTGTCTCCGACGCGGCGCAGACGCTCTATCTCGATCAGTTTCAAAAGCTGATGGGCGAGCTGCGGGTCATCGCCACGGCGGTGGGGCGAACGCTGTAATGTTTTGGATAGCGGTGTTAGCGGTGATAGCGGAGTTCGCGGAGCTAGGTCTCTGACAGCATAATTTTGTACCTCGCCTGGAGTGCGATGGTATCCCACCCTAGGCGCAAAAACAAAGACGCGCCGAGGGTGGGGCACCCCAGCTTGGTACATCTTCAAGCTGTTACAGACCAAGCGCCGCGAACACGCGCGTAGCGCGGCTAACACTGCCAACTCCGCTAACGCCGCTAACTCCGCCCCGTTCAATACAATTGGAGCAAGGAAAGAAAAATGATCGAGCGTATCGCCATTCTGGGCACGGGGTTGCTGGGCACGTCAGTTGGATTGGCGTTGCGCGCAGCGGGCTTTCACGGCTCCATTGCCGGCTGGAACCGAAGCCCGGAAGGGGCGCAGACAGCGCTCACCATGGGCGCCATCGACTCGATTGCCGCGGACCCGTTGCAGGCGGCGCGGGAGAGCCAAGTGGTTCTGCTGGCCCTGCCCATCTACGCGACCCTCGACTTCATGGAGAAGCTCTCCGGCGTACTCGGCTCCGATCATCTGGTTACCGACGTGGGCAGCACAAAAGGGCAGATTACCGCTGCGGCCGGCCGCCTCTTCAACACGCCGGAGCGTGCGGCCTTTTTGCCGGGGCATCCAATGGCCGGCAAGGAGCGTGGCGGCGCAGCTTTGGGTGATGCAAACCTCTTTCGCGGCGCGGTCTGGCTCTTTACCGACGATGCATCCTGGCAGCGTTCGCCTCATTCGGCTGAGTTGGTGAAAGGCTGGCGGGAGTGGGTCGCCGCCATGGGATCGAGGACCCTCGATCTGGAGCCCGCGCGCCACGATGAGTTAGTGGCCTGGGTCAGCCATCTGCCGCAGTTTTTGGCCACGGCTCTGAGCGCTCTTTTGCAGGAAGAAGTCGGCGACGCGCCGGAGCTGAAAGACGTTGGCGGGCGCGCCCTCAGCGAGATGACGCGGCTCGGAGCTAGTCCCTACTCCATGTGGCGTGACATCGCCTATACCAACACCGAAGCCATTCAGGCCACACTGCTGGCGCTCGAACAGCGGTTGGAGCATCTGCGCGAAAACCTGCGCACGCCGGAGTTGCGCGCTGAGTTCGAGCAGGCGAATCGCTTTCGGCGGGAGTAAGTCGCCTAAATACTGGCGGCCTTGTTGATGCGACTGGCACGCTGCCCCACATCTTGCTTCAGAAGATGTGGGGCAGCCCTCTTATTCTGATTCTTTCGTTGGCTCCGCCGCTTCCTCAACCGGCTCGACCGTTTCCCTGGCTGGGTCGAGCGTGTGGAAGCCTTCGGCCTTGGCGGCTTCAAGCAACTGCGTCGAAGACGACACGAAGATGATCTCCGTGCCCTGGAACATGTCGCGGGCGACAATGGCGGCGGCCAGTTGCAGGGTGTCGGGCCAGCGCAGGGTGGTGCGGTCGAGAAGCTGGCGCGCGGCTTCCAGCACGGCAGGATTCAGCGGCTCCTGCACCATGCGCGCGGCTTCCAGCCGGAGAATATCGAGCGCGGCCGTTGCGTTTTCGGCGGAGATCGCGCCTGACCTCTCCCGGAGCCGGATGGCCGCGTAGACTTCGAGCGGCGTGGAGGCGGAGATCAGCTTGCGGTTGTCCTCGACGGCCTCCATCAGGCGGATCAGCTCGTCGGTGCCTTGTTCCTGCACAAAGAGCTTGGCGAAGGCCGTGGCCTCAAGAAAGTAGCAGCTCACAGGTTCCCCCGTTCTTCCTCGATGGCTTCGGCGATGGAGTCGCCGTGCGCCTCGACCGGATGGAAGCGCTGCGCCTCATCGGGCATGCCGGCTTCGGCGCGGTTGAGGCGAATGGTGGTGGTGGGATAGGCCGGGGTCTTGGGGTTGGCAATCTTGCTGGTGACCACGACGCCGCGCTGGATGGCCTCGGCCAGGACAGCCTGACGCGACTCCGGATGTTGATTCCAGCGGAAGGCTTTGCGCGGCAGAAACGAGTCGCGGAACCACTTGAGTGCGATGAAGGCGTGGCCGCCCCGCTCGGCCTCGGCCAGCGCGGCGCAGAGTTCCTTCACGCGCGCCTCCAGGTCGGCGGGAATCAGTGCCTCCTGGCCGTCGTCGTCCTCGTCGAAGGCCGGCTCGGCGGCGGCGCGCGGCGCGCGGGCAGGACGTGGCGCCGCCTCGGCGCCGTCGATGCGTTCAAAGTAGATGCGCACCTCATCTTCTTCCGGCGTCCACGAGTCCGCCGTGGCGTTGCGGCGCTTGCTGCGGCCGTTTTCGCCGCACAGCTCCACAATCGCCTGGTAGCCCGCGGGCGCCAGGAAATGCAAGGCGCGCGCCAGGCCGGGGTCCGAGGAGAATGCCAGTTCGTTCAGGGCTTCTTCGATGATCTCTTCCGCGTCGGGAATGCTCAGGTTGTTCACATCTACGCTACTGGGGGCTGCTTTTGTCGATTTCATTTTTTCTTCTCCGTATGCCGCTCCCTACGCCCGTCTTCGCCGCCATGTCTCCGGCAGGCTTCATAGCCTGAAGCCGGAGCTTGGCCGCGCGCGGGGAAAAGGGAACAGCCTTAGTTCTAAACTTCACTCGCATCCGCCTGGTTCTTCCACCATGCGGGAATTCAAGAAATACTCCAAGGGACCTCTGAATAAGTCCTCATTGTCAAATAGACATTTCCTCAGGGGCTCAAGCCCCATTCATTTTACCGGGATTCCATACGGGCTAAAGCTCGTATCCTTAAAAACGTCAACATATTCAGAGATGCTCTAGCTAATCTCTCTGTTTGAAGCTATTCATCTCAGTGTAACCGATCAAGCCGTTCCGGGTGTGCCATAGCGAACAAGCTGTATGCCGCATCTGGTTCAATAACCCTGCTGCCCGGAAAAAGTTGCGCTGCCGCGTAATTTTATTCCAGCGGCCTGCTCCGTACAATAGAGACATGCGCCGTTGTTTGCAACTGCTCTTGTTTTGCTGCTTGGCTTCAACCGGCCTGCATGCCGCCGATGCGGCTTTTGACCTAACCGGGCCAAAGGTGGACGTACACGTCAAACGTGGCGAGGTCACGCTGCCGATTGGCGAGGTCCCCAACCTGTTGGCTGGAGACCGGCTCTGGATTCACCCCGATCTGCCGGAGAGCCAGTCAGCCCATTATGTGTTGATTGTCGCTTTTCTGCGCGGGGCCACGAACCCTCCTCCGCCGGAGTGGTTTACCCGCGTGGAAACCTGGGCGCGCGAGGTGCGCGACGAGGGCATGTTCGTCACCGTCCCCGCAGAAGCTCAGCAGGCGCTTATCTTTCTGGCGCCGGAGACGGGCGGCGACTTCAGCACACTGCGCAAGGCAGTGACTAGCCGGCCCGGCGTTTTTGTGCGCGCCGTTCAAGACCTGCAGGCCGCCAGTTGGGACCGTATGCGTCTGGATGCCTACCTGGCCGAGGTTAAGGAGACTTCCCAAACCGACCCCAAGTTGCTCAAGGAACGCGCCGAGATGGCCGCGCGCAGCCTGGGCATTCGGCTTGACCAGCAATGCTTTGACAAGCCCACCGACCAGCAGGCTCCCTGTCTGGTACAGCATACCGACGCGCTGGTGCTGGACGACACCAACACGCAATCGCGGGTAGCGCAACTGACCAGCGGTTCGAGCGTGGACCTGATGAACCAGCTCAGCTACTCGAGCATGATGCGGGGAGGCGCATACAGCCCCTATGTCGGCGCTATCGTGGACACGGCCAAGATTTTCGCGTCGTTGCACACGGCGCATTTCCAGTACATCCCCGCGCTGGCCCTGCCGACAAAAGACACGCTCAATCTGCGGCTGAACGTGCCGCCCTCATTTCGCGATCCCAAGTCGGTGGTAGTGGTGGCGCTGCCGCCGGTGAGCGCGGCCAAGCTGCCGCCACTGCGTCCGGTGAATCCGGCAGAGAACTTCTGCGCCCAGAAGCCCGGCTTGGTGCTATCTGCCGAGGGAGCGCCGCTGGTCTTTGCCACTCAGCTTGCTTACGGGCTTATGCTGCGCATCGAGGCGAAAACAGGACCGATCGATCTTCCAGTGAAAGCCGATTCGTCGCAAGGCGGACTGGTGCTGGCGCATCCCGCTCCTCCTTTGCCGGAGGGCGACCTGATTGGCGTCTTGCGTGGCAAGTGGGGCTTTGACGACTGGGAGGGTCCCCGCTTCCACCTGCGCGCGGCCTTGCCCGGCAAGTGGACCGTGGCAGCAGCCGACGAGTCGGCGCTGGTGGTGGGGCGCGAGGACACGCTGCATATCGAAGGGGACAACTGGTTGTGTGTCGACCGGATCGCCTACCGGATTGGGGAGCAGACGGTAACGGACAGCTCGCTCAAGCTGGTTTGGAAGTCCCCCAAGCCGGGGCAGTTGGAGGTGGCCGTACCCATGAAAGACGCGTCACCGGGGCCGGTCAACCTGGAAATCTACCAATTTGGGCTGGAAAAGCCGGACCGGGTGCCGCTGAGGGCCTATGCCGAGGCAGCGGCGCTGGACCGCCTTACGTTGAGCGCGGGCGACGCGGAGGCGTTGTTGAAAGGGAATCGCCTGGACGAGGTGGCCAAAGTCAGCCTGGGCAACATCACCTGGACCCCGGCCGCGTTGAGCCGCGTGCAGGACTTCGACCAGTTGACTCTGAAAGCCGACAGCTCGACGGCTGCCTTGAAGCCCGGAAAGCGTGCTTTTGCCAGTGTGCAGTTGCAGGATGGCCGCCTGCTGCGGGTACCGGTAAGCGTTGAGCCGCCGCGCCCGCAGGTCACTCTGCTCAGCAGGGGCGCCCAGAACGATCTCTCCGCCGTGCCCTCGCACGTGCATCTGGGCAGCCCCGACGACATGCCTGTCGATGGGCGGCTGGTCTTTTTCCTTCGCTCCAGCGAGCCGGAAAACTTTCCTCGCGATGAAAAGGTCGAGGTGGCCGCGGCCGACGGCAGTTTCCGCACCGTGCTAACGCTGGCTGACGGCAGCCTGATGCTTGAGGATGCGAAGACCGCCCTGGGGGTTGTGGAACCACTGGCCCGCTTTGGCTCATCGGCCTTCGGGCCGCTGCAGGTACGCGCCGTTTCGGCCGCTGGGGTTACTGGCGACTGGCTGAGGCTGGGAACGCTGGTGCGGTTGCCCGGATTCAAGGAACTGCACTGCCCGCACTCCGTAGCCAAGCCCTGTGCGCTGACCGGGACCAATCTCTTTCTGGTCGCGTCCATCGCAGGTACGGCGGAGTTGAACAATGCCACCAACGTTCCGCTGGAGTTTACGGGAACCCAGTTGAGCGTTCCCCATCCGGTCAACGGCGTACTCTACTTGAAGCTGCGCGACGATCCGGAAACGGTGCAGACACTCACCCTGCCGGTGATGTCCATGAACTCGCTGGCGGGGCAACCGGCCGCGGCGCCGGCCATTTTGCCGCAGGCCCAACCCACCGCTTCACCGGCCACACCTCTGCCAGCGCCGGCCAAGACCGAGCCGTGAGAGCTGATAGGGATTCGACGCCTGGATTGAATTGCACTTCCGGATTGCGCCGGGGCTGAGGCTCCGGCGCAATCCGGTTCTTACGGGAGGACCGCAAGCGTTCTAGTTGAAATAGGCCTTGTTCTTCTCGGCAAACTCTGCCTTGTCCGCCGGCAGCTCATCGCTCGAAAAGATCGCGCCTTGCTGGCAGAGCGATGCGCAGTTGCCGCAGTCGATGCACTCATCTGGGTTGATGAACAACTGGGAAACGGAACCGGCGGCCGGATCGTCGGCTGCCGCGGGTGCAATGGCGGCGGTGGCGCACTCGGCCGCGCAGACAAAGTCCTTGATGCACGCATCGGTAATTACATAAGCCATAATGGAACTCCTTGTTTGGGCGCTTCTGTACCATGCGCCAACCATTCGAGGCTATCGAGTTTCGCTCCTCTGGCTCCGTGACTCAGATCACACTGTGGGAAGGCGATCCCTAATTGCGGGACGCGGTCAGGAAGCTTTTTGCGCTTCCTGAACCGCGCTGAGACCGCCGTTCGTCCATCAAAGCTATAGCAAAACCAGAGTTGCTGTACCCAGAGGCAATGCCCTCAAGTGGCTTTTTTCTCAAGAAAAAGCCACCTCGTAAACTCTCAACAAGGGCATACTAACGCTGGTTTTGCTCTAGAATCCAGCCTGCGCCGCGCCGAGTTCCACCTGTGCCACTTGACTCCGCGCCAACTCGACTGGCTCATCATAGTGAGCAGCCACCATCGCAGCAGCCCTGCCTTCATCCAGGTAGGGACGCACCATGGCCAGCTTGATGGTCGATTGCGAGGCCATCTGCGCCACAGCAACCTTGCTTGAGACCGACTGCACCAGCGCAAGAATCGCCAGTACAACAGTTCCCACGGCGTTGATCGCATTCAGTACATGCTGCTGGCTGATGGGGTTGGCAATCCTTGCCGCCGACAGCAGCGATGCGTTCACCTGCTGCTGGAAGGCCACGATGGCGGCCTGCAGTTGCGCCAGCACGCTGGCCGACGGATTGGCCAGGTACGCTTTGGCCTGCGCCACCAGCAGGTTCGAGGCCGCGTCAAAGCCGGCCGTTGCCGCGGCAAAAATGGGAGCGTCCACCGGGGCCAGCAAGGCGGCCGCAGAGTCTACCGTCGCCACCGCGCTTTCCAGGGCCGGCGTCCAGTTCACAATGTCCTGCGCCACAGTTGTGCCCGAGCAGCCGCTCATGAAAGGCAAAGGCAACAGCAAGGAAATCAGCGCCCACGCGCCTAGTTTGGCGGTTGACCCGGTGTTGGGACTGGCGCTGCCTGGATCGCGGGCAAGCAATCCCAACAGGGCGGTGGCCAGGCCGCTCACCAATGTGACTACGGTGCTTGTGCCGGCCGTGCCCAGCGTGATGCCTTGCTGCGAAAGCACGCTGGCAATGGTGGCGACCGCAATCAGCAGACCGGCGGCCGAGGTTTTGGGATGGTTCCAAATATTTGAAATGGAATTCATGCGGAAAGCTCCTAGCAAAGAAAAAGGCGGCTATAGCCGCCTTGGTTTATATGGAATTTGCCTGGCGCGGGAGAGGCCCAGCCTGCTTCCGCGCAACAAAAATCGAGTTCACCGGCGGGCGCTGTTCCACGCCAGCCGCTGAACTCGATTTGTCGCATCTCCCCGAATTCGAGCGCCCCGTGGTTGCGGTTCAGACTCGCGGCGGAGAGCCGCTGTAGCCCAGACTAGAGGCGGTCCCGCGCCCCGGAACCCATCCGCGGAGGGAGGGCGTACCCATTCGCCGGGCGCGGCACCTCCGCCTCTTGTCTGGCTACTTAATAGCCTAGGCACTCTTTCCCATATATTCGGCAAGGACAGAAGGCGCTTCTGTCCCTTATTGACCAAAGGCGCAGTAGATTTGAAATTTTCCACTCTTGACAGCGCTGGCAGGCGGCGGAAAATGCGCGCCTTGCGATTTGCGGGGGGCAAAGCTCAGGTGTATTGCACCCGGCGCTCGCCCTTCACCACGCGTCCAATGACGTAGAACTTCTCCTCGGACCGGTCGAAGAGATTTTTCGCCCGTGTAAACTTGGCCGCCGGAATCGCCGCAATCAGCCCGATGCCCATGTTGAAGGTGCGCATCATCTCCTCTTGCGATACCTGGCCCAAATCGCGCAGGTGCGCGAAGATGGGCGGCGCCGGCCAGGAGCCGATCTCGATCTGCGCAGCGGTGTTCTTGGGCAGGATGCGGGGTAAGTTTTCCGTGATGCCGCCGCCGGTGATATGCGCCATGCCTGTCGTGAGCCCCGCCGTCACCAGCTTTTGAGTCACATGGAGGTAGCTGCGGTGGGTCTTCATCAGTGCCGCGCCGGCCTTTTCCTTGATGGCGGTCACGTACTGCATCGGCTGGTAGCCGGCCACCTCGAAGAGCAGCTTGCGGGCCAGCGAATAGCCATTGGTGTGCAGACCGGTTGAGGGCAGCCCGACGAGTACGTCGCCGGCCTTGATCCCCGCGCCGGTCACCATCTTGTCACGGTCCACCGCGCCCACAATGAAGCCGGCCAGATCGTACTCCGCGCCGGTATAAAAGCCCGGCATCTGCGCCGTCTCGCCGCCGATCAGGGCGCACCCGTTCGCCTTGCAGGCCTCTGCAAGCCCGGTCACCACGCTCTCGGTTACCTCCGGGTCCAGCTTGCCGCTGGCCAGGTAGTCAAGAAAAAACAAGGGCGTGGCGCCCTGTACGGCGATGTCATTGACGCAGTGGTTCACCAGGTCCGCGCCCACCGTGCGGTGCATCCCCAGCTCGAAGGCCACTTTCAGCTTGGCGCCCACTCCATTGGCCGAACTCACCAGGATGGGGTTCTTCCAGCGCTGGAGGTCTAGCCGGAAGAGCGCGCCGAAGCCGCCGAGCCCGTTCAATACATTGCGGTTGAAGGTCTTCTGCGCCAGGTAGGTGATGCGTTCCCTGGTGCGTTCGCCACTGCTGAGGTCCACGCCTGCGTCAGAGTGGGGCACGGATTTGGGCTTGGATTCGTCAGGCACGGTGTGGCTTTCCAGGGATGGATTTTTCGTGCGGCGCGGCTGGCCGGGAATATCAATTTTAGCAGGATTCGCAGGGCCTTGGCTGTGCCCTACAGGAACCGCTGCCGGTCTCGCCGGTGTGGCGCAATAGCCACCGCATCGCCAGTTTGCATAGCCCGCAACGGCTATTGAAAATAACCAACAACCGGCCGCCGGGTTCTGCAAAGCTGTTCACCTTCTATACTGAACCCACCATGAGTTCCTCGACCGAAGCCTCCAATCGCCCTCGTTCCCAGGCCCTCCAGCAGCGCGCCGAGCGTCTTTTCCCCGGCGGTGTGAACTCGCCCGTGCGGGCTTTCGGCGCGGTGGGCGGCGCGCCGCCATTTGTCGAAAGCGCGCAGGGCGCCTGGCTTACGGATGCCGACGGCAACCGCTTTATCGACTACTTTGGCTCCTGGGGGCCAATGATTCTGGGCCACGCCTTTCCGCCGGTGGTCGAGGCCATCGAACGCGCCGCCCGCAAATCGGCCAGCTTCGGCGCCTCCACGGCCTCTGAGGCGGATCTCGCCGAGCGCGTCGTCGCCTGCTTCCCGGCCATCGAGAAGATGCGCTTCGTCAGCTCCGGCACTGAGGCCACCATGTCGGCCATTCGCTTGGCCCGCGCCGCCACCGGCCGCAAGATCATCATCAAGTTCGAGGGCTGCTATCACGGCCATGCCGACGGCCTGCTGGTCAAAGCAGGCTCAGGCGTGGCGACCTTTGGCATTCCCGGCTCGGCTGGCGTGCCGGAGGAGATCGCCCATCTCACCCTGGCCCTGCCCTACAACGACCCGGCCGCGGTGGAAGCCGCCTTCGCCGCCCATCCCGGCGCCATCGCCGCAGTCATACTGGAGCCTGTGGTCGGCAACGCCGGCTGCATTCCGCCCGCTCCCGGCTACTTGGCCGGCCTGCGCGCACTTACCCAGCGCGAAGGAGCGCTGCTTATCGTTGACGAGGTGATGACCGGCTTCCGCGTGGCCCTCGGCGGCGCGCTGGAGCTTTACGGCATTGACGCGGATCTGGTCACGCTGGGCAAGATCGTCGGCGGAGGCCTGCCCGTGGGCGTCTTCGGTGGCAAGCGCGTATTCATGGACCTGCTCGCCCCGCTCGGACCGGTCTACCAGGCCGGAACTCTCAGCGGCAATCCGCTGGCCATGGCTGCTGGCATCGCCACCGTCAGCTATTTACAGGAGCACGCCGCCCAAGTCTACCCGCAGCTTGAAGCCGCTGCGAAGGCCGTCACCGAGGGCGTGGCTGCTGAAGCCGCCCGCGCCGGCATTCCGCTTACTCTCAATCGCGTAGGCTCCATGTGGACCTGGTTCTTTACCAGCGGGCCGGTCACCAACTACACGCAGGCAGCCCGCAGCGATACGGCCGCCTTCGGACGTTTTCATCATGCGATGTTGGAGGCGGGCGTCTGGCTCCCGCCCTCGCAATTCGAGGCTGCTTTTCTGGGTATGGCGCACGGCGAAAAAGAAGTTGCCGCCACGGTTGCCGCCGCAAGGGATTATTTTTCAACGGTGGCGTAAGGCAGGGGAGATTTTGCAGGATCGCGTGACGGGCGGTGAGAAATTCGAACTGTCAGTGCCTGGAGTTCTGCAATTTCGCCAGGCCGCATTCTTGCCTGAGGCGAGCACCCTCGATCAGGCCTACTTCCACAGCCTGCCAGAATCGAATGGCGGCCAATCTATTTCAAGGGTATGCAACCGTATCGAACCAGTCAGATTACACACCTTCAACAAACGAAACTTCATCACGTCTTAATGCGTTCTTTATGCGCGCTGGAAAGTATCTCTATTGGTCTATGTCGCCTGGTAATACTTCACAGCAATTCGATTCGCGGAGCCCCCGATGCAAACTTGCGGACGTTGTTCAAAGAGTGCGGCCCATGTCGGGGTCATCTCTTTTTGCTGCCTTTTTATTGTATTTACAGGCCTCTCGGCGTCCGGACAAGCGAGCCAGTTAACCGGCTCGCCGGCTGAAAGCGTAAGTGGTCAAGTCGTCAGCCCGGAAGCACGCGCAATCAATGGACTTCCGCACTATCAACCCCAACAACTTGTTTCCGGAACGATCCGGCTATGGGGGCATGGAGCACCTGTCCTGGACTTCATGGGTATGTTGGTGAAGTCCTGGGAAGAGGGATTCGCAAAGTATCAGCCCGGCGTAAAGTTTGAATACGATATGTACGGCACCGCCTCTGCAATGGGGGCTCTTTATACCGGTAAAGGCGACATCGCCATCCTCGGTCAGGAGATCTATCCGTTTGAAACGGTGGCGTTCCAACAGGTGAAGCACTATCCTCCTCTCGGCATCGAGATTGCCACGGGCAGCCTCGATGTGCGGAACTTCGACTTTGCCATCGGGGTCTTTGTTAACAAGAAGAACCCGCTCTCGCGGATGACCCTCGACCAGATCGACAAAGTCTTCGCCTGGCACGAGGGAGGCAAATCCGCGAACATCGAGACGTGGGGCCAGCTTGGGCTTAAGGGCGCATGGGCGGACAAGCCCATCCACCTCTATGGCTGGTACGAATCGGATGTCTTCTCAACTTTCGTTGAGCACGCTGCGCTGCACGATGGGCATCGGTGGCGCTGCGGGATGAAACAATACGCGCATATCCACCGGGCCGATGGAACCATCTATGACAGTGGCCAGCAGATTCTCGATGACCTTGCGAATGACCCATACGGCATGGCGTTATCGAACGTCCGTTACTTGAAGGGTAATGCTGTCAAGCCTCTGGCGCTTGCCCGTACCGCGGCAGGCCCCTACTATGCTGCAACCAAAGACACACTGATCGACCGGCAGTATCCGCTCGAGCGCATCATCCCCGCGGAGATCGATCGCGTACCGGGCCAGCCCGTAGATCCCAAGGTCAAGGAGTTCCTCCTTTACATTCTTAGCCGCGAAGGCCAGGAGGATATTGTGCGCAATGGGAAGTACCTGCCCATGCAACCCGAGGCCGCAAAGCAAGAACGGGAGAAGCTCAATTGATGCCGCGTAACGCAATACGAAGCTTTCTGGGAATTGCGCTGGCGTTCGCTGCCTGCGGAGCCGGCGCCGCTCAGGAAACAGCGCTGCCGTCCTATGTGCCGATGTCGATCCAGGGTGGCACCATCCGTAGCTGGGGCGATGACGCCATGCGCGGCACGATGACGGCGTTGGAACAGGCATTCCGCAGTTATCATCCAGAGATAACATTTCAGGACACATTGCTGGGTACGGCTACCGGCATGGCGGGCATCATCACCGGCACATCCGATCTGTCGCTCATGGGCAGGCCTGTCACGGTCAATGAAGTGATCGGCTTCGAGTGGGTCTTCCGTTACAAACCCCTCGGCATTCAGGTGATGAACGGGGGCCTTTATGGCGAAGGCAAGACGCCCGCGCTTGCGGTCTTTGTATCTCGCAGTAACCCAGCGCAGCAGCTAAGTATCTCACAGCTCTCCGCGATACTCGGTTGTCCCGCCGACCCAAAGGAACCGCCCACATGGGCTATGGCAGGAGCTGAAGGAGCCTGGAGAGATAAGCGTATCCACGCCTACCTTTATGACGATCAGACCGGTACTGGCGCGTTTCTTCAGCGGGCGATACAAGGCGCAAAGGACTGTTGGAACTGGGAGATCGTGCGCGAATTCAAGGACAAGATAAGCCGCAATGGAACCACCTACCCGGCGGCCCAACAGATTGTTGATGCGCTGAAGCACGACCCGAACGGCCTGGCCGTCTCGACACTTGCCTATGCGGATCCTGCGATCAAGATGCTGCCACTTGCCGGATCTGGAGCTGCCGTGCCTCTGACAAAAGAGGCCATAATCTCGTCCAGCTATCCGCTCGCGCGCGGAGTCTATATCTATATCAATCGGGGCAAAGACCACCCCGCCGATCCAAAGGTCAAGGAATTTCTCCGCTTCGTTTTAAGCCGGGAAGGCCAGGCGTTGGTGCAGAATCAGGGGGACTACCTTCCCCTGAATTCGACGACGGCTCAAGAGCAGCGCAAGAAGCTTGAATGAACGATCTCTCATCTGGCATTCCACAAATTTTCACGCAAGGCATTGATCCTTGTCCAAACACTTTCTAGATGCTCACGCATGATTCATGTGACACAAGGGGATATCGAAGATGGCACTCTATCGCACACTGACAACAGCAGCAACTCTGGCGCTCAGCCTGCTCTGCGCGGCTCCCGGCTATGCACAGATGGATGAGAAGTATCAGCCCAATGCGGAATCGAAGAAGTATCCGGAAGGCTCTTCGATCGAGCGGCGCGTGCGTATGGCGGCAATTGCGGCGAACCCGGCATACACCCGGAAGTTCGATCTCAGCGCCCTGCCCGATTACGTCCCTGAAGGAAAGCCGACCGGAACATTACGCCTCTGCGGAAACAACTACATCGGCGATTCCCCGCTCGGAGGCTGGTGGAAAGAGGCGTTTGAAAAATATCAGCCTGGCATCAAGATCGAGTACAATCTGCAGACAGCAGCGACCGCCATTCCTTGCGTTGCGTTCGGTTTGGCCGACATCGGCATTACGCATGAACCTAGCTTCTACGACTACCTCTCCTATCAGCGGCTGAAGGGCCACGCGCCGACCGGCATCACGATTTTGACTGGCTCGTACGATGTAGTTGGCTGGCAGAACAATATGGTAATCGTCGTGAATAAGGCGAATCCAATTACAAAAGTGAGTATGACGCAGCTCGACCGTATCTTTGGCGCACAGCGCGCCGGGGGCTGGATTCGCACCACCTGGCATCCTGAATTCGCCCGCGGTCCCGAGAAGAATCTTCGCCACTGGGGACAGCTTGGCCTGACTGGTGAATGGACGGACAAGCCGATCGATACGTATGGCTACAGCCTGCGCTATGCCACCGCGCTTGAGTTCTCAGACAAAGTCCTTCATTCGACAGATAAGTGGAATGAAAACTTCCTTGGTTTTGGAAACTACAACAAGGCTGACGGCAAGACATACCTCGAAGCCGATCAAATTGTCGACCACGTTCGCGACGACCCGAATGCGATAGCCTACGTCCGCTTTCATCCGAAGTTTCCCACAGATGTGAAGATTCTCGATGTTGCCGCCACGGATGCCGGTCCTTTTGTCCATTACACGATGGAGAACCTGCAGAACCATACTTATCCTTTGTGGGGCGGGCAGTCCTTCTGGATTGATATCGCGCCCGGACAAAAGATTGATCCGAAGATTCGCGAGTTTATCCGCTTCGTGTTGAGCAGGCAGGGACAGGAACTGCTGCAGAAGGACGGAAAGTATCTACCCCTTGATGCCGCGACTGTGCAGGAAGGACTGAAGAAATTGGAGTAATTGCTCGCGCGCATAAGTTCTGGAAAGCAGCGGAGACGTCAACAACAGGCATCGACTTAGAGCGTCCGGGAAACTGATAAGTACTCGAGTTTCCCGGTGTTCGCTCGCGCTATTTGCGATATATTGCAGGACACTGCTGTCCGGCTACAAGTCGAACAGATTCAATTGGTTGCAAATATCGCCTAAGTTGTTTTCGCATCCCATCTCTTGAAGTACCTGTAAAATGGGCGTTTTCTCGAACAGAGTTAGGCTGA
>Ga0181529_10000170_pt1 | contig 93746 bp, 76 predicted proteins | sample PEATcosm2014_Bin_36_FD_119763 | JGI IMG/M metagenome (GOLD analysis project Ga0181529, IMG submission 119763) | Peatland microbial communities from MTU Mesocosm Facility, Houghton, MI, USA - PEATcosm2014_Bin10_30_metaG | ecosystem: Environmental > Terrestrial > Soil > Wetlands > Peat | place...
GAGTCGGAATGCGCAACCGGAAGGGGGAACCAGGTCCGGAAACTAGCCGTTGCGGACCATACTCGTCCAATGTTCTCAATGGCGATCAAGGCCCCTTCCGGCTAATTTGGACAGCATTGGGGCGTGCCCGGCCCCTACGGTGGAAAGCGGATAGCTATAGGAATTGGTTGTGCGAGCAGCGGCTCGCCGGGCGGCAGGGAGCCCATTGGCGGCGTTGGTTATTCGGTTTGGCCATCAGCATGGGCCTTAACTGGGGCCTCGTGTTCGCCGCGACGATCGTGTTCTACCGGTACCAGGGCTGGGCGAGTCTGCTGGTCATGCTGATCGTGGTCGCCGTTTGCTGCGGCTATGTGGTGGCCTTCTTCGCCGATCACATTCTCGCCCGCGCGATGACCCTCGCTCTGCTGGTGCCGGCGATTGCCACGTCGCTCTTCGTCTCCGATCCGCACGGCCTGCATGTGGCCATCATGTGTTGCGTCATGTTGGGGTTTTGCTGGGAGCAGATTGAGACGCTCAACCAGAGCTATTGGCTCGGACATGAGGAGCACGCTCGCGCCGAAGCGGCCGGCCGCGCCAAGAGCGAATTCCTGTCTAATATGAGCCACGAGATCCGTACCCCGCTCAACGGCATCATGGGTATGCTCCAGTTGGTGCTGCAATCGCCGCTCGCCCCCGAACAGGGCGAGTTTCTGCGCGACGCCTACACCTCCAGCCGGTGGTTGCTGCGATTGCTCAACGACATCCTCGACCTCTCCAACATCGAAGCCGGCAAAATGCGGGTCGAGGAGGTCCCGTTCCGGCTACCCGAAGTGCTGTGTGAGGTCGCCTCCACCTTCCGCCTGAAGGCCTCTCGAAAGAACATCGGTTTGGCCGTCTCCGGCGTCGGCCAGGTTCCGGAGGTTGTGCTTGGCGATCCGGGCCGGCTCCGCCAGGTGCTGTTCAATCTGGTCGGCAACGCCGTCAAATTCACCGCTCATGGCTCCGTCTCGGTCGATGTCGGTCCGTCGGAAGGCGACCCCGCGCTGCTTCTGTTCGAGATTCGCGATACCGGCCTCGGCATCCCGCCGGAGAAACAACGCGAAGTATTCAATCCATTCTCTCAGGCCGACGGCACGACCTCGCGCAGATTTGGCGGCACTGGGCTTGGCCTCACGATCTCGGCGCGGTTAGTGAAGCTCATGGGTGGCGAGTTGAAGGTCGAGAGCATGCCTGGCGCCGGTAGCCGCTTCTACTTCGCCCTGCAGCTGCAACCGGCCGAAATGCCTGCCCAGGAATCCCGTTCGAATGCCGCCGAGCTGGCGCCTCTGCCACGGCTACGCGTCCTGGTGGCCGAGGACAACCTCATTAACTCCCGCCTGATCGAGGCGATACCGCGCCGCCAGGGCCATACGGTGTCCGTCACCCACGACGGCTGCGAGGCCTTCGCCGCCTTGCGTGCCGAGCCCTTCGATCTGGTTCTGATGGATATTCAAATGCCAAACGCGGACGGCCTGGAGACGATCCGCCTGATTCGCCGTTGGGAGCTGGAACGCGGTGTACCGCGCGTGCCTGTCATGGCATTGACGGCGAATGCGTTGCCCGCCGACCGCAAGGCCTGCCTTGATGCGGGCATGGACGGCTACCTGGCCAAGCCGCTGCGCATCGAAGAACTCTTGTGGACCGTGCGCAGCTTGGCGGTGTCGGATCCAGTTCTGGGTTTGGTTCGATTGGACCAGGCTTGCTCGCGCGGCGGCGCGCCCGGCGGGGTCGAGACCAGCGACAGCCGTTCCCCTTGATCCCCGCGCCTCCGATCGCAGTTGTATTGAACCTCGCTATGCCATGATGCTGGCGACAATGCCGCGTTTGGCACGCTCCTTGTGATTGGCACGATCGAAGGCATCAACAAGAAGCGATCGCTTGCCGCCACGCGGAGACGTCCGGCGGGCGCTTGCGCTGGGGCTGCCGAAACCGCGCACCTTGACAGCACCGGTCCGTTCGCGCAACCGCCAGGCGGTCGTACGGCACTCGCGGGAGGATCGACCATACCTGGTCCGGCGCGGACTTGTAATCGTCCAAGGGTTCTCGTCCATTGGACACAGGCGGAAAGAGCCCTGGCCGCCGCCAAGCCGGTAGCGAATGTCCGCGGCCGCCCGGCAGTGTGGAGGTTGGGCTGACGAGACGGCGGCGGCGTGCGACACTGGGCGATCATGCCGTTTTCACAACGATTGCTGAAGGTGGTAGCGGAGGCTGAGCCTCGGCTGCGGGAGATAGCGGAAGCATCCGCCGGTGTTGCGCCGTCCGATCCGAACGGCTGGTCGATCAAGCAGGAGTTGGGGCACCTAGCCGATTCCGCGATCAACAACCGCGTGCGCTTGATCGATGCGGCCCTCGATGGGAAGTTCGCGGGGCCATCTTACGACGGACCGGGATGGGTGAGACTGGGCGGCTACGCCACGATGCCGTGGCAGGAAGTAATCGACTTCTGGAAAAGCCTGAACCAGTCACTGGCTGTGGTGCTGGACGGCATTCCAGCGGAGCGTCTCGCGGCGCCGTGCCAGATCGGGAATCACGGCCCGGTGACAATCGAGTTCCTCATCGGAGACTACATCGCGCACATGCAACATCATATTGACCACATTCTCTCCGGCCGGCAGCGGACGGCCTAACCTGGAATCATTCAACTTGCTGGCTGTTTTGGCGGACCGCTACCTAAGGCGGACTGGCTGCACTGCCGGGCGTCTAATGAGACTCTTAGCCCGGATTCCGAAGTCACCTTCGGCGAAGTTGCATTCCCGTAGCGGAGCACCATGAAGCAACAGCCGCGTGTATCAGAACACGGCTTCAGCCGTGCCAGTACGTGATGGGCCTGATAGACCACTGGCCAACTGGCAGGGGCCAAGGCTCATAAGGAAGTGCGCTGCCGGCGGCGCGGCTCAAGCAGTGCCCTGATACAAGGCGTCCAACTTTGGGATTCAGGCTTAGCCTGGGCGCCGTTTGGCGGCCGATCGAGCGTCCGGCGAATCGGTCGGCCATTCCAATCGATTCCGCAGCCGGGCGCCCGAGCAGCCTAAGAACTGACTCTTCATCGTGCGAGGAAGGGTAGTGGATCCCCCGCCCCACTGGTCAGGAGACCGCGCCGGGCGCCTTGCGGGAGCCTCGGTGCGAGTATCGGCTCGCGGCCACTCAATCGTCCGGCGAATCGGTTGGCCATCCCAGCCGATTCCGCAACCAAACGCGTGGACCTCCTGACAAACAACTCTTCGGTAAGAGAAGCGAAGGCTTTAATATGATTTTGCGCTCGAACGGCGCTATCGGGCCTTAGGACCAGCAGAACTATCGGTTGCCGACTCGCTTGGGGATGGCCTGCGCGCCGTCGGCAGCGCATAGAACCGCTTGCCGCAGAAACGACAGTGACGGGGCAGGCGGCCAAACTGGGCCATCACCGCGTCGACCAAGCCGCTGGTCTTGGAGGGAACAACATCCTTCCCAAAACATCGGGGACAGCGCAGTTCGCCGGAATTCAAGCCGGGCGCGTCCAGGGTTTCCAAACCGTGATTCTAGCACCGCCTTCCTAGCTCCGGCGCATATCGCCGGCCTTCGCGCAGTGGTAGGCTGTTGGTCGTGCGCCCCGTCTTCCTGTTTCTGTCGCGGCTGGTTTGGCTGCGACGAAGGATGGAAACGTCGGCCGCCGCGCGGCGGCTGGCTGGCCGCTTCGTGGCGGGCGAGACGCTCAATGATGCGCTGGTTGTGGGTGGGCGATTGAAGGCGGAGGGCATAGCGCTCACTCTCGATCGCCTGGGGGAAAGCGTCACCTCGCTTGACGAGGCCACGGCGGCGCGCGACGAGTACCTGCATGCGGTCGCGGGCCTGCCGCAATTCGGCGCCGAGCGAAACGTATCGCTCAAGCTGACCCAATTCGGCTTGGATCTTTCCCTCGACGCGTGCCGGGCCAATGTGGAGCAACTGGTGAAGCGCGCGGCCGAGTTGGGCGGATTCGTGCGCGTCGATATGGAATCGAGCGGCTATGTGGATCGCACCCTCGGCCTGGTGACGGATTTGCACACACGCTATGGAGCCGTGGGCACAGTGATCCAATCCTATTTGTACCGCGCGCAGGGTGACGTAGAGAATCTTTGTGCGCGCGGTGTCCGGGTGCGCTTGTGCAAGGGAGCCTACCTGGAATCGGCTACCGTGGCGTTCCCGGCGAAGACCGATGTCGACCGGAACTATGTCACGTTAATGAAAATCCTTCTCGAACGGGGTAACTACCCCGCCATCGCAACGCACGACGAACGGATGATCGGCGAGACCAAGGCCTTCGCCGCGGCGAAGAAAGTACCGCGCGAGAACTTTGAATTCCAGATGCTGTACGGCATTCGCCGCGACCTGCAGAGGAAACTGGTGGCGGAAGGCTACCGGCTGCGCCTCTACGTGCCGTTCGGCAAAGCGTGGTATCCGTACTATATGCGGCGGCTGGCCGAGCGGCCGGCCAACCTGTTGTTCGTGCTCCGGAACCTGTTCCGGCGGTAAGGGCGCGCCAACAGTCGCGGCTTCATGGTTGGTTGCTGCGTGTGTGAGTGAACACTTCCGGAAACTCGGATGCGTATTCCAGACCGCTGCTCAGCGGGCGCCCGCAGTCCGCCTCAATCCAGCTTCGCCGGAGTGTACCGAGGCGTCATCAGGTGCACAATGATCAACGCCAGGAAGTAACTTGATCCGCAGACCGCGAACACGGGAATATAACTGTGGGTCCACTCTACGACGTAACCGGTAAACGTCTGGAACAGCGCGCCGCCGATCGCGCCGACCATACCGCCAATCCCCACCACGCTCGCCACCGCCGCCTTGGGGAACAGGTCCGACGCCACGGTGAACAGGTTGGCGGACCACCCTTGGTGGGCAGCCATCGCCAACCCAGTCAAACCCACCACCACCCACAGGTTCTTGGCAAAAGGAGCGTAGAGCACCGGCAGAACGGCCACCGCGCACACCAACAGCGCGCTCTTGCGGGCCACGTTCAAACTCCTGCCGCTTTTGAGCATGGCCCCCGACAGCCAGCCTCCGCCCACGCTGCCAATGGAGGCCAGGCCAAAGGCCACTGCAACCGGCCATCGGTTGGCGCGAATATCCAGGTGGAACGTTTCCTGCAAATAGCCCGGCAGCCAGAAAATGTAGAACCACCAGATGGGATCGCTCAGGAACTTGGCGATGGCGAACACCCAGGTCTCCTTGCACGGCAGCAGGCGGGCCCAGGCGACTTGTTCCACGCGCTCCCCGGGATCGCTCTGGATGTGCGCCAGTTCCTTCGCGGCAACCGAAGCGTGGGTCTCCGGCTTCGCATACATCAGCAGCCAGAACACCAGCCAGATAAAACCAGTGGCGCCGGCGGCAACGAAGGCACCGCGCCAGGTGAAAACGCCTACCAGCAGCGGCACCAGCAGCGGGACCGCCAGGGTTCCGACATTGGCGCCCGAATTGAAAACACCCGTCGCCAGCGCCCGCTCGCCTTTGGGAAACCACTCCGCCACGGTCTTGATGCAAGCGGGAAAGTTGGCGGCTTCTCCAATGCCTAGAAAGAACATCGCGATGCCGAACGTCAGCACCGAAGTGGCCGCGCCCGGCGACATGGCGGCAACGCTCCACAATACGATGGCGATGGCGAGCCCCTTGCGCGTGCCCAGCCGGTCCGTGAACCACCCCGCTCCCACCAGTCCAATCGCGTACGCGATCGTGAATGCAGTCAAGACATGCGAGTACTGGATGGCGTCCCAGCCGATGACGCGCTGCAGCGTGTCCTTGAGATAACCGAGCACGCCACGGTCGACGTAGGCAATCACCGTGGAAAAGAAGAGCAGCGCGCAAATATACCAACGATACTGCGACGCAAGAGGGCGGACTTGGCCGGGCGGCATGAAGACCAGATTATAGCCCCCGGCAGGCTGCGCAGTGGCTGGAGGTTTCTTAAGCACCTCGCGAGAATAACTAAACGAACGATTGCCACCGTGGTGCACGCACGACTGCGCGCCGGCGGACCGCTTCGCGGCAAAGGCAGGACAGGCTATTGCCTTCCGTGCGTTGTCGCGTCTCGCTGAGACACGGAACATCGACAGACGACAAAGCCAAATCGTGTGTTCCACGGAGCAGCGCGCCGGGGCCCCTACGCTCCCGACGCGTCAAACCTCGCCGCTACTGGAGTTCGCCCGTCGACCGGAACGCGAAACGCCCTGCCACCAGGTTGCCTTTAGCGAGGTAATCGCGGATGGCACTGCGGTTGGGGCCGGCGCGGTTGGCCGCGTCGGTCAGGCAGCGCACGGCGTCAGCGAGCGTGGTCCCCGCCTCCAGCCGGAAAATCCACGGGACGTTGGTGGACGTCAGCGTGCGGTCGGCCGAAATGCCAATCACCGGAATGAACGTCTTGACCGCGATCTGCTCGGCCAGATGCGCGGATGCGCGGTCGGTGGCGACCAGCCCAAGCATTCGGGAGTCGTACACCAGCTTCACCAGTTCATCCGATGCCTTGCCCCACGCCTGTTCGGAGCTCACTCCAACCACACGGTAGCCTTCGGTGCTGAGCCGCCCGGCCAGCGCCTCCGCGCCAGGACCGAACACGCCGATCCTACGCTCACCGGCTGGCGCATCCGCCAGCGCAGGTCCCGTGTAATCCACGCCCCGCTCACCGACCTTGGCGTACGGCACATCCATCGTGTAGCGCCGCCAGTCGAGTTTGCCGTCCTTCACCTTGCCCAGGTATAGCGGTGCCACGTTCTTGGCATTGGGATCGAACACCATTTCGCCGGTGACGCCTCTATATCGCTCCAGGCCGTATAACGCGTCGCGGATGCGGCCTCGGTTCAATCCCGCGCGGCAAATCGCGTCGAGCAGGATGTTCATCGTATCGAAGCCGAGCGCGGAAAACGCGTCCACCTTGGCCTGATAGCGCGCCGCAAAGCGCTTCTGGAAATCCAGCCACAGAGGTTCGTCGCGATCGGGATTGAATGGGTAGACCACTTCCAGCCCCTCGGCCGCCTTCCCCGCATTGGCGAACAGCGCGTCGCCCAATACACGCGCGGCGCCGAAGACCGGCTGTTTCATGCCCATCTGCTGCATCTGTTTCAAAATCGTGCCGGCGGCCGGAGCGTCGGCCCACAGCACGATGGCGTCCACCCGCGAGTCGTTGATCACCTGCAACTCACGCGTAAAGCTCGTGTCGCCTGGCATGTATTTCTGCTCGATCACCACCGGATGGCCGAGCCGCCGCGAGGCGTCCTTAAACTTGACGACTCCGAAACGCCCGTAACGCTCGTTGACACGCAGTAGGCCCACGCGCTTGTGTCCGAGATCGGTGTAGATCCTGCGGGCCAGCGTGTAGCCCTGCACGCGGTCGTCCTGGATGGTGGTGAGAATCCAGGGAATGAGTGTCTCGGGGATGGTCGGGTCGGTGGAAGCACTGTTGACGATGGGCAGCTCGGTGCGCAGGGAAACGCGCAACGCGATGTGGGTGGAATCGGCGCTGATCGAGCCGAGCATCGCCCACACCTTGTCGTCATACTCCATCTTGACGATCTCGTTGCTGGCCGCGCCCCAGGTGGCGGCGTCGTTGTGAATCTTGAGATGGAACGGCTTGCCGCCGTAGCCGCCGCGCGCGTTGGCTTCGTCAATCGCCATCTGCGCGCCGTTCAGCATGGCGGTGCCGAGCGCGACGTCCTTGTGCTGATAGATCGGCCCCAGAAAGCCGATCGCGACTTCGGAAACGTCGGACGGCTTCAGCGTCGCCACGTCGTCGGCAGCGCCGTTGTACTCGGGCGTCTTGGTGTAGTTCTCGTAATACGGCTTGGTGAATTTGGAAAACGGCTTGAGATCGTCGGGTGTATTGGCGTAAGATTCCGTGCTGCGGACCGCCGGTGGACCGGGCGGGTTCGCGCCGCAGGAGCACGTGTTCGATTGCGCCCAACCGAGCGAGCCCGCTAGCAACAACATCATCACGGCCCCGAAGCCGCGCCCGCCTCGGCCGCCTGCCGAATCGGCCGGCAGCCCGCACCACATTCCGCCCGCAATCATCTCAATTACTCCTTCGGCTTCGGAACGAACATCGCAATGGCTTCGATCTCGATCAGCAACTCGGGCCGGCAGAGGATAGCCTGGATGCCGGTCGAGGCCGGTAGCGGATCGAGGCCCTGCTCGCGGAAGAATGCCGTACGCACTTCGTTGAATACCGCGTAGTCGCGCTCGATGTCGCGCAGGTAGCAGGTGGTGCGGACTATGTCCTTCCAAGTAGCGCCTTCGGCGGCCAGCAGCCCCGTGATGTTGTGATAAGTACGGCGAAGCTGCGCTTCGAAGTCGCCGATGTGGACGCTCACGCCATGCTCGTCGATGCTGGCGGTACCGGATATCAATAGGATTACAACGTTGTCCAGGTCAATGCGCAACCCGCGCGAAAATGAGCTGGGTTTCTCGTAGTCGTATGCCTCGTTGAGGACGCCGTGCTCCGTAATGGCCTTTGTCTTCACTTGCGTGGTCTTACCGATCCGGTCCAACGTATCGAGTATTGTCATGGTTTACTTCTCTCCCGGTTTGATGCGGATACCGTGGCTCAGGCCTTTGGCCGTGGCCACCCAGATATCGTCGTTCTGAAAATCGATGCCAAACATGTAGTGATAGGCCGGCGCCGTGGTGACAGGCACGTGGGTAACTACACCAGCGGCGTCGCGCACCAGCATTTCGGGCGCGTGGGTATCCAATGCGGGCCGGTAAGTGGCCCATTGGACGCCATCGTAATACGCCAGCCCTTTATCGGTCGCGAACCAGGTGCGTGTGCCATCCACGGTTTTCACCTGGTTCAGGAAATTGCTCGGCAGACCGCTGTCCTTTTCCAGGAAGTTACGCCAGTTACGGCCATCGTAGCGGCTGGCGCCGAAGTAAGTGGCGGCCCAAAGGATCTTATTCACGTAACTGACCGAAGTGGTGATTTCGTGAATCAAACCCTGATCCTTGAACAGCACGATTTCGTTTTCGCCGTCCGGATCGTCGTACTTCAGCCAGTGATCGGTCTTGACATCGTACTCCAGCACCCCGCTCCCCCATACTGCGTAGTATACCTTGTCTTCCGCGGCCGACACACCGTAGGTCCATATCTCGTACATGGGAGTATTGCGTTCGTTGAATATGCTCCACTGATTGGTGCGCGTGTCCAAACGCGCGCCGCCAGCGGCTGTAGCTATCCATACCAGATCGCCCTGTACGGTGACGCCGTACACCACGTCGTTGGGCAGCCCGCTATTGAGCTGGTTGAAAGTATCGATACGGCCCGCCGAATAGCGGCTCAGTCCGCCCAGGGTAGCGATCCACAGCGTGTGCGTGTTCTTGTCCAGCGCCAGGGAAAGCACCGCGCGGTGTGCCAGACCGTCGGCCGTCGTGAACACGCGCCATTTGCCGTTTTCGTAAAGCGCCAGCCCGTTGTCGGTTCCCGCCCAGATACGTCCGCCATCCACGCAAACGCTGTATACGCGATTGTCCGGCAGCCCATTGGCGGTCGAGAAGTTCTCCCAGCGAAACCGCGGCAGGTCCTGCGCGAACAGCGCCGAAGCGGCCAGAAATACGGCAATGATGGTGGCTCTCATAGTGTTTTCAAGTACTCGATGAGATCGTTCAGCTCATCTTTGACGAGGTCGTTAGTTACACCATGCTGGTCCTTCGGATTGAAGATGGTCCAGATCTCTTCCAGCGTATGTGCCGAACCGTCGTGGAGATACGGCGCGCTATTGACTACGTTCGTCAGCTCCGGCGTGTCTATAAGTGGAGAGCGGTCGGTCGGCTTGCCGGTGCCGACATCGGCCAGCAGTTGGTTGGTGTAGTACTTACCGGAATGGCAAACGAAACACTGGTCGCCTTCCGGAATGGGGGTGCCGTCTTTGCGGTTGGTCCGCAGGAAGATGGTCTTGCCGCGCTCCTGCGCCGGCGTCAGTTCGCCATCGGGTGCTCGGTAGCGGTTGGGCCGCAGTGGTATAGCCTTGATGTAGCTCACCAGGTCTTCCAGGTCGTCTCCGCGAAAGCCCTGCGAACGGAAGAAATAGCGCTCTGTGCGTGGGCCGCATTCGGTCTCCAGATCCGGGTTTTGGCCGTTCCATTTGAACGGCGAAGTGTCGGCGATGTCTTCGAGCGCGCGGTTATCGACGATGTCGATCCCGAATCCGTCCGGCTCCAGATCCCAGTTGAGGCCATCGAAAGTGGAATCGATGTGGCAGCTTGCGCAACCGAAACTGCTGCCGAAGGCCACCGCCGAAGAGTAGAACAAGCGTTCGCCTCGGCGTTGTGCCGTGAGCGTAGCCGGGGCACCGAGTGTGATGGTGCCGCTCACCGCCATGCGCGCCGTATCGATAATCGAAATGCTGTCGTCCAGGCGATTGGCCACCCACAGCGTCGCTCCATCGGCCGAAAGCGCGATGTTGCGCGGATTGCGTCCCACCGGTATGCGCGCGATGACGTAACGCGAGGCCGCCGAGAGATCGTTGGCCATGCGCGCGGCCGAGGGCGCTCGCGCCGCCGCCACCAGGCGCGCCAGATCGAGCACGGCAACTTCATTTGTACCGCTGGCCGACACGTACGCACGCTTCTTATCCGTGGAGATGGCCACGCCAAACGGCAGCGAAAAGTAGTTTTCGATCGCGTCGAGCGGAAGTTGCACCGCGCCGCCGATGTCGTCGCCGAAAACCGCCAGCGAGTCTCCGAAGGCCCAGCCGTGTTCCACGTGCGCCAGCGGCACCAGGTTTCTAGGACGCAGGAGCGCCGCCAAACCCAGCCGCCCGTCGTGCGATATTGTCACATGAAAAACGCCCGCCGCGTCCGGCAGCGCGATGCGATTAGTGACAAGCTGCGCGCGCGCGTCGATTTCCTCGATCTCAGACCGCGGCGGTGTGCGGAACTGGCCCAGAATTGGGTAGATATGAGTGACATAGATGCGCGCCCCATCCGCCGAGGCTGCGGCGTAACTGGCTCCGTGGGCCGAAATCAAATGGCGCGTGATCGCTCCGCTCGCCATGTCCACCACAGTCACGTTGTCGCTCAGCCGATTGGCGACGTAGAGCGCGCCGCGGCCATCGAACGCAATCCCCGTCGGCTCGAAACCTGCCGGCAGTGTGCGCAGCGGCTGCATCTTCGCGGCATCGATTTCGGTGATCGTGTCCGCCCACGAATTGGTGACATAGAGGCGCGCGCCGTCGGGCGTGATGGCGATCCCGCGGGGCACCTTTCCAACCGGGACGCGGCCCGCCACAGCTCGCTTGGCTGTATCGATGGCGACCACTTCGCCGGTCCCGCTCAGCACCGCGTACAGCCGCGTGCCGTCCGCCGATAAGACCAGGTCATCGGGACTGGGATAGCCGCTCTGCGCAGCGGCCGCCGCGGCGAACACGAAACAGGCGAAAATCGAGGCCGTGCCAGCAACCGCTCCTTGACGGTGGCGGCTCTGAACGCGCAACGGAGCCGCGGCCGTAAGAGAGCGGCCCGGCGCCGTAGCACGGTTCGTCGTGAAGCCTTTCGCGATTCGGCCCTGTTTTCCCATTCCCATCCCTACTTCTCCGTAATCGTAAACACTTGTCCGGCCGGAATGTTTTCCACCACCTGATGTATTCCGCTCGGCCACACCACGGTGATCTTATCCACCTTAGTCGCCGCACCCAGGCCGAAATGCAAACGCCAGTCGTCCTGACTCAGGTAGCCGGAGCCAGCCACGCGTTCGGCGCGCTGTTTGACGCCGCCGGCTTGCACCTCAACCACCGCGCCGATGCCATCGCGATTGCTCTTGGTGCCCACCAGCCTGACCTTCAGCCAATGGCCTGCCGGCGTGGTTACGTTGTGCAACAACGTGCCCGGCGCGCCCAGGTTCACCATGTAGACATCCATGCGCCCGTCGGTATCGTAGTCGGCGAAGCACGCGCCGCGCCCGACGCTCTTGGTCGCTAAGATCTGTCCCGCGCCGGTGGACACGTCCTCGAACTTGTCGCCGCCGAGGTTCTTGAAAACCGAATGTTCCTGCGGGATCAGGTGAATCAGCCCGCCGTGCGTGATGAAGATGTCACGCAGCCCGCTGTTCGAGAAATCGTAAGCGCCCGTGCCCCAGCTTGTGTATTGCGCGGCGAGCTGAGAGATGCCAGCCTGCTGGGTGATGTCCTCGAACGGAAGTTTGCCAGTGTTGCGTAACAGGCGGTTGTACTTGGAATCGCTCACCCATAAGTCCACTTTGCCGGTGTTATCGGGGTCGAAGAACACAGGGCCCATGGCCGAAGTGGATTCGCCGTTCTGCCCGAATGCTGCGCCAGCTTCGGTAGCGATCTCTTCGAACGTGCCGTCGTGTTTGTTGTGGAACAGGAAGTTTTCGGTCTTATCGTTGGCGACGTAAATATCCGGGTAACCGTCGCCATCGAAATCGCCCGCCGTCACTCCCATCGTGCGGCCCTTGTACGCCGCGATGCCGGATTTCTCGCTGACATCGACGAAGGTACCCTTGCACGTGTTGTGAAAGAGCAGGTTGCTATCGCCTTCGTAATCGAGCGGCCCCGGGTAGTTATCGGCAGCATAGTAAGAGCGATAAGTCGGATCGAACTTGACATAGCGGCCGATGAACAGATCGACGCAACCATCGCGGTCGTAATCCAGCCACGTGGCACCGATCGCCCATCCTTTCACACCTCCCAGGCCAGCCTTGACCGTCACATCTTCGAAGGTTCCGTCGCCCTTGTTGCGATAGAGCGTGACCTTTCCGTAACTCGTGACCAGTAAATCGGTGTAACCGTCGTTATCGAAGTCGGCGGCAACCGCGGAAAAGCTGAAACCGTCGCCCGCCAGGCCGGCTTGCTCGGTGACGTCGGTGAAGTGCCCGTTCCCATCGTTGCGGTACAAGTGATTGTGCGGCGTTTCGGCGGGCGGCTTGCGCAGTGGGTAGGGGTGCATGCCCGGCCCGAGCGGACGCCCGCTCACCACGAACAGGTCGGGCTTGCCATCGTTATTGAAATCGAACCACACGCAGCCGGAACCGGTGCTTTCGAGCAGCGATCCCAGCTTTTCGGCGCCAAAAGAATGTGTAAACGTGATCCCAGACTGCGCCGTCGCGTCGTCGAATCGAATCGCGCCTGTGGGCGGGTCCGCCGCCAGCGCCAAGCCCGCCGCCAGGCAAAAAATGGGAGCGAATGATGCCGTTCTGATAATCATCTTGTTGGTCCTGGAATGGCCGTCATGTTGACCGGCACTGTCGTGCGATTCAGAATTTCGGGCACCCGGTTCTCCGGCGACCGTTCCGGGCCGGCATGGCAGCCCACACAGATGCGTTGTTCGCTGGGCCGCATCCAGAACCAGTTTTTTTCCGCCCGTGTCACCGCGCCCGAGCGGCTCACCAGTTCCATGCGCAGCGGTCTGTCCGCGGGCACCTGAACGTAGAACGAACCGTCCGTCTCCACGATCGTCTGGCCCAGCAGCACGGAAGCGCCGACGGCATCCTGTGTGAACACGCGAACTGTCGCGATGTCACCCGTAATCGGCGTCTTCGATTCGTGCGCGTTCAGACACAGCAGATTTCCCGTGGTGCGCGTCGGCACGCGGGCCGATGGAAAATCGCGCGGCGGCACGCGGCTGGCTACCACGACGGGCTCGACCGCGCTACCGGGCGCGCCGGGATTCAGTTCCACGCGCTGGCCGCTCGTCCCGTTCCACTCATATAGGTGAAAAGGCCGCGTCGGTCCGCTGCGAAGCGGGATCAGCCAGCGGTCCGTCGAGACCTCCGCGCCCGCTCCGGCCGCTTCCAGATTGGGCTGCGCCACGCCGGTCTGCTCGGCGAGGGCGGGCGTGAAGCGCGCCAGCCGCTTGCCCGCGTTGAAGATCACGTCGCCCGAAGCAACCTGCCGCCCGCTCGAGCGCTGCGGCCCGTGATCGCAGCGTATGGTTTCGACGCCGGTGCCATCCGGGTAAACCGTCCACAAATCGCCGTTTGTTTCAAACAGAATCCGCCCGTCGTGTAGTACGTCGTCGGTCAAGTACCAGCCGGGAACGAACGTGAGCGTCTCGGGCGCCGCGCCTCCGGCCAGCGGAACGATCTGGATTTCCGAGCCGCGCGGGAAGACTCTCGTATACACAACACGCCCATCGGGCAGGTACAGCGGGCGAATGCAATCGGTATCGGCCGTGGTAAGCTGCCGCGGCGCGCCGCCGGCGATCGCGATTTCCCAGATCTGCCAGGGGCCAGCGCTGGTACGCTTGCCGGCGAACAGTATCTTCAACCCGTCGTAGGAGGCCACAGGGTCGGTGGATGCGTAGAAATCCGCAGCGAGCTTTCGCTCACCTTGCGCGGTGGCGAGCATCACCGACGCGCCCGCCGGAAATCGTTCGCGCCCGCTACGCCACGCAGCGCCATCGTACTGAGGCGCCGCGACATACGCGTAATCCGGCGTGCCGGGCCCGTCCGCCGCCGCACCAAACACAGCGAGAGCCAGACCAACCGTGCCAGCGAGCTTCCTCATGTGACTCCATATTAGGGGAATCAAGCCCGTTTATCAGTAATTGGAAAATACTAGGTCCTGTGACACAGGCACCGCCCTGCCCAGTGCAACCGGCCCGATCGGGGCCGCGCGTTACTCACCCATTGGGCTTGCAACTCCTGTGTTTGCAACTCAAGTCCGCCCCGGGTCGTCCGGTCTGCTATGCTTAACTCAACGGCTATCTTGAGCCCGCCCGGAAGTTCCGCTCGAGCGCGCACCCAAGAGAATCGAATATACGCACCATCGAGGGGAACTAGGGAATCAATGAGTATTCTGTGGATGTTGGCGATCACTCTCATGATCCTGCAACTGTCTGTCTTCTGCACGACAATTTACCTGCATCGGGCGAAAACCCATCGCGGGTTGGAGCTGCACCCGGTAGTCGGTCTGCTGATGCACCTGGAACTGAGCCTGTTTACCGGCATGGTCCCGCGCGAGTGGGCGGCCGTGCATCGCAAGCATCATCATTTTTCCGACGTCCATGGCGATCCGCACAGCCCCTATATCTACGGAATGTGGACCGTGCTGTTCGGCAACTACTTCCTGTATCGCCGCGTGACCAAGGACGCTGCGGTCGTGCGCAAGTACACGCCCGACTGGAAGGACGACTTGATCGACCGGCTGCCCTTCATGCATTACGCGGCGCTGGGCGGAATCGCTATCTTTATGCTGATGTTCGGCGTCTGGTGGGGCCTAGCCGCGTGGCTCACACATGCTGTGCTCTACGTGCTGTTGAATTCCTCCGTCAATAGCGTGTGCCACTGGGTGGGCTATCGCAACTTCGATAACAAGGCAACCAACCTGCAATCCATCGCCATGCTGACGGCGGGCGAAGGGCTGCACAACAATCACCACCAGTTTCCGACTTCCGCACGGTTCGCTTGGCGCCGGCATGAGATCGACCCGGCATGGCCGCTGATTCGCGCGCTCGAAAGGCTGCACCTCGCGCGAGTGAAACCTTTGCCAGCGGAGCGAGTGGCGGCATAGGAAAACGCGCCCGCACGCGGGCGTTGGCAAGCTGAAACACGCCCCACCTGTTATCCTGAAGTTAGTATCCCCGTTTCGGACACACACGCTTGAAAATCGGTTTTGTCAGTCTGGGCTGTCCTAAGAATCTGGTCGACAGCGAAGTCATGATGGGCGCATTGGTGGCCCGCGGCCACGAGCTGACGCCCCATCCCGGCGACGCCGACGTACTGGTGGTGAATACCTGCAGCTTCATCGATCCCGCCAAGAAAGAATCCGTCGATACCATACTGGAAATGGCCGAGTACAAGAAGACCGGCCGCGTCCGGAAATTGATCGTCGCCGGCTGCCTGGTGGAACGCTATCGCGGTGACATCCGCCAGCAGATGCCAGAAGTGGATGCGCTGGTGGGAACCAACGAGCTCGACCGCATCGTCGCCTTATGCGAAGGTACCGAAGAAGGCGTTGCGCCATCCGCGGTTCCTTATCTTTATCACGACCTCACGCCGCGGGTACTCTCCACGCCCGGCCATTTCGCCTACATCAAGATTGCAGAGGGCTGCGACCACCCGTGCAGCTTCTGCGTCATCCCGCAATATCGCGGGGCCTTCCGCAGCCGCCGATTCGAATCCGTGGTGGCCGAAGCCACCCGCCTGTTTCAGCACGGCGTGCGAGAAATCAACCTGATTGGCCAGGACACCACCTGCTACGGCGAAGACCTCGGCTTGCGCGACGGCTTGGCCGCGCTGCTCGAACGGCTGGCCGAAATCGACGCCGGCCACCAAACCTGGGTCCGCTTCCTTTATGCCTATCCGAATAAAGTAACCCAACGCCTGTTGGACGCCATCGCCGCGCACCCGTCGCTTGTGAAGTACATCGACATGCCGCTGCAACATGCGAGCGCACGCGTGCTGCGGCGGATGAAGCGCGGCGGCTCCGGCGAGATTTTCCTGCGCCTCATCGAGCGCATTCGCCGTACCGTCCCCGGCGTCGCCATACGCACCAGCTTCATCGTTGGCTTCCCCGGCGAAACGGCGGCGGATTTTGACGAGCTCTGCCACTTCGTCGAGGCCGCGCGCTTCGACAACATGGGCGTCTTCCTTTACTCGGATGAAGATTCGAGCGGCAGTTTCGCGCTCGATGGCAAAGTCGACGCCCGCACCAAACGCAATCGCCAGCACCACTTGATGGCGTTGCAGCGCAAGATCGCTCGCGCCCGCGGACGCGCCATGGTGGGCACCGAAGTTCCTGCACTGGTGGAAGGCCTCTCCGCCGAAACCGATCTGCTATGGCAGGCGCGCTTGTCCACGCAGGCGCCCGAAATCGACGGCGTCGCGCTAATCAACGACGTCGAAGGCGCCGCGCCGCGTCCCGGCGAAATCCGCCGCCTGCGCATTACCGGATCGCACGATTATGACGTGTTGGGCACGCTGCTCCCGCCCACCGAGGTCGCGCCCGTGCTGCCGCCGCCGGGCCTGGTACACATCGCGCCGTTGGCCGCGCCGTTATGAAGTGCCCGATCTGCAAGAAGAAAGAGGTCGCCCTCGGGGACGCCGAATTCCCCTTCTGTAGTGACCGCTGCCGCACCATCGACCTTGGCAATTGGGCCTCAGGCAAATACGTGATATCTACCCCGCTTCCGCCGGGCAACAACGGCGTGGACGAATCGGACGACGATGACTAGCGGCTTGACCGCAAGATTCGGCGCTATGGAAGAACCGTTCCCTGACGGTCGCGGCGCCGATCGGAGCCGGGACCGGTCCGGACTGAGCCACGACCGTAAGGGAGTGGTCTCCGCAAGCGCCGGTTCCACACTGGCCATGCCAGCTCGGAGGGCGTCAGAAAGCGGCACGGGCGGATACTCGCCACTCGCCCACTCCCAATGTTCTCACCTTAGAGTTCGTGGGAACGGTCCCCGCGCGGGATCGGACAGACGACGATGACTAGCCCCGCGCGCACTCGCATCGCCTTCGGCATCGCCACCTGGTTCGGCTGTGGCCGCTCGCCGTGGGCGCCGGGAACCGCTGGCTCGGCCGCGGCCGTCGCTATCGCTCTCGCGCTCCATCGCTATGCCGGATTCGCGCCCTGGCACTTTCTCTTGCTCGCCGCCGCCCTCGCCTGGCCCGCGGTCTGGGCTGCTGGCGTTGCGGCCAGCGCTGCCGGTGTGGAAGATCCCGGCTTCGTGGTGGTGGATGAAGTACTGGGACAGTGGATCGCATTGGCCGCGGCGAACCCCTGGAATTGGAAGAGCTGTCTGGCCGCCTTCGCCCTGTTCCGCCTGTTCGATATCTGGAAGCCGCCGCCGGTGCGCCAATTCGAATCGCTTCCGGGCGGGCTCGGCATCAATGCCGATGACGCCATGGCCGGCGTCTACGCCGCACTTGTACTATTGCTAGCGGGATGCTTCAATCTATATTAAACATGTCGCTCCGGAAATCACCCGCTGCCCGGCCGCAAATCTCGCAAGTATCCCCGCACGCCGCCATCGCCGGCGGTGAGCTCCAGATACGCGGGAAGGGTTTTGCCAAACCGGATCCGCCGCGCGTCATGATCGGCGACGTTGGAGCGCCTATCGTCATCGGCTCGGATTCCTTCGTGATCGCCCGCGTGCCCGACGGCGCCACCGCCGGCGAGCTGATCGTCGAAAGCGGCAAACAGTCGAGCGAAGCCTGGGCGTGCGACATCGGTGTACCCATCGCCGACAACCTGCACCCGGTCGGAAACCCGGCCATAGACGCGGTGGGCAACATCTTCACCACCTTCAGCGGTTCGCGCGGGCAGAAGGTGCCGGTAGCCGTTTTCAAGATCGATCTCAATTTCGCCATGAAGCCGTTCCTCAACGACCTCATGAATGCCACCGGCTTGGCCCTGGATGCGGAAGGACTGCTGTATATTTCCAGCCGCTACGACGGATTCATTTACCAGGTCTCGCCCAGCGGCAACATGACCGTATACGTGGAAGGCATGGGCGTCGCGACCGGTATCGCCTTCGACCACCATCGCAACCTCTATGTCGGCGACCGCAGCGGAACCATTTTCAAGATCAACTCCGAGCGCCAGGTCTTCGTGTTCGCCACCATCGAGCCTTCCATCGCCGCCTACCATCTGGCGTTCGGTCCCGATGGCTACCTTTACGTCGCCGGTCCCACTACCTCCAGCTTCGATTGCATTTATCGCGTTTCCGATCACGGCGAGGTAGAAGTCTTCTATCGCGGCCTGGGCCGCCCGCAGGGGCTGGCGTTCGATGAAACCGGCAACCTGTACGCCGCGGCTTCCATCGGCGGCCGCAAGGGCGTGGTGCGCGTGACGCCGGAACGCGAGGCGGAACTTTTCCTTTCCGGGCCCGGCATCGTCGGTTTAGCCTTCACCCCGTCGCGCGCGCTGGTGGTCGCCACCACCAATGCGCTCTACCGCGTCGACGTCGGCATCAAGGGCCTGCCTCTTTTCTGATGAACGCCGAGATCATCGCCGCCGGCTCCGAACTGCTGACTGCCGAGCGCGTCGACACCAATTCGCTCTACCTCACGGCCCAGCTCAACGATCTGGGCGTGGAGGTTGTCGCCAAAGCCGTGGTCGGCGACGACCGCGACCGCCTCGCCGAAGCCGTGCGCGCCGCGGTTTCCCGCTCGTCCATCGTGATTCTCTCCGGCGGCCTGGGTCCGACGGAAGACGACGTCACGCGCGAAGCCGTCGCTCTGGCGCTCGATCGCAAGCTGGTCTTCCATCCCGAAATCGTCACCCAAATCGAAGAGCGTTTCGCCCGCATGAAGCGCCGCATGTCCGAGATCAACCGGCGCCAGGCGTTCGTGATCGAGGGCGCCGACGTGCTCCCCAACGACCGCGGCACCGCGCCCGGCCAATGGATCGAGGAATCCGGCGCGGTCATCCTGCTGCCCGGCCCGCCCCATGAGTTGAAGGCCATGTTCGAGCGCCAATGCCTGCCGCGCCTGCGCCGCATCGTGCCCCATCATGTTATTCGCACGTTGCTGCTGCGCGTCACTGACATGCCGGAATCCGATCTGGATCAGCTCATCTCCCCGGTGTACAAGAAGTACCTCAACCCGGTCACCACCATCCTGGCCGGCAGCGGCGATATTCAGGTGCATCTGCGCGCCCGTTGCGCCAGTGTGGGCGAGGCCGAAGTGCTGCTGGCCGAAGTGGGCGCGCCCATCGAGGCTCTGCTCGGCGATAAGATCTACTCGCGCAATGGCGATCCGCTCGAGGTGGTGGTCGGCGATATGCTTTATCAGGCCCACGCCACCGTTGCCGTGGCGGAGAGCCTCACCGGCGGCATGATTGGCGAGCGATTCACCGACGTTCCCGGCAGTTCACGCTATTTCCTGGGCGGCTTCATCGCCTATTCGAATGCCATGAAGGTGGAGTTGCTCGGTGTCGACCCGCAGCTCCTCGCGCATTTCGGCGCCGTCAGCCGCGAAACCGCCGAAGCCATGGCCGCCGGCGCTCGCCGCCGCACCAACTCCTCTTACGCGCTGGCCGTCACCGGCGTGGCCGGTCCCGAGTCCGGCGAGGACGCGGCGCCCGTCGGCACCGTCTACGTGGCCGTCGCCGATGCCGAAAAGACCGTCGCCGTCCATCGTCAGTTTCTCGGCGACCGCGCCCGCATCCGCTCCTTCACCACTCAAATGGCAATCGATTGTCTGCGTAGAAGGTTGATGGCATGAGGCTGGCGCACGACCGACAAGATATTGATAAAAAATGCTTTAGCTTGGACACTCTCGCCGTCGGGCGCGTACCGTATACCACCGCACAAGTAGACCGTTCCCACCTGGCGCTGCCCCAAAACGACGCTTGACAACGAGGTGTACGGTTGATACCGTAGTGCGTTCGCTCTCTTTTGATAGTGTGTCCAAGTAGCCCCACTGGGCCTTGCGGATAACCCTCCGAATCTCAAAGGGCCCGGCCGGAGAAGACTATGAGGCAGGAATACTTTGTCGTGGTGCTGGCCCATTCGCTCCGCGGCAGGCTTCGCCGTGTTCATATTCCGCATCAGGCAGTTTACGCCATTCTTGGATTAGCCCTGCTCGGCTGCTTCACGGTTTTCGGCGCCGTCGCCAGTTATGCGCGCATGGCGTGGAAGGTAGCCAACTACAATTCCCTCAGACGCGAGGCGGAGACTTTGCGCTCGCGTTACCAGAATCTCCAGAAGGTCGTCAATCAAACCGATCAGCAATTGGCCAGTCTGGAAATTTACGCCCAGGAAGTTTCGATCGCCTACGGCATTAAACAGAAGTTGGAAGGGCCCTCGGATATTTCCGGCGAAGGCAAGCTGACACCGACCTTCGCCGAAAGTGTGGAAGAGTACAACTTCCTGCGCAGCGCCAATGCGATGGAATTGCACAACGACCGCACGCGCTGGATTCAGCCCGCCAGCGCGAGGCCGAGCATCTGGCCGGTGGCCGGCCGGTTGACGGGAGCCTTCGGCGGGCGCATGGACCCGTTCTCGGGTGAAGGTGCGTTCCACACCGGCGTCGATATCTCGGCGCCTCCGGGCACTTCGGTCCGCGCAACCGCCGATGGCGTGGTGATCGCGGCCTCCTGGGAAGGCGGCTACGGTCTGATGGTGAAGGTCGATCACGGTGGCGGTGTGGACACTTGCTATGCACACCTCTCGCGGTCCATGGTGCAGACTGGACAGGCCGTACGCTTGGGCCAGATCGTAGGCGAGGTGGGCGCCACCGGGCGCGCCACGGCGCCACACCTGCATTACGAAGTGCGCATAGGCGGCGTGCCCGTCAATCCCTACAGCTATCACCTGGTCAAGTCGGGCCTCTACCAGCAAGTCGCGCGCAACGAGTTTCCGTTCTAAGAAGTGCGGCCGGGGACCTGCCGCACTCTTTTCGCGCTACGCTGATTCTCATATGCGCATTTTGATCCTGGTCACCGCTCTAGCTGCGGCCGCATGCGGGCCTTCCACCGAAGCCGGCCCCATTCCCGAGTACACCTGCCAGGTAATTCATACCTATTCGCACGACAACACCGCCTTCACGCAGGGGCTGTTTTACCTCAACGGCTTCCTGTATGAAAGCACCGGCATCAACAACCAGTCGTCCATTCGCAAGGTGAAGCTGGAGACCGGCGAGGTGCTCGAAAAGCGCGATCTGCCCGGACAGTATTTCGGCGAGGGCATCGTGAATTGGAAGGACCACCTGATCGAACTCACTTGGCAGGCCCAGGAGGGTTTCCTATACGACCTCGACACCTTCGCGTTGCGCCGCGATTTTCATTATCCGGGTGAAGGTTGGGGCCTGACGCAGGATGGCAAGCGCATCATCATGAGCGATGGCACGCCGCAACTTCGCTTCTGGGACCCGGAGACGCTTGCGGAGACGGGCCGCATCACGGTTACCGCCGATGGGCAGCCGGTCAGAAACCTCAATGAGCTGGAATGGGTCGAGGGCGAAGTGTTTGCCAACATATGGACGACCGACCGCATCGCCCGCATCGACCCGAAAACCGGCCACGTCGTCGGCTGGATCGATTGCACAGGACTGCTCGGCCCCAACGATACCGTGGGAGGCGACGGCGCGGTGCTCAACGGCATCGCCTATGACGCCGCCACCAACCGCCTCTTCGTCACCGGCAAGCTGTGGCCGAAACTCTTCGAAATCAGGCTCGTGAAACGCGCCGCCCGCTAGCGCGCGTGGCACACGCGGTCTTACGTGCAGCGCCGAGTCGTCTCGGCTTTTCTTGGCCGGGATCGAAAACACACCACGCCCGGCTACTGCTGATCGGCGGAAGCGTCCCCGCCGGCGGCCTCCTCGGCCGCAGGCTCCTCGGTGGCAGGCTCCTCGGCTCCGGCTTCCTGCTGGCCAAACACCGCCCGCAGTGGCCGTTTGAAGCCGGTGAGCTTGGCCTTCACTTCGCCGTTCGCCCCATCCAGCACCACCACCGATCCGGCGACCAGGGCAAGCGCGGTCTCGCGGTCCGGCGACATGCGGAAAGCCAGCAGGTTCTTCTCGAAGGGAATCTCCGGCAGCGCCTTCTGCGTCCCGGTGTCGATGCGATGCAGCGAGTTGCGCCCGACCACGGCCAACACGCCGTTGCCCTTCAGAAGCTGTAGCCGCGATCCGCCGGCGGCGATCTTATCCACAACCGCCGACGTGCTCGCGTTGACGATCGTTACGTCGTTGGTCTGGCTGTTCAGTACATATACGAACGCGCCGTCCGGCTTCACCGCGATCTGCGTATTGGCCGGCGCCACGGTGAAGATCTGGTAGGGGGCGTAGCCGACACCGCCCGTCGACGCGGCCATGCTGTACGCCTGCCCGTAGGCGGCGTAAGCCGATAAACCCGTCATCGCCGCCGCTCCCAAGGCCTTGGCGAACTTGATGCCGGCTCTTCCAGTTGTCACCGCCGCCTCCTCCTTCTGTGCCTCGAGATCCAGAATCGACAGCTTGCTCGATGCCGGATGCAGCGCGAAGCCGAGTTTCCCAGCCGGGCTGAAAGCCAGTTCGCTGATGGCGCCCGTGTGCGGGATGCGGCCCAACTCGCGCAGCGACGCGTAGTCGATCGCCGTCAGTTCGCCCCAGGAGATGACGTAGAGGCGCTTCCGGTCGGGCGATAGCCGGATGAACTGCGGAGACGGTCCCACCTTGACCAAGCTCGCGATCTCCGCGCCGCGGATCACGCGCAGTTCCCCATCCACCTGCTTCTGGCCCTTTACCGGAGTGCCGTTGCTCAGCAGCAGCGTCTGCCCGGCCGCCGCGTCCGCCAGCACGCCTCCTGGATCTAGACCCGCGTCGAGGATCGTCTCTTCCTTCATCCCCTTCACCGAGATGACGTGGATGCGGCCGTTGACGCATTTCTCCGGCTTGCCCACAGGCTGCCCTTTTTCGATCAGGTACAGGTAGTCGCCCGTAGGCGCCAGCACCGGCAGATCCGGCGCGCCATCGAGCGTGATTTGCCCGGCAATCTTACGCTGCTCCAGGCTGACGAACTGCACCTCCGCGGGCGTGCCTGCCTCGTGCTTCTCGCTCCGCTTTTCGTACAACAGCATGACCGTCTTCCCATCCTTGGACAGGACGGAAGCCGAAGGCGGCCGTGGCAGCGCGATGTGCCCCAGCACCTCACCAGTCGACATATTCATCAGGACCATTTCGCTCGGGAGCGTCTCCTCCGGCTTCTGGGAGAGGTAGCCGGCGCAAATGGTCACCAGCACCTTCCGGTCTGGGGTCAAGTGATAGGCGCTGAGACCCCAGCCGAGCTCGACGCGTGTGGCGATTTGCATGGTCTTCGTGTCGATGATCGCCGCCGTCGACTTCTCCAGCGGATGCAGGCCGAAGCGGAAGGTGAACTTCTGCGCGCCGGGGTCGAGCCGGACCAGGTGGGATCCATCCTGCGTCAGCAGCAACGTGTCCAACCGGGCCCGGTTGGACATGGCGAGCGATTCCCGCCCACCCACCGAGACCGTGCCAGTCGCCTTGCCGCTCCCCAGATCCACCGCGGTGACCGTTTGCCCCGCCGAGTCCAGTACGTAAGCCACCGACGCAGTCGGCGCGCCCGCCGTGTTTGGCTCAATGGCGAACAGGCCCAAAGGAAGCAGAAGAAGGAATGCAATCGCGAATCGTCTCATGAGGACCTCCCTGTAACCGGAGTTTCTATTTTGAAACTCCCGGAGGGGGATTCTCCACTTACTTCTGGCTATATTTTCTGGTTTTATTACACGAAATCATTATTTCAGGCCTGATATTCTGAAATTCGTTGAACTTTTCAACATCCTCGCTTGCCCAATCGCCTCACGCGATATCCGGCAGCAGGAACTCGGTCGCTTGGCCTGCCGCGCGGGCCACGGCACCGGCGGCGATGTATCCGCTCCGCACCGCGCCTTCCATCGTCGCGGGCCAGCCGCTGCGGGTCCAATCGCCTGCAAGGAACAGGTTGGCAATACCGGTTGCTGTGGGCGGCCGCAAAGCCTCTGTGCCGGGTGCAGCGGAAAACGTGGCGCGTTGTTCTTTGACGACGTGCGCTCGTACCAGATTCGCTTCACGCACGCGCGGAAAGTACAGACCCAGATCGTCCAGCGCGATCTCGATGATTCGCTCGCGCGACAGATCGGTCAGATCGCGCGATGCGCTGACCACCAGTTGCAGATAGCGCCCGCGATCCTTATTGAACATCCATTGCATGGTGCGGTCGAGCAGCGTGGCATGCGGGAGCGCGGTGACTTCGCGGTCGAACCAGAGGTGAACGCCGGTGATCGGCGAATGCTCCAGCGGCGGCGCTGGAAGCCCAACCGCCGGCAGCCGCTCGAACGGCAGCGCCGAGATATAGTAGTCCGCGGTATGCCGCTCGCCGGCGACCACGAAGCCGTCCCCGCCTATTGCTTCCACCGGCGCGCGAAAATGCATGCGCACCGCCGGCAGCCGCTGCCAGGCATCGGTTCCATACAACTCGGCCAGCGGCACCGCGGACACACCCATTTCGTAAGCGTCGGCGCGCGCCAGGAACCCCAGCCAGAAAACCTGGAAGCCATGTATGGCGGCCATCCGGTCCAGATCTTCGTTGACTGCGCTCACCAGCACCTGCCGCCAGAAGCGATCGATCGCGCGCGGCGTCTGCCGATGAGCGAGCAGCCAGTCGAGCATGCTGATGCGGTCCAGGTCCTGCCGCCGCGTGCGCTCGCGGCGAATCGCCAACAGGCCGCGCGCGATGGCCAGCTTGTCGCCCAATCCCAGGCATTTCATTTTCAGAAATGCGCCGGTAAAGTGGAGTGGCGCCGGAAGCCGTCCGCGGCGCAACACCGAGGCGCGGCCGCCCGGCTCGAGGAAAAAGAATTCGCGATGGAAGCGAATGCGGTCGCGCACGCCCAACCGCGCATAAAAATCGAGCAGGTTGACGCAACTCCGCAGCAAGATGTGCTGGCAGTTGTCGATGGTTGCCGATTCACCTTCACCTGCCGGCAGCGGATAGGACGTGGCGCGTCCACCCAAAAACGGGCGCGATTCGAACAGATCGACTTCGAATCCGGCGCCCCCCAGCGCCGCCGCCGCCGCGAGGCCGGCCAGTCCGCCGCCGGCAATCAGAACTTTCGGCATGTGAGGTCAATTCTCCGGCCGTGTGACGTCTCGGTATGCGGTGTGACCACTCCCTGACGGCTGTGGCTCCGTTCGGAGCCGCGGCCGTCAGGGAGTGGTTCGTCGATGGCACCGAAGCTTGCGATCATGAGATTAGTCCGCATCCACGCGATTCGCGGCTGCGACGCGTGCATACCAGAGGCCGGAATCCTTCACCGTTCGCTTCTGGTTCTGGAAGTCCACATAGGTAAGACCGAACCGCTGCGTGTAACCATGCCCCCACTCGAAATTATCGAGCAGGCTCCACGCGTGATAGGCACGCACTTTGGCGCCGTCCGCGATGGCGCGCGCCAGTTCCGCCAGGTGCTCGCGATAAAACGCAATGCGGCGCACATCCGCCACGCGGCCGTTCGCATCGGGGCTGTCCATGTAACTCCCGCCAGTCTCGGTAATCTCGATGATGGGGTGATTGTAATCGCGCGAGAGCTGCATCACCAGGTCGTAAATGCCCCGAGGCCATAACTCCAGGCCGCCGTCGGTGCGCGGGCCTTGGTTGGGCACTTCGACATGCATCCGTGACATAGGGTCGCGGTTCGACGCACTCGCCGGCGCGCCGCCACTGGAATCCGAGACCACCAGGCGGCAGTAGTAATGGACCCCCAGCCAGTCCAATGGGACTTTCATGATCTTCTCGTCGCCGGACCGGAAGCCCATCGCCCCGTAGGGCGTCTCGCCGTCGAACGCCTTGGGGTATTCACCATGCATCGCCGGGTCGAGGAAGTACAGATTGTGGAACGCGTGGAAACGCGCGGCGGCGGCGCAATCGGCCGCACTATCCGTTTTTGGATAGACAGGCTCCATGCCGTATGCGCTGCCAACCGTGGCCTTGGAGGACGCCGCCTTGATGGCGCGGAATGCCTCGCCCTGCGCGAGGTTGACGGTGTGTGCCGCTTTGAGGAACAATTCGTAGCTGGCTCTGCCGGGAGGGTCCCACCCGGTGCCGTAGCCATGGTAAGTAAATGTCGAGGGCATGTTGAACGGTGCCCAAACTGTAATTCGATCACCCAGGTTCCTTGCCAGCACGCCCGCGAAATCGGCGTAATAGCCTGCCAGATCGCGATTCGGCCAGCCCCCGCGGTCTTCGAGCGCTTGCGGAAGTTCCCAGTGATATATGGTGCAAAAGGGGCGAATGCCCGCTTCGAGCAAGGCATCGACGAGACGACTGTAATAGTCCAGGCCCTTTGCGTTGGCCGGCCCCGTGCCGGAGGGCTGTATGCGCGGCCAGGAAGTCGAAAAGCGATAGCTTTTCAGGTTCAGCCGCTTGAGGATCGCGATGTCTTCTTTGTAGCGATGATACTGGTCGCAGGAAACGTCGGCCGTCGAGCCGTCCTGGATCTTGCCCGCCGTGTGGGAGAAGCGGTCCCAAATGGATTCGCCCTTTCCATCGGCGTTCCAGGCGCCCTCCACCTGGAAGGAGGAAGTAGCCGCTCCCCACAGAAACCCTTTCGGGAAGCGGGAACCATCGGTTTCAGCGTGCGTAACAGCACCCGGCACCTGCTGCTTGGACCCGGTAACCCCACAGGCGAACCCCCTACCGGCCAACAGAGCACTGCTGCCCGCCGCCAGCGAGGCTTTGATAAAACTCCTGCGATCCATTCCCCCCATTCTCGCATTGGTGGATCATGCTTTCCAGCGTGGCCGATGTCTCCCCGCCACCGCGCCGCTGTGAGAGGATTAGCACATAACCAAGGCAACCTAACCAAGGCAAGTATTGTTCCCCCCCGATTTGTCGTTGAAAATCAGGTAACCCTCCCCAAGGAGTTCTTGGAATGTACACGTTGATTTGGCTCCACGACTGGGGCACCATGGAAGCCGTCGTGTTAGCCAACACGCAATCCCGGATGCGTCTGGCCATCGCCGGTCTCAAGGACGCGGTTGAGCTGCGGCTTTGTGGCTCGGATTGGCTCGACGAACGCGATGAGCCGGTTGAATTCGGATTTCTGCAGGCGGAAGAGGAACGAGGCGTCGAAGCGCCAAAAGTGATGCGTGCTGCCGCCCGTTACGCTTGCTAGCTCGAAACCGATTCGTCGGTGGGCCGAGCATGTCCGGCCCGCAGAGACTCAGTGTTGTCCTGGCCGTGGGGCCTCACTCGTGGTTCGCCTTACGGCGCGGTAGTATTAGTGCTCGTCTTCAGACGCGCGCTCGGCTTCGGCGGCGGCTTCCGGGCCGGCAATCTGCGCCTCGGCGATCAACCTCTGTGCCTCCTCCAGCCGCGCGCGGGGCACCCGCACGGACACTCCCAGGTTCGGGAATTGAGAGCGCGACAGGACGGCAACAATTCCCGTGCCCGCCAGGACGCCGCAAATCATGTCGCCTTCCATTTCCGCATCCACCGTAGCCGAGGAGTAGACCGGCACCATGTCCAAATCGTGGGATATGTCGAGCGAGTCTTCGTTCGGAAGCTGCTCGTCGTCGTGCTCGGGATCTTGCGCCATGCCTCAAGGATATCGCAGAATGGAGAGTGGAGCCGCATTCCTCTCGAGGCTCCCGCGGAGGCGGCGCATGCCGGCACAACCCATCGCTAAGACGGAAAGAAACGGGCGGGACGAGGTGGTCAGCACCATCGCATGGTTTCTGACCGGCGCCGCAATCGGCGCCACAGTGGCGGTGCTATTCGCGCCCAAGAGTGGGCGCGAGACACGCCGCTACCTCTCCGACAAGACGCAGCAGGGCAAGGAAGCGGTTGCGCAGACTAGCTCCGATTTGGTCGATGCCGGCCGCGACGTCTTCGAGCGTGGACGCAAGTTGGTGGAGGACGCCGCCGACCTGTTCGAGCGCGGACGCCGGCTTGTACGCGGCTGAAGTAGGCCATATTCCCCCTACCTGGCAAGGGCCGGCCAGTGCCCGGGCCCCTACAGCCGGCGAAAAAGGGGGCCCTTTTCGTCTATCGCATCACAGAACAACCGCGCCACGCGCGGCGCATCGAACTGCTCTACTCTAACCGAGCCTTCATGGCATTGCGAGGCCCGAATCGCGGGCGATCGATAGAGCAATTCGATGCCGGCGGCCAAGGCTTCCGGGTTGTCCGGCTCGACCAGCGTGGCATGCGGCGCAACTTCCGGGATGGCCGCCACGCGCGACGCGACAATCGGCTTCGCCGCGGCCATCGCTTCCAGCAGCACGATGCCGAAACCCTCCTGCACGCTGGGTAGGCAAAAAACCGATGCGGCGCGATACTCTTCCACCAATTGGCTTCTGGAAACGTCGCCGAGAAAGGCGACCGTGCCATTTAGCTTCAGCTCGCCGGCAAGCCGCCGCAGCGGCGCGGCGCAAGGTCCGTCGCCCACGATGCGCACATCGAGTTCCGAAATGCGACCGCGCAGTATTGCCGCGGCGCGCAGCAGCACGTCCACCCGCTTGCGCCGGTAGAGGCGTCCCACGAACAAGACGGTGAACCTGCCGGCCGTGCCCGGCGCGATGCCGGCGGCCAGCGCCGCCCGCCATGCGGCCAGGTCGATCAATTCCGGCACCACCAGCGGCTCCCGCGTTGCGCCGTAGAGCGCGCGCACCCGGGAGGCACAATAGCGGCTGGTCACGATTACACGCGCAGCACGGAGCACGTGCAGACGCTCACAGCGCGCCTGTATCCCCATGGTGAGGCGCGTCAACCCGCGCTCGAAGCGCACTTCATCCGCGATCACACCCTTCAGCGCGGCGCTGTGGCCGGCCTCGGTTGCGATGCGGTAGCCATCCATATCGAAGCCGACCGTGCAATCGAAATCGGCGGAGGGCCGCAAGCCGCGGTTGAAGAGCAGCCGCTCGGCGGTGTAGACCGGCAGGTGCGTGCGCGGCGCTTCGATGACGACTTCGTGCCCCAGTTCGCCCAGCGCGCGGGCCAGCAACGCAATGCCGACATACGTGCCGCTGCCGCGGCTGATGTCGAGCGGCGTGCTGGTGAGGAAACGGATGCGCATGGGCGGCCAATCCGGGCCAGTTAACGCATGCCCCACCGGCGCGTTGGTGTGGCATGCGTTAGCCTGCCTGCCTTCTAGGCGAGACGGCTGTGATCAATCAAGAAGCACTCCATACACAAGCCACCCAGCCGCCGCATCGTCTCCTGTGGTGTCGCTCAAACCCGAAACACTATAATTATAAGGGACACCACAGGTGGCAACTCGCGGGAATGCAGTTTGTCTTTTGTCGGGCGGCCTGGATTCTTCCACCTGCCTGGCGCTGGCGCGGCGCGACGGGTTCGCCTGCTACGCGCTCACATTCGATTACGGGCAGCGGCACAGGTTCGAGCTGGAAGCGGCAGCGCGTGTGGCGGCGGCGCTGGGCGTGGAGCGACAACTGGTGGTGAAAGTTGGTCTCGATGTCTTCGGCGGATCGGCGCTGACGGCGAACCTGGCTGTGCCCAAAGCGCGGTCGCTCGACGAGATGAGCCATGGCATTCCGGTGACTTACGTGCCGGCGCGCAACACGATTTTTCTTTCGCTGGCGCTGGCATGGGCGGAGGTGCTCGAAAGCACGGACATCTTCATTGGCGTCAACGCGCTCGATTACTCCGGTTACCCGGATTGCCGGCCGGAATACATTGAGGCGTACCAGCGGATGGCCAACCTGGCGACGCGGGCAGGCGTGGAAGGGGACACCCGTTTGACGATTCACACGCCACTCATCGGCCTCAGCAAGGCACAGATCGTGACCCTGGCGCGCGAGCTTGGCGTGCCGTTCGGCCTCACGCACAGTTGCTACGATCCGGGCTTGGGCGGGCGGCCTTGCGGCGCCTGCGACGCCTGCCTGCTGCGGCGCAAGGGATTCGAAGAGGCCGGCATTGAAGATCGCTGAGCTGTTCTACTCGTTGCAGGGCGAAGGCGCGCTGGTGGGCGTGCCTTCGGTTTTCATCCGCACGAGCGGCTGCAACCTGCGCTGCACGTGGTGCGATACGCCCTACACTTCGTGGTCTCCGGAAGGAACGGATTTCGATCTCGACCGGATCGTGGATGAAGTGCGTGCGCACCCGGCACGGCACGTGGTGATCACCGGCGGCGAACCGATGATCCAGCCCGAGATAGTGCCGCTCACCGAACGGCTGCGCGCGCTGGGGCTGCACATCACCATCGAGACGGCGGGCACCATGTTTCAGCCAGTGGCGTGCGACCTGATGAGCATCAGCCCGAAGCTTTCCAATTCGACGCCGAGCGGCACTTTCGCCGCGCCGCACGACCGCCTGCGCATGCAGCCCGCCGTGCTGGCGGAGCTAATGGAGCGCTACGAATATCAACTGAAATTCGTGGTTGAGAATCCGGTGGACCTCGACGAAATTCGCGCGCTGATCGATTCGCTCCGTGCGCCGCGCGAGCGCGTCATCCTGATGCCCGAGGGCACCGAGCAGGCGCGGCTGGCCGAACGCGGGCTGTGGCTCGCCGAAATCTGCAAAGAAGAAAGCTTCCGCTTCAGCCCACGTTTACACATCGATCTGTGGGGCAGCCGCCGTGGCGTGTGAGCGGGAGCCGTGGCGCACGGCGTCTGACGTGCAGCGTCGAAGTCACTCTCGACGCTCTTAGACCATCGTGGCAGGAAACGCCGGCATGATTGCACTGGCGACCTGGTGGTCGCTCCCACCTATCAATGTGTTACTTTCAAGAATCAGGCTGGAAGACAAGCTGCGCGTCTCGCCCGCGTACTCTTTCGCCTGAAATCGAGGTCATCTCAATGTCAAAGAAACCCGAGCATACTCAACCTGTATCCGTGATTGGCGAAGGCGCCACGCTGGGCGTCATCGGCGCCGGAGTAATGGGCCAGACGCTGCTGCGCGGACTGCTCTCCGGAAAGCTGATCGCGCACGACCGCGTGTGGGCCGGCGATAAGAATCCGGCCACCTGCGAGGCTGCGTCCGAGGCGCTCGGGATCGCGGTCGAATCCGAATTCCAGGCGCGTGTCGCCGGTGCCGATCTGATTCTGCTGTGCGTCAAACCGAATGACGCGCCGGTGGTGCTGGCCGCGCTGCGCAACGCGGGACTACGGCGCGAGACGCTGCTGATCTCCATTATGGCCGGCGTCGGCACGGACCGGCTGGAGTCGCTGCTCGGCACTGAGAATCCGGTAGTGCGCGCGATGCCGAACACGCCGGCGGTGGTGGGCGAGGGGATGACCGTGATCTGCCGCGGGCGCTACGCCACCAAGACCGACTTGCAGCGCGCGCAGGCGATCTTCGAAGCGGTGGGCCTTTGCCTGCCGGTGGACGAAATTCATTTCAATGCCGTCACCGCGCTCAGCGGCAGCGGGCCGGGCTACCAGTTTCTCATCATGGAAGCGCTGGCCGATGCCGGCGTGCGTGTGGGGCTGCCGCGGCAGCTTGCGCTCACACTGGTGGCGCAGACGGCACTTGGGAGCGCGCGCATGGTGCTCTTGACGGGCCGCCATCCGGCCGCGCTGCGCGACGATGTCACCACGCCGGCCGGCTGCACCATCGGCGGGCTGCTCATGCTGGAGGACGGGCGCATACGCTCGGTGCTGGCGCGGGCGGTGGAAGAGGCCACCAAGATTTCGGCGCACCTGGGCGTGGGTCCCAACAAGATTTCCGAGAGCAGCGGTCAGCGCTCGGGAGATTAAGGGACGCGCCATGCCAGAAGTCGAATCGCAAGCGCTCGCCGCGGACCTGATCCAGATTGAAGACCGCTGGGGCGCCCACAATTACCGCCCGCTCGACGTTGTGGTGGAGCGCGCCGAGGGTGTGTGGGTGTACGCCGTCGACGGGCGCCGCTATATGGATTGCCTGAGCGCCTATTCCGCGCTCAACCAGGGCCACTGCCATCCGCGCATTCTGCTGGCGATGATGGAACAGGCATCGCGCGTGACGCTGACATCGCGCGCGTTTCGCAACGACCAATTGCCGCGGTTCTGCGAGGAACTCGCCGCAGCGTGCGGCATGCAAATGGTGCTGCCGATGAACACCGGCGCCGAGGCGGTCGAGAGCGCTATGAAGGCCGCGCGCCGCTGGGGCTACACCTGCAAACACATTCCGCGCGACGAGGCGGAGATCGTCGTTTGCGAGAACAACTTTCACGGTCGCACGACGACCATCACCGGCTTCTCGAGCGAACCGCTCTACCGCGACGGCTTCGGGCCGTTTACGCCAGGCTTCGTGACGGTACCCTTCGGCGATATCGAGGCGCTCGAAGCCGCCATCTCTCCGCGAACGTGCGCGCTGCTGATCGAGCCCATTCAGTGCGAGGCCGGCATTCTGATTCCGCCCGACGGTTACCTGCGGCAGGTGGCCGACCTTTGCGCGCGCGAGCGCGTCCTGCTGATGGCCGACGAAATCCAGACTGGCCTCGGCCGCACGGGACGGATGTTCGCCTGCCAGCACGAGAACGTGCAGCCGGATGTGTATATTCTCGGCAAGGCGCTCTCCGGCGGCGTGTATCCGGTATCGGCGGTGGTTTCCTCGAGCGAGGTTCTGGGCGTGTTCCGGCCCGGCAGCCACGGCAGCACGTATGGCGGCAACCCGCTGGCGTGCGCGGCGGCACGCGCGGCGCTGCGGGTGATCGAGGACGAGCGGTTGGCCGATCGCTCGGCCGAGCTGGGCGCGTGGTTGCTGTATGAGCTGCGCAAGCTGCGCCATCCGCACATCAAGACGATCCGCGGACGAGGGCTGCTGATTGGCATCGAGCTACTGGTGCCGGCGCGATCCTATTGCGAGCGGCTGAAGGACTTGGGGCTGCTGTGCAAGGAGACGCACGATTACGTGATTCGCCTGGCTCCGCCGCTCATCATTTCGGAAGAGGACCTGGCGTGGGCCGCCGGACAACTGCGCCAAGCGTTCGAGGCATAGCGGCGAAGGAGGGTGGTGGATCCCAACGAAGAGCGGTTGCGACGGCTAGAGCGAGAAGTCCGCGATCTGCAAGTCGCCTTGGACCGGAACCGCGTGGCTCTGGAGGCGCTGACGGCAGAAAGCCAGGCGGAGCTTACGAAATTGGCCGCCTGGTTGAAGGCCACTTCGCGGAGCGTCGAGGACATAGCGCAGAGTCGCATCTGGCGTACCCTTTCGTTGCTGGGGAAACTGTTCCTGCGGACTCCGCCACCGAAATCTGCGCCCGAAGGCGAAGTGTCGGCGGAGTACCAAGGGTGGATCGAGAACTTTGAATGGCGTGATGAGGCGCTCATCCGGAAACGGTTGAGTGAGTTTACGTATCGGCCGCGGATCAGCCTGATCGCTCCATTTGGCGACTTGTCTCAGCCGTTGATCGAGCGGAGCGTGCAGAGCTTGGCGGCGCAGAGCTACGCGGAGTGGGAACTTTGCCTGACCGGCAGCGGCCCCGGACACGCGGCGTCCACGGACTCGCGCGTTCGCACCAAATGGCACGAGAGCAATCCGTGGCAGGCGGCGTTGCAACTGGCAACCGGAGGTTTCCTGGCCGTTCTGGATGGAGGAGGAGTTGTGGCCGCCGATGCGTTGTTCCACATCGTCGACCTTCTGAATCGCGAGCCGGCCACGGACGTGATCTACTGCGACGAGGATTGCATAGATGCGCGGGGGCGGCGGGACCAGCCGTTTTTCAAGCCAGGGTGGTCCCCGGATCTGATCCTCAGCATGAATTACGCGGGACGGCTGACCGTGCTGCGGCGAGAATTGGTGCTGCAGGCGGGCGGCGGGAGCGGCGATTACGACCTCCTGCTGCGGGCTATCGAACGGACAAATCGGATCCGGCATATTCCCCGCGTGCTGTATCATGCAGCAGCGGCAGGCGCGCCCCGCGACCCGATCGAAGACCGGCGAGCGGTGGATGCGCACCTGCGCCGCGCCCATCCAGGAGCCTGGACGGAGGCGGATGTGGAGAATGGCCGATGGCGGGTGCGCTATCCAGCGCCGCTGGACGGGCGGGTGAGCATCGTCATTCCATCGGGGGGTAAGGCCGATCTGCTGGAAGCGAACTTGCGGAATCTGTTCGGGAAGACCGATTACTCGCGGTACGAAGTGATGGTGATCGACAATTCGCAGGGTGAAGCCGTGGAGAAGGTGGTGAACGCGGCGAGCGCGGGTACCCGCGCGGTCCGCCATATCGATTTCCGGCACAGGCCCTTCAACTTCGCCAGCATTTGCAACGCGGCTGCGAGTTCCTGTGATTCGCCATTTCTGCTGTTTCTGAACGACGACACGCAGGTCGTCTCGCCCGGTTGGCTGCAGGCCATGGTGGAACTGGGGGCGCGTCCGGAGGTTGGCGTGGTGGGGGCGAAGCTGCTGTTTCCGGACGGGACCATCCAGCACGCGGGCATTGCATTGGGGCTGTTCGGGCGATCGGGCCACCTGTTCAAGGGGCTCGATGGGGCGGCCGGTCACTACTTCGGGCTGGACCGGGCGATTCGCGACGTGAGTGCAGTGACGGGTGCATGCCTACTAATCAGAGCGGAGGCGTTTCGCGAGTTGGGGGGCTTCGATCAGGATCGGTTTCCAGTGGACGGTAACGATCTGGACTTGTGCCTGCGCGCCAGCGCCAAGGGCTACCGGGTGCTCTACACGCCCTACGCGCAGTTGCTTCACTATGAATCGCTTTCCAAGGGCCCACTCGACCGTACGGCGAATCCGGCGGAGATCCAGTCGTTCGCGCTGCGGTGGGCGGATGCTATTCGCGACGATCCATTCTATAACCTAAACTTGACCCGCTACGGGGTCGACTGCTCGCCGCGAAAGAGCGACGAGCAGAAAGGATTACACGTTGCGTGCTAGCAACGCGGTCGATATGGATTCGTCTGTTCTGGAGAGGATGCGCGCGGACTGGAACAGGCGCGCCGCCGAGGATGCGTATTACTACGTAGCGTTCGGGCGCCGGAAACAGGACGACAGCGAGTTTTTTCAAACAGCGGACGAGGTGCTAGCCTGGCTGCGGGACGAAATGCGCCGCGTCGAGACGGAGCCCGGAAAGGCGCGCGCGCTCGAGATCGGATGCGGGCCGGGACGGCTGATGCGTCCGCTCTCGGCGAGTTTTCAGGAGATTCACGGAATTGACGTTTCCGACCGGATGATTCGCCTGGCGGAGCGCAACCTGGAAGGGATAGAGCACGCGCAAGTGAGGACCACCTCGGGCGCGGATCTTTCGCCTTTTGCGAGCCAGCATTTCGATTTTGTTTACTCCTATGCGGTCTTCCAGCACATCCCTTCGCGGGACGTCGTGTTGCAATACTTGCGCGAGGCGGTGCGCGTGCTCAAGACCGGCGGGATACTTACGTGCCAACTCAACGGCCGGCAGGAGTCGTCTTCCCGCGCCACGACCTGGCATGGTGTCCACATTTCCGCTGAAACCGTGCTCAATCTCGCGCGAGAACTGGACTGCCAAGTGATGGCGTTGGGCGGCGTCGACACCCAGTACATGTGTACCACCTGGCGCAAACGTACGCCGGGTTGGCGCAACACTGCCGGAGCCGCGGAGCTGGCAGCGAGGGAGATCCGGCTGGCAGGGGGCTCGGACCGGATTGTGGCCGGCCGGCCCGCGGCCTTCGCGCTGGCTATCGAGCATCCGGACCCGGATTGGGATGTCGCAGATATGGCGGCGCGAGTGCAGGGGCGCCCGGCCAGCGTGCGCATCGTCAAGCATCCGGACGCCGAGGGATGGAACGACATCGTGTTGGAGGTGCTGCCGTGCGAAGCGGGTGCGGCGCCAGTGGAGTTGTATTGGCGCGGCCAATCGATGTGTCGGCCCGTCACACTTCAAGTGGCGGAATATCGCGTTGGGCAGCCGGCGCTGGTTTCGCTTACCGACGGGGTGAATTATCTCTCCGCATCGCGGATTACCAGCCGGACAGTGAAGATCATCCTGGACGATGTCACATCGCCGGACCGCGTTCGCATCGCGATCGACGGCAGAGCCGTCAGGAACTCCGGACCGCTGTGCATCAGCGCGCAGACGCTGAGGTATGGATGGGATCTCTTCTTGAAGGATTCTTTTGGTCCGGGGCGCCATCGCCTCCTAATCGAGCATGGCGAGACCGCTTTGCCGGCGCTGGCGATCGATCTGGGGGTCTTGCAGTCGCTGGACGTATTCCGCGGCGCGCCATCCGGAGAGCGGTTCTTGGAACGACGCAGAGACGCGCTTTGGTCGCTGGTGACGGTTGTCGCCGGAGCGGGCGAGGACCACAGCGAGGCGCTAGTGGCCAGCGCCAGCGCGCTTCCGTTTCGAGCGGGGCAAATTGCGGGCATCGTGTTTCGCGGGAATCCGGAGAGGGAAGTGCTCGCCGAGTTCCGGCGTGTGTTGAAAGACGAGGGCGCCTTGTACCTGGAAGTGCCATCGCCAAGGGATCTCGGGCCCGAGGAACTGGCGCGGGAGTCGGGGCTCGAATTCCGTTGGCGGCGCGACCTGGCGGGCGGCCAAGCCAGCGGCACGGCGGTTTTCGCCCGGTCGCTCTTGAGTCTGGGGCGGCGCGCGGCGGATCGCTGCCTGGGAACGCGGCTGGCGCTTGGCGGAGTGGGGTTCTACTTTGGACGCGAGTGGGGGGCGCCGGACGCGCGGCCGAGACTGAATGGCTGCGTGCGATGCGGCGCGGTACACTCCAGCACTCAACTTTCAGCCGCCGGGACGCTGAGTTCGCTCTATCCCCTGGTGCGGTATCGGTGTCCGGGTTGCGGTGCGGTCAATGTCCTTACCATCGACCGGTAGCCGGGAACGGCGAACGCCACCACGAGCAATGTGACGCAGGCACTCGCTAAGCAAGTCACTAGTAGTTCCGTGCCGCCGTCATAGCAGAGCAAGATTTCGCAATTGCCGCGGCAGGAAGGATGCACGACAATCAGGCCAATGCCATCGGAGCGGATCGGCTGGGGCTTCCCGCCGACGCTGGCGTGCCAACCAGGATGGTAGTTCACCTGCACGGAAACTACCTGTCCTTCGTTCATGCGCGCACGAATCAACGCCGTGTGGCGATCCTTCCAGGTCCACTCCGCAAGCGGATACGCGGGGTTCTCCAGGGCATCGACATAGGCCTTGAGCTGCGTTCCGTCGACGCCATCCGGGCGCCGGTGTTCGATCAGCGAAGCGAGCGGGACAACATGGGCGAGCGAGGGAGCGCGCGTCGGAATTGCATAAATGGTATCGCCATTTTCGCGCCGCAGGACCGGCAAGAGGCCATCGAACTTGGCCGGTGCGCGAAAGGGCTTGAAGTACTCCGAACTGGAAGGGCCAGGGACTGTGACGGCCCGCGCTCCCATGGTCTTGAGCCACAGAACCGCGAACTCGCCGTCAGTCATTCCAGGTTCATGACCGGCATAGACGGCGAAAACGGCAATGCGGGTCGCAAAATTGGGAGCCGTTGGATCGTGCCCGCCGCTCAGTTGAGGGATATCGGTGAGAACATTTGCCAGATACTCATGCGACGCGGAGATCATGATGCGCTGGCCGGGGAGATTCGTATCGAGCCAGTGAGCGATCCTGTAGTTCGCGGTCTGTGTGATATCGACGGACTGAACCAGGCTCCGGCCGTAGCCCACAACGTGACGGAACTGGAGTACGGCAGCGACCGCTAGCAACGCGATCAATCCATAGCGCCAGCGGACGGGAAATCGGTCGAGCACAGCGGCGGCGGCAAACCCCACCAACAGGCTCAACGACAAATCGGCCGCGATCAGGTATCGATGCGACTGCGGCACGACGTGGATATGCCAAGCGATGCCCAGGTAAGCGATGCCGAGAATGGCGCCGGTGAAGAGACTGACCGCGCGAATGAGGGCGGGGACCCGGAAGCGAGTTAATCGCCAAAATACGGCCAGGACGGCGAGCAGTGCGCAGGCGCCCCAGAAACAGCGCACATTGAAGCGATAGTCGCCGTCAACTGTCGGCGAATTGACCCGGATCGCCTGCAAGACCGAGGGCGGCACCAAAGGCGAGATCCAAAGATACACGGCCCCGGCGACGGCCAAAAGAACTAGGGCGTTGCGCCAGAACCGCTTGGTCTCGACCGTACACAGCAGGCAGGCGGCAGCCAGCGCTAGAATTACGGCGCCGAACGCATTGGCCAGAATCACGGCCGCGCTACAGAGTCCGGCACTGACGGCTAGCCAGTACCGCCGGCGAGTGAAAGTGAGATAAAGGAACAGGATCGCCAGCGGAAGCAAGGCCAGAGCAGCCATCTCAGGCGCCTCGCCAAAGAAGACCGGATTCTGCAAACGCCTCAGGTTCCAGAGGGATAACTGAGCGACTCGAACCGTGCGGGAGACCAGGGCGGTGCAGGTGAAAAGAGAATAGATAAGCCCACAGACAAAGCTGGTCCAGCGGCGTCGGCTGATGGTCGCAGCCATCGCATACAAGAAGACCGGTCCTAGCGAAAAGAATATCGCTGTGGCGAGGTGAAATGAGTGAGGGATGCTGGTTCCCGTCAGCAGGGCGAGCCCCGCAGTCGTGGCGGGGAGCAGTGGAAAGTAGGTATTCTGAAACGGAGTTCCGCCATTCCAATACGGCCACCACAATAGATCGCGAGGGTGATCCACCATTCCGCGGGCCAATGCCATGAAGGAGCATTCGTTACTGCCAAGGTAAGCGGAGTACTCCAGTCCCGCCAGTTTCCAAGCAATCCACAGGTTCACCAGCAACAGGGTGGCGACTGGCAAAAGCGCACCGACGAGGTGGCCAGTCAGTCCCCTCGGGTCTTGACGCGCTACTCCCCGAAAAGCCATTCGGGAAAACGCTTCCTGGGGATTGAGTCCTTGCGTCCTAGCGCAAGGATGCAATCGTCACGAAGAGCCGTGGGCCGCCTCACACTGCGCAAAATGGGAAGCACCCATTGCGGATCCTCCAGTTCCGTTTCGCCATAGGGAATGGTCTCGACCGAGAGCACGATGAATCCCGAGTCCGCCAACAGGAGGCGGATCTCGTCGGGCGTGTACTCGCGGGAGTGGCCCGGTTCTGGATCGGCGCCGAACCGGCTGCGCGCATAACGGCGGAAAGAGGCGGGGTGGGCGCCCTTGAGCACCTGGGCGATGGACTGCAAAGAGACAATGTTCGGCGTGCTGAGGACCAGAATGCCGCCGGGCTTCAAAACGCGATAGATCTCGCTCATCATGTGCATCGGGTCGTTCTCCAAATGCTCCAAGAGCTCACAACAGAGGACCGTGGAGAAATAGCCGTCGGGGTATGGAAACGGGTCCACATCGGCGCCAAATAGATCGATGAAGCACTCGAATTGCTCCCCGTCGTTCGAAACGGTGGAGCGCCTAGCGCTTTCCCCAGGCTTCCCCAAATAGCAGCCGCGGACTTCTCCGTACCCTAGCAGGTTTCGCAATGCCGGGGTCACCTGCAGATAACAGCCCATCTCGAGAACGCGATCCTCCTTGCCGCCGTGCGGGATGCGCTGCAACGTCCGCGCAAGCCGGTTGGCGTGCGTGCGAAAGTAGCGGGCACTATCCGACTCCGGTGCGATCCATCGGCGCAGGTAAGCTTCTGCCGTCTGCGCGCTGAGTGGCTGTGTGACGATGGGCGCGGGAACGGCGGGAAGGCGGTGATTGCCGTTGCCGGCCGGAGCGCCCCCGGCCGCATCCCGGGCGAACGCCGCGTACATCTGGGCGACTTTCGGCCAAGCGCAGGATTCGCCGACCCACTGCTGCGCGCGGCGTCCAATCTCGTCGATGCGCGATGGAGCTTCGATCAGCCACTTCACGCATTCGACCAGGACAACGGCTTCGTAGTCATCGGGCGGAATTCGGATGCAGACGTCATCGGGAAGGTCGCGGCAGGCTCCGGCATCGGAAACGATGACGGTCTTACCCAAACCGAAGGCGCGCATCATGGTTCCGGAGGTTTCACCAAACGTTGGATGACGGAGATTGAGGATGATGTCGCAGGCGGCCAAGTGCTGGTCGTAGGCTTCGGTAGTGGCTAAATAGCCCATTACGTGCACACGTCTTTCCAGCTTCGCCAGCGCGATCCAACGCCGGAGAGGGACTTCGGGATGGGGCTCGCCCACCACCAGAAACTCGGCGGAAGGACACGATGAGAGGAGGGCCTCAAAGGCGCGGAAACATTCCAGCCCGCGCTTATCCGGCCGCTGAAATCCAAAAAGACCGATTAGCGGAACGGCGGAGCCAGCGCCGATTGCCCTGCGGCACGCAGCAGAATCCAGATTGCGAACGGACGAGCCGTGGGGAATGATGGCGACCGGGCCAGAGAAGCCTTTCTGTCGCAATCCGCGCTCGGCAGATGTGCTGTGGGCGATGCAGCGCTGGCTGCGGTCGAGAAGTTGGCGCAGCATGGTGAACGTACGCGGTTGCGGTACTTCGAACAGGTCGCCGCGCCCCGGATCTTCGAGGCCTTCGCCGTAGACCTCGTACATGACCTTGCGGAGGTAGGCCCGCCGGTTGCCGTAATTCAAAGTCTGGCCCTTGATCAGGTCGTGCAGGTTGACCTCATGCAGCACGGAGATTCCAGGGTGCTGGATCGCCATATCGTAGATCCCCGCGTGGTAAGGATTATTGGCGATTTGATAGATCACGGCGTCGAAGGATTTCTCATTAATACGACGGGCTCCTTCGAAGACGTGGAGGTTGACCAGTTTTCGAAGTTCGTCAATCAGTTGGGCCGCATAGTCCGCTGTCCCCGTTCGGGCGGGCGGGAGCGGGGTGAACATGGCTACGCGGAGTGGCGCGCTCATGCTGACGTTTCCAGGCTGTCGGCGCGATAAGGCTCGCGGATTCCGGCGGGACGGCGGGCAATCATGGCATAAGCCCGGGGCCCATAAAGATGGGAGTTCAAACGGCGAACAAACTCCAGTTCCGCAACCGGAGCCTCGGGTCCCTCGGGAGCGGAATCGAGCGCGCGCTCGATGACCATCTCGAGCCCGAAGTATTCGAGCAGAAATCGGGCCGTAAAGACGGGCAGCGGCCGCAGGACGGTTGGATCGTACCAGACATCCTCGGAGCCCGCCAGGAGGCTGGCGGGGTTGGACGACTCCAGGATGAGAATGCCGGCGGGTTTGAGTGCGCGAACGGCTTCGCGCACCAGTTCCCAGGCATAGCGTGCCGGATAGCGATTCAGCGTGTAGAACGCGCCGATCAGCGAATAGCTGGAGTCGGCGGCATGGCGCAGGAAAGCCAACGGTTCGGCCTCAGTCACACGGAGGTTCTGCGCCCGGCAATGGGCAAGGGCGGCGAGATTGTCGTCCACTCCGATCGCGTCACGGCCGCTCGAATTGGCGGCGCGCAGCCAGTCGCCGTCGCCGCAGCCGATATCCAACCAGGGGCCGGCGGGAAGCGCTGGCGTGAGACTCTCGATTACGGATAGGTTTTTCTGAACATTCAGCACCCGCTCTTCGGGGGCGGATTTCGCGCTATTCCTGAGTGCGAAGATGTAGTGGTCGAATGCCGGGTCGCCGGGTGGGGCTCCGGAAAGGAGATCGGTCAGGGGTGCGGCCTGGGTGCCGTGGACACGCATCTCCGATCGGACGCCTTCCAGTTCGGCGTAAAGCCGCTGCGTGACGGCAAGATGCTTCTCCATCGCCTCACAAAAGTGTTCCGCCATTTCAACGGTGGCGCCGTGAAAACGATGGATCTGCGGCGTGTACCAGAACAGCATGCGCTGCACGGTGCGCACGAATATGCCGCCAATGCGGGCTCGCAACGAGTTCGGGCTGGGCGGCATTTTGCCGACTATATCGCGCAGGGAATAGAGTTGCTGGTAAGAGAGCCCGAGCCTGGCGATTTCCCCGTGCACGGGCGCCAAGGCGCCACCAGCGCCCCGGGATTCGGCGCGCCGAATCGTCTCGCCGATCACGCGGCCGTGGATTTCGTCCACGGTTTTGCGTAGATTCATGGAAGGCTTAGGGTAATCGATGTGTGCCAGGAGGCGCAAGAGCCGCAAAATTTCACGCGAAGACGAGAATCAAGGTCCAAAGATAATGCATGCTTGGTAACTGCTTGGACTCGCTTGCGAGCCAGGCATTGCTACCCACGAGGCCGTGAAAGAACGCGCCCGCAAGAGGGCGTTGGCAGGTCAAACCTGCCCCACCTATTTTCGCGCGGGCGCGGATTGATCCAACGCTAGATTCAGGGCCAACACATTCACGCGCGGCTCGCCGAAGAGGGCGTATTGGCGGCCTTCGGTGTGTGCGTCCACCAGTTGGCGAACTGTTTCCGTCGTGACGCCGCGGGCAGCAGCCACCCGCGCCACTTGCGCCTGGGCCGAAGCCGGGCTGATATGCGGGTCCAAGCCGCTTCCGGACACCGTCAACAGATCGGCCGGCACCGGGCCATTGTAGGTCGGGTTCTCGGCGCGAAACTTCTTGATGTCGTCGCGCACACGGTCACTCAGCTTCTGGTTAGTCGGTCCGTAATTGGAGCCACCCGAGTTCAAGCCGTCATACCCATCGCCAGCGGCCGAGGGGCGGCCGTGAAAGTACTCGGGCTTACTGAAACGCTGGCCGATCAGTTCCGATCCAACCGTCTTGCCGTTGACGACCTGCAAGCTGCCGTTGGCCTGGTGGGGAAAGAGGATCTGCGCCAGACCCGTCACCGCCAGCGGATACAGCAGGCCTGTCAACACGGTCAGTAGCAGCGTCGCTTTAATCGCAATCATGAGTTGTTTCATGTTGGGTCTCCATTACGCCATGTGCAACAAGCCGAGCAGCCGGTCGATTAGCCAAATGCCAGGGAACGGGGCGATCACTCCGCCCACGCCGTAGACCAGCAGGTTGCGGCGCAGCAGCGAGGCCGCACTCATCGGGCGGTACTTGACGCCGCGCAGCGCCAGCGGAATTAGCGCCATGATAATCAGCGCGTTGAAGATCACCGCTGCCAGCACGGCACTACTCGCGGCATTCTGCGAGTGCAACCCCAGCCGCATGATATTCAACTTACTCATCTCCGGATAAGTCGCCATGAACATGGCGGGCAGAATGGCGAAGTACTTAGCGATGTCATTGGCGATGGAAAAGGTGGTGAGCGCGCCGCGAGTCATCAGTAACTGTTTGCCGATCGCCACGATTTCAATCAGCTTGGTCGGGTTGCTGTCCAGATCCACCATGTTGCCGGCTTCCTTGGCCGCCATGGTGCCAGTGTTCATGGCCAGGCCGACATCGGCCTGCGCCAGCGCCGGCGCGTCGTTGGTTCCGTCACCGGTCATCGCCACCAGCCGCCCGCCGGCCTGTTCCTTCTTAATCAGATCCATCTTGTCGCGCGGCGTGGCTTGTGACAGGAAATCGTCCACGCCGGCTTCGGAGGCGATGGCGGAAGCGGTCAGCGGATTGTCGCCGGTGATCATGACGGTGCGGATGCCCATGGCGCGCAACTGCTCGAAGCGCTCGCGCATGCCGCCCTTCACCACGTCCTTCAAATGCACCACGCCCAGCGCGCGGCCACCATCGGCTACCACCAGCGGCGTACCGCCCGAACGGGAAATGCGGTCGGTGATTTCAGTCAGCTCGTTGCAGGGTGCGCCGCCGTGTTCCTGGACGAATTCCATCACCGAATCCGTGGCGCCCTTGCGGACCTGGCGGCCATCGATATCCACGCCGCTCATGCGCGTCTGCGCGGTGAACGGAATGAAGTGGGCTTCGTGGTCGGCCACTTCGCGTCCGCGAATGTTGTAGCGCTGCTTGGCCAGCACCACGATGGACCGGCCCTCGGGCGTCTCGTCGGCCAGGCTGGAAAGCTGCGCGGCGTCGGCCACTTCGGCTTCGGTCACGCCGTTGAGCGGAATGAATTCGACCGCTTGCCGGTTGCCGAGCGTGATGGTGCCGGTCTTATCCAGCAGCAGCGTGTTGATGTCGCCCGCGGCTTCCACGGCTTTGCCACTCATGGCCAGCACGTTGTGCTGCATCACGCGGTCCATGCCGGCGATGCCGATGGCCGAAAGCAGGCCCCCGATGGTGGTGGGAATCAGGCACACCAGCAGCGAGATGAGCACGGTTACCGAAGGCGCCGTACCGCTGCCACTCGAGTGCACGCTGAAGGCCGCGAACGGTTGCAACGTGACCACGGCCAGCAGGAACACCAGCGTCAGCCCGGCGATCACGATGTTGAGCGCGATTTCATTCGGCGTCTTCTGCCGCTGGGCGCCTTCCACCAGGGCGATCATGCGATCGAGAAACGTCTCGCCGGGGTTGGAGGTGATCTTCACCTTGATCCAGTCCGAGAGCACCTTCGTGCCGCCGGTTACCGCGCTGCGGTCGCCACCGGATTCGCGAATCACCGGTGCGCTTTCGCCCGTGATGGCGGATTCGTCCACGCTCGCGATGCCCGCGATCACGTCGCCATCGCCGGGGATGGTCTCGCCGGCTTCCACCATTACCACGTCGCCCGCCCGCAGCATGGTCGCCGCCACTGTCTCCGATTTACCGTTGATTACTTTGCGCGCGGTGGTCTCGGTCTTGGTCTTGCGCAGCGTATCGGCCTGCGCTTTGCCGCGGCCCTCCGCCATGGCTTCGGCGAAATTGGCGAACAGCACGGTGAACCACAGCCACAGGGTGATCTGAAACGTGAAGCCGCCGATGGCCGCGCCGGATGCCAGGTCGCGCCCGGCCAGAATGGTGGTCATCAACGCGCCCACTTCCACCACGAACATGACCGGGTTCTTCATCATCGTGCGCGGATTCAACTTGACGAACGAGTCGCCGATGGCACGCTTGACGATCGGCGGATCGAAGAGCGGGCGCGCGCGCGGCGCCTTTTTCGAAATCAAAGAAGTTGAGTCGTTGTTCGTGGGTGTCACGGGCGTTACGCTTGCGACGGGCATGTTAGCTCCACAGCCTCCCCTGTTGCATCAGGAAATGTTCGACTACCGGACCGAGCGAAAGCGCGGGAAAGAACGTCAGCGCCCCCACGATCACCACCACGCCCACCAGCAGCGCCACAAACAGCGGTCCGTGCGTGGGGAATGTCCCCGCCGAAACCGGCACTTGCTTTTTGGCAGCCAGGCTTCCGGCAGCGGCCAGCAGCGGAATCAGCATCAGGAATCGCCCGAACAGCATGGCCAGCCCCAATGTGACATTGAGGTACATGGTGTTGGCGCTGAGCCCCCCGAACGCGCTTCCGTTGTTTCCCACTACCGACGTGTAGGCGTAGAGAACCTCGGAAAGCCCGTGAGGCCCGTGGTTACCCAAGCTGTTGCCCACTGTGCTCAGGTTGATCCCCGCCGCCGCCATACCCAGTATGCTGAACGCCAGCACCATCACTGCCAGCATCACCATCTTCACTTCCTTCTGCTCGATCTTCTTTCCCAGGTACTCCGGCGTGCGGCCCACCATCAGCCCGGCGATGAACACCGCCAGAATGGCGAACAGCAGAATGCCGTAAAGCCCCGAACCAACGCCGCCGAAAACCACTTCGCCCAGCTCGATATTCACCATCGGCACCAGCCCGCCTAGCGGCGTCAGGCTATCGTGCGCGTTGTTCACCGCGCCGCAGCTAGCATCCGTGGTAACCACGGTGAACAGCGCCGAATTGGCGATGCCGAAGCGCACCTCCTTGCCTTCCATGTTGCCGCCCGACTGCGTCGCCGTGGCCTGGGTTTCCAATCCCAGCTTGGCCAGCACCGGGTTGCCCGCCTGCTCGGCCGGATAGACGACAAACACGCCGGCCAGGAACAGCACCGTCATCGCGGCGAGCAGCGCCCAGCCCTGGCGCGTGTCTTTCACCATTTTTCCGAACGTGTAAGTCAGCCCGGCCGGAATCACGAAAATCAGCAGCATCTGGATGAAATCCGCAAATGGCGTGGGGTTCTCATAAGGATGCGCAGAATTGGCGTTGAGGAATCCGCCGCCGTTGGTGCCCAGCATCTTGATGGCTTCCTGCGAAGCCACCGGCCCTTGCGGGATGGTCTGCACGGCGCCTTCGAGCGTCGCTGCCTTGGTGTACGGATGCAGGTTCTGAATCGCACCTTGCGAGCACAACAGCAGCGCGGCGACAACGGCGATCGGTATCAGGACGTAAACGATCGACCGGGTGAAATCCACCCAGAAATTGCCCAGCGTCTTTACCGAGTGGCGCGAAAAGCCGCGCACGAACGCGATCGCCACCGCCATCCCCACCGCGGCCGAGAAGAAGTTGTGCGTGGCCAGCGCCGCCATCTCGGTGAGATAGCTCATGGTGGTTTCGGGCGTGTACGCTTGCCAGTTGGTGTTGGTGGTGAAACTGGCCGCCGTGTTCCAGCCCAAGTCTGCCGCCACATTGCCCAGCCCCTGCGGGTTCAACGGCAGCCACTGCTGCACGCGCATCCAGAGGTAGGTCAACAGCAGGCTTACCGCGCTGAACACCAGCACGCCACCGGCATAGCGCTTCCAGCTTTGCTCGGCCCCTTCCTCGATGCCGCAGATGCGGTAAATCAGGTTTTCGAGAGGCCGCAGCACCGGATGCAGGAACGTGCGCTCGCCCTGAAACACGCGGGCCATGTAAGCGCCCAGCGGTTTCACCAGCAGCAGCAGCACCACTACGTAAAGCCCGATTTGAAACAGTCCGTTGGATGTCATCGGCTCTCCCTCAGAAACGTTCCGGGCGCAGCAGGGCGTAGAACAAATACACCCCCAAGCCCGCCGCTACAATCAATCCCACGATGTATTCCATAGGTTTGGCTAAAGCAGGTCGCATCCTTTCGTAAATGCCCAGGCGGCGAGGAAAAACAGGATTGTCACAAGAACGAAGATCACGTCCAGCATGGTTCACCTATTCCACATGAATCAGCGCGACGTTGTGTCCGTCGCGCGCCAGGTCGCGCGCCAGGCTTTCTTCCCGTGTGCGCCAAAAACGTTGCCGCGTGCCCACCAGGATCGTCGAATCGTGGTGCAGCGCGTACTCGAAACCTTCCACCCAACCATGTGCCATCACGACTTCCGGCTCAACCGGAAACGGGCACCGCGATGCCAGGTCTACCAATTGTTCGACCAGGTGCGCATGTTCCGCGGCCGGACAGCCGAATGACGCGGCATACGGCACCGAATGCACCGCCAGCAGCCGCACGCGCACATTCAGGCCCGCTGCCAGCACCGCGGCCCGCCGCAGCACCGCGTCCGCCAAAGCCCATTCCGTGTATGGCACGACGATCTCCAATCCGCGTTCGCCCGCCGCCGCGTCGAGCGTTTCCGGATCGATATGCAGCCCGCCCTGCGTCCGCATGTGCGCCTCCACACAGAAAGGGTAGTGGGCTCGGCATAAGGAAGTCGTAAAGAAAAAATCAGTATTGAGTTAACGCGGGCAAGCCAGCGACCTTGCTGAAGAAGTTAGCCTGCACCGTATCCGCAAAACATTTCACAGCGTCTCTCCCCTACGCGCGGACAGGACCGAAGCGACGTTAGAAACATGCCCGCCGTTTTCCCCAGCCAGCACCGCCGTTTCATGAGTCCCCTGTCGTGCATAATTGAAATTGCGTCTCCCATGAATCATCACGATAAGAGCGCGGACCCGCCACCCACCGACAGCGGGACGCTCGACCCTTCTGATTGGCCGGGCTTTCGCACCCAGGCACACCGGATGCTGGACGATATTCTCGATTACGTCGAGCACATCCGCGAACGTCCGGTCTGGCAGCCGATTCCGGACCAGGCACGGCAGCGTTTCCGTGGCGATCTTCCCGCGGCCCCATCCGATCTTGCCGCCGTACATGACGAGTTCCTGCGCTACATCCTGCCCTACAGTACCGGCAATGTGCACCCCGGATTCATGGGCTGGGTTCATGGCGGCGGCACGCCCGTGGGCATGTTGGCGGAGATGCTCGCGGCGGGACTGAATGCCAACCTGGGCGGCCGCGATCACGTTCCGGTCGAGGTCGAGCGGCAAATGGTGCGCTGGATGCGGCGCATCTTCGGCTTTCCGGAAAGCGCAACTGGACTGTTCGTCACTGGAACTTCGATGGCCAACCTGATCGGCGTCCTGGTAGCGCGCGACGCCGAGCTTGGATTCGAGGTGCGGAACACCGGCGTCGCGGCGCGTTCGAAGCGGCTGGCCGCCTACGCTTCGACGACCGCCCATAGCTGCATCGGGAAGGCCATGGACATCGCCGGCATCGGCAGCGATGCGCTGCGCTTGATTCCGGCCGACACGCGCCAGCGGATCGATCTCGATGCCCTGCAGGAAGCCATCGACGCGGATCGCCGCGCGGGCTTTACTCCGTTCCTGGTGGTGGGAACCGCCGGCACGGTGGACACCGGCGCGATTGACCCGCTCGACGCCCTTGCCGGCATCTGCCGCCGGGAGCGGCTTTGGTTCCACATCGATGGGGCCTGCGGCGCGCTGGCGATGCTGGCGCCGGATCTGGCGCCGCGGCTCAAGGGCATCGAGTGTGCCGACTCGCTGGCTTTCGATTTTCATAAATGGGGCCAAGCCCCTTACGACGCCGGATTCATACTGGTGCGCGATGGCGTCCTGCATCGCAACACGTTTGCCACTTCACCTCCCTATTTGCGAAGGGAATTGCGCGGGCTGGCCGCCGGCTCGCCCTGGTTTTGCGATTACGGGCCGGATCTTTCGCGTGGCTTCCGGGCGCTGAAGACGTGGTTCCTGTTCAAAGTGTATGGCACCGGGGCGCTGGGAGCCGCGATTTCCCGCACTTGCGCGCTGGCCCGTTACCTGGAAAGCCGCATCGCCGAAACGCCGGAACTGGAACTGCTGGCTCCGGTGGAACTCAATGTGGTTTGCTTCCGCTATCGCGCGGAGAATGCCCAGCGCCTGAATCCGCGAATCGTCATCGAACTGCAGGAGTCCGGCGTGGTAGCACCGTCCACCACCGTTATCGACGGGCGTCTGGCCATCCGCGCCGCCATCGTCAATCACCGCACCGGCCGCACGGACATCGATCACCTGATCGAAAAGACGGTGACCCTGGGACGCGCCATCGAAGCCAGCACAGCCCGCAGCGGCGTGCTCGGCCGGCAAGCGGGCGCCGATTGGCCGCCGCAGCGAGCGCGGGAAGCCGCCCTGCGCGTTCTCGAAGCCCGCATCGCATCGTCCCCCGATGCGGTGGATCTGCGATTCGATCTCGCCTGTCTGCTCACCGAAATGGGCCGGACTCTCGAAGCCCGCAACGCATATCTCGATCTGCTCGGGCGCGAGCCCGCGCACCGGCTGGCATTGAACAACTTGGGCACGCTGCTCTATGCCACGGGGTATCGTACCGCCGCACGCACGGCTTACGCGGAGGCCGTGGCGCGCCACGCGCAAGATCCCATGAGCCGCGTGAACCTGGGCAATGTGCTCTACGAAGGCGGCGAATTTGCGGCCGCGCGGGAGCACTTTGAAGCCGCCCTCCGCGTCGACCCGAGCCATGCGGAGGCGCATCGGGGCCTGGCCTATGTGCTAGCCGAACTCGGCGACGAGGAGGGTGCGCAATGCCACCGGCGCATGGGTTTCGAGAATCGCCCTGTGCTTGCCTTGCCGTATCGCGGCGATGCTCCGCCGGTCTCGTTGCTGTTGCTGGTTTCCTCGCTGGGCGGCAACATTCCGACCCGCAATCTCCTGGACGATCGCGTTTTTCAGACCTTTGTGGTGGTGCCCGAGTTCTACGATTCCCGCGTGCCGCTGCCGCCGCATCAGGTCGTCTTCAATTCGATCGGCGACGCCGACTTGGCCGCATCCTCTCTCGCCGCCGCGCAGACCGTGTTGGCTCTCACCAAAGCGCCTGTGATCAATCTGCCGTCGGCCGTGTTGGCGACCGGGCGCGCCGATCATGCGCAGCTCACGCGCATACCGGGCGTGGTAATCCCTGCCACCGTCACTCTGCCGCGAGAACTTCTCGGCGCTCCCGACGCCGCATCCACGCTGGCCCGCCACGGCTTCCATTTCCCGCTGCTGCTGCGCACTCCCGGCTTTCACACCGGCCGCCATTTTCTCCGCGTGGAAAGCCCGGAAGCACTGGCCGGAGCGGTGGCGGAGTTGCCCGGCAAGGAATTGACCGCGATCGAATTCCTGGACGCCCGCAGCGCCGATGGGAAGGTGCGCAAGTACCGTGTGATGATGATCGGCGGAAATCTTTACCCGCTGCATGTGGCGATTTCCAGCCACTGGAAGGTTCACTATTTCACCGCCGAAATGGCCGACCGGCCGGACCATCGCGCCGAGGACGCCGAGTTTCTGGAAGACATGCCGGGTGTGCTCGGCTCGCGCGCCATGGAGGCGCTCGCCCAAATTCAAACCACGCTCGCCCTCGACTACGCCGGCATCGATTTCGGCTTGAGCGAAACCGGCGATCTATTGCTCTTCGAAGCCAACGCCACCATGGTGGTGAATCCGCCCGAGCCCGACGAGCGTTGGGCATACCGCCGCCCCGCTGTCGAACGGGTCTTCACCGCCGTGCGCAGGATGCTGACCGCTGATCTCGCGGACGAGAAGAGGACTTGAATCGGGTTTAGAGCCTGGTTCCGTCGGCCGCTCGACTCCGGAGCGTGGCGCGGCAGCCCAGCCCACGGAGCCGTGGTCGGGGCATTTTCTTGCGCCATGGAAGTGAATCGCATTGTGCCTGACCCATCGACCGCCTGAAAAGGTCCTATACAGCAATTGCATCGGCGACTGTCTTGTCGCATCATGGGCTATGCCGCGCCGCCCCGTCCCCGTCAAGATCCAATCGCGGGATCTCGCCCGCATCGAAGAACTCCTCCGCGCCGGCGTCCAGCAGGTACGCGTTGTCTTGCGCGCTCTGGCGCTTCGGCAACTCGCCAATGGCTCAGCCGCTTCTCAAGTGGCGCAGTCGCTGCCCCTTTCCGCCAAGGCCGTTCGCCAGATCGCACACCGCTACAACGCCGGCGGCCTGGACCGTGCGCTCCATGACCGCGAGCGGCCCGGCGTCAAACCAATCCTGGACGGCACCCAGAAGCAGCGTGTGATCGTCATGGTCAGCGGCAACCCACCGGAAGGAAAGCCCCGTTGGACCGTGCGCCTGGTCGCCGAAGAGGCCGTCAGGCGCAATCTCGTGCCTCGCGCAGGCCGGGAGACAATCCGTCTGCTGCTGCAACAACTCAATCTGAAGCCGTGGCGAAAACGAAGCGCGCCGCGCGGGCGAACCGGAGAAGTAAAGCCGCGATGACTCTCGGCTCAGTGGCCGGGACGGCCCGCGCCGCGACTGAGCCGCACAGCCTCTTCGGCCAGCACCAGCGCGCCCAGCACGCCGGCGCGGTCGCCTAACTCCGGGAGCACGACGAAGCGCTCCATCTCATCGACGATCTCAGCCGCGTCAACTCCGTTCTCACCATCGGCAGCAGGCACGGCTGGTGCAACACGCCGCCGCCGATTACGATGCGTCGCGGCGAAAGCGTACACACCAGGTTGTGCAGCCCGGCTGCCAGGTACTCGGCTTCGAGCGGCCAGGCCGGGTGTGCGTCCCCCAACTCGCGCGGCGCCATGCTCCAGCGCGCGCGCAGCGCGGGCCCGCTGGCCAAGCCCTCCAAGCAATCGCCGTGGAACGGGCAGGCGCCGGCGAAAGGATCGCGCTCCCGGTCGTGCGGAATCCGCAGGTGGCCCATTTCCGGATGCAGCAGCCCATGCACCAGCTTTCCATTCACCATCGCTCCGCCGCCAATGCCCGTGCCCACCGTGAGGTAAAGGAAATCGGCGAGGCCGCGCGCGACGCCCCAGCGCGCTTCCCCCAACGCCGCCCCATTCACGTCCGTATCGAAACCCACCGGCACGCCCAGGCCCCGGCCAATCGTGCCCGCCAGGTCGGTGCCGCGCCAGCCCAGCTTGGGAGTGCAGGTGATGTGGCCGAACGTCGGCGAACCCGGGTGCGGATCGACCGGCCCGAACGAGGCAATTCCCACGGCCTCCAATTCGCCGCCCTCCTCGCGCCGGAAAAACTCGACCACCGCCTCCATCGTCTCCACCGGAGAGGTGGTCGGAATCTGCGTGGTGACGAGGTCAGTGGGCGACGCGCCAACGCCGCAGACGAACTTGCTGCCCCCAGCTTCCACTGCGCCTAACACGTGTTCGATTCGCTCCTGGGCATGTCCCGTGTCCCGCTGTGGCGATGATAGCACCGCCGGTGGGCACGGGCTGCGGAGAACATCAGGGCGGCGATTTCCGCGGCCACATCGTCGGTGGCACGGGCAGGCGCGACAGGCACGCGGCGCTTTGTCGGAAGCAGCGGCAGACGAAACTCGGAGACGGAGGTTGCCGGCGCATCGTCCAGCAGGTACGTCCGACAGCGCAAGTATTCGATGGCTTCCCGCGCGGTTGAGAACGACTGGAGCGTTGCCGGTGGCACGGGACGGCCGATGCGCATGCGGATGCGGCGGCCGCGCTTATTCAGCAGTTCGCGCGGTAGATTGGCGATGCGCAATCCGGGGTGGAGCATGCCCGCGAGCTGAAACCCGACGCTATTGGCCCCTTCAAAGAAGATGGGCACCGCGGCGGCGCGCGCCGCTTGCGCGATGCGTGCCGCCGCCGGATTTCAGTTGGGGTCGGCCAGCGTGCCCGTTCTCCAATCGAAGTGGGCCACTTCGCCGGCGGGGAAGACCACCAGCGCGCCTCCGGAGCGCAGCCACGCGGAGGCTTCCCGCAACGCGTGCACGTTTTCTTCGACCGCATGTTTGGCGCCGAATGGGTTCACGAAGATGCACCATGGACGCAGCTCCTCGACGCCGGAAAGCAGGGAGTTGGCGAGGATGCGGACGTCCGGCCGCAACGCTGGCAACGCGTTGGCTAGAATCGCTGCATCGAGCAGGCCGAAAGGATGGTTCGCCACCATTAGCAGCGGGCCGGAGCGCGGAATCCGCTCGATTTCCTCGGGCCCTGCTTCCCAGGTGATGCCGAGTGCGTTCAATAGACGGCTGGCAGCGTTCCCGCCGTCGGCCATGCCGCGCATGGTTTCCAGCGTTTGACGCAGCCGGTCCAGGGCGAGGAGCCGCTCGATGGCGGGTTCCATGGGATCGAGGATGCGGCGCAAGGGCTGCTCGAAGAGGCCGGAGAAGGAAGGCAGGTCGTTGCTGTTGTGGATGCGCCTACGTCGTGGCTACGCTTCAGGCTGCATCTCCAGCGTGACACCGCTTGGTTTCAAGGAAATAACGATCCGGTGAATAGTCGTTACAGAGCCGGTCTCCCGCGCCGCACGACGGGCGTCAAGCGCCCGCTTCGCTTTGCGGCGTGGTTTGCGTTGCGACGCAGCAACACAACCTTTTTGAGACTGTAACGAAACCGAATCGGCCCGCATTGTATTTAACAGGGAGGGGAACCCATGCGACGAATCGCAATCGCCGTTCTGTGGTTGGGCTGCGCGGCGTACGCGCGGCAGATCGAGGAGTCTGCGGGGCCGCACGTCATCGTGATCGGCGTGGACGGTCTCAGTATCGACGGTGTCGTCACGGCTGGCGGACCCGCGCTGCACGAGCTGCTGGCACGTGGATCGTGGAGCCTGGAGGCGCGCGGCGTCATGCCAACGCTGAGCAGCCCCAACTGGATGTCGATGATCACCGCGTCCGGCCCCGAGCAGCATGGCATCACTTCCAACGGCTACCTGAAGCGGATGCAGGAAATCGAGCCGGCGTGCCGCGACGCCTCCGGTGGCTTCCCAAACATCTTCGGCGCCTTGCGTGCGCAACGCCCGTCGAGCCGAATTGCTATATTTCACGACTGGCCTGGCTTCGCCAATCTGGTGGAGCGGGGCGTGCCCGATGTGATGCAGCACCAGAGCGGGCCGGCGCGGACCACGCAGGCTGCAATGGAATACTGGAAGCGATACCGCCCGGAGTTGCTCTTCATCCACCTGGATAACGTGGATCACGCCGGGCATCACTCGGGCTGGTCGAGCCGCGAGTATTACCAGGCAGTCGAAGTTGCCGATCGGCAGATCGGTGCCATTCTCGACATGTTGCGCGAGGCGGGCGCGCTCGATTCCACCTTCGTGCTCGTCACGTCGGACCACGGCGGCAAGGGGCACCACCACGGCAAGAACTCGCTAGCCGAGATTCAGATTCCGTGGATACTGGCCGGCCCCGGTGTGTCGATCGGCAAAATTGCCGCCTCGGTGTTTACCTACGACACGGGCGCCACGCTGGCCTGGATTTTCGAATTGCAGCCGCCGGCGTGCTGGATTGGGCGACCCGTTCTGGCCGCGTTTCAACCTGCCGCAGTTGCGATGCGAACTTCTCAGACGACGGGGAACTCCGGCTGCCTGGCCGCGCGCTCACAGGTGGTCCCGGCGGCGATTACCAAGGCTGCGGCGTCCTTCGAGACGTTGCGGGCGGGAGGCGGCGAGAGCCAGTGATGAAGCGCACCATCGAATTCATTTACATCGATGCCGGTGGCGGACACCGCGCCGCCGCCACGGCGCTGGCCGAAGTGATCGCCGGCGAGCGCCGGCCGTGGGATATCCGCACGCACTCGGTGCAGGACCTGTTCCGTTCCATCGACGTCATCCGCAAGTCGACCGGAATCGATTTCCAGGACGTTTACAACATCATGCTACAGCGCGGCTGGACGCTGGGCACGGCGCAACTGGTGCCGGTGATGCATGCCGCCATCCGTCTGTTTCACTCGGCCGAAGTGCGCGTTCTAGAGCGGCACTGGGCGGCCTCGCGGCCGGACATGGTGGTCTCGCTGATCCCCCATTACAACCGCGCGTTCAAGCAGGCACTCGACCGGGCGCGGCCCGGAACGCCGCTGGTGACGATTCTGACCGACATCGCCGATTATCCGCCGCACTTCTGGATCGAGCGGCAGGAGCAGTACGTGATCTGCGGCTCTCAGCGCGCAGTGGAGCAGGCGCACACGCTCGGCCTCGCGCCGTCCCACATCTTCCAGGTTTCGGGGATGATCCTCAATCCGCGCTTCCATCGGCCGCCCGCCGTGGACCGCGCGCGAGAGCTCGCCCGCCTCGGCCTCGACCCCAACCGGCCTACCGGCATTGTGATGTTCGGCGGCGAAGGCTCGATGGAAATGGTGAAGATTACCAAGGCGCTGAACCGCTCCGGTCTGCAAACCCAGTTGATTCTGCTGTGCGGGAAACACCAGGAGGCCGCACGCGCGCTGCGGGCAATCGAGCCGAACATGCCGCTGCGCATCGAGGGTTTCACCAAAGAAGTGCCCTACTTCATGTCGCTGGGCGATTACTTCATCGGCAAGCCGGGCCCGGGCAGCATCAGCGAAGCGCTGGCCATGCAGTTGCCTGTAGTGGTGGAATCGAACGCGTGGACGCTGGCTCACGAGCGCTACAACGCGGAGTGGATTCTGGAACGCGGCGCTGGCGTGGTGGTGAACAGTTTCTCCCAAGTTGCCCGTGCCGTTCGGGAACTGCTGCGGCCCGATCGTCTCACCCAATACCGCGCGCGCGCCGCCGCGGTTCGGAACTCGGCCGTTTTCGAAGTTCCGCAGATTCTGGCCGAGATATTCTGCCGTCGGGACCGCGGCGCGGACACTTCCGTGCTGTGGCAGGGCAACGCGCCAAGCTCGCCGCGAGCACCGCACGTGTCGGTACAGTAAGCGCCCGTCCCCGAACAGTTATCACCAAAGAGTCCCAAGCTTGGCGGCAGCCGCGATTTGCCATTCAAGCTTCCGCTTCGAATGCGAGCCGCAGATACGATTTTGGCTGATACTCGATGCGCAGAGGCACTGGGTGGTTGGCGGACTCTTCCACCCACAGCCGGAAGTCGATCGGTTTGCCGCCGCTCACGCGTTGCAGTGAGCCGGTTACCGCCATGACCCGGCCCGACGCAAGACCGCGGGCGCGGAAATGCTCGCTGGCCTTCGGGTCGGCCGCGCGCCGCATCCGCAAACGATAGAAACGCCCATTGTAGACATAGCGGCCCTCTCCGCCTTTCGGTTGGCGGAGCAGCTCAGCCATGGCTTGGAGAAAGGGCGGTGGCGTTTCGCCGTCGGGAGCGAAGCCCACCGAATTACGCGGAGCCGCGGCCAGAGCCTGGCGAGCCATCTGCTCCAATTGCGCGCGATGCCTCGCGGAGAGCGTCGACGGCGCCGTGAAATGGGCGGTCGCGGTTTCCATCGAATGACTCTGTATGCGGGCGTCCACCGCCGTATACGCCACTTGGCTGGCAGTGGGGTGGAGCGCCTTGCGAGCTTCCTCGGTGCTCTCTTCGGCCGACGCCGTCATCAGGCCGAAGTAGATAGCCTCGGCCATGCCGGCTTCGGCCAGCCGGATCCTCTCCTGGATAAACCCAAGGCGGTTCAACCCTGCCGCGCGCTCGGGAAGCGAAAACGCGGCGAATTCGAGAACCCGCGTGTTGCCATCCGCCTCGCTCGATTCCCTCCAGGCGGCGGTGCCCGCGCCCACTCCAGCGCGCCGAATCAGCGGCACGGAAAACAGCACCACCTGCGCATCCACACGATACCGGCGCTCGTGGGCCGGGCCTCCAAGCACCGGCGCATCCCATGACAAGACGGCTGCGCGAGCCCTCGATAGGGCTGCCGCCAGTAGTGCAGAGCCCGCCGCCAGTCTGGCCCATTCACGCCGCGTGATCCGGCGCGAACCATCGGCCGGTCGTATGGGATCATTCGTTGTCATGTCTCACATCCCCATCGGTCGCCGCGTGTCGAATAGAACGCCGGCGCAAGTCCTGGCTGCGACGCGCTGCCGAGAACCCGGGTGTGGAGTTGGTCGTGGAGATCGAAGAACCCGTCGCTAGCGTGTCTCCAGTCTAACGCTTGCGTCAAGGACGGGAGAGGCCTTCGCTGCCTGGCACGCCGGGAACGCGACGCGCGACAGGCTGTGCTCCGGCCACTGGTGTTCGCCGCCCGCGCCGGATACCCGATAGCGCGCATCGGGAGAGCTGGTGGCGTGCGATGCAGCCTCCACCAGCGCCGGCAGGCGCAGGCTCTTCTCTCGGCGAAATGGGGTAATTTGGTACTGTCTTCGAGCTGGGAGAGGCGGAAGGAGCCATGAAAGCCAAGCGGAAGCTGTTTTGGTTTGCAGTCGTGCCGGTCATGGCGCTGGTCGCCGGGCTGGGACTCTGGGCGCGGCCGGTCGATTGCTTCAACGGAATCAACTACCTGCGGGAGTGGCTCTCTGGCGCGCAGAGCCGCTCGGTGCAGGTCGCGGGCCACCGGGTGCATTACGTGGTGGAGGGACCGGCTGGTGGCCCCGTGGTGGCCCTGGTGCATGGGCTGAGCGGTCGTGCGGAGGACTGGCGCGGACTGGCGCCGTACCTCGTCAAGGCGGGTTGCCGTGTCTATTTACCCGATTTGCCCGGCCACGGGCGCAGCGAGAAGCCGGCGGGTTTCTCTTATTCGGTCCACGATCAGGCCGAGGTTGTGGTGGGCTTTCTCGATGCGCTGGGATTGCGGCGGGTGGATCTGGGCGGCTGGTCGATGGGCGGTGGAATCGCACAGCACGTGGCTGCCAGGCATCCGGCGCGGGTGCGCCGCCTGATGCTGTTCGACGCGGCCGGCATCCGTGAGATGCCCAAGTGGGATCTGCGGTTGTTCACACCCACTTCGCCGGAGCAACTCGACCAACTGGACGCGCTGCTGATGCCCCGTCCGCCAAAGGTTCCGGGTTTCGTGGCGCGCGATGTCCTGCGCGTGATGGGAAACAATGCCTGGGTTGCTCACCGCGCGTTGGATTCGATGCTCACAGGCCAGGATGCCACCGACAGGCTATTGCCGCAATTGCGGATGCCGGTGCTGATCGTGTGGGGCGCCGAAGATCGGATTATCCCGCTCAGCCAGGGCGAAACGATGCACCGCCTGGTTCCGCAATCGGAGCTGGCTGTCTTTCCCGGTTGTGGCCACCTGGCCCCTTTGGACTGCGCCAAACAGGTAGGGCCGAAGGTGGTGGAGTTCTTGCAGCGGTAGCTTGCGCGCGCGGAAACACATGGCCACGGATGAACACGGATCAGCAAACTCCCGGCTTATCGGTGTTTATCTGTGTTCATCTGTGGCGAGGAATGGCCTGTCTTCTCTAGCGGGCGGCCATCAGGGCGCGCAGGCGGCGGGCACGCTCGGGGGCGCGCAACTGGCGGAGGGCCTTGGCTTCAATCTGGCGAATCCGCTCGCGCGTGACGTCGAACTCCTGGCCAATTTCCTCCAGCGTGTGTTCGCGCTCGCAGCCAATGCCGAACCGCATCCGAATCACCTTCTCCTCTTTCGGAGAAAGCGTCTTGAGGATGCCAGCCGTTTCGTCGCGCACGTTGGTTTCGATGACCGCATCGACGGGCGAGCCTACCCAGCGGTCTTCGATCAGATCGCCCAGCGCCGATTCGCCGTCGCGGCCCACCGGGGTTTCCAGCGACACCGGATCGCGCGAGATGGTCTTCAGCTTCTGGACTTTCTCGACCGGGATTTCCATGCGCCGGCCAATTTCGTCATTCGTAGGAGTTCGACCGAGTTCCTTCTCGAGCTCGCGCGTGGCGCGCAGGAACTTGTTCATGCTCTCGTTCATGTGCACCGGGATGCGTATGGTGCGGGACTGGTCGGCGATGGCGCGCGTGATGGCTTGGCGGATCCACCAGGTGGCGTAAGTGGAGAACTTGTAGCCGCGGCGGTACTCGAATTTATCCGCCGCACGCATCAGGCCGATGTTGCCTTCCTGGATCAGGTCCAGAAGGTGTAACCCTCTATTTACGTATTTCTTAGCGACGGACACCACGAGCCGGAGGTTGGCCTCGACCAGGTCCTTCTTGGCCCGTTCGGCTTCGGCTTCGCCGTGGCGGATCACGGTCAGGGTGTGGCGCAATTCGGGAAGCGTGGCGCCGGCGGCGGTCTCGCGCTTGCGGATCTCGCGCTTCAACTCGCGCAGGCGAGCCTGCAACAGCGGGGTGCTGCGCGTCTCCAGCTTGCGGATTTCGCCATCCAGGTGATTGATCTCCTCGACGGCGCGCTCGATTTCGCGCGCGAAGTCCTTCCAGCGGTTGACCCGGAACGGGCAACGCCTGATGGCCAGCGAGGTTTCCACTTTGGAACGATTGAACTTACCGACCAACCGTTTACGCGGCTTCTTGTTGGCAACTGGCGTGGCCTCCACCTTTTCTTCCAGTTGCTGTTGCTTCTTGTAAAGTACGGTCACATCGGCGAACAGCTTGGAAGCGTCCGCGCGCACTTTCAGATCCGCCGGAGAGCCTTCCTCGACATCGCCCAGGTCGGCCACCGATTCCAGTTCAATGACGCCCTTCTTGAGCGACTCCGCCATTTCCAAGGCCACGCGCTGCACCACGGCCGAACGGCTAATCGCCTTCTGCATCCGTAGTTTGCCGCGCTCCATGCGGCGCGCCAGATCCACTTCGCCTTCGCGCGTCAGCAGCGGAACCGCTCCCATTTCCCGCAGATACACGCGCACCGGGTCATCCGTGTATATGGATTCCTCCACCGGCGGTTGATGCAGAAAGTCGGTTTCGTGCGCAGCCTCCGCATCGAAGAACTTGGCGTCTTCTTCGAAGTTTAGGCCCAGACTTTCAGGATTCTCGGCGAGAAAATGATCTTCAAAACGGTCCACTAAGAGTCACCTCCCCAGAGGCACGCACAAAGGCGCGCAAGTCATGGGAAATAGGCTATTTTCTGAAATAAAATCGAATTGCGGGTTGTCCCCCGGCCACATCGCGCAACCGTTAGGCACAGGGAGGATCTTCCAATCGATCATACCACCGTTCCCTAGTAAAGTTAAGTCCTATTTTAACTGATGTCTTGAAACTGATAAGGTTACACGAGATTTACCGGCCGGCTTGGCTCACGGAAGCTTCTGCCGCATCAGGTTCTTGAGCTCGTTGAAAAACGCCTCCTCGTCCTGGAAGTCCCGGTAAACCGACGCGAATCGCACGTAGGCGATTTTGTCGAGCTCGCGCAGTCCTTCCATCAGGAATTCTCCTATTTCTGTAGTCGAAATCTCCCGGTCTGGCGAGTCGCTGACCCTGGCTTCCACCCGGTTCACCAGTTCGGAAAGTCTCGCCATACTAATAGGACGTTTCTCACACGCCTTCAGTAACCCGCCCAGTACTTTCTGACGATCGAATTTTTCGCGGCGGCCATCTTTTTTGATCGCCATGTAGGGAACTTCGTCGATGCGCTCGTAGGTGGTGAATCGCCGCTCACAGGCGAGGCACTCGCGCCGGCGGCGTATAGCGCCGCCCTCCTTGCTTTCCCGGGAATCCACCACTCTGTCATGCAAGTGACTGCAAAAAGGGCACTTCATTGTTCGGTGCGTCCCATACGGCGCAAGCTGCGCCAGTCCAGTCCTTCTCTTACTGCCGTAGTTAATCCAACTGGAACAATTACTACAAAACTAAGAATCCAAAGCAGCATTGCGAATGAAGTCGCCGGCTCCAGGCGCACGCGGAACAGCTCGGTGAGGACCACCACCGCCACTACCTGCAAACCGCCTCCTATGCCAGGGATCTGCACCGCCGCACCAAAGGAGATGAACCCCACAAAAATTAGGACGTCAACGAAAGAGAAATGCAGAACCGCGGCGAACGAGCGGGCCAGACACCAGTAGGAAGCGGCGATCAGCATCCACTCCAGCACGGAGTACAGAAAAATCGCCACCAGCGCGCCGTCGCTGCGGATGGATTCCACTCCCTGAACGCACGACACCAGGAGCTTTTCGGCGCGCGCGAAGTGGCGTTCCGGCCAGAAACGGATCGCGTGGGTGAGGTAGCGGCGAACCGGTTCGGCGAAATGGCGCATGGCGAACAGCAGAATCAGCAAGGCCAGGCAGGAGGCGGCTACAAAACGCCCGCCGGCGGCCAAGACCCAAGCGATGCGGGGTCCTACGTGGACTCCGGTGGCAGTGATGCGCATCATGGCGAAGGCGAAAAACAGGAGCGCCATCAGCAGGTCGAAGATCCGCTCCAGTAGCCATGCCGCCAGTTGGGAAGGAAACGGGACTTTTTCCTTTACCGCGATCAGGTAGGGACGCACGAACTCGCCGGCGCGGCCAAACAGAGTGATGGCGGCGAACCCGATCACCGTGGCCGAGAGCAGGTTTCGCATCGACGGGCGTGGTTTGAGGGGCTTCAGGAACACCGCCCAACGCAAGGCCCGCACGTAATATGAGGCGGCGACGGGAACCAGTGAAGCACCAATCCAGCACCAGTCGAGGCCAGCCACCGCGGCAGCCGCCAAACGCCAATCGAAGACCGGAACGCGGAATCGCCATGCCAGACCGACTCCCACGGCGGCCACAGCCAGACCGGCCGCGGCCCATTTCCACCGAGCGTGCTGAATCGGACCTCCTTCGAACAGCGGCAGCCGATCTCCCCGAACTAGGGCAGCGGCGCCTGTACAAGTATCTCAAATGAACCGGAATAGCGGAAAAGATTGAACCCGCCGCGGAAAACGCTCGTTTCTAGATATGAAGGAACGCGAGACATGGCAACCGCGACGCTAATCTTGGGAGTCTTCCAGAATTCGCCAACGGGCGATAGCGCCATGGGCGGTTTGGCGGACTTGCAGAGCAGCCATGTGGTAGAACGAATCTTGGACCAGGATTCCTCTCTCGTTTCGCGGTGCCTGCGCGGCGACGAGCCGGCGTGGGAAGAACTCGTTCGCGTACACAGCCGCCGCGTTTACGGATTGTGTTACCGCTTCACGAACAGCGGTTCGGAGTCGCAGGATCTGACGCAGGAGGTTTTCCTGCGCGTGTTCCGAACGCTGCATTCGTTCCGCGCGGCGGAAGGCTCGTTCGGCACCTGGCTGGCGCGGCTGACGCGCAATCTCCTGATCGACAATTACCGGCGCACGCGGCAGGACCGGGTGACGGATTCGCTGGACGATCAGCTCCCCGTGATTGGGGATCGGAGCGCCGCGGGCAGCGCGCGTCCAGACCAGGCGTTGGCCGGCCGCGAGGCTAGCGAGATTCTGCAGGCCGCGCTACAGAAGCTGTCGCCGGACCTGCGCGAGGCCGTGATTTTGCGCGACCTGCAAGAAATGGAGTACCGGGAAATCGCGCAGGTGCTGACGATACCGGAAGGCACCGTGAAATCGAGAATCAACCGCGGCCGCGCGGAACTGGCGCGGCTGTTGCGCAAGCAGAAGCTGGTAGTATGAACTGCGCCGAACTGGACATCCTGCTCTGCGAATACGTGGATGGCACGCTCGACGCTGCCAGCCGGGCCGCGGTGGAACGCCACCTGGCCGGCTGTCCGGCGTGCGCCGAGCTGGCGCGCGATTCCGCCGCGGCGGTTAGCTTCCTGGAGCGCGCGGCGGATGTGGAGCCGCCCGCCGAACTGGTGAATCGCATCCTGTTCGCCGCTCCGTGGCAGAGGCGGAAATCGAGGCCGCGCACGTGGCTGGCCGGGCTGCTCAGCCCTATCTTGCAGCCGCGCTATGTGATGAGCTTCGCGATGACCATCGTTTCGTTTTCGCTGCTGCGCTCGGTGATCCCGGTGCGCAGCATTCGGCCGGACGATTTGCGCCCCGCCAAGGTTTGGGCCGGTCTGGAAACGCGTGTGGAATACGCCTGGGGACGCGTGGAGAAGTTTTACGACAATCTGAAAGTGGTTTATCGAATACAAACCACGCTGCGCGATTGGCAACAGCGGGAAGAGGAGCGGGAGCCAGCGGCGCCGCTCGAAAAGCCCGCGTTCAACGACGAGCGGAAGCTGCCGGTTGTTTCCGCTTCGCCGGCTGGGGAAACACGGAGCGGGACGGTTCCCGCCGAGCGACCGGAAACATCACACTGAGGGAAATGCCATGAACTGCCAGAATCATCCGGACGTAGCTGCAATTGCATATTGCCGAACTTGCGGCAAGCCGGTATGCGGCGATTGCCGCCGGGAAGCATCGGGCACTGTGTACTGCGCCGAGCATGCGCCGGCCGCCGCGCCGCCGCCCTTCACCGCCGCGCCCCCGCCGTACACCGCGCCGCCGCCGCCCTACGCTGCGCCGGGCGCGCCGCCTTTTGCGCCAGCCGCCGCGCCCTCTCCCCGGGTTCGCACCGATGTCTATCCCGGGTTGGCATTTGCGCTGGGCTGGATTCCCGGAGTTGGCGCGATCTACAATGGGCAATACGCCAAGGGCTTGATCCACGCCGTGATCTGGGGCGTGTTGATGAGCATCGCCAACTCGAGTGCCGTTCATGACATGCAACCCATCTTCATCATGTCTGTGATGGCCTGGTGGGCTTATATGGTGTTCGAGGCTTACCGCACCGCGCAGAAGCTGCAACGCGGCGAGCCGGTGGATGAGTACTCGAGCGTACTCCAGTTGCGCGGCGGCCCAGGACGGTTTCCGATGGCGGCTGTGGCGCTGATCGTGCTGGGCGTACTGCTGCTGCTGCACACGCTCGACCTGGTGGATTTCGAAAGAATCGTGCCGTACTGGCCGGTGCTGCTGATTGCGGCCGGAGCCTACATGCTGTGGGCGCGCTTTGCCGGACAGGAAGCGGCGCCGGGGGAGGTTCGCCATGAGAGGTGACCGCAGCAGAATTAGAAGCATTCGTGGACCGGTGGTACTCATCACGGTCGGCGCCTTGTTTGCCCTGCAGAACTTCACGTCTTACAATTTCGGCCAAACCTGGCCGGTGATTCTGCTCGTGCTCGGCCTGTTGATCCTGCTGGAGCGGACCGTGGCGCCGCCACCGCCGGTTCCGCCGCCGCCGCAATACGTCTGGCAGCCGCCTGCCGATCAGCCGGCGCCCGGCGGGTACCGCGCAACATCTTATGCGCAAGGCCCGATTCCGCAGCCGCCGGCCGGTGCGGATCCGGCTTCGTCATCCAGCGCGGCCACAGGCGGATTCGGCACCAGTGCTCCGCCGAAACCGGACGCTCCCCCTGAGAGTTCCACAACCGGAGGTGCTGTATGAGACCGCGTTCGCTCACTGGGCCGCTCATTCTGGTGATCATTGGCGGCCTCTTCCTGTGGCGCAATTTCCACCCGGAAGCGCCCATCTACGAGATCATGGCGCTGTATTGGCCGTTTCTGCTCATCCTTTGGGGCGTGTTGCGCCTGATCGAAGTATCTTGGCCCGGCGAAAGCTGGAGGAGCGGCTTCAGCGGCGGCGAGGTGGTGCTGGTCGTGCTGATATGCATCGCCGGCTCGGCGATGTGGGCGGGCTATCGCAACGGCATTCACTGGAACGGCGAAGGTCTCAACGTGTTCGGCAACGAGTACGATTATCCGGTGTCCGCCAAAGCGCCTGCGGCTGGGATGAAACGTATCGTCTTCGACATCGCGCGCGGCAACATCAAGGTGGCCGGAGCCGATGGGCTAGACGTGGTGGTGAGCGGCAACAAAGTGGTTCGCAGTTTCTCGCGGGAGGACGCCGACCACATCAATACGAACACGCCGCTCGAGGTGGTGCCCGAGGGCGATCACCTGTTGGTCACCGCCAATCGGTCTCAGGGGTACGACAACCAGCGTGTCTCCGACGACATCGAAGTAACCGTGCCCCGTGCCATGACGATCTTAGCCCGTAACCGGCACGGCGATTTCGAGGTCGGCGATATCGACGGCGACGTCGATGTGGGCGGCACTCGTGGCGAGGTGCGGCTGTCACGGCTGGGCGGCAACGCCCGAGTGGAAGTGAGCCACAGCGACTCCATACGCGCCGTGGATGTAAAGGGCCACATCGACGTGCAGGGCGAGGGCTCCGACCTCTCACTCGAGAACGTGCAGGGGCAGGTCACCATTCACGGCGCTTTCAGCGGCACCTTGGATTTCAAGAACCTTTCCAAGCCGCTGCAATTTGAAGGCGCGCGCAACACCGAACTCCACGTGGAGGCGGTGCCGGGCAACATCAGTATGGACATGGGCGAATTCACCGCGAACGGACTGGTGGGTCCTGTGCGGCTGATCACGCGCTCGCGCGATATCAAGATCGGACGCTTCAGCCAGGCCATCACCATCGAAACCGAGCACGGCAACATCGAGCTCGACCCGGGTATGCCGGTACCCGCGATTGAAGCGCGCTCCGGAGCGGGCAACATCGAACTGACGCTGCCCGAAAAGGCCACGTTCCATCTGGACGCAACGGCCGAGCGCGGCGATGCGACCAACGACTTCGGGCCGTCGATTCAGAAAGACACTTCCGGGCGCAGCGCCACTTTGAAAGGCAAGGTGGGCGACGGCCCGGCAATCCGGCTCACCGCCTCGCGCGGCGAAGTGGAAGTGCGCAAAGGCGACGATTCCGTGCGCCCGCCCGACACTCCCGCCGCACCGGCCGCGCCGGCTGCGCCGCCACAACAACCCAAGGCTCCGGTGAAGAATCTCAAAGACTCCGAGATCAAACTGTGAGCCGCGGCCGCGGGGCGGCCGCTTCCGCCCCGCTGCTGATTCTTTTCCTCGTCAACGTTCTCAACTTCTACGACCGGCAGGTGCTGGGCGCGGTACTGGAACCACTACACCGCGAGTTCGGGCTTTCCGACACCCGGCTTGCCTGGCTCGCCACGGCCTTCACGCTGATGTACGCCGTGGCGGGGCTGCCACTTGGGCGGCTGGCCGACAAGTGGAGCCGCAAACGTCTGCTCGCAATCGGCATCAGCGTGTGGGCCGCGCTGACTGCCGTCGGAGGCCTCGCTTCCAGCTACGGGGTGCTACTGGCGACGCGCCTGGGAGTGGGGATCGGCGAAGCCACCTGCGCGCCCGCCGCCACAAGCTGGATCGGCGACCTGGTGCCCGCCGGCCGCCGCGCGCGCGCCATGGCCTTCTTCATGATGGCCGTGCCCGTAGGCGGGTTTCTCAGTTTTGCCGTGGGCGGCCCGGCGGCGCAGGCGTGGGGCTGGCGCATGGCGCTGGTGTTGGCCGCGGTTCCCGCGGTGGCGCTGGTGCCGGCGGTGGCGATGCTGGGCGAGCCACCCAGGTGCGACAGGTTCGAACCTGCCAACAGTAGGTGGGGCAGGTTTCAACCTGCCAACGCCCGCTTGCGGGCACATGTCTTCCCGCCCTCCAACATTCCCGGCCCCGACCAGAGCCACGACCGCGAGGGAGCGGTCTCCCGCAAGGACTCAACATCACATGCCGCGAGTCTTAGCCCATGGCTGCTGGCGCGCATCCCGGCGTTCTGGTGGATCGCCGCCTCCGGCGCCATCGTCAACTTCATGCTGTACAGCTTCTCGTTGTTTCTGCCCGCGTTTCTCACCCGCTATCACGGGCTGTCGGTGGCGCGATCAGGCGTCTGGAGCGGCGTTGGATCGGGCGCGGCGGGCGTGCTCGGCGCGCTGGCCGCGGGCTATCTGGGTGACCGGGTGACGCGCGCCCTGGGCCGGCGCCGTCTGATGCTGGCCGCAGGCGCTGCCGCCCTTGCCGCCGCGCCGGCCCTCGCCGCCGTTAGCCTGTCCGCAGGCAACGTCCTCGCCGCCGTGTTACTCCTCATGCTGGCTTATGGATTGTGGCAGACTTACTATGGATTAGTCTACGCCGCGATCCAGGATATCGTGCCCGCACAGTTACGCGGCACCGCGATGGCCACTTACTATCTCGCCATGTACTTATGCGGCGCGTCCTTCGGACCATTAGTTACTGGCCGCCTGAGCGACCACTTCGCGAGAGCCGCCACTAACTCCGGCATCGCACTCGAAGCCGCCCGCGCCATTGGTTTGCATCATGCGATGTATCTCATCCCCGCGTGCTCAGTGATCCTAGCCGTCGTGTTATTGGCGGCGGGGAGATCCTGGGTGCATGACTAGCTTCCGGAGCGAAGGGAGGCATTTTCACAGCATCCGTGTCATGCCAAGCCCCACGTGCTACTGAACGATATGGATATTGACAATAACGCGGGACGGTCTATGATATCGTACAAATCGGACAACATGAAGACGTTTGGAATTCTCGTGGCCGCCCTCGCTCTCGCACTCTCCGCCCGGGCCCAGCACGTCACCAACCCTCGCGCCTCTGTGGTAGACGTTGCCTCCCGCCAAGCCGCCCTGGAATCCACCACCGACCCGCTTCTGCGTGCAGCGATCAAGAGCCTGCACTCCTGCGTTGCCACGCCTCTCGTCCCGGCGCCCACTGGCCGCATGAGAATCCCGAACCACTATCTCTCAGGCTCGAACGGTCCTGTGAACCCCGCCGAGGCCGCCGCCACCCGCGTCTACGGGTGGTTCGAAAGCCGCATAACCGCCGGCATGAACCAGTACCTCGCCACCGGCAGCCACACCGAGTCCGCCTGCGCGCTCGCCCAACTCGACGCTTGGGCCCAAGCACACGCCTTGCTGGACTACGACCGCCGGGAGTCCCAGCAGGCCTGGTTTCAAGTCGAATGGACGCTCAGCGCCGCCGGCATCACCGAATCCGTCCTCGTCAACGATTCGACCCTCGACTCCGCCCAGCAACATCGCGTCACCGCCTGGCTCGACACCGCCTCCCGCAAAGACATTTCCTTTGAGAAGCCCGGCGATTCCGGCAACAACCACCACTACTGGCGCGCACTCGGGGCGACCGCCATCGGCGTCGTCGCCTCCGACGACAAGCTCTTCCGCTTTGGCATCCACACTTATCGCCAAGCCATCGCCGAGATCGACTCCAGCGGCGCTTTCCCGAAGGAGATGGCGCGACACGAGAATGCTATCCACTACCAGGGCTTCGCGCTGCAGCCCCTCATACCCATCGCGCAATTCGCCACGCGCCAGGGCGTCGACCTTTACGCCTTCCAGGCCAACGGTCACACCCTCCTCGACGCCATCGTCTTCTTCGGCCGCGCCGTCGACGACCCCGGCGTCATTCAGCCCTACACATCCGACACTCAATCCAGGAACTTCACGTCCGGCGACTTCGCGGCCTTCGCCTTCTACACCGCGCGGTTCGGTGGCGAGGGTCTGCCTTCCTCCATCGTGAATGCGCTGGAGCATCCCGTCGCATCCACGCGGATCGGCGGCAACACAACCATTCTGGCGGCGAAGTAGCCGCCGACAACTTTCCCCGGCCAACTTGTCTGCGCAGCCCTACCGAAAGGGTGCACTTCCACCACGCTACTCTCTTGCGCACCGACGTCCAGGCGCGAATCGGCACGTTATCGAGGCAAAAGAGAATGCGTCTGCTCGCTTCCAGGTTACCGGGCCGCTCCGGCGAGTTTGCGGGCGGGCAGCAGGGCCAGGAAGTTATCGTGGGCGATCTTTCGCGCGGTGTCCGGTTGGAGCGCGTCGAGCAGCAGATAATAGCGCTGTATCGTCGGCTTGTACTGGTCGAAGAAGCCGACCGTGTCGGAACCGATCACGAAGCGGTCAGGATACTCTTCGATCAGGCTCGCCCATCTCCGGTCCAGGACGTTGCCGGGCGCAATCTCCTGTTCAAAGATGACCCATGACAAATCGATAGTGAGATTGGGATACTGCGCCAGCATCCGCCGCAGGATGTCGGTGTGATTGGGGATCACGATGCGGCGGCTGATGCCGGCGTGCGCCCAGACGATGCGAGTGTTCGGATGGGTGCGTATGGCTGATTCGATCTCGGAGAGAAACTCAGGGCGCTCCAGCCAGGCCGGCCCGATGTCGCTATGGACCAGCACGGGCAGTCCGCGCTGGGCGGCCAGATCGAGCAGGCGGCCAAAGGCGGTCGACGTCGCGCGCGGGACCGGGCCGTAGGTGAGCGCGGTCAGTTCGTCGTGGCGCAGAAACACCTCGCCGATGCCTTGCCAGAAGCCGGGGTAGAGGGCCAACATGCGTTCGACATGATCGACGGCATTTCGATCGGCGGCATTGAAACCGCAAATAAAGGGGTGCAGACGGGCCTGCTGCGCCTGCGGCAGGTCCAGCACAGCCCGCGCCACCAGGAAATCGGTCGCGCTGTACCAGTAGGTACGGGAATCGTTGTCGAGGTAGTAAGTGGGCCGGTGGGCATCGCCCTCGTCCCACTCCTTGACGACGGGCATGCCGATAACCGCCGACTCCACCACGCCGGTATCGTCCATGGCTTTGAAAAACGCCTCCATCCCGCCCGTTTCCTGAACGAAGCTGAGGAAGTGGAAGTGACCATCGACGATCTGGTAACGCGGTGCCGGCTGTGCGGCGGCTGCCAAGCCGATCGACAGGAGCAGGAAGAAGCGGAGATGCTGGAGGTTCGTTCGTAGCTGCATCGGAGTATTGTCCACTGGTTCGAGTCTGGATGCAAGTCGCGCTGCCGGTTGTACCCGATTCTTTCGGCGGGTCCGTGGGCAAGCCGGAGCCTGCCCCATCCATGGCATCGCGCGTCGCAGGCTTAGCGCGGCGAATACTGCACGGCAATTTCGCAGCCGCGGCCCGAACATAGATTGGCGCCCTGATTCACTCGGATGCTGGCGATGCGGTGGCCGTCACCATGGCCGAACTCGCGTTCGTCGGCATTGGCCGTGCGCTTCCACTGGTCGAACGGGAGCGCGCTGTGGGTCAGGTGCACACCCCGGTTGGAAGAGACGGATTCGATAGTGACCGATCCGCCGCCGTAGGTCAGTTGAATCGTCCAGGGGCGCGCCGGGTCGACGCCGCATGTGGGCGAACCCGCGCAGCGGTCGGTGCCCGCATCGACGATCTGCAAGCCGCTCAGCACGCCTTTCGCGTTCCGGTGCCGCACTTCGGCCCGGCTGAACGACCATGTCTTGCCTGCATCGAGCCCATCCGCGCGCAGCAGAATAGAGCCTCCGTCTTTGATCACAATCTTGGTGTTGCCTTGAGCCTGTATGTGCGATGGACTGCCGCAGAGCAGCAGAACCGCGAGGGCGAGAGCGGGTGCGAGTGGGATGCGTGTCATGTGGTGTCTGTTCCTTTCCATCAGTCGAATGTAGGTGCCGCCGGGAAAGCGCGCAACAGTTCCGCATGCAGGCGCCGGATCGACGGGCGGTTCAAGTAAGAGCGAAAATCCTCGGCGGGCCACGAGGCCTTCAGTTGGCCCAGCGCGGCGGCAGCCTCGGCGGCGACAGCGCGGTCCGGGGCGCCGGACCGCAGCAGCAACACGCAGGCGCGCCAGAGCGATTCGGGGCGCTTGGCCGATTCAAGCGAGGTGCGCGCGCGGGCCGCGTATGCGGCGGCCTGCACGCGATCGCCGGCGGCCAGCGCGGCTTCCACCGAAGCCAACAGCGCCTCGGCTTCCTCCGCGGGATTGCCGGTCGTCTTGGCCAGTTCGAACGCCTGGCGGCACGCCTGCAAGCCGCGCGCCCCAGAGCCGGAGCGGGCTAGCGAGAGGCCCAGCACGAGGGTGGCGTCATACTGCGTATCGAGGTCGCCCGTATCGGCGCTCTGGAGCAGGGCTTGGGCTTTGTCGCGGGCCTCGCTGAACCGTTCCTGCATCAGGAGGATTCTGGGGATGGTCGAAGAACCGGAATCCGCAACGCGCTGCGACATGATCGCTCCATCGAGTTGATGACCGAGCATGGCGTGCATGAGGGCCACGTTGAGACGATTGGTGGCCACACCGGAGGGATTGCCAACGGCCTCGAAGGCGTGGCGCGCCTCGTCGAACATGCGCAACGCCTGCGGCCATCGGTCCTGCGACATTTCGAGCGAGGCCAAACCCTCCTGGGCCAGCGCCAGCGGGAGCGACGGCTCGTCCGGCTTCAGCGTGGCCAGAGTCTCCGCAAAGGCGCGGTGCGCGCCTTCGAAATCGCCCTTGTCGCGCGCGGCGCGACCGAGCAGGATCAGCGAAAGCGCGGCCTCGTTGCGGAAATTGCCCTGCCGGTAGTAAGCCAGCGCGGTCTGCACGTCCTGCCAACCGTGCGCCATGTCTCCGGTCTGGATGCGGATGCTGCCCAGGCTGACCAGCGCGCGCGCTTCGCTCCGCTTCTCGCCGTTGCGGCGGGCAATGGCGAGCGCTTCCCCGATGGTGCTTAAGGCCTCGACTGTGCGGCCTTTGACAAACAGCGCGTTGCCCATGTCGATCAGACCACGCGAGACCAGGTTCTCGATACCGTCGGCGCGTGCGATGGCGATGGCGCGATTGGCGTCGTCCAACGCCGCCGCGTCCTGGCCGGCTTCCAGAAAGCTGTTGCTCGACAGGAGCAGGAGCTTGATCTGCTGCTGGTCGTCGCCGGTAACCCGGGCGGCCGCGAGCGCCTTGCCAATCAAGTCGCGGGCTTCGGGAGGAGTGGCGGCGAAGCGGGCGCGAATGTACAGGCACTCGGTGGCGCCTTCCAGGTTGGAAGCCGTCTGGAAGAGGTTCTCGGCGCGGTCAAGCGAGCGGCGGGCGTCCTCGCGCGCGCCGGTGCGGGCCTGCAGCGCGCCCAGGCGCAGCCAGGCGGCGGCGTTCTGAGCATCGAGGCGAATCGTCTCGGAATATGCCGCCATGGCCTGCTTCGTATCCTGGTTGCGCTCCTCGGCACGGCCCAGTTCGAGCAGCGCGCCACCGCGCTCGTCCGGCGACACCATCAGGGAGATTTCCCGGTACTTCGCTGCCGCGGTCTTGAACTCGCCGATGACGGTCTGATGGATGGCGTCCAGATGGATCTGGTCGACGGCCGGCAGTGAACCGTTCGACGCCATGGCCTTGAGTAATTCCGCCATGGCGCGCTCCAGGTAGTCGAGTTCGTACCAGGCTTCGGCCAGGTAGGCGTGCGCCATGCTGTAAGAAGGGTCGATCTCGGCGGCGCGCGCGAGGAGCTTGCTGGCACGGTGATAGCTGCCGTTGTGCAGAGCGGCGAGGCCATCGCGATACCAGCCAACCGCGGCCGGAGCCGGGTCGCGGTGGCGCTTCGCATTCCACAACCAGGCTGCGGCGCCGCCGCCAGCGCAGACGATGCCTCCGGCCAGCGCAGCCAGGGCTCGGCGGCGGGAGTGCAAATGCCCGGGAGTTTGCAGATCGGCCAAAAGTTCACCGGCCGAGGTGTAGCGTTTGTTGCTGTCCTTCTCGAGCAGTTTGAGAATAATGCGGTCGAGGTGTGCCGGCGACCGCGGATTCAGCCGCGATGGCTGTGGCGGCGTCCACGTCAACAATCGCGACAGCACCGTTGGGAGACTATCGGCGGCGAACGGCGGCCGGCCGGTCACGCATTCATAAAGCACCACTCCGAGTGAGAACAGATCCGAGCGCGCATCCAGGAGCTCACCGGACGCCTGTTCGGGCGACATGTAAAGCGGCGTTCCGGAGAAACCCTCGATGGTCCGCGTGACGTCCGTAGCGGCCTCGCCGGCCTCGTGCAGGGTGGCCGGCCGCGCGATTCCGAAGTCGAGCACCTTTACCTCGCCCGCCGCGGTGATCTGGATATTGCCCGGCTTGATATCGCGGTGGATAATGCCGTGGCGGTGCGCTTCCTCGAGCGCCGATGCCACCCCGGTGGCCACCTTCAGCGTCTCCTCGGTCCCGATCCGCCCCTGGCCAAGGATGCGCCCCAATGTGGAGCCGGACACCAGCTCCATGGAGATGAACGCGTCGCCGTCCGGGTCCTCGACAAATTCATAGATGTGAGCGATGTTCGGGTGCGAGAGCGAGGAAGCCGCGCGCGCTTCCTTGAGCAGGTTGGCGCGCAGCCGCGCATCGTCGCGACCGCTCAGACAGAATTTGAGTGCCACGCGGCGCCCCAGAGTGAGGTCCTCGGCTTCATAAACCACTCCCATCCCGCCTTCGCCCAGCTTGGAGACGATGCGGTAGTGGGTGACGGTTGTGCCGATCATAGCCTAGTAGGTTTGGCTGGAGATTCCCTCTTGGACTCCAGTATTCGTGTCAGTATACACCCGGCCACGCCCGGACATTATCTTTAGATGTACCGTGTGTCCCGTCGGGTGCGGGAAGCCGCGGTTGGGGAATCGGGTACATCCGGCGCGTCGGAAATGCGGAGTTGTTCGACATTTTCCGGGCTGCAGCCTTCGAATAGGCTCCAAGACCCACTCTGGGACTTGCCGCAAGAGAGCCCACGGCGCATACTTCCCACTGAGGAGTAATTTTCGATGTGCCTCGAATCCGGCGCGCCGCTGGGTACACCACCAGGGAGTGAGACCGAACTCCAGGCTGAGATCGAACGATTCGGCAGGCTCTACGTCGCGTCCAGCCAGGTCAGCCACGCCGTGGTGCGCAGCCGGACGCGGCAGGAACTGCTGGACGAAGTGGTGCGTGTGCTGGTGGACGCCGGGAAGTTTGCCATGGCGCTGATTTCCTGGCAGGACCCGGCAACCCAGGAACTGGTCCCGGTGGCCCGGAGCGGGGATGCGCTCGGCTACGCGGACTGCATCCGCGTGTTCACCGACGAAACGCCGGAGGGCCAAGGCCCGTCGGGAATTGCGTTCCGCACAGCCACTCCGTATGTTTGCAACGATTTTCTGAACGATCCGCGGACGCTTAGTTGGCGGGAGGCCGCCCGAGTATCCGGTTGGCTCGCTTCCGCCGCCTTCCCCATCGTCATCGATAGATCGCCGCGCGGGATACTCTCGGTCTACGCTTTCGAGCCAGGCGCGTTCGGTCCAGATCCAGTGGAATTGCTGGAACAAGTCACGCTGGATTTGGCGCTTGGCCTGGAGCATCTCGATGCGGTGGAGCGGCGGAGGCAGGCGGAGGCGGCGCTCGCCGCCAGTGAACGACGCCTGCAATTGGCGATGGATGCCGCGGCGCTGGGCGCGTTCGATTTCGATCTTCGGACGGGGAAGCTCCTCTGGGACAGAACCACGGAGCGAATGTACGGATTCCAGCCCGGGGGTTTCGATGGGACGTATGAAGCCTTCGCAAAACGGGTCCATCCGGACGATTTGCCCAAGCTGAATCGCGATGTGGATGCGGCGCGCGACTCTCATAGCATCTTTTCGCACGAATTCCGCGTAGTCTGGCCGGACGGAAGCGAGCATTGGCTCCTCGGGCGGGGCGGGTTCCTGTATGGCGACTCCGGCGAGCCGGACCGGATGTATGGTGCGGTGGCCGACATTACGGAGCGGAAGCGCGTTGAAGCGGCCTTACGCGAAAGCGAAGAGCGGCTGAGGCAGGCCGTGCGCGTTTCGCATATCGGAATCTTCGATCACGACCACATTACCGACACGATTCACTGGTCGGCGGCGCAGCGGGCGATCTATGGCTGGGGCACCGAGGAGCCGGTAACCCTGAATGCGTTTCTAGAGCGCGTTCGCCCCGGCGACTGGGAGAGAATCGCCGCGGCGGTCCAGCGCGCTCATGACCCGGCCGGGGATGGCGTTTTCGACGTGGATTATAGTATTCAGCATTCTGACGGCAGCCCCGGTTGGGTGAGCGTCCGGTCGCAGACGTTCTTCGAGGGTGAGGGCGCGACACGGCGGGCGGTGCGGACCATTGGCGCCACCAGGGACATCACCGAGCAAAAGCACGCCGAGGAAGAGCAGCGGAAACTGGCGGCGCTGGTGGCGATGAACCGCGACTTCGTCGGGATAGCCACGCTGGATGGCCGGGTCGTCTACCTCAATCATGCCGCGATGGCCCTGGTTGGGCTGCCATCCATCCAGGAAGCTTGCCGGAAAAACTTCTTCGACTTTTTCGCTGACAGCGTTCCGAAGCGAGAGCAGGATGACGCATTCGCAGCGCTGCTCAGCCGCGGGTATTGGTCCGGCGAGTCACGCCTGCGAAACTTCAAAACAGGCCAGCCGATCGACGTGGAGGCCACTGCGTTTCAGATCCGCGATGCAGACGGCGTCCCGCTCTATATCGCTGCATTTATTCGGGACATCGCGGAGAGGAAGCGAGCCGAGGCGGAGAAGGCGAGGCTGGAGGAACAACTGTTTCAAGCGCAGAAAATGGAGTCCATCGGCCGCCTGGCTGGGGGCGTGGCGCACGATTTCAACAACCTGCTGACGGTGATCAACGGCTACAGCGAACTGGCGCTGGCGGAGTTGACGACTTCCGATCCGCTCTGGGGTTCGATCGAAGAGATCCACAAGGCTGGAGAACGCGCCGCGGGATTGACCCGGCAACTCTTGGCCTTCAGCCGCAAGCAGATCCTGCAACCGCGCCTGCTGGATCTGAACCGCGTGGTGCAGGATCTGCAGCCAATGCTGGAGCGCCTGATGGGGGAGGACGTAAAGGTGAGCGTCGCGCTCGAAGCCGCCAGCGGCGCCGTGCGCGCCGATCCGCATCAACTGGAACAGGTAATCATGAACCTCGCAGTGAATGCGCGAGACGCCATGCCGGGCGGCGGCAGGCTGCTGATGGAAACGGCCAGCGTGGTTCTGGACGCCGACAATGCCCGGTTGCATGGCGGGGTAAGCGAGGGCAGCTACGTGGTGCTGGCGGTGAGCGACAGTGGCATAGGAATGAACGACGAGACGCGGCAGCGAATCTTCGAGCCGTTTTTCACGACCAAGCCGGCCGGGCACGGGACGGGGCTTGGCCTCGCGATGGTGCAAGGCATTGTGGTGCAGAGCGGAGGCCACGTCGCCGTCTACAGCGAACCGGGGGAGGGGACGACGTTCAGAATCTACCTTCCTGCGCTGGGCGCTCTCTCGTCCAATGCCGCAGTGGATGCGGGCACGCCGGCAGGCGCCACGGCGCTGGGAGGGAAGGAAACCGTGCTGGTAGTCGAGGACATGACGCAGGTCCGGAACCTGGCGGTCGTCGCACTGAAGGCATGCGGTTACCACGTGGTCCAAGCGGGAAACGCCGAAGAGGCGCTGGCGCTCTGCGAGCGGGAGAGTGGGCCTATCCACCTGGTGCTGACCGACGTGGTGATGCCGGGCTTAAACGGTCCGGAGTTGGCCAAGCGGCTGGAGAGCCTCCGGCCCGGGATCAAGGTGCTGCTCATGTCCGGCTACACCGACAATGCGATCTCTCATGATGGCGCGCCCGGGGAACGACTAGACTTCATCCAGAAGCCGTTCAGTGCGGAGGGCCTGGCGAGGAAGGTCCGCGCTATACTGGGACCGCCCGACGGTAGCGGCGCATGAGGCCTTACCGATAGCCCGGAAGGCACAGGCATCGGTAGCGATCCACGGCTTGCCACCTGGGGTCAGTCTTCGTTCGCACGGAGCGCCCAAAACGTGATGGCGAGAGCGCTGAGCGTCAGCACGCCGGCCGTCGCGTAGAGCATGGGCCCCGTGAAAGAGCCGACAGGTGGCGCCACAAACCAGACCGGCACGCCTGCCGCGCACGCCACCGCGCTCCACCCCACTATGTCGAGGATCTCCGGCAGAAGGCTCGGTTTGGGATGCGGATCGCCGGCCGGCCGCAGGTCCAGCCGGCTCAGCAGCGACGACGGTGCGCAAACGTCGCCATACTCCGCACTCAAGGCCGTTTCGACATCGGAGAGCGCCTGCGCCAGAGCACTGCAGTGGGCGCACTGCGCCACGTGCGTATCGACGCGTGCCCGTTCGCTCTGGTCGATCTTCTCGTAGACGGTTAGAAGGTTTTCGAACTCGCCGCAGGCTGTATTCATACTTCCCTCACCGAGGTCCGCATCAAGTGCCCCGCCAATTCCAGTTTCGCGCGATGCAACAAGGTCTTCACTGTGCCCAAGGGTAAATCGAGCATCCGCGCGACCTCTTCATACGACCGCTCCTGCATGTAATATAGCCGCAAGACTTGGCTGTACTGCGGTCGCAACTGCGCGACCATCGCTTCGACGTCAAACCCCGCGCGCGCCGGCGCGGCCGGCGAGGCGTACCCTTCGGCCGCGGCCAGTACCGCCGGATCTTCCATCGAACTCGCAGCCCGCGAGCGCGACGCCGCCAATGCCGTTAGACTGGCATTCCGGACGATCGCATAGATCCACGTACTCAGCGACGAGCTGCCGCGAAAGCCGGCCAGACCCTTCCAGATCCGCAGCAGGGCCTCCTGCGCGGCGTCCTCGGCCAGCGCCCGATTCCCCACGATCGCCACCGCCAGCCGGTAGATCCGATCCTGGAAGCAGGCCGCAAGCAAATCGAACGCCTCGCGTGTCTTGCCTTGATCGAGACGATCTCTGATAAGATCTTCCATCCGTGGCGCACCGTTTTACCTGCCATTTTAGACCTGCGTGGTGCGGCCGAATGTTTCAGCGCCGGATTGAAACATTCGGGCGGCCGCGCAAAGTCTCAATGGTTGAACAGGAGGATTCGATACCATGTCCGGTGAAACCGCCTTCCACGGAATGCTCATCTTCGTCGTGGCATTCCTCGCCTTTCTCGCAGTGATCTTTTTCCTGCGCCACCGCGAAGCGATGTCGCGCCACCAGGAGCGTCTGGCGGCGATCGACAAGGGCATCTCAGTCCCTGTCGCCGAGACCCGCCCATCGAGATCGCCGCGCATCTACCTGTTGCGCGGACTGCAATGGTTCTTCGTCGGCGTCGGCATTTCGCTTGTGCTGCTCTCGATATCCACCGCCAGCCGGGAGCCGATTTCGTTGGCGAGCAAACTCAGCATGGCGCAGATGTTGAAGGCGCAAGGCGCCAGCGAGGCCCAGATCGCCGAGTATATGAAATCCGCCGCGGGCGAGATGGAAGGCATGCCGTACTCGGCGGCATCCATCGGACTGGTGCCGATGAGTGTGGGGCTGGCGTATCTGATCTTCTACCGCAAGGAATCGGAAATCGCGGAACCGCGCGAGGCGAAATAGTGGCCCGGCCCGCGTTGCGGTTCACTCGTACCGGAGTGCGGTGACCGGGTCCACGCGCGTGGCGCGACGGGCCGGGAAGTAGCCGGAAAGCGCGGCCACGGCCACCAGGCCGAGCGTGGCGCCGATGGCGATCACGGGGTCGTGCGGGGCGATGCCATAGAGCTGGCTTTCGAGCAGGCGGGTGACGAATAGCGCGGCGGGCAAGCCGATCAGCACGCCAGCGCCCGCCAGCAGCAGCACCTCGCGCATGACGAGCCACACGACGTTTCCGCCGGAAGCGCCGAGCGCCATGCGGATGCCGATTTCGCGCGTGCGCCGCGCCACGAGGAACGCCATCACGCCATAGATGCCGATGGCGGCCAGCACGGTGGCGAGTACGCCGAATGCGCTCGAAAGCGATGCCGAGAGGCGCTCGACGGCGAGCGAATCGTCGCGCTGTTTCTCTTCCGTCTTCATCTGGTACACAGGCAGATTCGCGTCCAGCCTGCGCACGGCGGCGCGGATCGCCGGGAACATCTGCGCGGGGCCGAGCGGCGTGCGCACGTAACCGGTCATCTGGTTAGCCCCCTGGTTCTGCAGGTAGGGGAAGTAAACCTGGCGCTGCAACTCTTCGTTCATGCGGCTGTATTTGGTGTCGCGCACCACGCCGACGATCTCGAGATCGGTCTTAGTGCCCGGGTCGCCACCCAGGCCGATGTGCCAGCCCAGTGCGCCGCGAGAGCCGAAATAGTGCTCGGCAAACTTCTGGTTGACGATTACCACTTTGGGTGCGCCCAGCGTGTCGGCTAGAGTGAATTCGCGCCCTTGATAAAGGGAGATCTTCAGCGCGTCGAAGTATCCCGGCGAGATATAATTCACGCGCGGACTCATTTCCTCGCCCGGTTTTGGGGCGTAGCCTTCCACGGTTACGGTGCTGTCCCACTCATCGTAGGTGAGCGGCGGAACGACGCACAGAGCCGCCGCGCTGGCACTGGGGAGGGCGGCGAGCGAGTCCTGCAGTTGGCGGTAGAAGAGCTTGGCGCGCTCGGGAGTGTAACCATTCAGGGTTGGGTTCACCTGGAAACTGAGCAGGTTGCCGACTTCGAATCCAGGATCGAGGCTCTTCAAGTTCTGCAAGCTGCGGGCGAAGAGGCCGGCGCCGATCAGCAGGAGCAGGGAAAGACTCACCTGCGCCACCACCAGCAACTTACGCCAACGGGCATGTCCGCCGCCCACGACCGCGCCCGCCTGGTCTTTCAGCACGCGCGCAATTTGCGGTCGCACGGATTGCAGCGCCGGCGCGAGGCCGAAGATCACCGCCGTCACGAGGGAAACGGTCATGGTGAAGAGCACGACACTCAGGTTCGTATCCATGGAGAAGCGCAGCGGCGGGTCTGTCTCCGGCATGATGCGGAGGAGCAAACCCATGGCCAAGGGCGAAATGAGCAGCCCCACGAAGCCGCCGGCTAGGGCGAGCAGTAGGCTTTCGACGAGGAGCTGGCGGACAATGCGCGCGCGACTTGCGCCGAGCGCCAACCGCACGGCAACCTCCTTCTGCCGCGAGGCCGCGCGCGCGATCATCAGGTTCGCCACGTTGGCGCAAGCGATTAGCAACACCAGCGCGACCATCGCCAGCATCGCCCACAGCGGCGCCTCGAGAAACTGGCGCACCTCGTCCTGCCCGCGCCCGCCCGGCATGGCGTCCAGAGTCCCTTTCAGAAATTGTTGCCGCGTGTACGGGGTGGTATGCGCGAACTCCTTGTCCTGGACCTCCATGGCGAGCGTGCGATGGTAGAGCGGGGCGAGCGAGGCCTTGGCTTCCCGAAGACCGACGCCCGGCTTCATGCGGCCGAAGACCTGCACCCAGCGGTGGCGGCGGTTTTCGAGCGGCTTTTCCTTGTCCGTCATCTCGGCGGCCATCGCCACCGGCACGAACATCTGCTCCTGAAACAGCGCCTGCACGCCCTCGAACTTGCGCTCCGCCACGCCGACGATGGTCAGCCGATGGTCGCGCACGAGGAGCTGCTTGCCGACGATCGACGGATCGCCGCCGAAGCGGCTCTGCCAATAGCTGTAGGCGAGCACGACGTACGGCTCGCCACCGGAACTGCGGTCGTCTTCCGGTGTGAAGAGCCGTCCCAGCGCGGGCTTCACGCCGAGCACGGGGAAGTAGGTGCCGGAGACCAGTTCGCCCGCCACGAGCTCGTTGCGGCCCTCGAAGCTGGCGCTAAAGTAGAGCGCGTGACTGCAGAACATCCCACTGAACACCTCGTTCTGCTTGCGCAGGTCCTCGTACATCGGATAGGAGATCGCGTTCATGCCGTTGTTGGAGCCGTACCATGAGCCGCGTTCGACCAGTTGCGCCAGCCGCCGCGGCTGGTCCACGGGAAGCAAGTGCAACATGACCTGATCGAGCAGGGTGAAGATACCGGCATTGGCGCCGATACCGAGCGCCAGGGAGAGGATGGCGATGGAACAGAAGACCGGAGACTTGGCGAGGGTCCGGCAGGCGTAGCGCACGTCGGCGAAGAGGCTCATGGGCATTACTAGCGAGTACGAGATTCTTGGATTCCTGGTTCCCGATTAGTCTACACCCTGCGGTATTCCGTTCAGGACATGTGCGGAAACCGCCAACTCAATCGGCGGCAGCCGGCGCCTGGGGCGAGCTTGGTTTGCCTCTAACAGACCCGGCCGAACGCGCGCCGCCGAAAACGCGGGATAATTGAAGTTGGTAACTAGCCTGCCGCGCGCCGCGGCGCAATCCTCTTCCTCCACTCGCACCGCCGCGGTGATGTTCGCCGGCTTCTGCGCCTTCCTCACCCTGTACGCGCCGCAGCCGCTGCTGCCCATGCTGGCGCTCGCATTTTCCGCTTCGGCCGGCACGGTGAGCCTGGTGTTGACCGCCTCCACCGCGGCTGTCGCCCTGGCCGCGCCATTTGCCGGCGTGGTCGCGGACCGTTTTGGGCGCAAACGAGTGATCGTCCTGTCGGCGCTGCTCCTCGCCGTGCCCACTGCCGGCGCGGCGGCTTCGGGCAGCCTGGCTCAGATGCTGATTTGGCGTTTCTGGCAGGGTGTTTTTACGCCTGGCATTTTCGCCGTCACCATCGCCTACGTCAACGATGAATGGGAGCAGGGCGTGGGCGCGGCGATGTCCTCTTATGTCGCCGGTACGGTGCTGGGCGGCTTCAGCGGGAGGATGCTTTCGGCCCTGGTGGCGGCGCACTTCTCCTGGCGCTGGTCGTTTATTGTGCTGGCGGCGCTCGATGCGCTGTGCGCCACTGCGATGTGGGCGTGGCTGCCGCGCGACCGCCATTTCGTGCGCGCGCGTCGCGAGCGATCCGCCGCGCGCGCTATGCTCGCGCACCTTCGCAATCCGCCGCTGGCGGCGACGTACGCGGTCGGCTTCTGCGTCCTGTTCACACTCATCGCCACGTTCACCTACGTGAATTTTTATCTGGCCGCGCCGCCGTTCCGCCTGGGAACCACGGCGTTGGGGCTGATCTTCGTGGTCTACCTGATCGGCGCCGTGGTGACGCCGGTGGCCGGCCGCGCCATTGACCGCATTGGCCATCGCTTCGCCCTGGTTGCCGCCTTCAGCGGAGGCGTGGCCGGCATTTGCCTCACCCTGGTGCCGCATCTGCCCGCCGTGCTGTTGGGACTGGCGCTGACTTCGACCGGCGTCTTCATCGCGCAATCGGCCGCTTCGAGCTATGTCGGCAGGCTGGCCCAGGGCGCGCGCGGCGCAGCCGTCGGCCTTTACGTCCTGTTCTATTACACCGGCGGCAGCTTCGGCGCAGCGTTGCCCGGCCGATTTTGGAGCCACGGCGGATGGCCGGCCACGGTAGCCCTCATCGCCGCAGTCCAGACACTCACCATCGCAATCTGCGTGGTGTTCTGGAAACCCGCCGCGGGCGGCCCGGACAGCGAGGCGTACGCGGCCGGACAGATTGGGTAGAGTCTTGGGTAGTGGTCGCTCTCCGGTTAGGCGATTCGCCGGCAAAGTGGGTCTGATGGATACCAGTTCCTCGATCAGACGTGGATCCCCGGCTCGGTTTGTGGTCGCTTTGGATGGAAGGGAGCGGAACAGACGAAGTATCAACAACGAATGAACACGATTAGGAGTAATCTAATAGTGCCGCGCGGAGGTATGGAAATTGCGGCTAAGATACCGCCGCTGCTCAGAGGACGCCCGAGAAAATGCGACATGCGATGGCGACTATCTCCCTTTTGTTGGCCATCGGCGCACACCCGGCACCGGCGGACCAATTGCCAGCCGCTTGCGGCGGGGTCGGCGCGGAAAGCTATACGCCTCCCGTGGTGACCATTCCCGCGGTGGTTCTCAATCGCGGCACGGTGATTACGGTCACGAACGCCACGATGGCGATTAATGGCGACACGTCCTCGGTGGCGGCGCTGGTCGCCAATCCCGGCCCGGACGGAATTTCACTCCAGGAAGCGGTCATCGCTACGAACAACGACCCCGGCACATGGAACATTCAGTTCGCCCCTGCGCTGAAGGGTTCCACCATCGTTGTCGATTCCGGACCCAATATCAAGGGGTTGTCCCCCCTATCAGGGGGCAACGTCACCATCAACGGCGACATCGATAGCGACGGACAGCCCGATATCACGCTCACCAGCCAGTCGGGCCCGGCCACGGGTATTTCTGTTTTTTCGGGAGGCAACACTCTCTACGGGTTGGCTCTTCAGAACTGTGGAATCTGCGTTCTGATCAAGCGTCCGACCGCGGCCACCGGAATGACCTTCTCCAACATTACCGTCAGCAATCTGGTGATGACGAACATCCAAACTGAGGCAATCGTGCTGTCTCCAGTCATCGGCGAGGCCGCCGCAGCAACTGCCGCCCTGGTCACAAGGAACACCTGGGACCATGTGCTGATTACCGGCAACACCATCACCGGCAGCGTGTCCGGCCCGCTGCTGGGCATCGATGTCGGACTCGGCGGCACGGTTGGCGACACGTTGCAGCATACCATCATCGCCAATAACGATATCGTGCTTCCGATGCCGGGCGCGGGAGGCATTGAGATGAACGTCGGAGGTGGAATCGGGTCGACGAACAACCAGGCGCTCGATACCTTGATCGCTAACAATGCCATTTCATCCGCTGTTCCCGAATATGGGATTCGGATTGGGGAGGGCCTGGACAGTGCATCGGCGAACTTGATTGACGGCGTGCAAATTGTTGCCAACCAGGTCCACGTCACTGGCCAGCTCCCGCCATCATCCGAGCAGCCAATCGGCATTGAAGTAGCGGTCGGAGATGGCGCCAGCGACGATTTGAACCCGCCCGTGTTGCCGATCCAGTATTCGGAGAACAACGTCGCTAGCAACATCGGTATTCTCTCGAACACAATCGACGGAGCCGTGGGCTTCGGAATCTTCGCTCAAGCGGCATGTTGCGGGAACGGCAACAACGCGATCGACAGTCTCTCCATACTGGGCAACACGATGACGGGCACAGTGCAACTCGAAGGCGGCTCCAGCGGCGGGTACTTCAGCAGACCCTCGACCGGGAATTCGCTGTCCCACGTGCTTATACAGGCAAACAGCATCCGGAGCTTGACTCTTCCCGGAAACCCAAACTTCACCCTGGATATGGCGTTCGCGAGCGGGGGAATTGGGGTATGGGCGGGATGGCTGGAGCCGGGAAACAGCGTCAACGGTATCTCGATTGCCAATAACGACGTGAACACGCCGTTCATTGGAATCGACGTTGTCGGAGGATTTGGGGGCAGCGCCCCACCGAACGCCCCTCCCTCTCCAGCCGACAATAATGTCGTGTCTGCCGCGCGGATCTATTGCAACCAGGTGGACCAGATTCCCACGCTTGGTGTCACGCCCGCCTCAGGAATCAAGGGCATCGACGTGACCGCCGGATTGGATGCCGCGGGTGGAAACCAGGTGCTCCAGGTGCGAGTGGAAAATAACCTGATCGCGGGAGTGCTTAGCGATGCGTCCTTCTTCGCTAACCTGGGCGATGGTGCGTCGGGGAATTCGATAGTGGGCTCGAGGATATATGTTCCCGTTAACTGTGGGCCACGAACTCCGGCCAAACGCCAGTGTGGAAGGGGTCCACTTTGACGTGTAACGCCCATCTCGAAGACTGACCGCTGCCGAGTTTCGTCGCTTCGGTCTGCGGTGCAAGAAATTCGCAGCGGCCCGGCAGGCGGCGAGCCAAGTGCGCCTTGAAGACAAGACCGAATAACTCGATGTTCTCGCACGCCGATACGAAGTGGCGCGAGTATTGGGACCGGTGCGTCGAGGCTGCTACTTGCGTGGGTCGAAGCGCACTTCAACCTCGGTTCTCACTGTGACGGGGTGGCCACCCTGGACTGGCGGCTGATAACGGAATTGAGACCACGGCACAGCCTCACAGAGTTGCACGCCGGTTTCGAGCCCGGAGATCTTCCCTTCGGTGTCGATGACGACTTTGCAACGAACGGTTCCCCCCGTGGGCTCCCAAAGCGGTGCGGTTTGAACGGCCGGACCCGAAATCAGAAAGGTGCGTTGCTTTTCCGCCGCAACAGAGACTTCGGGGACGTTCTTCTCCTCGGCCGCGGCACCTTTCTTCGCTTCCCCGGAAGCGGCGGTGTTATCCGCAGATGTAGCGGGCCGTATCCGCACAACCAGGAACAAGGGTCTGGCGGGATACCGTTTCACCCTAGCGCACGCAAGGGAGGCATCCGCATCGAATGCATCGAAGGACAGATCGCTCCAGGCCATCCTAACGACACGCTCGCAGCTCGCTGGGAGCGGATAGCCATTCTTGCCCTGATCGGGGTCGCCAAGATTGTCGATGGCCTTTTGCGCGTAGACGCCCTCGGCAACATACTCGTTCCCATCGACTACCTCAACTGGCGTCCTCAAGAACAGGCGGTAGCGACGGTCGCCTTCCCGAATGTATACAGAGGATCCACCCGCGCTCAGCGCGGCATCAGCCGCTCCAGTCGATTCGAGCAGAACTTGGGCCTTTCCCTGGATTCTGTCTAGCGCGGTCCCGGCTTTCTTGGAATCCTTGGCTGGTGGCGCGCTGGAGCAACCGCTCAATGCGGCAAGCGTAAGTACGAGAAAACAGAAAATGCGTGCGTCGCGGATCATCCGTCCTGCCCTCGCTTTCGAGACGTTGTCGTCCGAATCTGAAGGTACCACAGGGCATCACCGCTTACAATGCCGCCGCCGCCCGTTCTTCCCGCGCCTCTGCCGCGCCACGCTACCTCAGCTTGCGCTCCAGGAAGCTCACAGCGGCCTGGTAGGCTGCCAGCCAATGGCGCCAGAGCAGAAAATCGTGCACCTCGTCGGGGAACACCAGCTCTTCCACATCCACGTGCTGGCGGCGCAGAGCGTCGGCCAGCCGCACCGTCTGATTGAACTTCACGTTGCGGTCGTCGTCGCCTTGCATCAGCAGCACGGGCGAGCGCCAGGTGGAAAGGAACGCCATCGGCGAAGAGTCGAACGCCAGTTGGTAATCGGGTGCGGTGGTCGGTATCTCGAGTTCGGCGGCCCAGTCGTGGACCCCATGCAGATCCACGCCGGCGCGGAACAAATCGGAGGCGCGCGCCAGCGCCATGGCGGTGAGGAAACCGCCATAGGATCCGCCCCAGGCGCCGATGCGGTCCGGATCGACTTCGGGGCGCGACCGCAAATACACGCCGGCGCCCTGCACGTCGTTATACTCGCTCGCACCGGCAGGGCCGTAGCGCAGCGCCTCGCGAAAATCCAATCCGTAGCCGATACCACTGCGATAATTCACCGACAGCACCACGAAACCGCTGTTGGCGAGATATTGGTTCAGCGCGTAAGCGTTTGCGTAGTAATACATATAATGCCAGCCGAGCAGCATCTGGCGCCGCGATCCGCCGTGGAAGAAGACCACCGCGGGCGCGCGGCTGCCTGGCTTGCCGGTAGGCGGCAGAAAGAGCTGTCCGTGGATGGCGAGACCGTCGGCGCTCGAGAAAATCACCTGCTGCGGCGTCACCATCCGACTCAGCGGAAAATCGGACGGGATGGACTCAGGATGCAGGTCGCGCAATTCGGCACCTAAGCGGATGGCGGCGCGGGCGGGGTGCTGCGCATCGGAACGGAGAAATGCAAGCGCGCCATCGGCCGCCGGCGCGGGCGCCCACTCGATGCCGTCTCCCTTGGTGACCGGTTCCGGCGCGCCGCCCGATGCGGCGACCCTCCAGAGATGGCGCCGGTCGATATCGCCCTGGTTGGAGTTGAAAAACAGTTCGCGGCCGTCCGGCGCCAGGGCAACCCCCTCCACTTCGAAGGCGCCGGGCGTGAGCAACAGCGGATCGCCGCCGGTGGCGGGAATCGAGTAAAGGTGCGTCCAGCCATAAGCCTCCCAGGGGAAAACCAGGCGAGATCCGGCCCACAGAATCTGCCGCGCGGCGGTGATTTCGCGGAAGACGCTACCCTGCCCCGGGCGTACGCGGAAGACTTCGCGGCCCTCGCCGCTTTCGGCGGAGGCGACACGGATGGACCAGGGCTCGCCGGCGAGTTGGGGCTCGCGCGGCGTGCGCACGCCGGTCGAGGGGATGCGCAGGAAGGCCACGCTGTGGCCGTCGGGCGACCAGACGGGCTCGCGGTCGCTATCGGTGCTGGGATCGAGGTAGCGCAAGGTGGAGGATGCCGTGTCGTAAACGCCGATGAAGCCATGGTCGCCGCGGTCGCTCTCAAACGCCACGCGCGTTCCATCCGGCGACCAGACCGGGCCGGCGCACTGGCCGCGCGTCTTGAGCGCGACCCCCAGCGCACTCCCATCGGCTGGCGCCAGCCAAAGCTGGCCCTTATGAATCCAAGCAATGCGGCCGCCAGAGGGCGCCACCGCGGGCGAACCGCCTTCGCCGATTTTGCGCGGCGCGCCGCCCGCTAAGCTCGCCAGGCTCACCAACCAGACATCCTGTTCGGTGCCCTTCGGATCGAGTGAGGGGTTCGGATACTCGCCCGCGCGGTTGGCGCCATCCAGGCGCGTGTAGACAATCGACCCGCCATCCGGCGTCCAGACGAGGCCGGCCAGCTCGTAGCCGTCGTCCTGGGTATAGTCGGTGATTTGGCGCGCCTGATAGCGCGGCGCTTCGGCTACCCAAATGTTGCGCACGCCGCGCGCGTTTTCCACCCAGGCGAACCTGCCGCCACCGGGCGCTGCCGAAAGTTCGCTGGAAAACGCGGCGCTCATAACCTGGTTGAGAGTGAATGGCGGCTGCGCGGCGGCGCAACCAGCCAGCAGCAGGGCGGCGAGGATTCGCATGCGTAGATTTTAGCGCGGTGCCGGCTCGCACCGGGTTCGTCTCTAAGAACCCACTGCAGGCGGTGCGTGCAGTTTCCTTGCGCATCGCGCCCGATAGTGAGCCTGCCCCCTATCCGATTCTGGCGGCGAAACAATGATTACTTTTAGCATAGGTCAAATCCGACCTCTGGCTGAGAGTATGGATTCTCTATGAGAGACAATATTGACTTCAGGCCGCTCTGCGGACGATATTTAGCTCTTCGGGCATGAGCGCAACACGACAGTTAACCATTGGGGAGATCACGTCAGTGGAATGGAAGCAGTGGGAAGGTCACGTAATCGATGGGCGATTCCGCCTGCATCAATACGTGGGCGGCTCCGCGCACAGCGGCGTCTTCCTTACCGAATACGGCACCCAAACTCCGCAAAGAGCGGTAATCAAGCTGGTTCCGGCCGATCCTGCCAAGGCGCAAACCTGGGTGTTGCGGCGCGAGCTTGCCGCCAGGTTGTCGCACGCCGGCTTGCTTTCCCTCTTTCAGTTCGGCGCGTGTCAGCATGAGGGAACTTTCCTGGCATACGCGGTCATGGAGCAGAGCGAAGAAGACCTGTCGCAGGTGATCCCGGTTCGGCCGCTCGCGCCGGCTGAAGTGCGGGAGATTTTGGATGCGGCGCTGGAGACCCTGGGATACCTTCACGCGGAGGGCTTCGTGCACGGCTCCCTTACTCCCGCCAACATCATGGCAACCGGCGATCGGGTAAAAATCTCGAGCGACGGGTTGCTGCGGATCGGCGAGTCGAGCGACGATTTATGGGCGCCGAACGTGAATGGCCCACCCGAGAGCCGCGCCGGCATGACGCCGGCCGGAGATGTCTGGTTGGTGGGTATGATGGTGATGCAGGCCTTGACGCAACGGCCGCCCGCATGGGACGGCAATGCAGCGACGGCCCCGGCCGTCCCCGAGCGACTCGAAGCGCCGTTTTTCGACATCGCGCGGCGCTGCCTGCGCACCGACCCGCGGCTGCGCTGCTCGCTCGGGGACATCGCCCTCGCATTGCATCCGCCCGCAGCGGCGCCGCAGCCGCGTCCGGTGCTTGTGGCGTCAAAACCAATCGCGAAACCGGCCGCGTCGAAGGCGGCTGGGAAACGGCTGTATCTCTGGGCGGCCGCGGCGGGACTCGTCGCGGGCGGACTGATCGTTTCTGGATTGCTGCTGACGCGCACCAGAGTGTCGCCTCCCGCTCCCACAGCCGAGTTGCAGTCCACCGCCCCGTCTGAGCCAGTCGTCGTGGAAAAGAAGCCGGCGCCTTTTCCAGCACCGCCCGCAGCCGCGAGCGCCGCTCCCGCCAGCGCCAGCCCGCCCAGCGCCACCGTGCCCAATGAGGCGCCCGCACCCACGACCCAACCCGCGGTAGCGGCGCCTGCAGCGAACGATTCCGCCACCAAATTCCCGGCGGGAGACGCGGTCGATCGCGTCGTGCCGGAAGTTCCACGGGAGATTCTGGCGACCATTCGAGGTCTGGTGACGGTCCGTGTGCGCGTCCGCGTCGACGGGTCGGGCTCGGTGGTGAATGCGGAACTCGCTTCGCAACCAGGGAGCAAGTATTTCGACCGGGTGGCGCTGGAAGCGGCACGCCGCTGGAAGTTCCAGCCAGCGGCAGCGGGGAACGGCGCCGAGAGCACGCGGTCGCTGAGATTCGAGTGCCGGCAGGACGGGTGCCAGGCCTTTACCGGCCCGGTGCAGCCGTAGCTCGCAGTTCTTACAACTCAATCTGCCGACTTGGTGCGGGGAGTTCTGCCTGCTGTGTCTCGGTTCTTCTCGATCACCGCGCCAAACCGCCGTCGCTCGGAACGTCGCCACGACGGGCGACGCTCCGAGGCAAGGCTGCCCGCGCCACGCTGCTGAGTTGCGTGGATGTGAGGTATCTGAAGCTACTCCCGCTCCGGCGGCTGTGGCGGGTGTGGGCTGCCGTGCCCGCCTGGGCCACCGTGGCCATCGGATCCGTGAGCGCCGTGCCGGTCGCTATCAAGCGATTTCCACTGCTCCGGCGTCAGCACGTGGCGCAATCCCAGCAGCAACCGCGCGTTGGCCTTTTCCAATTCGGCGCGCGCCTGCGCCACACGGTCGATTTGTGGCAGAACCTTCGCGTCATCGGGGTTGGCCGCGTCGATGAACGGATCGAGGGTGGCTTCTTCCTTTTCAAGCGCCGAATGAAGGTCGATCATGCGCAGCCGGTTTTGCTGAAACACTTCGTCCATCTTCTTTTGCTGATCTGCGGTGAGATTCAGCCGTTTGGCCAAATCGGGATTATCCCACCACTTTCCAGCCGGACCCGGCATCATCATGCCGTGCTCGGGCATCGCCATGTCGTGGCCTGGCATCGCCATGCCGCAGCCCGGCATCATCATGGGGTGGCCAGGCTGCGGTGGGCGCGGCGCCCGTGGCGGAACGGGCGCGATTGGGGGCACCGGTGGCGCCTGGGGCGCGGCATCCGGCGACGGCTGTGCCAATGCAAACCCTCCCAACGCGGACACCAATAGAGCTGTCTTCAGAATTGTCAGTTTCATTCTTGCCTTCCTTATGTTTTGAATTATTGGCTGGAGCCGGCCTGCCCGGTTGGCGAGTTCCACTCGACCAGCTTTTCGAGCGGCTGCATCGGCTCCGGAGCCGAACGCGATATTTCGGTCTGCACCTGTTCCAGCAGGGCTTCGTCCTGGCGCGCCATTGCGAGCTCACGCTGGTGCTGGCGGTACACCGGCGCAGCCACCATCAGCACCGCAGCCGCCGCCAACGCGACGCGCAACGCCGTGAAACGCCGCCTGCGGCGCGCCGCCGACGACACGGGCTCCGCCCGCAAGGCTGGCGTCTCAGCCCCGCACCACGCGCGCATCGCCACGCCGAATTGCGCCAGCGGTGCGTTCGCCCGTTCCAGTTCCGTCGCGCAATCGGCGCATTCCGCCAAGTGCCGTTCCGCGCCGTCTGCGCGAATTCCGGCCAGCCATTCCGAGATCTCCACCGGCGACAAGTGCCCGTTCATTGCGTCTCCCTCAGTTTCTTCCTCACCGCGTCCACCGCGCGAAACAGGTGCGCTTTCACCGTGCCCTCCTGCAAACTCATGGCCGCGGCGATTTCCCGTATCTCCATTTCCTCCACGAATCGCAGTAGAAACGCCGTGCGCTGCCGCTCCGATAGCTCTGCCGCAGCTCGCCAGACCACGCGAACCTGCTCGCGCGCCGACGCCTCGGCTTCCGGCGAACTGCGCCGGTCGGCCAGCCAGTCCCCCGTGAACGCCACGTCCAGGCTGGTTTCCTCGGCCCGCCGCCAAAAGCGCAGCTTGGCGCTCTTGCGATGGTCGTTCATCAGATTGACGGCGATGCGCGTCAGCCAGGTGCGCACGCTCGCACTCCCGCGAAAACCGCGCCGCGCCTGGTAGGCCCGCAGAAAACACTCCTGCGTCAGGTTCTCCGCCAGCTCCCGATCGCGCAAAGAGGCCAACAGAAACCGGAATACCGCTGGCCGGTGATCCCGCGCCACGGCATCGAAGTCCGACAATTCCGCCACCGAGACCTCTGTCACCGAAGCCGGTTCCGCCGCCAGCGTTGTCTCCATTCGCTACTATAGACCGCGACGCAGCCGCAAAGGTTTACGTCTATGGGAAGAAAACCGTCACGCGCGAATTCTTGCCTATCAGATAACTGGGGAAGACCGAGCGGATCCGGAAGCGCCGAGCGTGGTACATTCATTACGACGTACCATATTGACTTGGGTTCGGCGTGCTCCGCGTGGACGTCTTTCGGTCCGCCTGCCCCGGCGGCCGCCGTGGGATCGTTGTAACGCATTACAGTAGTACTATTTGGGCCCTTAGCTCAGCTGGTTAGAGCAGCGGACTCATAATCCGTTCAGACGACTTTCCGTTGTCCTCGCCAGGTGTACCGATCTCCGCTGCTACCCCTTGCTATCAGCTTGTATCTTATTGCAAGAAAAACAGCTTAATCTATTCGATGGCGGCTCTGGCAGGTAGACATGAAAATCGCCGAGCGCACTGGGTAGCAGCCCATCCAGGCATAGGATGGGCATAGTATTTGGCATAGGTCGGCCAGCACAATATCGAATTCAGTTGCCCGGTTTAAGCTATGCCAACTCCTATGCCCACCAGGCCATCGAGCGAAGCGCAGGAGTCAGGGCGTGAGCGCGGCAGCCGACCGGTTGAGCGGGCTGCGGCACGCGACGGAACAGGCAACCAGGGTTCTCAGACGTTCTTCAGGAGTCCGCGGCGGAATGCCGCCACCATTCGATTCACAAACGGCAGACGCTCAGCGTATGTCGAGGTCTGAACCATCTGTTCCACCAGTCGTTCGAGGTTCGCGTCCGACGAGATGAGGGATCGAACCTGATCCAGGACTGGTGCTGAGCATATTCCGGCGACATCGCGGCCAAGCAGTTCCGCACCCGCCAGTTCAATGTCAAAGCCGTACGACTCCAGTAGGTCCATCTCCCGGTCATAAAGCCGATCCGTGTTGCCGGCGTCCGCGTAGGACGTGAGGAGCCTATAGAGGTCGGATGCATCCTTGTTGCCCTGGTGGCCGCGCTCCATCCAGGCGATCAGCTTAAGCAGCATCAGTCCGGGTACGGACGCAACACGAACAGCCAGGCCTTCTTCGATTTCAATCGAAACGGACGAAGCCAGTGCCTCCTCAAACCCGGCTACGTTCAGAACAACGTCGCGGCTCGGCGGCCACGCAACCTTCGTGTCCGGCGATTCCACTCCGCGGAAGGGGATAAGGTCAATCGGGACGGACAAGCCAGCAGCGTGCTCGACAAAGATCATTCGCTGCGCCATTCGCGGATGGGCCGCGAAACCGCCCGTCGCAATCAGCCGGTCTTTGAGCAACGCAAATTCATCCCAACTCCCGACAGCAATTCCGAAGTCGATGTCCCGGGTCGCGCGACCCGGCCGGAGCCCATGAACGTTCACCAGGATGAGGTCCCGTGCCGTGGCTCCCGCCACGAAGTACACGCAGCCCGTGTCATGCGCGATGGGGTCCAGCAACCGCAATACGTGGACGACGGATGCGTCGACGGGCTTATTGGGCGGAAGCGAACGTTGGTGCCATGCGTTCTTCATAGATTATCCGCGCAGCCTCCGCGTTGCGGCCCTCATGGGTCGCGAGCAAGTCCGCATATGCCAGGAGCGGCGGCACTACATCCGGGAAGTCTTTGCTCGTTTCAAAATTCCAGAAACCATCCAGAATTTCCAGGTTGCCGTTCTCGTCTGCGCGCATCCGCCCGGCTGCGACCAGCTTTGCGATCGGCGCGCGGACATAAATCGTGAACTCGGCGGGCTTCAGATATCGTGTCAGTTTCCCGGCTGCGGGCTCACCACCCCAAAACGCCTGGTACATGCGGAGATCGATGTGATCGAGGAATCCGGGATCAGCCCGGAATCGTCTCGGATTCAGCCTGGGGCGTAAGGCGATGGGATAGTGTGTGACCCATTCTTCGACCATGTGTGCCGGGTCGAGCAGCTTGCGGTCCCGCTCCGTCTGGAATCCCAGGAAACCGCGACTCTTGAGATCCTCAACGACCGGGCCCACAGTGCCGAGCGCCACGCCGGCTCGCATTGCGATCTCCCGATAGCCGCTGCGAATCAGATCCGGGTTGCACAGCAGAGCGAACACTATACGGAGACCGGCAGGATTCATGGCGCGAAAGCGATCGCGGAGAAGGGATGTGGGGCGGGGCTGGCCGACCACGTAAACGAGCAGGCCCGGCCCTGCGAGCCAGGCGTTTCCGGCAGTGTCGATGAATGGCAAATGGAGTTGGCGGCAGTGCTCGGCAACCTCGCGCGTGATATACGGCGCGACCAGAAGCGGTGGTTCCGGCAAAGCGTTGCTTCCGGCTTTTATGACCGCCGGAGTTGCAAATCGGTCGACCGCTCTTATCTCAGCACGAAATCGGTACTTGCGGCCTTCGGTTTCGAACTCGACAATCGCATCTGCCGCATGCTCTCCGGGGGCCACAGCATGGCGCGCGCTGGCGGCAATCTCAGTGGTCCTCCGCAGTGCAAGCAGGGCGCAGTTCAGTATTCGTTGCTCCTTGGGAGTCATCGCCTGGTCCCTAAACGAGACTTCGGAAATACGTTCACTATTTTACATTGTACACGAATCGTGGACATTTTAAAATAATGAACAGAGAGGCACCCCTCATGCGGCGCCGGTCGTTTTCAGCGACTCGCGGCAACACTCCCGACGCGCGTTGACTCAGATGAGCCACCTGCGGGTTGAAACGAGAGCCACTCTTCGAGTTCCTCGGGCCGGTACCGCACCAACGAACCGACCTTGATAAACCTCGGCCCTCGCCCTTCCAACCTCCAACGTCGCAACGCCGCAAGACTTACGTGCAGCTGTTTAGCAACATCCTGCTCGGTCAACAGACTATTCATGTTCCCTCTCAACGGCTCCATTATTGCACACGTTCACACAAGATGCAAGCAAATGTATCGATACTATTGCATCACGGCGAATCTTGTGCCACTATAGGGATCAATGGAGCGAAAACCTCAGCAGCAGACTTTATCAATCCGCATCTCCGACGCGCTCCGGGAGTTTCTGGAGCGATCTAAGCAGGTGATCTCCCACGACCGTGGCGAAACTGTCTCCACTTCGGACGTGGCCAAGATTCTCCTGGAGTCGGCAAAGGACGACCGGCTCGACTTCCGTCTCGAAGTCGCCGAACTGCAGCAGGCCCCGACCGATTCGCTTGCGGCCATTCGTAAGAAATGGGAGCAGCGCCAGCCTTTGTCGCGC